>Ga0209475_10000132_pt1 | contig 225555 bp, 174 predicted proteins | sample tdDd471_FD_187128 | JGI IMG/M metagenome (GOLD analysis project Ga0209475, IMG submission 187128) | Marine sediment microbial communities from the Atlantic coast under amendment with organic carbon and nitrate - tdDd47.1 (SPAdes)... | ecosystem: Environmental > Aquatic > Marine > Coastal >... | reverse complement strand
TCACGCGAAACCACCAGCACCCGGACCTCGAGGCGCTCATGACCCACGTACGCTCCTACGTCGCCGCCTACGCCACTGGCGGCGTCCGAGCAGCAGCCGTCTCCCGCATCGCAGCATGACTACGGCGACGGTGATCGCGACTTGAGAGTCGCTCGTTTAGTCTCCAGGAGGTGAATGCACGTGTCCCGTGTCCTCGTCCTTACAAGTGGTGGTGTCGATTCAACGGCGTGTATTGCCTTCTACAAGGCCCACGGTCATCAGCCGGCGGCGCTCTTCGTAGACTATGGGCAGTTCGCCGTACGCGAGGAGAGCAGCGCTGTCAGGCGTGTCGCTACCTACTACGAGATTGAGCTCACGGCGGTTCAGCTTCGCCCAGCCCTACGAACGCGAGAAGACGGCTACGTCCCAGGCCGGAATGCGCTACTCCTCCAGCTCGCGCTCTCCTATGCGGCGTTCCCTGCTGGTATAGTCGCCATCGGCATTCATGCCGGCGTATCGTACCCCGATAGCTCTGCTGCGGTTGTGCAAGCAGCGCAGTTGCTCTACGACGTATATACCGACGGGTGCATCCGGGTGGCGGCCCCGTTTCTTACCTGGTCGAAGGGTGATGTCTTGACTTTCTGTCGGGCGGAGCGACTTCCGACCGAGCTCACCTACAGCTGCGAGCGGGCCGCAGGACCGTGCGGCACTTGTTCGAGTTGCAGGGATCGAGAGAGGTTGACGGCATGAGCAATTCTGGCCATCCGCTTGCACGCAGTAGAACGGTATTCCACCCATCGTCGGGGATTTCGTTCGCGACCCCCGCCTTGGTTCCCGCGTTTTCGAGCAAGGGATTCACGATCAAGAAAGAGCAATCTGAGGTTGAGACAGCCGTCGAGCTCGCAACACCGAGCTTGCCTGACTACCTCCTGCTCAGCGCCTATGACATCGCTCACGGATTCGTCCCGAAACTCGAGGACTTGCCGGCCAGGCCGGAGATCGTCTTCTTGGATAGCGGTGGCTACGAGGCCGCTGTAGACCACGACCTATCGGCAGCGGTGCACATGCCGCACGAGCCGCTTGAGTGGTCGGAGTTGATGTATGAAAAGGTGATCGCAGACTGGCCCAAGTATCAGGCGACGACCTTCGTGACCTATGATCATCCGAAGCTCAGGCAGACGTTCGAGGAGCAGCTCGAACGCGCCCGCCGATTTCGTACGGCTCGATCTGAAGACCTGGTGGACTTCTTGCTCAAGCCTGAAACGACCGACCAAGACTATCTGACGTCGACGCTGAAGAAGGCCTTGCGCGATGCGAAGTCTCTTCATGGCTTCGGGATTATTGGCGTCACGGAGAAGGAACTGGGGTCGAGCTTCCTGGCGCGCATGACGGCGATTGCCGAGTTGCGTCTTGCTCTGGATGCCGCGGGTGTTGACGCCCCCATCCATGTTTTCGGAGCGCTCGACCCACTCACCTCTTGTCTCTACTTCCTCTCGGGTGCTGAGATCTTCGATGGACTGACCTGGCTCCGCTACGGCTACCACGAGGGCTTCTGCATCTACCGTGGCAACTACGGACAGGTGAAGGGCGGCCTGAACCGCGTCGATACGCTTGAGTACGCCTGGATGCTCACCTCCAACATCCGCTATCTCTCGACGCTCGCCCTCGCGATGCGGAAGTTCGCCCTGGATGCCGACTTCAGCCACTTCGAACACCATGCTACAGTGCTGAGGCAGCACGAGGCAGCACTGCGGACCACTCTTGGCAGGAGGCTCTGATGGGGGGAACAGGAGGCTTCTTCAGGGATACCGATGCCGACACGCTCCTCGGCCGCATTCGCGATCTGGAGTCTTCGACCGACAGTACGACGTTCACGGCCGAGCTGTCCGCGCTACTGGGAGAGGTCCTTGCCGACGCCAACCAACGCTCGGAGCGCGTCGCCGGACACCTCGATACGATCAAGGCTGCACTCGAGAAGTACATTGCAGGAACAGTAGATCTTCTCTTCGGTGGCTCAGTCGCCAAGCACACCTACGTGCATGGCCTCAGCGATGTCGACGCCCTTGTTGTGCTCGATCGCAGCGAACTGGCTGAATCCTCGCCAAGAGAGGTTATCTCGTACTTCGTGGACAGACTCCGCGAGCGGCTGCCTAGAACAGTGGTCGTGCAGGATGGATTCGCGGTTCGCGTTGAGTTCGGCACTGTCTCGGTCGACCTCGTCCCGGTGCTCAGGACCTCGAACGGATACGGTCTACCAAGCGATGATCTTTCAACCTGGTCACGAGTTCGACCAAAGGCGTTCACAGACCGGCTGACAGCAGCCAACCAGGCGACCAACAAGAGACTGGTCCCGGTCATCAAGCTCGCCAAAGCGCTATTAGCCGCGCTGCCGGAATCGAGGCAACCAAGCGGCTACCACGTCGAGAATCTGGCTATTGAGGCGTTTCGAGGATACACGGGGAAGTACACCACGCACGAGATGGTGCAGCACTTCTTCGACCAAGCACCAAACCTCATCCTCCGACCGATTACGGACAAGACCGGGCAGTCGCGTCATGTCGACGACTATCTGGGAGCGGAAGGTAGTACCCAACGCCTCATCACCTCCGACGCCGTCGGTCGGATCGGACGCCGAATGAAGTTGGCAACCGCTTCGCAGTCCATAGAACAGTGGGAGAAGCTGTTGGGTGGACCGTGAACGCCCTACGTCCTCACGATGACGCGCTGGCTCGCGGCTACCTCCTCGCCAAACATCGGATCGTGGCGGCCGGGTATTCGCTTGAGCTCGCGTGGCAGGAGAGTACGACGCTGGAGACCGTCACGGAGAGGCATCTGCTGCGTGAAGCGGCCTGGGTGATTCTCTCTGCCGGTCTCAGTGTCTCAGCGGTTCGAGCGGCGTTTCCGCGCGTCTCGAGCGCCTTCCTCGGTCTGGGCAGCGCCGCGACCATCTACGAGGATGGCGGCTGCGTAGAGCGCGCTCTGTCGTCCTTCAACCACCGTGGCAAACTACGGGCCATCGAGACCTTCTGCACCTTCGTGGCTGAGCAGGGCTTCTCGCGAGTTCGCGCCGCTCTGGCAACGAGCGGAGCGGCGGTGTTTCGGGGGTTGCCCTACCTCGGGCCGGTCACGACCCAGCACTTGGCAAAGAACCTGGGTTTGCCGGTGGCCAAAGACGATCGTCACCTCCGCAGGACGTGCGACGCGCTCGGTTTCCCGAGTGCGCAGATCCTGTGCGAACACCTCTCAAGCCTTGTGTTGGACAGCGTGTCCGTTGTCGATCTGGTCCTCTGGCGTTACGCGGTGATAGAGCGGGATTACGCCAAGATGTGGCGTGACATCAACTAGAAGTCTCGAAGGAGCGATGCCGAGAAGATGGCCGACACCGATCCTCTCATCAAAGCGACGCGAAAGCTCGCCGAAGACGCTCTCTACACGGCGCAGACTTGCTATGAAGTGATCCACGCGGAACGGCGGCGTCCCATCTTCTGGATAGCGATTCCTGCTGGCATTGCTGCGCTCGCCGGTGGGCTGGCTGGGGCTGGGCTGCCGGCGGCCTTTGGCATCGTCTCTGCCGTCTTCGGCGCGATCGCCGCAACCGCAGCAAGCATCCCGAGCGCGACGCCGATAGTTCAGGTTGGAGAGGCGGCCAGCAAGCTCACACAGCTGAGGCACGAGCTGAGCCACTTTGAGGAGATCTACTTTGCGACGCTCAGCCCCGAACAGCGTCTCGTGCGCTTTGCCGAGCTTGAGAAGCAGTACTACGCCTCCGTCCATGGACTGGTGACTACGAACCGAGCCTTCAAGCGAGCTCGTAAACGGATCCATGCTGGACGGTTCCTGCCGGACGAGCCGGTCCCGGGGTCCCGCCCTGGCGAAGAGCAGAGTCTTGCCTTGGGTCGAAAGAACGAGTAGGCCTCACGAGGTCAGCCACGTCTGGAAATCGATTTCCGTCCTCTGGGTCTTTCAATTCCCGCAACAACGACTCGCAGGTGCTTGACGAGGTTTCAGGCGCGCTCTAGCGTCGGCGCAGAACTTCTCAAGGGGAAGGCGCGTGGACGAGGAAACGCAGGACGGCACGGCCGAGGATGGTCGGAAGGAAGAAGGCGTCGAGGCTGAGGTTGACGCAAGCTCAGCACCGGGCTCGCCGAGCAAGGTCCCGTTCGTCGAGCCGATCGCGGCTGGCGGTCGGGTGATCCACGTTGACCTCGAAGAGATCGACATGGAGAACGAGGACTTCAGGTTCCGCTTCGCGCTTCGTCTTGGCGCACTGCGGAAGAGCCTCGCACGGGACGGGCAGCAGCTTCCCGTGGTGCTGCGGCGTGTCCGTCAGCGCGGGGCCAAGTACCAGATCATCTCGGGGTTCCGGCGGGTGACCGCTATCAGCGAACTCGGCTGGACCAAGGTCGCAGCAATCGTCCGCGATGATCTGGATGACGATGCCGCCGCGCTGCGAGCGTCAGTCCTCGAGAACACAGCTCGCAAGACCTACTCGGACATCGACCGCGCCTACGTCATCCGTTCCCGTCGCAGCGACGGGCAGTCGCTTGACGACCTCGCTGAGCTCATGTGCTTGAGCAAGAAGCAGGTCACGAACCTGGAGGCGCTGGTCGACCTGCCAGTCGCCGCGCAGGACGCCATCGACGACCCGGACGTGGCCTTTCACGCCACCCACGCACTCATCCTCCGGCGCTTCGCGAACGTGCATGGGGATGATTCCGTTGACTGGCCGCTCTGGATCTCGAAGGTCGTCAACGAGGGGCTCTCGGTCAGCAAGCTGACCCGAGCCCTCAACGCGACGTTGAAGGACCAGGAGCGTCCGCCCGTCGGCAGCATCTTCCGTGACAGCGACGGACTGGACAAGGGTGTCGTGCACCTGAACCCCATCAAGTTCGATATCACCACACTCTCCGACGAGGAGAAAGCCACGCTCCGCGCGGAGTTTGAGGGCATCCTCAGGCTCCTGTAGTCGGCCGTCACTCGTCCCCGTCGGGAGTTGGTGCGAAGAGCTTCTGCAGGCCAATCTGAGCCAAGAGCGCGTTGGACTTCATCATCTCGTTGGTGAGGTTGAGGCGCTCGGCATCGCTGCGAGCACGCTTGGCCATCTCTGAAGCCGCCTGACGCTCGCCGGCGGCGAGCAGCTGCTCGGCCTGGACGTTCAGCGACATGACCTGCGCGATGGGGTGGTGGCTTGGCATCACCTGCATCCGCGATAGGTCGGCTGCGCTTAGCGTTCCCAAGATCCGTCGCTCCTCGAGATCGGCGAGGCGCTGTGCTTCTTCGTTGCCCAGTTCATGGGCGATGTCTGCGCTCGTGCGCAGAGCCGCGAGCGCTTCGTCACGACGACCTTGAACCCGCAAGGTCGCCGCCAGCCCGCGGTAGGCATGGATGAGATGTCGGCGTGCTCCGCTCGTGCCCCAGGCGCCGACGTAGTCTATCTCCTCGCGGAAGACGCGCTCGCCGTCCTTGGAGTTTCCGAGGATGTGGTGGGCGCCCGCGACTTGGTCGAGCAAGTAGCAGACGTCGTCGCGTCGGTTGAGGCGGCGCGCCAGTTTGAGAGCGTTCCGTGCTCGCTCAAGGGCGCGGTCTGGCTTGCCACGGACCTTGTCCAGGGTGACGAGGATGCGCAACGCCGTCAGCCGTGACGGTGCATCGCGCAGGCGCTCGGGCTGGCCGATGCGCTGGTAGATGAGGTCGACCACGGGCGTCGGGTAGAAGCCGTACTGGGCGATGAGGTCGTAGGCCTGCAGCTCCAAGCGGTCCGGCGTTCGCTGCGACGGCTTGCGTCCGCTGCGTGAACTTGCTGGCGTCGTCGTGATGTAGGTCAGCGCTGCATCGCGGTCAGGTACGAAGCGTACGTCGGGGCGCAGGCGGTAGGGGCCGGTGGTCGTGCCCTGGTGGTCGACGAGCTTCTCGAACCAGGCGGCATCGAAGTAGCGCCAGATGGTCTTGCCGGCGCTTTTCTCGTCTTGGCCCTGCCACGGTCCGACCCGGCTCACGACCTCGTCGAGCACAACCCAGCCATCGCTGTCGTCGCTGCGTCGCAGGGCCAAGAAGAGCAAGAAGCTGAACTGCTTGGAGTGAAGCCCACGCATCCGTGGAGGTTCATCATGCGAGATCTGACGGCCGAGCTTGCGAGTTGCGATGTCGAAAATAAGAGTCATGTCATGATGTTATCACGCGCCTGCGAAATCTGCGAACGGGTTTGGCTTCCCGCCGATGCGTGCCAAAAACTCTTAGCGTTGACGGCGCACGGAGCGTCGAAGAAGCCAAGAGAAGGAGCCTGCCAATGCGTATCAGCAGCACTCAGCCCATCCTCCCCCTGTCCGAGCGTCTGCGCCGGGTCGTCACGCGCGTCCCCATCGGGGCCTACCACGTCGATGCCAAGGCGCTGCGCGAGGCGCGGCAGAAGACCCCGAAGGGCGAGTACCACTGCGGCTGAGAGCCAACTGAAGTGGGGTCATCGACTGCGGTCGATGGCCCCACTTTTGCTCACAAGGGAGGAACCCATGAGCAGCGCTGAAGACATCATGCTCGCCTACAACCCGTCCGGGCTCATCGGCACGGACGATGACGGGGCGGTGGTGATGATCGAGGACGTCATCGACCCCGACGGTCGCGTCTTCCGCCTCGAGTACCGCTCGCAGGCCGATGGCAAGCGGGCCGTCTGCTACTGCCGCTACACCCCCTGGGGGAAGGGCGGCGCCGGCGAGTCCTACTCGAAGGGGCACATCGCCGCTGACGGCTTCCTGTGCCTCGGGTCGGGCATCGGCAGCAAGGACGTCTCGAAGTCCCCGTTCGACCTCGAGACCGCCATCAAGCGCGGTCGCTACTGGTGCACGGCGTTCTCCTACCTCAAGGAGCACGGCGAGTTCCCCAACCCGTAGCACGAGCGCGGAGACCACACATGAAACCCAAGCTGCAGATCGTGTCCTTCGAAGAGGTGCAGCAGTGTTGCCGCTCGGTGGAGTTGGCGCCCGTCACCCTCTACCTGACGCCCGAGGTGCTCGAGGCCATCGGTTCGACGGTGGGCTCGAAGCCGCCCGAGACCGGAGCCAAGCTCTTCGGTCCGAGCGCGCTCGCGGGTGCCGATGTCCTCGAGTTCGATGTCCGCGGGTCGGCTCGGGCGGGCCAGGCCGTCTACACGCCGGATAGCGAGTGGGGCGACAAGCGCCTGGCCTACTGGCTCCTCCGTCCTGACGCGGACCAGCGCTTGTGGACGGGCGACGTTCACAGCCACCCCAACGGCTACGGTCTGCCGAGCTCTGAGGTCGGCGAAGGGCTGGGGGATCTCGGCTACGCTCGGGCGGTGCTCGAGGCCGTCGAGTGGATGGACCACTTCTTCTTCCCCATCATCACCGGCGCCCTGAGCGGCGAGCCGCGCCTCTGGCCGTGGGTGATGACGCGCGACCGGCTGGGTGAGGCCCAGTACGCGCAGGTCGTGGTCAGCGACGTCTCCGACTTCCCGCCGCGCCAGTTCCGTTCGAGCTGGTCCACCGCGGTCGGTGATCAAACACCGACGCCGGCGGTGCAGGAGCTCACCTGGACGATGCAGCTCGACCTCGAGGAGGTGGCCGAGCTGTCGCGTTCGGCACTCTCGCGCCGTGACCAGTCCTTCCTCTTCGCGCGGGCGGGGACGGGCGTTCTCGTCGCCCTGCCCGAGGACTTCCCGCGCAGTGGTCCCAAGGTCGAGATGGTGCTGGCCGGTCGTCACGTGCCGCTCGGCGTGCGCTGGCGGCGCCGCCATCAGACCCGGGCCGAGATCAGGCTCAAGCGGGTTGTCGAGTACGCCTTCATCTGCGCCAGTCGGGAGTTCTAGCCATGACGAGCATCGACTCTACTCGCTACTACCGGCGCGTCGACGGTGTCGTCTCGCCCGAACTCCACCAGCGCCACATCCTCCAGGTGGGCTGCGGCGCGGGCAGCGACAGCGCTCTGAAGCTGGCTCGGCTGGGACCGAAGCGGCTGACCTTGGTCGACTGCGACGTCGTTGAGGTCGAGAACCTCTGCCGGACGGCCTTCACCGTTGACGACCTCGGTCGGCCCAAGGTCGAAGCCTTGGCGCACCACATCGGGCAGGCCAACCCGCTCGTCGAGGTGCGGACGCTGCACCGGGACATCCTCGAACTCAGCGAGCACGAGGTAGCAGCCTTGCTCGAGGGCGTCGACCTCATCATCGCCGGCACCGACTCCTTCGCGGCTCAGGCTCGCCTCAACCTGTGGGCGATGCAGTACCGCATCCCGGCCGTCTTCATTGGCATTCACGAGCGGGCGCGCGGTGGACTTGTTACCTGGGTGCTGCCCGGTGAGACGCCCTGCTACCGCTGCGTCGCCCGCTCGCGCTACGAGGCCGCCGAGTCCGGCTGGGACGGCGAGCTCAACCTCGCCGGGGCGCGTGGCTCGGCCATCGACGTCGCCTTCATCGACGCCGTGGCGCTCAAGCTGTGTCTGGCCATCCTCGAGCGCGGTGAGGACAGCGACGCCGGCTGCTTCCTCGGCGACGCTGGCGGCCGCAACCAGGTCGTCGCGCGCACGGACCCGCACTACCGCTGGGGCGATGTCGACCTCTTCGACCTCGTCCTGTCGGACCTGCCCAAGAGTCCGCGCCCCTACAAGACCGAGCTCAAGCGGCAGGTCTTCTTCGCGCTCGACACCCTGTGGCTCGAGAGCGACTACCTGCCCGACTGTCCGGACTGCGCCCTCCTCGGGGAGAAGCGCGATGGCTGACGAGACGACCAAGATCTCGCCCGAGCTGGTTCGGATTGTCGCCGCCCGCGAAGGCTGGTCGTGGCAGCTCATCGTGCCTGACGTGCGCCTCAGCCCGAGCGACGGTGCAACAACCACGAGCGACCTCGTACTGGCTACGGAAGGAGAGGGCGGGGCGGGACTCTTGTTCGGTCCTGCGCCGCTTCCGCTTGGTCTGCGCTCCTTGGTGCGTGAGCCAGAGGGGGTCAAAGTCCTGCTCGGACGGTTGGCGCGAGGTTCCCTCTGGAGCGTCGACCAGTCCAGCTCCGACGACGTCGACTTCAAGAACAACGAGAGCAAGTTCTCGAAGTACGGCGCCGCAGAGTCGGGCAACGACAACGAGGTGGTCGCGGGCGAGATCATTTTGACCGATCTCGCGGCCGTGGCCAGCGCACTCGATGACCGCCGGGCACCTCCTCGCCTCCCGTCGGCCGAGGACTTGGCGAGGCGCTTGCGCCGGAGCGTGCGGGGGCAGGACTTCGCTCTCAGCGAATTGGCCAGGCGGGCCGTGCTCCACGCCGCCCGACCGGCGCCACGTCGACCGCTCAGCGTCTTCGCTGTCGGGCCCACCGGGGTCGGCAAGACCCTGACCGCCGAGACCCTGGCCGAGTCGTTGGCGTCCGCCTCCGCGGAAGGCGACGGCTGGGGCTACCTCCGGCTGGATATGAGCGAGTACAGCGAAGCCCACCGGGTGAGCCAGCTCCTCGGGGCGCCCCCGGGCTACACCGGCCACGCGGAAGGTTCGGAGCTCCTCGACTGCCTCGAGGAGCAGCCGCGGACGCTCGTCTTGTTCGATGAGATCGAGAAGGCCCACCCGAGCATCCTGCGTACGCTCATGAACGCGATGGACGCCGGGCGGCTGAGCCGGAGCGGCCGCGGGCAGGTCGACTGTCGCCGGGCCATCTTCTTCTTCACCAGCAACGCGGCCGAGACCGAGCTCACGTCGGCGCTCGCGGCCGGGGACCACGACAGCGAAGCCATCGAAGCGCTGTGCCGGCGCGTTCTCGTCAGGGATGGCATCGCTCCGGAGCTGGTTGGGCGCATCTCGTGCTTCCTCGCCTTCAGGCCGCTCGACGCCGCCGCTCAGGCGGAAGTCGCTGCGCTCTCCATCGCTCGTGTCGCCGGCGAGTACGGCCTCCAGCTCAGCTACGTCGAGCCCGAGCTCGTGGCTGAGCTGCTCACGAAGACGAAGACCTCGAGTCTGGGCGCGCGTCCCTTGACCTACAGCGTCGACAAGCTCTTCGGCGAAGCCTTCCTCGCCGCCACTCGCGAGCGCTGGTCCGGGACGTGGCAGCTCATCGCCGGGCCGCCCCCGTTCTGCCTGCCGGTCGGAGGCCCTGATGTCTGACCTCGCCTCGTCGCTTCTCTTCCTTGGCTTGCTGCTCGCGGCCTTCCTCTTCTTGGTGGGCCACCGCCGTGCCTGGACCGTCCTGATTTGGGTCGCGGGCCTCGGCGTTCTTGCGAGCTTCGCCCTGCCTTTGCTCGAGACAAGCGGCGAAGTCCCAGAACTCGGCACCGTCGCCGTCGTGCTCGGGCTTCTCGTCGTTCTCGTCCTCCTCGGTCGTCGCTCACGCTCGTCGTCTCGCGGCCGAGACCGTGAGACGCGGCCGACGTCGGCCAAGCGGCGCCTCGAGCGGGACTGACGGACCATGATTCACGACTGGACACGACTGCTCCTGCGTCTTGGGCGCAAGGCTCGTCCGGCGACCGCCGAAGCCGCTTCCGGGGCGCTCATTGGCTACACGTCCGAGGGCGTCGGGGTTCGCTGGCCGGCCCCGACCCGTGAGCTCGCGGCGCACGGGCTGGTCCTCGGGGCGAGCGGCGCCGGGAAGACGGTGCTGACCGTCACCGCCCTTCTGGGCGAGCTTGCCACGCTGCAACAGCGGCCCGGGGACGAGCGGCCCGTCCTCTGTGTCGTCGACCCCAAGGGGGACCTGGTCGCCGGGCTTCTCGAGGGGTTGGCCTACAACGCGCCCGAGCTCCTGTCCTCGGTCAACTACCTCGATCCCTTCGGTCCGGGCTTTCCCTTCAACTTGCGCCACCTGGCCTTGGGCGAGACGCCCCTGGACATCCGGGCCACGCAGCTCGCCGCGCTGGTCGCCGAGGTCTCGACCTCGACGGGTTCACAGCGTCATCTCGGAGTGGGCGCCCGGCAGGTCGACGCCCTCGTTCACCTCATTCTGGCTGCCCTCGACACCGAGCACCCGGACGGGTCGGTGCTCTGGGCACTCGACGCCCTGACCACCGCCGAGGGCTTCGCGGGTCTGGCCAAGCTGACCCGCTCGGCCCGGGCGCGGCAGTTCCTGAAGTCGGCGCGGCTCTCCGACGAGCTGCGCGCGAGCACTGCCTCGCGCTTGCGGGCGGCCTTTGCCGCCACGAGCTCGCTCGAGCGTCTGGTGACGACACCGAGCTGTCTCCAGCTCGCGGATCTCCTTGCCCCCGGAGCGATAACCCTCATCGACCTGGGGCGACCGACGGCCGGACTGACCAGTCTCCAGACCTTCTACGCCAACCTCCTCGTGCGTCTCATCGTCGAGCATCTGATGGAGCGACCTTCGCCCTACCGCGGCGCCCACGTGCGCCTCGTCATCGACGAGGCCCAGGTCGTGGCCGCGGTTCTCTCGGACGTCGCCGAGCGGGTGCTGACCACCGGTCGCAGTCGAGCCGTCTCCTTGACCGCCTTGTCGCAGGGCACGGTGCTCTTGCGCGAGGCCGGTGCGAGCCTGTTGCAGGTACTTCTGACCAACAGCCCGCTCAAGCTCGTCGGGAGGTTGGCTGCGCCTGATGCCGCGCTCCTCGCGCGCGAACAGGCGCCGCGTCCAGGCGTTGACGAGCCAGCCGGACGCATCCGCGAACGCTTCGCGAGCGCCGTCACCAACTTGCCCGAGCGCGAGTTCTTCTGCCTGCGACCGAGCCAGCGCCAGCGCTTCACTTCGCTCACCGTTGACCTGCCGGCCTGGGAGCGGGCGGCTGAGGAGGGGAGGGCGGTCATCGAGGCGGTCAAGGAGCGCCACGCCGTGCCGCCCGCCGACGGACGCCTGACCCTCGTGCAGGCCGTCAAGAGCCGGCGCCCGCGACCGGGACCTGGGCCGTCGCCGGGGCGTCCGCCGGTGCGCTCACCGTGGGACTGAAGATGAAGAAGAACGGCAACATCGTGCTCAACCTCGGCCGGGACGCAGTCGTCGGACTGGCACGGACCGTCGTCGGGCTGGGGCGTTTTCTCCGTAGCGGGTTCTTCGTGACGACTGACGTGGCGCGGGCGCGTCGCAGCCTTGAGCACGGCTACCTCATCTGTCCGCGTGGCCACCGCTTCCCCGTGAGCGGCGAGGTCTACCAGTGCGAGCGCTGTGGCTTCGTCTACGAGGGGAGCGCCCTTCGGTGTGCAAACCCCGAATGCGGCGCCACCACGCCCTTCGTGAACTGTCACTGCGGGTTGTCGGTGCGCAACCCCTACCGCTGGGGGAGGCCGTAGTGAAGAGCGGACGACGACGTGGTGTGCGCGCGAGTGCGCGGCCCGTGAACTTGACTGAACGAGATCGGGACATCCTCGCTCTCGTCGGGCGCTGTCGCTACCTGTCGAGCAGGCAGTTGGCGTCCGAGTTCTTCCCGAGCTCCGACCGCTGCCGGCGTCGTCTGCGACAGCTCTACGATGTGGGTCTTGTCCGCGTGACCCTGGCCGGCTCGACGACGCCGAACCTGGTGTCGCTGACGAGCAAGGGCGTGCGCGCGGTCGCTGAGCGTGACCCGGAGCTGGCCGCTCGCCTCCAGCTGCCGGGCGCCATCAGCCTGTCGGGTGTCCGGCATCATCTTGGTGTCGCTGACTCTCGGTTCTACCTGGCTGCTCTGTGCGCGGCGCGCGGCGACGAGCTCCAGCGCTGGAGCAACAACGGCGGTGCGCTCGGGCGCGAGCTGGGCTTGCCGCGCTGGGGGCTCGAGCCTGACGGACTGGCCGAGCTCCGCGTGCCGGGTGGGCTCTGGCGTCTGGCCATCGAGGTCGACTGCGGCACCGAGACGAGGCGGGTGCTCGCGGGCAAGTTCCGGCGCTACGCCGAGGTGGTCGAGGCCGAGCTGGTCTTGGGCGAGCTGTGGGTGGTCGTCGATGCCGGCGAGACACGCCTCGGTCTTGTGAGCGAGCTGCTTGAGGGCGCCGGGCTGGCTGAACTGACGCGCGTCATGCCGCTGCCGCACTGCCAGGCGCGGCCGGTCCGCCCGCCGCTGCGGCGCCTCGCCCAGATTGGCCGCAATCGGCCAAATTCGGGGCGAGAGGGGACGGCGAACAGCCAGCCGAATCAGGGGCTTGGGCGAAATTCGGCCGACGTTGTCGGGAGGGCTGTCAGGGGGACTGATGGGTGGGGCTAAGACGAAGCAGGTGAAGCGGCCGGAAGCCGGCGACGAGCTCGAGACGCTCCTGACCGTGAACGACATGGCGGAGCTCCTGCAGTTCACCGTCAAGGGCATCTACTCGCTGGTCGAGAACCGGCGCATCCCTTTCGTCAAGCTCTCCAACCGGGTTCGCTTCATCCCGGAGGACGTGAGATCCTGGCTTCAGGAGAACCGCGTGGCTGCATCGGAGACAGACCGATGACAGCACGCCGCATCAAGGACACCGGGACCGACCATCGGCGGGTCCGCAAGAGGCCGCCAACGGACCGAAAGGCCGGCGCCGCGCTCTGTGACAACCAGCTCCGAGGTGAGCTCGAAGCACTGCTGACCGTGGCTGACGTGGCCGCGCTCCTGCGTCTGACGGAGAAGGGCGTCTACTCGCTCATCGAGAGCCGGCGCATCCCGTTCGTCAGGGTGTCCAATCGGGTTAGATTTCTGCCCCGGGATGTGAGATCTTGGCTGCAGGAAAACCGGGTGCCTGCATCGGAGACAAGCCGATGACAGCACGCCGTATCAAGGGCGCCTGGTGGGTGGACTTCAGGCTGGATCGCAAGCGCGTTCGCAAGAAGTCGCCCATCAACACCAAGCGTGGCGCCGAGGTCTTTGAGAAGCAGCTGCGAGAAGAGCTCGTCCTGGGCAAGGAAAGCCCCAAGCGTGAGATCCCGACCTTCCGGGAGCACGCGCGGGACTGGGTGGACACCTACGTGGTGGTCAACAACAAGCCCAGCGAGGTCGCCTCGAAGCGCAAGATCCTCAACCACCACCTCCTGCCGTTCTTCGGCAAGATGCGTCTCGACGACATCACGAAGCGGACCATCGACCGCTTCAAGGGGGCGCAGCTCAAGCGCGGCCTCAAGCGCAAGACCATCAACAACCAGCTGACGGTCCTGCGTCGGTCGCTCGTCTTGGCGGTCGAGTGGGAGATCATCGCCGCGGTGCCACCCATCCAGTGGTTTCGCGCCCCCAAGCCGGACTTCGACTTCTTCACCCAGGAGGAGTCGGAGCGCTTGCTCGAGGCGGCGTCGCCTGAGCATCGCGCGATGCTCACGACGGCGCTCAAGACCGGCGTGCGGCGCGGCGAGCTCCTGGCCCTCCGTTGGGAGGACATCGACTTCCGCGCGAGCAAGCTCACGGTGCGTCGCGCCCTGTCGCTCAACGTCCTCTCAACGCCCAAGTCGGGGAGGTCGCGCAGCATTCCCATGAGCCCGCAGCTCAAGGAGGTGCTCCGCGCCCACCGGCACAAGCACGGGCCGTGGGTGTTCTGCGACGACGATGGCGACCGTTTCACCGCCAACCAGGTGCGGCGGACGGTCCCGGATGCCTGCAAGGCGGCGGGCCTGCGCGAGCTGAACTGGCACGCCTTGCGGCACAGCTTCGCGTCTCAGCTCGCGATCGCCGGCGTGCCCCTCAAGGTCATCCAAGAGCTCCTGGGGCACGCGTCGATCGAGATGACCATGCGCTACGCCCACCTCGCGGAGAGCGCGCTCCAAGGCGCCGTCACGGTCCTCGACCGGGCGCCCGGTGGGCATCATTTGGGCACCAACGAACGGGGTGTTGTGTAACCCCTTGTAATCGTTGGTAAGAGTTGGTGGAGGCGCGGGGAGTCGAACCCCGGTCCGAAAGTGATCCGCAACACAGGCGTCTACGTGCGTAGGTTCCGTGATTTGTTTGAGCACCGGGAGCTCCCACGGGCAGGATCTCTCGGGCCGGACCTCGAAAGTCTCGTCCAACGCCGTCGAGGTACCGGCGCGGACCAGCTCACATTTGTATAATAGTCTCCCCGGCGCCGTGAGCAGGCTCCAGCTCGACCACCTCACCTAATTAAGCGGCGAGGGCAAACGCGTTGTCGTTGGCGTTTGTAAAAACCCTACAATTTCTAACCGGGTAGCAGGGCCCCGGACACGCAGCCTGGACTTCACACCCCCGTCGAAAACCAATTCGCCCCCATGTCAACGAACACCGGGCGGCCGCGCTGGCGCGTCACCCGAGGCCCACCTTAGGGCCTGCACGGTGAGAGTCAATGCCCGGCCGCAGGCATCGGACGCTCAGTTCCCGTCGGCCAGCAGGCTCCAGCTCGTGACCTCGAGCTGCGGTCGGCAATAGCTCGACATCGCGAGCTTCACCACGCGCCCCTGGACCGTCAGGCCGATGTCCCGGTGCAGCGCGATGTGATCCATCAGCCGCCGCGAGCGCTCGCTCCGAGGGAGATAGGCCTGGACGAAGCGGCCGCTCGCGTCGTGGAGACGCAGCGCGAAGTGCGTCCGCGTCGCCCCACGGAACGCGCAGCTGTAGGACGTCGACACCCGCGCCCCCGCGGTCAGCTGGACGTCCTGCCCGACGTACTCCGAGTCGATCTTCCGCAGCTCGCGCCACATGCTCTTCTGGCCCGACACCGTCAGCTGCTCCTTCGTCGGCTGCAGCGACGTGTCCGGACGCCCCGGCGTCAACGAACCGTCCGGGTACTGCCACCCCCGAGACCACTTCAGCACGTCGACCTGGTCCGGACACAGCTCGCTCAGCCGCTGCGGGTCGAACCGCACCTGCACCGTCAGCGGCGTCCACGGGTCCTGCTCGAGCACCCGCGCCAACACCCGCCCGAGCTCCTCCGGCATGTACCCCGTCAGCGTCTCGTACGGCCCGCCGAGCAGCGTGAACGCCATCAGACGCCCACCCGTCCCGCGATACCCGCAGTTGTAGTACTCCGTCTGGCGCGCGTAGACCCGCAGGTTGAAGACCTGCCCGGCCACCTCGTAGCGGTCGCCGATCAGGCGCGACACAGTCGGCCAGTTCCGCGGGTCCTGATCCGGAGTCCCCTCCGCCAGCACCCGGTCCCCGTGACCCACGAGCGCCAGGATCACCGCCAGCGCGCTCACGCTCTTCATCATTCGGTTCAGCATCGACACGGCCGCACTATCGAAGCTCCCCTCGGCGCAGGCAAGTTTGTTTTCTTGCAGCGATCTACGCGCGCTGATACCCGAATCGCCATGCGCTTCCGGCTACGTGCACGCCTCCTGATCCCCGCCCTCGCGCTGTCGGCGACGCTCTCCGCCTGCGCCTGCAACGACGCCGTGACCAAGAACGCCGCGGCCGAGCCGCCGAAACGGGCGGCCGTCGTACCGCAGGATGGCTCCACGGTCGAACCCGACACCGTCGCGGCGCCCACGACCGCCGAGCCAGACACCTCGACGCCAGCGCCAGAGCCCGCGGTCCCCGGCGCGGCGTTCACGTCCCCGACCGGCCTCACCCCCGCGGGCGAGACCGCGCTCCGCTGGCTCGCCGACGCCCACCTCCACGGCGTCGACCTGACCGTCCCCGAGGCCGTCACCGCCTGGCGCGAAGCCCCCCTTGCCGAGACCCAGGCCGCGACCGAGGACGCCATCGCCGGCGCCGTCACCCGGCTCGCCGCCGCCCTCGCGCCGCGCCCCAACACCACCCCGATCCTCCAGGACGCCGACGGCTACTACGCCTCCCCGGACACCCTGTGGCTGGACGTCGAGCCCGCGGCCCCGACGGACGCGCTGCGCACGGCCGTGGTCGAAGCCGCGCGCAAGGGCGAGCTCGACGCGCTCTTGACCAGTCGGCTCCCCACCGAGCCCCAGTACGCCCGCCTCGTCGCCGCCGCCCGTCGCTACGAGGCCCTGTGCGCCGAAGGCGGCTGGGCCCCGGTCGTCGTCCCCCGCCCCGAGGTCAAGCGCGGGAGCCGCTGGCGCGACACCGAGGAGATCACCGCGCTCCAGAAGCGCCTCGCCCTCGAGGGCTTCCTCACCGGCGAGCCCACCGGCACCTACGACGAGGCCACCGCCGACGCCGTCGAGCGCTTCCGCGATAGCCGCGCCCTCTGGTCCAAGCGCTACTACGACAGCGACGTCGCCGAAGCGCTGAACGTCCCCTGCGCCGACCGCCTCGCGACCCTGCTGGTCAACGTCCGCCGCTGGCGCCACACCGCCCGCACCGACCAGCCGACCTACGTGCGCGTCAACCTCGCCGCGGCCCTCATCCGCTACGTCCGCGACGGCGAGCTCCGCGCCACCCACCGCGCCGTCGTCGGCTCCGGGCGGACGATGTACCACCGCGGCATCGAGCGCCGCATCCGCCGAAACGCCACGCCAGTCATGCACGACGAGATCAGCAACGTCGTCCTGAACCCCGAGTGGAAGGTCCCCGTTCGCCTGGCCCGCCAGGAGATCGGCCCCGCCATCGAGAAGGACCCCGAGTACGCAAAGAAGCACGGCTTCCGCGTCGTGACGACCGGCAACGGCCAGGAGATGTACGTCCAGGCCCACGGTCCGCAGAACGCCCTCGGCCAGGTCAAGCTGACCTTCCCCAACTCCGAGTCGATCTACCTCCACGGCACCCCGAAGCAGGGCTACTTCCGCTACCCCAAGCGCGACTTCAGCCACGGCTGCGTCCGCGTGAAGGGCGCCGTCGACCTCGGCATCACCCTGCTCAAGGACGACTTCGAGGCCCGCGGCGAGAGCCTCAGCGAGTACATCCTCAAGAAGGCCATCAAGGACAACGAGAAGACCTACTGGTACGGGCTCGAGAAGCCCGTGCCGATCTACCTCGAGTACTACACCGCCTCGGTCGACGACGACGGCGCCGTCCACTTCCATCCGGACATCTACGCCTACGACGAGACGACCCTGAAGGCCCTCGCCGCCGAGTGAACGACAAAGCCCGGACCCCTCGCGAGGCCCGGGCTCCAATTCGCGCGGCTCCAGCTCAGTGGCAGACCCACCGGACGAGGCGGCAGCCGTAGCCGCCCTCGGCCGCGCACGCGTCGAGCGCGCGGGCCTCGGCGTCCGCGACGTTCACGCCGCTCGCCGACCCCCAGGCGCCAGCGCCCTCGACGAGCGCCGCGCAGCGGTTCTGCTCCCACGCGACCACGAGGCAGTCGGACTCACCGCAGCTGTTCGTCGCCGCGAGCTGGGCCTCGCCGAGGCTCGAGTAGCCATAGGACCAGCCGATGCGACCGGTCCTCGCCGACCGCGAGATGGCGCCATACGCGCTCGGCGGCGGGTCGTATCGGACCTGGACCTGGTGGCGGTGATGATGCCGGTGACCCCGGTGCGGCCGGGCCGACGCGACGGCGGGTAGGGCGGTCATGGCGAACAGGGTGACGATGGCGACGAGCGATCTCATGGGGGCTCCTTCGATGCTTCTCGCTCCAGGACCCCAGCGGCCCTCGGAGCCCCCGTCCGACCGCGCCGACCCGAGCGCCATTCGATACCGGTCGTATCGCCGCGTATCAGAATGAATGCGGCGCGGGCGGCGACCCGCTGTCGCCGCCCGCGCCGCCATGATCTCCGCTGCGCTGACAACGCCCCTGACGCGCCGCGACGTTCGTAGATTCAACCCCCGGCCGCGCTCAGAAGCGCACCGTGCTCTCGAGCTTGACGCCCTCGAAGCTAGGAAACACCCGGCAGACGCCGCCCGAGCACTTCAGGCCGCCCTTCGAGCGCCCCGCGAAGAGGCGGATGAAGCTGTCCCGCGTGAACCGATACTGGATGATCGCGCCCGGGAAGTAGGGCGAGTCCGTCGAGGCGTCGGTCAGGTACTCGAACTGCGCCGTGAACGACCAGTCCGGCGGCAGGTTGACCGACACGTAGCTCGTGCCCTCGAGGTAGGTCTCCTGGAGCGTCGCCGTCCCGACGTTCTTGTCCCGGAACTCGTGCGACCAGTGGAGCTGCATGTCCACCCCCGGCGCCAACAGCGCGAACACATCGAGGTCGAGGTGGATCATCCGCAGGCGCGTCAGCTCCGCGGCCTCCTCGCGTCGGTAGCCCGCCTGCAGCAGGAGCCGGTCCGTCCCCGTCCCGGTGTGCTCGAAGCCCCCGTACACGTGGATGGTGTGGTCGTTCTGGACCGGCGCGTCCGCGAAGTACGCCCCCGACAGGAACAGGCTGTCGGTCGAGTCCGGGATGGCGTAGTCGACCCGGAGGTGCCCGCCGGTGACGTCGGTGTTGTTGACGACGCGCTGGTCGATACGCTCGAGGGTCGGCGCCACGATGTACGAGAACGTCTGGGTGATCCCCTGCAGCTGCGCCGTGTCGGGGTGGAGCGTCGAAGAGACGTCCCAGTTGTCGTAGTGCTTGAGCTCCGCGAGCAGCGTCAGCCGCTCCAGGAAGAGCTGGACCTGACCGTAGGCCGCGAGCCCGGTGGTCGTGGTGTCCTTCCGACCGCTGGCCGTCTCGCGCGTGTCCTCGTTCCGGAGCGCGTCGATCTCGGCGTAGACGCTGAGCACGTCGCCGAGCGTCGGCAGCTCGACGCTGCCGCCGCCGACCAGGGTCCGCACGTGGCGCGCGTTGCTGAGCGGCCGGTCGTCGTCGTCACCGCCCAGCGCCCCGGCGAGCGCCGTCCGGATGCCCGAGTGACGGCGCTCGATGTCGACGATGTGCGCGCCGATCTTCAGCCCGTCGATGGGCGTCCCCTCGACCTGCGCCCCGAAGACGACGTCGTTGGGGTCCGGGATGAGCTTCTCCTCGACCCCGTCGACGTTGAGCGTGTTGGTGAGGCCCGTGACGAAGCGCGCGCGAAACCGCGGCGTCCGCCACTGGACGTGGACCCCGCGCAGGCTCGTCGCGAAGCCGAGCTCGTCGATCTTTCGGAGCGACAGCGCGAGCCCCCGCCCGAAGGTCAGGTAGTCGTCACCGAGGGTCACCGTGAAGTCGCCGAAGCGCCCGGTCAGGAAGAGCTCCTCGGGGCGGATGTCGTCCTGGTACTGCGACGCCTGCCCCGGGTTGGCCGGCGGGTTGGCGAACCACGCGAAGTCCAGCCGCACGCCGAGGGTCAGCTTGTCGGCCCGGAGCCGCACGTTGAGGCGGTTGCGGATGTCGAAGATGTTCGACCTGTCGGCCTCGTCGAGGATCTGCGGGTCGTCGAGGCTCGTGTGGAAGTCGGCGAAGAGCGACTCCGTGACGTCCAGCGTGAGCTTCACGCCGCCGACCTCGAACGGGATGACCGCGCCCGCGGGCGGCGAGAGCGACACCCCGAGCAGCGTCGCGGCCAGCGCTAACGCCGCCGTCGCCGGGGCGCTCGTCACTGCGCGTGCCCGAGCCCGAGCAGCGCCTTCACCTCGTTCTCGAGCATCTGCGCCTCGGACGCCTGGAAGCCCTCGATCTGCTTGGCGATCTTGCCGTTCTTCCCGATGATGACGGTGAAGGGCGCGGTGCCGGCCGGGTTGTAGGCCTGGGAGATGGTCCCGTCCTCGTCGACGACGACGTCGAAGGAGTAGCGCTGGCGCTTGATGAACGGGCGCACGCCGGCGACCGTGTCGGCGCCGTCGAGGGCGACGCTCACGATCTTGAGGCCGTCCTTCGCGTAGCGGCCGTGGAGCTGCTCGATGATGGGCATCTCCGCCTTGCAGGGCTCGCAGTAGGTCGCCCAGAAGCTGATCAGCACGACGTCCTTGCCGAGGTGATCGCCGAGCTCGAAGGTCGCGCCGTCGAGGGTCGTCGCCGAGAACGTCGGGAGCGTGCTGCCGCTGCCGCCGTCTCCGGTGGCGCCGTTGGTCGACGCGCACGCGGCGATCAGAAGGGGCAGGGCTACGAACAGGGAAAGGGCGGCGAGCCGCTTCATCACGCACTCCTCGGTCGGTCGGGGACAAGCACCAGACGCACCGCGCTGGGCGGTGGCGCGCAGGATTATGCACCAACCCTCCCCGCCGTTACGTGAAAAGGGAAGCCGGCGTCGCCGACAGGCCGCCGCGGCTCAGCGGATCGTGTAGCGGAGCGTCTTCTCGCGGCCGTAGCGCTCGACCCGGAGCTCGACGGTCGACGCGCTCCGGAGCTGCTCGTAGAGGGCGAGCCCGCGGGTCGGGCTGTCGATCCGCTGGCCGTTGACCGCCGTCAGGACGTCGCCGCTCCGGAGCCCGAGGGCGCGGTAGAGCCCGCCGGGCCGGACGCCGACGAGCTTGATCCCGTGGTACGCGCGGTCCCGGTACGACGGGACGGCCCGCGCGTCGCGCTGGAGGCTCGCGGGGTCGGAGAGGCGCTGGTCGAGCCGGGCGCGGTCGATCGTGTAGCTCCCCGGGCCGCTTCGCTGGATCCACGACGCGAAGCCGGGGTCCCGCGGCGGATCGGCGCGCGTCGGACCCGCGGCGGGCTTCGCCGCGGCGGTCTTCGGGACCGGGCCCTTCGCCGTGCCGTCGGCGTCCCATAGCCTGACGACCGTCCGCTCGCCGCCCTTCTCCTCGAGGACGACCAGGCGCGGCGCGATCTCCACGACCGTCGCCTCGCCGCCGAGGATCTCGCTGCCGCACCGCGCGAACCGGTTCTGTCCGGCGACCTGGAGCGTCGCGATGGAGCTCGTCGGCTCCTCGGACACCATCGTGCCGACGAGCGAGACGGCGAGGCTGGTCTCGGCCAGCGGGCCTCCCGCCGCTGGCGGCGCAGGCGGGGGCGTGGGGGGAGCAGGCGGGGCTTGCGCCTCGACGCCGAAGACGTGGCGGGCGGAGAGCAGCTCCGTGGCCGCCTCGTCGCGGGCCACACGCCCGAGCTCACCAGGCTCGTCGTCCTCGTCGGCGTCCCAACCCGCGGTGGCACGCTCGGGGGGCGCGAAGAGCCGGCTCGAGACCTCGTCGTTGACGCCGAGGGCGACGAGCAGCGCGATGAGCGCGATCTCGACGAGCCGAACCACCCAATAGTGACGCCGTAGAAGTCTCCCCATGTCGACCACCGCTCCCTCGTCGTGCGCTGACCACCCGACGCGCGCCGTCGAGCGCCACGTCGGCCACGGGCCGGAGCTCTGCAAACGAGGTGCCAGTGCCTCGGGCGTCCGCGGGACGGAGAGATGGGGCCACGAGCGGCCTCGGCGGCGGTCCCGAGCGGCGCTCGTCCGGCCAGAATGGCACGCGGCGCCCCCCGAATCGGCGGTGTGGCGCCAGGATGTCAGCCGCAGATGGCGGGTTCAGCGCGGGCTCGCCTTCGGCGTCGTCGAGAGAGCCCGCGACAGCTGCGGGACGCCGGGCGAACCGAGAGGCCGGCGCTGGACGCCGGGGCGGACGGGACGTCCGCGGGCCGGCAACCGAGCGAGAGCGTCGGATCGCGGTCGTCCCGACCGCCTCGTCGCCAAGCCAACGCGCTCGCACTGGCCTCGCGCGACGGCCTCGCCATGGCTCAGGCGGTCAGGCCGCTCAGGTCGCGGGGGAGGGCCTCGTGCTCCTCGACGGGGCGGGAGTCGTCGGGGCTCATGAGGTCGAAGACCTTGCCCTTGCGGAGGCCCCAGAGGCCGGTTCGGGCCGCGAGGTAGGGGCCCTGGGCGTCCACCGCCTCGCCGACCGCCGCGGCGGCGAGCTCGGTCGGGCGGACGTGGGCGCCCTCGTCGAGGTTGACCCGGTAGCGCAGGATCGGCTGGCCCGCGGCGATGCCGAGGGCCTCGCTCTCCTCGGGTGTGGGCACGTCGACGCCGATACCGATGACGCCGTCACGGACGTCGACCTCGCGGTCGCCCTTCTTGCGGTGGACCGTCGTCATGACCGGCTCGTCGCCGGCGATGAGCGCGGCGGCGGCCTCCAGGCGGGCGCGGTCCCACGCCGGGACGCTGACGACGTACTCGGACAGCTTCGCCACCCGCGCCGGCGCCTGCACGTCCTTCGAGACCGCGGCGCAGCGCAGGAACACGACGCCGCCGTCGCTGACCGCGTTCAGGCGCTCGACGAGCCCGTCGGGGTCGACCTCGTCGAGGACGTGGATGTCGACGACCTCGGCGACGCTCGACACCCCGAGGCTCAGCGCCGGGCCGTAGCTCAGGACGGCCTTGGGCGAGAAGCCCTCGCTGTAGCGCATCTGGACGCCCGCCCGGCGGACGATGCGCGGCAGGATCCGCGCCAGGTCCAGCTGGCTCGTCATCGCCGCCGTCCCGAGCTTCGTGAAGACCAGCCGGTAGCGGAAGACCTCGCCCTGCGCCTCGCGCGTCGGCGGCAGGTTCGCGCCGAACTTGTTCTTGCGGATGGTCTTGTACGCCGGGACGAAGTCATCGTCCTGGGACACGTCGCTGGGCGTGAGCGCGCCGAGCTGCTTCAAGTAGTCGATGCGCTCCTCGCGCATCTGCGTCATGTCGCAGGCGATGCCGCAGTTGTAGCAGATGAGCTTGCGGGCGTCGGCCTCGGCCTCGGCGACGTTGGTGTGGTGCACCTGGGCGCCCTTGGGCTTACCGCACGGAGGCGAGAGGCGGTTCTTCAGCGCCCGCTTCCACTCCTTGTAGAGGAAGCCGTCCTCGAGACCGACGTCGATGTGGTCCCACGGGAGCCGCCCGTCGATGGGCAGGGTCCCGAGGTACCGCTGCGGGTCGATCTCGAGCTCGGCGATGGCCTCGACCCAGGCGTCCCAGTTGAGGTCCTCGTCCCAGCTGTCCATCCGGGCGCCCTTCTTGAACGCCAGCTCGATGAGGTCGGCCAGCGGCCGGTCGCCGCGCGACAGGATGCCCTCGAGCCAGCTGACCCGCTGGTTGTGGTACTTCACCGGGATGCGCTTGGCCTTGCCGAGGTCACGCAGGATCTTCTGCTTGCGCGCGATGTCCTCGAGCGAGTCCATCGCCGCCCACTGAAACGGCGTGTGCGGCTTCGGCACGTGGCTCGAGGCGCTCGCCGTCACCTGGATGCGGCTCTTGCGCTGATACCGGTGGCCGATGGAGCGCGCCCGCGCCGCCGTGTAGATGATGCCCTCGACGTCCTCGTCGGTCTCGGTCGGGAGCCCAATCATGAAGTAGAACTTCATCCGCGACCAACCGCGCGCGAACACGCGCTCGGCCGTCGTCATGATGTCCTCTTCGGTGATGTTCTTGTTCACCACGTCGCGCATCCGCTGGGTCCCGGCCTCGGGCGCGAAGGTCAGCCCCGTCGTCTTGACGCTCGAGATCTCGTCGAGGAGGTCCTCGTCGAGGCCGTAGGCGCGGAGCGAGCTGACCGAGAGGCTGGCGCGCCGCTGGCGCATCCGCTCCATCACCTGCTTGATGAGCGGCGAGATGCACGAGTAGTCCGCGGTCGACAGGCTCGTCAGCGAGACCTCGTCGTAGCCGCCCTTGTCCATCGCGGTGAGCAGGGTGTCGACGACCTGCTCCGGGTCGCGCTCGCGCACCGGGCGGTAGATCATCCCCGCCTGGCAGAAGCGGCAGCCCTCGGTGCAGCCGCGGGCGATCTCGATCGACACGCGGTCGAAGATGGCCTCGGCGGCCGCGACCGGAGCGTCGGACGGGAACGGGTAGCGCCCGATGTCCTCGACCCAGGCGCGGACGACCGGGACCGGACCCTCGCTGGCGTCGGCGTCGATGACGACGAGGTCGTTGCGCTCCTCGAGCTTCGTCGCGTACAGCGCCGGGCAGTACCAGCCGCCGCGCGCGGCCAGCTTCACGAGCTGCTCGTGCCGGGAGAGGCCCTCGGCCCGCCACTCGGCCAGGGCCAGGAGCGCCCCCGGGAGCGCCTCCTCGGCGTCGCCGACGAGGAAGGCGTCGATGAACGCCGCCATCGGCTCGGCGTGGGTCGCCGTGGGCCCACCGGCGATGACGAGCGGGTGCCGCTCGTCCCGATCCGCCGCCCGCAGCGGCAGCCCGCTGAGGTCCAGCAGGTTCAGGACGTTGGTGTAGGTCATCTCGTACTGGAGCGAGACCCCGATGACGTCGAACTCGCCGAGCGGCTGCGCCGACTCCAGCGAGACCAGCGGCAGCCCGCGCTCGCGGAGCTCCCGCTCCATGTCGAGCCACGGCGAGAACGCCCGCTCGCACGCGATGCGCGGGTCCTTGTTCAGCAGGTTGTAGATGATCTTGGTGCCGAGGTGGCTCATCCCGATGTCGTAGACGTCGGGGAACGCCATGCAGATCCGCGTGACGACCGCGTCCGGGTCCTTCTTGATCGACTGATACTCCCCGCCGAGATAGCGGCTGGGCTTCTCGACCAGGTGGATGAAGGGCGCGTAGGGGTGCTGGACGGCCGGCATCGGAGGCTCCTCGCTGCGTGCCGGGCGCTCGTCGGGCGGCCCGGCGGCTGCCGTGGGGCGCCGTTTATAGGGACCCGTCCAGCGCGGAGTCAATGAACGGCGACGACGACGGGGACGATCTCGTCGTCACCTGCCGTTCCGCGAGCCGCGACGACGCCCAGTGGCGTTCACCTTGACACCCCCTGACGCGCTCCGTAGCTTTCCCCGCCCCCAAACTCAACGGGACACCGATGGAGGTCCCCCGATGCGCGTTCTCTCCCTCAGCGCGGCGCTCGCCGTGACGCTCGTCTTGACGGGCTGCGGCGACAGCGACTCCTCGACCACCGACACCGCCCAGGCCGACACCACCGGCGGCGGCGACACCCAGGACGACGCCGTTGCGGGTGACACCACGGCGGCGGACACCGGTGTCGCCGACACCGCGACGGCGGAGGACACCGCGACGGCGGAGGACACCTCCGTCGCCGACACGTCCACCGAGGACACGACCGCCGCGGACACGACGCAGGTCGAGGACCCGGCCGCCGAGACCTGCCCGGGCATCATCGCGTGCTTCAACGACAACTGCGTCGGCCTCGGGCTCGGCGAGCAGCAGACCTGCGTGAACGGCTGCATGGCCGAGGGTACGGCGGCCGAGCAGCAGGCGGTCATCAACCTCCAGACCTGCGTCCAGACCAAGAACTGCGTCCCGCCCGACACCACCGACGAGGATCTGCGCGACGCCTTCGAGTGCCAGCGCCAGTGCCTGCCGCAGATCGCCGTCTGCTTCGCCGGGAGCTTCGGCGACGGGGCCTGCGCCGACGTCTCGGGCTGCGTCGAGCTCTGCGACGAGAGCGACATCCTCTGCCAGCGGGCCTGCTACGCGGCCGCCAGCGAGGAGCAGGTCCAGTACTACCTCGACTACAACTACTGCGGGCTCTCGCAGTGCTACGACTCGCAGGACCCGATCGCGCAGGACACGTGCCTGCAGCAGATCATCCACGAGCCCGCCTGCTCGGACACCTACAACCAGTGCTTCGGCAGCACCGGCGCCGGGCCGGGCGCCGGCGCGGGCGGCGGCGCCGAGTAGCCACGGCCCACCGATCTCGACGAAGACGAGACGCCCGCGGCCACCTGGACGCGGGCGTCTCGCCGTTTCAGCCCTGGAGAGCAGCGTCATGGACGTCACTTCCACCCTGCGCGTTCGGCGCGCGACGGCCGCGGACGCGGACACCCTGCGCGACTTCAACGTCGCGATGGCGGCCGAGACCGAGGGCGTCGCCCTCGACGCCGAGCGCGTCGGGCGTGGGGTCGCCCTGTGTCTCGCCGACCCCGCCAAGGGCTTCTACCTCGTCGCCGAGCGGGGCGGCGTCGCCGTCGGCCAGACGATGGTCACCTACGAGTGGTCGGACTGGCGGGCGGGGACCTTCTTCTGGATCCAGTCGGTCTACGTCCGGCCCGAGGCGCGGGGAGAGGGCGTGTTTCGGGCGCTCTACGACGCCGTCCTGGCCGACGCGCGGGCCCGCGACGACGTCGCCGGGGTGCGGCTCTACGTGCACCACGACAACGCCCGCGCCCAGCGGGTCTACGACGCCGTGGGCATGGCCGCCGCCGAGTACCGCATGTACGAGGTCGACTTCGTCCTCGCGCGCTGAAGCGTCCGGGTCAGCGGCGGGTCTTGCTGCCGGCGCCGTCGCGGCCGGGGGAGGGGTCGTCGTCCCCGCGTGAGGCCTCGGCGTTGTGGGCCTCGGTGATGGACCGGAGCTCGCGGTCGACGTCGGCGATGGCGTCGGACATCGCGCGGCGGTCCGGGCGCTTGCTGGGCTTCTGTACCACGTGCAGCGTGTGGACGTGGTGGAGGCGCGCGTCGACGCGACGCTGCGCGCGGCGGCGCCAGGCCGGGATGATCATCCACGCCATCTCGCCGTCGAGGCCCGGGAGCGGCAGCAGGTTCACCGCCATCATGATGAGGTTTCCCGTCGTGTAGACGCCGATGACCTGTTGGAGCCAGACGTCGTGGGCGGGACCGAAGACGGCGCTCGAGAGCGACACCACCACGAAGGCCACGAGCTGCGCCCAGACCCCCGCCCAGGCGATGGCGACCCGCTGGCGCAGGCTCGGCCTGCCGAGCCAGTGGGTCTCGCCGCCGGCGCCGTGCAGGTCGACGGCGACGACCCGCAGACGGTAACGCCGAACCAGCGCCGCGTGACCGGACTCGTGTACGAGGATGAGCGCCAGCGCCGCCAACCACGCGAGCGGCGCGAGGGCGAAGCCGGAGAGCGCGAGCATGCCGACCGGCAGCGACCAATGCAGCCGCAGCGGAGCGCCACGGTACGTGCCTGCGTGAAGATATCCGGCCGCGAAGGTCATCCCTCTCAGGGTAGCCGCGGGTCGGGGTCGAGTGAAGTGCCCGGCCGCTACGACGCAGCGCAGCACCGCGTCCCCGTCAGGCGGCCAAGGGATCGATGAAGCGAAGGTTTGCGGTGCGTCGTCAGCCGAGTCGCTCGACGACCAGCGGCGGCACCGGCGCCGCGGCGTCCGAGAGGGTGAAGGCCGCGGCCAGACGCGCGACGGCGCCGCTCGAGGGCGCGCCTGCGGCGCCGTGGAGGATCGTGCACAGGGCGTCGCCCGCGGCGACCTGGGCTCCGCGAGGCGCGTCGATACGCACGCCGACCAGGGGATCGATGGTGTCCGAGGCGACCTTGCGACCCGCGCCGAGGGACGAGCTCGTCAGCGCGACCTCCATCCCGTCGATCCCGGTGACCCAGCCGCCTCGGGGGGCGCGGACGACCGTCTCGCCGGCCGGCGTCGGCAGCGCGTCGAGGTCACCGCCCTGGGCCGAGACCATGCGGCGGAAGCGGTCGAGGGCGCTCCCGTCGTCGAGGCTCGCCGCGACCCGGGCGCGCGCCTGGTCGGCGTCGACGCCGTGGGCGATCTCCACCATGGCGCCGGTCAGCGTCACGATGAGGTCGCGGAGCTCCGCTGGCCCGCCGCCGCCGAGGAGCGCCACGCTCTCGGCGACCTCGTTGGCGTTGCCGACCATGCGGCCGAGGGGCTCGTCCATCCGCGTGATGAAGGCGACGACCCGGACGCCCATCTGCTCGCCGACCGCGATCATCCCGTTGGCCAGCGCGCGCGCGTCGTCGAGGGTCTTCATGAAGGCGGCGCCGCCGACCTTCACGTCGAGCACCAGGCCCTCGATGCCCTCGGCGAGCTTCTTGGACATGATGCTCGAGATGATGAGCGGCAGCGAGCTGACCGTGGCCGTCACGTCGCGCAGGGCGTACAGGCGCTTGTCGGCCGGGGCGATGTCTCGGGTGGCGCCGATGATGGCGCAGCCGGTGTCCGCGAGCACCGCCTCGAAGCGCGGGACCTCGAGGTCGGCGGAGAACCCGGGGATGGCCTCGAGCTTGTCGATGGTGCCGCCGGTGTGCCCGAGCCCGCGACCGCTGACCATCGGGACCGTCACCCCGCACGCGGCGGCCGCCGGCGCGAGGATGAGCGAGACCTTGTCGCCCACGCCGCCGGTCGAGTGCTTGTCGATCCGGCGCGGCAGGGCGGACAGGTCGAGCACCCGCCCCGAGCGCAGCATCGCGTCCGTCCAGGTCCCCGTCTCCCGCGGGTCGAGGCCCTTGAACCAGATCGCCATGGCCAGCGCCGACATCTGCTCGTCCGGGAGCGCGCCGCTGGCGTAGGCTGCGATGACGTGGCGGATCTCGGCGTCGGTGAGGGTCGCTCCGTCGCGCTTGGCGGCGATGATCTCGACGATGGTCCGCATGGGCACGCTCCGTGAGGTTCGGGGTGCGGGCCCGGACCCTCGCGCGCCCGGCGCCCGACGTCAATGAAGTCCTGGCGCCCGTTCTCGGCCGCGTCCGGTTCCCCTTCGCCGCCGGGACCGTTTCGGCCCGAGGTCATCTGTCCCGCGGGTGGAGCGAAGCGCCGACGCGGCAGCTTCGGACCGGCCTCAGTAGGCGCGCTCGCCGAAGAGCGCCGTGCCGACGCGGACGAGGGTCGCGCCCTCGGCGATGGCGACCTCGAAGTCCCCCGACATGCCCATCGAGAGCTCGACGCGGCGGTCGGGGACGCGGTCGCGGACCCGCTCGCCCAGCGCGCGCAGGGTGGCGAAGGCGGGGCGGGTCTCCTCGGCGTCGTCGGCGAAGCGCGGGATGCACATCAGCCCCCGGAAGCTCAGCCCCGGGGCGGCGCAGACGGCGTCCACGAGGGCGTCGAGCGCCTCGGGGAGGCAGCCCGACTTCTGGGGCTCGCGGTCGACGTTGACCTGGACCAGGGCCGGCAGCGGTGCCGCGGGGTCGAGGTGCTTGTCGAGGGCGGCGACCAGGGACGTCCGGTCGATCGTGTGCAGGAGCGCTGGCGGGGTACGCGCGACGTACTTGGCCTTGTTGGTCTGCACCGGACCGATGAGGTGCCAGCGCAGGGACGGCAGGTCGGCCAGCGCCTCGATCCGCTCGCGCCACGCCTGGACGATGTTCTCGCCGAAGTCGCGCTGCCCCCGCGCCGCGAGCCGCCGCACGAGCGCCTCGGGCTGACGCTTCGACACCGCGACCAGCGTGACGTCCCCCGCGGGTCGCCCGGCCGCAGCGCACGCGGCCTCGATCCGGGCCGCGATGTCCGCGTGCGCCGCCGCGACGTCGACGCCGACCATCAGTAGGGCAGGATGTCGTGGGCGCCCATCTCCTCCATCATCTCGACGGTCTGACAGAGGGGCAGGCCCACGACGTTGGTGTACGAGCCGATGATCGAGTCGATGAGGTAGGCGCCGACGCCCTGAACGGCGTACGCGCCGGCCTTGTCCATCGACTCGCCGACCGCGATGTACTTCTCGATCTCGCTCGACGTGAGGCGCTTGAAGCGCACGTCGGTGCCGACCGCCTGGATCCCTTCCTTGTTCTTCTTCAGGTCGTGGATGCAGAAGCCGGTGATGACCCGGTGGGTGTTGCCGCCGAGGCGGTGCAGCATCTCGGAGGCCTCGGCGGTGTCCTTGGGCTTGCCGAGGATGCGCTCGCCGAGCACGACGACGGTGTCGGCGGCGATGACCCAGCGCGTCTCCTGGTTGCGCGCGCCCCCGACCGCGGGGTAGCGGCGCGCGGTGGGATCCCCGCCGGGCTCCGCCGGGTACATGGTCTGGTTGAGGCGGTCGACGACGGCGAGGCACTTGGTCCGGGCCATGCGCTTGACGAAGTTCTCGGGCATCTCGCCCTCGGCGCGAACCTCGTCGATGGCCGACGGGATGACCTTCACCGTGAAGCCGAGCCGCTCCAGCAGCTCTTTGCGGCGCGGCGAGGCCGACGCCAGGATGATCTGAACCGACACGAGGGCTCCGTCTCCTTACAGATTGGCGCGCGTGGAGCGGCGCCGGGAGGCGCGCGGGTGGGCGCCGCTTGCTGATAACCCAATGATGGCACGCTCGGGCGCTTTCGGGTATACCCTTCGGCCTCCGAGATAGGGGCAGCGGACGGGGCCCAGAGCCCGTCCGGACGCGAGAGGAAGGCCGATTATGGGCTTGTTCGGGTTTGGTGGTGGCGGTGGCAAGGTGGGCCGCCTCGAGAAGAAGGTGATGAACAAGTGGGGTCAGCCCGCCGAGCGTCAGCGCGCGATGCAGATCCTCGCCGACATCGGTGACGAGGCCGCCCTCGGCGCGCTGCTCAAGCGCTTCACCTTCCGCATCGACGGCCAGATCAACGACGAGGACGAAAAGCGCATGGGCTACGAGTTCCTCGTGGCCGCGGGGCCGCGCGCCGTCGCGCCCATCGAGCGCTTCGTCTCCGAAAACGACGGGGTCTACTGGCCGCTCCGCGCCCTCAAGGAGATCGTCGGCATGGAGCCGGCGGTGGACGCCCTGTTGCGCGCCCTCGATCGCGCCGAGAAGATCGAGGGGCGGGTCAACGAGCAGAAGGTCCAGCTCGTCTCGAACCTCCGCGACTTCCCGCACGAGCGCGTGCGCGAGCGCCTGAAGAAGCTCTGCGGAGACCGCAACGACGAGGTCCGGATGATGGCCGTCGACGGGCTCCTGACCTACGGCGAGGCCGAGGCCCTGCCGGTGGTCGCCCAGCGCCTCGTCGACCCCGATGAGACCCCCAACATCAAGGCCGTCATCTTCGAGCAGCTGCTCGAGCTCGGCTGGTCTCTCGAGCCCTGGCGCGCCGAGCTCGAGGAGGGGCAGGTCATCCCGCCCCACTATCGCCTCGGCGCCGGCGGTAAGGTCCAGCGGGCCTGACCCCGTCAGCCATCGTCGCGGCGGGGTCCCGAGCAGACGACCGCGCCGCCCACGTATCACCGAACGCGCGAGCCAGCGCCGCGCGTGCGGCGCTTTGGCGCCGCCCCAACGACTCCCACAAGGAGCCACCTCGATGCCAGTCGTACCCTACGTCGTGACCGCCGGCGGTCTCGCGAAGCTCAAGACGCGCCTCAAGCAGATCAAAGAGGTCGACCGCCCCCAGAACGTCCGCGACATCGAGGAGGCCCGCGCCCACGGCGATCTCAAGGAGAACGCCGAGTACCACGCCGCCAAGGAGCGGCAGGGCTTCCTCGAGGGGGAGATGCGGTCCCTCGAGGACAAGATCGGCCGCGCCCGGGTCATCGATCCCACGAAGCTGGACGGGACGCGGGTGAAGTTCGGCGCCACGGTGGTCCTGCTCGACCTCGACAAGGACGACGAGGTCACCTACCAGATCGTCGGCGAGGACGAGGCCGACATCAACAGCGGGACGGTCAGCTACCTGGCCCCGATCGCGCGGGCGCTCATCGGCCGGGACGAGGGCGACGAGGTCGTCTTCGACGCCCCGGGCGGCAAGCGCAACTACGAGATCGTCGAGGTCCGCTTCGAGTAGCGGCGGGGATCGGCGCGGCGGTGACGGGTGTGGACGAAGACGACCGTTGGGAGATCGCGTCGGGCTCCGAGGAGGAGACCCGGCTCGTCGCGGCCGCCCTGGCCGAGGCGCTCGCCCCGGGTGACGTCGTCGCGCTCGAGGGGACCCTCGGGGCCGGCAAGACCGTCTTCGTGCGTGGGATCACCGACGCCCTGGGCGTGCCGGCCGCGGCCGGCGTCTCGAGCCCGAGCTACGCGCTGGTGAACCTCTACGACGGCGGTCGGCTGCCGCTGGCGCACCTCGACCTCTACCGCCTCGGCGACGACGACGAGCTCGAGGGGATCGGCTTCCGCGACCTGCTCGACGGCGAGCGTGCGCTGCTGGTCGAGTGGCCCGAGCGGTCCTACGAGGTCCGCGAGGTCGCGACGATCTGGGTACGCCTGGACGACCGCGGGCCGACTCGGCGTATGCTCGTGGTCACGGCGCTGGATCCGGCCGTGGCGCCGGAGCTTCGACGGGCGCTGGCGCCGTGGTCGGCGGCGCGTCGGGCTCCGGCGGGATAGGCCCGGCGCCCAGGAAGACCCCGCGTACGAGCCCCACGATGAGCGCGACGACGAGCCAGGTGGCGATCACCAACCAGACGCCGAGCACGACCCAACGCATCCGACTCCGACGCGGGATCGGCGCCTCGGGCTCGTCCGCTGTCGGGGGCGAGGTCTGGCCCGCTCGCTCGCTGCCCCTGGTCGGTGGTGCCGCCATCAGGGCTCGTCTGTACCGCCGTGCCTCCGGCCGGTCAAGCCCGGCCCGGCCGGCGCGTCGGGCCTCTGCGCTGCTCGTCGTGCTCCTCGTCGCGGCCACGCTGGGCGGCGGGCCGGCGCGCGCTCAGTCGGGCCTGGGCGCCCCCGAAGAGGGAGCGCGCCTGGACTTCCCGCGCGGGCCGGTCATCGCGTCCTCCCGCATCACGGGCCTCGCCGGCGCCTTCACCGGGGTCGCCGAGGGGATCGACGGGGTGCTGCGGAACCCGGCGTCGCTGGCGAACCGCCCCGAGCACGCGACCTCGTGGTTCGAAGTCGACGTCGCACTCGACTGGCTGCTGACCCCGGGCAACGACATCGACTTCGACGCCGATCGTGTCCGGGGCGGCCGGGACGCCGACTTCGGGGCGGTGAACGCGGGCTTCGGCCTGCAGTTCGACACGTTCGCGATCGGGATGCTCGCGGCGATCGACACCTGGACCGGCGGCGACGCGGATCACGGGGGGCTCGAGGCCGGGCTCGTCGACTACATCTTCGCGGTGGCCCAGGCCGTCGGTGGCGGCGAGCTCATCGCCGGGCTCGGCCTGAACGTGCGCGTCTTCACGCTCAACGAGCACCTCGCCGGTGAGGACGCCGCCGCCGCGTTCACGAGCGGCACCCTCGACTTCGGGCTCCTGTGGCGTCCCCGCCGCGAGTCGTGGCGGGTCGGGGCGCAGCTCCGGCTCGGCGGGAGGCTCTTGCCCGACGACTCCGGCACCGGGGTCTTCTCCGAGCGCTATCGGGTCCGCGACGTGGTCGCGCCGTGGCGCCTCGGGCTCGGCGTGAGCCACCGCTGGTCGGCGGACCCCGAGCGGGCGTACAACGCGCCGCTCCGCGAGGCGAAGCCGGCCACCGATCGGCGCTACCTCCTCGTGAGCGCCGACCTCGTCGTGAGCGGGGCGTCCCCCGACGCGGTGAACCTCGAGGGCTTCGTCAGCGGCGCTCCACGCCGCGCCGGGGTCACGCCGACGGCGTCGTTCCACGTCGGGGCCGAGGGCGAGGTGCTGCACGACCGCCTCCGCGCGCGGGTCGGGACCTACCTCGAGCCGACCCGGGCGTCGAACGTGGGCATCGGTCGCCTCCACATCACCGGCGGCGCGGAGCTGCGCCTGTTCGAGCTGTGGATCTTCGACCTGAAGGCGACCTTCGCCTTCGACGCCTCGGCTGGCTACACGAACGTCCTGATCGGGGTCGGCCTGTGGAACTGATGATTCGTGGGAGCGGTTCCTCCGGCGCGCCTCTCTCGGGCGTTGCGCACCGGGGCCGCTTCGTGGTCCTGTTGGCGCGATGAGTGACGACGAGCTCCAGCCACGACCGCCCGAAGCCCCTCGTCCGCCGCACCCGGTGGAGGAGCTGCTCGGCTACCGCTTCCGGGACCCGACCCTCCTCGACGAGGCGCTGACCCACGCGTCCCACAAGAACGAGGTCGGGGGCGACGTGGTCGACTACGAGCGCCTCGAGTTCCTCGGGGACGCGGTGGTCGAGCTGGCCGTCAGCGAGCTGCTCTTTCGCCGCCTACCCGGCGCGAGAGAGGGGCGCCTGACCCAGCTCCGTGCGCGCCTCGTGAACGCGCGGACCCTGGCCACCATCGCCCGCCACCTCGGCCTCGGCGCCCACATCCGCGTCGGACGTGGCGAGGAGAAGAGCGGGGGGCGCGCGCGGCGCTCGATCCTCGCCGACGTCCTCGAGGCCCTCGCCGGCGCGATCTACCTCGACGGCGGCTACGTGGAGGTCAGCGCGCTGGTCGCCCGGCTCGTCGACCGGCGGCTCGAGGAGACGCTGGTCCAGGACAGCGTCAAGGATCCCAAGAGCCGCCTCCAGGAGTGGGCGCAGCACGTGCACCAGATCACGCCGGCGTACGCGCTGGTCGACGTGAGCGGTCCGCAACACGACGCCCGCTTCGTCGCCGAGGTGACGGTCGGCGACGCCCTCAACGCCAAGGGCGGTGGCGCCTCGAAGAAGGAGGCCGAGCAGCAGGCCGCCGCCGCCGCGCTGCAGGAGGTCGCCGCGCGGCTGTCGAGCGCCGACGACGCGTGACGTCGTTCGGGCGTTCGATATGGCGCGAAGAAGGCTCAGCAGCGGGTCTCCGGGCTCGCGCAGAGCGTCATGGTCTGCTATAGGGGCCGCGCTCCACGCCACCTGAGGATCATGGGGTTGGGTGGGGCTCGGAGTCGTGATGGAGCCGCTCGTCGTCAAGCAGGGTCTCGTCATCCCCATCGACCACATGTCGGTGTCGTTCACCCGTAGCCTGGACGGGGACGCGGTAGAGGCGGCGCGGATGACGCCGTCGACGGTCGAGCTGCGCTTCGACACCCGCGGCTGCCCCGGGCTCGAGCCCGAGCAGGTCCGGCGCATCCTGGCGTTCCCGCCGCTGCGCGCGGATCGGCGCGGCACCGTCCGGGTCGTGTGCGGCGAGTTCCGCTCGCGGGTGAAGAACCTCGACGGCGCGCGCGAGACGCTCCGCGGCCTCCTGCTCGAGGCCCTCGCGACTCCGGTCGACGACGGGCCGCCCGCTCGGAGGAAGCGCGGGCGCGCCGGGCTGATCAAGCGGGACTGAGGGCCTCGGCCGTGGGCTCGGGCGAGGTCGTCGCCGGGGTCGTTGCGCCCTCGCGGGGCCGATGCTACCACCTTGGGCTATGGTAACGCCGTCCGACGACCTGAACCCCGACGGGGGGCTGGAGGCGCTCGCCGCCCTGTGCGCCCCGGGCTCCGGTGACCCGAGCCCCGCCCCGAGCTATCGGGCGGTCGTCAACGACCCCAACGAGGTCCGCCTGGCGCGGATGCTCACGGCCGAGCGCGTGGTCTTCGGGACCAAGACGCCCTTTCTGGGCCGGCGCGACGCGCTCGAGACGGTCTACAACGCCGTCCGCGAGGCGGTCACCGGGCGTCGCCTGCAGGTCATCCACGTGGTCGGCGCGCCGGGCGCCGGCAAGACGCGGCTGCTCGCCGAGACCTTCGCGATCATCGACCCGGTCGAGCGCGGCATCGACGTGCTGCCGGTCGCCTGCTCCCCCGACGAGGACGGCGCCACCTCGATGGTCGCCCAGCTCGTGCGGCGCCGCTTCGGCTTCCGCGCCAGCGAGCGCGAGCTGGTCGCCCGCGAGCGGATCCTCGAGGGGGTCGAGCCCCTGGTCGAGCCGCGGTCGGTCAACGCCGTCGCGCGGATGCTCGGGTTCCTCGCGGGGCTCCGCGCCTCGGGGCCCAGCGCGGACACGCCGCCGGCGGACCTCGCGCAGTTCCAGCGCAGCGCGCTCCGCCAGCTGGTCCAGATCATGGCCAGCGATCTCGCGCGCGCCCCGCAGATCCTGGTGGTCCACCAGGCGCAGCACCTCAGCGCCCGCTCGGCGGAGCTCCTCAGCGCGATGGCGGCGGAGCTCGCCGACGCGCCCCTGGTCATCGTCTTCGTCGGGACGCAGCCGGCTCCGGATGGCTTCGAGGCCGGCGGCGCCAACGAGGTGCGGGTCGAGGTCGGCCCGCTCGACGACCGCGAGATCGGGCGCCTGGTCCGCGCGATGCTCCACCGCGTCGAGCCCCTCGACGACGCCCTGGTCGGGCCCATCGTGGCGCGCGCCGCCGGCAGCCCCCGGCTGGCCGAGGAGAACGCGCGGCTCCTCCTCCAGCACGGCCTCTTCGAACAGCACGGCGACCGCTGGCGCTTCGCGGGCGAGCCCGCGGAGCTCGACGGCCTCCTCGCCGGCGACCTCACCGAGATCTCGGCCAAGCGGGTCGCGGCGCTCACCGACGACGCGCGGCGCGTCCTCGAGGTCGCCGCGGTCTTCGGCTTCACCTTCGGCGTCGACGGCGTGGTCGCGGTCTTGCGCGGCGAGGGCGACCACGCGCTGTCGGCCGGACGGGAGGTCCCGTGGATCACCGACGCGCTGCGCGGCCGCGTGCTCGAGGTGCTCGCGGCCCAGGAGGATCTCGGGATCGTCGCGACGACGGTCCCGGGCGGCGACGCGAGCGCCGGAGACCACAGCTTCGTCCACGAGCGAGACCGCGACGCGATCGTCGCCGCCATCTCCGGGGAGCGCCGCCAGCGGATTCACGGGCTCGTCGCCCAGTGGCTCTCCCAGCAGGAGCTCCACGAGCCGGCCCAGTGGTTCGAGGTCATCGCGAATCACTGGCAGGCCGGCGGCCGGGAGAGCGCCGCCGCGCGACTCCTGATGCGGGCCGCCGAGAACGCCGCCGAGGGCTACAACCTTCGGCGCGCGCGGAGCTACTACCAGCGCGCCCTCGGGCTCATCGGCCTCGACCGGGCGGCGCTCCTCGTGGACTGCCTCGCCGGGCTCGGCGACCTGGGGCTCCGGAGCGGCGATCACCTCCTGGCCCGGACGGCCTTCGGGGCGATGCTCGAGGCGACGCTCATCACCGGGGACGTGCGCCTCGGGGCGACCGCGTGGCTCAAGCTCGCCAAGGCCCACCGGGGGCACGGCGACTACGTCCGGGCGCGTCCCTGCCTGCATCACGCGACCGAGCTCTACCGCCGGGTCAACGACATCCGCGGCGTCGCGGCGGCGCTCGACCAGCTCGCGAAGGTCGACTGGCTCGAGGGGGGCCTCGGCGGCTACGACGACGCCGTGGACTGCGCGGAGCGCGCGCTCGAGATGCGTCGGCGGCTCGGCAAGCCGCGCCCCATCGCCGAGAGCCTCGGCACCCTGGCCAACGTCCGGATCCAGCGCGGCGAGCTCGACCAGGCCAAGACCCTCCTGGGCGAGGCGCTCGAGCTCCGACAGCAGGTGGGCGACCCTCAGGGGGAGGCGACGTGTCGGGTCGGGCTCGGTGCGGTCCACTTCGCGACCGGCGACCTCGAGGGCGCGCTCTCCCTGTGGCGCGACGGCCTCGAGCTGGCCGAGATCGCAGGCGACCGCGATCTCATCGGGGCCTTCCTCAACAACATCGGCGAGACCTACCTCGAGCTCGGCGACCTCGACCGGGCCGCGGCCGCCCTCGTCGAGGCCGACGAGATGACGGCGGAGACCGGCGACCAGCGGACGGCGGTCGACGTCGTGCGGAACCTCGCGGCGCTCGACTGCGAGCGGGGCGACTTCGCGGCGGCCCTCGCTCACGTCGAGCGCGCGATGGGGATCGGCGAGGCCATCGGCGCTCGCCCAGCCGTCGCGCAGGTGAAGCGAACCTGGGGCACCATCTTGAGCCGCCGCGGTGACGCCGCGGACGAGGCGACCGCGCGCTTCGACGAGGCCGTCCGCGTCTTCGTCGAGACCGGCGATCAGATGGAGCTCGGTCGGACGGTGACCGCGTACGCCGATCACCTCCGGCGCTGCGGTGACGACGCCCGGGCCGACGAAGTGCTCGCGCTCGCGCGGGGCGAGGGCGGCTGACCGAGCGCGGCCGCCGGCACACCGCGCCGCGAATACGCCTCTTCAGGCCTTCGCGGAACGGCCTTCGAGCTGGGAATCGCCTTGGTCTTCGCGCCTGTCGGGCGTGGACCGAGCGGTGAGAAAGGGGCGCGGATGTCGCATCGCGGCTCAAGCCTCGCGCGCGAAGTACCGAATGCGATCAGCGTGAGCTGAAACGGCCGCCCGTACACGGCCGTGCGCTCGGATGCCGTGAGGTCCGTATGTCCGTCTCCCCCGACAAGACCACAGCGAGCCGCCGCTATCGTGGTCGGCTGTCCATTCGCATGAAGCTCGTCGTGCCGACGCTCGGTGTCGGCCTCTTCGCGCTCGGCGTGATGCTGATCGTCGTGCTCGTCACGACGAAGGAGAACCTGCTCGAGGTCACCCAGAACGACATGGGATCGGCGGTCAGCCTGGCCGGCGAGCTGCTCGAGATGGATCGCCACGCGAAGGCGGAGCTCTGCGAGGCCGGTGTGCGGGTCGCCCGTGAGGTCTTCGAGGCCGAGACCTTCTCCATCGATCCCGTCGAGCGGGCCTCGCTCAACGCGGTCGACCAGATCACCAAGGTCGCGACCGAAGTCCACGTGCCCGTATGGCACCACGGCGCCGTGTCGATGCACGCGAGCACGGACTTCGTCGACCAGGTCCAGGCGATGTTCGGCGGGACGGCGACGGTCTTCCAGCGGATCGACCAGGGCTACCTCCGTATCTCGACCAACGTCCTGAAGCTCGACGGCTCCCGCGCCATCGGCACCTACATCCCCAACAGCTCGCCGGTCGCCAAGGCGATCACGCGCGGCGAGACCTTCCGCGGCCGCGCGTTCGTGGTGAACGCCTGGTACACGACGGTCTACGAGCCGATCACCGTCGGCGGCGAGGTCGTCGGGATGCTCTACGTGGGCGTCAAGGACGACTTCGCCGCCCTCGAGGCGACCCTCGGCAAGATGAAGCTCGGTGAGACGGGCTCGATCTTCATCCTCGACGGGCAGGGGAAGACGATCCTCCGCACCAAGCCACGCTCGGAGCACGCGTCGACCGGCGACGCGTGGAGGGAGAAGGTCCTCGAGAAGAAGGAGGGTACCGAGCGCCTGGCCGCCGAGGACGGCGACGAGGTCCTCGTGACCTTCAAGTACAACGAGGGCTTCGACTTCTACATCGGCGCCGTCATCGAGCCCGACATCGAGACGGCGAGCATGCAGTCCACCATGGTGACGCGCTTCGTCGTGCTCGGGCTCGTGCTCGGCCTGCTCGTGGGCGGCATGATCTTCTTCATCGCCAGCAACGTCGCGCGTGGCTTCAGAGCGGTCGGGCGCGGCCTCGAGCGGTTGGCCCAGGGCGATTTCTCGCGCCGTGACGAGCCGGCGCTGAAGCGCGTCTTCCGGGATGAGGTGGTGGACTGCGTGGAGACCCTCGAGGGGATCCAGGGCACGCTGACCGAGTTCAACGGCGCGCTCCAGGGCATGATCGCCTCGGCGACGGCCGGCGACCTGCAGTCGCGCATCGCGTGTGCCGGGTGGGCGGGCGAGTACAAGGCGCTCGGGGACGGCGTGAACCACTTCGCCAGCGAGGTCCTGCGTCCCATCGAGGAGGCGAGCCAGGTCCTGCAGTCCGTGGCCCAGGGTGACCTCCGGGCGCGCATGGTCGGCGACTACGCCGGTGACCACAGCATCATGAAGCAGTCGATCAACGCGACGGTGGACGCGTTCTCGACGGTCCTGCGCGAGATCCACGAGACCTCCGGGCAGATCGACTCGACCGGCGGCGAGATCAACGCCTCCGGGCTCGACCTCTCGCGAAGCGCGACCAACCTCGCCGCCACCGTCGAGGAGATCGGGGCGACGATCAAGGTCATCGCGACGCAGATTCAGCAGAACGCGGAGTCGGTCGCCGAGGCTCGCAAGCTCAGCGAGACGGTGCGTTCGCGCGCGGAGGCGGGCAACGACCTGATGGAGCGGCTGGTTCAGGGGATGCACGCCATCGACACCTCGAGCCGGGACATCGCCAAGGTCATCAAGGTCATCGACGAGATCGCCTTCCAGACGAACCTGCTGGCGCTCAACGCGTCGGTCGAGGCGGCGCGGGCCGGCGTCCACGGCAAGGGCTTCGCGGTGGTCGCCGAGGAGGTGCGGAACCTCGCCTCGCGGAGCGCTCAGGCGGCGCGGGAGACGGCGCAGCTCATCGAGGGCGCCCGCGACAACGTGCAGCACGGCACGACCCTGGCGGGCAACACCGCCGAGGCCCTGGCGTCCATCGTCGACGGCATCACCCAGGTCGCCTCGCGCATCAGTGACGTGGCCGAGGCGAGCGAGCATCAGGCCGAGGGCGTCCACCAGATCGACCTCGGGATGCACGACGTGGAGAACGTCGTCGCCCGCAACCAGCGCATGAGCGAGCAGTCTTCCGACGCGTCCGAGAGCCTGCGCGACCTCTCCCACTCGCTCTCCGGTACCGTCGCGAGGTTCTCCTTCGACTCGAGCACGCCCATCTCGTCCGCGGCGTCGTGGGCGGGCCAGGCCGCGGTGGCGCCCGCACCGTCGCCGGCCCCGGCTGGTGGGGGACAGCTCGAGGACTTCGACGGCTTCATCGACTTCGACGGGTGGAACGCGTCTGCGTGACGTAGTTCGCGTGAGCTTCACACGGGAGGGGCGCCGGGGGACCGGCGCCCCTCTTCGCGTCACGGTGTGGGGCGAGCCTCGACCCGGGGCCGGGCCAGCTCGACGTTCATCGTGGGTGGCGCCAGGGCGCGCAGGGACGCCGCGTCGAGCGCGTCGGGGGCGAGCCCCGGGAGGCTGACGCTGACGACGGCGTCGGGCGCGAGGGCCGCGAGGCGGTCGCGGAGGCGCTGTCGCAGACGGTCGGCGGGGAGCCCGCTCGGGTCGAGCGCGACGCGGTGCATCGGGCGGGTCGGGAGCGGCACGAAGCGGGCCTCGGCCAGCGCGCCGCGGGGTGGGCCGCAGGCGAAGGTCAGCACCGCGTAGCCCTTGACCTCGTTGCGCTCGACGATGGAGGTCCGCTCGGTCGAGCCGGCGTAAGCGACGGGGCAGGGCAGGGGGCGGCCGTCGAGGTCGTGGCGGAGGAGCTGCGCGCGGTGGATATGGCCGGAGAGCACGGCGGCGATGCCGTCGGGGAGCGCTCGGCCGGCGACGACGTCGGGCCCCGGACGAAACACCCAGTCGTGAGCGCCGACGACGGCCCCCTCGAAGCTCTGGTGCGCGCACAGGAGCCGCAGCGTCGCGGCGGTCTCGAGGACGCCCGTCGCTTCGACCAGCGCGCCGAAGCGGTGGCCGATCCGCCGGTGGAACGGGAAGCCGCTCAGGGCGACGGTGACGCCGGCGACGGTGAGCGTGTGGGTGCGGGGGCGGTCGAAGACGTGAAGGCGAGGGTGACGGAAGAGGAGCGGCTCGGGGAGGCGGGCGCGCTCGTGGTTCCCCGGGACCAGGGCCACCGGGACGCCGGCGTCGGCGACCTCGAGGAGCGCCGCGACGCCGAGGCCGACGACCTCGGACGGGACGCTCGGGCGGTGGAAGAGGTCACCGCCGTGGACGACCAGGTCGACCTCGCCGCGCAGCGCGGGCGCGAGCGCGAGCCGCAGCCCTCGCACGAAGTCCGGCCCACGGCGCCGGCGGTCGACCCGCGGCCGGCGCGGGTGGTCGAAGCCGAGGTGGCTGTCCCCGAGGAGCAGCACCCGGACCCTGGGACTGTCCGGTCGCGTCGTCGCCATGCCGCCGTTGATAGCTGAAACAGTGTTCAGCCATCAAGCGGCGAGGCCGCAAAAGAGAAGGGGGCTCGGTCCGCGTGGACCGAGCCCCCTGAGTCGCCGAAGTGATCAGCTCAGCGCGTCGTTCAGCCGCCGATCACGTGGCGGCTGATGATGAGCCGCTGGATCTGCGAGGTGCCCTCGTAGATCTGGAAGATCTGTTTGAAGCTGCGTTACTGGCCGGTGAGCGTAATGATTACAGTGTGTTGGGCTTTGTGGATCGCGGCAGGTCTTGGCGGGACCCAAGTGTTACTTGGGTCCCTACTTGGGTCCCTCGAGGCCACCTCCACACAGGACGCTGGCGTGTCTGCTTGACGCATCAACCTAGTCGCAGCTACATGATAACGTTCTCTTTGCGAGGAGAGGCACGTGGACGATGAACAGCACCTCAAGGAACTCATCGAATGCGTTCCGAGACATCTCGACGCAGCGCAAGAGGCGATCAAGCGAGCCTTCCGCCGACACGGGTTTATCTTGTTCGATGGACGGTGGAGTGATCTGCACGGACGCGAGTATTCCGTCCCAACCGCCACCGATCCGGCCGCCTTCAAGGACGAAGTGGAGCGTCTCGCGGCGAGGCTGGGTGTTGCTGTAACGATGTTCGCAGCAGAAGCGCGCACGCTCTTTCTGATGGGGGAGCGTTGGCATGACCAGTATCCAGAGGTCGCCATCATCGACCGGTGGGATAGGAAGTATCGCTGGAACTGTGAGACTCCCGACCGTTAGTCCGACGGCGCCCCACAGCCACTGGCTCGGCCGGTCCGACGCGGTTACAGGCAGGAACTTGCCTCTACTGGACTGTTCAGTCTTACTGATGGCGAAGACCCGCGCAGGGGACGATGCCATGATGACCAAGATGTCAGTTCAGGCTGTTGGCCCTTGGGTCGTCCAGACGCTCGTCTCCGGCGACGACTACAAAGTTAACGTCGGGCTCCTGGAGGGGCACAAGTTCGTTCGGTACGGTACGGCAATTGGCCCGCATCGTGATGAGACTACGACCAGGGCGATCGCTTGCGCCGAGGACGCGCTCGTCGACAAACATACCTAGACGATCAACGCCGAGTGACCACCCCAGCCGCGACGCCAACGGCCAAGCCCACCGCCCCCCAAAGCCACGGGCTAGCCCACCACGACGGCTCCTCATGCACGACGACCGGCTCCAGCGCCTTCGCCTCGGCGGCCGTCCAAGCCTTCGTGAGTGACGCGATCTCCTTCGCGTCCCGCTCGAGGTCGGCGGCGTGCCGCTCTTTCTCGGCTTCGAGGGCGTCCGCGAGTCGCTGACGGTCCTTCCGGATGAGGAGGAGCGCCTTCACCTTCAACGAAGGCAGCAGCTCGCCGGAGCATGGCGCGACGTCCCCAGCGTCGAGGGGGTGGGCGAGTGTGCACGGCTCTCCCGTCCTCGGCAGTGGTTCGGCCTCCGGCTCTGCTTGGAGAGCTTCGACGGCGATCGTCTCGGGCACGTCGACCACCGGCGGCCGCGCCGTGGCGCAGCCGCACACGAGCACCATCACCAGGGCGAGCGCCTTCACAGCTCGCCAGTCTCGATGAGGTCGTTGATCTCGTCCGAGAGCGTACCGTGCTCGGCGGCCTCCTCGATGCGCTGACGCTCGGCCTCGTCCCGGGCGGCTGCCGCTGCCTCGTCGGCTGCGATCTGCTTCTCGCGCGCCGCCCGCTCGAGATCGGCGCGGTGGACCTCGTCGAGGTGGGTGAGCGCACGATCGGCGGCCTCCCGTTCTCGCTGGCGCTTGGCCTTCTCCGTCGCCAGGTCCTCGGCGAGACGGCGGGCACGAGCGCGGTAGACGAACACGGCAACGAGGCTGGCCGCGAGCAGGCCGAGCCACACACCAGCGGCCTTCACCTTGCCCCAGAGGCCGGTGAGCCAGGTCATGAGCGATCCTCGATCTCGCGGTGCATCCGCGAGCGCAGTTGCTCGACACCGGCGACGAGGCGCCAGCAGTCCCAGGGCCCATCGGCGGCTTCCTGCCATCCGGTCCGAACCGCCCCACCTCGGATGGTCGCTGCGTAGGCGATGGCGACGACCTCGCCTGAGCGAGCCCGCGCGAGCAGGTGCTCCAACTCCGTCACGATGTCAGCGTCGCCGGTCGCCGGAGTCAGCCGAAGCGGGGTCGGCTCCGTCACGGGACCACCGGCCCTAGCACGCGGCGGATCCGGTCGCCGATCGTGTCGAGCCAGCCGCGCACCTCGTCGTGGTCGAACATGACCATCTCCGCCGGCTCGTTGAGCACGGCCCGGCGCAGCTCGCCGAGGGCGTCCTCGGCTTCGTACAGGCAGGCGACGTCCGCGTGCACAGGGTGGGGAAGTGGGTTCTCGGCGCAGCGCCGGCAACGGGTTGGGCCGCCGGCCACCAGACAACCGCACCCCAGGCAATCCCTGACGGTGCAACCCGTCGTGGCGCCGCCCGGGCCCTCGAACCAGAGCATTCCATCGGCGACGTGCTGCCGTTCAACCGGTTCCGGCCCGACCGACTCTCTCTCAACCGTCGTCATGCGAGCCGTCCTGTCAGTAGAGGTCGTAGCCGTTGTCGCGCGCCGTCGGAGCCTTCGGCAGCGGGCGGACTTCGACAGGTTGAGGCAGAGGATCGGCGGGCGGTGCGTCGGCCTCGCGCTTGCGAGTGACCATGCGCCGGATCACGACCGCCATGTCACGCAGCTCGAGCTTCGCCCGCTCGGGATCGTCCGGGATCGCAGCCATCGCGGCGGCGAGGTGGAGCGACGCCGTGATCAGGTCGTCGAACTGCGGGTCAAGCCGGACCTGAATGTTGATGTCGGGACGCGCCATCACTCGCCTCCTTCGCCAGGCCCCATGGAGCCGTTCCCGCCGTCGTCCCCGATGAACCGGCCCGGCAGGAGCCGCGCGAGCGCGAGGCGCACGAGCGCCGGGCCGTAGCCGGCAGCGCCCAGACCTACGAGGAGTCCCTCTGGGAGCGCGAGCAGCCACGTCCCGAGAACGGCACCGACGACGAGGCCGGCTGCGTACCAGACGCGCGATCGGCCCTTGCGGCGGCGGAGGCCTGCGAGCGCGCCGACGGCGAGAGCAAGGGCGACGAGCGAGACGGCGAGGACATCCCAGGTCATGCAGCCACCTCATAGTCACGAAGGACGCTCCACCGTCGAGGCGAGGCGTCGGCGTTCACGACGTCCCACCACGCGATCGCGTCGTCGGGCGTCGGCGTGCGGCTGAGCAATTCCTGCATCGCCGCTGGACGCTTCATGGCCGACGAGATGGGGACGACCACCTTGGCGCCATGCGCCTGGTAGGCCTCGACGCTGCGAGCGGGGTAGCCCTTCGGCATCGGCGCCATTTCGTAGATCTGGGGCATGACGAAGTCGGCGATGGCAGCGGCTCTCCAAGGGAAGGTGCGGTGGTTCCACGGGGCGCCGTAGCTTGTGAGTCCAACGCTTCGCCCTCCGACCTGGAGCGCAAGCAGAGCGGCAACGAGCGGAGGCGCGGGCTTGCCTCTCCACTCGCGTTCTGCGTCGACGATGGACGCCGGGGCACCCATCTTGGCGGCGCTGGTCATCAGCACGCGCACAAGTTCTCTCGTCTTCCCGGGCACGCTGTACGCCCACGGGATCGGCTGGATCCCGGCGTCGACGAGGCGGCGCGCGATGGGCGTTGGGTCAACGCCGAAGCGGCTTCGTTTGTGGCCGTACTGCCAGAGGACGAGGACAGCGAGCCACTCAATCCCGGCGTATTGGCACCGCTCGACCAGGTGGTCGACGTCTCGGGCGAGCACGAAGCGGGCGAAGAGCCCCTTGCCTGTCGGGATCATGGCTCACCCCGCAAGGCGCTGAGGACCTCATCGATACGCCCGCTCATCCGCTCGACGGTCCGATCCAGCGACTGGAGCGCCTTCGTCTGCTCGCGTACCACGCTGCGCAGGTCGACAAACTCAGCGCGGGTGGTCGTGGAACGCTCTTCGAGGATGGAGATCCGGCGCTCGTGATCGCCGATCGTCGAGTGCGGTGACGCCGCCCAAGACGCGCCGGCGGCGGCGAGCATGGTCGGAACGATGATGAACACGACCTTCCAGACGAGGGCCAGGCGACTCCACCACGCCCGAAGGCGCGTTTGGATTGCCTGCTCTGCCGCCGCTTCGAGGTCCTGTCCCATCGCGCCTCCACGTGGAGGACGCGCGATCTAGTCTGGACTCAGGCTGTGATCGGCGGACTCCATATGGAGGACGGCTGGCGAGGACGACAGGGGATCCACCAAGATGCGTGGACTGCGGTGCCAATCCAGCGGTATCGGTGGCGAGACTCGGAGGTTAGACGATGACGGATGAGGACGTGATGGGCCTGCTGCTGAGTTGGCTTCGTGCTCCAGAGTATGGGCGATGGGATGCTGGAGGATGCGAGATCCACCTGCCGAACCTTGTACGCCATCACTTCGGTAAACACGGCAAGGACAAGTATGAGGTGGCCGCGCTCCTCAAAGACATCTCCTCGCCGCTATACGATGCAGCATGGGAGTTGTGCCGCCGCGGGATTCTAAGGCCCGGTCCGATTCGGTACGAGACAGTGAGCAGCAACCCTGGCGTTGCCGAAGGATTTACGGTTACGCGCTACGGTCGAAGCTGGCTCGAGGAGTCCGACCACGGCCTGTTCCTACCAATCGAACCGAGCCGGTATCAGAGCATGCTCGTCCCGTTCAGAGAGAGGTTCGGGCCGGGGTTCTACCAACGCGCCGGCGAAGCGTACCGAGCGTTCCAAGCCAACGCCCACCTGTCTGCAGTTGTGATGTGCGGAGCAGCATCAGAGTCGATTCTTCTCGCTGCCTCCATCGCGAAGAAGGGCGATGAGGGTGCGATCCTGGCAATGTACAAGGCTAGCGGTGGGCGTTCCAAGGTCGAGCGTTACCTGTTTGGGCAGGTGCCCGAGCAGGTCCGAAGCCAATACCGGGCGCACTCCAGCCTCCTTCAATACTGGCGTGACGAGTCGGCGCATGGGACCGCGACCAACATCAGTGCGAACGAGGCGTACACGTGTCTGCTTCAGGTGCTGCGCCTGAGCCACTTCATCTCGGACCAGTGGCAGGCGCTTACATCTCCTGCCTAGTCGTTCGTTACAGACTGCTCAGATCGCTTGCCCTGTACGGCCGGAAGCACACCCCGACGCACTCGTCGACGGCCACGCCCTCGAGCCCTGCGCCCGCCAGGGTCGCCGTGTACTCGCACAGTCGATCCTGAGCCGCCGCCGGGGTCGGCTGCCACGTCTCGGACGCGGTGACGAGCGACCAAGGGCCGTCCGGCGGCATGGCTAGGTCGCCCTCACCCGGGTTGCTCACTGGGATCGTGATCTCATCGGCGGCCGTTCCCCCGGAGCCGTCCGCGTACACCGAGACGTCTGCTGGCGCGTCGGCGATCGCCCCGCTCTTGGCACTGCTCCCCCACGCAACGACGGCCCGCGCTTGGAGCGCCTTCGTGGCCGGCGGGACGGGGACCTTGAAGTATCGTCCGCCCATCAGGCTGCACACGCCGGGCGCGGCGTAGGCGGTCAGCGCAGCCGTCACGCGGTCGTTGAGTTGTAGCAGGTACTCAAGGCGGGCCGGCGGGGTGACGCCTTGGGCGAGCCGCGTGGAGTTCGTCTTGCCCTTCCAGTTGATGATGACGGGTAGCACAGCCATGTCAGTCCCCCGGGCGCCAGCTGATCACGATGTAGAGGACATCCACCTGCGCACCGTCGGGGCCGCCAGCGACGGCGTAGAAGACGGGTGCCCCGTGCGTCAGGTCGATCGTGTCCGCCTGGTACGTGTAGAAGAGGCCGTTGTAGACGTCGAAGCTCACCGACTCGCCGCCCTGCTGCCCGACGGTGATGGTGCAGCCGTCGGCGTCCGCCTTCGCTCCGACACGCACCTTGAGGCTCGCTCCGCCCTGACCCTCGAGCCACGCCGGAGCGAGCATCGCCGTCACGAACGGCTTCGTGGTCGTCGGCTCGATGGGCATCGGGATGTTGTCTGACTGCACGAGCGCCGCGACGCACTGCACACGGTCGCCCACCGTGGCGTTGATGTTGGTCCAGATCCGATTGAGTTGCTCGGGGTTGTTCGGTCCCTCGCCCTCGATCATGGCGTTGATCCAGGCGACGAAGCCCGACGGCCGCGCACCGGTCGGGATAGCCGACAACTCGTCAGGAAGGATGAGGATCGACTGGAGTTGCACCGTTCCCGAGCTGCACGCCTGAACCACTCGAATGTGGGTCGCCGTAGCCGGGATCGTGACCGTCGCGACCTCCCCCCACTTCTCCTGAGAGGGCGTGAGGACTTCGCCGCTCACGGTCGCCAGCGTCGTCCATCCGGTGCCGCTACCTGGCTGCACCGAGCCAGTCGTGCCGTACTGCACCGTCCACGTGACGGTGGCTCCGACCAAGCCAGCCTTGCGGCTCAGGTAGACCTCGTAGACGAGGCCGTCGGCGCTTGGCTCGATCGGCGCCTGATAGTTCGCGTTCGCGACGAGGTCGATGATCGGCGTGGACAGGTGGGCCGGCGGACGGTGATTGGCGTAGACCCAGTTGGCGTTGCGGCCCATCTGATCGATGGGGTCGCCGTCGGCGTCGACGAAGCCGGTGATCTCGACCGGGCTGAACGAGGCGGGAAGCGGTGGTGTCGGCATCAGGCACTCCACTGCACGGGCTGGCCGCTGTGCACATAGAAGTTCTGCGCTTCGTTGCCGTCGGGAACGGTCGGCAGGGTCAGCACGTAGTCACCGACGGAGAGGTTCGGCGATCCGGTGACGGACGCGACCGACAGCCAGCAGACCGATCCGTTGTCCGTGACGCCGTCGATCGTGTAGCCCTCGCCGGTGGCGTCATTCCCCGGCCGGTACGCCTGAAGGGTGAACGTCCCGCCGCTCGGGAGATACGAGGACATGCAGCGGAAGTAGGCTCGGTTGACGCTGATCGCGGTCGGCGCCGTCGAGGTTCCGGTCCAACTCCCAACTGCCGCCGAGGGGCTCAGCGGGCGGGCGTCGGCGGCCCCGCCGACGCTCAGGAAGAGCGTCTTGATCCCGGTCGTCGGATGGACGGGTGAGCCCCACACTCGAGCAAGCCCGACGTATCCCGGCGTGCCGGTGTCGTAGTCCCAGACGCCAGGGTCGATGAGGTTGAGCATCACGAGATCGCCCGGCTCGGCGGCGACCGAGGGCGCGACGTCGACCTCGATCCACTGCGTAGTCTCGGCTGCGACGAAGTAGCTCGTCGCCCAATAGCGCACCGGGTTCGCGAGGGCGTTGCTCTCGACGCCGAAGACCTTCAGCGACCACGAGTCCTGGCCGAACTCGTTCGCCTCGACGTTCTTCGCGACGATAGGGACCGGATCTGGCGCCCCGGGCGCGCGGGGGCCCGGCTGCGGGCTCACCTCGATGCGTCCGGGGATGCTCACGCGGGTGCTCGAGGCACGGACCGGGCTCGTCACGCCGCCGCCTGGAGCCCACACGAGATCATCGTCGGTGATGGTGACCGACGCGGTTCCGGAGTCGGGAGCGCCCAGGTTCACGGCCGTGATCTTCGGACCCTCGTCGGTCAGCGTGACGACCACGCCCCGGTTCGACAGACGGAGCAAGTCCGAGAAGACGCGGGCGAAGGACACCTCGCCGTCGATCCCGATGTCGGCCGTGAGGTCCGTGAACGAGCCGTCCATGACCTCATCGAAGCTGTCCGCGTTGACCTGCTCCGCCGGGATGGCGTAGCCACCGCCGACGCCGAGTACGTCATAGGCGCCGTTGCTGCCGTCGCCCGTGACGCTGAGGATCATCTGACGCATCACGTCCGCGAAGGGACCCGTCGCCCTCCAGACGAACGCCGCATCGAGCGGCTTGAGGCCCTCCTCCGAGACGTCGAGAAGCCCAAGCGCGGCGAGATCGGGCTGAGTCTGCGACGCGAGTTGAAGGTGCACCCGGCTCCCGACGACGTCGTCCGTCGTGAAGCTCTCGTAGCGGTAGTATTCTGCGGTGTCCTTGTCGCCGAGCCGGATCCACCCGCTCGGGGGCAGGTCCGACGGCGACGTGTCCGAGAGGTCGACCGACAGGGAAGCAACGCGCGTCGTGGCCGGCTGCGATGCCCCCGTCGCGACCCACGTCTGACCGCTCCACGTCGGCGCTCCGTTGGTGGTCGTGAACGGGCTCGCCCCCTCGATGCGCGAGGTGACGACCGAGTAGACGAGGTTGGCGGTCTGGCTCACGTAGGAGATGTAGCCGCGCCAGGTCTGCGTCAGGCCTGCGCCGTCCTCTGGGAGGATCGGGAACCACTGCCACGCCCCGATCCCGGTGGCGTGCGTGATGCTGCCCCACGCTGTCACGACGGCTTCGCGGAGTTTGCTGATCCGCGCCGGACTCGTCAGGCTCGTCCACGGCCGGAACGACACGTCCTCGATGAGGGTCGTATCCCCGTCCGGCGGGTCGAGCGAGTTCATGTACGCGTCTTCGATTCGGACGTGCCAGGTGGCGTTGGGCTCGAACTCGACCACGTGATCGTCGTTGAGGTCCCACCAGGCCGTCCCGGTGGCGCTCGTGCCGAGCGTCTCGGACAACCGCCGGTCGATGCTTCGGGCTGCCAGGTCCCACGTGACCGTCCCGCGTACGGGGCGAGCCACGACGAAGCCCGACCAGACGTGCGCGGCCTCAGACAAGACGTCGGCGCCCTGGACGTAGCGCCCGGTCGAGTCGATGAGTACCGCGTAGAGGTCGACCTTCCGGCGGACCCAGTATCGAGGCCCATCGCTGACGACCTGCCCAGACTTCAGCGCGGAGGCCGCACCGTAGACACCGCGGGTGCCGCCGTCGAAGGTCACGCCCGTCGTCGAGGTGTAGGGAACGGCCTGGTTGCCGACATAGAGCGTGTCGGCCGACTCGAACCCGGTCGTGCTCTTCACGTGGAGCGTGGTCGCGCTCGCGGTCTCGTCCTGCGTCAGCGTGGTCACGTTCGCCGGGCGGCTGAAGAGCTGGCGGATGGTCGCCGTATCCCGAAAGCTGAACGTGAAATCGAATGCCGCGCCCATGTGGGTCTGCGGGCCGATCTGGCTGCCGAGCTTCGGCGCCTCATCGACGATCAACGAGTCATCGAGCGCGTAGCCCGTGGGCGCGATGGCGTCGCCCTCGATCTCCAGGAAGAGGGTGGGGACGCCCTGCACCTTGGCGGCGTAGTAGATCGCGCAGCCGTAGGGCAGCGCCGCGGCGAGCGTGGCGAGCGTGTTCATCACGTCCTCCCGGCGACGGCATCGAACGAGATCACGGCATCATCGCCTTCACCCTCGACACGCTCGATCCGGAGTGACTCGGGCACCGGGGTGAGCGCGATCTGGCCGTCCCAGGAGCCCACGCTGTACGTGAGGTCGGGATCCCCGAGCGTCAGGAGTTGGAGCCCCGACCGGAGCAGCGTGGAGTTCTCGAGGACGTCGATCGTGGCCTCGGGAACCAGCGCTTCGACCCGGTGCCATCGCTCGCGCATGGTGCTGTAACTATCGAAGCGCCCGCCTCGGTACTCGTAGAGGGTCGCCTTGTCCTTCGGCGCCGGCGGGGTAACCGAGACACCGCCGAGTTTGGCGATGCCGCTCGGCGTTCGGTCGCTTGACACCCCGGCTCCGCCGAGTTTGTGGAGGGTGTTGCTGAAACCGAGTAGCTCCGCCAGGGTCTCGCTCAAGAGCAGGTAGCAAGTCGCCGACGCGGTGAAGGTCACCGTTCCCGTGGAGTCGTCCCAATACGCGGTGACGTTCAGTGGGCTCAGCGCCGCTGACACCGCGGTCGCCCAATACTCGAGTGCACCGGTGTCGTCTCCGCCCGCGATCGGGTAGGGCTGGTCGAGCGTCACCGACGTCCACGGCCCCGTCGGGCCTGTGGTGCTGAACTTGAGCGTGTCGAGCTGGCCGACGCCGGTCGGCAGGAAGATCTCAGCGCGGTAGACGGGGGCGGCCAAGGCTACACCCCCACGATGTCGGAGAGGTCGCCACCCGCCATGAGGGCGTGCACGGCGGCGTGGATGCCGCCGCGGGACTCGGCGACGTCGGGGATCCAGAAGTAGCCGCCGCCGACGAGCGGGGTGGCATCGCTGTGACCCTCGTAGGCCAGCGCCGGGATCCAGGCGTGGGCGATATCGGCTGCCGGCCAGACATCCCAGGGTGAATGCCCGAGGGCCAGGGCCTGCAACTCCGTCGTCAGCGGGGTCGTCAGTAGGACGAGGGCACCATAGATCCTGCCCGTGTACGGGCTTCCGCCCTTGAGGCTGCCGATCTGGATGTCGTCGGCGTAGAGCGTCTCCGCGCCAGTGGCGAGCGGCCCTGCTGTGTTGGTTCCGCCGGGTGTCGCGGTGTAGGTGCTGGTCGTGTCCGCAGCCCGATCGACGATGACACCCACGGCGTAGGTGTCCGACGTCGGGAGGTTGTTCTGGACCGTCTTCCAGCCGCCGACGTTGACGCCGCCGAAGATGCGGTCAGGCGTGGGGTAGAACGTGCACCGCACGACCTCCGAGGCACCCGAGGATCCGCCTGCGAGGTGAGAGCCGCCGGAGGCAGGGGCGGCCAGTGTGATGAGGGTCCAGATTGATGAGCTAGTATCCACCGCCGTCGCTGCACCTGTAGCCACGGCATCGACCGCTCCGTTGCCGTCGAGATACGCCGTGCCCCACGTCTCGCCCGTCGGGAGCGCGTCCGGACTCGCCAAGCACTCGAAGGACACCCGCGTCAGGTCCGCCGTCGGATCGACGTCGACCTTGGCGTACGTGACCGCCCGCCAGGTCAGCCGAAAGGGGTCGTAGACCTGCGCATACATGCCGGCACGCGGCGTGTAGCGGGTAGCCGCCTCGAACGCGTAGAGCTGCTCAGGATAGAGCGTGGCCGCGACCTCGGGCCGACGGGCGGCGTAGCGTGTGAGGCCGGACGTCCATGCCATACCGGCCCCCGTGATGGCGCCTCCGCTCTTGTCCCACCGCGACCAGCCCGACGTATCAATCGGCACGTAGAAGCAGCCTACGGCTCCACCGGAGCCGTACCAGGACGGGATCCACGTGGCCGCTGAGCCCGTCGCGGTGATACTGTCGAAGGTCGAGACCGAACCACCGGAGAGGGCCAGGACCGGCGCAAGCCCCCAGCCCGCCGCGACCATCGAGGCCTCGCACCACGCGAAGGCGCCGACCCATGGGCGTGCGCTCGAGCGAACCCATGCCGCGAGAGCGTCGGCGAGTTCGCCGACGGTCTGAACGTCCGTCGTCGGGGTGTAGTCGTCGCTGTCGCCGTCGATGACGACGGTGATTGTGCTGTCGGTCCAGCCCTTCAGCGCGAGTTGCAGCCCCTGCATCACGCCATCCCCGTCCCGGCCGCCGTCGCCGAGGTCTGAGCGAGGTAGCGCGCCATTTCCTGCGGGTTGGAGCCGATCCAGGGGGCGTTGATGTTGAAGATGATCGCGCCGGCAGCGCCGCCGATGTCCGATGGGCGGACGCTCGGGGCTCGCGCCGGAGCACGCCCCTTCGTACCGCCGCCGCCAGCCGAGCCCGCCGCGGCGGCGAACATGCCCGAGCCAAGAAGGTAGAGCGCGCCCGCGCCGTAGTCGTAGCGCGCGAAGGCAACGACGGCCTCGGCGGCGTAGCCCGCGGACTGGAGCGCGTACTGCGCCTTCTTCGACTTGATCGATGCTGCCGCCTCAGCGGTGATCGCCGAGATGACGCCGGACTTGCCCGCCTCGATGTCGGACCAATGATCCGCGACGCCCTTGGCCAACGAGATCGTGGCCTGGAAGAAGTCTTGCGTGGCACTGCCGACACCCTGGATCGAGGCGAACGCGGTCTGCATCCCGCTCGCGATTTGGCTGTAGGCGGCCAGTTGTGCGGCCGTCTCCGAGCGCGCGATCTCGGCCCGGGCCTGCGCCCCCTCTTCAGCAAGCGCCGTCAGGGCGTCTTGCTTGGCGGCCTCCGCAGCCGTGACCGCCTTGTCGGCGTCGCTGAGCGCACCGCGCTGTTTCTGCTGCTCCGCGAGGAGTGTCCCGACCTCGCCGCCGACTGCGCCCGTCGAGGCATCGGCCAGCGTGGCCAGGGCATCCCGAGCCGCCGTGCGCGCCGCGCTGGCGTTGGCGACCGCCGCGTCGTACTCGCCGAGGATCCTCGCGCGCTCGCGCGCCTGGGTTGTCTCCAGCTCGTTGAGTTGTCGGACGATCTCGCTCTCACCCTGGACGTACCGGGCCAGCGTGGCGCCGACGGACGGATCGAGGATGAGTGCCGGCGCAGCGTTCGCGGGGCCGGAGATCGGACGGTTGGTGCCGCCGGCGAGCGTGAAGCGTCCTGCCAGCGGCGTCGGGGTGGTGCCGCCGCCTGTCCCACCCTTGAACCGGCTCGCCGCCAAGAGGTCGCGTTGCTTGTCAATCGCGGTCACGCCGCCCTGGAGTTGCTCCAGCGTGGCGGCCTGCTGCGCCATCTTGGCCGCGACCTCGAGCGAGATGCCCTGGATCGCGTAGTAGATGGCGAGCTGCTGCTGTGCCGCTTCGACCGACTTGATCTCGGCCGCCAGCTTGCCCTTCGCGGCGTCCAACTCGATGAGGCCGAGTTGCTTCTTGACGTCGAACTCGGTCCGCTGAGCTTCCCGGAGTTGTGCGCCCTGAGCGCCCGCTTGGGTGAGTAGGCTCACGATCCCCGACGCGGCAGACTGCTGCGCTCGAAGCCCGTCCATCCGGGCCGACGTGATTGTCGCTTCGAGCGCGCGCGCCTTCTCGAGCCACGCGACGCGCTTCTCGTGCTGGTCGTCGATGGCCTTGAGCGCGGAGATCTGCTTGTCGAGCGCTGCGAGGTTGCCGTCGCTTGCGTTCTTCTCCTGCTGGGCACGGCGCACGGTCGTAACCAGCTCTTCGCCAAGCACCGCGTTGACGGCCTCCGAGTAGCTAAGCCCCTCCTTCATCGACTGCTTGATGACGTTCTGGTAGCCGACGATCTTGCTCTGGCGCTCCTCCTTCAGCGCGTCGTATCGGGCGTCGGTGATGAGCGCCATAGCCCTGGCGGCGTCGCGCTCGGCTTCGAGCCGCGCGAGGGTGATAGCCCGCTGTCGGCCCTTGTCCTGGATGGCGTCGAGTTGGCGGGCTTGCTCGAGGCGGTCTGCGCCAGTGTCGTCGCCGGTCAGGCGGAGGAGCTTGATCCGGCTCGCGTAGGCCTCGTTGGTGTACTTCCGGACCTCGTCCGCGAGGCTCTTGATCTCCTCGTGGGTCTGCTTGGCGGCGTCGAGCCCGACGCGGATCGCGCCCTGCATCCGCTCGTACTTCGACGGACCGGTGATGGCGTCGATCGCCTCACCGACGATGGCCACCGTCGCGCCGACGGCGGCGATGCCTGCCGCTATGCCGGGAATGATGCCGGTGATCATCGAGAACTTGTTCTTGACGCCGTCAGCGGCCTCCGCGCCGCCCAGAAGCGACTTGGCCCAGCCTGCTGACGCCTTCTCAGCGCCGACGCTGCTCTTCTCGGCCTGCTTCAGGTCCTTGTTGAGCTTCTCGACGGCCTTGGACTGCCCTTGGTCGGTGACCTTGACGGCGATCTCGACTCGTCCGCTTGTCACTGCCATGGGGTCAACTCCTCGCCGGACGCGGGCCTGGGGCGGCGCGCAAGGCGCGATGGTTCTCCGAGAGCGGCGGGAGCTTGTTCGGGCCACCCCCACCCTGAGCGGCCCGCGCGCGCTCCTCGAGCACCCGCGCCTTGTGGGCCTCGCCCTCCGTCCGGAGGGCCGTCAGGGCGTCCACCGCCCATGCTGTGTAGGCGTCTGGCCAGCCCGTCAGGGGTGACACGAGCGAGGCCTGGTACTCGGCCGACGCTGCGAGCCACGCTGGATCGGACAAGAGTTGGCGCGGACAAGCAGGCCAGTCTCTGAAGCCCAGCGGCGGGATCCGGTAGGTGCGGGCTTGGCAGACGTCGCCGTCGCAGCGGCCGCACTCGCGGAAGTCCGAATGGCCGGCCAGTTCGTCCCAGCGGTACGTGAACTCGGCCAGCAACGACCATCGGCGCTCAACCCACGCTGGGCTGCGCTTCGGCTGGGGTGGTAGCGCCGCGAAACGTATCGCGAGGGCCGTACACCTCCATCGCTTCGGCGTGGAGCAACTCCACGGGGCTCTCGCCTCGCGAGTACAGAAGGACCCACTCCGCGAGCATCCTGACGATGCGCGGATCCGAGATGTAGACGGCGTCTAGCCAAGGCTCGGCGGCCTTCTTGTCACCGTTGACGCTGAGGACCGCGACCTCGGCGATGTAGAGATTCGCTCTGGCGCCGGGGAGGTCGATGTAGTGCGCCAACTCGCCGCGGGTCATGCCCCGCACCTCGACCAGATCCGCGCCCTCGCGCGTGCCGCCGCAGTCCGAGCGCGGGATCCAGCCGGCGTGCCTCGGGTCGATGACGTCGGGGTCGTAGGCCCAAACGAGCGTGATCTTGCTGTCCGAGACCCGGACCTTGGGATTCGCGATGCCCATCCGACGCTCCTTACCCGATGACGACGACGGCAGGCTTGTTGCCGGCGTCCGTTGACGCACCAGACCCAGTGTGCTGGCCGGGGACGATCTCGACCGCGTAGCCAAGGGCGCCGTCGATGGTCTTCTCTTGGCACGAGCTGACGAGGCCTCCCGGGATGTGAACCCCGAGGCACCGACCGGGCGCCGCGCCGACGGTCATGGCGTACGGCACGATCTCTTGGCTCCGGTGGAGCTTCTTGAAGAGGTTCTCGCCGTCGACATCGTCCCAGTCGGGCGAGCCGTCGACATCGAAACTCGCCATGATGTCCGGCGCCTTGATGGACACCGCTCCGACGCGCTCGTCCGCGCCTGGGCAGGTCACCGTCCGATGAGGGAAGGTGAGCTTGAGCGAGTGGTTCTGCGTGCCGCAGACGCCCGATTCCGCCGTGCCGTCATCCAGCGCCGTCCGGACCGTCTGTGCGATGACGAGATGAGCGTTGCCGTGGCCGCTGTACTCGTCGATCTGGTCGTAAGGGCCGGACACGGTCCGGATCCCGCCGTCCGTGCCCTTGTCCTCGCCCGCGTAGATCGTGACCGTGAAGTCGCCGTAGCAGCGACCCGCGTTGTCCCAAGCGAGGAGGCACTCGGAGATCACGCAGCCGATGTAGCGATAGTCGGCGGACGCGTAGTCGCCGCACAGGCGGAAGGTGTAGGCTTCGGCGTCGGCCTTCTCCGGCCACGCCGCAAGCATCGAGTAGAGGCTGTCGCCGGAGACCGGCACGGCCCGCATGTCGAACGCGAGTTGGACCGTCGTTCCGTCCTGCGACTCGACGAAGCCAATCGACCGAACTGCGCCGGCCGTCCCGACCGCCCACGCGGTGCCCATCTTCGCGATGGCGTCGGTCACTTCGATGACGTTCGCGGCGGAGCCTGAACTCGCCACCTCAGCGGCGTCGTACGTGCTTGCAGCCGAGCCGCCGAGACCGCCGAAGAGCAACTTCCAAGCGCCGACGGCCTCGACCGAGTCGCTCGTCGGATCGTACGCCATGAGCTGGCCCGGCATCTCCAGGCGGAACGGCCAAGTGCCGACCTTGCGCCCAACCGACTTGCGGGCCTTCGCGCCGCGTTGCCCCGACGACTTCGGGTCGGTGCCCTCCTCGTAGGTCCACGTGGGCGGGCCCGTGACGATGGCGTCCATCCACTCCCAGTCACTCGACGCACCGGTCGCCGCCTGCGTCGTGAGATTGTCCTGCAAGCGGAAGCCGATGCTGAAGTTGCCGGGCTCAAGGAACAGAAGGTCTGTGCTAGCCATACGTCAGCTCCCGAAGGAAATCGGTGTCGTGAGGTACTCGACCTCGACATTCCACGTCGCGAAGATGTCGGTGCCGTCCGGCGAGGCTGTCGTCGGTCCGGGGGTCGGTGTACACGCCCGGATATCGGCGTGAGTCTGGCGGACGTGGCGGATCGCTTCGGTCACCTGCCAGGCGTCGGAGAGCCTGCGCCGACGAGACTCGATGCCGGTCCCGTAGATGATGACAACCTGCGCGGTCATCTGCGCGAGTTGGCATCCCCCAGAGCTGCGGGTTCGGACCGGCGGGTACAGATCGCCTACGACGACGGTCCGATCCGCAGCCCGCACAGTTGCGGTCTCAGGGTCCGGCACGTCCACCACGACGAAGCGGTCATACTCGCCGGTCGTGAGGCGCGGAGTGAGCCCGGTGATTGCGGCTTCGATGGCCTCGAGGACCTCGTATGCTTCCATCGCCATGGTCAGCCTCGACTCACGGAGATGGAGAAGGCGCCGGCAGCCTCCTTGTCGGAGATCTTGCCGTCGTTGTCGGCGTCGTAGGGCTCCGTCGACTTGATGACGTCACCGATCCGATCACTCAGCTCGAAGCGGAGGGCTCGGATATGCTCGCTCGTGTCGCCCGAGGCTCGGGCGAAGTAGCCATACTCCTCGGCGAGGACGAGTCGGAGCATCAGGAGCCCGGGCTCGCGGAAGGCGAGCGGGTCCCAGTAGCGCGCCAGGTAGCGCTTGGCCGCCTTGAGCCGACTGCGGAGCCGATTGTTGCAGTCGTCAGCGATTTCGGCCTGCCACACGGTATCGGCGAGCCTCGGGTCGCCGGGCGCAGCGCGAACAACGTGTGCCCGGACATCGGCCGCCGTGACTGGCGGCTCGTACGGATGATTCGCGACGTCGTAGACGGCCACCGCCTGTGCCGAGGACCCGCCATCCTGAACCACGACGAGGTTGGCCTCAGAGAGGGTCTCCGTCATGGCACCCGACAAGGGAACCGAGATGTCGAGGCCCTTGAACGTCGCCCCGGCGGCTGGCGCTCCGGGGAGAGGGTCACTGAGATGTACCGACGTGCCTACGGCTGCGCGGACGCGGGCGACCGCTGACCACTCATCGGACGTGACGAGGTATCGACGGCCGGGCGTCACGCCGTCGCCGGTGTCGAGGGTCATGCTTGTCGCGTCGGTCGCGCTCGCGACGGTGGTGTCGACGGTGTCGCGGGTCGGCGTTGGGGTCCCGAGGGATGCACCGCTGCGGTCGCTCACCGTCGCCGCCGGATCCGTGAAGACCGTGTCCGGCTCTACGATGAGCGTCGCGTTGGCACCCTTTCGAACCTCAGCCATCGCCTACCACACGAAGCGGGCGACAGCGCCGGCTGCCGTCGTCAGCGTGAACTCGAAGCCGACACCTGCCATCGCGAGGACCTCGGCGGCTTGGTCAAGACGCTCACGGGCGTCGTCGACCGACTCGCACGGCACCGTCAGGGACGGAGTGGGGTCGGTAGGCGCAAGCCGCGGTTCGGGCATGGACTCGATGAATGCTTCGACCCGGGAGAGAACCGTCCTTGACGGCCCCTCATTGAAGATGCGCGCACACTGCTCGAGCAGGTCCAGGTACGTGAACTGATCCATGCTTACTCCTCCGCCGCGCCGCGCCGGACCTTGATCAGGAAGGTGACGTCCTTGCCTCCGGTGACGTCGGCGCCTGCGAGCACCGCACACCGGATCAGCGTCGTCGCCGTGATGGCCACCTCGCCGTCAACCACCGTCTGCGCCGCAAGGGCGCCGGTCGTCGCAGGAGACGCCGTCAGGTCGAAGGACTCGACGATCGGAATCGTGCCGTCGTTGCTCTCGATGAACGCGGTGCAGCCGTCGGCGGCAGAGGCTGGCTTGTCGTTGACGATGGCGTCGACACCGACCACAGCCCCGACGTAGCCAGGCTTGCACCAGCCCTCGCGGAGGTTGCCAGCCTCGACAGCCACGGTGACCGCGAACACCTGATCCGCGTACAGCTCGGTCATCATCGCGTCGATTGCCGCCCAGTTGCTGGGGCTCCCGTCCGCGGAGTAGCCGCCCTGTGCGTACGGCCGCATCGTGGTCTTTCCCATGAGTAGCTCCTAGCCCGACGGCGCCCCGCGTGCGCATGGGCGCCGTCGGCGGTCATCAGGCGATGGAGATCTGGAGATCGTACTGGAAGGGGTGGAAGAGGATGCCCAGCTTCGCGTAGCCCAGCACGTAGATGTGGTTGGAGTTGGTCGATCGCTCGATGCGGATCGACAGGCCTTCCTTGACCACCGGATGGACCGGGTAGAGGTCATACTCGCCCCCGAAGAGCGTCGCCGGGCGCGACCACATGGCTCCCCAGACGACGTTTGCGCCGGTCACCTTGGAATCGATGTGCACCGGTCCCATCAGACGGTCACCGAAGCCCGCCAGGAGCTGCGCGCCCGCGCCATCGAGTCCCTCATTGGTTCGCGCGAGGTGCGACTCACCCTGCATACCCAGGCTCGTGTTCGCGAAGAGCAGACCCTTCCCGATGGGACGTGGCGCACGATCGCCGCTGAAGTCGCGCGCGTTGAGGCGAGCGGCACACATCGACTCGAGTGTGCTCGACCCGATGGTCGCGCTGTACAGGTTGGTCTGATTGAAGTTCGCGGCGCCCGACACGGGATCGATAGTCACGTTGTCGGCGTAGAACGAGGCGTCACCAGCCGAGCCACCGAACGGGAAGACGTATGCCTCGCCACTCGCCGGATGCGTGAACGCGTCCGCGCCCAGGACGGACGTGCCCCACAGCTCCTCCATCGTGGAATAGAAGCCATTGAGGAAGTCGTCGACCGCGCCGGCGACCTGGTCGGCGTAGGTGGTGGCGTCACCGAGTTCGACCTTCTTCGAGACCTCGAAGGGGATCGGGGTGACGCTTCCCGCCATCGATTCGATGTCAACCGGCGTCGGCGAGCCGTTGTTGCCGGACGTCCACATGTTGGACGAGACGCTCGCACCAACCTTGGTGGTCGTGACGCCCGCCGGCTGGATGATCGGCTTGACGTAGTTCAAGAAGCCGAACCGGCCAAGGACGGCGCTCGTAGAGGTCTTGATGCGGCCGTTGGCGGTGACGGCCAGGGCGGAAAGATCGACAGACATGGTTCCTCCGACAGTTACCCGTTAGCCCTGGCGCGACGTGCCTGCGCCCGGTGAAGTGACATCCGTTGCTTGATGTGCGGCGCGGTGTACGGACACGCCTCGGCGATCTGCACGTAGCTGCGTCCTGGATCGGTGATAGCGGCCTCAAGACGGGCTGCACGCTCTGCCTCGACCATCTCAGTCGGCTTCACCCACAGCTCGAACAGCGGGACGCCGACGACGGTTTCGTGGACCGTTCGCAGGTCAGAGAGCTTGGTCCAGCCAGCACCAAGCCAACGAGCCCGGGCGAGAGCGGTCCCGTCACTGCGGCCGGAAAGGTCGATGATCCGATATGCCAGCCCCGGCTCGGCGCCGATAATCGACATCTGCTGAGAATCGGTCGGGACCGGAGTGAAGCCCTTGAGGCGTTCGCGAAGCAGGTCAGCCGTGGACTTGGGCGTCTTGGTTTCTTCAGCCACCGTCAGCCTCCGCCGAACATCTTGGTCATATGGTCGGCCAGCCAGTGCTTCTTCGACGCCGTGGACGGCTTGTCCGGCGCTGGGCCGGCGCCGCCCTTCTTCGCGAAGAACTTCGCGTGGCTCTCGACCCACTTACTGAGCTTGGCGGCGTCGGCTTCTTTGCTCAGGTCGAGGTCTCCGAGGTCCTGACGTGCGTACTTGAGCGCGCCAGCATCGATCTCTGCCTTGTCGAGCGCAGCGGCCATGGCCTGCTTGCGGTTCTCCTTGGCCTGGTCGTCGGCTTGCTTCCGGGTCGCAGTGTTCGCCTCGACGAGGCCGCTCATCTGCGTCGCGAGACCGTTAATGAGGGCCTCGAGACGAGCGATGTCGGCGCCGTCCTTGCCGCTATCAGGCTTGGGCGCCTTGTCATCCGGCGCCTTGCTGTCGGCGGGGATGGGCGGAGGCTCCTGCTTGGTGTCGGGTTTGGCCTGCTGCTCGTTGGGCTTCTCGCCCTTGTCTTCCGAGCCGCCGCCGCTACCGCCACCCTCGCCGGATGCGTCCGCTTCCTCGTCCATGAAGATGTGCCGAATGATCATCGCCCAGCCTCCGAGAGTAGGGCGCACAAGGCATCAGCGAGGGGATCTCAGAGTGCGAAGAAACTCACGTCGAGGGCGCTGGACCACTGCGCATCGGCCCACAGCTCCGCGTCGACCCCACGGGCGATCCAAGCCGTCGCGGCGGCGCTCAGCTCCTGGAATTCACCCTCGGTGAGCGACAGCAGCGACACGCCCGTGGTTCGGAGCACGCTCGATGCCTTCAGGGCGTTGCTCACCCGTCGGCCGCGCGCGACTCGGCCCTTCTTGGTCGACCGCCAGTTGACCTGCTGGCCCTGCGACCGCCCGCGGAAAAAGACGCGTGCGAACGTTGGCGTTGCTACCTGCACCGTGAGGCCATCCCACATGCCGCCCGACACGCTGTACGAGCCGCGGCGCACGCGAGCAGCGCGGTGGAAGGTCTCAGACGAGGCCCACATAGCGGCCCCGGACCGACCGACCTTACCCTCGTCGGCACGAGGAGCGGGTTGCACAGGATACGTTGGAGAGACGGGATACCCCGAGCGGACAGCGCGGTACGAAGGCGCGGCCTGCGCGGGGCGTCCCTCGTCCTCGACGCGCCGCCGGATGATGCGCGCAAGGGTCGCGGCGACTTGCGGCGCAAGACCGTTGATGGCCTCGGTCATCGCCCGTTCGTCGCCGTGCGTGCGGCGGGTGAACTCGACGCGGATCATGCGGCGGCCTGGTCGCCGGTGTCGGGCTCGTCGGCAGGGTCCTGCTTCTGCCCGAGGCCGATGAACTTTGCGATCGAGTCGAAGCCCGCCGGGACGTGGTCGCCGAGGAGCCCCCTCCACATGAGGTACTGCCCGATGTTCCGAGCAACGCGCTCGAGGCGCTGCTCGTCGGTCAGATCCTGTCCACCCGTTTCGACGTCGTCGGCGGGGTTCCGGTTGCCCATCGCGTAGCCGATTGCCCGGGCCTGAGCGCTCTGAAGGTCATTGCGTGGCGGCTGCGGATACCGGTACGTCACCGCCGGCGAGACGCTGACGATCTGAAGCGGGTCGATCGAGTTGTGCCACAGCACGATCAACTCGCTGAGAGCGTCCTCGACCTCGCGCCAACCACCTTCTTGAGCGAGTCGATCAACATATTGATCATCACGCTCAACCTCCTTCGCGTCGGCCGAATCACCGCGGAGGCCCGTCGGGCTGACGTAGCGGTACGATGCCAGCAGGGACAGGATCTTGTCTGCGACCCTCAGGTACTGGTCGGTCTGCGGCGTCGTCGTGTGATGGGTGTACTCGGCAATCGCGTCCTCGCTCCCGAGTTCTGTCGGGATGATGAGGATGCGGTGTTGGTCTCGCTTGATCTCCGACGCGACCTTGGCAGCCCCGAGACCCGACAGGACTTGCAGGCCCGGACTCAACTCGCGGATCTGGTCCTCAGCGTCGCTCAGGGCCACCGTGAGGCCGATCTGGATCGCATACAGGTCGCCTGGCAAAGACGGCAGCCACGCACCGTCAACGGTGGGCTCCTCGAGCCGCACGCCGATCACCGGCAGGTACGGAAATGGGTGCGTGAGATCGTCGGCGAAGACTCCAATCTTCTCGCCGTTCGAGCGCTCGATGTAGGCCGCCGCCAGCGTGAGCACGAGGGTTGCGATCTCGGTCTTGTCGGTCTTCGGATCGACGTAGGGCGTGAAGAGCCGCACCTCCTCCGCGTAGCGCAGGTCGTGCTCGTTCGCGTCACCGAGCCGGATCCGGTCCACATCGCAGGGCAGGAAGGTCAGAAGCCGTCCGCGGCGTCGGTTCGTCAGGCTCGGCACCAGAGCGACGATCACGCTGTTCTGAGCGACGATCTGCTGCTGCGCGAGCCGCAGCACGGCATCGACACGGAGGCTCTTGTATCGCCCCCGCAGCGCCTCTTCCTGGACGGCTGAGAGCCCTTCCCACGCCCGACGCGGTCGGAGGATGTACTGAGGGGCCGCGTCGCGCGAGAGCCGGCGGAGGAGGGGGACGGGACGCACCCGCACGCCCCCATCTTTGGCGACTGGGTGTTCGGACCCAAGATGCGTCTGGATGATCGGGATCAGCCCCGAGAACTCGCCTACGCGCCACTCTTCGAGTAGGCGGCTCGTCTCACGGAAGTCTCGAGTGAACGGGACGTCGGAGGGGGCTGGAGCGGTCCTGCTCCCGAGCGCCCGGAAGAGCGTCGGCACGAGGCTGCCAAAGAGATTCATGCGGCCTCCGGTAGACGGATGTCGTCGTCGATGGTCGAGCGAAGGGGGGCGCCACCGTGCAGCTCGCCGAACTTGCGGCTCACGACCACGGCATAGCGGACCGCATCGACGGGGTGGCTCTCGGGGGTGTTGCTGGCGGCGTACTCGGAGGTGACCAGCTCGCCGTCGACCCGTCGCAGTTGCCACGTGTAAGCGGGGAGCGCGTCACGTAGCCCCTGGTCGTCGCCCGACCGACCGCGAGGCAACGTGTCTGCAAGGCGCAGGCGAGGCGGCTGGTCGAGCGGATCGAGCATCCACTGGACCAGCTTGATCCCGCGAGCGCGCTCCTGCTCCTGCTGCGAGATGCAGGTCCTGCAGCCAAACTGGCAGACGCTGCCGTACTTTGAGCGCAGCCACGCGTTGTCGTCTTTGATGGCGCGGTCGGACCCGATCAGATCTGGTTGCCGACGCAGGATCCGGCTCCACCGGTCAATATCCGAGGCGAGCGCGTTGCGAAACTCGACTTGGCTGACGTCCCGCGCCTTGTGCTCGTAGAAGACGGTCCAGACGCCGTCGAGATCGACCGAGATGAAGCAGTAATAGGCGTTGGAGATCCCCCAGTCGATGCCGATGACCCAGTAGTTCGTGGGGTCCGGCGTGCCGAACGGCACCACGTGGCGTGGCTTACCGTCGAGGGTCTCGCGGAATCGGCTGTAGACCGTATGCGACGGCCGGAGCACCATCCCGAGCGCCTCTTGGGCCCAGCTCTCGGGGGTCGCGCCGGACCGCCGACGAGCGATCTCGGCATCGTCGATATGTCCGCACTCGTGAATGGTCGTAGACCAGAGCGCAAACTCGGGGTCTTCGCGCTCCCAAGCGCGGAGGAACTTCGCAACGATGCCGCGGTCGCCTGCTGGGCTCGTCGTCAGGCCAAACTGCGGGTTCTTGCCTTCGCGGACGGCGTACGAGCAGGCGTCCCACAACTCATCGGTGCTGACGCGGGCGTGTGCCACCTCGTCGGCGAGCGCGAATACGGCGCTCCAGCCGCGCACCTCGGCCAGCACCTGAGGGCTACCGTAGCTGTCGAGGTAGACCTGACAGCCGTTGTTCATCGTGTACATCTTGTCCGACGCCGACCAGCTCTTGATCGGATCGAGACCGGTCGCGCGCTTGAAGGTCCGGCAGTGCTCCACGAAGTACCGGCCGATCTTCTTCTCGACTTCCTTTCCCGTTCGACCGAGTAGCAGGCCCTGCGTCGGAACGATGGTCCCGTCCTCGAGCACCTCGCCGCCCGACTGGAGCGCGAGGAACAGGGCTTTGTTCGCCAGCGCGTACGACTTCCCGCCGCCGCGATTGGCGATCCACATCTGGTATCGCCGGGTAGAGCCGATGCAAAAGTCCCTCTGACCCTCCGAGGAGAAGTCGAAGATGTCTTCCCAGCGGACCGTGAGAACGGCGTCCGCGAGTTCGTCGAGGAAGACAGGATCGGCCTTGTGCGGGGTCACGTGGGCTCCCCCACGGACGCCGCTGACACGACCTGGACGCCGTTGCCGCGCACACTCGCACGGTCGCCGTCACCTCCGACGGTGATGTGGAGGTGGAGGTCTCGGCGCGCGATGACCTGTTCGGCGTCGACCAGCTTCCTGAGCAGCTCGATGGCCTTCTCGAGCTGGATCAGGGCTCGCGCCCGAGGCATCAGCTCGACGTTCTCGAGTACCGTTCCGTCGGCGTCGACGGTCGTCGGACCAGTCAGCCCAGCCTTCGCCTCGTAGTAGAGGTCCAGGGCGAGGGCGAGCAGGTCACGATTCGTGATGCCGTCGCGGTGAATTGGGCCGAGGGCCCGAAGGCGCTCCTTCGTGGCGCCAGCCGCCCGCATGACCTTGTACGCGGCCGACGACGCCCACGTCTTTGCCTTCGGCCGACGCGCCTTCTTTGCCATCTCGGCGAGGCCCTTGGTGGCCTTCTCTTTCGGGCCGCGGTTTGCCAACGCCAGCGCCTCCCGAAGGAGGGCGCGTCAGGGCGGCGCCAGGGGAAGCTTCGACGCGCCTCATCAGAGCGAGCGTAGCGTGCAGTTTTTTTTTCGGGCGTCTATTAGCCGGCAGTCGGCGTGCCCGGCTCAGGGGAGGGGGGCCCCAACCGGGGGTGGGGGGGGGCCTACAGACGGATGCAGTCGTGAACGCAGTCGTGAACTTGTGAACTCATGTGTCACGATTCGATGCGCCGATGATCCGCATAGCAGGCGGACTTCGTGGAGTCGTGAACTCGTGACACTCGTGACAGAGAGCTTAGAGTCACGGAGTATCCTGAAAATCTACCATATTATATATATAGATCTAAGATCATCTTAGATGATTGCGTAACATGTTCACGAGTAGTCACGACTTTCACGAGTTCACGACTCGTGAAACATACGGTAAACAAAGGGTGTTGGTGTGTGTGAAGTCGTGACGCACGATTCACGAGTTCACGACTTGGCGGGCGTCGGTGGTGGCGCCGAGGCCAATGGCTCGTGACGGCAAGAGTGGCTCGTGACGGCAAAAAGAAAGGGCCGCAAGGCTTGATGCCTCACGACCCCCGGAAGAGCGGGTGTGATCGACGGTCAGGTGGTGTCGGAACGGCCAGTGACGTACGCTCCGATGTTCTCTGACCTCGGCGGCGGCGCGGACGCAGGCACCGTTGCGCAGTTCACGATGAACTCTCGGCGTCGGCGGTCTTTCTTCGCCGCCGTAGACTCCACCTCGACCAGATACCCGTGCTCGACCAGCAGATCCAAGACGTCATCAAAGATGTTGCGGGCTGGCCTCTTCGGCCCGAGCAGTCGCGCCAATGCGGCCTTGGTCGTCTTGCGGAGGTTGTCTCGCTGGATGACCCTGAGGATCTTCTCCGCCTCGTCGGTCAACTCATCCTGATTGATGGCACCAGCAACCGGCCGCATCTCGCCCTCGTAGTAGCGCACGAGAGTGATCGCCCTGCGCACGACATCGGCAGTAATGCGGTTCCCCGCTGGGGCTCCGCCTCCATCAGTGACAGCAAGGATCCCGGCGATGCGTATGGCATTTCCCCAGGTGCGTCCCGCCCACCCTGCATCGTCGAATAGGTCGCCTCCGGGCCCGAGCCGGCGCTCGGTCTCGTCGATGAACGATGCGATCAACTCCTCGGCCTCAGCATCAAAGCGGAGCGTGACTGGGTCGAGGCGCCCATGCTCATCCAGCGGGTCGGGGATCCGCAGGAGTCCTCTGGCGTTCCTCTCGAAGGCTTCAATCGCCGGCACGTCGTCGCCCGGGTTGTTCGATTCGAACCGTTTACCGACGCGGGTCGCAGGCGCAGCATACAAGAACCGAGCGAGGAACCCCCGATCCTTCAGGCGGCGGTTCTTTCCGATCGTCGCCACTACACCTGGTTGCACCATCAAATTGATGGTGAGGCGGCCTTTCTCCACCTCGATGCTGCCTGAGGTCTTGCGATCCACCTGGACGACCTCGCAGCTGTAGCCATTGAGATAGACGTCGATGTCTGTTTCCGAGACGTTGTAGCGGCCGTTGGCGATCGACTCGAGCATCCCGCCCTCGGCGGAGAACATCGCGGAGCGGCCTCGACGCTGTGACATCTTCTCGACCAGGGCCTCGCTTGTGACGTTTTGGACCAGAATTCGGTGGTCGGCGGGCGCATTGCGGGCCAGATCCGCCAGGTCAACCTCGACCTGCAGTAGCTCCTTTTCCAGTCGCTCCCGCTCCTCGGCGTCGTCCATCGCTCGCTTCATGGCGCTCTTGAGCGCGGACTGCCGCGCCTGCAGGCTGGTCGTCTTGACTGCGGCCTCGAGCTGGGGCTCCTGGTTCTCCGCTTTCCGGGCACGCTCCTCCTGTTTGAGGAGGTTCACGATTGGCGACAGCACCGCGCTCTTACGCTCGCCCGTCGCCGCCACCGTGAGCAAATAGAGATTCAGCTCCTCGGTCCAACGCTTGTTCGACATGGGCTTGACCTGGAACTTGCCACTCAGCGCGGCGGCGAAGAGCCCCAGGACGGCCTGAGCCACGAGAGCTGTTGGGACATCGACGGACGCGGCGGTGGCCTCGATGTATCGGCGCGCCCACGGCACGAGAACGTGCGTTGGCCACTCGCCGCCCGGAAGCGCGGTCAGGCGCGTCGGGACCTGCTGCTCTGGCGGCAGGCTATCGTGGCTGATGATCGAGAGGAGGGACTGTTTGCTTGGTGCGGCTGTCATGACAGCACCTCCATGAGCTGGGCGCGACGTCCAGCGGCGAACTCGGAGAGCCGGCGGCGTACTTCTGCCTCGTCGGCCTTGATCGTGCGGACTGAGACGCCCAGCTGAGCGGCCAGCTCACGCTGGAGCGGCGGATCAATCGCCCGCATCCGCGCCCTGAAGACGACGAGCCTCCGACCCGTCAGCAACGCCTCGAACTCGTCGAGGACGCCCTCCATGAGCCGCTGAGCCTGCGCGTCGGCGGCGATGGACTCAGGCTGCATCATAGATCACCTCCCGGACGCGCTCCTCGAGCCGCCGACGGGTGCTATCCCTGCGGGCAGCGTCGAGGCGCCGATACTGCAGCCGGCGGACGCAGTAGCCCTCGGGCGTCTCGATGATGGTGCCGGCGGCGAGCGCCTCGAGTAGCTCGAGGAGCGCGGTATGAACGAGGTCCTCTGCGGCGTCGGGAGCGATGCCCAGGTCAGCCGCGCGACCGATGAGGAAGAGGCGGAGCGCCGCCCACTCAGCGCTGGTCATTGTCGACCTCCTCGACCGCAACCCGCATCAGGATGGTGAGGCCCTCGCGGATATAGCGCAGGTCCTCGGCGGGGTCGGCCTGGATGGTGGCCGGCGGTGGTGGCGGCGGACCGCCTAGCAGTGCGCGGGCGGCGACTGCGGCCGCGACCGCGATAGCGGCGACGATGATGATGACCCTATGCACGAGGTGCCCCACTAGTATCGATATTATGGCATATCGTTGGGCAACTCGGTGCCAACGCGACCACATTAGCGACATCGAAAACACCGGTCAAAACTCGAACACCCGCTCTGCATAGGGGTTTGCGTGTACACGCGGAATCGCCATGCGTGCACACGTTTCGGTCGGCCGCCCGAGCGACCATTCCGGCACCATCAACCTGCCGGACTGATTTCGTCAAGGACAAAGGTTGAGTAAGTTAAGGGTGTTGCGTTTATTTGTTGACTCTGTTTTTTCCTTGCGAGCGGCTCCGACGCCCCTCTATGGTTTGGTCATCGGAGAGTCGGCGATTTTTGACCGGCGACTGCCGAGTGTGGTCTGCTGACAGTGTCATGCGCAGGATGGACCTGCGGATGGCGGACTAGCGGAGCTGACGAGGTGTGTGGTCATGGCAGATGTGAGTTTTGAGGCTGACGGATATGGCTCGTGGGTCGCCAAGGACGGCGTCATGACAGACCAGCTCGAGCTGGAGGCTGGCGACCATCCAGGCGCGGAACTGGTGGTCGATCCAGGGTCGCTGCTCGAGATGCGACTGTCCTCGGCTGGCGGCGGCTGGTGGTACGGCACGGAGATGGTCGGCGCGACGATGCGGATCTCTCCGGCGGCGCATCAGCGCGTCGTGCTGGAGGTGGCGTGATGGGGCGGCGCGTCCGGACCGAGATCGAGTACTTCGACGTCGTGCGCGACAGGTGGACGGGCCCGCTGTCGCCCTGGGTGGCATGCGGAGGTCGTGGCGAGCCGCTGGTGCTCGACGCTGTCTGCCTGGACGGATACAGCGCAAGGCCGTGCGTACCGAGCCACGAGCTGTCCTACGTGTCGAGGGGCGGTGCCTGGCACCGTTCCGGCGGCGTTCCTGCGCCGCCACAGCGGTTCCTCTACGTCATGCCTCAGACGTACCGACTGGTTGAGGTGCATGGCAACGGCAACGCCGCCGCGGGCGGCAAGCCTAGCACCGCCCGGCGCGTGTCTGAGCTGACGAGTCCCGCGACCATCGAGGTCGCTCCGCCGCCGTCATTCCATTCGGCCGGCGTGTACGTCCGGGGCGGCGAGCATCTCGTAGACCGAGATGGAGAGCCGATGAACCTGGATCCGGCCCGATGGGCGGGTCACAGCGCAGAGATCGTCCGCTCGATCGAGGCTCGAAACGGGCGCCGAACCATCACGATGGTGGTGGAGTCCGATGGCGAGCGGTGGCGCTGGGAGGGCTCGCCGGGCGTCCTGCGGCCCAACGCCTCGTGGCTCATGGTGACGCTGCGGCCAAACGCCCAGCGAGAGGCTGCGTAGGAGGTGGGCAATGTGGAGTAGGCGCCTTGGCGACGCCACTGGCGTCTGCGGTTCATGCGCATTCTGGGCTCCGGGGATGGCCAAGCGCTTCGGCGATGGTACTTGGCGTGTCATCGATGGCGCTTGCAGACGCCACGCGCCCACGAAGGGACGAGACGCCACAACTGGGACCTGGCCAACGACCGAACCACCCGAAGGGTGTGGCGAGTGGAAGTGGGACGAGTCAACACCGCTCAAGGCTGAGGTGAAGGCGTGTCGCAGAATAGGAGGTGGGCGAGATGACGGAGAATGAGGGTGACCGGCTAGCGCGGTTCTTTGCGCGTTCCGAAGTGGACGAGCATGAGGCGCGAGCGCGCGCAGAGCGAGAGCGCGAGGCCGCACCCGTGTATGAGGAGGTCCTCCTGCCGCACGAGGCCATCGCGCGGCTCGTGGATGGCTTCGAGGTCGAGCTGGCGGCCGAGTTCGTCCCGGCGGTTCGGGCGAAGCTCGGCGATGGCCTTGTGGTCGTCGACTCGCACGCGGCGAGGCAGAGTTTTCTATGCGCCTTCGACCGCCGGAAGGCCGACGCCTGGCGGCTCAATACAGGACGAGCCACGCGTACGGTGCGCATCGAGATCAATTCGCCTTGGGTCGACGACGCTGGCGACGCGCTACGCTACGCCGTGAGTCGAGCGGTCAAGGTGGTCGCGCCGGAGGGCCGGGCAGACGTCGCCGGGAACGGGGCCGCAGTCGCGTCCACCAACGAGTGCGAGCTAGCGTTCCTCGCGGGCCGTTCGGTCGGGAAGGCCCGCGCTAAGTACGGCCAGGGGCCTTTGCAGCTCAACGAACCCAAGGTTGGCCTGATCCCCGGACGACCGGCGACGACACACACGCGGGCGAAGGCCTTCGCGCAGGAGATCATCGGCTCGTTCGTGGATCGCGGCCCTGAGCTGCGACGGCCACCGTATCAGGACATTGCCGAGGCGCAGCGGGAGCTGAACCGACTTGAGGGCCGCCGGCTCCGAGGCGTCGGTCGCGTCATGTATGAGGGCCGCGAGTTCGATCTGCGGTGCGTGGACGGCGACCAGGCGATCATCGCCAGCGACGATGGCCTTGTCGATGCCGTGCCGGCGTGCGACATCCAGCCGATCAGCCCGGCGACGCGGCGGCGGTCCTGGTTTGGATCGAGCCGAGGTGTCGCGTGAACGTTCGGATCATCCAGAAGTCGCCCGTCGCGGCGTACCGTTGCACGACGTGGCGGTGCATAGCGCCGAACTGTGCGTGGCACTGGGCCGTCAGCCGCTGTGGCGCCGACCCGCTGATCACATCGCTGCGGGGTGGGCTGGCGCCGTCCGAGGCGGAGGCTTGGCACGCTGCGGAGGCGGCGGTGGTCGCTCTTGCGCAGATCCTAACCGAGGTCGCCGCGTGAAGGTCCACCGACGCCGACAGCTGCTACCGGAGCTGAAGCCGGAGCCCGATCTCGCGACCGTGGTCGAGCAGCTTCGTGAGGAGCTTGCGCGTCGGCGGGATTCCGAGGGCAAGGCCCGCGAGCAGCCTGCTCGACTCATTCCGCCGCGGGATGCCGAATGGCTGTCCGTCAAGGAGGCCGCCGGGCTGATCGGCGTGAGCCCGAGCACGGTGGGCTATTGGTGTTGGTCAGGGCGGATCCAGGCTAAGAAGACCCCACGAGGTCACTGGAGGATCAGACGCCAAGATCTCGAGGAGGTGCTGACCGATGGCCAAGGAGAAGTTGAAGCCCGTCAAGGGCGTCGCGGGACTGTTCGTCAACCCGCGAGGCCAGTACGTGATCAGAACCACCGCGCTCTCCGAGAAGACCGGAAAGCTCGGCGAGCGCTCGAAGACGCTGAAGCCCGGGACGACGAAGGACATCGCGCTTCGAGAGCTGGCGGACCTAAGAGAGAAACTCCGCAGCGGCGAGAGCGACCAGCCGGCAAGGCAGGCGCCAACCCTGGAGGCCTACGCGCCGCTTTTCGCGCAGCGGCGGCTCAGCAGAGGAAAATGGAGCGCCAACGGCGGAACGGCTGAGATCACAGGGTGGCGCCTCGACCGGTACGTGATCCCTGTCCTCGGCGACTACCTGCTCGACAGGATCACGTACGGTGACCTCCAAGCATGGCTCGACGGCATGGCGGCCCGCGGACTCTCCGCACGAACGATCCGAGCCGTGTACGGCAACCTGCGATCGCTGATCCGGGACGGACGACGCGACTACGGACTCCAGCCGTTGCCGGCCTTCCCTGATCCCCCAGCAGCGCCCAAGGCCGCCAAGACCGAGCTGACGTGGGAGAACTTCGATCAGGGACAGGCGGCGCTGACTCGCGAGCAGCTGGCGCTGTTCCTTGAGGCCTCGAAGCAGGAGAGCCCTCACGGATGGTATCCATTCGTCGTGCTCGGGTTCGCCAGCGGCGCCAGGTTCTCGGAGCTGGCCGCCGTCGAGGTTCAGGATCTCAACCTGTCCGGAGACGTCGGGATCTGGCTGTGTCGTCGCCACCTGATCGCGAGTCGCGGCGAGTCGGCGCCTGGCGTCAAGTGGGATCCGAAGGGCGAGGTCAAGCTCCTCGACACGACATCGACTCAGATCCTCCGTCCTTTCCTGATCGGGCGCGAGCCGACGGAGCTGCTCTTTCGGTCCGACCAGCCACACTACGAGTTCAGATCGAACAAGGGGCTCCAGTGGTTCTTCGACGTCATCTGCGCGAAGACCAAGCTCCCCAGGGTCACGTCCAAGATCTTCCGCCAGACCTACCTCACGCTCTCGCATCTCGAGTCGATGGCGGACGCGATGTCTCAGGCGCAGGCGGGGCACACTGACGCCAGGACCACCGGCGCTTACATCAAGCCCTCGGTCGAGGCGCGAAAGCAGCACGCCAAGCGGATGGGTGGCGTTCTCTACGCGGTCCCAGAGCCGGATCGGTCGGACGAGTAGCCCGCTCCGGATCGCCTCTGAAACGACGAAGGGCCCGATCGCGAGATCGGGCCCTTCGCCGTTGTGAACGATCGTTCACTTGGGTCCCTACTTGGGTCCCTATGCCCCCAGGACGTGCCGACTGATAATAAGTCTCTGCACTTGGCTCGTGCCCTCGTAGATCTGGAAGATCTTGGCGTCGCGCATGAGCTTCTCGACGGGGTACTCGTTGTTGAAGCCGTAGCCGCCGAAGACCTGGACGGCGTCGGTCGCGATGCGCATCGCCTCGTCGGCGGCGAAGCGCTTGGCGTGGGCGGCCATGAGGCTGTTGCGCTTGCCCTGGTCGAAGGTGATGGCGGCGTTCCAGACGAGCAGCCGGGCCGCCTCGACCGAGGTCGCCATGTCGGCGATCATGAAGGCGATGGCCTGGTGCGCGCTGATGGGCTTGCCGAAGGTCTTGCGCTGGTTGGCGTACTCGACCGACTCGTGCAGCGCGCGCTTGGCGAGGCCGACCGCCGCCGCGGCCACCATCGGGCGGGTGATGTCGAAGGCCGCCATGGCGACCTTGAAGCCGTGCCCCTCCTCACCGACGATGTGGTCGGCCGGGACCACGACGTCGTCGAACACGACCTGGCGCGTGTCGGAGGCGCGCTGGCCCATGTTCTTCTCCTTGCGCCCGACCGACACGCCCTCGGCGTCCCGCGGGACGACGAAGCCGGTCATGCCGCGGTGCCCGGCGGCGGGGTCGGTCTTCGCGAGGACGAAGTACCAGTTCGCCTTGGCGGCGTTGGTGATCCACTGCTTGGTGCCGTTGATGACCCAGCTGTCGCCCTTCTTGACGGCGGTCGTCTTGAGGCCGGCGACGTCGGAGCCCGCGCCCGGCTCCGTGACCGCGTAGGCGGCCATCTGGAACTCCTCCATCATCGGGGCGAGGTACTTCTTCTTCAGCGCGTCGCTGGCCGCCACGATGAGCGGCGCCTCGGCGAGGTTGTTGGCCTCGATGGCGGTGGTGATGCCGGTGCAGCCGAAGCCGAGCTCCTCGGCGATGAGGCAGCTCTCGAACACGCCCAGCCCCAGGCCGCCGTAGGCCTCGGGGATCTTGGTGTTGCAGAGCCCGGCCTCCCAGGCCTTCTTCACGACCTCGACCGGGAACTCGCCGGTCTCGTCGTGGTGGGCCGCGACGGGCATGATCTCGTTCTTCGCGAAGTCGCGGGCGAGCTGGCGCAGCAGCTCCTGTTCCTCGGTCAGGGTGAAGTCGACCATCTCGGCCTCCGGAGCGGTGTTGTGGACGCGGAAGCCATAGCACCTCGCGCCCTCCGAGACCAGACGCAACGAGGCCGCGACACCCTGTGCCGCGGCCTCGTCGGGCGATTCGCGTCGGCGCCGCGCGGCGCCCGCCGACCGCTACTTCTCGGCGGCCTCGAGCTGCTTCTTCCAGTCGTTGAAGCGCGTCAGCCCGTCGTCCTTGAGGGCGTACTCCGGGGCGAGGCCGGTGTGGCAGGTCTTGCAGTCGACGTTGCCGACCGAGAGCGTCTTCTTCGCCGCGCGCACGAAGTGCTTCATCGCTCGCTTCGCCGCGAACTGGCCGCCCTCGGCGCAGGCCTTCTTCACCATCTCGGTGTCGAACTCGGTGCGGTGGCAGGCCGGGGCGTCCTCGTCGTCGTCGAGGCTGACGTCGACCGTCGGGGCGGTCGAGCGTGCGGGCAGCGGGGTCGCGCTGAGCGGGGCCACGACGAGGGCGACGGCCGCGATGGCGCCGAGGGCGAGGAGGGCGGTGAGGCTTCGCTTCATGACTTCTCCGAGGGTCGTTCGCTGGAGCGGGGCCGCGGTGGCAGCGGCGGTGGGTCCGGACGGTGGCCGGCGTGGGGTATTCAACCCGCCACGGGCTCCGGGTTCAATGCCGGTCGGGCGGAAAGGGTTACCTGCGACGAATGGCCGCTGGACGTGCCTGCGAGCGCGCTATGCGCCCAGGGGGAGCTCGAGGACCGTGGCCACCTGTCCGTCGGGGAGGTAGAGCTCGGTCCCGGGGGCGGCATGCTTGCGCTTGACGACGGCCAGGGCGACGGGCGCCGCGTGGCCCGGGAGCTCGGCGATCGTGCCGAGCCGGGCGACGGCCTTGCCCCCGTCCGGCGCGCTGAGGAGCTCGGTCCCGGGGGCGAGGGGCGCGCCGCCGGGCAGGGCGAGCCCGCGCAGGAGCCGTGGGGGCTGGCCGCGGTCGTTCATCATGCAGACGACCTCCTGGCCGAGGTAGCAGCCCTTGTTCCAGTCGAGGTACTCGGCGAGGCGCGGCGCCTCGAGCGGCACGTTGGTGTCATCGACGTCGACGCCGTCGATCGGGGAGCCGCTCCTGACCCGGAGAGCGTCCCAGGCCCGGCCGCCGACCGGCGTCGCGCCGGCGCCCTCGAGCGCCGACCACGCGGCGACGGCGTCCTCGGCGGCGACGGTGACGTCGAAGCCGGCGAGGCCCAGCCGGTGCGCGGTCCTGCGGACCCGCGCGGCGATCTCGCCGAGGGTGGTATCCACGAAGGCGAAGGCGGCGTCGCCGGGGAGCGCGCCGAGCCCGGCGGCGCTCAGCACGTCCGCGGCCTTCGGCCCGACGAGGGCGAGGACGGCGCGCCCCGGCTCGACGGCGAAGTCGACGAGGTCGGCGACCTTGTACCGGAGGAGCTGCGCGACGGTCCGCTCGGCGTCCTCGCGGCCGAGCTCGAGCCGCAGGGCCTCGGCCTCGGCGTCGACCACGAACTGGGCGACGAGCTTGCCCTTGCCGTCGAGGACCATGCCGAAGTTGCCGTCGCCCGCGGTCAGGGTCTTCACCTGGCAGGTGCACATCGCGTGGAGGAAGCGCTGGCGGTGGCGTCCCGAGGCCCGGACGTGCCCGAGCCAGCCCAGGTCGGCGAGCGCGGCGCCTCCGCTGGCGGCGGCGACCTCGTCGGCGAGGGGCCCGAAGGCCTCGGGGAGCAGGGCGCCCTTGAAGGGGCTCAGCGCGACGCCGCGCGCGCGGTGGGCGGCGGTCAGCGAGGACTCGTACATCGACTTCTCCCGGCGGGGGCGTGTTGCGTGCTGGCGGACCGCGCCGTACCCTCCGTCCATGCCGAGATACGTCAACTTCACGCTCCTGGGCAAGCATCGCTGGGGTCTCGTCGCCGATTCGGGGCCGGGGGGCGGGGTCCTCGAGCTGACCTCGAACCCGTACGACGGCGGCTCGCCCGAGGTGCAGGGCGAGGTCCTGCCCTGGGATCTCCTGAAGCTCGACCCGCCCGCGCGCCCGACCAAGATCGTCGCGGTCGGTCGCAACTACGCGGACCACGCGGCCGAGCTCGGTAACGACGTCCCCGCCGAGCCGCTGCTCTTCATCAAGCCGCCGAGCTGCCTCGTCGGGCACGACGCCGAGATCGTCCACCCGACCGGGCAGTCGGAGCTCGTCCACCACGAGGGCGAGCTGGCGCTGGTCATCGGCCGCCGCGCGCGCCACGTCAGCGAGGCGGACGCCGACGAGCACATCCTCGGCTACACCATCATGAACGACGTCACCGCGCGGGACCTGCAGCGAAAGGACGTGCAGTTCACCCGTGCGAAGTCCTTCGACACCTTCGGGCCGCTTGGGCCCTGGGTCGACACCGACTTCACCCCCGCCGACCAGCGCATCCGCGTGACCGTCAACGGCGAGACGCGGCAGGACAGCACCCTCGACCGGATGGTGTTCCAGCCGCGCTTCCTGGTGGCCTACATCAGCCGGATCATGACCCTCGAGCCGGGCGACGTCATCACCACCGGCACGCCGTCGGGGGTCGGCTCGCTCGTGCCCGGTGACGCCGTCGAGGTGACGATCGCCGGGCTCGGCGCGCTGAGGAACACGGTCGTCGCCGGCTGATCCGCCGGCGCGCTAGTCACCTGGAACGGTGATCACCGGCGGAAGTCCAGAGTGGATCCGCGCCGCTGACAAGGAGCGAGGGCGCAGGACTGGCAGCGTCAATTCAAGCCCGAAGCGACGCCGTCAGCGGCGTGGAGGCGCCTGGGATTACGCCGGTTGGCGCTGTTCCAGGTGACTAGCTCCGCTTGCCGAAGAAGCCCTGGAGCTTGGACTTGAGGCCGGCGCTCTTGTGGGTCTCGACCGCGACGGCCTGGGCCACGCGCTGGGCGAGCTCCTTGTAGACCTGGGCGGTCTCGGAGTCCGGGGCGGCGACGACGATGGGCTCGCCCTGGTCCGCCGAGACGGCGGTGACGCTGTCGAGCGGGATCTTGGCCAGGACCGGCAGGTCGTGCTTGGCGGCGTGGCTGTCGACGCGGCTCTCGCCGAAGATGTGGTGGTCGGCGCCGCAGTTGCCGCACACGAAGTGGCTCATGTTCTCGACGATACCGAGGACCGGGGTCTTCGTGAGCTCGAACTGCTTGATGGCGCGGCGCACGTCGGCGAAGGCGACGTCCTGGGGCGTCGTGACGACGACCGTGCCCGCGACCGGCAGCAGCTGCGCCAGCGAGAGCTGGACGTCGCCGGTGCCGGGCGGCATGTCGACGATGACGTAGTCGAGCTCGCCCCAGTCGACGTCCTCGATGAACTGCTGGAGGGCCTTGCCGAGCATCGGCCCGCGCCAGACGACCGCCTGGTCCTCGCGCAGCATGAAGCCCATCGACATCGCCTGGAGCCCGTAGCGCGGCACCGGGGCGATGCGCTCGTCGGCGGTCATCGTCGGGCGCGAGTCGCGGAGGCCCAGCATGATGGGGAGCGACGGCCCGTAGATGTCGGCGTCGAGGATGCCGACCTTGGCGCCGAGGCGCTGGAGCGAGATGGCGAGGTTCACGGCGACCGTGCTCTTGCCGACGCCGCCCTTGCCGCTGGCGACCGCGACGACGGCCTTCACGCCGGGCATCCGCTGCTCCTGGGTGACCCCGGGGCCGCCGGGCGCGGCGCTCGGCGTGGCGCGCCGGACCTCGGCGTCCATCTCGACCTTCATCTTCTCGACGCCGACCTTGCGCAGGGCCTCCTCCACGTCGCCGCGGATCTTGTCCTTGAGCGGGCACGCCGGGGTCGTCAGGACGACCCGCAGGCTGACGACGTCGCCGGCGATCTCGAGGTCCTTGATCATGCCCAGCGACACCAGGTCCCGACGCAGGTCGGGGTCGTTGACGGTGCCGAGGGCCTCGAGGATGGTCGCCTTGTCGAAGTTCGCCATGTCGTCTCGTCTCCTGGCGCGGTACGCTCCGCGCGTTGGCGCGCAACTTAGGGCCGCCGCGCCTGGTGTCAAGGCTCTGGGGCGCTGGCCCCGGGTGGCGCGCGCGCTCCGGGACCACGCCCATGGACGACGCCCTCATCTATCTCGATCACCACGCCACGACCCCGTGCGACCCGGCGGTCGTGGCGGCGATGCTGCCGCACTTCGCCGAGACCTTCGGCAACGCCTCCAGCACGACCCACGTCCTCGGTCGCCAGGCCGCCGCTGCCGTCGCCGAGGCGCGCGCGGATATCGCTCGGGCGATCGGCGGGAGCCCGCGCGAGCTGGTCTTCACCTCGGGGACGACCGAGGCGCTGAACCTGGCGCTGTTCGGCGTGATGGAGAGTTACGCCGAGCGCGGCCGCCACCTCGTCACGACGACCATCGAGCACCCGGCCGTGCTCGACACCTGCGCGGCGCTCGAGGCGCGCGGGGTGGAGGTCACCTACGTGGGCGTCGGCTCGGACGGCGTGGTCGACCCCGACGACCTCCGCCGGGCGCTGCGACCGGACACGGTGTGCGCGGCGGTCATGGCGGCCAACAACGAGATCGGGACGCTCCAGCCGCTGGCCGAGATCGGCGCCGCCTGCCGCGAGGCCGGGGTGCGTCTCCTGGTCGACGCCGCGCAGGCGGTCGGCAAGGTCCCCTTCGACGTGAACGCCGTGGGCGCCGACCTGGTCGCGTTCAGCGCCCACAAGCTGTACGGGCCCAAGGGGGTCGGCGCGCTCTACGTCCGGCGCCGCCCCCGGGTCGTCCTCGAGGCGCGCATCCACGGCGGCGGGCACGAGCGCGGGATGCGCTCGGGGACCCTCAACGTGCCGGGCATCGTGGGCTTCGCCGCGGCCTGCCGCGTCGCCGGAGAGCGCCGTGAGGCCGACGCCGAGCGCATCGGCGGCCTCCGGGACCGGCTGCTCGCCGGGCTCCGCGCCGAGCTCGACGACGTCCGGGTCAACGGCACCCTCGAGCGGCGCCTCCCGAACAACCTCAACGTGTCCTTCGCCGGGGTCGAGGGGCGCCGCCTCATCGACGCCCTCGACGGCGTGGCGCTGTCGGCCGGCAGCGCGTGCTCGAGCGCCGACCTCGAGGCGAGCCACGTCCTGCGCGCCATCGGCGTCGGCGACGACCGGCTCTACGCCTCGCTCCGCTTCGGTCTCGGCCGCTCCAACACGGCCGAGCAGATCGACGCGGTCGTCGAGCGGGTCGTGGCGGCCGTCCGGCGCCTGCGGCGCTGACCTCGGTCCCTACTGACCGACGAAGAGGCGGCGGGCGAACTTGTCGGCGAGGCCGACGCCGATGATCTTGTGGGCGACGGTCTCGATGTCGTAGGGCAGCCGGACGTGCTTGAAGGACTGCTCGTCGGTGTCGAAGACGCCGAAGCAGAGGCGTGGGTCCCGGTCGCGGGGCTGCCCGACGCTGCCGACGTTGATGATGTACTTCCGGTCGGGCTTGGCGACGAGCTCCTTGTCCGACACGTCCTTGACCCGCTTGCCGTTGATGGCGAACTGCTTGGTCAGGTGGCTGTGTCCGACGAAGCTCCACTGCTTGAGGCGGTCGTAGATGGGGCCGTTGTGCCGCATCGCGTCCTGCACGCGCACCACGTAGTGCCAGTTCGACGGGTTCGCGGGGGCCGCGTGGTAGAAGCCGAGGTTGTCTCGCGTGTGCGAGTACGGCCGCCCGTAGAGCCACTGGAAGTTCTCGTCCGAGAGCTGCTGGCGGGTCCAGAAGATGGCCTCGCGCGCGGCGTCGTAATAGTAATCGATGTCCATGACGCCGATGACCGCGGCGTCGTGGTTGCCCATCAGGGTCACGCTGCAGCTCTCGCGGACGAGCTGACAGGCCGGGTTCGGGTCCGGGCCGTAGCCGACGATGTCGCCGAGGCAGATGATGTCGTCGACGCCGTTGTCCTCGAACCAGCGGAGCACGACCTGGAGCGCTTCGATGTTCGAGTGGATGTCGCTGATGATGCCGAGCTTCATGGCGCCTGTCCTGGCTGGACGTTCGAAGCGAGACGATACCGCTTTCGGCACGCCGTGGCGACTTCCGGCCCGTCTCCGGCCGCGGCGCGGCACGTTCGGCATAGGAGCGCCGCGCCGGGCGTGGTAGATTGCAGGAGGTTAACGGACCTCGAGGGCCGCGGGCGACGGCCCACCCCATGGGAGGCCAGCTCGTGTCCAAGGCGTTCGCATGGTTGCTCGACGGCTGCCCCCACCCGGCGATCGCCCTCGACCCAGGCGGACGTCGGCCGGCGCGGCTCAACCGGGCCTGGGCGGTGGCCTTCGGTGACGGCGAGTGGACCGCGACCTTCCCGCTGTTGAAGGTCCCGCCGCTGCCGACGACCAACGGCGACGGCCCGCTCCCGCTCGGAGACCACGTGGCGGTGACCGGGCACGCGAGCGGCCACCGCTACTCCTGCGAGCTGGTGTCGGGGGACGAGGAGCACGCGCTGCTCGTCGCCAGGGTCGCGGGCGAGCTCCCGGCGGTCGAGAGCGAGGCGCGCTTCGACGCCCGCTTCCGTGAGCTCATCGAGCAGTTCCCCTCGGCGATCATCGTGCACCGGCACGGTCGCTTCCTGTACGCCAACCCCGCCGCGGTCCGCTACCTCGGTTACGAGAGCGCCGAGGAGCTGCAGGGACTGCCGATCACGACCGCGGTGCATCCCTCCGAGGTCGCCGAGATCCAGAGCCGCATCGCGTTCATGGCCAAGACCGGCCACCCGGTCCCCGAGCGCGAGACGCGCCTCCTTCGGCGCGACGGGACCGAGGTCCTCGCCGAGCTCGGCGCGTTCGTCCTCGACCATGACGACAACCCCGCCTTCGTCGTGGTCGCCCGCGACATCTCCGAGCGGAAGAAGCTCGAGGAGCAGCTCCGTCACGGCCGGCGGATGGAGTCCATCGGCCGCCTCGCCGGCGGCATCGCTCACGACTTCAACAACCACCTCGCGGTCATCCTGAACTACGCCGACTTCCTCGTGGAGGGGCTCTCCGGGGACCCGGCCAGCCAGCGCGACGCTCGGGAGATCCGGCATGCGGCGCAGCGGGCGGCGGCCCTGACGCAGCAGCTCCTGATGTTCAGCCGCGGCGACCTCTCGGAGAGCGAGAACCTCGACGTCAACGGCGTCGTCGAGGGGATGCTGGAGTTCCTGCGCCGCACCCTCGGGGCGGACATCGAGCTGGTGACGACCATCGGGCGCGGGCTCCCGACGATCCACGCCGCGCGCCAGCACATCGAGCAGATCCTGGTGAACCTGGCGGTGAACGCCCGGGACGCGACGCCGAGCGGCGGCGAGCTCCGCATCGAGACCGGGGCGCTGGTCGTCAACGAGCTCAACCAGGCGCTCCATCGGGACGTCGCGCCCGGCCGCTACGTGCTGCTCGAGGTCGCCGACAACGGCCGCGGCATGGCGCCCGACGTGGCCTCCCGCGCCTTCGAGCCGTTCTTCACCACCAAGCCCGACGGCAAGGGGACCGGGCTCGGGCTCTCGACCGTCTACGGGATCGTCACCCACGCCGGCGGCGACGTGGAGCTGGACACCGAGCTCGGCCGGGGGACGACGGTCCGCATCCTGTGGCCGGCGTCCGAGGCGACGAAGGCGTCGAGCGCGCCGGCCGACGGCGACAAGGCCGAGGAGAGCCGGAGCCAGACGGTGCTCCTCGTCGAGGACGACGCCGCGGTCCGGTCGCTGGTGGCGCGGATGCTCTCGCGCGAGGGTTTCCGGGTGGTCGAGGCGATCGACGCGGTCGAGGCGCTGAGCATGGTCGACGACGACCAGCCCGAGCTCGACCTCCTGGTCACCGACGTCATCATGCCGCGCATGACCGGGCCCGAGCTGGCGGTGGCGCTCCAGTCCAGCTACCCGGACCTGCCGATAGTGTTCATGTCCGGCTACGCCGACGATGTGCTCGAGCAGCACGACGTCCAGAGCGCGGCCGTGACGTTCTTGCCCAAGCCGTTTTCGGCCCGGGAGCTGCGCGATCGGATCGAGGTCGCGCGCACCCGGGTCTCGGCCCGTCGCGCCTGACGCGCGGCCGGACGGCGTAATGACCCGGCGGCCCAGCCGCCGTCGGGAGGCGCGCGCGAGGCGCGCGGAAGGAGTAGCGAGATGGGGTTCGACGGAAGACACGTGGTCGTGACCGGCGGGACCGGTGCGCTCGGGCGCGCCGTGGTCGCTCGCCTCGTCGAGGACGGGGCCGTCTGTCACGTCCCGGCGTGGTCGGCGAAGGAGGTGGCGCGCTTCGAGCTGAAGGACCACGCGCGGGTGAACGTCGCCGAGGGGATCGATCTCACGGACGAGGGCTCGGTCGAGGCGTTCTATCGGGAGCTGCCGCCGCTCTGGGGTTCGATCCACGTGGTCGGCGGCTTCTCGATGGCGCCGCTGCTGGACACCGAGATCGCGGAGTTCCGGCGGATGTTCGAGCTGAACGCGGTCACGGCGTTCCTGTCGTGCCGTGAGGCGGTACGCGCGATCCGGCGCGCCGGGGGCGGCGGCCGCATCGTGAACGTGGCCGCGCGGCCGGCGCTGAGCCCGACCGGCGGGATGATCGCCTACACGACGTCCAAGGCGGCGGTGGTGTCGATGACCCGGAGCCTGGCCGACGAGCTCAACGACGAGCGCATCCTCGTCAACGCCATCGCGCCGTCGGTGATGGACACCCCGGGCAACCGCGCGGCCATGCCCGACGCGGACTTCGACCGCTGGCCGAAGGTCGAGGAGGTCGCCCGCGCCGTGGGCTACCTCGCCTCACCGGCGAACGCGCTGACGACGGGGCTGGTGATGCCGGTCTACGGGCGCGCCTGAGGAGCGCTCGAGCGGGGTCGCGGCCACGGCTGGCACCGGTTGGCGAACCGCGGGCGCCCGGGTTACGCTGGGCGCTCCGGGGTCATCGGGAGCCGTGATGCAGATCAGTTCGTCCGTCGTGCTGACCGACGTTGGGCAGCGCATGTCTCAGAACGAGGACGCGGTGCAGGCGCTGCCCGCGGTCCCGCTCTTCGTCGTCGCGGATGGCACCGGGGGGACCGCCCCCGCGCGGACCTGCCTCGAGGTGCTCTCGCGGAAGGCCGACGCGCTGGTCGAGCTCGGCCGGCGGGTCGCGTCGAACGCGGACACGACGGCGCGGCTGGCCGTCGGGCGCTTCTTCGAGGGCGCGCTGGCCGAAGCGGGTCGCGCGGTCCGGGACGGCGCGGCCGAGCGCGCGGCGGCACGCGCGCTGGAGGCGGACGAGGACGACGCGCCGCCCGCGCAGGCCGAAGCGGCCACCGTGGTCGCCGCGACGGTGCTCGGTCGCTTCGCCTACATCGCCCACGTGGGCAACGCGCGGGCCTACCTCTACCGGCAGGGGCGCCTCCGCTGCCTGACCATCGATCACACCCTGGCGATGCAGCAGCTCCGGCGCGGCGAGATCAGCGTCAAGGAGTTCGCGGCCAGCCCGTATCGGAAGACGCTGACCCAGGCGCTCGGCGCGACGCCGTCGCTCCACCCGGACATCGCCGAGGTCCAGATCGCCCCGGGCGACGTCTTCATGCTGTGCTCCGACGGCCTCCACCGAGCCGTGAACGACCGCGAGGCGGCCAAGGTCTTCGCGGCCAGCGACGGCGACCTCGACGCCACGGCGCGGGGGCTGGTCGCGCTGGCCAACACGGCCGGCGGCAAGGACAACATCAGCGTCGCGCTGTTCCGGGTCGACGCGCTCGACGCCGTCACCGACGAGGCGACCGCGGTCGACGTCGTCCGGGCGCTCGGGCAGGTCTTCCTCTTCCGCGATCTGAGCGAGGCCGAGCGCCTCCTGGTGGCCCCGTACTTCGAGCAGCGGACCTACGCCGCCGGCGAGTCGCTCTGTCGCGAGGGGGAGCTGGGCGACTCGTTCTTCGTCATCGTGAGCGGGACGGTCGACGTGACCCACGGGAAGGCGCAGCTCATCGAGCTCGGCCCGGGGAGCTACGCCGGCGAGATCGCCCTGGCGCGCGAGGGGCCGCGTACGGCGAGCCTCACCGCCCGCGAGGACAGCGAGGTGCTCATCCTGACGCGCGCGCGCTTCATCGAGATCGTCCGTCGCCGCCCGCGCCTCGGCGCCCGGCTCGTGATGCCCCTCGTCGCCAACGTCGGTGACCGCATCGTGGATCTGCGCTCTCGCCTCCACACGATCGGCGTGGTCATCGCCGGCGGTGACGGCGACGCGGCCCTCTGACCGACCTGGTCGATCGACAGCGGTCGAGACGACCGCGCGCCAGTGGACGCGAGAACCCAGCGGCCTTCTCGCTGACCTGGTCGACCGCCAGAGTTCTGGTTCGACTGCGGGCCGACGGCCGTGAAGTCCCTGGCCTGCGGACGTCCCGTCCGCTCCGGCGTCCAGCGCCGGCCATTCGTTCGAGCGTCAGGGCCGCGACTCGTCCGCCGTGCCGGCGCCTTCTTCCTCGGGGGCCGTGACCTCGATCTGCTCGCAGCGGCGCTTGAGCGGCTCGCCGAGGCGCTCCTTCTGGGCGTCGCGGGCGATCCCCTCGCACACGAGCACCCGACCGGAGCGCTCGACGAACCAGCTGACCCGGGTGATGTGGGTCTTGGCGTGGCCCTTCTCGGTCACGACCTCGATCGCGGCCTCGTAGTGGCGCTCGGACGTCACCTGCCAGCCGCGCGCGACGAGGGCGTCCTTGGTGCCGCCGGCGAGGCGGATGAGCTTGTCCGCGGGGTAGTGCTCGACGAAGAGGCGGAAGCCGCCGTCGGCGGAGGTCCCGGCGACCGAGCGCTGGAACTCGTGGACCATGACGTCGATCGGGAAGGTCGTGGCGATCACGCCGTCCCGGCTCCGGACCTCGAGGTGGCTGGGCGTCGCCTCGGCGTCGCCGCCGTCGCGGGTCGCGGCCTCGGTCCCAGGCTCGCCGCAGGCCGCGAGCGCGCAGCACAGGAGCGCGCCGACGACCCCGCCGCGTAGGGGAGCGCTTGTGGTGCGGCTCCGCGCTTGCCATCCTCTGCCCGTGAGGCTCACTCGTCCCTCCGTCGCGATCCTGGTCGCCCTGTCCCTCGCCGGCTGCCCCGGCGACGCGGCGGACGATACCGCGACCCGCTGTGGCCTGTCGCTGTCCGCGTTGGCCGAGGCGCAGGGGTTGATACCGGCGCCGGCCGTGCCCGGGCTCCCGGGGGCCATCGTCCGAACGGCGTCGGACACGGCTCCCGGGCGCGACGCGGTCGTGGTGGATCCCGCGCCGCTCCTCCGAGGCGAGCACCCGGGGCTGCGGATCAGCCTCCGCGCGCCGAGCTGTACGCCCGAGGTCGAGGCGCTGCCGTGGGTCCCGACCGGGCCGCCGGCCTCGCCCATGACCCGAACCATCGGCGACACGACCCAGCTGCCGAACCCCCTCATCGGCGCCGTCGTCATCACCGGTGACGACTCCGGCGCGGCGCGCGACGCGGCCGCGTGGAGCCGGGCCTTCCGCGACCTGCGGCTGGTCGTCACCCAGCACGCGGCGCCGACGACCGACGCGGCCCGGGCGGCGATCGGCGAGCTCTGCGCCGGCGTGGACGAGGACGGGAGCGCCATCATCGTCACCAGCGGGCGGGGCACGGCGGCGCGTGGCGGCGGGCTCGTCCTCGGCGCCGAGGCCGTCACGTGGTCGACCCTGGCCGGGACCATCGCGACCCGCTGCGATCACCTCGGCGTCGTCATCTGGGTGGTCGATGGAGCGTACGCTGGCGACATCGACCTCGGGACCTTCGGGGCGCTGCCGGTCGTCCTCTGGCGTTCGTCGGACAGCACCGCGCCGGACAGCGCGCGCCTGTCGATCGCCGAGGCGGGGCAGGGCGGGGCGCTGTCGGCGGTCCTCGCCGAGGTCGTCCGCGAGCGGCTGGTGGCCTCGTGCCTGACCCGGACCCGACCGCGCCCGGCCGAGCTCGCGGCGCTCTTCACCGAGGACGGCGTCCGCGACCGCGTCCTCGCGGCGCGGTGGGAGGCGAACCGACCCTCGGGGACCGCGCCGGGCATAGACCTGTCGGCGCTCGCCGAGGCCCTCGCCGCTCAGGTGCCGAGCAACCTCCAGCTGACGCACCGCGAGCCTCCCCGGGCGCTCCGCTGCGCCGGCGACTCCGACTGCGCGAACCTCGCCGCGGCCTGCGAGCTGCCGGGCTGCCACGCCCTCTTCTGCGTCGATCGGCGCTGCGTGGCCGCCGTCGACGCTGGCGCGAGCTGTGACGACGGCGACTCCTGCACCGAGGCGGACGTCTGCGACGCCGGCGGGATGTGCGCGGGCGAGGTCATGGTCTGTGACGACGGCAACCCGTGCACGATCGAGGGGTGCGAGCCCGAGGTCGGCTGCGTGACCCTGCCGCTGGGCTCTGCGCAGGCGTGCGATGACGGCGACGTCTGCACCGACCACGACGCGTGCGACGTATCCGGCGAGTGCCGCGGCGAAGCGGTCGACTGTGACGACGGTGATCCGTGCACGATCGACAGCTGCGTCCCCGATGTCGGGTGCGTCTCGCAGGTCGCGACCCTGGCGTGCGACGACGGCGATCCGTGCACCTACTCCGACGCGTGCGTACAGGGCGTGTGCACGGGCACGCGGCTCACCTGTGACGACGACAACCCCTGCACCGCCGACGCCTGCGACCCGGAGACCGGGGCGTGCGCGTCGCGCCCGGTCCTCGAGGGGACGCCCTGTGACGACCTCGACGCGTGCACGGTGGCCGACCGCTGCCTCGGCGGGCTGTGCGGCGGGCTCGAGCGGGCCTGCGACGACGGTCTGGACTGCACCTTCGACACCTGCGACCAGGGCGTCTGTACCCACGCGCCGGTGCCGGGGACGTGCCGCTCGGGCGACCAGTGCGTCGTGGTGGGTCAGACCCCGCTCAACGATCCCTGCGTGGTCTGCGTCGCGACCGGGGTCCTGGCCGGGCAGCCGTCGACCGAGGGCGTGGCGTGCGCCGAGGACGGCGTGAGCTGCAGCATCGACGCATGCCAGGGCGGGGTCTGTCGTCACGTGCTGCCGCCGGGGCTCTGCGGGACGTCGTCGGGCGGGTGCGTCGGCGTCGGCGATGACGTCGCGCCGTGTCTCGTGTGTGTCGAGACGGGGGTCGTCGCGCCGCGGCCAGCCGGATCCTCATGCGCGAGCGGCGCCCAGTGCATGGCCGGGACCTGCGACGCCTACGGCTTCTGCCACGAGTCGCCCGTGGGCTGCTGCCCTGCGCTGCCTCTCGCCTGCGGGGACGCCCTCGACGGCGGGGCGCTGACGGCGGACAGCCGGGTCGACGCCTGGAGCTGCCTGCCCGGGCTCCCGTTCCCGGGCGCCGAGAAGACGTGGTGGTTCGACGCGCCGTGCGACGGCGAGGTCACGTTCTCGTCCGGCTACGACGCCGGGACGCGGGTGCTGCTGTCGGCGCCGAACCTGGCGGAGTGCGGCGGCGGATCGTGCCTCGAGGGCGGGATGGACGTCACCCGGACGGTCACGAACGGCGAGTCCCTCGTCGTCACCCTCGAGGCGGTCAGCGGCCTGCCGTGGCGCCTGTCGGTGAGCTGCAGCTGCGACGACGAGGGCGGCGCGGCGACGCCCTGAGCGGGGCGCGCCGGCTACCGGCTACAGCGCCTCGAGGGCCTCGAGGACGGCGTCGACGTGGCCCTTGACGCGGACTTTGGGCCAGGCGGCGGCGATCTTGCCGTCGGGGCCCACGAGGAAGGTCGAGCGGATCGTGCCCTCGAACTCGCGGCCGTACATCTTCTTCATCCCCCAGGCGCCGTAGGCGCGGTGGAGGGTGAGCTCGCCGTCGCTCAGCAGGGTGAAGGGGAGCTCGTGCTTCTTCTTGAAGTTGTCGTGGCTCTTGACGCTGTCCTTGGACACGCCGAGGACCGTGGCGCCGGCGGCGGTCACGCGCGCGAAGCTGTCGCGGAAGTCGCAGGCCTCGGTGGTGCAGCCGGGGGTGTTGTCCTTCGGGTAGAAGTAGACGACGTAGGGCTTGCCGGCGAGGTCGGCGGAAGCGATGGTCTGTCCGCCGTCGGCGGGGAGCGTGAACTCGGGGGCGGTATCACCGGCGTCGAGCATGGGGGGTCTCCGTGGGTTGGCTGGGCTGGACTGTGGTCCGGCCCTGTTAGGCACGACCGCGGGGTCGACAAGGGCCGCCGCGGCCGTGGCTGGCCCGTGGTTGCGCGGCGCGCCGTGGAGTGATAGCAACTTCCGGCTTGGCTTTGCTACGGCGAATCGCTACACCCTCAGTCCGCAGCGGAGCGGCGCCCGGCGCCCGGCGGAGGTCGAAAGCCTCCGGTGAACAGGGCCCCGGATTCAGCGTCCGAGACGCGGTCGCCCGGCTGAGGGCGCCGAGTCGCCAACGAGTCCCAGGAGTAGTCGTGGCCAAAGAAGATGGAATCACAGTGGAGGGGACCGTAGTCGAACCCCTGAAGAACGCGATGTTCAGGGTCGAGCTCGACAACGGGCACACCGTCCTCGCCCACGTCTCCGGCAAGATGCGCAAGCACTACATCCGCATCCTGCCGGGCGACAAGGTGACCGTCGAGCTGTCGCCGTACGATCTGACGCGCGGTCGCATCACCTACCGCGCCAAGTAGCGAAGCCTCCGAATTCGGCACGCCGCGCCCCGAGATCGGGCGTCGACCGTCGGTCGTCGCTCGGGTGGCCTGTGCCCGCCAGTGGACCTGGACGCGCTCGCAGCGTGGGCGGTTGAACCGCGCGCGGCGGCGGCGCGTTGTCTATGCTCGAACGCGACGGCGTCCGGCCTTCGGGGCCGCGCGCTCGCGCCATCCAGTCAGGAGCGACCATGCGATACATCCTTGCCACGACGTTGATCCTGTTCGCCGCCGGTTGCGGCCAGAAGAGCGACGACAACGGGCCTCCCCCCGAGCAGGTGAAGCCTGCCGAGCCGACCGAGCCCGCCGAGCCGGCCAAGCCCGCAGGCGAGGCGAAGACCGGAGAGACGCCCACAGCGCCCTCCGACGGCGCCCCGAAGGACGGGACGGCCACCGTGGCGGGGGAGGGCGAGGGCGCGGTCGCCGTGGCCCCCGAGAAGGCCAGGCTGGGCGAGCTGGCCCCCGACTTCGCGCTGACCGGGACCGACGGCGAGACCTGGAAGCTCTCGGATCATCGGGGCAAGGTCGTGGTGCTCGAGTGGTTCAACCCGGGCTGCCCCTTCGTGAAGTACGCCTACGGTGACGGCCCGCTCAGCGACCTCGCGAAGAAGACGGTCAGCGACGAGGTCGTCTGGGTGAACATCAACTCCGGCGCGCCCGGCAAGCAGGGCCATGGCCTCGAGACGAACAAGACCGCCAAGAGCGACTGGGGCATCGAGCACCCGGTCCTCATGGACGAGGACGGCGCGGTCGGCCGCAAGTACGAGGCCAAGACGACGCCCGAGATGTACGTCGTCGACAAGGACGGCAAGCTCGTCTATCGCGGCGCCCTCGACAACGCCCCCCTCGGCCGCGTCGACGGTGACGGCGAGGTGGTCAACTACGTGACCTCCGCCCTCGCCGACCTCGCCGCCGGCAACCCCGTAGCCACCCCGGAGACCGTCAGCTACGGCTGCAGCGTCAAGTACTGACCAGACCCCCGACCGACGAACCGAAGGGCCGGGCGCACGCAGCGCTCGGCCCTTTGCACATCCGGGCAAGAGGAAGAGGAAGAGGAAGAGGAAGAGCGAGACGAGGGCGACGAGGAAGAGGAAGAGGAAGAGCGAGACGAGGGCGACGAGGAAGAGGAAGAGGAAGAGCGAGACGAGGGCGAAGAGGAAGAGGAAGAGGAAGAGGAAGAGGAAGAGGAAGAGCGAGACGAGGGCGACGAGGACGAGGGCGACGAGGACGAGAGCGACGAGGACGAGGACGAGGGCGGACGGGGTCGGGGAAGACGAAGAGGGGCGCGCGTGGACGTCCCAGGCTAGCCGCGTGCTCGCGCCGCGCAAGGCCGAGCCGAAAACCTGCCATGCTCGCCATGCTCGCGGGCCGGAGGCCGCTGGCGCGTCCTCCGACCCGCTGCGCGTGGCTGCGCGTGGCAGATTTTCGGTGGCGCCTCGTCCCGGAGCCGGCTCGCCGGCTCCGGGACGAGGCGCCAGCCTTGCGCGGCGCTGCGCGCGCGGCTGGGGGGAGATGTCCACGTCGGCACGGGGCCGACACCGGACGTCACTCGACACGGAAACCCACATGCTGCGTATCTACCCTGTCTCCCTCCGCATGGCCGCTGACGCGGCGACCGCCGTCAATCGCATCGGGCGCAAGGACCCCGATCTCGCTCGGCAGCTCCGCCGGGCGGCCGCGAGCGTCCCGCTCAACATCGCCGAAGGCACCGCCGGCCTCGGCAAGACGCGTACTGCACGCTACGCGGACGCCCTCGGCTCGGCCTACGAGGTCGACGCCTGCCTCGATGTCGCCGTCGCCATGCGCTACGTCCCGGAACCGGATGCCGCGGTCCGCGAGCGGCTCAGGCACATCATCGGTACCCTCGTGAAGCTGACACGGTGACAGTTGGCGGCGGCCCAGACGCCAGCGCCGGGGCCGCCGCCGCCTCCTCTTCCGCCTCCTCTTCCGCCTCGTCTTCCGCCTCGTCTTCCGCCTCGTCTTCCGCCTCGTCTTCCGCCTCCTCTTCCGCCTCGTCTTCCGCCTCGTCTTCCGCCTCCTCTTCCGCCTCGTCTTCCGCCTCCTCTTCCGCCTCGTCTTCCGCCTCCTCTTCCGCCGCCGGTCGGCAATAAAGCACGACGCCCGCGGCGTGGGCCGCGGGCGTCGTGTGAGTCAGCGCTCGGTCGAGGGGCTAGCCCTGGAGGTGGCGCCGCCTGCGCCGCACCACCAGGACAGCGAGGCCCATCACGAGGGCGAGGAGCGCGCCGCCGGCGGCGCCGCCCGAGCAGGAGAAGACGTTGCTGCCGCGCACCTTGGACGTCCCGAAGTCGTCGGTCCCGTCGAGGGGGTCCGTCCCGTTGTCGAGCACCTCGAAGCCGTCGATGATCCCGCCCTTGTCGCTGTCGGGGTCGAGCGGGTCGGTGAACCAGACCGACACCTCGAGCTTGTCGTCGAGGAAGTCCCCGTCGGTGTCGGGGTTGTTGCGGTCGGTCCCGTACTCCAGGAGCTCGTCGCGGTCGACGAGGCCGTCGCCGTCGGTGTCCTTGAGGCCGTCGGTCGGGTCGTTCGGGTCGGTCTCGCCCTCGTCGACCTTGCCGTTGCCGTTGAGGTCCTCCTCGCCGTCGCTCAGCTGGTCGCCGTCGGTGTCGGGGTTTCGCGGGTCGGTCGTCGTGGTCGGATCCTCGTCGATCTGCCACTTCGACTCGAGGGTGTCGACGGTGTGCTTGGTGGACCCGTACTCGGTGCCGTCCGAGACGCCGTCGCCGTCGCTGTCGAAGAGGGTCGGGTCGGTCCCGACCACGTTGACCTCCTGGCCGTCGGACAGCCCGTCGTCGTCGCTGTCGCGGTCCTTGCGGTTGGTCCCCTTCTCCGCTTCGAGCACGTCGCTCAGCCCGTCGTTGTCGTCGTCGGTGTCGGCGCAGTTCAGGAGCCCGTCGTTGTCGTAGTCGCCGATGTCGTCGGTGCTCGGCGTGTCGGTGTCGTCGAGGGGGTTGGTGAGGCAGATGAGCTCGTCCTCGTCGAGCACGTCGTCGTTGTCGTCGTCGAGATCGCGACAGTCGAGCTCGCCGTCGTCGTCCCAGTCCTCGAGGCTCTCGAGGGTCGGCGTGTCGTTGGCGTCGAAGGGATCGGTCCGGCAGTAGGCCTCTACGCCATCCGCGATGCCGTCGTTGTCGGTGTCGGGCTCGGCGCCGTCACAGACGCCCGAGCCGTCCTTGTCGAGGGGGATGTCCTCGGGATCGAGCGGGTCGGTGACGCAGGTCTCCTCCTCGCCGTCGGTGAACGTGTCGTGGTCGCTGTCGGGGTCGAGGGGGTTCGTCTCGCCCGGGTCCTGCTGGCCGTTGCGGTTGACGTCCTCGAAGCCGTCGGGCACCTGGTCGCCGTCGGTGTCGCTGTCCCAGCCGAACGACGCCTGGCAGCCCGTCGCCTGCGAGCCCGGCGGCGGATCGAAGCAGCTGTTGCGCTCGATCTCGTCACCGATGCCGTCGCCGTCGGTGTCCTTCTTCAGCGGGTCGGTCTCGTCGAGCTCCGCCTCCCAGACGCCGTTCTGGTTCGAGTCCTCGACGCCGTCGTCGAGCCCGTCCTGGTCGGTGTCCTTGACGTACGGGTCGGTGCCCGACATCCGCTCGACCGTGTCCAGGATGAGGTCGTTGTCGTCGTCGTCGTCGACGCAGTTGGCGATCCCGTCGCCGTCGGTGTCCTGCGAGTCGATCTGGAGCGGCTTGCTCGTCTTGTCGAGCGGATCCGTCTCGCACAGGATCTCGGTCTCGTCGTCGACGCCGTCGCCGTCGTCGTCGGGATCGAGGAAGTCGCACGTCTTGTCCCCGTCGGTGTCCGTCGGGAAGGAGAAGGGATCCTTCGGATCCGTCTGACAGGCCACCTCGTCGAGGTCGAGCCACTCGTCGTTGTCGTCGTCGTCGTCGAGCTTGTCGCAGATGTGGTCGTCGTCGCCGTCGTCACCGTTGAGCGTCGGGTTGTCCTGGTCGTCGAGCGGATCCGTCACGCAGTCGGACTCCTCGAAGTCGAACCATCCGTCATTGTCGTCGTCGGCGTCGAGGGCGTTGCACGTCCCGTCGCTGTCGACGTCGTGCTCGGCGTCCCGCGGCGTCGACGTCGGGTCGCACGGATCGCTCATGCAGGTGATCTCCTGCGTGTCCGGGAACGTGTCGTCGTCGTCGTCGAGATCGACCGAGTCACACTGCGAGTCGTTGTCGCCGCAGTTCGGGGGGACGCTCTGGGCGTCGAGGGGGCTCGACCCGCAGATGATCTCCTCGTTGTCGGGGAAGCCGTCGCCGTCGTCGTCCTCGTCGGCGCAGTTCGGGATCCCGTCGTTGTCGGGGTCCTCGGCGATCTGGGCGGGCGTCGGCTTGTCGTCGATGTCGAGCGGGTCCGTCCGGCAGTAGTCCTCCTCCCGGTTGGTGAACCCGTCGTTGTCGAAGTCGAAGGTGTAGCAGAAGGGGTCGTCGACGCAGTCGTCGTCCGGCGGCACCACGGTGCCGATCCCGCAGTCGAGGGTCCCGTCGGAGTCGTTGTCGACCCCGTCGCCGCAGTCGTCCTCGCGGACGCCGCACTCGGCCTGGGTGGTGTCGTACTCGCCGTTGCAGTCGCCGTCGACGAGAACGATGTCGCACTCGACGTCGCCCGGGCCGTCGCAGCTCAGGAGCGGGCTCTCGCCGCCAGTGCAGAGGTCGCCTGCCGGGAAGCGCGTGGCGTCGTTCTTCGAGTCGGCGTTGGCGCACTCGGCCAGCTCCAGCACGTCGCTGGCGTGGTCGTTGTCGTCGTCGTCGTCCTCGCAGTTCAGCAGCAGATCGCTATCCGGGTCCTGGAAGTCGTCCATCGCCGGGTTCTCGCTGGCGATGAGCGGGTTGGTCCCACAGCGGTCCTCGAAACCGTTCGACACGAGGTCGCCGTCCCAGTCTTCGTCCTCGCAGTTGTCGGCGTGGACGCACTGGTCGTCGTCGCAGTCGGTCAGGCCGTCGGCGTCCTCGTCGATGCCGCTGTCGCAGACCTCGGGGCAGCGCAGGGTGATGTGCGCGGCGGTCCCTGGACCCTGGTTGCAGGCGCCGACCTGCTTGGCGACGATGTAGTAGGTCGTGCCCTGGGTGACGTCGAGGGTCAGCCGCCCGCCGGCGACACAGGTCGACTCGACCGCGTCCGTGAACGCCCCGCACGTCGTCGCGCCGTCCTCGCACGTGCCCTCGGCCGCCTGCAGCATGAAGAGCTTGGTGCCGAGGTTCGAGATGTCGACGTCCACCGTGCCCGTCAGCGTCGAGTCGAAGGCGTAGACCATGTCGTTGCCGTCGGTCGGCACGCCGTCGGTGCACGGCTCGAAGTCGTTGCTCCGCGGGGTGACGTCGACGCCGGTCCCGCCGCAGGTCAAGGGCAGGGCGCTGACGCAGACCTCGCCCGAGCACACACCGCGCCCCGAGCACTGGTCGTCGAGGCAGTCCCTGAACGTATCGCAGTCGTCGTCGAGGCCGTTGGTGCAGCGGTCGTCGTTGCCGGTCACGGCGTCGAACTCGAGGTTGCCGGGGTTCTCGAGCTCGTGCCCGGGGCCCTCGCAGTAGGCCGGCTCGGTGCCCGCGCAGCGGAGCGTCGGGGTCGCGGCGGCGCCGTCGGTGCCGTAGCCGTCGCCGTCGGCGTCGTTGCAGGTGTCCTGGCAGTCGATGATCCCGTCGCCGTCGCTGTCGGCCGTGCACGCCGCCGAGTCCGCCGGGAAGTTGCAGACGCCGCTGGTCGGGTCGCAGTCGCGGGCGTCACAGATGGTGTCGCCCAGGGCCGCGTCGGCGTTGGTGAGCTCCGGCATCCCGGTCTCGGCCAGGATCCCCACCTCGTCGGTCGAGCCGTCGCAGTCGTCGTCGACGTTGTCGCACAGGAACTCGGCGCAGGTGCCACCGCCGGCCACGTGTGGGCCGCCGTAGTTGCGCGTCGTCGCCGAGTAGACGTTGGAGGGCTGCGGGCCGGAGAGGCACCACTGGCCGACCTGATCGTTGACGCCGGCGTTCGACGCCTGAGCGTTCATCAGGACCATCGAGCGGCCGCGAACCAGGCCGTCGTCGGTGGTGGTCCGGATCGAGCCGAGCGCGCACGACCAGGTGCGGAAGTCCACCTCGTCGATGAGGCGGTCGGCGGGGGTCGCGCCCTTGCGCTCGACCGTCAGCACGTCGCCGGCCGGGTTGAGCGACATCCCGGTGCAGTGGGCGTCGACCAGCGCGGTGTTGACGAAGTCCGCCGTCGACGGCGCCCCGAAGGCGATGACGTAGTAGCTGTCCTCGGGGTTGTCCGGATCGTAGGGCGGGATCGTCAGCCGCGTGTTCGCGAAGCACGTGGCCGAGCCAGGGGCGAAGGTCGCCGACGCGCCGCCGTTGTTCTTGAGCGACAGCTCCAGGGTCGTGAGATCGAGCTCGGCCGCAGAGGCGTTGAAGAGCTCGACCCACTGCTCGCCGCTCGAGCCGAAGAGGACCGGCAGGTGGATCTCGGTCACGTAGAGCTGGCCGGCCTCGACCTGGCAGCGGTCGTCGCAGCCGTCGCCGGGGTTGATGTTGCCGTCGTCACAGGTCTCGAAGCAGTCGGTCACGCAGCCCGGCTCGGCGTCGAGCTTCGACTCGACCACGCCGTTGCCGCAGACGTAGCAGTCGGGATCCTGGCGGTCGGTCCAGCCGTCGCAGTCCTGGTCGGAGACGTCGAGCTCGCCCGGCGCCAGCGGCGGCAGGCTCGGGTGGTGGAAGTAGCACTGCTCCATGGCCTGCGGGTAGGCCGCCGGGTCGTAGTCGTCGCAGTCGATGACGTCGGGGGTCGGGCAGACCGAGAGGTCGGAGACCGACACGCTCGGATCACCGCGACCGTCGTCGTCGCGGTCGATGCAGACGTCACAGGACTGGCCGAAGTTCTCGGCGCCGCAGGACGGATCGGGCACGCACTGCGCGCCGCCGCAGGTCGAGGCGTCGGCGCATGCCGTGGTCGTACCCTCGCAGACCTTGCCGCAGCCGATGCGGTCGAGGTCGATGTCGCTCCGCACCACGACCTGGGACAGGAAGACGCCGTCGTTGGCGTTGTTCGACCCGTTCTGCGTGTCGTAGAAGAGCACGACGTTCACGGCGGCCTTCGGGATGGTGATGACCGCGTGGTCCCACTCGCCGTCGAAGTACTTGCCGCCCGAGAGCGTCGTCGGGGTGGTGCCCGTCGAGGTGTTGCTCGACGTGCTCCACACGACGTTGCTCGGGTTGGTGGTCGAGCACGCGGTCGGCGTCACGTCGAAGCAGACGCCGAAGACGTCGCTCGACCCGTCGCCGGCGAGCCGGTAGACGAGCTCGAGCTCGGGCTGGGGCATGGTCGTCGGCACGGTGATCGTCCGGCTCAGCCAGCCGCGGACGCGGTCGCCGGTCGCGATCTCGGACACGTCACCGTTGAGCCTCGTCTCCCAGCCATTCTCGCCCGGGGCCGAGCGGGGCAGGGTGGCCGAGGTGCCCCACTGGAACACCGTCGCCGCCGTGGTCGCCCCGCGGCGCCCGGTCGAGGTCCAGCCCCCGGAGGCGCCGGTCGTCGTCGGGGTCGAGTCCTCGCCCTTGGTGAAGTCGAAGCCGACGAAGCAGGCGTTGCACCCGAAGGCGTTGGCGCAGGTCGGGTCGGCGCAGTCGGTGTTGCCGTCGTGGTTGTCGTCGACGCCGTTGGAGCAGTCCTCGCTGCCGCAGTCGCCGTCGAGGGCGTCGGTGTCGCCGTCGCAGTCGTTGTCGAGGCCGTCGCCGCAGTTCACCTCGGAGGTATTGGCGGGGGTCACCGCGAACACCTCGTCGTTGCAGTCGGCGACGTTCGGGACCGGGCAGGTCGACAGATCCGGGCTCAGCGTCGCGCCGTAGAAGTCGCCGTCGGCGTCCCAGCACTGGTCGCAGTCCAAGGCGGGGTTGCCGAGGCTACCCTCGAACTCGGCGTCGTCGTCGACGTTCGAGTAGAGCTTGACGCTCGTGACCTGCACGCCGGGGAGGGCGTAGGGCTGGGTCTCCGCGAGGGTGTCGAAGAGGATCGTGACGTCGATGCTCGGCTCGTCCATGAACGCCTCGAGGGAGTGGACCCAGGTGACCGGCTCGATCCCCGGGCTCGGCGAGTTGGTCACCTCGAAGACGTTGTCGGTGAAGATCCCGATGTCCGGGCCTTCGCAGTTCGGGCGGTTGATGCAGACCGCGAGCACGTCGGGCGTGTTGCCGGCGTGGATGTAGTCGATGGCGATGACCGGCGCCGGCCCCGTGAAGTCGAGCCCGCCCATGGCCGCGGTGAAGTGGAGGCGGCCGAACTGCCGGCTCGCGACCGACTGGATGCCGCCCGTCGACCACACGCCCGGGGTGTGGGTCCAGATGGTGCCGCCGCCGATCTGCTCGGCGGTGAACGACGGGCCGCTGTCGAAGGTGTAGTCGCGCAGGCAGCCCTGGGCGCAGAAGGCGTCGGGCCCGGAGGTCCCGGCAGCGGCGCCCGTGCAGACCGGGTCCTCGCAGTCGGTCAGGCCGTTTCCGCCGTTGTCGATGCCGTCCGCGCAGTCCTCGGCGCAGTAGGCGTCGTCCGCGTCGACGTCGCCGTTGCAGTCGTCGTCGAAGTGGTTGCCGCACAGCTCCTCGGCGCCGGGGTAGGCGTCCTCGTTCTCGTCGTCGCAGTCGAGGAGCTGGCCGACCGGCGCGGGGTGGCTCGTGACGTCGCAGACGGTGTCCTCGTCGGCGTCGACGCAGGTGTCGCCGCAGGCGAGGGTCGAGAAGTCGGGATCCGTGTCCCCGTCGACGTCGCTCACGAGGGTGACCTCGGAGACGATGGCGCCAAAGTGCGTGCTCTCGCCCACGTTGGCGGTCATCCGCAGCGCGACGATCTTGTTCTGGCCGGCGTAGGCGGCCATCGGCACGGTCGTCGTCGCCGTCCCCGGCGTGCAGATGCTCTTCACCACCGTCCCGCCGTCGAGGGTGAACGGCGGGCCGTCGGTGATGTGGACCTCGAAGCAGTTGCCCGCGACGGGATCGAGGTCGAGGCTGTAGCTGACGCTCAGGATCGGCGCGCGCGCGTCGACGGCCGCCGGGACCGCGAGGGTCCGCCACATCATCGCGTCGTGGCTCGCCACGGTGAGGTCGGCGTTCAGCGAGGTCTCCCACCCCTGCCCGCCGTTCGATGTCGTGCCCCAGCCCCAGCTCGCCTCGCCGTTGTCGGGGGCGCGCCAGTCACCGGCGGCGGCGGTGAAGTCGAAGAGCGTCCCGCAGTCCGCCGCGCAGGCCGTGGTCGCGAGCCCGGTGCAGGTGAAGCCGGCCTCGAGGCTGCAGTCCGCCGCGCACCCGTCGCCGTCCGCGGGCAGGGCCGGCGACAGCGGGTCGAAGTCGTCGCAGGCCTCGAAGTGGTTGGCGCTGAGGTTGCGGAAGCCGTCGCCGCAGGTCCAACTCTGGCAGGTCCCGCCGACGCCGTCGGGGCAGTCGTCGTGGTTGTCGCCGTCGCCGTCGTCGCAGCCCTCGGGGGGCCCGAAATCGTGGCCGCGGCCGTCGTCACCGCCGACGAGGTTGATGAAGCCGTCGCCGCACGCCGCGAGCGCGTCGCACGCGGTGGGGTTGTCCGAGGCGCTCGGGCAGTTGTCGTCGTTCTCCAGGTTCCCGTCGTCGCAGACCTCGTCGCTGTCGACGATGTTGTCGCCGCACCGCGGGGCGCTGCAGTCCGTGCGGCAGGTGTCGGGCAGGTTGGCGTTGCCGGCGCCGTCGTCGCAGTCCTCGTAGCTCGGGTGGTCGGGGTCGACGATGTCGACGCGGGCGAAGCCGTCGCCGCAGGTCGCCTGCTGGCAGCTACCCGAGGGGCCCGACGGGCAGGCGTCGGTGGTGACGTCGTTGTTGTCGTCGCAGCCCTCGGTGCCGGCCGTCACGCCGTCGCCGCAGACCGTGTGGTCGCAGATGAACGGCGCGCTCGAGGCCAGGTACCAGCCCGCCTCGCAGGTGCAGGTGCCGTCGCCGTTGATGCCGTCGTTGCACTGGCCGTGGCCGCCGCAGATCGTCCCGGGATCGGAGCCGTCGAAGCCCTCGCACTGCTGGTCGCAGGCGGCCCCGAACCAGCCGGGGGCGCAGGCGTCGACGATCTGGTAGCGGCGGAGCCCGTCGGTGTCGATGCCGGTGGGCAGGCCGTGGTCGGTGGAGACGCCCGCGGCGCCGAAGGTGTAGGCCGCGGCCCCGCCGGCGCTGGTGCGCATCGGCTGGTAGTCCAAGACGGCGCCGGTCGCGTCGATGGCGGCCTCGCGGACGAGGGTCCAGCTCATCGCGTCGGCGCAGTTGGACATCGTGCCGTGGAGCGTCGTGTCGGTGGGGGAGCCGGCCGGGGGCGTGATGTTGCAGACGACGGGGTCGCCGAGGGTCACGGTGTAGGCCGGGACGTTGACGCTGTAGAGGGTGACCGAGCCGCTGACGAGGGTGTCGTCGGCGATGACCTCGGCGGCCCCGTACCACGCCTGGATGTAGCGCATGGCGGTGCCGGGCCCGAGGGTGTTGTCGGTGGCGAGGGTCTCGGGGCTCACCGGGGCCGTGTCGACGGCGTAGACCTCGGCGCACGCGCCGCCCATGGTGCAGTTGCCGGCGATGGTGTTCTCGACCCCAGAGCCGCCGATGATCGGCCGCGCGATGCAGTCGTCGGTCGCGGTCGGGATGGACGCGTCGGCGCCGAAGTCGACCTTCAGCTCGACGCCGTGGGCGAAGTTCGACTCGATCGTGCAGCTGTTCAGCGACGGCGACGCGCCGCTGATGACGACGCCGCGGCCGCCGTTGCTCGACATCTCGACGCCGTCGAGGAGGCCGTCGTTGACGCCGCAGCCGAGGCCGCTGGAGTTGATCGTCACGCCGTTGCCGGAGTTGCTCGAGGCGCTGCCGCCGGTGATGACGAAGCTCATCGCGCCGTCGACGAGGACGCCGCCCGCAGAGTTGCCCGTCGCGTCGATGGCGCTCAGGTTGGCCTGGTGGCCGTCGCCGCTGATCTCGACGCCGTAGCCGGTGTAGCCGCTGACGGTGAAGCCGCTGAGCGTGATACCCGGGGCGTCGATGACGAAGCCGCTGCCGACCACGCCGTTGGTCGCGCCGTCGACGATGGTCGTGCCGCCGCCGGCGATCGTCAGCCGGGTCTGGGTGAGGACGAGCTCGCTGTCGAGGACGAGGGTGTCGTTCGGGAGCTGGATCACGTCGTCGGACTGCGCGGCCGCGACGGCGGCGGGCAGGGTCCCGGCGCCGCTGCCGCTGAGCACGGTGACGACGATGGTCTGACCGATGTGGATGCTCACGGTCGCCGGGGCCGAGGGCTCGCCGGTCGTGTCGTCGACGACCCGGAAGTCGAAGCTGTCGGCGCCGCCCTCGAGCGGGTCCGGCGTGAACGTCACCGTCGGCGCGCCGCTGATCTCGTACGGCGTGCCCGGGCCGATCCCCAGGTTCCCGCAGCTCGTCCCGTCGACCACCAGGTTGCCCTTGGCCGGGCAGCTCAGGATCTGGAAGTCGAGGCCGTTGCCGATGAAGTTCTGCCCGGTCAGGGTGATCGCGGTGGGGGTCTCCTCCGCGGTGCTGACCGACTGCGGGTGCGCCACGCTGTCGGGCTGGCACACGCCGGTGACCTCGTGGAAGCCCGGATCACAGGCGCACGAGTGCGTCCCGCCGCCCGTGTCGGTGCACGTCCCGTTCGGCCCGCAGGGGTCCGGTGGATCGGGCGGGGTGCAGACCGCGGCGCTGGCGACGCCGGCCGATCCGGCGACGGCCATCGCGGCCACCGCCAGACCACAGGCGTAGATCCTGAAACGTCGATGCAGCTTGGTCATGGAGAGCAGCTTCCCGTGGGTGAGGCCTACCCGGTCCGGGCCGGAGAGGGGGAGGCGGCGAGCCGTGGACGGCATCACAGGTCACCTCGCGTGGCGGCGCGGCGACGCCGACGGAGGGTGAGCCAGGCGAAGGCGAGGGCGAGCAGCAGGCTGAAGCCGAGGGCGCCGGCGCCGCCACCGCTGCAGTTGAAGACGCTGTCACCCTTGACGACGGCGTCGTTGAAGTCGTCGGACGCGTCGAGCGGGTTGGTGGCGTTGTCGACCTCGAAGCCATCGACCACGCCACCCCCATCGGTGTCGGGGATGAGCGGGTCGGTGAAGTAGATGTCGAGCTCTTCCTTGTCGTCGAGCGTGTCGCCGTCGGTGTCCGGGTTCTCGGGATCCGTCTTGTGGACGTTGATCTCGTCGCGGTCGATGAGGCCGTCGCCGTCGGTGTCGAGGAGACCGTCGCGCGGGTCGAGCGGGTCGCCCTCGTTGTCCTCGACGTCGACGCGACCGTTGGCGTTGAAGTCCTCCTCGCCGTCCTTGAGGCCGTCCTTGTCGGTATCGGCCAGGCGCGGATCCGTCACCGTGGTCGGGTCGGCGTCGGGGATGAAGACCTCGCTGTCGGTGTCGTTGGTCCCGACGGTCTCACCGACCTCGGTGCCGTCCTGCACGCCGTCGTGGTCGCTGTCGAGGTCGTTCGGGTCGGTGCCGAGCTCGACCTCGCGGCCGTCGGAGAGCCCGTCGTCGTCGGTGTCGGCGTCGCGCGGGTCCCAGCCCTTCTGGATCTCGACGGTGTCCTTGACGCCGTCGTTGTCGTCGTCGTCGTCGGAGCAGTTGAGCATGCCGTCGCCGTCGTAGTCGTGGGTCTCGGCGACCGGCGGCTTGTCGGCGACGTCGCGCGGGTTGGTCCCGCACTCCTGCTCGACGACGTCCTTGACCAGATCGTCGTCGTCGTCCTGGTCGACGCAGTTGATCTGGCCGTCGCCGTCGGTGTCGGCGAGGTCGGCCAGGCTCGGGACGGAGGAGCTGCTCAGCGGATCGGTGTGGCAGTAGTTCTCCACGCCGTCGGCCACGCCGTCCTTGTCGGTGTCGAGCTGGGCGCCGTCGCACTCGCCGTCATCGTCGAGGTCCTGCGGGACGTCGAGCTCGTCGAGCGGGTCGGTGACGCAGTGGATCTCGTAGCCGTCGTCGGCGTCGTCGCCGTCGGAGTCCGGCCGGACCGGGTTGGTCTCGTCGGGGGAGAGGCTGCCGCTGGCGTCGAGGTCCTCGTCGCCGTCGAGGATCCCGTCATCGTCGGTGTCGGGGTTCCACGGCTCGGTGGCCGAGGAGCCGCCCTCGTCGTTCGGGTAGGAGCTGGCGAGCTCGACGTTGTCGTCGATCCCGTCGAAGTCGCTGTCCTTGAGGACCGGCGAGGTCTCGGTGCCCGTCGTCTCGCCGTCGTCGTTGGCGTCCTCCTCACCGTCGAGGAGCCCGTCGTTGTCGCTGTCGGGGTTGAGCCGGTCGGACCCGTGGATCGCCTCGTTGACGTCGCTGAGGCCGTCGCCGTCGTCGTCGTCGTCGACACAGTTCCAGAGGTCGTCGTGGTCGTAGTCCTCGGCGGCCTCCTCGATCGGGTAGTCCGTCTTGTCGAGCGGATCCGTGTCGCAGGTCAGCTCGGTCGCGTCGGGGACGTTGTCGCCGTCGTCGTCGAGGTCGATGAAGTTGCAGATGCCGTCGGTGTCGGTGTCGATCGGGACGCTGGTGGCGTCGTTCGGCAGCTTGTTGCAGCTGATCTCGTCGACGTCGAGCCAGCCGTCGTTGTCGTCGTCGTTGTCGAGGACGTCGCAGATCTTGTCGTCGTCGACGTCCTGCCCGATCGCCGTCGGGTTCGAGTCATCGTCGAGCGGGTCCGTCGAGCACTGGATCTCCGCGATGTCCGGCCAGCCGTCGTCGTCATCGTCGGTGTCGACGTTGTTGCACTGACCGTCCTGGTCGGCGTCGTGCTCGAGATCGACCGGCGTCGAGTCGGGATCGCGGGCGTCGCTCGCGCAGTTGAGCTCGAGGGTGTCGTCGAAGCCGTCGCCGTCGTCGTCGGGGTCGACGTCGTCGCACTGGAAGTCCTCGTCGAGATCCGGCGGGGTGTCGTTGGCGTCGCGGCTGTTGCTGCCGCAGATGATCTCCTGGTCGTCGTCGTAGCCGTCGCCGTCGTCGTCCTGGTCCTGACAGGACGGCAGGCCGTCGCCGTCGGGATCCTCGCCTTCGGCGGCCGGCGTGGGCTTGGAGGCGGAGATGAGCGGGTTGGTGTTGCAGGCGAACTCGACGTAGTTGACGACGCCGTCGTCGTCGAAGTCCTCGAAGTCGCACAGGGACACCGGCACGCAGTCACGGTCGTCGCAGTCCGTCGCGCCGTCGGTGTCGTCGTCCTCGCCGTTGCCGCAGTTCGACTCGAGGGTGCCGCAGAGGAACTCGGTCGTGTCCACCTGGCCGTTGCAGTTGGCGTCGACGCCGGCCAGGTCGCAGGCCGGCTGGGCGCCGGGGTAGTGGGTCGGCTCGTTCTTCGAGGCCGGGTCGAGGCAGGCCGCGAGCTCGTCGACGTCGAGGACTCCGTCGTCGTCGTCGTCGGTGTCGACGCAGTTGAGCGACGGATCGCCGTCGGGGTTGAGGAAGCGGTCCTGGGCCGGGTCCTCGGTGCCGAGCAGCGGGTTGGTGCCGCAGATGAGCTCGTCGCGGTTGTTGACCCCGTCGTTGTCGAAGTCGAGCAGCGCGCACTGATCGGTCGGGACGCAGTCCTCGTCGAGGCAGTCGGCCTTGCCGTCGGCGTCCTCGTCCTCGCCGTCGTCGCCGCAGATCTCCACGCAGGAGACCGAGAACGTCACGCTCGGGAGCGGGCCGACGTTACAGCCGCCGAGGGACTTGACGACGATGTAGTAGACCTGCCCCTCGACGGCGGCCAGGGTGGCGGTGCCGCCGTTGGTGCAGGTGGAGCCGGCGATCTGGGTGACGTTGGCGCAGCTCGCCTCGGTGCACAGGGCGTCGCCCGTCGTGATGAACATCTCGTGGCGGCGCGTACCGCCGTTGACGATCTTCAGCGTCACGTTGCCGGTGCTCGGCGCCACGAAGCGGAACACGAGGTCGGGCCCGGTGGGGCTGTTCGGCCGGACGGCGCCGACGTTGCACACCGGGAAGTCGTTCGAGTTCGCGATGAGGGTCTGGCTGAAGCCGCAGCCCACGGGCAGGGCCGTGCTGCAGGTCTCGTTGCGGCAGATGTCGCGGCCGTTGCAGTCGGTGTCGAGGCAGTCGCTCGACAGATCGCAGTCGTTGTCGAGCCCGTCGATGCAGGCGTCGTCGTTGTCCTCGCCGACCGAGGGGTTCACCGCGAAGTTGTCGTCGCAGACGTTCTCCTCGTGCTTCGGCTGGCCGTTGTAGAGGCCGCAGGTGCCGGCGAGCCCGTCATCCACGCCGAAGCCGTCGCGGTCGGCGTCGCGGCAGTCGTCGAGGCAGTCCACGACGCCGTCGCCGTCCTGATCGTTGAAGCAGTGGCTGCCGAACTGGCAGGTGTCGACGAGGGGCTGGCAGTCGCGCGCGTCGCAGCGGAGGTCGCCGTCCGTGTCGATGAGCTCGGCCGCCTCGTCGAGGTCGACGCCGATCGAGGCGCCGTCGCAGTCGTCGTCGACGCCGTCGCACACCACCTCGGCGCAGCCGCCGGCGAGGCCCGGGGAGCCATAGTGCGCGTCGGTGTTGGAGTAGTGGTTGTTCGGGTGCTGGGCGTCGGTGGGCTCGTTGAGGTTCGGGCCCGCGAGGCACCAGTTGTCGACGACGTCGTTGGCCTCACCGTTGAGGTTGGTCGTGCCGGCGACGTTGTTCGCCAGCACCATCGAGCGGCCCTTGGTCTCGCCGCCGACCACCCGGCGGGCGTTGTTGATGAGGCAGGCGAACTCGGGGCCGCTGAAGTCGATGACGTCCAGGCTACCGGCCAAGGTCGAGAGCTCGAGGCGGTCGCCGGTGTCGTCGAGGACGAAGCCGGGGCAGGTCGCGTTGATGCGCTGGGTGTCGACGAAGTCGCCCTGGGACGGCGCGCCGAAGGCGATGATGTAGAACTCGCCGGGCTCGATGGTCGGGATGTTCTGCACGAAGCACCCCGGGTTCGGCCCGTCGAAGGCCGCGACGCCGCCGCCGGCGTTCGACAGCGTCAGGTTCAGCAGGGTCGGATCGAGCGGGGTGTCCGAGCCGTTGTAGAGCTCGATCCACTGCTCGGCCCCGTTGCCGAAGAGCGAGGGCAGGTGGATCTCGGTGACGTACACGCCGCCCGACTCGATCTGGCAGTTCGCGTCGCAGCCGTCCTCGGGGATGGTGTTGCCGTCATCGCAGGTCTCGCCGTCCTCGATGTGGCCGTTGGGACAGAGCTTGCAGTCCGGGTCGCTGCGGTCGACGAGGCCGTCGCAGTCGTTGTCGATGCTGAAGCCGTCGGCGTAGCAGAGCTCGGTGCCGGCGTCGCCCAGCGGGGTCTGGTCGAGGGGCCGTGTGGTGTCGTCGTCGTCGTCGCAGTCGGCGAGGTCTGGGACCGGGCAGACCGAGAGGTCGGCGATGTCGTAATCGGCGTCGCCGTAGCCGTCGTGGTCGATGTCGATGCAGTGGTCGCAGGACGGGGCCGCTGCCTCGTAGCCGCTGTCCGCACCGCCGCCGTCCCAGTCCATGTCGAGGTCGGAGCGGACGAGGACCTCGTCGATGAAGACGCCGCGGGTGCCGTTGTTGCCGGCCGTGGACTCGAAGAAAACGACGATGTCGTGGGTGCCCTGGGTGATGGGGATGATCGCGCGGTCCCAGGTGCCGTCGTTGTAGGTGGAGTTGTTGATGGCCAGGATGTCGGCCGTCCGATCGGTGTTCGGGTACGGCGTGCTGGTGCTGGTCATCCACTTCACCTGCTGCGGATCACCGAGGGTGCCGCAGGCCGACGGGAGGCCCTGGCCGTCCGTCGCGGTGTCGAAGCAGACGCCGATGTTCACGCCGGTCGCCCCGGCGAGGGAGTAGACGATCTCGACGGCGGGGGAGGGCAGCGACGAGCCCACGGAGACCTGGCGCTTGACGAGCCAGCCGCGGACGACGCCGTTGGGCCCCTTGTCGGCCACGGTCGTGCCGGGGCCGGCGGTGGTCCAGCCACGGCCGCCGTCCAGCTCTCCGACCTCGAAGAGCGGGAACGAGCCGAGGTCGTCGCGTCCGTAGGCCACGAAGCCGGCCGGGTGCACGGTGTCGTCGCCGGACTCGAAGGTGAAGCCCGTGTAGCAGGGGCTACAGGCCGGGTCGCCGGCGCAGGTCACGTCGCCGCAGTCGACGATGTTGTCGCCGTTGTCGTCCTGACCGTTGGCGCAGTCCTCGGAGCCGCAGCTCGAGTCCGCGCCGTCGGTGAAGCCGTCACAGTTGTTGTCCTTGCCGTCGTTACACACGGTCTCGGTCGGCTCGCCGGGGTTGACGGTCGCCGACGTGTCGTCGCAGTCGACGCAGGCCGGGTCGCTCGTCCCGGCGCTGCAGATGCCGCCCGGGGTGGCGCTGCAGGTCCGGACGTCGGGGCTCTCGATGGCGCCCCAGCCGTCGTTGTCGCCGTCCCAGCAGGTGTCGCAGGCGCGGCCCTGGGGATCGACGCCCTCGTAGTCGCCGTCGTTGTCGACGTCGCTGCCGAGGCTGATGCGATCGATGCGCAGGACGACCTCGGACGCCGTGGTCTGCGCCGGCTCGAAGGTGTCCATCAGGAGCGTGATCTTCAGGTCGTCGCGGTTGAGGTACGGCGTCAGGTCGACGGTCGCCGTGACCCACCCGCCGACGCTCGGGAAGAGCGGCGCCGTCGAGGTGTCGTGCAGGGTGAAGACGTCCTGGAGCAGGTTGATCTGGCAGTTGTCGACGTCGACGCAGACCGCGAAGACGTCCTTGCCGATGACGTTCGACGGCGGGATGGGGGTTGCGTAGTTGTTGTTGCGGAAGACCTCCATCCGGAAGCGGATGGTCAGCGTCGGCTTCGGCCCGCGGACCGCGGCGGCGCCGAACTCCGGCAGCAGGAGATCGAGGCGGCCGAGCTTGCGCGTGGCGTCGTTCGTCCCGGCGGTCGACCACTCGCCCTCGGTGATGACGCCGGGGGCCTTGAAGACGCTGGTGTTGGCGGTCGGGTCCTGCACCCAGGCGCCGCCGGTGTCGAAGGACCACGCCATCTCGCACGGGGTCGTGCAGAAGTCGTCGCTCGTGCAGTTCGGATCGTCGCAGTCGACGAGGTTGTCGCCCGGGCTCGCGCCGGCCAGGTTGGTGCCGTCCTCGGTGAAGTTGCCGCAGTCCTCGTAGCACCAGTCGTCGTCGGCGTCGGTGGCGCCGTCGCAGTTGTTGTCGACCGTGTCGACGCAGGCCAGGGAGCCGTCGAAGGCGCCCTCGACGATGTCGGGCTTGATCTCGTTGTCGGTGTCGTCGCAGTCGAGGGTCGGCCCGCCGGTGCAGCCCGAGGTCCGGTCGGCGCTGGTGGCGTTACCGTAGAGGTCGCCGTCGACGTCGACGCACTGGTCGGCGCAGGTCCCGCCGCCGAAGCTCATGTGCTCGAGCTCGCCGTCGTTGTCGGCGTCGCTGCGGATCGTCACGTTGGTGATGATGAGGCCGTCGCGGTTGGCCGCCGACGAGGTCGCGTCGAGGGCGATGGTCAGCACGCGGTTGGTCTGGAGCGCCGGGGCCTGGGTGCCGGAGAGCTCGATGACGAGGTGGCCGACGGCGGTGGGCGTGCACTCGGTCGCGGCCGCGGGCTCGCCGGTGACGTCGGGCTTGGTCGTCAGGTAGACCTTCATGCAGTCCTCGGACGCCGTCGCGTCGAGGCGGTAGTCGATGACGAGCTGCGGCTTCTGCGCGTCCGCCTCGCTGGGGATCGCCACCGAGCGCCACATCGAGAGGCTGACCGGCGCCGCCGGCAGCTGCGTGCCGAGGGCCGTCTCCCAGCCGGTGACCCCACCGAAGGTCGCCGAGGACCCGTAGGCGAAGCCGTCGCCTGGGGAGCGCCAGGAGTAGGCCGACTCGCTGAAGTCGAAGAGGGTCCCGCAGTCCTGATCGCAGGTGGTGTCGCGGAGGCCGTCGCAGGTCCAGCCGGCGCGGACGCGGCAGGTGTCGCAGCCCGCGAAGGTCCCGCTGCCCGCGCTGTCGCACTCCTCGGAGGGGCGGACGCCGCCCGGGGGCACCGTCACGTCGACGTAGCCGTCGCCGCAGAACGCGGAGACGCAGGTCCCCTGCGGGCCGGACGGGCACTTGTCGTTGATGTCGTCGTTCTTGTCGTCGCAGGTCTCGGCGAGCTCGAGGTGGCTCACGCCGTCGTCGTAGGTCCCGCTGTCGGTGATGCCGTCGTTACAGCGCGGGAGGTTGCAGCGGAGCGCCGCGTCGCTCGACCCGTCGCGGCACTTCGCGGACTCGTCGGCGTTCAGGCCGCCGTCGTCGCACTGCTCGGGGCCGTTGATGTCGTCGTCACCGCAGAACTCGACCGCGATGTCCGTGTCGATGGAGTTGTCGGCCTCGTCGTTCTCCGGGCGGTCGCCGTCGACCGTCGCGGTGAAGGTCTGGGTCGAGGGGTTGCCGGCGCCCGTGTAGTCGGGGTCGAGCGTGAAGTAGAGCTCGCGCTGGAGGGTCTGGCCGTTGCTGATCGAGGTGATCTCGCAGGTCACCGTGTCGGTGTCCGCGGTGCAGCCCGCCGGGGCGCCGGTCGCCACGAAGGTGAACGCGGCGGGGACGTCGATGACGAGGGTCACGTTGGAGTTGCTGACCGGGCCCTGGTCGATGACGTCGTAGCGGATCCCGACGTTGTCGCCGGCGTAGACCGGGGCGTCGATGATGGCGCTCAGCGCGACCTTCATGTCGGTGATGCGGTCACAGACCGAGCCGCCGAGGCCGTTCGGGAAGCAGCGCCAGCCGGGCGCCTCCTCGCAGAGCGCCGTGCAGCCGTCCGTGAAGGTCCCGGTGTCGCAGGTCTCGCCCGGGTCGACGACGCCGTCGCCGCAGCCGCCGCCGCAGACGCCCGCCGTGCAGGTCGAGTTGAGGGTGTTGTCGAGCCCGTCGTCGCAGATCTGGCCGTCGGGGGAGGCGACCACCTGGCAGTCGTCGGGGCCGACGCAGGCCCAGGACTGGCACGTCGGCGCCGAGGCGCTGATGCTGACGTCCTCGAGGTAGGCCGAGCCCGTGGCGTTCGCGAAGGCGACGTGGTTTGCGCCGTGGGTGCCGGCGTACTCGCCCGTGATGAAGCCCGCGCCGCCGTGGCTGAGGTTCTCGTAGCGGCAGGTCACGGTCGTGCCGTCGTCGGTCATCTCGAGGACGACGCGGTCGTTGTTCTGGAAGGGAACGGTCGTGGTGACCGGGGGCGAGCCGGGCCAGGTCAGGAAGATCGAGCCGCCCTCGGCGATGCACGCGACGGACTCGGTCGGGAGGTAGAAGTTGCCCGCGTCCTGGTCCGCCGTGGAGCGGGTGTGGATACGCGCCTGGTCGCCGGTGGAGAGCCTCCACGTCGTGGTGACCGTGAGCGTCCCGTAGCTCGCGGGGTCGACCTGGTAGGTGGTGTGGAGGAGCGGGCGGTTCTCGATGTCGAGGTCCTTCGGGCCGTTGCGCCAGGTGACCGCGCTGCCGGGGGCGTCGGTGATGACGGCCCAGTCGGCTCCCGGGACGGTGTTGGTGTCGAAGGTGTCGTCCACGAAGAGGCCGCAGGGGTCTCCGCAGGCGGTGGTGCAGACCGAGGGCTCGGCCACGTTGCAGCTCGCGCCCGGCTCGACGCCGCAGACGGCGCTGCAGCCGTCGCCGTCGAGGGTCCCGCCGTCGTCGCAGGCCTCGACGCCGCCGGTCGTGCAGACCTTGCCGTCGCCGCACTCGGGCTCACCGCCGCCGATGCAGGTGGAGGCCGCGCAGACGTCGTGGCCGGTGCAGCTGTCGGTGTCGTCACAGGGGACGACGGGCACGTAGTAGACGCCGACGAGGCCGCCGGCGTCGTAGCGGACGATGTAGAGGGAGCCGGCCGGGTCGAAGTCGCTCCGGCGCGGGCTCTCGGTCAGCGGCCAGGTGTCGATGTGGGCGCCGACGTGGGTGAAGCGCTGGAAGCGCATCGCCGAGCCCTCGGTGACGATGACCCGGCCGCCGTCGTCGACGGCGATGCTGGTGGCGTCGGTGAGGGCGCCGGTGGTGCCGGCGCTGCCGTCCCACTGGGTCAGGAGTGAGCCCGCGGCGTCGTAGGCGTACACGACGTTGCCGGCGAGGACGAAGATGTTACCGGCGCTGTCGGTGGTCAGCGCCGTCGCGGCGCCGACCCAGTCGCCGGTGAAGCTCGAGAGCATCACCGTGACGTTCGGAGCCCAGCGCTGGACCGTCGTGTTCTTGACCACGAGGACGTCGCCATTGGGGGCGATCTCGAGGTCCTGCCCGCCGGTGCCGAAGGGCTGGATGACGGCGCCCGAGGCGTCGAAGTAGGTGCCGGAGCTGCTGGTGATCCCGTAGGCGTGGCCGTCGAGGGTGGCGGCGACGCCGGTCGGGGTGGCCGGCAGGGTCGCGAGGACGCCGACGTAGATGCCGTTGACGTCGTACTCCTCGATGAGGTTGTCGCTGCCGTCGGCGAGGTAGACGCCGGTGGCGAAGACCGCGATGTCGCGCGGGTCGACGACGTGGGAGACGACCGAGTAGCTCGCCGTGCGCACGACGTTCGGGGTGATGGTCGGCGCCTCGCAGAAGCCCGTCGCGGGGTTGCAGGCGTCCAGGGTGCAGTCGTTGCCGTCGTCGCACGGGGTGACCGGGCCGGCGACGCAGATGCCGCTCGAGCAGGTGTCGCCGACGGTGCAGAGGTCGCCGTCCTCGCAGGGCTGGACCGGATCGTCGGTGACCGGGGTGTGGCCGCAGAGGCCGGTGCTCGGCTCGCAGGCGTCGACCGTGCAGTCGTTCATGTCGTCGCAGTCGAGGTCGACCGGGGCGGAGCCCACGCAGGCACCGGCGTCGCAGTAGGACGCCTGGGTGCAGAGGTCGCCGTCGTCGCAGCCGCGGAACGGCTCGAGGAGGACGACCTTGCTGTCGGTGTTGGTGGTCACGTAGACCACGCCGGCGGCGTCCACGGCGACGCCGTTCGGGCCGTTCGGGACGCTCATCGTCTGGATGCGCAGGCCCGCTGGGGAGTAGACGTCGAGGCTGTCGCTCGGGGGCTCGGTCACGTAGGCGCGGCCCATCGCGTCGAGGGCGATCCTGCGGCGCCCGTTGGCCACGGTGCCGACGCCGAAGGTCCGCGCCGGGGTGCCGTCGAGGGCGAAGACCGAGACGGTCGCGCTCGCGTAGCTGACGACGTAGAGCTCGCCGCCGGCGATGGCGACGCCGGACGGGGTCGGCACCGAGACGCCGAAGGTCGCCGTGGGGACCGGGGTCCCGTCGGTGGCGAACTTGACGACGCGGTCGTTGCCGCGGTCGGCGACGTAGACGAAGCCGGCGCCGTCGGCGGCGACGTCCTCGGGCAGGGTCAGCTGGCCGTCACCGGCGCCCGGGGCGCCGAAGACCGCGACCGCGCCGAGGGCGTTGTCGTAGTGGTGGATCTTGCTGTTGGTGATGTCGGTCACGAAGACGTGGTTCGTCGTCGGGTCGACGCCCACGCCGCTCGGGACGTCCCACTCGCCGGGGTTGGCGCCCGCGCCGGTGCCGCCGATGTCGCCGGTCAGCGCGTAGGGCGAGGTCGCGTCGTAGCGGTTGACGCGGTCGTTGTCGGTGTCGACGACCAGGATCGTGTCGCCGACGAAGGCCGCCACGTCGCGGGGGGCCATCAGCTCGCCCGCCGCCGAGCCCGCGACGCCGAAGCTGTCGCGGACGCCGACCGAGGAGGCGGCGTCGGTGAGCTCGCAGGCGCCCGTCGTGCCGTTGCACGAGCGGGTGCCGCAGCTGTCGCTGGCGCAGTTGTCGGCCTCGTTGCAGTAGACGTCGCACTCGGCGCCGTACTGGTTGACCGAGCACATGCAGACGCCGCCCTCGGGCGGGCAGTCCCAGTTCGTCGCGACGTCGTCGCAGGTGTTGTTGCAGCCGTGGGTGTCGTCGCTGTCGCCGTCGTCGCAGACCTCGACGCCCTGGGTGACGCTGTCGCCGCAGACCTGGACCGCCACGGCGTAGTCCTCGACCTCGCCGTCGGCGGCCGCGCCGACCGGGCCGAGGCCGCCGGCCGTGGAGACGCGGAAGCGGGCGAAGACGGTGCCACCGGTGACGCTGATGGGCACCGTGAAGGAGAGCTGGTTGAGCCCGGAGGTCAGCGGCTGATCGGCCGGGACGATGCGCTCGGCGGTGCCGATCTCGAAGATCCCGTTGCGGTTCCAGTCGATCCAGGCGTCGAGCTTGGCGCTGCCGGCGCCGCTGAGGGTCACGTCGAGGTCGATGAGCTGGCCGGGCGCCAGGATGTCCTGGAAGACCACGCCGTCCTCGTCCGGGGTGCCGTCGAGGTCGTCGCCGCTGGCGTCGGTCTCGAGGTCGAGGCCGTCGAACTCGGCGTCGACGGCGGCGCCGAGGACCGGGCCGCCGATCGTGTGGCGCGGGCCATCGTCGACGAGGCGCGTCGCGTACGGGGCCGGCGCGTCGCCGAAGTCCTGGGTCGGGTCGACGCCGGGGCCCTCGTAGGCGCCGATGTCGCAGGCGCCGCCGTCCGGGCGGGCGGTGCCGCGCTGATCGGTCGCGATCGTGTCGCCGAGGGCGTCGGTGCAGGTGCCGCCGTCGATGGCCGGGCTGTCGGTGCGGGGGGCGACGGTCTGGGTCGCGCCGCCGTTGTCGGCGAGGACGCCCATCCCCGGGGACGGGTCGACGACGTCGGAGGGGTTGGCCACGCCGCCGTTGCAGGCCTGGGCGTCGGCGCCGGTGGCGAAGAGGTTGAACCCGGCCGACGTCGTGCCGGCGCACGACGCCGTGACGTCCGTCGACACGACGACGCTGTTGCGCACGGCGCCCGACTGAAGCGTCGAGGCGGTCGAGGCGCCGGGGCTGGCCCCGGCGCCGCCCGCCGTCGTGTTGTCGGCGAAGGTGCAGCTCTCGATGATGGTGTTGGAGGCGCCGCCGATGGCGCCGCCCTGGGCGGCGCCGCCCGTGGTGTCGCTGTCGCCGCCGATCGCGTGGTTGCGGACGAAGGTGGAGTTGACGATCCGCACGGCGGACTGGACCGCGATGGCGCCGCCCCGCCCCTGACCGCCCGCCGCGCCGGTCCCGTCGCCGCCGCGCGCCGTGTTCTCGACGAAGGTCGAGGAGTCGATCAGGAAGGGGCCGCCAACGACGTAGATCGCGCCGCCGCTCCCGATCTCGCCCGCGCCCGCGCCGTTGTCCGCGCCGCGGGCGAGGTTGTTCACGAAGGTGCAGCGGGTGACGACGACGTCGCCCCCCGCGTTGATGGACTTGAGCGCCGCGCCGATCGGGGCGCGGTTGCCGTCGAACCGCACGGCGTCGACGGTGAGGTGGGTGGCGCTGTCCATGTAGAGGCCGCCGGTGCCGCCGCCGCCGGCGACGCCGTGGGCGATGGTCAGGCCCGAGATCTGGACGACGCTGCCGCCGGAGACGACGAGGACGTTGGTGGTGTCGCCGCCGTCGAGCGCCATCTGGTCGGCGCCCGGTCCCGTGACGGTGACGGGCGCGCTGATGGTGAGCGGCGACGCGAGGTCGATGGTCCCGGGGACGATCGCGGGGTCGAAGGTGATCGCGTCGAGCCCGTCGCTGCCAGCGGCGCAGGTGTCGACGACGGCGTTGGTGTTGGCGGCCTGGATCGCCTCGCGGAGGGAGCAGTCGCCGTTCGTGTCGACGACGTCGGCGGTGGTGTCGACGACGATGCTGTTGCCGGTCGGGAGCACCGGGCCCACGGACGCCGTCGCGGTGTTGTTGGCCGGGTTCACGTCCGCGTGATCGGCGGCGCCCACCGTGGCCGTGAAGTCGAGCGTGGAGCCCGCGGTGCCGAGGTCGACGGTCGCGTCGACCGTGAGGGTCGCCGAGCCCAGGGGCGCGAGCCCGCCCACGGTCCATAGGCCGGTCGCTTGATTGTACGCGCCCTGGCTGGGGGACTTGCCGGCGTAGGTCAGCCCGGCAGGGAGGAGGGCCGAGACCTCGACGCCGTCGACCCCCTCGAGCATGTCGGCGTTGGTCACGGTGACGGTGAACTGGACCGCGGCGCCCTCATCGGGGGCGGGGTCGTCGACGATGTTGGTCACGGCGACGTCCACGGCGTAGTGGACGTGCAGCGTGATGTCGTCGATCGCGAGCTCGTCGCGGCTGTCGGTGCCGCTCACGTCGTCGGTGTCGAAGCGGAGCGTCAGCGTCTCACCCGGCGCGATCGTCAGGCCCGTCGGGCCCGCGCCGCCGGTGTTGCGCTGCACGTTCGCCCACGGGTCCGCGGTCCCGGCCTCGGGAGACGTGTAGTCGAGCGCGGCGATGGCCGTGAAGCCGCCTCCGCCGATGGCGTAGCTGGCCGTCAGGCTCGTGCTGCGGTTGTCGTTGTTGAGCACGCGGAGCACGTAGGCGAGGTCGAAGCCCGCGATGGTCCTGCCGGTGTTGTTGGTGAGCTTCGCCTCGAAGGCGCCCGGGGTGAGATCGCTGCTGCCGGGCTGGAAGCCGAGGCCGGCGTTGCCGGCGCCCACGGTGAAGCCGTAGACGCCGCCGGTGCTCACGCCGCCGGTGCTGGCGCCGCGGGCGAAGTCGCCGCTGTCGTGGGTGCCGCCGAAGGTGCCGTCGCCGTCGCTGAGGCCGGTGACCCGCCAGAGGTCGCTGTCGAGCTGGCCCGCAGCGGGGCTCGGCGCGAAGCCACCACCGGTGAAGCCGGTGAAGTCGATGACGGCGTTGTCGCTGACGAGGGGGCCCGCCGCGCCGTGGTCCACGTCGACGTAGAAGTCGACGAGGTTCCCCGGGACGTAGATGTCCTGGCCGGCGAGGTTGTACGACTGGCAGTTCAGATAGAACCGGAGCCGGTTCGTCGAGGCGATCGCCTCGGCGGGGATGGTCCCGACGAACCAGTCGTTGTTGCCCGCCGTCTGGTCGTAGCTCATCACGACCGGGGTCTGTGACGCGAACCCGTCCGGCGAGTAGATGACCGAGCAGCCGTTGCCGAGCCCGTTCGGGAAGATCTCGACCTTGACCTCGTAGTCGTCGACCCCGGCCGTGATCGCGCCGGGGACGCCCTGACCGTTGGTGCGTGCGAGGCTGACCGGTACGCCGGAGTTGACGTTCGTCAGGGTGATGTTCCCGACGAAGGTGCCGCCGGCGTTGTAGGCGTCGTTGCCACCGGCGTCGACGTCCGCGAAGGCCGTTCCGGGCGCCGCGGCGAGCACGCCTACGGCGAGGAGCGCGCCAGCGGTGGTCAGAGCGATGCAGCGTGCGATGCGCATGCGTTGTCCTGTGCGATGGCCAAGGCGTCCGCGACCAGCTCTTCGGAGTACGTCCGAGACCTCCATACCCCCCCGAGCGACCGCATTCTCCCTGGCTCTGTGACCTCGCCAGCAAAGCTAGACGAACGGTTGCGTCGACGCAAGCGGCCCCGGGAGACGCCACAGAGCGCGATAGAGGCCGCGCGAGGCGCGTTCCCCGGCGGTTCTCAGGGGTTTGTGCGTTGCGAGATCACGGCGGCGGTGCGGCGCCCCCTTGGTGCGTCGCCGAGCGGTGGACCCCAATCGGGCCCGCGATCGCGGCGGGCGCTGTGTGCGTTGCACAGCGCGGATCGTGGGGGCCCGGTCAGGTCGAGGAGGCGCTCCCGAGGTGGGCGTCCGACCGATGGGACATGAAGAAGCTGGCTCGCGCCGGGGGCCGAGCCGGCCCGGGCTCACCAGCTGGCGCTATCAATCATATAGGAGGTAGCGCGCTCGAACCTGGCCGAAGGCCGCGAGGGCGTCGGCCCAGCTGGCCTCGAGCTCGGCGACGCTCTTGCCCGCGCCGATCGCGGGGATGACGTCCCCGTTGCCCCAGATGCGCCCGACGTAGGCGTCGCTGCGCCAGGTGACGGTCTTCGGGTGGAGGCGCTCGACGGTGGTCATCAGAGTGAGGGCCGTCCGGAGCGGGCGGAAGCTGCGCGGGTCGGTGACGAACAGCTGGACGCCGCCCAGGACCTGCTTGCGGAAGCGGTGGTAGTACGGGCGCCAGACCGTCGGCCGGAAGGTCACGCCGGGGAGACCGGCGGCGTCGAGCTCGCGGGCGAAGACCGCCGGGTCGATGAAGGCGGCGCCGGTGAGCTCGAAGGGCTGCGTGGTCCCGACACCCTCGTTCACGTTGGTCGCGATCCCGGCGAACATGCCGGTGGCGACGTAGAGGCGGGCGTTGAGCGCGTGGGGGATGCCGGGGGAGGTCGCGACCCAGTGGAGGCCCGTGTCCTCCCAGACCATGTCGCGCTTCCAGCCGGTCATGGCGACGACGTGGAGGTCGCAGCCGAGCCCCATCTCGCCGTTGTAGAGCCGGGCGAGCTCGCCGAAGGTCAGGCCGTGGGTCACGGGGACCGGGCCCCAGCCGACGAAGCTCTTGCGCTTCGCCTCGCGGATCGGGCCCTCGAAGAGGCGGCCCCCGAGGGGGTTGGGGCGGTCGAGGACGATGAGCGGGATCCCGGCGGCGGCGGCGGCCGTCATCGCTTCGCCGAGGGTGCTGGCGTAGGTGTAGGTCCTGGAGCCGACGTCCTGGAGGTCGAAGATCAGGGCGTCGAGCCGGGCGAGGGACTCGGCGGTCGGCCGGCGGCGCTTGCCGAAGAGCCCCTGGACGGGGAGGCCGGTCGCGGAGTCCACGGTGTCGTCGAGCTTCTCGCCGGCGGCGAGCGCCCCGCGGAGGCCGTGCTCGGGGGCGTAGAGCTGGACGAGCTCGACCCGGGGGTCCGCGGCGAGCCGGTCGGCCGTCGCGACGAGGCGCGAGTCGACGCCGGCGGCGTTGGTGACGAGGCCGACCCGCTTGCCCGCGACGAGCTCGATCCGCTCGTCGAGCAGGACGTCGACGCCGAGGCGGACCTTCGGCGGAGCCGGCCGCGCCGGGGCGTCCTCGACGGCGGTCTCGCCCGGTGCGGCGGCCAAGACGGGCGTCGCGGCGAGCGCGGCGACGCAGAAGAAGGCGGAGGGGATGGCGTTGGTCGGCGTCATGGGTGATGCTCCAACGGTCATGACCAAGAAGACCTTCCGAATCCTGAGCGAAGAGACCGTCCGGGTCACGCCCGACGCCGGCGTCGACCCCGACGACGAGAACCCCTACTGGACGGCGTGGGAGGAGCTGCCTCCGCACCCCGATCCGTCCCTGGGGTGCGTGCGGCGCGGGCTCTGCTGCAAGTCGAGCCCCGGGTGGTTCGGCCCTGGCGAGATCGAGGGCGCCGCGGCGCTCCTCGAGCTGACCCCGGACGAGCTCGTGCGGCGCTACCTCGTCATCGACGAGGCCGAGGTCGACGGCGAGCGGGTCTACGTCTTCGCGCCGGTGAAGCTCGGCGTGGACGGCAAGCCCGCCATCCCGCCGGCGACGAAGGCCGACGCGCTGTATCGGACCCTGCGCGGGACCTGCGTCTTCTTCGACGGCGAGGGCTGCGGCATCTACGCCGCGCGCCCCATCGAGTGCGCCCGCTACGTCTGCACCAACAAACCCGCCGACAACCTCGACCACGACGCCATCGCGCGCCTCTGGAAGGACGCCGCGGCCGGCTGAGCCAGCGCCGGCGGTCGGGACGAGGCTGTCGCGTTGACCGTGAACGCCAGTGGTGACCGGGGTTGAGAGCAGCGGGTACGTCCGAACGCCCCGTGCGGGCGGGGACGCCCACACTCCGCGGCGCCCAGGCGACTCGCAAGCGGAGTGTGGGCGTCCCGCCCGCACCTCGGGACGATCCGCGGGCCGGGCGAGGTCCCCGTGGCTCGCGGTCGTCCCGACCGCCCAAGAGGGAGCGACCGCACCTCGGGGCGCTCCTCCCGGCGGGCGAGCGCCGTGATCCGGGGAGGCGTTCCGTGGTGCGGTCGCGATGCGCCGCGGGCGGGTGCAATCACACGCCGCCCGCGCGCGGGAGGAGCGGGGCTCGCTACTCCGTAGCGTGGCGGACGCTGCCGCCGGTCATCGGGTCGGCGTCGTAGCCGAGGGCGGTGAAGTCGATGCCGCCGTTGTGGCAGTCGTTGCAGCTCCGGGCGGCGGACTTCGGCGCGATCTCGTGGTCGAGGGCGAGGTACAGCTCGGTGTCCACGAAGTCGAACGTCCCGCTGTAGTCGAGACCGGCCGCGGCCATGCCCTCGCTGATCGCCGGCGCCCAGTCGTACTTCGCCCAGTAGGGGTTGGCGCCGGCGAGGGTCCCGAAGAGGTGGGGCACCGCCATCACCTTGTTGACGGTGTCGGCAGGCTGGTTGCCGCGCATCACCTTGAACGGATAGATCTTGGCGCTGGCGTCGTCGACGCTCCCGAGGGGCGAGCCGAGGTCGACCGGCTCGCTGTCGTAGGTGTCGCCGATGACCATGCGCGTGAACGAGCCGTTCCACCAGGCGAGCTCGGGCGCGACGTTCTTGCCCCACACGAAGTCGCCCTTCATGACGTTGTAGTCGGGCATGCCGTTTTCGTCGTTCACCGGCGTGCGGTTGTCGTCGCCGGCGGTCTCCCAGTACCACTCGAGCTTGGTCGGCTGCTGGCGGCTGAAGGCCGGGATGTGGCAGGTCTGGCAGGCGATGTGCTCCACGTGGGCCTCGAGGGTGTTGCTGCCGGTGTGGATGACCGGGCCCTGGTGGCAGTCGGTGCACTCGAGCGGCGCCTCGACGATCGGGTCGTGGAGCCCGCCGCCGGTGAGCACGTGCTCGTCGGCCCCGTGGCAGTCGACGCAGTCCATGCCGCGGCCCATGTGGACGTCGGCCGCTTCGGTCGGGTCGGCGGCCCAGGAGCCCAGGTCGCCCTTCTTCACGTTGTCGCCGCCGCCGGCGTAGAAGTGGCAGGCCCCGCAGTTCTCACGGGTGGGGCGGCCGACGCTCTGGGCGACGGCGGCCAGCGGGGTGGTCGGCTCGGGGTTGCCCGCGGTCTTCGGCGCCTTGGCGTAACGGCCGGTCCCGTCGTGGCACACGAGGCAGTCGATGTTGGCCGCCGCGGTGAGGTCGAAGCTGTCGTCCTTCCAGCCGTAGCCGGCGTGGCACTGGGTGCAGCGCCCCTCATTGGAGACGATGGCGATGCAGAAGTTGTTGATGAGGTTGGCCTTGCCGACGTCGCTGCCGGTCTCGGCGCCCTCCATCCCCGGCGTCGGCCCGCGCCACGTCCAGTGCGACGTGGCCATCACGTGCTGGGCTGCGTCCTGGTGACAGGTCGTGCACTTGGCGGTCACCTCGGCACCCGTGGCGAAGGGCCCGGCGAGCATGGCGTTGCCGCGGTGTGAGTTGGCCGTCAGGCAGACGCCCTCGACGCAGACGTCGTCGTCCCCACAGGCGGGGTCGCAGCCCAGCTCGACGCACTCGGCCTCGACGCAGGCGTAGCCGCCCGGACAGGTCGGCTCGCAGACGTTCTCGACGCACTGGCCGGCCTGGCAGAAGTATCCGTCCTCGCACGCCGGATCGCAGCCGTCCTCGACGCACTGTCCGGCCTGGCACGTGTAGCCCGTGTCGCACGCCGGATCGCAGCCGTCCTCGACGCACTGTCCGGCCTGGCAGGTGTAGCCCGTGTCGCAGGCGGGATCGCAGCCGTCCTCGACGCACTGGCCGGCCTGGCAGGTGTAGCCCGTGTCGCAGGCGGGGTCGCAACCGTCCTCGACGCACTGGCCGGCCTGGCAGGTGTAGCCTGTGTCGCAAGCGGGGTCGCAGCCGTCCTCGACGCACTGGCCGGCCTGGCAGGTGTAGCCCGTGTCGCAAGCGGGATCGCAGCCGTCCTCGACGCAGGCCCCCTCGACGCAGCTGAAGCCGGTCTCGCAGGCCGGGTCGCACGTCACCTCGACGCACTGGCCGGCCTGGCAGGTGTAGCCTGTGTCGCAGGCGGGATCGCAGCCGTCCTCGACGCAGGCCCCCTCGACGCAGCTGAAGCCGGTCTCGCAGGCCGGGTCACAGCCGACGTTCTCCTCCGTGTCGGCGCAGCCGAGCGGGCTCAGCCCGGTCCACAGAAGCGCCATCATCCCCAATGTCGCGAGCTCGTGGCGACGCATTTCGTGCTCCTCTTTGCTGGCGGCCCGCCCGCCTCGTCCCTCTGTCGACGCGCCGGGTTCCCGCACCCGGGCTGACCTGGAGCAAGGAACGCGCCACCCCGTCGCTACGCTGCGGTGCGTCGCCGGTGACGGAAATCATGAGTGTTATCGGGCTGCGACCGTGCGTCGCACCCGCGGCGCGCCGTCACGGCCGTAAACCGCTTACGTCAGCCCTTTACGTCAGCCCTTGACGATGGCTGGCGTCAGCCCGCGTCGGGATCGAGCCCGAAGCGCTTGATCCACTTCCAGAGGGTCATCCGGCTCACGCCCAGCCGCCGCGCGGCCGCCGCGCGACGTCCACCCTCGACCGCCAGCGCGCTCTGAATGAGCTCGGGGGTCAGGCTCGTCGCGCCCGGCTTCCGTACCGGCTCGGTCAGGGCGGGCGTCGCGCACCACGCCCCGACGTCCGCGGTGGGCTCGCCCGCTGGAGGCACCGGACCGGGGGCGCCCGCCCCGCGCACGCACGGCGGGAGATCCGGCAGCCCGATCTGGGCGCCGGTCCCGACCGCCGCCGCGAACTCGAGGGCGTGCTCGAGCTCTCGGACGTTGCCCGGCCAGGGGTAGCGCATCAGCGCCTCGAGCGCGTCGGGGGTGACGCCGGTGACGTGGCGGCCGGCTGGGAGCTCGAGCCGCTCGAGGAGCCCCTCGACGAGGAGCGGCAGGTCCCGAACGCGCTCGCGGAGCGGCGGGATGACGATCGGGAAGACCGCGAGCCGGTAGTACAGGTCGGCTCGGAACGTCCCCTCCTCGACCATGGCCCGGAGGTCGCGGTGGGTCGCGGTGATGATGCGGATGTCGACCCGGATCGGGGTGTTGTCGCCGACGCGCTCGAACTCGTGCTCCTGCAGGACGCGCAGGAGCTTGCGCTGCACCCGCGGCGAGATGTCGCCGATCTCGTCGAGGAAGAGGGTGCCGCCGTCGGCCTCCTCGAAGCGGCCCTTCCTGGAGGCGTGGGCGCCGGTGAACGCGCCGCGGACGTGCCCGAAGAGCTCGCTCTCGAGCAGGGTCTCGCTGAGCGCCGCGCAGCTCACCCGGACGAAGGGCCCCCGTCGGCGCGTGCTCGCGTTGTGGATGGCGTGGGCGACGAGCTCCTTGCCGGTGCCGGTCTCGCCGTGGACGAGGACGGCGGCACGGGAGCCGGCGGCGACATCGATCAGATCGTAGACGCGCTGCATGGCCGACTGGTGGCCGAGGAGGCGTCCGTAGCGCCGCTCGCCGGCCGCGCGACGGAGGCGCTGGACCTCGGCCTCGAGGGCCATGATCTCGGCGACGTCGGTCAGCGCCTCGATCCCGCCGAGGACCTCGCCGTCCGGGCCGCGCATCAGGCGCGCGTGCTTGACGGTCGGCAGGCGGTGGCCCTCGCGGTGTCGGATCCGGCACGGCGTCCCGACGACGTCGCCGCGGTCGAAGAGCGGGCAGCGGTCGGGCTGATCCGCGGTGGGCCCCTTGAAACAGGTGTCGCCCTCGAGCTTCTGACACGACCGGCCGAGCACCTCGTCGGCCCGGTAGCCGGTCAGATCCTCCATCGCCTGGTTCCAGGACGTGATCCGTCCACCGACGTCGACCGTGAAGACGCCGGTCGGCAGGGCGCTCAGGACGTTGCTCAGGAGCGTCTCCGGCGCGATGTCGCCGAGGCGGGGGAGGGGGGCCGGGGAGGGGGACGGATCGCGGGGCGAGCGGTTCATACCCGGGGGCCGTTTTCACGAATCATGCCGAGCGGAGCGGCGAGAGCTCGGGGGTGTGCGACCGCGCACAGGCGGGGCGCCTCCCGCCGCCTCGTGTCCTCCGGCGGACCGAACGGGTGGGCTATTTCGCACGTGCGAGGGCCTCGGGGCGTGTGAGGCGCCCCGATCCGCCCCCGGCGGTCAGAAGAGGACGTTGCACTGGATCGGCTCGGCCGACAGCGAGTCCTTGGGGTAGGCGGCGGCGAAGGTGATGCACATCTCGTCGGTGGAGTTCTTGTTGGGCCCGACGATGTGAGCCTTCGTGTTGTACCAGGTGCAGGTCCACTGCAGGCTCTCGCCGGCGGCGAGGCTCAGCGGCGGCCAGTACTCCTGATAGGCCGGGTGGGCCCAGTCGTCGTCGTAGTAGACCTCCTCGACGCCGCCGGCCTCGGTCACCGTCTCGATCGTGAACTCGGTGCCGAGCTCGTGGAAGTGGCTCATCAGCCCGAAGATCTCGACGTCGTACGGGACGTCGCAGGCCTTGGTCGAGGCGGTCTCGGCGCCAGGCGGCAGCAGGAAGCCCCAGTTGGCGAACCAGATGATGTCGGCGTGGTGCTCGATGACGGCCTCGTCCCCGGCGGCGAAGAGCTCGAGGTGGACCCCGCCCTCCATCGGCGCGTCGGTGTAGTTGATGACGTGCTGCTCGAGGATGAGGCGCTGCCCGGGCTGGAGGTGGAAGGCGACCCCGGCCGGGGTGTCGAAGGTCCGCTCCGGCGTGGCGGAGCCGAAGAGGTAGGCCGCGTCGCCGGAGAGCTGCTCGTCCGCGGGCGCGCAGTCGTGGACCGTCGCCTCGGCCTCGGTGACCGGCTCGAGGGCCTTGTCGTCGATGACCTTGTAGAGGTTGAAGTGGTGGGACTTGCCCTCCATCACCGCGTGGATGCGGACGAGATCGAGGGCGGAGTCGCCCGGCAGGTTGATGGTCTTACAGACCTGGCGCTCCTTGCCGACCGCCACGTCGAAGGGCTCGAGCCCGAGGGTCGTGACGGCCCCGACCGGGTTTCGGCCCTGTGGGGGCTCGGCGTCGGCGACCGACGTGTCCGCGGCGTCTGGCAAGGCGGTCTCCGCGGCGGTATCGTCGGGCGCGCCGGCGGTGTCGGTGATCGCGTCGTCGCTCGGAGAGCCGTCGGCGGTCGAGCCACCGCAGGCGGGGGCGAGGAGCAGGATGGAGCAGAGCAGAACGGACCGCTGCAGCACGCGAGCCTCCGTGGGTGTTCTCCGGGGCGCGCCGACTCGCTGCTGGTGCGGGCGACGCGCTTCGAGCCGGCAATGTAGCCGATCCCCTGGTGGCCGCCAAAGGGCGCGCCGATGACGCCGCTCCGCTGGGATCCGGCCGCCGCCCCGATCGTCGTGGTCGTGGGCACCGTGACCGTCTGCTACCTCGCCTTCCACTACCTGGCCGGGCCGGCGGTCGCGCGGCGTCTCTTCGGTCCACCCGACGGCGCGGCGCTCCGGACGGCGGTCGCGTTCTGGCGCCGGGGCGTCGGCTTCGTTCTCCTCGGCGTCGTCCCGCTCACGGTGCTGACCGTCGGGCTCGGCGCCGAGCCCACCGCGTACGGGTTGTCCCTCGACGACGCCGGGCTGTCCCTCATCCTCGCGGCCGTGACGTTGCTGGTCATGGTGCCGCTGATCGCGCTCCAGTCCCGCCGTCCGTGGTTCCATCATCACTACCCGGAGGCCCGCTTCACCGAGTGGACCCGCGGGCGGGAGGCCGCCAGCGCCGGCGCGTGGCTCGTCTATCTCGTCGCCTACGAGGTCTTCTTCCGGGGCTTCATGCTCTTCGGGCTCGCCCACCAGCTCGGCCCGTGGCCGGCCATCGTCATCACGACCGCGGCGTACGTCTTCGTCCACCTCGGCAAGAACGCCGGCGAGGGCGTGGGCTCGCTCCTGGTCGGGCTCCTGTACGGCGCGGTGGCCCTCCACACGGGCTCGATCTTGATGCCGCTGGTGGTCCACTGGGTCACCGCGGTCGCCGCGGACCTGCTCGCGGTGACCCACCACCCGGAGATGACCCGCACGTGAAGGTCGCGCTCTTCGTCACCTGCCTCACCGATCAGTTCGCGCCCCGCGCGGCCGAGGCGACGGTGCGGCTCCTGCGCCACCTCGGCTGCGAGGTCGAGCTCCCGCGCGGACAGACCTGCTGCGGGCAGCCGCACTACAACAACGGCTACGAGGGGGAGGCGCGGCGCCTGGCCAAGCGCATGACCCGCGTCTTTCGTGGCTACGACCACGTCGTGACCCCGAGCGGCTCCTGCGCGGCGACCGTCCGCCACCGCTACCCGGAGCTGCTGACCGAGGGCGGCGAGGCCTTCGCCCGCCGAACCTGGGAGCTCGGGGCCTTCGTGACCGAGGTGCTCGGCGTCGACCCCTCCCAGCTGGGTGCTGTCTGGGAGGGAAGGGTCGCGGTCCACGGCTCGTGTCACTACCGCGACCTGCCTCAGGGCGACACGACCCTGGGACTCCTGTCGGGCGTCTCGGGGCTCGAGGCCGTCCCCCTGGGCCCGCGCGGCCAGTGCTGCGGCTTCGGCGGTACCTTCGCCGTGAAGTACCCGGCGATCTCCGGGGCGCTCCTGAGTGACAAGCTCGCCGCGCTCCGCGAGGTCGACCCCATCGCGGTCGTCTGCAACGACGCCGGCTGTAGCCTCCACCTCGCCGGGGGCTGTCACCGTGCGGGGATGCCGCTGCCGTTCCTGCATGCCGCCGAGGTGCTCGCCGAGGGGCTCGGGCTCATGCCGCGGCGGCCGCGGAGGGTGGCGCGATGAGCCGGACGGACGACGCACCGCGGCGGGAGTCCGCCGAGGAGCTCCTCTTCCCGCCGCTGCCCCACACCGTGGGCGAGCGGGCGGCGCGGGCCCTCGACGACCCGCAGCTCCAGCGCTTCGTCAACGGCGCGACCCGCAAGAAGGACGACCTCCGGGTGCAGGTCCGCGAGGCGGCCTTCGGCGCCGACGCCGCCGCGATCCGGGCCTACGCCGGGCGCATCAAGCGCCACACCCTCGACCAGCTCGACGTCTACCTCGAGCGCTTCGCCACCGCCGCCTCGGCCCGCGGGACCGTCGTCCACGCGGCCGCCGACGCCGAGGAGGCCCGGTCCATCGTGCTCGACATCGCGGCTCGGGCCGGCGCCACCCGCTGCGTGAAGTCGAAGAGCATGGTCACCGAGGAGATCCGCCTCAACGCGGCCCTCGAGCGGGCCGGGGTGACCACCGTCGAGACCGATCTCGGCGAGTACATCCTGCAGCTCGATCACGACGCGCCGAGCCACATCGTCACGCCGATGATCCACAAGGACCGGACGGCGGTCGGGCGCGCGTTCTCCCGCGAGCTGGGCGCCGACTACACCGAGGACCCCGAGGAGCTGACGGCCATCGCTCGGCGCGAGCTCCGCGCGGCGTTCCACGGCGCGGATCTGGCGATCACCGGCGGCAACTTCCTCGTCGCCGAGGACGGCGCGGTCGTCATCTGCACCAACGAGGGCAACGGCCGGATGTGCGCGACCTGGCCGCGGGTCCGGATCGCGGTGGTCGGCATCGAGAAGCTCGTCCCGGACAAGGCGGCTCTGGCGGTGATGCTCGATCTGCTCGCGCGGACCAGCACCGGTCAGCCGCTCACGGTCTACACCTCGATCGTCAGCGGCCCGCGAGGCGAGGGCGAGGTCGACGGCCCGGAGGAGCTCCACGTCGTCCTGCTCGACAACGGCCGCAGCGACGTCCTGCGCGACGCCGAGATGCGCGACGCCCTGCGCTGCATCCGGTGCGGGGCGTGTCTGAATGCATGCCCGATCTACAGAAAGATCGGCGGTCACGCGTATGGCGCGGTCTACCCGGGCCCGATAGGGGCGGTCCTGACGCCGCTCCTGCGCGGGACGGCGAGCTACCCCGATCTACCGCAGGCCTCCTCGCTCTGCGGGGCCTGTCACGACGCCTGCCCGGTCGACATCGATCTCCCGCGGCTCCTCGTCGCCCACCGCCGGCGGCACGTCGCGGCCCGGCGGATCGGCTGGCGCGAGCGCCTGGTTCATCGCCTGTGGGCCTGGGGGCTCCGCGGACGCTGGCGCTACCGCTTCGGGGCCTGGGTGATGCGGCGGATCCTGCGGCGCCGCGCCGACGCGGGCGGCTTCGTCGCCCGGCTGCCCGGGCCCGGTCGCGGCTGGACCGAGGTCCGGAGCCTGCCGGCCCCGGCCGCGACGCCGTTCAGGGCGCGCTGGCGCAAGCTCTCGCGGAGGCGACCCGAATGAAGGTCGAAGATCTGGTGACGCGGGTTCGGTCCGCGCTCGGCGGGCGCCGCGAGGTCGCCGCGCCCGCGCCCCCGGTGGATGCGGCCTGGCGCACGTTCTCGGACGCGGCCGCGGACGGCGGGCTCGTCGAGCGCTTCGTGGCCGCCGCCCGGGCGGTCGGGGCCGAGGTCGAGCGCTGCGTCGCCGACGGGCTCGGTGACGCCGTCGCCCGGGTCTTGTCCGAGGCGGGCGCCACCCGGGTCGGCTACGGCGCGGACTGTGGGCTCGCGCGCGCCGGGACGGGGAGCGACGGTGACCCCTTCGAGCTCCACGCCGGGGTCACCGGGGTCGCCGCGGCGATCGCCCGCAGCGGCACGATCGCGCTGCACTCGGGGCCGGGGCGCCCGGGGATGCTGTCGACGGCACCGCCGCTGCACGTCGCCGTCGTCCGCGCCGAGCAGATCGTGGGCTCGCTGGCGGATTACCTGGCGACGCCCGTCGACGCCGAGCCGAGCGCGCGGGTCCTCGTCACCGGGCCGTCGAAGACCGCCGACATCGAGGGCATCCTCATCACCGGCGTCCACGGGCCCGGTCGCCTGGTGATCATCGTCGTCGGCTGACGTGCCTACTCGGGCTCGCGGCGGGTGATGTCGCGTGGATCCTTGGCGTGATCGAACCACTTCGAGTCGATGAAGCGCCGCAGGTTCGACGCGTAGAGGCAGTCCCTCAGGGCGTTCGTGCGCCACACCGCCCCCTGGTGGGAGGTGCTGCGCTGGATGAAGACGGCGCGCGACTTGGTCATCTCGCGCCGGGTCATCGTCCCCTCCTTCTCTTCGAGGACGTACGGGATCTTCAGCCGCTCGAGCTCGCGCATCAGGCGTCGGCTCTCGGTGGTCGTCTGCTGGTCGCCGAAGACGCTGATGAGCTTGTGGCGATCGAGCATCGGGATGGAGCCCTTCCAGGTCTCCTTGATCCAGTCGCGGAAGACGCCGGTCTGACCGTACAAGGCGTCGAAGAGGTAGACCTCGTCGACGTTCCAGCCGCCCTTGCTGATGCAGTTCGCGACGCCTTTGAAGCCGCCGGAGTGGGCGCTCATGATGAGCTTGCCGATGCGGGCGCGGCTCGGGATCCCGGCCGGGCCGAGCTTGGCCTGCAGGCGCGGCGTCTGGAGGGTCTTGCGGAGCTCGGTCAGCAGCGCGAGGAGCCCCCGCTCCTGGTCGAGCTTGCCGTAGTCCATGCTCTCGGCGTTCACCGGGCCCTGGGGGAACACGATGATCGCGTTCTGCTTGGAGTCGTAGAGCTGCTCTCGGAGCTGGTGACGCTTCATGGCGGCGTCCGCGGTGTCGCGGTAGCCGTGGAGGTGCATCACCGTGTCGATCTTGTAGTCCGAGCGGATGCGGAAGTAGTGCGGGACGAAGGCGATGACCGTCGGATCGCTCCAGCGCGCGCCCTTGGCGGGGAAGGGCGCGCTCTCGAGGTCCATCCAGATGGTCGTCCCGCGCTTGCCGACGTAGATGTCGCGGATCTTCGACTTCTCCCGCGCGGCCGCTCGGCGGGGCCAGAGGAGGGTCGTCGCGGCCGCGGCGGCGCCGACCTTCAGCAGCGAGCGGCGCGACAGCGGCGCTGGTATTTCGTTGGCGTCGGGGCGGTCAGGCATTCGCAGGGCGGAGCATCATATTAAAGGAGGGTCCACTCGGAGAGCTGGCGGAGCAGGAGCCCGGCGGCCAGGACGGCGGCCACGACCCCGGCGGCGCGACGGGCCTGCCGATAGTAGAGGAGGTGGCCGACGTAGGTCACGACCAGGACCGCGACGCCGATGAGCGGGTAGAAGGCGTCGTCCGCGTCGGACTTGAAGGCCGACCAGACCTTGGCGGCGATGGCCGCGACGGCGAAGAGCACGTAGAGCCCCGGGAGCCACGGGTAGAGCGAGGCCTTGTAGGGGCGCGGGAGGCTCGGCTGCAGGCGGCGGAGCGCGAAGAGCGAGAGCACGGTCAGGGTCCCGGTGAGGAACATCGCGATGCTCGTCATCTCGACGATCGCGTTGAACTCTCCGCTCAGCACGATGATCGCGGCGAGCCCGGCCTGGAGCCAGAGCGCCCGGCGCGGGACCTTGCGTGTGCCGCTGAGCTTGGCGGCGCCGGACCAGAAGGCGCCCCCCTTGCCCATGGCGTAGCCCACGCGGGCGGCCGACAGGATCGTCGCGTTCACCGAGGTGATGATGGCGACGGCGATGATGACGAGGACGATCGTCCCGAGGGCGGGGCTGCCGAGCGCGTTCGCCATGCCCGTGCCGGCGTCGGTCCAGCCGAGCCCGGCCAGCCCACCGAAGCCCAGGACGGCGATGAAGGCGACGCAGAGCAGGACGTAGAGCGCGGTGATGCCGAGGGTCGCCGAGATCATCGAGCGCGGGATGTTCTTTCCGGGCTCCTTCACCTCGCTGGCGACGTAGATGATGTTGATCCAGCCGCTGAAGACGAAGTTCACGAGCAAGAAGCCCGTAGCGAGGCCGCCGATCGTGAGGTCGCCGACCGGCTCGGGGGGCGGGACGTAGCCCTCGGGGCGGCCGCTGCCGAGGCCGACGATGGCGAGGACGACGAGCGCGGCGATCGGCAGGAGGGTCAGGAGTATCTGAGCGCCCGCGGAGACCCGCGTCCCGGCGTCGTTCAAGGCCGTCAGCACGACGATCAGCGCGATGGCGAGGAGCTGCGCGCCGTTGAACGGCCCGAGGACGTCGACGGTGAGGTCGACCCCGATGAGCCCGCTGACCTGATACTGGAAGACCGCGACGGACATCGACGCGACCGAGCCGGCGAAGATGGCGGCGAACAGGACCCAGCCGCTCGCGAAGGCGGTGGACGGCCCGAAGGCGGCGCGCTGGAAGACGTAGTCGCCGCCGGCCTTCGGGAGCATCGCGCCCAGCTCGCCGCAGGCGACCGAGCCGGCGAGGGCGAAGAGGCCGCCGACGACGAAGAGGGCGAAGAAGGCGCCGACGCTGCCGACGGCACCCGCGATCTGGCTCGGGAACAGGAAGATCCCGACCCCCAGCATCGAGCCCGCGACGATGGCGAAGCCGGCGAGCCCGCCGATGACCCGCGGGGTCTCGGTCTCGGCGTCGGTGGCTGGGGTTGTGGGCTCGGCCATGGGCATGCGCCTTGAACGGTCGGTTGCGGCGCCGGATTCCACGCACCGCACATCCCACGGGCGGAGCTCCGGCGCAGCGCTGGCGCGGAGGGATATCACGGGTTCGGGCCCGCGTCAGGTTTGATCCGGGGCGGGCGCTGACGGGGAGGGGGACGCGGACGCTGACGGGCAGGGGGACGCTGACGGGGAGGCGGACGCGGACGCTAGATGCGATGCGGGTCACTTTGGTGTAAGGCGCCGGTCTCATGAGACTTTTTACCACGGAGAGCACAGAGGCCACGGAGATTCCACTGAGATAGCAGCGTGTTCGCCTCTCCGTGGTCCTCTGTGTCTCCGTGTCTCGGTGGTAAAAAACTCCAGTCGTATCAGCGTGTTGCTGCTAGGTGACCGGCATTGACGCGAGAGGGGATGAGGAGGCGGCGGAGGATACGGAGGGGGAGGCGACCGCGAGCCACGTGGGTCGGAGCCCCTCCGGCGCGCGGTCGTCCCGACCGCCTCTCTGGCGCGGCGTCGACGCTCGTCGGCTACTCCGCGCGCTGCTTCAGGCACATCGCGAGGAGGTCGTCGGCCCGCGCGTCGTCGGGCGCGCCCAGCGGGAGGCGCGCGAGGTGGGCCATCGCCACCGCGACGGGGTCGGTTGCGCCCGCGACCTTGGCCGCGGCGAGGGCGAGGAGCCCGGCGTCGGCGCGCGCGATCGGCTCGATCGCCGCGTCCGAGGGCGGCGTGCCCGTGGCGCTCCAGATCCCGAGCCACGCGGCCAGGGCAAAGCAGCGGTAGCCGTCCGAGCGCGACACGTCCGAGCCGACCGACAGCAGCGTCTCGTGGAGCGCGTACGCGCCGGTCGGGTTCGCGAGCAGCGCCTCGGCCAGCGCGGCGCCGGCGACGTCGCCCGCCCGGAGGTGCTTGTCGACCGCCTCGACGAGGTCCGTGTGCGGCGGGTCCTGCTCGAGCGCCCGCGCGCAGAGGACCGCGAGGCGGTGCAGCGCGGCGTCGGCCTCGACGCGGCGCAGCAGAGAGACCAGCACGGCCACCCCGGCGTCGTGGCGCCCGGCGTCGAGCAGATCGGCCGCGGCCGCGAGGCGGTTCTCCACGCTGTGCGGGTCGTCGTCCTGCTCGGGGGCCGCCGCGTCGCTCGGCGGCGGAGCGTCGGGCAGGGTCGCGGCGAGCCGGGCGAACGCGATCCGCCGCTCGAGCCCCGGTGGCAGGAGCCCCCAGCGCGCACAGGCCGCGGCCCGGGCGTCGGCGCTACCGGCGAGGGTCACCTCGTCTTCCGGCGCGTGCTCGGCGAGCGCCGCGGTCAGGCTGCGCCGCGCGTCCGCGTCGAGGGCGTCGGCGAGCCGCGTCGCCTGGAGCAGCGCGGGCAGATCACCGCGGGCGAGCCACCCGTTGGCGGCCCGCTCGGACGCGCCGATCGACTCGAAGAGCCCCAGATCGCCGTCGGTCGGCGCTGCCCCGTCGCCGAGCGCCAGGAGCCGCCCGGTCCAATCCCGTCGAGGGGCCGCTGGCGGCGTCACCTTCGGCCGGGGCACCGAGCGCCGCGCCAGGGCCGTCTGCGCCGCCGCTGCGCCCGCCCCGAGGGACGGGTCCACGAGCAGCGCCGCTCGGGCGTTCAGCGCGAGCTCGATGCTATCGTCGGTGGCCGCCGCCGCCGCGTCGATCAGGTGCTGCGTGCCGGCGTCGATGTCGCCGGCGCGGTCGGCCCGATCGGCCGCGGCGATCAGCGCCTCCGCCCCGAAGGCCGGTGCGTCGCCGGTGTCCTCGAGGGCCGCCGCCTCCTCGAGCCAGGAGAAGGCCGGGCCGAGCGCGTCGGGCGCCGCCAGGGCGGGCCGCCGGAGACGCGCCAGCGGCGCGTTCACGACACGGCGCCCGTCGAGGACCGGCACGAGCCACTCGGCGCCGGTCAGGGCCGACGTGTCCATCGCCGCGAGCCAGCCGGACGCGGCCAGCCGCAGCGCCTCGGGGGCGACGGCGGGGACCGCACGGACGGGCTCGAGCAGCGCCTCCCAGCGCGAGGCCTCGGCCCGCGCGCCGTCGTCCAGGCGTCCCGCGCCCAGCCGGAAGCGCCAGAGCGCCAGATCCGCCAGACTCGGCGCCGGTGACGCTCCGTCGAGCTGGCCCAGGAGCCGCTCGGCCCGGGCAGCCTCGCTGCCGATCGCGAGCAGGAGCTCCATCGCGGCCGCCGCCCGCTCGGGCTCGGCCGCGGGATCGGGCAGGGTCACCAGCGCGCTGGCGAGCTCGGCAAGCTCCTCGGGGGTCCGGCGCGCGAGCCGCGCGCGCACCTCGGCCGCGTCTCCCTCGGGCAGCTCGAGCGGCGCCGGCGGAACGAAGCCGCGCTCGCGGAGCTGCGCTCTCGCGCTCGCCAGCTCGGCGTCGTCCGGGTACAGGGTCGACAGGGCGTTGCACCAGGCGATGAGCCCCTGGCGCACGCGCTCGGTCCCGACGCGCCCCTCGTCGAGGTCGTTGCGCCAGGCCGCGGCGCGATCAGCGAGGCGCCGCGCCGGAGATCTCAGGGCTTTTTTTTTCCGGCGGGGGTGAGCTCGAAGGTCCGTCCGGCGACGGTCAGCGTCGTCGGGAAGCGGGGCGAGGCGAGCAACGAGGCGGGGAGCCCCAGCCGGCCCCAGTCCGCGCCGAAGAAGCAGGCGCCGAGGGACTCGCCGCCGGCCGCGCCGCCGAGGGCCTCGGCCAGGGCGGCGGAGAACGCCCCGGGGGAGGGCGGAGGGCCGCCGTCGCTCCAGTGGATGGCGACCTCGTCGCGGCCGTCCGTCGGCGGATCGTCCTCGCGCCGGAGCGTCATCAGGACCCGGGAGCCGCCGTCGTCGACCGGGATCGGCAGGGGCGTCGCCAGGCGGGCGGCGCGGCTCACGGCGATCTCGACCAGCGCGCTCCCGCGCTTCAGCGGCAGGATCGCGGCGACCTCCTCGGCTCGGATGTTCGCGCCGAGGGCCAGCGCCCGCAGCACGGCGCCCGGGGTCAGGGCGCTCGCGGCCGGGCCGCCGGCCTCGAGGACGAGGGGCTCGTGGGTCGCGATCACGGCGTCACCTCGGCGGGCTTGGCGTCAGCCGCGGCGGGCTCGGCGTCGGCCTCGGCGGGCTCGGCGTCGGCCTCGGCGGGCTCGGCGTCGGCCTCGGCGGGCTTGGCGTCCGTCTCGGCGGGCTTGGTGGCGGGCTCGGCGTCAGCCTCGGCGCCGCGCCCCATCGCCGCGAGGAGGTCCGCCCCGGCCGCGGCGATCGACGGCGGGTCCTGAGCGGGCTTCTGCTCGCCCTTCGGCTCCGCGTCCCCGCCCTTCGGCGTCGGCTTCTGGTCGGGAGCGCCGCCCTTGTCCTTCCTCTTGCCCTTCTTCTTGCCGTCGTCGTCGCCGTCGCCCTCGGCGCCTTCGGGCGCGTCGCCGCTGAGATCGCTGACGATCGCATACGCGCGCTGGCCGGGCTTGGTGCCGTCATCGGTCCGCGCGACGAGGCCCCAGAGGCGTCGCCCGCGACCGCCGATCTTGTCGGGCTCGAGCCCCGCCGGGAGCCGCTCGGGGTTGATCGCCGGGCGCGCGCGGAACTCGTCTCCACCGTGGGGCTTGAGGAGCCGCGCCACGAGGCGCTTCTTCTTCTTGTCCCAGCTGACCTTGAGGGGGACCGGCTTGCCGGAGTCGACGCCGAAGGCCTCCTCGTCCCGGCTCCAGCGCGCGGCGACGGCGGCGGCGTCGAGGTCGAGGCGGACCTGACCACGGTCGGCGATCCAGTAGACCCGGAGCCCGTCGCGATCGCGTGAGGGGTCGGCGTCCTGCCCGCGGAGCGGGGCGCGCACGATGTCGCCCTTCTCGAGATCGGCGGGGGTGATCCCGGTCGGCAGGTCCTCGGCCCGCACCATCGTCCGGAGGTGCTTGTGCTCGTACCCCTCGGGCGCCGGGTGCTCGGTCAGCTCGACCAGGGCGTAGCTGCGGGTGGTGAAGACGACCGACAGCGGGAAGACCTTGCCGGTACCGACGCCGAGCTTGTGCTCGTAGGCGAGGAGCGTCTCGTAGCGCGCCTTCTTGAAGGCCGGGTCGTCCTTCATCCGGGCCTTGAGGGACTGCGCCTCGGCGGCGTGGGGCCCCTTCTTCTCGAGCAGCGGCTTGAGCGCGGCCTCGGCCTCGCCGAGGTGCTCGTGCCTGGCCACCAGCGCTCGCGCCAGGGTGAGCCTCGCCTCCGGGAAGCCGCGGTGCTTGACCGCCGCGCGGGCGACGTCGACCACCTGATCGCCGTCCTCGCCGAGCTCGGTCGCCAGGGCCAGCGCGCGGTGCCAGATCGCGTCCCGGCCCCGGAGCTCGCGGACCTTGAGGAGCCTGTCGGACACGAAGGCGAAGGTGCGGCTGGCGCCGAAGGTCTCGGTCACGAGCCCCAGCACCCGATCGAGGTCGTCGGCGCTCCAACGCGCCGCGGCCGCGGGCGGCAGCGCGTCGAGGACGCGCTCGAGGACGGCGCTCTCGAAGGGCGCCGCGAGGCCCTGACGGAGGTTCGCCACGAGGCGATCGGCCAGCCCGCGCGCGGCGTGCTTGCTCTTCGGATCGGCCTCGAGGGTGTGCTGCCACAGGGTGAGGAGCGCGCCGGTGTCGCCGCTCGCCTCGTAGAGGACGGCCCGCGCCTCGAACCAGCGCGGATCGTCGGCGTCCATCACCGGCCCGAGCAGGTCGGTGATGTGGCTCGCCGTCGCCTGGTCGAGCTGCCCCGCCCGGTGGATGGTCCGCAGGAGCCGGCTCGTCCGCTTCGGCCCCGTGGCGTGGCCCTTGACGTCGGCCTCGAGCAGCGCGAGCGCGTCGCGTCGGATGTCCGAGGCGGGCGTCGCCGAGCGCGCCTCGAGGGCGAGGACGCCGCTCAAGATCTCGCGCGCCGCCGGGGTCTCGCCGAAGCGCCCCTCGACGTCCTTGAGGAGCCCGCGCACGGTGCCCAGCGCCGCGGCCCGCTCGTCTCCCTGGCTGGCTCGCGCCTCGAGCAGCGCCAGGCGCACCCGATCGAGGGCGGCCCCGGGGTGCTCAGGCAGCCGCGCGGCGACCCGGTCGGCCGCCTCGCGCACCGTCGTCGCGGCGGCGGCGGCGGCGTCCTTCACCTCGTCGGCGTCGGCGCGGGACGCGCTGACCACCAGCTCGACCGCCGCGGCCACCAGCCGCGGCCCGACCTGGGGCTTGGAGAGCGCGCTCGCGACCGCCTTCACGTCGCCCGCGGTGCGCGCGTCGTCGGTCGCGCCGGCCGCGCCCAGGGCGAGCGCCAGGGCCGCGGCCAGGTCGTCGCCGTCACGCTCGAGGGTCTCGGCGAGGCGGCGCCGTACCCCCATGAAGAGGGTGTGGGCGGCCTCCCGCGTGGCGTTGTCGGACAGCCCCTCGGCGACGGCGACCGCGAGGTTGTGGTCGGCCCAGGCCGACGGGGCCCCCGCCTGCGCGAGGGCCTGGTCCGCGAGGGCCCGGGTCGCGTCGGCGATACGGCGGACGTGGTCGGCGTGGAGTCCGGCGGGGAGCTCGGCGACGAAGCGGTCGAGCGCTTCGCGCGTGGCGGCGAGGTTCATCGCGTGCTCATGGGGTCAGGGGTACCGCCGCTCGCTCTTGCGATGCGGCAAAGTATCGCTCACGATCCAGGAAAGGACGGATTGGCGTATTTTTTTGCGCCGCGGGGAGACCGCGGTCGGACGTGCTCCGGAAGGCTCTCTGATCCGTGGCGTTCAGCGACATTCCGCAACATCCCGCACCGTCGTTCTTCCTCCACCGATGGCGTCCGTGTCTGCAGCCTTATATGGAGGAAAGCGGAGGATCGTCAATCGCGGTCGCGTCGTCGTGGTCGCCGTCTCGTTCGCCCGCCGACTCCTCGACCCCGGCGTCGTCGTGCACCGGAGGGGAGTCGCGGCGGAGTCCCCGGGTGCCCTTGCGGCGCAGCGACGGCTTTCGCTAAGGTAGCGGGCGTCGGTCACGCCGCTGCTGTTCGCGGACGAGCACGACCCGGGTCTCTGGGGGTGTTTCAGGATGAGGAATCGAATCCTTGGCTTCACGGCGGCGTGCGCCCTCGTGGGCGCGCTCGGCGGGAACGCTGGCGCAGCGACCGTCACGGTCGACGCGCTCGCGGCCGCTGGCGGCTGCAGTCTCGAGGAGGCGGTGAGCTCCATCAACGGCCAGGCGGGGATCGGGGGCTGTAGCGGGACCGGGACCTTCGGGGTCGATGACACCATCGTCTTCGACGGCGCCCTGTCGGGCACGACCCAGGCCTCCGCCGCCATGACCCTGAGCCGCGCGGTCACGATCACCGGGCCCGGCGCGAGCGACGTGACGGTGAGCGCGGCCAGCGGGCAGCGCCTCTTCGTGGTCGCGCCCGGGGTCACGGCCGAGATCACGGGGCTGACGCTCTCCGGAGGCACGGCCCCGGACGGGGGCGCGATCCGTGTCGGCGCGCCGGGCAACCCGGCGACGCTGACGATCGAGGGCTGTAGCTTCGACAGCAACAGCGCGACCGGTGACGGCTCCTCGAGCGCCTACGGCGGCGCCATCGCGAGCGACGGCGTGCTGACCGTCCGCGACAGCTACTTCTCCCTGAACGAGGCCGCGGGGCAGGGCGGCACCGCCGGCGACTCGGCCGTGGGTGGCGCGGTCGCCTGCTTCAGCGGCAGCTGCGTCTTCGAGCGCAGCGGCTTCGAGCTCAACCTCGCCTCCGGCGGCGCCGGCGGCACCTCCAGAGGCGGCAGCGCCAACGGCGGCGCCATCGCCGCGGGCGTGGCGAGCAGCATGACGCTGCGGGTCGTCAACTGCAGCTTCATCGACAACGAGTCGAACGGCGGCACCGGTAGCTCCGAGGGCGTCGGCGTGGGCGGCGCCATCTCGGTCGGCGGCGCCGCGAGCCAGGCGCTCGTCGTCAACAGCAGCTTCTCGGGCAACGTCCGCAGCACCCTCGGCGGCAGCGCGACGCCCGACTCGGTCGCGCGGACGGCCGGCGCGGTCACGCTCCGCAACTCGATCCTCAGCGGCGGCTGCACCGGCACCGTCACGTCGGCGGGCTTCAACCTCTTCGTCAGCGGGGCGGTCGCGACCTCCTGCGGCGCCGTCGGCGCCGACCTCGCGCCGGCCGATCCGGCCTTCGGCGCGTCCGCCAACGGCGTCCTGCCGCTCGGCCCCTCCAGCCCGGCGATCGACGCCGCCTCCTGTGACGACGGCGCCCCGACGCCGATCACCATCGCGACCGACCAGCGAGGTGCGGGGCGCCCGAACGGCAACGGCTGTGACGTCGGCGCCTTCGAGGCTCCCCGTGACGTCGACCTCGCCGTCTCCCAGACCCTGTCGAGCTCGCTCTACGTCCCGGCGACCGGCGGGGACCCGACGATCGCGGTCACCGTCCGCGTCGACAACACCTCGTCGACCACGGCCCACGCCGTGACCACGCTGTCCGACGCGTCGAACGATCGCGTCTTCTCGAGCTCCACCGGGAGCTGCGCCCCCGACGGGCTCGGCGACGTGGTCTGCGATCTCGGGACGATCGGCGCCGGCAGCTTCGTCCAGGTCGTCATCACCTGGGAGATCGCCGCCGGGACGACCAGCGACCAGACCTTCGAGACCCTCGTCAGCGCCCGCGAGAACGACACCGACGGCACCGACGATCTGGCGTCCGACACCCTGACCATCAAGTACTGCGGCGACTCCTCCACCGACGGCGGCGAGGTCTGCGACGACGGCTCGACCCCCGGAGGTTGCGCCGTGACGTGCGATGGCTGCGCGACCGGCTGGCGCGACGGCGTCGGCACCTGCGACACCTGCGCCATCGGCTACTACGGCCCGACCTGCACCCCGTGCCCCGGCGCCCCCGACAACGTCTGCAACGGCCACGGCACCTGCGACGGCTCCGGGACGACCAGCGGCACCGGCACCTGCACCTGCAACACCGGGTTCGTGTCGAGCGGCGGCGTCTGCAACGCCTGCACGCCCGGCTACGGCGGCGCGAACTGCCTGCCGTGCCCCGGCGGCGCGCTCACCCCGTGCAACGACAACGGGACGTGTCTCGGCAGCGGCGACATCACCGCGCCGAACGTCACCTGCGACTGCGACGAGGGCTTCAGCAACGCCGACTGCTCCAACGCCTGCGGCGACGGCGAGGTCATCGCCCCCGAGGTCTGTGACGACCAGGGCGAGTCCTCGACCTGTGATGTCGACTGCACGGCCCCGGCCTGCGGTGACGGCATCGTCAACGCCCTGGCCGGCGAGGCCTGTGACGACGGCACGCCGAGCGGCGGCGACGGCTGCGCGGCCTGCATGGTCGAGCCGGGCTGGACCTGCACCGGCCCCGGCGCGTGCAGCCGCGACTGCGGGACGTTCTACGACTTCGCCGACGGACAGGGCGAGTGGCGGGCCACCGGCGCTGGCGACGGCAAGTTCACCTACGGCACCGCCAGCGCCATCTTCGGCGGTGGCGTGGTCGGCTGGGAGACCGGGCTCGCCGCGCCGCTCCCGGGCGACGGCAGCTTCAACACCGCGATCTGGCGCCAGATCGCCTTCGCCCCGGCGGAGGACGCGCGCGAGACGCGGCTGGTCGTGACCTATCGCATGGACAACAACCAGGACTGCGTCGCGGTCCGGCTCTCCGAGACCGCGACCCACTCCAGCGCCGACGAGGTCTACCGCGACTGCGTCCACGGCGATCCGAGCGTCGACCGCCACGCCGACATCCTCGTGCCCTCCGACGACCTCGGCGAGACCCGCTACGTCTTCGTCCTGTTCATCGCGTCGGATCAGGCCGGCGCGCGCGCCGGCGTCGTGGTCACCGACGTCAGCGTCTTCAGCGACGCCGACGAGGACTTCGACGGCGGGACGATCACCGACGGCTACGACTACAAGTCGCTCAGCTGCGGGGACGGCTGCGTCGACGCCGACGTCGACGGCTACGGCGACGCCACCAGCCGCTCGCCGGCCAGCTGCTCGCAGGCGGGCACCGACTGCCTCGACGAGATCTTCGAGGCCCACCCCGGGCGCCTCGAGGACTGCTTCAACCTCATCGACAACGACTGTAACGGCCTCGCCGGCGGGGCCGACCCGTACTGCGCGGAGGACTGCGGCAACTTCCAGGACGACAGCGGCTCGAGCGACATGCTCATCGACTGCGAGGACCCGGTCTGCGACCTGGCGCTCCTGACCGATCCGCCGATCGACCCCGACCGCGCGCCGATGTGCGCCTCGCCGTGTCTGCTGACCTGGAACTTCGGCTGGGGCAAGTCGCTCGTGCCGGATCCGGCCGGGCATACCGTCTTCGAGCACGACGTCGCCGCCGGCGTGTGGCGGACCACCGGGATCGCGCCGTCGGCGACCAACCGCGTCGGCCGCATCCAGCTCGAGGTGCCGTTCGGCGACATGTTCGACATGGGCCCGGCCCCGACGGTCGAGGTCGACTACGTCCTGCACGGTCAGAGCGGCAACGAGCTCGCCGTCTGCGCCGAGGACGCGTCGAGCCCCACGGCCACGCCGTGTCACCAGCGTCCCGTCTGTGACGCTCCGCACGACGCGCCGCACACCGCGTGCAAGGTCGTCGCGACGGCCAACAGCGACGGCTCGACCCTGCGCCTGCCGCTCGCCGGCTGGCTCCCCAGCACCCCGTACCCGGACACCGTGACGGCCATCCTGCTGACGGTCTCGTTCAACAGCGGCTCGGTGCCCTACGCGACCGAGGGCGCGATCATCGAGGAGATCCGCCTCGGATCCGACGCCGACAACGACGGCGAGTACGAGGGCACCGACCTCTTCACGACCGACAACCCCGGCACCACCGCCCGCGAGGACCGCCTCGTCTGCGACCGCTGCTGGGACCGCGACTTCGACTTCTTCGGCGACGCCCTCAGCCCCGACCTGACGACCTGCCAGGCCTTCATCAACAACCCGGCCTACGCGACCGTGCCGGACTGCGACGACACCCGCTCCACCGTGCGACCGGACCTCGGCATCGAGACGAGCTGCTCCGACGGCTTCGACAACGACTGCGACGGGTTCCTCGACGCCCTCGACGTCCTCGACTGCGGCAGCGAGGACTGCGCCAACGGCATCGACGACAACGGCGACGGCAACATCGACTGTGGCGACCCGACCTGCGCCGGCGACGAGCTGATCGGCCGGCTCCCGAACCCGGCCTGCGACGTCTGCTACACGGGCTACGACTTCGTGGTCGGCGACAGCGGCGGCGGCGGCGGCTGGATCGCCTCCGGGCGCCTCGGGACCGCCGTCAAGAACGACATCTTCCAGGTCGGCAAGAGCACCTATCACGGCACGCAGCTCGCCCGTTCGATCTACGGCTGGGAGTCGCTCCTCGACGCCATGGTCGGCGGCGCCGGCTCGGGCCGCGTCCGGGCGTGGCTCCAGCGGAGCGTCAACGTCCCGACGACGATGTCGGAGCCGGCCCTCGAGATCGTCTACCACTTCGACGGCGACGCCGATCACGACCACGCCTGGGGCGTCTGCTTCAACGTCCCGTCCGCGACCGCCTGCGCGCTCAGCCAGCCGGCCAACGTCGCCTGGAGCACGACCACCGACACGGTCCCGACCGGCGCGTCGACCGCCCCGGTCATCGACGACGAGACCGGCGTCGCGACCTTCAACGACCGCTACTTCGACCACGTGGTCATCCCGTTCCCGAAGACGGGGACCAACACGGTCTACCTCTTCTTCGACAGCCAGGGCGCCACGGACGCCGAGAACAACGCCGTCCGCGGCCTCTTCATCGACCGCATCCTGGTCCGGAGCGACGCCGACTTCGACGCTGGTACCGGCGCCCCGAGCGCGAGCGTCGGCTACGAGAACTTCGACGCGAGCTGTGACCACTGCGTCGACCGGGACGAGGACGGCTACGGCGACGCCGACGTCATCGGCGCCGACCTCAGCGTCTGCGACAACCCCGAGGCGGACTGCGACGACAACGACGACTTCACCAACCCGGGCGTCAACTTCATCGAGGGCCAGACCCCGAGCGAGAAGGTCCCGGTGGACTACTGCTACCGACCCGGCGACTCGCCCATCGACAAGGACAACAACTGCGACGGGAAGTCCGACGGCGAGGACTCGAGCTGCGCGGTGTGCGGCAACGGCATCATCGACTTCGGCGAGACCTGCGACGACGGGCCGAACGACTTCAACCCGGTCAGCGGCGACGGCTGCACGGGCAACAACGATCCGGCCGGGCGCCAGCCGTGCCAGATCGAGACGGGCGGGCTCTACATCACCGAGATCCACCTGCCCATCCTCTTCGGCAACCCGGCCGAGCAGTGGATCGAGATCTACAACGCGACGAACACGACCTACGACCTCGCGAGCCTCGGCTTCGAGCTGGTCGTCGGGCCCTGTGACTTCGATCCGGCGAGCCACCTGCCCACGGATCTGGAGTCCTGCCGGCGCCTCAAGTTCACCGGCGACGACGCGGTCTGCACCTACCAGACCACGGCGACCATCGGGCCCAACGAGTACTACGTCGTGAACTTCGGGCCGATCGCGAGCTCGGGCTTCGCGAACCCGTCCATCGACATCGACGCCTCGTGCGTCGCGCCGGTGTCGCTGTCCCAGATCGGCGACACCATCTCGTTCCTGCTCGACAGCGGCGGCGGCCCGGAGATCGCCGACCAGGTGGCCTTCGTGAACCCCCCGCCGCCCGATCCGCAGCCGTGGAGCTGCGCGCTGACGAACTTCCGTACGTCGAACGGCCGGTCGTTCATGCTGGCGGACCCGCCGAACCACAACCAGGGCTCGAACGACACCGCGGCGAACTGGTGCCTGGCCGGCCCGAGCCTCGACAACCGCTACGCCAATACGGATCGCCACTTCGGCTCGCCGGGCGCGCCGGGCAGCTGCGGTGAGTTCAACTGCGACGGCATCAACGACGACTGCCACTGCGTGGGCGAGGGCGCCGACCGCGTCTGTGTCGACGAGATCGACGGGACCTACCTCGTCGACCCCGACGGCGACGAGGTCTGCAGCCAGCTCGACGCCCAGGGGCACTACGTCGGCGTCGACTGCAAGCCGCTGGTGAAGAGCTGCGGCCTCGGCCCGACCTGCACGAGCGACGTCGACGGCGACGGCTACGTCGACTGCCTCGACGGCTGCGAGGACATCGACAACGACGGCTACGGCCGCACGGTCACGGTGGACGGCCCGGCGTGCTCGCTGCCGCTCATCGAGGGCGTGGTCCAGCCCTCCTGCGTCACCCCGGGCTGTAACGCCATCGACGGCCGGACCGGGGCCGAGCAGGTCTGCGAGGGCATCGCCCAGTCCTTCCCGGGCAACCCCGAGATCTGCGACGACGCGTACGACAACGACTGCGACGGCGTGTCCAACTGTCTCGACACCGACTGCGTCAACACCGAGGGCTGCAAGGGCGAGACCTGCGCCTCGCAGGTCGAGACCATCAGCTGCGGCGGCTCGGTCACGGCCATCCCGCGGAGCGCCGACTTCCCGACCTGCACGTCGGGCGGCGCCAACGGAAACGACAAGGTCTACCGCTTCCAGCCGCTCCAGGCCGGCCCGGTGTCCTTCATCGTCGAGAACCTCGGCAGCCGGCGCTACGAGCTCCAGGTCTACTCCGACACCTGCGCCCAGTCGTCGTGCGGCGTGGCGAGCGCGACCAGCGGCTCGTTCTGCATCGGCGGCGGCCAGGTGACCATCCCGGACGCCGACCCGGCGAGCACCTACTACGTCGTCGTCAAGCAGATCGGCGCGTGCACCAACGGCGCGAGCCCGGCGGCGAAGCTGACGGCCTCGTGCCCCGAGATCTGCAACGGCAACGGCCTCGACGAGGACGCCAACGGCAAGACGGACTGCGACGACACGACCTGCGTCCAGATCGACGCCGCGACCCCGCCGGCGCCGCTCTGCGCCGCGCTCGACTACGACGGGGACGGCGTCACCAACCAGGCCGAGTACACCTGCGGGACCAACCGGCTCATCGGGACCGAGAGCATCGGCGACGATCGCTTCAAGGATCCCGACATGGACAACCAGCTCAACTGCGTCGACACCGACGACGACAACGACGGGGCCAGCGACGCGCAGGAGACGACGAGCTGCCTCAACCCGTTGTCGAAGAACAACCCGGCCCACTACCCGATGGCCAGCCCGGCGTGCACGGGCGGCGTCAACGGGCCGGCGTGCTCGGGGGCGGCGCCCCTGGCCTGCGAGGAGCCCGGGGTCGACGCGGACTGCAACAGCTTGGCGGACCGGACCGAGGCGGCCTGCGGCACCAAGGAGGCGGCCTGCGGCAACCACGTCGACGACGACGGCGACGGCCGGGTCGACTGCGCCGACGACGACTGCATCCCGGATCCGCTGTGCTGCGAGTACGACTGGGACAGCGACAACGCGCTGAACTGCACCGAGCTCGCCTGCAACACCAACCCGCGCGACGCGAGCAGCGTCCCGACGCCGCTCCAGGCGGGCGACCACGACGGTGACACGATCCCGAACTGCTCGGATCCCGACGACGACGACGATACGTTCAGTGACGTCGAGGAGACGCTCTGCGGTAGCGATCCGTACGACGATCAGTCGGTCCCCGACGACAACGACGGCGACCGTCAGTGTGACCCCGTAGACCCGGACGACGACAACGACGACTTCCCGGACCTCCAGGAGTTGTCCTGCATGAGCGACCCGTTCGATCCGGCGTCGACGCCGCTCGACGACGCCCACGATCTCGACCACGACGCGATCTGTGACGCCAACGACGACGACATCGACGGGGACGGCTGGCTGAACTTCGAGGAGATCAGCTGCGAGACCGATCCGCGCGACGCCGCCTCGAACCCCACGGCGATGGGCGCCGACGTCGACGACGACCACCTGTGCGATCGCATCGACACCGACGACGACGGCGACGGCTGGCCCGACAGCGACGAGAACGCGTGCCAGACCGACAAGAACGACCCCAACGACGTGCCGGCCGACTGCGACGAGGATCGCGAGTGCGACTTCATCGACACCGACGACGACGGTGACGGCTCGCCGGACACCATCGAGCAGCTCTGCGGGACGGGCGTCTGTGACGCGCTCTCGAAGCCGCTCGAGATCGACACCGTGGACACCGACGGCGACACCCTCGAGAACTGCATCGATCCCGACGACGACAACGACGACATCCCGGACGCGGTCGAGACCGCCGGCTGCCCAGCCCCCGTGCCCGCGCCCCTCGAGGGTCCGAACTGCACCGATCCGTACAAGAAGGACACGGACAAGGACGGGCTCGAGGACGGCGTCGAGGACGCCAACCACGACGGCATGACGAACGGGGAGGAGACCTCGCCGGTGCGGATCGACACCGACGGCGACGGTTTGAGCGACGCCATCGAGGCGGCCAGCTGCTACCCGACCGAGGTCGAGAACGAGTGCGCCCCGTCCGAGGGCTGGAACAAGGACACCGACGGCGACGACATCCTCGACGGCTTCGAGGACGCCAACCACGACGGGTCCCTCGGCGTGAACGAGACCAACCCGCTCATCGCGGACACCGACGGCGACGGCTTCGACGATGGCAACGAACGCGACTGCTTGACGGATCCGCTGAGCACGCTGAGCTACCCCCTCGACCTCAACGAGAACGGGACCTGCGACGGGGCCGAGAAGGACACCGACGAGGACGGCATCTCGGATGCGCTCGAGGAGTACTGCGGGACCGATCCGCTCGACAACGCGTCGACGCCGAGCCTCGGAGACCTGCAGGACACCGACGAGGACGAGACGATCAACTGCCGCGACGTCGACGACGACGAGGACGGCTTCGCCGACATCGACGAGATCGACTGCGGGACGGATCCGCGGGATGACACCGAGGCGCCGACCCTCGACGGCATCAGCGACTACGACGGCGACGGGATCAAGAACTGCGTCGACCTCGACGACGACGACGACGGCATCGACGACATCGTGGAGGTCAACGAGCTCGGGACCGACCCGCAGGACTGGGACAGCGACGACGACGGCCTGTCCGATGGTCAGGAGGACAAGCTCGGGACCGATCCGAACAACGTCGACAGCGACTTCGACGGGGTCCAGGACGGCACCGAGTACGGGCTCATCGAGCTCGACCGTCACGACGACACGGATCCGGACGTCTTCGTCCCCGACGCAGACCCGACGACCAAGACCGGGCCGAAGAACCCGGACACCGACGGCGACGGGCTCAAGGACGGCGAGGAAGACGCGAACGGCAACGGCAACGTCGACGAGGGCGAGGGCGACCCGCTCGATCCGACCGACGGCCTGCGCGACACCGACGCGGACGGCCTCATCGACCGTGACGAGCGGTTCGTGTGGAACACCGACCCGTTCGACAAGGACACTGACCACGACGGCCTGGACGACAAGCTCGAGGTCCTCGTCCACGATACGGATCCGAACGTTCCCGACACGGACGGCGGTGGCATCATCGACGGCTTCGAGGTCGAGAACGGGACGGACCCGAAGCTGGCGGAGGACGACTTTACAGGCGCCGTGATTAGTGGCGACAATGTCTTTGGTTGCACCTCTGGAGGGAGTGGAGAGGCCGCGATGCTGTTCATCACCATCCTCGGCGGGATCCTGATGGTCCTGCGACGGAAGTCCTCGGCGCTCGGAGCGGTCCTTCTGACCGCCGGGCTGGCAGCGACGGGAGCGAGCCCGGCGCACGCCCAGGCCACGCCTTCGGGCAACATCGAGCAGTTCGTGCCGGGTGGGGGTGGCGACCGCGTCTGGTCGGTCGAGACCTCGGCCGTGGCGCCTGCCTGGACGCCCTACGCGTCCTTCCTCTTCTTCGGCGAGCGGAACAGCTTGATCCTGACCGCCGGGCGGCACGAGGAGGAGCTCATCGGCAACCAGCAGGTGGCCAACCTGCAGCTCGGCATCGGGCTGGCGGACTACCTGCAGTTCGACATCGGCCTGCCCTTCGTCGTCGGCATGGAGAGCGGGGGGACGACGTCCATCAACCCGCTGTCCGGTGGCGGCATGATGGACATGCTGATCCGCCTCCGCGGGCGGATCATCAACAACCGCCTCGGCGGGTTCGGGCTCGGCCTGACGGCTGGCGTCACCGTCCCGACGGGGGACGACGACCACTTCCGTGGGGATCCCGGCGTCGGCATCCTGACGGCGCTCATCGCCGACTACCGGACGGGCGGCACGGTGCTGAGCCTGAACCTGGGCGCGCGCATCCGGACGACCGAGGCCGAGTTCCTGGCGACGGGCGGCTCCGGTGGGATGACCCTCGGCAACGAGCTGAACTACGGGCTGGGCGTGGACATCGAGGTGGCGGCGCAGGTGCTGTCGATCGGCGTCGAGCTCTTCGGCAAGACCCCGTTCGACGAGCCCTTCGGCAGCGTCGAGACGACGAGCCTCGAGGCCCTGTTCGGGCCGAAGTGGGCCTTCGTGCGTGGGCTCCAGCTCCAGGCGGCGGCCGGCATCGGCCTCGTCCAGGGGCGCGGGACGCCGGACTTCCGTTTCCTGTTCGGGCTGTCCTGGCAGCCGGGGGACGACGACGCCGACGCCGACGGCGTGATGGACGCCGACGACAACTGCCCGCGCGACCCGGAGGACATCGACGGCTTCGCGGACTTCGACGGCTGCCCGGACCCGGACAACGACAACGACGGTATCCTGGACATCAAGGACAAGTGCCCGAACAAGCCCGAGAACTTCGACGGCATCGACGATGAGGACGGCTGCCCCGAGGCGGAGACCTTCGCCGACAAGGACCTCGACGGCATCCCGGACGACCGCGACCAGTGCCCCGAGATCCCGGAGACGGTCAACGGCTACGAGGACGGCGACGGCTGCAAGGACGTGCTCCCGCCGGGTTGGGGCCGCCCGACCGGTCCCTCGGTCGCCAAGGACCCCGACTGCATCGTCGGCATCGAGGACCTCATCGTCCACTTCGAGTTCGGCTCGGCGGAGCTGACGGCGGAGGCCAAGAAGGTGCTCTTCGACGTGGCGAACAAGCTGAACAACAACGCCTACGTGAAGTTCGTGAGCGTCAACGGCCACGCGGACGAGCAGGGCGACGAGGTGGCGAACCTCAAGCTGTCGCAGGCTCGGGCCCGCGCCGTGAAGGCGTACCTGACCGAACAGGTCGTCGACCGGGACAAGATGGCGGCCCGCGGCTACGGGGCGTTTGCGCCGAAGGTCGACCAGTCGAACCCGGAGGCCTACGCGGAGAACCGCCGCGTGGACTTCACCGTCGAGCTCGGCGGCAAGTGCGCCGGGCAGTAGTCAATCCAAGCTAGTTCCTGAACGACAAGTTGAACCACGACCACCGCGTCGGCCGGATCCCCGGGCCGGCGCGGGGTCATGGCTTTGGGGAAGGATTCCATGCTCCGAAGAGGCCTCCTCGCGCTCGTCCCCCTCGTCGCCCTCCTCGGCTCCGCGGCGTGCGACCCCATCGAAGTCGTCCCCGACCCGGACATCACCGGCGACAGCCCGCCAGTGTGGGACGAGTCGAGCCCCGGGCAGATCGTGATGGTCGAGGGCACGGCGTTCACGCTGACCCAGACGGCGACCGACCCCGACAACGACAGCGTCACGTACCTTCTCAAGCAGAAGGCCAACGACGCGATGACGATCAACGAGGACACGGGGGAGATCAATTGGCTCCCGACGTTCTCGACGATCACCGAGTGCAAGGGGAACAAGACCTTCGACATCCAGGTCGTCGCGCGGACGAAGCCCGGCAACGAGTTCGTCGACGTCGAGCGGAACTTCGCGATCCTGGTGCTCGGTGACCTCGACGAGGACGGCGAGGCCGACGTCGACGAGAACAACGCCGCGGTCGACGACGACATCGACGGGGACGGGCTGGCGAACGCGAACGAGGACACGGTCGGCACCGACGAGTGCGTGGCGGACAGCGACGGGGACAACGTCGAGGACGGCGCCGACAACTGCCCGGTGAAGTCGAACCCGGTCGCCGCGTGCAACAGCGGCGCGAGCGAGCAGTGCGACGACGACGACGACGGGCTCGGCAACGAGTGCGACCCGTTCCCGGTCTGCGACAAGAACGATCCGGACGAGGACGGGGTCGACAACTGTCAGGACAACTGCCCGGAGATCGCGAACCCGAAGGAGCACTGCCCGGGGACGCCGCAGGGACAGATGGATCAGTGCGACGACGACGACGACGGCGTCGGCGACGCGTGCGACCCGTGCCCCAACGACCACATCAACAACCCCGACAACGACGCGGACACCGAGGGCAACCCGCTGTGCGCCTTCCACGAGGACGGGAGCGTCTGGGACAACTGCAACGGTGACGTGGACGGTGACGGTCAGATCTCGGAGGACGAGATGCACACGGGCGACGACAGCTCGTCGCCGCACTACAACCCCGATCAGGCCGACGACGACAGCGACGACATCGGCGACGTCTGCGACGTCTGTCCCCAGGACGCGACCAACGACGAGGACGACGACGGGGTCTGCGAGGACGTCGACAACTGCCCGAACCTGAAGAACGACCCGTCGGACTGCGACGGTGACGCGGGCACGCCGGACGAGCAGTGCGACCTCGACGACGACAACATCGGCGACGCCTGTGACTCGAACATCGACGGCGACTGCAAGGAGAACGACGCCGACAACTGCCCGATGATCGCCAACTGCGAGGACGACAACTCGCAGATCGACACGGACGAGGACGGCGACGGCGACGCCTGCGACGACGACGACGACGACGACGAGATCCTCGACGTCGACGACAACTGCCCGGTGGTCGCCAACCCCGAGCAGACCGACGTCGACGGCGACGACATCGGCTTCCAGTGCGACTCCAGCGTCGTCATCCCGTCGTCGCTGCACGCCGCCGGGCTCGCCGCCGCGCGCGTCTCCGGAGCGGCGCGCGCCGGCACCGTCGCGCTGGCCTTCGAGTCCAAGGAAGACCTCTGCAACAGCGCCGAGGACTGCCCCCCGCCGGGCGTCCTCGTGGTCGACGCCGATGACAAGACCTACATGGCCCGACCCGACGGGGAGACCCAGAACAACTGGCTCGACGTCGGCTTCGGTGCGGGCGGCGAGCTCTTCGCTCCCTTCGTGAGCCAATCGGGCAAGGCCTACTTCGCGACCCTGACGAGCTCCGTCTACGGTCTCCGCCGCATCGAGGGCGACTTCACGGAGGGTGTCTTCCAGAACACGACGCCCCAGGCGGAGGCGACGTACCTCGATCTCCCGGATGCAACCACGGCCGTCCGCATCAAGCCGCAGACCGGCAACCCGGGCCTCTACCACCTCGAGGACCTGAGCGGCCCGTCGGGCGACCCCAAGCTCCTCAAGTCGGCCGGCGGCTACCCGTCCGCTGTTCCGCCGCTCGGTCCGTTCGAGATCCCGTGCGGCAAGAACGGCTGCAACACGAGCCTGGTGGCCAGCGACGCGACAACGATGGGCCCATTTCTCGGCAAGGACGGCACCCTCTACGTGCCCTTCGTCTCGGCCTCGAACGGCGAGATCGAGGTCATGGCGTACACGAGTAGCTCGGGCGGATTCCAGGGCGTCAATGTCCAAGCTGGTTCGTCGACGACGCTGTTGAAGTCGACAGATCTCGTGTTCGTGGCAGAGGACCCGATCACCGGTACCCCTTGGTACTGCATGCGGAAGGCTGGAGGGGCCCAACTCGTCCACCTCTCGGGGGGCCTCGCCGACAAGGTCGGGTCGACCTCGTTCTTCGTGAAGTGCTCAGAGCTGAGCTTCACCCTGAGTCCGGGCGGCGTCTGGTTCGTCGAGGGGCCGGACCCGTCCGGGAACGCGACACGGCTGTCTTTCTGGGACACGAACGGCTCTCAGACGAACGCCCAGGATGTCTATGGTCCGGGCGCCGCGCCCGCGAACCCGGCGGTCGTGGACGAAGAGTTGCAGCTACACTTCGCCGGGAACGCGGTCTTCATCCAGCGAACGACGAGTGACCTCGCTGGGTCGGGAGCCGACGAGGACTATTCGCGTATCCAGTACTGGGCGCCTGGCCAGGTCGGGGCACAGTCCATCGTGTCGTCGAACGAGTTCCTCTACGAGCCGGTCATCTCGACGAACTCCGACGGCTGGATCGGCATCGTGGGTCGCGACACGCCTAGCTACGGTACTGTTCAGAACATCGTCGCCCGCCGGTACAAGTCCGGGGTCACCATGCCCAACGCGCAGCAGGCCACGCTCCGGACGGATACGCCTGGGGGATCGGGTCGCTCGATCCCGAGGCGAGCATGGGTTGGGCCCAATGGTGAGGTGTGGGGCTTCTACCTGCCGGCTACTGGTGGTTCGCACGTCTTGAGCGTGTTCCCGGCCTCCGGCATGGGGACCCCTCCGCCCGCGACCGGCAACGGTCTGGCTCAGTCGGCGCTCGATAACGGCGCGAGGGTCACCTTCCACCCGAACGGAACGCTCATCAGCGTCCTGACGAACCGATTCAGCGGCAACCTCCGATACGCGGTCCCGTCGAGCAGTGGGACGACGTTGGCCGACTTCAGCCCCGCAGTGGCCTACGCGAGCGGCGCCTCCGTCGTCGTGCACGACGACTTCCTCGTCAACCTCGTGCCGATAACGGGTGGTGGCAACCATTGGATCACCTATTCACCGACCGAAGGCAGCTACTCGATCGCCAAGGTAGAGAGCGTCGGTGGGACCCCCACCCTGAACGTTGTGGAGACGGGGCTCTTGGGTGCCCCGAGCGATGTTCAGATCGGTCCGGGGCAGGGCAATGGCAAGCCCTGGTTCTCGTATGAGAGACCCAGCGGTTACAACATCGCGTGGATCAACGGGGTTGGAAACTTCGATCCGGTCGTCACGGACTCGGAGAGCATCGAGCCGATCTACCGTACCTTCGCTCGTCGTCGGACGCTGTGGGGGGTTGCGTTCAAGAAGGATAGCGGCACGCCCTTGAACGTATGCCGGCTCCCAGACAAGGAGCACTGCTGGACCGCGATCGACGGTACCGCTGTCGATATCTCGTGGAACGCGCTCGACGATATCTACGTCGGCGATGATGGCGTCGCGAACCTCCTTTGGGTCAACGACGCCAGTCCACCGGTCGTCACGCTCTGGCGCAGCATCGATACCCCGGTGAGTCTGGACGCTCTGCCGTAGGAGCCCCCAGGGGAGGCGATCGAACTCACCTGGGCGTTGAGCTAGCGAACGCGGGAAAGGGGGAGCCCATGCGGGCTTCCCCTTTCTTTGTTTCCATCAGGCGCCGGGTAGTCGGGCTACTCGAGCACAACAGAGGGCGGCGGCATCTCCCCAGGGTCGTCGCCGCGGTTGTTTGTGTCCGATGTCCAAGTGTCTTGAGTCGGAATGTACCGGTCGATGCCGAGCTGCCCGCTGCTGTTGTATCCCCAGCACTTGGCTTCACCGTTGCGCAAGACCGCGCAGCAATGCTGCGGACCGCAGGACAGGGTCGCGACGGGTCCGCCGAGTTCGATATCTGTTCCGGGAACAGAGGAGACGTTCGAGGTCGAGCCTTGACCACACTCGCCGTGGCTGCTGTCGCCCCAGCAACGCACACCGTCGCTGGTGGTTAGTCCACAGGTGAAGAACTCGCCTGCCGCTACATCCCGAAACGCTACGGGGGTGTTGATGAGCTGTGGCGGTCTTGGCTGCCCGAATACTGTCTCCGTGCTGTTCCCCAGCTGGTGCTGGTCATTCGAACCCCAGCAGAAGAGCTCGCCCGAGCTGGAAACGGCGCAGAAGTGCGAGTCTCCGAAGCCGCCGTCCCCGTCGAGCGCGATGGCGTCCCAAGTGGGATTGATGACCGGAATGTCGGGCAGAGCTTCGTCATCGCCGAGGGTGTCCTTGTGAGACGCACCATTGGCGTAGTAAAGGCCCCAGCACCGAATCTTGTGGTTGTCGAGTAGGGCGCACTTGGCCTGGGCGGTGTAGGCGATTCGCTTCACGTGAGCGATGTAATCGATCGCGATGTCCCCAACCTCCGATGGCGACGGCCCATCGGGCGTACCGACGTCAGAGATACCGAGGACCTCCGCGCCGAGGAGCGGACCCGGCCCCCAACATCGCAAGCCATTCGAGTTCACGGTTACGCAGGCCGGAGCCATGAAGATGTTGGTGCTGAAGGCTCCGACGTCTATGGGGCTGAGCTGGGACGGGATCGTCTCGGGGGTATCGCCTCGGTTCATGAGGTCGCCGTACCCAAGATTACCGACAGGGTTCTCTCCCCAGCAGTACGCATAGCCGTTGGTGCGGACGGCACATGTATTGTTGCCCCACCCTGCGACTGAGCGAACGTCAGCCAGGACTGGTGGCTTGTCTCGGATCGGGCGAGGATCTGAGCTGTTGCCGTGCCCAAGCTGCCCACAGCAAGAATAGCCCCAGCACTTCAGGCCGCCGTCGCTCAAGATCGCGCAGGTGTGTGTGTCGCCGGCGACGACGATGGGGAGGCGTTTGCAGGTGCCGGACTGGCAGGAGCCTTGTTCGTCGTTGGGGGTGTCGCAGGGGGTGCCGTCCTCGCGGGGGACCTCGAGGCAGCCGTGGACGGGGTCGCAGCCCAGCGACAGCTGGCAGACGTTGGACGGTGTGCAGGTGACCGGCGACGTGCCGGTGCAGGTGCCGTCGAGGCAGGTGTCGGTGGTCGTGCAGACGTCGTTGTCGTCGCACTCGGTGCCGTCTTCGCGGTCGACGATGGCGCAGGCGCCGGTCTGGGGGACGCAGGTCGCGCGCTCGCAGGCGTTGGCCGGGGTCTGGCAGATGACGGGCGTGCCGGGGTCGCAGGCGTCTGCGTCGAAGTCGCAGAAGGCCGTGCCGTCGCAGAGGTTTCCGTCCGGGCAGTCGTCGTCGCTCGTGCAGGTACAGGCCGAGGTGTCGTTGACGCAGCCGCCGAGCTCCTCGCTGCAGCTGTCGGCGCTGCACGGCAGCTCGTCGGAGCAGTCCCGGGTCGTTGACGTACAGGCGCCGCCCTGGCAGCTGTCGTCGACCGTGCAGACGAGGCCGTCATCACACGGCGTGTCGTCGTCGAGCGCCGTCCCGGGCGTACACGTGTACGTCGAGAGATCACAGGTCTCGACGCCGTTACAGGGCTCGCCGTCGCCGCAGGGGCGCCCCGGCGCGCAGTCGCAGCCCTGGTCGTCGTTGATACAGCCCCCGAGCCCCTCGTCACAGCTGTCCGCCGTACAGGCGATGCCGTCGTCGCAGGGGTTCTGCGTGCTCAGACACTCCCCGTCCAGGCACTTGTCCCCGATGGTGCACACCAGCCCATCGTCACAGGTGCTGCCGTTGTCGGCGTCGACCTCGACGCAGGTCCCGGTCGAGGTGTCGCACTGGCTGACCTTGCACGGCGTCGTCGACGCCACGCAGCCCCCGGGACAGGTCAAGACCACGGTCGTGTCCTGAACCGTGTCCTGGGGCGGCACGGTGTCCTCCGCGATGACCGTGTCCACGGGCTCGGACGTGTCCTGAGGAGTCACGGTGTCCACCGGCTCGACCGTGTCCTGAGGCGTCACGGTGTCCACCGGCTCGACCGTGTCCTGAGGCGTGGCGGTGTCCGTCGGCTCGACCGTGTCCTCGGGGACGCTGGTGTCCTGCGGCTCGACCGTGTCGACGGGCGTCGCGGTGTCGTCCGGCTCGACGGTGTCGACGGGGGCCGCCGTGTCTTCGGGCGTCACGGTGTCCAGAGGAACGAGCGTGTCCTGGGACGTGTCCTCTGGAGGTGACGTATCACCGGCGCCGGTGTCCTCCTCGGCCGCGTCCGGTACGAGCGTGTCGTCCGCGGCGGTCGTATCGACCGGATCGGTCGTGTCGTCGACCGCGGACGTGTCGTTGACGTCGATGTCCTCGTCCTCGGCCGGCAGCGGCGGGAAACACCCCGCGCCCGCGAAAACGACGACAACCCCCAAGATGATGCAACGCTTCAACACGGTCGTCCCCCCTATGGCGACTCGATACACCTCGACACTCGTCCCGCACCCCTGGAACGCTCCACCATAGCCGTCTACGGCGCCGCTGCAAACCATGGCCGCCGAGCGAGGTGAAACCCTGGTCTGCGGGGCCGGACGGTGCTTCAATCCCGGCGTGCGCCGACGACACCTCATCGCCCTCCGGGGCACCCCCGAAGAGACCGAGGCGGTGGCGCGCCGCGCGCTCGACCGCCGGGGACCCGGCGAGGACCTCTGGGTCGGCGAAGGTCACACCCCCCACCGCGCGGTCCGAAGGCTCCTCGGCCGAGCCTACGACGCCGTCGTCCTCGACCTCCACGCGGGGCTCGACGCCGACGTCCTCGGCCAGGTTCATGGCTTCGTCCGGGCCGGCGGGGCCCTCGTCCTGCGTCTCCCGTCGCCCGACGCCCCCCCGGGGGCCCAGCGGGACCGCCTCGCCGCTCACCCGTTCACCGCGGCGGACGTGGGCGACCGCTTTCGACGCCACTTCGAGCGGGCGCTCGCCCGCGCCGAGGTCTCCCCGGTCGACGCCGTCGCCCCCGCCGAGCGGACCTTCAGCGGCACCCCCGACCAGGCCGCCTCCGTCGCCCACCTCGTCGCCCGCCTGACCGACCCGACGCCGAGCCTGACCACGCTGGTCGCGGACCGCGGCCGCGGGAAGTCCAGCGCCCTCGGGCTGGCCCTGCGCCACATCATCGGACGCCCCGGCGTCCGCGCCGTCGTCACCGCCGAGGACCCGCGCTCTGCCGCCGAGGTCTTCCGCTTCGCCACCGGCTCCCCCGCGCCGCCGACGAGCGGCGCGCTGCGCTTCGTGCCCCCGATGGCGCTTGCGACCGAGGACCACCCTGCCGACGTCATCGTTGTCGACGAGGCCGCGCAGCTCCCCGTGCCCGTCCTCCAGCAGCTCGTTCGCCGGCACCCCGACGCGCGCCTGGCCTTCGCGACGACCGCCCGCGGTTACGAGGGCACGGGTCGCGGCTTCATGCTGCGCTTTCTCCGCTGGCTCGAGGGCGACCGCCGACAGCGCCTCGACCTCTCCCTCGAGACGCCGATCCGCTGGGCACCCGATGACCCCGTCGAGCGCTTCGTCTTCGACGCGCTCTTGCTGGACGCCGCCCCCGCGCCCGCGCCAAACGTCGACAGGCTCGCCCGGCTCGTCCACGCGCGCCTCGACCGGGACGCCCTGGTCGCCGACGAGCGCGCGCTCGCCGACGTCTTCGGCCTCCTCGTCCACGCTCACTACCGGACCACCCCCGAGGACCTCCACCGCATCCTCGACGCGCCGAACCTCGCCCTCCACGCGCTCCGCGTCCCGGAGACCGGCCGCGTCGTCGCCGTGAACCTCGTGGCGCTCGAGGGCGAGCTCCCGCCCACCCTGGTCGAGGACGTCGCCCGCGGACGGCAGCGCCTCCGCGCCCACGCTCTTGCGGACACCTTCGTCGCCCACCTCGGACACCGGGAGGCCGGCGCGCTCGCGATGCTCCGCAGCGTCCGGATCGCGACCCACCCGGAGCTCCGGCGCCGCTACCTCGCTTCGCGCCTCATCCGCGCCGTCGAGGCGTCTGCGGACGTCGACCTCTTCGGGACGGTCTTCGGCGCGACGGCCGAGCTCCTCGGCTTCCGCCGGAGCCTCGGCTACGAGGTCGTCCGGGTCAGCGCGTCTCGCGGGGCCAGGACCGGCGAGCCAGCCGCGACGATGGTCCGGCCGCTGTCGCCGGCGGCGAAGAGCCTGGTGGCGCGCCTCCGCGAGGACCTCGCCCGAGACCTGCCGCTGCAGCTGGCCCTCCTCCAGGCGGACGGCGAGCTGCTCCTCGAGCCGGCGCTCGAACGCGCCCTCCGCGAGGGCCTCCCGGCGCCCACGCCGCTCGCCCCCGAGGCGCGAGACGACCGCGTCGCGGCCTACCTGAGCGGGCCCCAGACCTTCGAGTCCGCGGCGGCCGCCGTGACGGACTTCGTCGCCGCTCACCGGGCGGCCCTCGACGGGCTCGACGCCCACGAGCGGGGCCTCCTCGAGGCGCGCGCGGTCGACCAGCGATCGTGGGTCGAAGCGGCGCGCCGAGCGGGCTACCCTGGCGTCGCAGCGGCGATGCGGGCGTTTCGGCGCGCCGTCCGCGCGCTGGTCGCCACCGCAGCGCCCGAGCTCCTCGAACGGAACGCCCAGACCAGGACACCATGACCCCGACGATCCTCCTCTTCGACATCGACGGCACCCTGGTCACCGGCGACGGGGCAGGGCGGCGGGCGCTGCAGCGGGTCTTCGACCGGCGCTACGGGCGCCCCGACGCCCTCGAGCGCATCGTCTTCCACGGCGCGACCGACCGGGCGATCATGCGCGAGGCCCTCGCGGCGCTCGGCGTCGCGCACGACGACGCCCACGTGGACGCCGTGCTCGCCGAGTACGTCGAGGTCCTACCGTCGCTGGTCGGCCCGGCGGGATATCGGGCACAGCGCGGGGTCGTCGCGCTCCTCGAGGCGCTCGTCGGGCGTCCTGGGCTGGTCCTCGGGCTCGGGACCGGCAACATCGAGCCCGGCGCTCGGGTCAAGCTGACGCCGCCGGACCTGAACCGGTTCTTCCCCTTCGGCGGCTTCGGCTCCGACGCCGAGGACCGGGCCGAGCTCCTCGCCATCGGAGCCGAGCGCGGGGCCGCCGCCCTCGGCGTTCCCCGTGACGCGTGCCGGGTCTGCGTCATCGGTGACACCCTGCGCGACGTCCAGGCCGCCCACGCCATCGGCGCGACCTGCGTGGCCGTGGCCACCGGGGGCAACACCGTCGACGAGCTCCGCGCGAGCGGCGCCGAGGTCGTCGTCGCCCACCTCGACGATCCCGCGGTCTTGCCCGCTCTCACGCGGTCGTAGCGGCCGATGAGGCGAGCGTGGCCGCGTCAGGCCGTGGCGCCGTACCACGTGGTCGCGACCACGCGGTGCCGATAGATGTTGAGCTGCTGGCAGCGGCTACACACCGTCTGGCAGACGTCGACGTTGCCGCGGGCGAACTCCGCGAGGCAGCCCTGGCAGAAGACGTCCGGGTAGTCGCCGTCGAGACCGTAGAGGATCGTCACGTCGACGGGCGTGGGCGACTCGACCACGTGCCGGCACGCCATCGCCGCGACGCCGCGACCATGCACGTCGCAGGGGACGGAGTCGGCCGTCCCCTCGGGGGCGAGGCCGTACTCCTCCATGCAGCGCTGGGTGAAGCGCTCGGCGAGGGCGCGGCGCAGGGGGACGTCCTTGGTCAGCGCCCCGAGCGCGGGGTCCCGGGTCCCGACGATGACCCGGGCGCCGTCGGAGGCCACGGTGTCGGACAGGGTGACGGCGGCGCCGCGCGTACCGGGGAAGCCCGGCCAGTCGACGGCGAGGCGGAGGTCGTCGTCCACCCACAGCACGAACTCGAGCGGCGCGTTGTCGGCGCCGATCGGGATCCGGCCGATGACCCGCTGGGCGCCGTCGCCGGGGTCGGGTGAGGCCCAGACCGCGTCGTGCCGGTCGTGGGGGAACATCTCGCGGCAGTGCTCGCAGTCGCAGACGAGGAGGTGCTTGTGGAGCTTGATCACGGCGAGATCCGGCGCGTGTCTAGTTGATCTGGGTGCCGGCGTCGACGAGGTGGGTGGGGTCGACCCCGACCAGCTCCATGGCGCGCTGCCAGATGGCCTCTCGCGGCGTGTCGAAGAGGAGCTCCTGGGACAGGGGACCGGTCAGCCACGAGCCCTGGGTGATCTCCTGGTCGAGCTGCCCGGGGCCCCAGCCGGCGTAGCCGAGGACGAGCCGGAAGCGCCCGTTCGGGTTCTTCCCGAAGGCCGCGAGGCCGTCCTGGGAGGTCGTCAGCGCGAGCCCGGCGTCGATGATCTGGCTGCCCTCGAACATCAGCTCGCTGTCGTGCAGCAGCCACCCGCGCTGACGCTCGACGGGGCCGCCGGCGTAGACCTTGAGGTCCTGGTCGCCGTCCCACTCGATGTCGGCCTCGGCGCAGATGGCCGAGACCGGGAGCTCGAGCTCCTGGTTGATGACCAGCCCGAACGCTCCCTCGCTGGTGTGCGCGCAGAGCACGACGACCGAGCGGAAGAAGTTCGGGTCCATCAGGTTGGGCATCGCGATGAGGAGCCCTGGCGCGACGGTGAAGCTCACAGGGTGATTATATGCGACGCCGCCGGGCGACCTGCAAGGACGGGTCGCCGCGGCGCCGTCGCGGGCGCCGCAACGGTCTGATACCGTTTGCGAGCGTCGGGCGCTGGCGCGGGTGCGAGCGGAGGGGGCGATGAGGCTGCGAGGTGAGACGGAGGATCCGACCCCGACGACGGAATCGCGGCCGGGGGAGCGCGCCTCGGAGCTCCGGCGGTCCCTCGTCGGCCTGGGGGGCGTAGCGTTGCTCGCCCTCGCCGCGTGCCCCGGGGGGCCGACGGCGCGCCAGACGATCGCCGCGGAGCTGGATCGGACGGCGCGAGATCACGGGCCACGCGCGGCGCTGGAGGAGGCGGCGGAGCGGGTCGAGTCGGCCCTCGCGGCGGGCGACGGCGAGCGCGCGCGGCGGGTCCTCGGGACGGCGTGGCCGCTGTCGACGGCGCTCGCCGACGACCGCGTCCCGCGAGAGCTCCTCGGTCGGCTGGACGAGGCGATGGTCCCGAAGGCGCTCGTCGCCGCGCGGGCGGTCGAGCGGGCCCAACGCGCGCTCGAGGACGGGCGGAGGGAGCTCGCGTACGCCGTCCTGGAGCGGGCGACGCCCCCGGGGCGCGACGACCTGCGCGTGGCGCTGCGGTGGCACGTCGCGCACCTGCTGGCCGCGCCGGAGCGGGCGGCCGCGCTCGCGCGGACCCGGCTCTCGCGACTGGCGAACACGAGCGTACCCGCGGGCGACGCCGTCACGCGCGAGCTGGCGTCGCTCGCGCGCCTGTCCCTCGCGGCCAGCTGGCTCGACGAGGGCGACCTCAAGGAGGCGATCAGCGGGTTCCTGCGGGTGGAGCAGACGAGCGGCTACTGGCGTCAGGCCCGCTTCGGCCTGGCGACCTGTCAGCTTCGGGCGGGGCGCCCCGAGAGCGCCCTGAAGATCCTGGCGCTGCTGCCCGGCGGGTTCGTCGCCGAGCCCGAGCGAGCGCTGATGTCCGCCGCGGCGGCCCACGCCATCGGTCAGCCGGAGAGCGCCGTCGCCATCGTCGACGCCGCGCTCGCCCGGCGCGCCCTCTGGCAGCAGACCCCGGAGAGCCACGCGGCGGTCGAGGTGGAGGCCGCGCGGCTCGCGGCGGGAGGGCGCCTCCCCGAGGACGATACGCTCATCACCGTGACCGCGGCGACGCCTTCGGTCCGCGCCGCGCTGGCCGAGGTCGCCGCGACCCGGGCGGCGCGCGCGGCCGCGACGGGGCCGGCCGTGGCGACGCTCGGGCGCTGGGGGCGACGCGTGGAGCGGGTCGCGAGAGAGGTCGTCACCCGGGAGCTCGCCGCCCGCGCGAAGGTCGCCGCCGAGCGCTTCGCCGACCTCGAGACCCTGCGACCGCAGCTCGAGTAGCGGTCGAGACGACCGTGGGCGCTGGTCGGTCGAGACGACCGCGCGGGAGGCGCTAGCGGTGGTCGAGTCGGATGACGTGGGGGTTGCGCGTGATCGCCGTGATGAGCGACGGGGTGGGGGCCCGGTCGATGGTGATGTGGGCGTAGGCGGCGACGCGGTCGCGGAACGTCCCGGTGTGGACGGTGAGCGCGTGGACGCCGGCGTCGCGGAAGGCCTCGAAGACGCCGGCGAGGACGCCCTCGCTCTGGCGGAAGCGGATGATGAGCGTGCCCGCGGCGTCGCTGGTCTCGCCCAGGTTCACGCAGTCGGGGACGAGGTCCGTCAGGAGGAACTGCTCGACGTGGTCGAGGACCGTGCTGGCGACCGCCTCGGAGGCCTCTGCGGTGGCCGCGGCGAGCCGGTCCGTCGCGAGCAGCGTCGGGTAGGCGTCGGCCGAAAACGGCACCTCGTCGCCGTAGTCGTCCGGATCGTAGACGTCGAGCCCGAGCCGCAGCGTCCCCGCCTCGAGGGCCGCCTTCGCGGCGCCGAGATCGATGAGCGACCGCTGCGAGATGTTGATCAGGGTCGCGCCGTCCTGCATCGAGGCCAGGCGCTCGGCGGTGGCGAGGACCCCGTCGCCGTTGGTCGGGGGGTGGAGGCTCACGATGTCCGAGGTCCGGAACAGGACGTCCGCCGACTCGACCCGCTTGACCTTCGCCTCGGCCGCCAGCGCTCCCGTCAGCGCGTCGCTGTGGACCTGAACCCGCATCCCGAGCCCGACGGCGAGCTCCTGGACCTTCTTCGCCGTCGCGTCATAGCCGAAGAGCCCGAGGGTACGGCCGCGGAGCCCCTGGGCCGAGTCACGCGAGGCCTGCGGGTACGGGCGGTGGAGCTGGCGGTCGAGCCCGACGATGAGCCCGAACACGAGCTCGGCGCGGGCCGAGGCGTCCGCCATCGGGCAGTGCGAGACGAAGACCCCGCGCTCGCTGGCCGCCGTCAGGTCGATGGTGTCGGTGCCCGAGCCGGCGTGGATGATGACGCGGAGCGAGGGTGCCGCCTCGATGGTTCGGCGCGTCACGCGCGTCCGCCCGACGATGAGGATCTGGGTGTCGGTCACAGCGCCCGGCAGGTTGTGGCTGCCGAGGCTCGTGTCCTCGGTCACCTGTAGCCCGAGCGCCTCGAGCCCGGCCTTCGCCTCGGCCGGCAGCGTGTCGACGATGAGCGCGTGCATGGCTCCTCCGCGTGTGATGCAGCGAGACGATAGCAGACCGGCGCGATCGCGCTACCTCTGCCTTGGTCGGGGCCCTCGGCTGGCTACCAGGCGGCCGCGAAGAGCGCGCAGAGGTCGGCGTGGCGGGCGCCGTTGCTCGCGACCAGGGGCCCCGGGTGACGGGCGCGCCGCGCCGGGTCGAGCGCGTAGTCGAAGGGCGTCCCGTCGAGGTGCGTCATGAGTCCGCCGGCCTCGGCCAGTATCACGAGCGGCGCGCAGCTGTCCCAGTAGCTGATCGGGTGCTCGCTGACGTAGATGTCCGCGCGCCGGGTCACCAGCTCCCCGACCTTCACGCCCACTGACCGCAGGGTCCCGTGGTCCCTGACACCGACGTCGACGAGCCGTCGCCGCCGCTCCGGGTCGACGCGGGAGGAGGTGACGAGCCCCATCTCCGGCAGGTCCTCACGGGCGCTGACCCGAAGCGGGCCCTGCACCCCCGCGCCCTCGTCGCGGAACACCCCGTGGCCGCGGACGGCCCAGGTCATGCGGTCCTCGCGCGGCTCGTAGACGACTCCCAGGGCCGGCGTCTCGCCGAGGAGAAGCCCGATCTGGACGGCGTAGCCCCGCGCGGTGCCGTCGACGAAGGCCTCGGTGCCGTCGAGCGGATCGACGACCCACGTGCGGGCGCGGGGAGGGCCCGGGCTTCGGCCGGACTCCTCGCTGAGGATCCCGTCCTCGGGGTAGGCCTCGCGGAGCCCGGTCCGGATGAGGCGGTCCGAGGCGAGGTCGGCCTCGGTGACCGGGGTCCGGTCGGCCTTCTGCAGGGCCTCGAAGCCCCGACGCCGTACCCCCTCAATGGCAGCGCCCGCCGAGCGCGCGAGGCGCTGGGCGAGCGCTAGCTCGTCGGACAGCGGCGGCAGCTGAAGACTCAGTGCCCGCCCTCTTCGGGCTTGGCCTCGCCCTCCGGCTTGGCCTCGCCCTCCGGCTTGGCCTCGCCCTCCGGCTTGGCCTCGCCCTCCGGCTTGGCCTCGCCGTCGTGGGCCGCGGCCTCGCCCTCCTTGACCTCGGCGGCCGGGGCGGCCTCGCCGTGCTCGCCGGCGGCGTCGCCGTGCCCCTCGCCCTCGTGGGGGATGAGCTCGGGCGGGACGTTGACGCCCCGGTCGAGGGCCCAGGCGTCGTTGCCCCACTCCTTGCTGACCATGTCGCGCGTGTTGATGTCGATGAAGGTCATCAAGAAGAAGATGCCGATGAACAGCAGGGTCCCGAAGAAGACGAAGCTGTGAAAGCGCGTGTCGTACTTCAGGTGCATGAAGAAGCCGATGACGAAGCCGGCCTTGACGGCCGCCACGACCATCGCGACCGCGAGCGCCGCGCTGCCGAGCTCGGCCTCGCTGACGAGCACCGTCAGCACCGTCAGCACCATCAGCGCGCCGAACACGCCGAGGTAGGTCTTGACGGGCATCACGTGGTGGTGGGTCTCGTGGACTCCGGCCGCTTCGCGACCGCGGATGTATCCCTTGGCCATGACGCGAGCCTCCTTACTTCACGAGGTAGAGCAGCGGGAACAGGAAGATCCAGATGAGGTCGACCAGGTGCCAGTAGAGGCCGACGTTCTCGACGGGGGTGTAGTAGTTGCCGCTGTAGGCCCCGCGCTGGGTCTTGACGAAGATCCAGGCGAGCAGCCCGATGCCGATGAGGACGTGGAGCCCGTGGAGGCCCGTCATCACGAAGTAGATCCCGAAGAAGAGCTGCGGGCCGCCGTACCAGCCGGTCTGGACGCCGCCGGGGAGGTGCTCGGCGAAGGCGTCGCCGGGGAGCAGGCCGTGCTCGATCTTGGCGCGGTACTCGAAGTACTTCACCACCATGAAGCCGATGGCGAAGGCGATGGTCAGCAGCAGCATCAGCGCCGACTGCCGGGACTTCCCGACCTGGGCCGCCCGCACCGCCATCGCCATCGTGAAGCTCGACGTGATGAGGAAGACGGTGTTGAGCGCGCCGAGCCATTTGTCGAGGTGCTCGTGGTACTCGTGCACCATGTCGGGGTACTGGCTGCGCATGTAGAAGTAGGCCAGGAAGAGGCCGCTGAACATGAGCAGCTCGGTGGCCAGGAACAGCCACATCCCCAGCTTCGCCGCGCCCTCTTGCTGCTGAGGGTTGTCGAAGTGGTGCTGGAGATAGCTGGGGTGGGCCTCGTGCCCGTGCCCAGCATCCGAGTGATGGCTAGCGTCGACAGCTGTGCTCATCTAAGAACGCTCCTGACCTTTCTGCGAGAGCGAGTGGACGTGATAGCGAGGAGCGCCGCCGCGCGCAGGGCGGGGCGGCGCGGCTCGATCAGTGGTGACCCGTCTTGATGCTGTGGTCGATCTCGGGGAAGTTGTACGGATCGGCGTCCACGTGCGGGGTGTCGTGGAAGTTGTGGGCGATCGGGGGGCTCGCGGTCGCCCACTCGAGGGAGGCGCCGCCCCACGGGTTCGCCGTCGCCTTCTTGCCGCTCATGATGCCGCGCACCAGGTAGATGGCCGTCCACAGCAGGCCGGCGGCGAGGATGAACGAGCCGATCGACGAGGCGACGTGCAGGCCCTGGAAGTGCGGGTCGTACTCGGCGTATCGGCGCGGCATCCCCATCTCGCCGAGGATGAACTGGCTGAAGAACGTGATGTTGAAGCCGAGGAACACGAGCAGCGCGCCGATGCGGCCGTGGGCCTCGTTGTACATCTTGCCGAACATCTTCGGGAACCAGTGGTGGAGGCCGCCGATGAAGGCGATGACCGTGCCGCCCATCATGACGTAGTGGAAGTGCGCCACGACGAAGTAGCTGTCGTGGTAGTGCACGTCGGTCGACAGCGTGCCCAGGTACAGGCCCGTCAGGCCGCCGATGGTGAACGTGAAGATGAACATCAGCCCGTAGAGCATGGGCGTGTTGAACGTGATGGCCCCGCCGTAGAGCGTGGCGACCCAGCTGAACACCTTGATGGCCGTGGGGACCGCGACGGCGAAGGTCAGGAAGCTGAACAGGGCGGCCGCGAACTCGGACTGCCCCGAGACGAACATGTGGTGGCCCCAGACCAGGAAGCTGATGATGGCGATGGACACCGAGGACAGCGCGATGGCCTTGTAGCCGAAGATGTGCTTCTTCGAGTGGATCGCGATGATCTCGCTGATCACGCCGAAGCCCGGCAGGATCATGATGTAGACGGCGGGGTGGCTGTAGAACCAGAAGAAGTGCTGGAAGAGCACCGGGTCGCCGCCCATCGCCGGGTTGAAGATGCCGACGTTGAAGGCGTTCTCGAAGATGAGCAGGAGCAGGGTGATGGCGAGGACCGGGGTCGCCAGGATCTGGATGACGGCGGTCGAGTAGAGCGCCCAGATCATCAGCGGCATACGGTTCCAGGTCATGCCCGGCGCGCGCATCTTGTGGACAGTCACCACGAAGTTCAGGCCCGTCAGGATGGACGAGAACCCGAGGACGAACGCGCCGGTCACCGCCAGGATGACGGGGGCTGCGCCGTGGGTGCTGGTCGAGTACGGGGTGTAGAAGGTCCAGCCGGTGTCGAGCTGGCCCACGAGGACCGCGAGCACCAGGATCGCCGTGCCGGTCAGCCAGACGTAGAAGGACAGGAGGTTCAGCCGGGGGAAGGCGACGTCCTTGGCCCCGAGCATGAGAGGCAGGAGGAAGTTGCCGAGCGCCGCCGGGATGGCCGGGATGATGAAGACGAACACCATCATCGCGCCGTGGAGCGTGAAGAGCTTGTTGAAGAGCTCACGCCCGACCGTCTCGCCGCCCTCGACCGCCGGGGCGAGCAGATCGATCTGCGGGGTCAGCAGCTCGGCGCGGAAGATGATCGCGATGACCCCCGCCGCGAAGAACGCGAGCAGGACGCCAGCGAGGTACATCAGGCCGATGCGCTTGTGGTCCAGGGTCAGGAGCCACGACTTGATCCCGCGGCTCGCTCGGTAGAAGTCGAGCTCTTCCGAGTGGTCGTGCGCGTGTCCCGCGCCCTCGACGGTGGTCGTCGCCATGTGAATCGTCCTCCGCTCACTAATCCGTGCTGGGTGCTCGGGCGGCGCCGATCAGCGCCGCCAGGCCCAGGTCGTCATTCGCTGTCGGTTCCGTCGTTGGTGGGGGCGTCGTCGCCGTCGGTCGGGGCCTTGTCCCCGTCGGTCGGGGCCTTGTCGCCGTCGGTCGGGGCCTTGTCGCCGTCGGTCGGGGCGGCGCCGTCCTCGGCGGTCGGTGCGTCGTCGAGGCCCTTGATGTAGTTGACGAGGGCGTCGAGCTCGACCTCGCTGAGGCGGCCGCGGAAGACCGGCATGTTCTTGCCGGCGTAGCCCGCGACGCGCTTCTTCTCGGCGTACTCGATGGACTCGCGGATGTAGTTGTCGTCGGTCGCGACGGTCGAGCCGTCCTCGAGGGTCTCCGTGCCCTGGGTGTCGAGGCCGTAGAGCGGCGGCCCGATGAGCACGGCCCGGTCCTCGGTCACCGAGTGGCAGCCGGCGCAGCCGTGCTTCACGAAGAGCTTCGGCGCGTAGTCGGGGGCGTTGGGGTCGACCTTGCAGCTCGGCATGCCCTCGAGCTCGCCGGCGAGCCACTTCTTCCAGTCTTCCTTCGAGACGACGTTGACGTAGCCCGCCATCCGCGAGTGGTTCGCGCCGCAGTACTCGGCGCAGTAGAAGCGGTAGCGGCCGACCTCGGTCGGCGTCACGGTGAAGCCCGTGTAGCGGTTCGGCAGGGCGTCCTTCTTGACCTTGAACTCCGGGATCCAGAAGGAGTGCAGCACGTCCTCGCTGGACAGCTTGACCGTGAAGGGCTGGTCGACCGGGAGCACGAACTCGGTCTCGGCGCCGCCGTCCTCGGACATCTCGGCGGTGCACTCGCGGTCGAGGCCCGGGTAGCTGATGGTCCAGTTCCACTGCTTCGCGATGACGCGGACCGGCAGGGCGTCGGCCGGCGTCTGGGACATCGCCGTGAAGTCGTTGAAGCCCCAGGCGAACATCACGATGAGCAGGACCGTCGGGATGGCCGACCACGCGAACTCGAGCTTGAAGTTGTGCTTCACCGGGCTCGTGCGCTGGTCGTCCGAGCGCTTGCGGTACTTCACCATGAAGTAGAGCGTCGCCCCGATCACCAGGACGAAGAAGAAGACCACGAGCACGTGGATGAACGTCACGAGCGCGTCATAGCGCTCGGCGGTGTCCGACGCGGCCGCGAGCAGGGTGGGATTGAGTCCGGTCATGGAGTTTGCTCCAAGGATCGACAACATCGGGCCTTCAGGCCGCCGACGGGGTGTTGGCTGCGGCGCGCGCGCGTCGGGCGCGCTCGCGGCGGAAGTGGAACAGGAGGTAGAGCGACAGGACGAAGGCGAAGAAGATCGCGCCGAGGCGCATGATCCCGAAGGCCGACGCCGCGTAGCCGCCGCCGTCGGGATCGAAGGAGAAGCAGCTCAGGAGCACCTTCTCGCCGAAGTCGCCGATCTCGCCGTTGGAGGCGTCGATGAGGGCGAACTTCAAGTCCTGGGTCTTGTAGGTGATGCCGAAGAGGTAGCGGCTGATGACCCCGTCCGGCGACATGACGTAGACGACCGGAGAGTGGGCGTACTGGCCGCTCTTCTCGTCGTACTTGAACTCGTAGCCGAGCCGCTCGGAGAGCGCCGTGATGGCGTCGCGCTCGCCGGTCATGAACTCCCAGCCGATGGCCTCGGCGCGCTCGTCGAGCTGGCTGGCGGTGAGCTCCTCGCCGGCGTCCTGGGCGCGGAGCCGGACGAGCTCCTTGGCGTAGGTCGTGCGCTTGCCCGCGGCCGTCTCGGTGTCGTCGCGCGGGTCGAAGCTGACGGTCACCATCTGGAACTCGGCCTCGCCGGGGACCCACTCGAGCTGCCGGACCGCCTTCAGGAGCTCGTTCAGCTGGGTGCTGCAGAGGGAGTCACAGCGGTAGTAGTTGAGCGTCAGGATGACCGGGCGCTCGCCGTCGAAGTACTTCGCCAGCTTCACCGGCTGGCCCGCGTGGTCGACCAACGTCAGGTCGAGGTCGACCTTCTCGCCGAGCTTGTTCTTGACGTCGACCCCCTCGAACTCCGCAGGGAGCCCGGCGCCGGCCCAGGCGCTCGCGCCGAGGCCCACCACCCCGAACGCCACCGCCACCGAGAGGGCTCGGAGCAGGCGGAGGGCGACGCGGGACGGGCTATGGGAGGTGGAGTACGTCATGGTGGGCTCGGGGCTATTCCTTGGGCTCGGGGGCCGGGGCGGCGGCCGCGTCGTCGGGGTGGGTCCAGCCGGCCGGCGGCGGGGCGGGGGCGAAGCGCGCGGGCTGCTCGAGGACGAGCTGGCGGGCCTTCTCGATGGGCATCCGGTAGCCCGTCACCGCGCCCTCCTCGTCGGTGATGACGCCGTAGGTCGTCATGTACATGTCGTCGCGCACCTCCTGCTCGACCCGCTGGGTCACCGGCCTGGTGGCCAGCTCGGAGGCCTCCTTGTCGGACTGCGAGACGAACAGCTGGTACACGCCGATGGCGCTGACGACGATGATGACGCCCATCGCCGCGAGGAACCCGAAGAGGGTCATCGCGGGCGGGCGGTCGATCTCGTGGCCGCCGTCGGTGAACTCACTGACGATCGGCCGCTCGACGGCGTCGTCGCTCTGCTTGTCGTGGGTCTCGGACACGGTCGTCATCTCCTGACGCGGGCGGCGCTGGCGCCGCGGGCGCGGTTCAGCAGGCTGGATATCCTAGAAGTTCTCGAACTCGAGCGACTCGGTCAGGCGCGGGTCCTTCAGCGGGGCCGCCGGGGCGGCGCTCATACGCCAGGAGAAGACCGCGAGGACGATGCCGCCGATGCCGATGAGCGCCAGCAGGTCGGCGATGTGCATCGCGAAGTGCGGCCCCTCGTGCTGGTGCATCACGGGCTGGATGAGCCAGAACATGTCGATGTAGTGCGCCACCAGCAGCAGCACCGCGGCGATGGCCAGCGTCATGTTACGCCGCTTGATGTGTCGAGACATCAGGAAGAAGAACGGCACGACGAAGTGCAGGATGAAGAGCAAGGCCGCGACGACCTCCCAGCCCCCGGTCGCCCGGAAGTGGTACCAGATCGTCTCCTCCGGGATGTTGGCGTACCAGATCAGCATGAACTGGCTGAAGGCCGTGTAGGACCAGAAGACCATGAACCCGAAGGCCATCTTGCCGAAGTCGTGGTAGTGCTCGGTGGTGATGCCGTTCTTGAGCACGCCCGAGCGCTGGAGCGCCATCGAGGTCAGCGCCAGGACCGCGTAGGTCATCATGGCGCTGCCGCCGAAGTACACGACGCCGAAGATGGTCGAGTACCAGTGCGGGTCGAGGCTCATCATGAAGTCGATGGCCGCGAAGGTCGTCGTCAGCGCGAAGAGGATGAGCCCGACGGGGGCGACGCGGCGCATCCCGTGGGCGAGCTTCGGGTCGCCGGTCTTGTCCTGCTTGAGCGACGACCGGTAGAGGTAGCCGGCGAGCAGGGTCCAGATGGCGACGTAGGCGATGATCCGGATGGTGAAGAAGTCGGCGTTGAGGAAGCCCGTCTTCGCCTGGACGAAGAGGTCGTCCGCGGCCGGGTGGACCCAGACGTGGTAGAGGGCGTCGAGCCCGCCGAAGAGGATCGGGAGCGCGAGCAGCCCGAGCACCGGCAGGACGATCATGTAGTTCTCGGCGATACGCCGGACGACCGTGCTCCAGCCCGCGCGGGTCGCGTGGTGGATGAGCACGAAGAAGAGCGCGCCCAGGCCCAGCGACAGCCAGAACATGAAGCTGGTCAGGTAGCTGTACCAGAACTGCTTGTCGTTATCGCCGGCGCTCAGGAAGGCGCCCGCCAGCCCCGCGACGCCGACCACGGCGAAGATGAGGGGCAACTTCTTCCAGATGCTGTTCGCGGGGACCTGCGCGTCGGACAGGTCGACCGCCTTGACGTGGGCGCTCACTGGGCACCTCCCGAGTTCAGCTTGCCCATCTCGTCGGCCGGGATGTCGGCCTTCGTGGCGCGCTGGCTGACCTGGAGGACGCGGACCCAGGCCGCGATGGCCCAGCGGTCGGCGACCGAGATCTGCGCGGCGTACGGGCGCATGGTGTTCTTGCCGTGGGTGATGACGTCGAAGAAGTAGCCGAGCGGCATCGCCTGCAGGCGCGGATCGGCGTAGCTCGGCGGCTTCACCAGGAGCCCGCCCTGGAAGCGCCCGGGCTGGGCGATGATGCCGTTGCCGAGGCCGCTCTTCTCGTGACACGGGGCGCAGTAGATGTCGTAACGCTGCTCACCGCGGGCGAGGAGGTCCTCGGTCAGCGGGATGCTCGGCGGGAGCTCGTCCACGAGGCGTCCGTCGGGGCCGCGGCCACGGAACATGTGGTCGTCGGCCTTGAGCAGGCCGCGGGCGACCGTGCCGGCGACGAGCGGCCGCTGGGCGCGCTTGTCCGGGAACCAGTCGTTGTCTTCCTGGGCCTGGAAGTACTGCTGGTCGTCCATGTTCCAGTTCGGGTGGATCGGCGGGTCCTTGGACTTGTTCCCGCGGCACCCTGCGCTGAGCGCGAGGGTGGCGAGCAGCCCGGCCGCCAAAACGAGCGAGTTGCGCGTGCGGATCACCTCAGTCCTCCTCTTCGACGACTTCGATGTGCGTCGCCCCGAGCTGCTTGAGCATCTTCTTGGTCTTGCGCTTGTCGAACAGCGGGTCACGGCTCTCGATCGACACGTAGAACTTGTCGTCGCTGTGACCCTTGAAGCGCTCGCTGTTGAAGAGCGGGTGGTTGAAGGTCGGGAGCTTGTTGATGCCGAGCATCCCGAAGACCGTCCCGAACGACGCGAAGAGCACGCCCAGCTCGAAGGTCACCGGCACGAAGGCCGGCCACGAGAAGAAGGGCTTGCCGGCGATGATGCCGGGGTACTCCACCGCCATCGACCACCACTGCAGGGTGAAGCCGACGGTCGCGCCGAAGAACATGCCGGCGAGCGCGATCCACGGGACCTTGGACGGGCGCAGCCCCATCGCGTGCTCGAGCCCGTGGACCGGGAACGGCGTGTGCGCGTCCCAGTGCTTGAAGCCCTCGTCCCGGATGGCCTCACAGGCGTGGTAGATGTCCTTGGGCGTGTCGAACTCGGCCAACATGCCCCACTGCTTGGTGTCAGCCATGAGCGACGGCCTCCTGAGCGGAATCGGACTTGGTCGCGTGGGACTCGTCGTAGTGGGGGTCCGCCTGGGGCAGGACCGCCTTGATCTCGGCGATGGCGACCATCGGGACCCACCGGACGAAGAGGAAGAAGAGCGTGAAGAACAGGCCGAAGCTGCCGAGCAGCGTCGAGATGTCCCAGAAGGTCGGCGTGAAGTAGTCCCACGAGCTCGGCAGGAAGTCGGCGTGGAGCGACATCGTGATGACGAAGCGCTCGAACCACATGCCGATGTTCACGAAGATGGACAGGATGAAGAGCACCGTCATGTTCCGGCGGAGCTTCTTGAACCAGAAGAACTGCGGCGTGATGACGTTGCAGCTCACCATGATCCAGTAGGCCCAGGCGTAGTCGCCGAAGGCGCGGTTGATGAAGGTGAACTGCTCGTAGGGGTTGCCCGAGTACCAGGCGACGAAGAACTCCATCGCGTAGGCGTAGCCCACCAGAGAGCCGGTCAAGAGGATGATCTTGGCCATGTTCTCGAGGTGTTTCTCGTGGATGATGTGTTCGAGCTTGAAGATCTTTCGGGCTGGGATGGCGAGCGTCATCACCATCGCGAAGCCGCTGAAGATGGCGCCCGCGACGAAGTAGGGCGGGAAGATCGTCGTGTGCCAGCCGGGTAGGGTGGCGACCGCGAAGTCGAAGGACACGACCGAGTGGACCGACAGCACCAGCGGGGTCGCGATGGCGGCCAGGAGCAGGTAGGCCTTCTCGTAGTTGAGCCAGTGGCGCATCGAGCCGCGCCAGCCCAGCGCGAAGATGCCGTAGGCGAAGCGGCGGCCCTTGGTCAGCGCCCGGTCGCGCATCGTCGCGAAGTCGGGGATGAGGCCGACGTACCAGAACATGAGCGAGACGGTGAAGTAGGTGCCGACCGCGAACACGTCCCAGAGCAGCGGGGACATGAAGTTCGGCCAGGTGCCCATCTGGTTCGGGATGGGGAACATCCAGTAGACGGCCCACACGCGGCCGACGTGGATGCCCGGGAAGATGAGGGCGCAGATGACCGCGAAGATGGTCATCGCCTCACTGAACCGGTTGATGGACGTTCGCCACTTCTGTCGGAACAGGAAGAGGACGGCGGAGATGAGCGTCCCCGCGTGGCCGATACCGACCCAGAACACGAAGTTGACGATGGCCCAACCCCAGCCGACGGGGTTGTTGATGCCCCAGACGCCCGTGCCCTCCCAGAAGAGCCAGGCGATGCTGACGAGGAGCACGCCGAGGAAGAACACGGCGAGGAGGAACCCCATCCACCAGCCGCGGTAGCTCGAGCGCTCCGTCGGGGCGATCACCGCGTCGGTGATGTCCTTGAAGGACGGGTTGTCCAGGACGAGCGGGGCGCGTCCGGCGAGCGGATCGAGCGCGTCGTTCTTTGCGACCATGGGCTAACCCTGCTCCTTCTTGAGGTCGGGGTTGGTGTTCCGGAGCTTCGCCAGGTACGTGGTCCGCGGGCGGGTGTTGAACTCGCGCAGGACCTGATAGTTGCGAGGCTGATCGCGCTGCTTCGACACCGCCGAGTTGGGGTCGAGGATGTCGCCGAAGACGATGGCGTCCGCGGGGCAGGTCTGGGCGCAGGCCGGCGTGATGGTCCCGTCGGGGACGATGCCGTCGCCGTGGACCTTGGCGTCGATCTTGGCCGCGTTGATGCGCTGCACGCAGTAGGTGCACTTCTCCATCACACCGCGGAACCGGATGGTCACGTCCGGGTTCTTCTGCATCTGCTGCAGCGGGTGGATGTTGGTGTTGTAGTTGAAGAAGTTGAAGCGCCGGACCTTGTACGGGCAGTTGTTCGAGCAGTACCGCGTGCCGATGCAGCGGTTGTAGGCCATGTCGTTGAGGCCGTCGGGGCTGTGCGAGGTCGCCTTGACCGGGCAGACCGCCTCGCAGGGCGCCGTCTCACACTGCTGGCACCCCATCGGCTGGAAGATGGCCTCGGGGTCCTCCTCGTCGCCGACGTAGTAGCGATCGAGGCGAATCCAGGCCATCTCGCGGCCGCGGAGGACGCGGTCCTTGCCGACGACCGGGATGTTGTTCTCGGCCTGGCAGGCGATGACGCAGGCGTTGCAGCCGGTGCAGGCGTTCAGGTCGATCGCCATGCCCCACTGCTGCTTGCCCGTGAAGACGAGGTCCGGGTAGACCCAGGACTTGATCTCGTGCTCCGGGAAGGTCTTGTTCAGCTCGTCGTCGAAGAGCGACGGGGTCTTGGCGTAGGCCTCGGTCGTCGACTCCATCGCCAGGTTGCGCGTGCGCATCCCCGAGCGCGGGACCTGGTTGTTGCCGTACTTCTGGGTGTCGGCGAGCTCGCTCGAGCCGCTGGCCGCCGCGACCTTGGCCGGGGCGAACCAGGTGTCCGAGGTGCTCTGGAGCGGGAAGGCGTCGACGCCGTTGCCCGCCGCGACCCCGCCGAAGGTCCCACCGTGGCCGACCGTGATGCTGACGACGTCGTCGGCGAGGCCGGGGGTGAGCTTCACCGGGATGGTGATGGCGCCCGCGCCCACCGTGACGCTGAGGTGGTCGCCGTTGCCGACCCCGAGACCGAGCTTCTCGGCGGTCTTCTTGGTCATCAGCGCGGCGTTGCCCCACGAGAGCTTGCTCATGGGCTCGGGGGCCTCCATGAGCCAGGCGTTGTTCGCGAGGCGGCCGTCGAGCAGCCAGTGGTGGACGTAGAGGTCGACCTCGACGCCGGGGGCGGCGGCGGTGGCCTTGCCGACGAGGGTGGCGACGGCGTCCCACGCCAGCGAGGCCGGGGCGGCGGGGGCCTCGACGGCGATGAGGCCGTCGTGGAGCCACTTGCGCCAGCGCTTCTCGGAGAAGCCGGCGGCCATCCGGTAGCTGTCGCGGACCAGGCCGAAGCCGTTCTTCGGCTTGCCGTGGGCGATGCGCGCGACCACCTCGAGGACGCTCGGCGTGAAGTACAGCGGCGCGATGAGCGGCTGGACCAGCGACACCGAGCCGGCGAGGGACTTCTGGTCGCCCCAGGCCTCGAGGTAGTGGCTCACCGGGATGTGGAGGGCCGCGAGCTTGGCCGTCTCGTCGTAGAAGAGGCCGAAGTGGACGACCTTCGGGCTCTCGGAGAGCGCCGAGGCGATGGCCGTGGGCGCCGTGAAGGCCGGGTTCCCGCCGACGAAGAAGACCGTCTTGGGCTTGTTCGCGACGAGGGCCTCGACCGGCTCGGCGGCGACCCAGGTCGGGTCGCTGTGCCAGGTCTGGGCGGCGCTGCCGAGGGCGGCGTTGATGGCGTAGCCGAGGGCGTGGACCCAGGCGGGCTGACGCTCGCCGACCATGACGAGGCCGGTCTTGCCGGCCTTGGCGAGGTCGGCGACGAGGGCGTCGACGAAGCGCTTCGAGGCGCCGTCGAGGGCCGGGGCGCCGACGCTGAGGGCCGGCGCGACCTGGACGCCCTTTGCCGTGAGGCCCTTGGCGATGGCCTTCAGGATGGGCCCGACGTCCGCGCCGCGCGCCCGGAGGCGGTGGTCGGCGACGGTGCCGGTCGTCGAGAAGGCCGGCTCGATGACGTAGAGCCGGTTCGAGGTGTCGCCGGGAGCGTCGATGCGGCGTCCGGCGGCGAAGCCCTTGGTGTTTCGGACCGAGGCGGGGTCCGTCCCGAGGAAGTCGCTGTCGAGGGCCGCGATCACCGAGGCCGCGCCGGGGTTGCTCACCGCGTAGCCGCCGGGGCCGGCGATGGCCTGGGACGCCGCCAGCTGGTTCCACGGGTAGAGCGGGTCGGCGACGACGACGCGGGCCTTCGGGAAGTCCGCGCGGAACTTCCGGACCTGCTCGCGGAGCGTCGGCGACATGACCGTCTCGAGGACGAGCGCGAGGCCGTCACCGCCGGTCTTCCTCGCGTCGGCGACGTGGCCGTCGAGCTCGCTCCAGGCGGCGTCCCACGAGATGGGCTCGCCGGCCGCGTTGCGCGGGCCCTCGGAGCGGTCGAGGTCGTAGAGGTCGAGGACCGAGGCCTGCGCGACGCCGCTGAGCGCGCCCATGGCGTCGGGGTGCGTCGGGTTGCCCTCGAGCTTCGTCGGCCGGCCCTCGTGGCTCTCGGCGAGCACGCCGAGGACGCTGGTGCCCTGCTGCCACGTCGTGGCGAAGTGCAGCGGCACGCCGGGGACCAGGTCCTCCGGGCGGTCGGCGTAGGGGACGAGCTTCTGGACGCCTTTGCGCCAGCAGCCGCTCAGCCCGACACCGGCGAGCGCCGCGCCGGCGCCCACGACACCCATGAACTTGCGGCGGCTGACGCCGTCGAGCTCGAGGGTGGCCGCGTCTTCACCGAACTCGCCGTCGGAGCCGTCCAACGACTGCGCGTCAGGCTCGGGCGCGTCGGGGCGCAGGTCCGCGTAGTCCATCCAGTGGGTTTGTCCGCGGTCGTCGTGATTCATGCTCATCGATGGCACCCGGAGCAGTGTTCGGGGGGAGCGACGGCGCGCGTGCGCGTCGGATCGGTGTTCGGGTCGTACGCGGCGGCCTCCGGGCTGTCGAACCACGCCATGTTCGTGATCTGGTCACGCGGGCGCAGGTTCGGCTCCGGGTTCCGGTGGCAGTCGAGACACCAGCTCATCGACAGCGGCTGGTCCTGGAAGACCGTCTCCATCTGGTCGATGCGCCCGTGGCAGCTCGAGCAGCCCACCCCCGCAGCGAGGTGGACGCTGTGGTTGAAGTAGGCGTAGTCCGGGAGCATGTGGACCCGGACCCACTCGACCGGCGGGCCGCCGGCGAAGGCGTCCTTGATCGGCTGGATGCGGTTGTCCCGGTCGCCGAGGTTCAGGTTCGCGTGGCAGTTCATGCACGTCGCCGCCGGGGGGATGGCCGCGTGGGCGGCCTCCTCGACGGTGTTGTGGCAGTACCGACAGTCCATCCCCATGGTCCCGGCATGCAGCTTGTGGCTGAAGGGGACCGGCTGCTCGGGCTGATAGCCGACGTCGGTGTACTTCGGTGAGAACCAGTACCAGATCGCGAAGACCACACCGACCAGCACGACCGGCGTCGCGACGCCGACGGCGAGTGGGATCTTGTTCGTCCAGCGAGGGAAGATTTGGGCCACGTCTTACCTCTCTCCTCGGGCAGCGGCAGGCGAAACACCTGCGGCGTGCTGTGCCAGCTCGCCTTGCGGGGTTTTGGTGGCGTCACCCCGGCGAAACTGGCCGGCGCGGACGCTAGCAGCCGTTCCCGCGGCTGGCAACACCGTTTGGGTCCCGCCGTTGCGCGCGCGTCCGCGCGTCCGCCAGCGGGGTGAAAAAGTCTTCAAATACCGGGCGGTAGCGCGCATCTCGCGGTCGCTCGGTCCCGGCCGAGCCGGCGGACCCGAGGTGGGGTCCCCTTCGCGGACGGTCCGGAAAAGATCCACGTCGGCCGGAATTGCTTCCGGGCCGCCTGCGAGGCGGCGCCCCGTGTCTCGCCGATGCGTCACTGGGCCGCCCCCTTCCGAGCGGCCTCGGCCGCCTCGGCGGTGAGCTCCCGGGCGTAGGCGACGATGAGCTTGCGCTGCTCGGGGTCGGCGTCGAAGTAGTTGCGGATGAAGCCGTCGGCGTCGACGAGCACCAGCTTGGCGGAGTGGGTGATGTCCACGACGCCGGCGGCGTCCTCTTGACGGGCGCCCATCGCGAGCTGGAAGCCGCCGCGGACGAGGTCCTCGAGCGGGCCGGTGGTGGCGTCGGGGGTCGTCAGGAAGGTCCAGCGGTCGGCCTTCGCGCCGGACTTCTCGGCGTAGGCGGCGAGGACCTCGGGGCGGTCCATCTCCGGGTCGACGGTGAAGGTCACGATGCGGACGCCGGACAGCGCCGGGCCCTCGGCGTCGAGGCGCCGCTGGAGGTCGGCGTTGGCCGCGGTGATGGGCGGGCACGCCGTGGTGCAGGTGGTGAAGATGAAGCTCGCCACCCAGACCCGGCCCTTCAGGTCGTCGGAGCCGAAGGCCTCGCCGGTCTGGTCGACGAGGGTGAAGGCCGGCACCTGGCTCATCTTCGGGAGCGGCACGAGGTGGCGGCCGGCGCAAGTCTTGAGGCCGGTGAGCACCAGGACCCCGACGAGCGCGGCCCAGAGCCACGGGCTCTTGTAGAAGGGGCGCGCCGGCGCGAGGCCGTGCTGGCCCACGTCCTGAGAGGGGGTGTGGGCGCTCATCGCGTGGCCCCCGGCACCCGGCGGGCGACGACGACGGCGAGGGCGACGGTGGCGACCGCAAAGCCGGTCAGGACCAGGATGGCGGGCAGGGGGCCGGCGAGGCTGACCGGGGCGAGGCCGCCGTGGAGGGCGTGGCGGAAGCCGTCGACCATGTAGGTCATCGGGTTGACCGTCATGACGATGTCCAGCCAGCCGCCGGTCGGCGGGAACATGGCGCCGGAGACGAGCCAGAGCGGCAGCAGGAAGACCGCCATGATGGCGTGGTATCCCCCGGTGGAGCGGAGGAGCCAGGCCAGGGTGAAGCTCATCGCGGTGAGCCCGACCGTCCCGGCCACGAACACGGCGGCGAGGAGCGGCCAGTGGACCGCGAGCAGGTCGAAGCCGGCCAGCGGCGCGGCGACCAGCGTCAGGACGACCTGGACGAGCGCCACGGTGGCGACGCCGGCGGTCTTGCCGAGGACGAGGCCGACCCGCGAGCCGGGGGCGGTCATGACCTGCTGGAGGAACCCGTGCTGGCGGTCCTCGATGACGGCCATCATCGCGAAGATGGTCGTGAACAGGACGACCATGACGAGGAGGCCCGGGAAGAAGAACTGCAGGTAGTCGAGGCCGCCGATGCCCTCGATGGTGAAGACCGAGCCCATCCCGCTGCCGAGCAGCGCCCAGAAGAGGAGCGGCTGGATCACCACGCCGATCCACCGGGCCCGGTCCCGGACGAGGCGGAGCATGTCGCGGCGCCACATCGCCAGCGCGAGCCCGAGCTCCATCCCGGCGCGGGTGCGCACGGGAGGCTCCGTCCGGACCGCGCGCGCGTCCTCGACGGCCGCGGCCGAGCTGGCGACCCGCGTGTTCAAGCGGCCTCCCGGTCGGCGTCGGCGGCGACGTCCGCGTCGAGCGCGGCCCCGGTGATCTTGAGGAAGACGTCGGCGAGGGTGGGGCGGCGGAGGCTGATGGCGTCGACGCTGCCCTTCGGGAGCCCCTCGACGAGGCGGACGATGACCTCGTGGCCGCGGGCGCACTCGACGAGGACGGTGGACGCGGCGTCGTCGACCCGGGCGACGAGCTCGAAGCGCTCGCGGATGGCCTCGGCGAGGCCCCGCGGGTCCCGGGTGGCGATGACGACGAGGTCGTCGGCGAGCTCGCTGACGAGGTCCTCGGGGCGGTCGACCCGGACGGCGCGGCCGCCGTCGAGGATGACGAGGCGGTCGCAGCGGGCGGCCTCCTCGGGGCGGTGGGTGGCGAGCAGGACGCTCGCGCCGTGGCGCTGCCGGAGGTCCTCGACCAGGGCCCAGGTGCGCTCGAAGCTCTGGGCGTCCAGGCCGGTGGTCGGCTCGTCGAGGAGCAGCAGCTCCGGGGTGTGGACGATGGCGCGGGCGAACTCGAGGCGGCGCGCCATGCCGCCGGAGTAGGTCCGAACGGCGTCGTCGGCCCGGTCGGCGAGGTCGGCCCAGGCGAGCAGCGCGTCGGCGCGGGCCTTGGCGTCGCGCCCGGAGAGGCCCTGCATCCGCCCCGCGAGGACGAGGTTCTGGCGAGCGGTCAGCGCCTGGTCGAGGCTCGGGCTCTGGAAGACCATGCCCATCCGCGCGCGGTAGCCGATGGTGTCGACCGAGTGGGGCGCGCCGTCGCTGTCGTGCCAGGTGACGCTGCCGCCCTGGAGGCGAGCGAGGCCACCCACGAGGGCGAGGGCCGTGGACTTGCCGCTGCCGTTGGGGCCGAGGATGCCGACCAGCTCGCCGGGCTCGACGGTCAGGTCGAGCCCGCGCAGGACCTCGCGGCGCGCGCGGCGGCCGCGGTAGGCATGCTGGAGCTCGCGCACGACCAGCCGGCGGCGCGGGCCGTCGTCTGGAGGGGCGGCGTCGGCCGTCATGACAGCGCCACGTCCAGGATGAGGCCGGTGACGATGACCGGGAGGTAGATGAGCGAGGCGAAGAAGAGGCGGTAGGCCCAGCGGGCGTCGTTGCGGGCGTAGAGGCCGCGCACGGCGATGAACAGGAAGGCGAGGCCGGCGACCCCGGCGAAGGCGGCGTAGAGCGCGCCCGTGACGCCGAGCGGGGTCAGGAGCAGGCTCGTCGGGATCAGCGCTACGGTCCAGGCGATGGCCTGCCACTTGGCGACGCGGTTGCCGCGGACGACCGTGACGACCTGGATGCCGGCGGCGGCGTAGTCGTGCTTTCGGAACATCGCGATGGCGATGAAGTGCGGCATCTGCCAGACGAGCAGGGTCGCGAACAGCGCGAGCCCGGCCGGCTCGAGGGTCTGGGTGGCGGCGGTCCAGCCCATCAGCGGCGGGACGGCGCCAGGGATGGCGCCGACGACCAGGGCCAGCGGCGAGCGGTACTTGAGCGGGGTGTAGACCAGGACGTAGGAGACCAGCGCGAAGACGCCGAGCGCCGTCGTCAGCGGGTCGGTCCCGAGGGCGAGGATGACGATGGACAGCGCGCCGATGGCGACGCCGAAGGTCAGCGCGCCGTTGTCGGAGATGCGCCCGGCGGCCAGCGGCCGGTCCTGGGTGCGCTTCATGAGGCGGTCGCTGCCGCGCTCCCACCACATGTTGAGGGCGTTCGCCGAGGCCACCGCGAGGGCGGTGCCGACCAGCGCCCAGACGAAGCGCCAGGTCTCGACCGCGGTCGGCGCGAGGGCCAGCCCGCCGGCGGTCATCAGCAAGCACATCCGGTTGATGGACGGCTTCGTGAGCGACACGTAGTCGCGGATGACGTCGGTCGGCCGGCGCGCCTGCTGGCTGGCGACGCGCTCGAGCGGGGGGGCGCTGTGGCTCACGCAGCCTCCCAGGCGCGGTTGGCGGGGGCGGGTGGAGTCGCCGCGTCGGCGGGGCGGCGGCGGTCCGCGCTCGGGTCACCGAGCGGGCCGAAGGAGAGGTACAACATGACCGCGGTCGCCATCAAGAGGCCGCCGACCGCGGTGTGGAGCGTCACGATGACGACCGCCTTGCCGGTGACGACGGTGATGAGGCCGAGGGCGACCTGGAGCACGACCAGGGCGGCGGGGACCAGGGCCAGGCGAGCGGCCTTGGGGCGGTCGGCGGCGAGGGCCTCGCGCCGCGCCTTGAAGGCGATGACGATGATCGCGACCAGCACCAGGTAGCCGAAGAGGCGGTGGGTCATGTGGAGCTTGCCGAGGTCCATCAGCGGCCAGAAGCCGAGCCCGCCGCAGGCGATCGGATCGTCGCCGCAGATCATCCCGCCACCGAGGTGGCGCATGGCCGCGCCGATGAGCGCCTGGACGAGGATGAGGCCGATGGCCAGGCCCAGGGCGCCGCGGGGGAGGCGGGCGCCGACGGAGGGCGCCTCGCGGCGGGACGGGTGGAGCCGCCAGGCCACGAAGATCATGAGCGACAGGAAGGTGTAGCCGAGCAGGAGGTGGCCGGTCGAGACGACGGGGTCGAGCTGCAGGAGCACCGTGATGCCGCCGAGGGCCCCCTGGGCGAGGACCATGAAGACGCCGCCGACCGCGAGCCACTTCGTCGCCTTCGGCAGGCGCTTGTCGAGCAGCGCCCAGAGCGCCACGCCCACGGTCGCCATGCCGACGAGCCAGCCCCACAGGCGGTGGCCGTGCTCGAACTGCACGCCGTCCTTCATCGCCGGGAAGAGCTCGCCGTTGCAGAGCGGCATCCCGAGCGCGTTGAACGCCCAGTCCTTGCAGGCGAGGGACGACTCGGTCGGGTTCACCGTGCCGCCGATGAGCAGCATGAACCAGGTGAGGATCGACGCGACGACGGCCAGCCCGAAGAGCCGGCCCGGCGTGAAGAAGCGTGGGCTGGTCCCCATCGTCACTTGACCCCCCAGAAGACGCCCTTCTGGCCGGTCTTGCAGTACTGATCGAGCGCCCGCCAGGCGCCGGTGCAGGACTTCGTCAGCTCCTTGGCGGAGCCCTTGCCGATCCCGCGCTCCTTGCAGCGCTCGAACGTCCACTGAGACGTCGGCGGGATCTTCAGGTACGGCTCGCACTCAGCCGCCCGATCCTTCGCGCGGAGGCAGTTGGCCACGGCCGTCGGGACCTCCTGGAGGCACATCGTCGGCATGACGTCACAGCCCTCGAACCAGTCGATGGCGTGCGAGACGCACTCTTCGACGGTCATGTCGGCGCCCTTGACGCTGAGCTCAGCGAGGTCTTTCCCGATCGAGATCGCGGACGCCTTCATGTTCGGATAGACCACGAAGACGGCCAGCAGCGTCCCGATCAGGAGTGCGGAGCCGATGACGATCCATGCGGCGCGGCCGCCCCTGTCGTTTGTGTCGCGAGTCATGACAGCGCGGGTTGTAGGGGATAGGCCTCGGGCCGTCAACGGTGAACTTTTGCGTTTTCCTTTTGTTATCAGGCGTTGCCGAGGCAAGGTGGCGCGCTCATCGGGATCGCGCAGGAATCGGAGGGCGGAGTGAGCGGAGTGGAAGGAGTCGCGGCGGCGGTGGAGGTGATCCGTCGAGGGGGGCTCGTCGCCGTGCCCACGGAGACCGTGTACGGGCTCGCGGCGGACGCGTCCCGCCCCGAGGCCGTCCTGCGCATCTTCCTGGCCAAGGGCCGTCCGGCCGATCACCCGCTGATCGTCCACCTGCCGAGCGCCGAGGCCCTGCCGCGCTGGGCGGCGTCGGTGCCGGCGTCGGCGCGGATCCTGGCCGACGCCTTCTGGCCGGGGCCGCTGACCCTGATCCTGAAGAAGGCCGAAGCCGTGGATCCCTGCGTGACCGGGGGGCGGGACACCGTCGGCCTGCGGGTCCCGAGCCACCCGCTGACCCTGGCGGTGCTGCGCGCCTTCGGGGGCGGGCTGGCGGCGCCATCGGCCAACCGCTTCGGCCACGTCAGCCCGACCACCGCGGAGCACGTGCGGCGTGACCTCGGCGACCGCGTGGAGCTGATCCTCGACGGCGGGCCATGCCCGGTGGGGATCGAGTCGACGATCGTCGATCTGAGCGAGGGCGAGCCGGCGATCCTGCGCCTCGGGGCGGTGACCCGCGGCGACCTCGAGGACGTGCTCGGGCGCAGCGTCCGGGTCGCGATCGACGGCCCGGTCAAGGCGCCGGGGCAGCTGGCCTCGCACTACGCGCCGTGCGCGGAGGTCGAGGTGGTGGCGCGCGATCGCGTCGCGGCCCGGGCGGCCGAGCTGGCGACGACCGGGGTGAGGGTCGCGCTGATCGGGAGCGGCCGTGACGCCACGGTGCGGGTCCCCGACGCCGGTGAGGGCTACGCTCGGGCGCTCTACGCGGCGCTGCGTGAGGCGGACGTCCCCGAGGTCGACCGGATCCTCGTGGAGGCGCCCCCGCGCGGTCCGCTCGAGGCCGCGCTGATCGACCGGCTCAATCGGGCCGCGGCGCCGCGCCCGCCGCGCTGACGCGGGGGCCCTCGAAGTGAAACGCGGTGGCCCGGAGCCAGGCTCCGGACCACCGCGTAAGGTGGCGTCCCCAATGGGATTCGAACCCATGTTATCGCCTTGAAAGGGCGACGTCCTAGGCCTCTAGACGATGGGGACATCATCGCCGTCGGGGCGCAATCGCTACACCTCCCCAAGGGGCGTGTCAACTGTGGCGTCGCGTCCCGTCGGAGCCTCGCCCTCGGGGCCGGTCAGAGAGCGCGTGAGGGCCACGAGATCCCGGACCTCGAAGGGCTTCGCGAGGAAGCGGGCGCCGCGCCCGATGAGCGCGTCGACCGAGCCCGGCTGGTCGCTGTAGCCGCTCACGATGATGACCTTCAGATCGGGGCGCGACGAGAGCATCCGGTCGGCCAGGGTGGCGCCGTCCATCCCGGGCAGGACGAGGTCGCTGACGAGCAGATCGACCGGCCCCTCGTGGGCGAGCGCGGACTCGCCGTCCGCGTGGTCGACGACGACGAAACCCGCGCGCTCGAGGCCGCGCCGCACGGTGGCCCGGACCGCGTCGTTGTCCTCGACGAGGAGCACGCGGAGGCGTGAGACGGCCCGGGCGGCGGGGTCGCTGACGCGGCCGTCGGTGGAGCGCGCGCGGTCGAGCGGACGGGCCGCGGGGAGCCGGATCACGAAGGTCGTCCCCTCGCCCTCGACCGAGGTGACGTCCACGCTGCCGCCGCGCTGGGTGACGAGGCCGTAGACCGTCGCGAGCCCGAGGCCGGAGCCGTTCGGGCGCGTCGTGAAGAAGGGCTCGAAGAGGCGGGCGAGCACCTCCTTGGGCATCCCGCGGCCGTCGTCGGCGACGTCGAAGCGGACGTGGTCGTCCTCGGGCCGGACGGTGACCGTGACGGTGCCGCGCCCGTCGGTGGCGTCGCGCGCGTTCGCCACCAGGTTGACGAGGACCCGGTCGAGGGCGGCGGCGGGGCAGGCGACCCAGATCGGGCCCTCGGGGACGTCGAAGACGAGCTCGATGGCCTCGGTGGCGAGGTGTCGGAGCATGGGCGCCACGTCGCGGAGGTGGGCCGCGGCGTCGACGGTGCCGCGGGTGACGGGCTCGCGGCGCGCGAAGGCCAGGAGCTGGCTGGTCACGGCCGCCGCACGGACCGAGGCGTCCTCGATGGCGTCGACGCTCTCCTCGATCGCGGCGCGGTCGGCCGAGCCGTCGGCCACGCTCGCGCGGAGGAGGTCGGTGTGCCCGATGATGACGGTCAGGAGGTTGTTGAAGTCGTGGGCGACGCCGCCGGCGAGGTGGCCCATGGCCTCGAGGCGCTCGGCGGCGCGAAGGCGCGCCTCGATGCGCGCGCGGTCGGTCTGGGCCTGGGCGAGGCGGTGCTGGCGGAGGAGCGCGACGCGGAGGAGCCAGGCGAGGGCGGCGGACAGGAGGAGCGCCGCGCCGAAGACCAGGGTGGCGACGGCGAGCGGGCCCGAGCCATGGTGGGAGCGGAGCTCGAGCTTCCAGACCCGGTCTCCGAGCTTCATCGGGACGGTCACCTGGGGCGGGCCGTCGGTGTCGACCTCGCTCGCGCCGAACGCGTGGGTGGACACGAGCTCGGTGCCGTCGTCGACGACGCGGACGACGTGATGGGGAGTGAGGTCGTCGAGGCAGTCGGCGGCGAGCTGGTCCGCACGGAAGACGCCGTCGACGAGGCCGACGAGCCGCCCGTCGTCTTCGGACGCGACCGGGAGGTAGGCGGTGAACCCGCGCCCGCCTTGATAGAGGTCGACCGGCGGCGAGAGGCGGTCCTGGAAGTCGCGCATCGACATCGCGACGGCGTCCCCGACGATCGGGTGGTCGAGAACGCTGCGCCCCAGGGCGGCCTCGTTGCCGGACCTCGGCGCGAGGCGCGTGATGATCCCGCGCTCGTCGACCCAGTTGATGGCCTGGAAGCCCCCGATCTGCTCGATGACGTGGTCGACGCGGACGTCCCACGCGTCGTCGAGCTCGCCCGAGCGCGCCATGCTCTTCAGCGCGCGCAGCAACGCCAGGCGGCTGTTCACCCAGTCCGAGACGCGGAGCGCCGTCTGCTCTGCGAGCAGCTCGTTTCGCGCCCGGGTGTCCTCGACGTCCGAGCGCAGGGCGGACACCCACCCGCCGGTCAGCGCGAGGGCGAGACCGGCGAACAGGCCGATGGGCAGCCAGCGCTGGGGGCGGGATGGCACGTTGCGTCCTGTCGCGCGAGGGGTTCGGGGAGTTGCGGCGACCGGTCGATGATGCGTCGCGCGGCCTACGGTGTCCACCGGGGCCGGGCGCCGGGATCAGGCCTCGTCGAGGGCGCGGCGCACGGCGCGCGCCAGGACGCTGCGAGGGATGGGTTTCATCAGGATGCCCCTCGCGCCGACGCGCTCGGCGGCGGGGGCGGTGAGCAGCTCGCTGAAGCCGGTGGCGATGAGCACGCGGAGGTCCGGCCGCAGGCCGCGCAGCGCCAGGGTGAGCTCGGTCCCGGTCATCCCCGGCATGGTCATGTCGGTCAGGACGAGGTCGACCTCGTCGGGCGCCGCGCGGACGTGCTCGAGGGCGGCGAGGCTCGAGGTGAACGCGGTGACCCGATAGCCGAGGCCGGCGAGGGAGAGCCGGAGGAGCTCGGCGACGGCGAGCTCGTCGTCGACGACCACGACGCGCTCGTCGCCACGCTCCATCGCCTCGGGCGGCGTCTCGTCGGCGATCTCGTCGGGGAGCTCGTCGGCGCACGGGAGGTAGACGTTGAAGGTCGTCCCGGCGCCGCGCTCGCTGTAGACCGAGACGTGCCCACCGTGGCTCCGCACGATGCCGTGGACGATGGACAGCCCGAGGCCGGTCCCCTCGCCGGGGGGCTTGGTCGTGAAGTAGGGCTCGAAGATCCGCTCGATCACCGCCGGCGGGATCCCCGGCCCGGTGTCGGCGACCGTCAGGCGCATGTAGGAACCGGGCTTGGCGTCGGTGATACCGAGGGCGCCGTCGTCGGGGATGACGACGGCGCGGAGCCCGACCGCGAGGGTGCCGCCGGTGGCGCGCATCGCGTGGAAGGCGTTCGTGCAGAGGTTCATCAGGATCTGGTGGACCTGGACCGGGTCCGCGAGCACCTGACGGCGGGGACCGTCGAGATCGCTCTCGATGGTGATGGTCGTCGGCAGGGTGGCGCGGAGGAGGCGCAGGGTCTCGTCGACGAGGGTCCGGAGGTCCACGAGGGTCCGCTGCTGCTCGGTCTGGCGGCTGAAGGTCAGGATCTGTCGCACCAGGGCCTTGGCGCGGCGGCCGGCCGTCAAGATGTGGTCCGCGGAACGCCGGTCCTCGGAGCTCGGGGGGAGGTTGTCGCGGAGGATCTCCGCGTAGCCGAGGATCGGCGTCAGGATGTTGTTGAAGTCGTGGGCGATACCGCCCGCCATGGTCCCGACCGCCTCCATCTTCTGGGCTTGACGGAGCTGACGGTGGAGCGCCGACGAGGTCTCCGCCTCCGCGCGGAGGCGGGCGTTGGCGTCGGCGAGCTCGCGCGTGCGGTCGACGACGCGGGCCCCGAGATCGTCGCGCGCGCGCTCGAGGGCCTGCTGGTGGGCCTTGAGCTCGTGGAAGAGGAGCTCGCTCGGGTGGATGAGGCCGGTGTGGATGATCGCCCGGTAGACGAGGAAGTAGGAGGCGAGCTTGAGGAGGTGGCCGGCGAGGTTCCACGCGCCGTAGACCGAGGTGTAGAGCGTGAAGAGGAGCTCGGAGGCGACGGTGAGGGCGAAGGCCGCGGCCAGCAGCCGCAGGACACGCGGGGCGAGCGCCGAGCGACGGCGGTAGAGGAGGAAGGCGGCGACGATCACGATGGCGGCGATGACGAGCTCGCTCGCGATCTTGAACGGGGTCAGCCCCTCGGCGGTGTAGCAGTCGGGGAAGGTCTCCCACACGAGGACGAGGAGGACGACGAGCGCCGTCAGCGCGGTGTAGGCCGCGACGAGCAGGAGCCGTGAGGCCCGGTAGCCGATGAAGGCGAAGGCGACGACCAGCGACGCGGCGCGGAGGTAGCCGGCGGCGATCCAGAGCTGAGTCGCAGAGTTGCCGCCGGTGTCGGGGAAGATGCCCATCCCGTGGTAGGCGAGGGCGTGGAGGAGGTCGAGGAGCCCGACGTAGAGGAAGGCCACGCCCAGTAAGAGGAAGAAGTCGTCGCGCTGAAGGTGCCGCGAGGTCCAGGCGAACATGAAGATGCCGCCGGCGATGGCGGCGCTCACGACCTCGACCAGGGTGTGGAACAGGAGGTAGCTGTGGAGGCTGGTCAGGAACAGCGCGAAGAGGGCCGTGAGCCCAGCCGCCAGGGCCACCGCCGAGGAGTCTGCGCCAGGGGTCGGGCGCGCGTGCGGCGACCTCCGGGCGCTGGAGGGCGGGTTGAGGAGCATCGAGAGGACTCTCCGGGTGTGTCCTGACGCGCTGCAAACATCGGGCCGGGAGGGGGGGAGCACGCCGAAGACGTCGGGGCGCGCGTGAGGTGACCTGCCGTCGACCGCGAGAGGTGCGGAGGCGCCCGTCGGGGCGGGACAGCCGGGGGATTTCCCACGGTGGATGCAGGCGCAGGGGCGCGGAGCTCGCGGGTGATGTAGGGTCGAGCGCGGTCGACGCGGACGTCGAAGGGTCGAGGCTCGGTCCGCGGCGGCGCTCGGACGGGGCGCCCCGAGGCGAGGGGCCGGCGCGAGGGTGCCCGAGAGGAGTCAGAGATGAGCGTGATGATCTGTTTCGTCGCCCGGACGGGCGTGGTGCTGGGGACCGACAGCCGCGTGACGACGCGGTTCTCCGAGGGGGAGACCCGCGAGGACGCCTACCCCAAGCTGGTCCAGTTCGGGAGCCTCCCGGTGGCGCTCGGGATGGTCGGCGTGGGGGCGTACGGCGGCCTCGACTTCCGCGCGCTGGTGGCCGAGACGCACCGCCGCTTCTGTCGGGCGCGCGGCGAGGACGGGAGCGACGCGGAGAGCGTGGAGAGCGTGGCGCGGGCGTTCGCGGCCACGGCGGCGGAGATCGCCCTCGACGCCGGCTCCTCGGCGCAGATGAACGTGCTGGTGGCGGGCTACTCGCCGGGTGGCGCCTTCGGCGAGCTGTGGGAGGTGCGGCTGCCGGCGGGGGACGTGAGCTCGCAGACGCGGACGTCACCGACCTTCGTGTGGCGCGGGCAGACCGAGGCGGTGAAGACGCTCTGGTGGGGCGCGAACCTCGGCGCGCTGCAGGCGTCGCTGGACGAGGCGGGAGTGGCGCGGGAGACGGCGCGCGCGGTGATGGACGGCGTCAAGCGGCGCGCGGCCTGGGGCCCGGAGCGGACGAACTGGGGGATGCCGCTGTCGAGCGCGGTGGATCTGGTGCGCTTTCAGCTCGAGCTGCAGATCGCCAACGAGCGCTTCATGCCGGGGCGCGGCACCTGCGGCCCGCCGACCCAGATCGTCGCCATCAACGACGCGGGCCTGCGCTGGATGGACAACCCCTTCGAGGCCTTCAGCCAGGTCGCCCGGACGCCCTCACGTTGACTCGCCCCGGGGCGCCGGGCTCAACGGAGTAGAGAGGTGACGACGCTCACGGCGCTCTCCGGAGAGTCGGCGCCGTGGACGACGTCGGGGCGGCGGCCGTCGACGGGGCGGCCGGCGAACTCGGCGGCCCAGCCGGCGTGCGTCGTGAGGGCGACGATGGGCTTACCGAGCTGCCAGGCGAGGGCGAGCTCGGAGAGCGTGCCGGAGGCGCCGCCGAGGGCGATGACGACGTCGGCGCTGGCGACGACGAGGAGGTTTCGTCCCTGGCTGAGGCCGGTCGGGACGACGACGTCGATCCACGGGTTGGCCGTCTCGGCGTCGAGGGTCGGGAGCAGGCCGACGACGTCCGAGCCCGTCGCGCGGGCGGACGCGTGGGCCCCGCGCGCGACGGCCGCCATCGCGCCGCCGAGCCCGCCGCAGACGACGCGGTAGCCGGCGTCCACGAGCAGCTGGCCGAGGCGCTCGGCGTCACGAGCGAGGTCGTCGGTGGCGTCGCCAGGGCCGATGACGGCGATCTGCGGGCGCCGTGTGGCCCCCTTGCGCGCGGCGGTTCGAGGGCGGTCGGGCATGGGCTGTCCTCCTCGGGGCGCGAGGCTCGAACGTCGAGCGAGCACGATGCGCCGCGCCGAGCGATTGTCCTACTCAGGGGCCGTCGAGAGGCCAGGTCGCGAGGACCGCGCCGGCGTCGTCGAGCTCGGAGAGCCCGGGCGGGAGCGTGGTCGTCTGTCCAAAGACCTCGAGGGTGACGGTGTCGGCGCTCACGTTGGTCGCGAAGCGGGCAGTGGTGCCTGGGCGCGTGACCGTGGCGAGCGCGACGCCCGAGGCCAACGGCGCGACGTCGAGGACGGCGGGCTCGGCGTCCGCCGGCTCGGGGACGAGGAGGCTCAGGAAGCCGGCGCTGTCGCCCATCGTGGCGCTGGCGTCGAGGGTCGCGTGGAGCGCGTAGGCGCCGTGGGCGGTCGCGTGCTCTTCGAGGCGGCTCGCGGTGGTCAGGGTGCCGCTGGTCGCCGCGGTGGCGACCCGGAGCGAGGCGCGGGGACGGACCCAGGTCGCGCCGCTCTCCGAGAGGGTGAAGGTCCCGTCGGGGACCTCGCCGCCGCCGAGCCCGTTGAGGGCGAAGCTGTAGGTCCTCTCGGCGCCGTCGTCGTCGACCATGCGGTCCGCGACGACGAAGAACACGCCATCGACGCGTACGACGCGGCGCCAGAGGGTCACGCCCTCGTAGTTGGTCCGGCCGAGGACGGTCGTGCGGGCGGCGGTCCCTTCGAGGGGCCCGAGCCAGGCGTCGCCGACGGGCGGCCCGACCTCGAGGGGGAAGCTCGGGCCCTCGCCGTCGACGAGGACGATGTTGTGGTCGCGGCCGCGCTTGACGAGGTCGTGGTGGGGGAAGTCGATGTAGGCCGGGTCGATGGCCAGGGGCTCGCCGTGGGCGTGGAGGAGGAGCGACAGGCTGTCGGCGTGCTCGTGGCCGATGCCCGCGGTGCGCGCGCGGCCGTGCTCGCCGAGCATGACGAGGAGCGTCGCGTCCGGGCCGCGGTCGCTGCGGAAGACGGCGAAGCCGGCCTCGGTGAGGACCTCGTCGAGGGGCCAGGTGGGCGGCGTCGGCGCGGGGACGCCGGGCAGGGCGACGAACGTCAGGACGTCGAGGGCGCCCCCGTGGAAGGCGACGGCGGGGAGGGCGGCGTTGTGGGCGAGGGCCGGCTCGTCGAGGAGCGCGGCGGCGAGGAGCGTGGGGAGCGGGACGGCGTTGGCGTCGTCCGTGGGCAGGCCGCGGCCGTCGGGCTGCGCGGTCTGGAGCGCCGCGCGGAAGATGGCCCGGAAGGTCGGGTGGGCGGCGAGGTCGCCGTAGCGGGTGAGGCTGCCGCCGGCGGGGTCGTCGGGGGTGACGGCGCCGCTCGGGTGGAGCGGCCAGCCGTCGAGCGGGCTCGGGTCCGCGGCGAGGAAGCGGCGCCAGGCCCAGACCAGGGCGAGCCAGCTCTGGCCGCCGTAGGCGAGGTAGTTCCAGCCCTCGGCGTAGCCGCCGTCGGGGGTGCCCTGGAGGTCGAAGAGGAGCCAGGTCAGGCCGGGGACGGCCTCGTTCAGGTCGCGCGCTGCGGTCGGGCGGTCGGGGAGCGTGAGCGCGCACACGCCGAGGGCGCCGAAGACCTTCATGAGGTGGTTGTTCTGGGCGAGGAGCAGGAACGTGTAGAAGGCGCCCGGCTCGAGCATCATCGCGGCGAACGTCTCGACGCGGGTCGTCAGGCGCTCGCGCGCGGCGGAGAGTTCGGCCGAGGGCAGGTCGGGGGTGCCGGCGAGCAGGTCGTAGGCGTGGCAGGCCGCGACCAGGGCCTCGGACTCGTGGAGGTTGTAGTGGGATTCGGCGACCAGTCCCACGTTCAGCGGCCTCGGGTCCGGGTACGGGGCGGCGAGGATCGCGGCGGCTTCGGCGCTCGCCTCGAGGTCGCCTTCGAGGAGCCCGAGGAAGGCTCGGGCCTCGGCGACGTGGGCGCGGATCGCGGCGGTCCCGTCCTCCCAGGGCGCGACCTCGGGCCAGTCCGGCGGCGTGCGGTCGGCGTAGGCTCGGATCCGCGCGAGGATCGCGGCCGCCGCCGCGGACTCGGAGTCCGCCAGCGCGCGCAGCCCGGCCAGATCGGCGGCGTCCAGGAAGAGGCGGGGGCGCTCGGTCCGCTCGGGGTGCCAGGCCGGGGCGGACGCCGGATCGTCGGGGTCGGTGCCCGCCGCGAGCTCGTCGAGGTCCGGGACCCCGTCCCGGTCGGAGTCGAGGGTCGGGTCCGGCAGGACGTCGCCGTCGTCAGGGTCCACGTCGGCGTCGCCCAGGTCGCTCCCGTCTCCGTCGAGGGTGTCGGTGACGTCGTCGGCGTCGGTGTCGGCGACCGAGGTGTGGGTGTCTTCGGAGGGCGCCGCGCTGTCGGCGTCGGAGCGCTCCGGTGAGCCACACGCCGCGGCCACGGCGAGGCAACAGGCCAGGGGCCAGGCGACCGTCTTCATGCGCGTCGGACCTCGCGACCGTCCCACCCGCCTCCCGCAGAGGCGAGGGTGGAGCGCGATAAAAGCGTTGGGTCGCGGGGGACTCGAACCCCCGACCATCGGATTAAAAGTCCGGTGCTCTACCAACTGAGCTAGCGACCCATCGGGGGGCTTCTCTAGCCGTCGAGGGGCGGCGGGTCAAGGGTCTCGAGCGGACCGTGGCCCGACGGCGCGTGGCCCGTCTTCGTCAGTCGATCCAGTTGAAGAGGCGGCCCTTGTCCCGGGCCCACCAGATGACGAAGGCCGTGCCCTTGATCATGTCGTGGGGGACGAAACCCCAGTAGCGGCCGTCTTCGGAGCGGTCGCGGTTGTCGCCCATCGCGAAGACGTGCCCCTCGGGGACGACGACCTCCGGCCAGTCGGGGTTCATCGACCTGTAGCCGAAGTACTTCGAGGCGCCGTTGGGCCAGTCCTCGTGCGGCCAGTCGTCCGACTCGAAGGGGGCGCGGCACACCCGCGCCGGCCCGCCGACCAGGTGCTGCGACGTGTAGGTCACGCCGTCGAGGGTCTCACGCTGCCGGACGCACCGGCAGATCGCCGTCGGCGCCTCGGCGTTGTCCCCCTCGTAGACCGGGCAGTCGACCTCGCCGAGGACCTCCGTCGGGATGGGCTCGCCGTTGATGTGGATGACGTTGTTCTCGAGCCGCACGCGGTCGCCGGGCAGGGCGATGACCCGCTTGATGTAGTCCATCCCGTCGTGGGAGTCGTTCGGGTAGTGGTACTCGAAGACGATGATGTCACCACGGTCCGGCTGGCCCCACGAGACGATCCGGCTCGGCGAGAACGGCACGTACAGCCCGTAGCCGATCTTGTTGATGAACAGGTGGTCGCCGATCTGCAGCGTCGGCATCATCGAGCCCGACGGGATCGAGAACGCCTCGATCAGGAAGAAGCGGATGATGAGCGCGAGCCCCACCGCCCAGACGACCGCCTCGATGAGCTCGCGCGTGACCGACTTCCGGAAGCGCCCCAGGTGCGTCGCCAGCGCGTCGTCGAGCTCGACCGACGCGTCGAAGACCGCGTCGGGCCTCAGCTGAACGCCGTTCTTTCGCGTGGGGATGACCGCCGCGAGCCGGTCGATGGCCCCCGCGACGTCGGCCCGCGCCGCCTCGCTGACGCGCTTGCCCTTCTTCTTCAGCAGGCCCCGCCCCTCCTTGAGGAGCTCCTTGGCGCGCCGCATCACGCGCCGCGGCGAGGCCGGCTTCACCGCCTTTTCCTTCGCCGCCTTCGCGCGACCGCGCGACCCGAGCTCGCCCACCGTGCCCCCCTCCGACGTCGCGCCGCGAACGAACGGCCCCTTGATGTCCTTGCGCGTCATCGTCAGTCCGTCTTCAGGATGGCCATGAACGCCGCCTGCGGGATCTCGATCTTGCCGACCTGCTTCATCCGACGCTTACCGGCCTTCTGCTTCTCCAGCAGCTTCCGCTTACGCGTGATGTCGCCCCCGTAGCACTTGGCCGTCACGTTCTTTCGGAAGGCGCTGATCGTCTCGCGCGCGACGATCTTGCCCCCGATGGCGGCCTGGATGGCGATCTCGAACTGCTGGCGCGGCAGGATCTCCTTCATCTTCTGGCACAACACGCGCCCGCGCGCCGACGCCGCCGAACGGTGCACGATGATGGCCAGCGCGTCCACAGGCTCGCCGTTGATCAGCACGTCGACCTTCACCAGATCGTCGGCGTTGAACCCGGTGACCTCGTAGTCCAACGACGCGTAGCCGCTCGTCTTCGTCTTCAGCTTGTCGAAGAAGTCGAGGATGATCTCCGACAGGGGGATCGCGTAGGTCACCATCACCCGCGTCGGCCCCAGATAATGGATCCCGTGCTGCACCCCGCGGCGCTCCTCGCACAGCTTCAGCACCGCCCCGACGTACTCCTGCGGCGTGTGGATGGTCGCCTTCACCATCGGCTCGGCGATCTCCGAGATGTGCTGCGGCGACGGCAGGAGCTTCGGGTTCTCGACGTTCATCGTCTCGCCGAGCGACGTCGTCACCCGGTAGATGACCGACGGGGCCGTCGTGATGAGGTCGAGGTCGAACTCGCGCTCGAGCCGCTCCTGGACGATCTCCATATGAAGGAGGCCCAGGAAGCCCACGCGGAAGCCGAAGCCCAGCGCGCCCGAGGTCTCCGCCTCGTACGAGATGGCCGCGTCGTTCAGCGCCAGCTTGTCGAGGGCCTCGCGCAGGGGCTCGAAGTCCGCCGATTCCACCGGGAAGATCCCCGAGTACACCATCTGCTGCGCCGGCTCGAACCCCGAGAGCGGCGCCGCCGCCGGTCGCTTGGCGTCGGTGACCGTGTCGCCGACCCGCGCGTCCCGGATCTCCTTGATCCCGCAGATGACGTAGCCGACCTCGCCCGCGCGGAGCTCCTCCATCGGCACCATCTCGGGCGCCATGATCCCGAGCTCGAGCAGCTCGTAGTCCGCCTCGGCCGCCATGAACCGGATCTTTCGGCCCTTCGTGAGCGTCCCGTCCATCAGGCGCACCATCGCGATGACGCCGCGGTACGGGTCGTACCAGCTGTCGAAGATGAGGGCCCGGGTCGCCTCGTCCGGGCTCCCGGTGGGCGCCGGGAGCCGCTCGACGATCGCCTCGAGCAGCGCCGGCACGCCGAGCCCGGTCTTGGCGCTCACGTGGAGGGCGTCGTGGGCGTCGAGGCCGATGGTGTCCTCGATCTCGGCGGTCACCCGCTCGACGTCCGCCGCCGGCAGGTCGACCTTGTTGAGGACGACGATGATCTCGAGGTCCTCCTCGAGCGCCATGTAGACGTTGGCGAGGGTCTGGGCCTCGACCCCCTGCGCCGCGTCGACCACGAGCAGGACGCCCTCGCACGCCTTGAGGCTGCGCGAGACCTCGTAGGTGAAGTCCACGTGCCCGGGCGTGTCGATGAGGTTCAGCTGGTACAGCTCGCCGTTCGGCGCGGTGTAATCGAGGCGCGCGGTCTGGCTCTTGATGGTGATGCCGCGCTCGCGCTCGAGCTCCATCTTGTCGAGGAACTGGTCCTTCTGGTCGCGGGCGCCGACCGTCCCGGTCACCTCGAGCAGGCGATCCGCCAGGGTCGACTTGCCGTGATCGATGTGCGCGATGATCGAGAAGTTTCGGATGCGCTCGCGGGGGACGTGCGCGGGGGTGTTCGAGCGGGACATCAATCGATACTCAATCCGAGCTGCTGGGGGAGTTGGTCTTTGTGCAGCTCCAGGATGTAGTCGATGCCCTCGCGGATGTACTGCGCCATCGAGGTGCCGGTCGACTGGCTGAGGAGCTTGAGCTTCTCGTCCTGCTCGACGGTGATGTAGATGGTCGTCGCGACCTTCCTCGTGCTGGCCATCAGGTCCTCCGCGGGCGGCTGTAGATACTACAGCGTCGCTGCGCGGGGAATCATAAACCCCAAACGGTCCGCCTCCAGCCCTGGCGCACCCCGCGACCGAGCCGGATCCGACCTCGGAGCCTCCATCGAGGCGTCCGCCGGTGCCATCTCGTCCCGCCCCGTGCGACCTTCGCGAGTCCGTGGTACGCGCTCTGTCGCGCCTCCGCCCGGTGCCACCGGAGAATTCCGGGCTGGCGCGACCCGCGTCGGATGTGTTACGCGCGCGTGTCTCGTGATTACGCGAGCTTTCTCACCGAAGACCCCCAACGGCCCCCCGGAGCGCCGGTCATGAGCAGCGAAGAGAACCAGGGCACCCCCGCCGCCGAAGCCCTCGGGCCCGTCACAGCCGGACCGGACGGCGTCCGGAAGCTCGCCACCGAGGGGGCGACCATCGTCGCCAAGGGCGTGGGCGAGCAGGGCGACACCGGGACCCCCGACGCCCCCAAGCCGGAGCCGAAGCTCGACACCGGCGTCGAGGTCGCCGAAGACGTCGACTTCGCGGCGCTGATGGCGTCGCCGAGCGCCGCGGCTCAGGCCGCCGAGGAGGAGCCCTCCTTCGAGGCCGGCGACAAGGTCAAGGGCGTCGTCGAGGTGGTCAGCCTGCACGGCCAGGAGGTCTTCCTCGACCTCGGCGGCAAGGCCACGGGCTACGTCCTCAAGGAGGAGCTCCGCGGCGAGGACGGCGAGATCACCGTCAAGCAGGGCGACGAGATCGAGGGCATCGTCGTCGGCGTCAACTCGAACGGCGTGCATATCAAGGTGCGCCTCGGGGCCGACGTCGACTCCCGCGCCCTGCGCGAGGCGTTCAACGCCGGGCTGCCCGTCGACGGCAAGGTCATCGGGACCAACAAGGGCGGCTACGAGGTGCTGATCGCCGGTCAGCGGGCCTTCTGCCCCTTCAGCCAGATCGACCTCTACCGCCTCGAGGATCCGGAGTCGGTCGTCGGCCAGACCTTCTCCTTCAAGATCACCGAGATGCGGAGCGGCTCCGTGGTCGTCTCGCGCGCCGCCCTGCTGCGCGCCGAGCAGGCCCAGCGCGCCGCCGAGACCGCCAAGTCCCTCGAGGTCGGCGCCACGATGAGCGGCCACGTCCGCTCCATCCAGAAGTTCGGCGTCTTCGTCGACCTGGGCGGCATCGACGGGCTCGTCCACGTGAGCGAGCTCTCCTGGGACCGCGTCGGCGATCCGCACCAGGTGGTCAAGCTCGGCCAGAAGGTCGAGGTCGTCGTCCTCGAGATCGACGCCCAGAAGGAGCGCATCGCGCTGTCGATGCGCAAAGCCCAGGGCGACCCCTTCGTCACCGCGGTCGGCGGCATCCAGGTCGGCGACACGATCAGCGGGACCGTCGCGCGGCTCACCAACTTCGGCGCCTTCGTCAACGTCGCCCCCGGGGTCGACGGCCTCATCCACGTGTCGGACCTGGCTCACGCGCGCGTCCGGCACCCGAAGGAGGTCCTCAACGTCGGTGACACGGTGAAGGTCCGCGTCATGGAGGTCGACCTCGAGCGGCGTCGCATCGGGCTCAGCCTCAAGGCCCTCGCCGCCGATCCGTGGGACGACATCGAGGCCCGCTACCAGCCCGGCCAGCCCATCACCGGTACGGTCGAGAGCGTGCAGGCCTTCGGCGTCTTCGTCGCCCTCGAGGCAGGCGTCACGGCGCTGCTCCCGGCGAGCGAGAGCAACACCGCCGGCGCCCCCCTCGAGGTCGCCTTCAAGCCCGGCGACACCGTCGAGGCCAAGATCCTCCGGGTCGAGGCCGACGCCCACAAGATCGCCGTGACCCGGCGCGAGGGCGACCGCTCCGGCGACAGCGGCCGTGGCCAGCGGCGTGGTCCGGGTGGGCCCGGCGGCCCGCGCGGTGATCGCCGTGGCGGCGGTGGTCGAGGCGACCGGGGCGGCTTCGGCGGCGGCTTCGACCGTGGCGGCCGTGGGCCGCGGCGTGGCGGGACGCTCGCCTACTCCGACGAGCACGAGAAGTCGAAGGACTCGCGCGGCAAGGAGGTCGGGAGCCTCGGTGAGGCCCTCCTGCGCGCGCTCAAGAAGGACGACGATTGACGTCAGGCCGACTCCGGACCGCGCCGCTCGCGCTCTTGCTCGCGGCGGCGCTGGCCTCGGGGTGCCCCGAGTGGCTCGAGGTCGACGACACGCCGGCCGACGACGAGGGGCCGGTCGATGACCTCGCGCTCCTGCAGAGCCACCTCGGGCCGGTCGAGCTGCCCTCGGCGCCCGCCGAGGTCGGCGGTCAGGGGCCGATCGTGCCGGCGACGCCCGGGCTCCGGGTGCCGGCCGCCGGCTACTGGACCCGCGCGCGCCTCGACGTCGCGGACATGCTCCTCCCCTACACCTGGGCGAGCCTGCTCCGCGGTGAGGACCACATCACCCTCCGCCTCGAGGCGGTCCGTCGCGGCGAGGACGAGGCCGGGCCGCTGCTGCCGTGGCTCCACGCCGTGATCCCGATCGCGCTGCCGCGCGGGACCGACCAGAGCCAGCTCGACCACCTCGACCTCGGGCACGAGGCGCTCGCCTCCGCGACGGCGTCGATCCAGACCACCCACGACGACACCTGGCTCCTCGAGCTCACCCACCTGCGCATCGATCACGTCGATGACAAGCGGGTCACCGGCACCCTCGAGGGGGTCGCGCGGCGCGGCGCCCGGGGACGGCGCGAGCGCCGCTTCGCCGCCGGCTTCGTCGCCCTGCGCGCGCCGACCATCACGTCGCTCACCCCGCGGCGGCGCTGACGCGCGACGCTGTCACGCGGTCCGCGTTCGCGACGAGACCGCGTCGAACCAGCGCGCAGCAGGGCGGACGGGACGTCCACGGGCCGAGTTGCCTGCGTGCCCTGCCTTGGTCTCGAGCGCGCGGCGGCCTGCGGTCGTCTCGACCGCCGGTTCGCCAGGGTTCACCGCCCGCGCCGGCCGCTCGCGACGGTGGCCGCACAGGCACAGGGCGGGGGCCCTCAGCCGCCCGTCTGGGCGCGGGCGATGGCGGCCTTCACGTCGCCCTGGGCGAGCTCGAAGTTGAGGGCGACCTCTTTGAGGAAGGCGAGCTCACGTTCATTGGGCCGGCCGTCGACGAGGGCCATCGCGGCGGCGTGCTCGAAGATGAGGACCCGGACGTCGTAATCCGGGACGTCGTCCGCCGTGGGCAGGGGCGGGGACTGGCCCGAGCGCATGAGCTTCACGAGCCGCGCCTTGGACGCGTCGTCGAAGCGCAAGAACCGCACCAGCGCCTGCACCCGGCGCTGCTCCTGGGGCGTCACCTCGCCGTCGGAGATGGCCGCGCTCAGCGCAACCTCGACCAGGCGGAGCCGGTCCTCGGCCGACTTCACCTGGCGGATGATCTCGACCGCCGCGGCGGCCCCGGTGCTGGCGCCGCTCGGGGGCGCGGCCGGCGGCTCCTCGTCCGACTCGGGCACCATCGTCGCCGCGGCGCCGCCGCGCGGGGACCGCGTCGAGGCCTTCTTCCGCGTGGCGGCGCGCTTGGGCGGGGGCGCCGGCTCGGGCTCGGGCTCGGGCTCGGGCTCCAGAGCGGGCTCCGGCTCCCAGCGCTCGCCGTCCTCGGGGTAGGCCGCGATGATCTCGGTGGAGTTGCGCGAGTGGGCGCGGATGAGCGGGCGCTTGTCCTCTTCGCTCTCGGCGGCCCGGTTCGGGTCGGTCAGGACCTCGATCGCCGCGCGCAGGCGCCGCTCGCGCGCCTTGGGATCCATGAGCCACGGGGCCGCGCCCATGCCGAGGTGGGCCTCGCCGTAGAGGCCGTCCTCCTCGGCGTCCGCGGCGCGGGCGCTCTCGACCCACTGAGCCGCCATCCGCGCCGGGTGGTCGTCGGCGGGGAAGTAGCCGGCCTTGTCGCAGACGGCGATGAAGCGCGCGAGCACCCGCGTCAGCGCCTGCTCCAGCCGCTCGCGCAGCGCCACGAGGGTCTTGAAGTGGATGGGCTCGGCCGCGGTGATCGCGATGAAGTCGAGCCGCTGCTCGGCGGCGACCGCGACGCGGCGCGACGAGAACAGCCCCAGCGCGTAGGCGTGCGCCAGCAGCGCCATGTACATCGCGACGCGCTCCGGCGTCTCCCCCTCCGGATCCTCGAGATCGTTGGGGTGCGCCACCACGCGCACCACCTCGCACGCGAACGCGGCCGCGCCCTGGTCGGGCAGCGACGTCGCGATGCGCGCGTCGAGCATCCTGATGTTGTCGAGCTCCCAGGCCGTTAGCCGCGCAGACATGCCCCATTTAGACCAGAGGATCGCTCACTTGTCGATGGGGCTTTGGCGGGCCGGACCCACGGAGAGCGGCCGATCGGCCTTGTTGCGGCGCAAGATTCGTCCCGAAGACGCTCCTCGGGTCAGGGGGAGCAGACGGGCGGGTACAGGACGAGCGCGCCCGACTGATCGGTCTCGCACGAGACGGTGCCCGCCTCCCCGACGCTGGCGTCGTAGTAGCAGCGGATGCCGGCGAGGGAGTCGTCCGCGAGCCGGAGCACCCCGAACAGCGGCAGGCCCGGCGCCTGGTAATCCGGCACGCCGTCGCCGTCGGAGTCCGGCGGCTGGATGGGGTCGTTGAGCGGGGCGCCGGTCTCGTCGTTGGTCGGATCGACCGCGTCGGGGATGCCGTCGCCGTCGACGTCGGTCACGTCGTCGACCTTGCCGTCGCCGTCACCGTCGAGGGCCCCGCCGCCGGCCTCGGTCAGGTCGTAGATGCCGTCGCCGTCGCTGTCGGTGTCGAGGAAGTCCGCGGTCCCGTCGGTGTCGCTCTCGGTCGGCGGGTTCTGCGTCCCGCTCTGCTGCGGGTCGCCGTCGTCCTCGTCGACCGCGCCCGAGACGCCGTCGAAGTCGCCGTCGGTCTCGTCGTCGACGCTGCCGTCGCCGTCGCCGTCGACGAGCGTCCCGCAGGCCTCGACCGAGTCGGGGATGCCGTCGCCGTCGCTGTCGCGATCGAGGGAGTTGACGATGCCGTCGCCGTCGGCGTCGAGGGCGGGGGGCAGCGCGTCGCAGATCCCGTTGCTGTCGCCGTCGACGCAGCTCACGTAGTCCGGGTCCTGATAATCCGGGACGTTGTCGGCGTCCTGGTCGCCGGTCAGGTCGACCCCGCCGAGCTCGTCCTTGTCCGAGATGCAGTCGTTGTCGTCGTCGCCGTCGGCGAAGTCGGGGATCCCGTCGCCGTCCGAGTCCGTCACCACGCGCCCGATGCCGACCGGGCTCGGGACACCCTGCCGCGAGAGCACGACGGTCAGCACGCCGTGGGCCGTGGACACGGTGGACAGGTCGAGGTCGCCGGCGCCGGCGGTCCCGGTCGCGACCACGTTCCCGTTGATGTCGATGGCCGTGTAGTCGCAGGTCACCGCGGTCACGACGTGGACGATGGCGCCGTCGACGCCGCTGACCGCGCAGCCCTGCCAGGTCGAGCCGACCGTGCCCGTGGGGCCCGCGGTCAGGGTCGGGGGCGCCGCGCCGTCGTACCGGACCCGGCCCTCGCCGCCCTTGCCGCCGAGGTTGTGGCCGTTGGGGTAGCTGGCGTTGTCCCCGCCGGTTCCGCCGTGGACCGAGACCGTGCCCGTGAAGGCGAGGTCGCGTGACGCGAGGCTGATGCCGCCGCCGGAGCCGCCGCCGCCGCCTGACGCGGCGTTGTTGCCGTAGCCCGCCGCGCCGCCGTCGCCGCCGTCGGCGAGGAGCTGGCCGCTACCCGACAGGGTCCCGTAGACCACGAAGGCAAACGCGCCGCCGCCACCGCCGCCGCCGCCGCCGCCGTACTGACCGCTGAAGTTGCTGCCGCTGCTGGTGATCCAGCCGTCGCCGCCACCGCCGCCGGAGCCGCCCATCAGCGGCAGCAGCGAGGGGAGCCCGTTGACGTAGCCGCCACGGCCGCCGCAGGCCTGGCCGAGCCCGCCCGGGGTGCCCGCGGTCGCGAACCCGCCACCGCCGCCGCCGGAGTACGTCCCGTTGCCGGTCGCCGCGCCGCCGCCGCCGCCGTAGCCCGCCGCGCCACCGTTGGTCCCGTTCGGAGCGCCGTACGCGCCGGTGCCGAAGGGGTTGCCGCTGCCGCCGCCGCCGCCGTTGGTGACGTTGGAGGTCGGGAAGCCGCCGCCGCGGTTGAAGGGGCTGTTTCCGCCCGTCACGCCGACCGGCGGGTAGGCCACGCCGGCGCCACCCGGAGCCTGTTCGTACACGATCGAAGGCGAGCCGGAGCCACCGGCGAAGCCGTCGCCGCCGGTCCCGGAGAAGCCCCCGGTGCCGCCGCCCGCCGTCGAGTTGTGTGGCCCGCCGGCCGCGCCGCCACCGCCGCCGGGGCCGCCGTGGCCTCCGTCGCCCCCGTCGATGCCCGACTCGGCGGCGTGGCTGCGGGCGAGGATGTTGTCACCCCAGTCTTTGCCGTCGTCGCCCGAGGCGTCGACCGCCCCGTCGATCACGGCGTCGCCGCGGACGAGCACGATGATCGGCATGAGCGCTTCGTTCCCGCCGGTCGCGGGGACCGGGTCGGTACGGTCGAACACCATGGTCTTGCCGGCGGGGATGTTCAGCGTGCTGAAGACCACCACCCCGCCGTCCGATCGGTCGGTCGACGCGACCGTGATCCGGCCGTCGACCGTTCCGTCGAGGTCGCCGACGCCGCCGTCGACCGGGCTCGGCCGCGGCAGGACGATGGAGAAGACGTTGTCGATGGCGCCGGTCGCCGCGAGCGGGGTGCCGTCGATCGACACCGTGCAGTCCTGGGGCGGGGCGTTCTCGAGGATGAAGAAGACCGTGCTCAGCACCGCGTTGGCGATGGGCGCGGACGTATTGCCCGCGCCATCGGAGAGCCACGTGGGCCCGACGATGATCTCGCTCGGACAGGAGGTCGTGATGATCTCCGAGCCGGAGAACCCGCCGTTGGCCGCGATGAGGCTGACGACGACGCCGGCGCCGGGCGGGGCGGCGTCGGGCTGCAGGATCGTCTGGGCCGCGGCCGACCCCGACAGGCCAACAACGAGGGCGGCGACACAGAGCGAGAGGGTGAGCGTGCGCTTCATCGTCGTCCTCCTCACTGCAGGCAGCAGCTGTCGACGGTGGCGCCGTCGGGCAGCGGGTAGAGGGGGGACTTGACGCCTGCGACGTCGACGATGAGCCCGGCCTCGAGCCCGATGAAGGTCGCGTCCTGGTTCGCGACCTGGCCGCAGACCCGGGCGCCGAAGGCGATGGGCGCGGCGCCACAGGCGACCTCGAAGTCGTAGTAGGTGTCTTGGCCGTAGTCGACGGCGACCCCGGCGCTGCCGAGCGGGTTCTGGCCGCAGTCGAGCTCGCCGCCGTTCGGGCCGACGTCGACCTCGATGGCGATCTCGGGATAGGTCGTGCCCGCGGGTGTGCTGCCGCTCGCGAAGCCGCCGGCGGACGCCGTGGCCTTGCCGCTCAGGCGGCAGGTGCCGGAGAGCGCGGCGGGATCGAGGCCGATGGCGGTGTTCCAGTAGCACTTCGAGACGCCGGAGAGCTGCTCGATACCGCGGTAGATCGCGATCTGGTAGGCCTCGGGGGGCGAGCCGCCGAGGTTGCCCGGGCCCTCGTGGGGCAGGATCCAGTGGACGTTCTCGCCGCCGGCGCCGTCGGGGCAGGTGAGCTTCAGGGCGCTCATGTGGAGCGAGGTCGGGAGCGCCTCGTCGGGCCCGGCGGTGCAGGCCAGCGCCACCACCATCGTCGGCCCGCGGTCGCCGTCGGGGTCGTGCAGGAGGTGGATCGGCGAGCCGCTGTCGTACTCGCAGTCGACCTTGGCCGAGCAGAAGATGTCGCGGAAGGACACGGCGATGTCGAAGAAGCCCTGGCCCGCCTGCCGGAGCAGCGCGATGTCGAAGTCGACCGGCGTGTCGACGTCCTGGCGGCACGCCGTCTCCTTGGCGATGGGGCCGGGATCCGACCAGCCGCCGAGGGGGACGTCGCCGCCCGCGCCGCTGAACAGCGCGTCGACGGTCAGGGTGACGGTGTTGGGCGTGCGGTCGGCGTCGCACGGCCCGACGTAGGCCAGTGACCCGGCGCCGTCGCCGTAGTCGACGCTCTCGAGGGTCTTCGTCCAGACCGTCTCGTCGGCGTCGTTCGCGACGGTGAGCGTGTACCGCGCGTTGGTCACGCCAGGCAGGCTGAGCGGGGCGACCGCGATCGCGACGGCCGGCCCGTCATAGGGTGGCGGGGCGTCCGGCGCGGAGCTTCCGCAGGCGGCCCACAGGGCGGCGACCGCGGCGATCGCGAGGGGGCTGTCGAAGGGCCGCATGGGGTGCTCCCGGGCTGGCCGATGGTGGGATCCCGCGGGCGGGCGCCCGCGGTCCCCGAATGTAACCGATGGTGCGGTGCGGGAGAAGCCTCCGGCGCCTCGACGCTCTCAGCCGGCGGCGCTCCGGGAGCGCCGCCGGCGCGCGAGGACGCCGGCCAGAGCCAGCAGCGCGACCCCGGTGAGCGGCGCGTGGCCGTCGCCGCCGCTGCAGCCCCCGGCCTGGCCACCCCGGATCTGCTGCGCCTCGACCTGCGCGCCGACGGTGTCGAGCAGCGGGATGGGGCCGCTCGTGTCGGGTTCGTACTCGGCGACGGACGTGTCGGGCGCGGGCTCGGCGACGGGCTCGGCGACAGGCTCGGCGACCGGCTCGGGCGCGGGCTCCGGTCCGGGCTCCGGGCCGGGCTCGACGACCGGCTCGACCGGCTCGCTGCCGGGCTCGACGCACCCTCCTGCTGCACCGCACACCAGTCCCGCCGCGCAGTTCAGCGCAGGCGCGTTCGGCTGATCGCAGTCCGGGTCGCGGGGGCCGCAGTTGCAGTCGCAGCCGTCGTCGGCCGCGTAGGTCTCGGCGTCGCACACCCAGCCCTCGGGGATACCGACCTCGCAGGTGCCGTCGCCGAGGCAGGCGCTCCCGGGCACGCAGTTGTAGATCTGCTGGTGGCTGTCGTCGCAGTCGGGATCGTAGGCGCCGCAGTCGCAGTCGCAGCCGTCGTCGGCGTCGTACCAGCGGCGGCGGCAGCTCCAGGTCTCGGGGATGGAGACGGTGCAGGTGCCGTCGACCTGGCAGCCGCCGCCGGGGGCGCAGCCGTTGGTCTGCCACGCGTGGTCGCAGTCGGGGTCGTAGGCGCCGCAGTCGCAGTCGCACGCTCCTCCCGAGCCGTAGGCGCCGGGGTTGCACGCCCAGCCGTCGGGGATCGGGTCCTCGCACGCCCCCTCGGCGGTGCAGCCGGAGCCCGGCGCGCACCCGTAGATCTGCCCGTCGCCGGCGCAGTCCGGGTCGAGCGGCCCGCAGTCGCAGTCACAGCCGTCGTTGGCGTCGAAGTAGGCGGGGTTGCAGCTCCAGTCGTCGGGCACGGCGAACAGGCCGTCGCAGTCGTCGGGGCAGGCGTCGTGGTCCTCGCCGCCGGTACAGAAGCCGTCGCCGCACTCGGCCTCGAGCGCGCACAGGGCGGCGCTCGGGAAGCCCTTGGCGCACAGGGCCGTCACCGCGTGGTGCGCGTAGATGAGGCTCTCCTCGGCGTCGTCGGGGTCGAGCACGTTCACCACCGCGCAGCTGTCGAGGTAGTCGTAGTCCTCGGCGCCGTCGGAGAGGACCCCGACCACCCGCAGGGCGCTGTCGAGGGCACCCGAGCCGCTGTTGCCGTGGAAGGCGTCGACCGCCCCGACGAACCAGTCCCCCTGCGCCGCGCGCGGGTCGGCGACGAGACCGCCGCCGTCGATCTTGAGCGGGATGCCGCTCGGGAAGCCCGGCAGGATGAGCGGGTCGCCCTGGGCGACGGGGCCGGGCGGGGCGACCTTGGCCGGGGTCCGGCCGGCGACCGGGCGGTCGAGCTGCAGCACGGCGAGGTCGAGGCCCCAGCCGAGGTCGTGCTGGCTCGAGACGACGATGTCGACGCAGCGGTAGAGGGAGTCGCTCGTCAGCGTCGCGGGCTCGCCGTCGCCGACGTAGAGGTAGTCGAAGACCCAGGCGTAGCCGGCGCAGTCGCCGGCGTCGGTCACGCAGTGCCCGGCGGTCAGCACGAGGTCGTCGTCGATGAGGGTCCCGGAGCAGTTGGCGCTCGTGGGCTGGTCCCAGAAGCGCTGGTCGGCGCAGAGGTTGTTGCTGGAGCCGAGCGAGGCGTAGGAGCCGACGCCGATGGTCCCGTTGTCGTCGGTGAAGATGGCGCTCCACGGGATCATCGCGGCGGCGGTGTCGCGCGTCTGTTGCCGGACCGCCTCGTCGGGAAAGGAGAACCACTCGGTGCTGCCGTCCTCGCCGTAGACGACCGGCTGGATCGCGACCGAGGGCGCGGGCGCTGGGGCCGAGCCGGTGGGCTCGGGGATCGGCGCCCGTCCACAGGCGGCGACGGGGAGGGCCAGGGCCAGGAGCAGCGCGGGGACGGTTCTCATGGCGGAGACGCTCGACCGAGGCGCGCACGGACACAAGCGTTTTCGCGGGTCCGTAGCGCTCGCGAACCGCGCCCGCCGGGCGGAAGGGGTTGCCCGGCGCGCTCCGCGTGGTGAACATCCCGGCGGTTCGAAATCCACGACCCGGAGTCGCCGTGAGCCGCGTCCTCGATGAGCTGATCTCCCTGCTTCGCCTCGAGCGCATCGAGGACAACCTGTTCCGCGGCCAGAGCCAGGACCTCGGCTGGGGCCGGGTCTTCGGCGGTCAGGTGCTGGGGCAGGCGCTGTCGGCGGCGGTCCAGACGGCGCCCGCCGACCGCGTCGTCCATTCGTTCCACGGCTACTTCCTGCGCCCCGGCGACGCGAAGAAGCCCATCGTCTACGACGTCGACCGGATCCGCGACGGGCGGAGCTTCACCACCCGCCGGGTCGTCGCCATCCAGGACGGCCGGCCCATCTACAACATGGCGGCGTCCTTCCAGATCGACGAGGGCGGCTACGATCACCAGGCCCGGATGCCGGAGGACGTCCCTGGTCCCGAGGGGCTCCAATCCGAGCTCGAGCGGGCCCGCGCCGCCGCCGCGTTCATCCCCGAGCCGCTGCGCGCGATGGCCCTCGCCGACCGACCTATCGAGCTGCGGCTGGTCGAGCCGTACAACGTGCTCCGCCCGAAGGTCGGGCCGCCCCATCGCCGCATCTGGTACCGGACCGTCGGGGCCCTGCCGGACGAGCTCCACGTACACCAGTACGTCCTGGCCTACGCGAGCGACTTCCAGTTCCTGACGACCTCGCTCCAGCCCCACGCCCGCTCCTGGCTCGACCCCAAGATGCAGGTGGCGAGCCTCGACCACGCGATGTGGTTCCACCGGCCGCTCCGGATGGACGACTGGCTCCTCTACGTCGTCGACAGCCCCAACGCGTCCGGCGCCCGGGGGCTCGCGCGCGGGCAGTTCTTCGATCGTTCGGGCGCGCTGGTCGCGTCGACCGTGCAGGAGGGGCTGATCCGCCCCCTCGATCGCGACGCCGGTTGACCTCGGCCGCGGCCGAGGACGTCGCCTGCGAGCGATATTGCGTCGCGCCAGAGGTTGATCGTATCCGCGTCTACGCCTAGCGTCCGTGGTGACGAGAACCAGCCTCTCAACGCGCGAACGCCCTCGTCCTGGCCTGCGATGCGGGCGCTTTTGCAGTGCGCGCAAGGACGGACGAAACCGCATGGGACGATCAACTCTTCACGCAGCCCTCGCGTGCACCCTGGCGTGGACGGTGACCGCCTGTGACGACGCGACGACGCTCCCCGACGGGCCCCGTCTGGCGGTAGACGTCGCCGCCTTGAACCTGCAGGGCGTCGGCGACGTCGTCTGGGACCTCGAGGTCGACAACGGCGACGGCGACGTGATCTGGCAGCGCCGCGTGACCTCGTCCGGGTACGGCGACGGGGCCGGCTCGGCGAGCTACGTCGGGACCTGCGACGCCGACCCGGACGTCGACGACAACACCGTGAAGGTCTGGGTCGTCGGGGTCTACGCCGCGGCGGTCACGGACGCGGGCAGCTTCGCGTCGGGGGCGGACGCCGGCGCGGGCGCGGTGACCGGGACGCCGGTCGACTTCGAGAACCCGACCGAGGCCGGGCCGCTCACGCGGGACGTGACCTGCGTCGAGAACGCCGACGTCTTCGTGCAGTTCGACGTCGCGCTCATGCGCCCGGCGCAGCAGGGCTTCTTCGACATCGCCATCAACTTCAACAACGTCTTCTGCTCGGCGAAGCTCGACTGCTGCTACGACGATGACGACGATGGCTGCGAGGCGGGTGAGGACATCACCCTGCTCTTCGATTCGGGCGGGCAGCGAGCGCGGACCTTCGTCCTCGGGTTCGCGTGTACCGCCGGCGTCTCGAGCGACGTGGCGACGGCGCTCCACATGGATCCGATTCAGCTCGACTGCGACGTCAACTCCGACGCGGCGACCTTCATCCCCGACGTGACCATCGATCCCGGCGCCGCGGGCGTCGGCAACCTCTGCACCGCGGGCCAGGTGGCGAGCTGCGACGCGGTGCGGACACAGGGCTCGGCCGACCCCGACGCGTACCTCTTCCAGGCCGCGGTCTATCGTGGCGTCGAGGCGCTGACGAGCGGCGGTGTGGCGGCGAACAAGGTCTACTGGAACGTGGCGCTGGGGGTGACGTCTGGCATCTCGGCGTGCCGCCTCCGCACCGCGGCGACCGCCGACGATGGCGACGACCCGAACGACGGGGTCGATGGCGGAGTCATCGTTGCCGGGGACGTCTACCCGTTCGTCGCCTGGGACGTCGACCTGGCCACCTGCGCGGAGGAGCCGCTCACCTTCGGGACCGCCGCGACCGTGGCGGCGACGTACACGGGCACCTCGGACCCGGCGCTGAGCTTCGTCTACGGTTTCGGCGAGAACGTCGCGGCCGGATGCAACGGCGCCTGCCCCGAGGAGGTGCCGGGCGCGATGGTGCTGATGGCCGACGCCTGCCCGGCAGGGTGGACGGATCTCGGGAGCGGCGGTATCGGGCCGAACCTCGCCACCTGTGGCGGCGCGAGCTGTCGGGTCTGCGAGAGCCCATCCGCGTCCCTGGTGCCGGCCTCGGCGACCTTCGTGATGGACGCGTGCCCGACCGGCTGGGCTCAGGTCGGCGAGACCGGCCCCGGGCCGGGCGGTGTCGGCTGCCCCTCGGGACAGTGCAAGCGCTGCCAGAGCCCGGCGACGGCGAGCGAGGTGCCCCTGGGCGCGGTGTTCGTCGGAGGCGCTTGTCCGTCGGGCTGGGTCACGCTGGACCACGTCGGGACCGGCTCCGGCTCGGCGCTCTGCCCGTCGACCTCGTGCCGGTTTTGTCGAGCGCCGTAGAGGCCGAACGATCAGCCATAGCGGCGGCCGAGCTCGGCGCACAGGGCCTCGAGGGCGGTCTGGTCCACGGCGGTGAACGCGGCCGGCAGATCCGAGTCGACGTCGAGGACCGCGAGCACGGTCCCGTCCGGCCGCAAGACAGGGACGACGAGCTCCGAGCGCGTCGTCGACGAGCAGGCGATGTGCCCGGGGAAGGCCGCGACGTCGTCCACCCGCTGGGTCGTCCGGGTGCGGGCGGCGGCGCCGCATACGCCGCGGTCGAAGTCGATGCGGAGGCAGCCGTGGCCGCCCTGGTAGGGCCCGACGGCGAGGGTGCGCGCGTCGATGGCGCGGTAGAAGCCGGTCCAGTGGAAGTAGCCGAAGGCGTGGTGGAGCTCGCAGGCGACCGTCGCCATCGCGGCGATCCAGTCGTCCTCGCCGTCGAGGAGCGCGGCGAGCTGGCGCGCTACGGCCGCGTAGTGGGCGCGGCGGGCGTCGTCTTGCGCGGCGGTGGCGTCGAGGGTTTGGAGCATACGCGGGGATCCTGTGAAAAACGCTAAACCGAGCGGTGACATATCACGATTGTAGGGCTGGAGGACCGTCGCGGTGGAGAGCCACCGACCCGCCACGGTCGCGACACGAGGGATACGATGAAGCTGTTCGACGATCTCAAGATGAGGACGCGCTTCGCGCTGGTGATCGGCCTGATGGTCGCCGGGCTGGTCGTGCTCGCCGTGGTGTCCCTGCTCCAGACGCGGTCCCACCTGATGGAGGGGCGGCAGGCCAAGACGAAGGACCTCGTCGAGACGGCGCACAGCCTGGTCGCTCACTACGCCGCCGAGGAGCGCGAGGGGAGGCTGACCCGCGAGGAGGCGCAGTCGCGGGCGAAGGAGGCGGTCCGGGCGCTGCGGTATCGCGACAAGGAGTACTTCTGGATCAACGACATGACCCCGACGATGGTCATGCACCCGTACAAGCCGAAGCTCGAGGGCAAGCCGCTCGGTCAGTTCGAGGACCCGGCCGGAAAGCGCCTCTTCCAAGCGTTCGTCGACACCGTTCGCGAGCGGGGCGCGGGGTTCGTGGACTACCTGTGGCCGATGCCCGGCAAGGACGCCCCGGTCGACAAGATCTCGTACGTGAAGGGCTTCGAGCCGTGGGGCTGGGTCATCGGCTCGGGCATCTACATCGACGACGTCGATGCCGAGTTCTGGGCCCAGGTGACGACCTACGGGCTCGTCGTGTTGCTGCTCCTGCTCGGCGCCGCGGCGACCGCGTGGTTCGTCTCGCTGAGCTTCACCCGCCCGATGAAGCGCCTCGAGCAGACGATCATCGCCCTGCGGGACGGTGACTCGGAGGTCGAGGTGGAGGACACCGAGCGCGGCGACGAGATCGGCGGCATCGCCCGGTCGCTGGCGGTCTTCAAGGACACGATGCGCCAGAACCGCGACATCGAGAGCGCGGCCCGCGCGCGGGAGGAGGCCGCGAGCTCCGAGCGCCGGGCGACGCGGAGCAAGCTCGCCGGGACGCTCGAGGCGCAGGTCGGGTCGATCGTCGGCGTGGTGTCGAGCACCGCCGGGCAGCTGCAGTCTACGGCCCGCGCGATGACCGGGGTCTCGGACCAGACCCGCCAGCGGGCGACGAGCGTGCGCGACTCCGCCGAGCAGGCGTCGACGAACGTCAGCGTCGTCGCGGCGGCGGCCGAGGAGCTCTCGGCCTCGATCGCCGAGATCAGCGACCAGATCGCCCGGGCGACCTCGGTCATCGCCCAGGCCTCCGGCGAGGCGCGTCGCACCGACGAGGTCGTCAACGGGCTGGCGCAGGCCGCCCGCCAGATCGGCGAGGTGGTCAACCTGATCAACAGCATCGCGAGCCAGACGAACCTGCTGTCGCTGAACGCCGCCATCGAGGCCGCGCGTGCCGGCGAGGCCGGCAAGGGCTTCGCGGTGGTGGCCAACGAGGTCAAGCACCTCGCGGCGGAGACCTCTCGAGCGACCGACGACATCACCCAGCAGATCGAGGCGGTGCAGGCCGCGACGAGCCAGGCGGTCGACGCCATCGGGACCATCACGCGGACGATCACCGAGGTCGACGCGATCACCACGACCATCGCGGCGGCGGTGAACCAGCAGCGCGACGCCACCCAGGACATCGCCCGCAACGTGACCGAGGCGGCGCGCGGGACGCGCACGGTGACCGAGCACGTGCAGGAGGTCAGCCGCTCGGCCGAGGCGACCGGTCAGTCCTCGAGCCTCGTCCTCGGCGCGGCCAACCAGCTGTCGGCCCAGGCCTCCCAGCTCCGCGACGAGGTCACCCAGCTCATCCGCCACATCCGCGCCGCCTGAGCCGCCGCCGGACGGTCGCGCCGCCGCCGACGCAGGGAGAGTGTTGTCGGGTGGGGTTCGACCCCATCTGATAACACTTTTTCCTCGCTTCCGCCTTCCCCCGCGCTTCCGCTTCCGCCCGCGCCCGCGCCCGCGCTTCCGCCCGCGCCCGCGCTTCGGCCCGCGCTTCGGCCCGCGCTTCGGCCCGCGCTTCGGCCCGCGCTTCGGCCCGCGCTTCGGCCCGCGCTTCGGCCCGCGCTTCGGCCCGCGCTTCGGCCCGCGCTTCGGCCCGCGCTTCCGCCCGCGCTTCCGCCCGCGACGACCGCGCGCCGCCGCCCCTGACGCTAGCGACCGTCTCCGGTTCCGTCCGACGGCAGCGCGTGAGGTGACGGGCGCTTGCCGGCGTAGGTCGGGACCGCCGGCAGGACCGGGGCGAGCTTCGGCGCCATGCCGGGGATCCGGACCCGAATCGGCTCCACCAGGCCCGCCCCCTGCGCGAAGTTCTTCAGCCGCGCGAGCAGCAGCGGAGTGATCGTCGTCCCCTCGGGGAGGACCTTGGTACCGTTCTTCATGCGTACCGTCTCCTCCACCACCATCTTCACGGTCAGCTCGGCTGCGCGGACCTCCAACGACGACGAGGCGCCGTGACGATCTGCATAGGGATCGAAGCCGAGGAAGCCGGTCGCGACCCACGTCCCGATCGACTCACTCAGCTGCCGTACCGAGACGTCCCACGAGTCTCCCCGCATCGCGCGGCGGTCGAGCTCGAGCGCCACGCTCAGGAGGAGCGCCGTCGCAGCCTGTGGGGACATCTCGTGAGGGTTCACACCAGGGGCGATGGTGCCGATCGCGTCGATCAACGACGCGACGTCACCGAGCCTGGGAACCGGGCGTATCAGCCGCGACGCGAGCCGCTTGGAGGCGGCGAACATGCGGACACCGTCCTCCGTCATCGCTTCGCCCGCCACATATCGCTCGAGCGTCTCCGAGGGGATCGAGATCCATCCGAGCCGCGACAGCAGCGCGGCGAGCTCACCCTCCCAGCCGATCGGAACACGGAGCCGCTCGCCGGCGTAGAGGAGCGCCTTGCGGATGAGCTCCGCGCGATTGAACGCGAGCGGCGCCGTCACACCCAGCACGTCGACGAGGATCTGGAGCGCTCCCCTCAGCGTGTTCTTGAGCAGGTCGTGCTCGCTGGTCACCAGTCGGTGTTGCTCCAACGACTCCGCGATGACGGAGCTCAGCACCTCGATGGGACACGGCTTGATGAGGAAGCGGAAGATGCCGCCGTGGTTGATGGCCTCGATCGCCGCGTCGAGGCTCGCCTGCCCCGTCAGCAGGACCCGAGTCGTCCTGGGGTGGAGCTCACGCACTCGTGCGAGCAGCTCCGCGCCGTTCATCACTGGCATCCGCATGTCGGACACGACCACGCCGCAGCCCGGCTCGGCGGCGAGCAACTCCAGCGCCTCCGCTCCGCTGGTCGCGGTTCGGATGTCGTAGTCGAAGGCGAGGTTCTGCTCGATGGCGTCGAGCACCCGCGGCTCGTCGTCGACACACAATACCCAGGGTTTTCGGCTCATGACGGTCCTCCCGCGGTGATCATCGCCCGCGCCAGCTCCCGCACCTTCGTGTCGTCGGCGTCGTCGCCGAGCTCGAGCAGCGCGCGCTCGACCGCGCACAGCGGGAGCACGACGCCTCGGCGCTCGGGTGGCAGCTCGGTCGGGTCGTGGTGGTGCTCGATGGCCTCCGCGATGTCCTCGTCGATGTTCCAGAGCCGCAGCAGGTACGCCCCCGCGTGCCCGTGGTCGAACCCGAGGATCTCCCGCTCCTCCGCGACCAGCGGTTCCTCGCAGACGAGCCTCCCGTTCTCGAGCCGAGGCGTGACCCCGGAGAAGTAGCCGGCGGTGACGAGGAAGCCGACGTCATGGAGGAGGGCCGCCAGGAACGCCTTCTGCCGGACCTCGGGCGGCGCGACCCGCCGGACGTGGCGCGCCACCGTGCTGCAGTGCGAGAAGACCGCCTCGGCGAGCGACGCCGCGTCCCCGGCGAGCTCCTCGTACGCGCAGAGCGCGAGCACCAGCGCCGCGGTGTGGTCGAGGCCGAGCCGGACGATCGCGTCACGCACCCGATCGATCGGGCGCACGGCGGCGAAGAAGGCGGAGTTGACGACCCGGAGGAGCCCCGCGACCAGCGCCGGGTCGCCCTCGATCACCGCCGCGCCCTCGTCGATGGGGTCATCCCCCGTGAGCGCGGCCTGGAGGCGCGAGTAGGCGTTCGGACGCGCGGGCAGCCCCTCGAGGTGACCGGCGACCCGCCGCAGCGCGTCGCTCCGGCACGAGCGCTGGAGCGCCAGCGCGCGCTGGATCGTCTTGACCAGCTGCCCCTCCGTGGCGGGCTTGCCGATGAGGTCGTGGGTCAGCGTCAGGGCGCGCTCGGTCTGCTCGGGGTCGGTCTGGCCGGACAGGACGATACGGACCGTCTCCGGCCAGCGCTGACGGACCTCTGCCAGCAGCGCCGCGCCGTCCATCCCCGGCATCCGCATGTCGGTGACGACGACGTCGAAGGGCTGTCGGTCGCAGGCGGCCAACGCCGCGCGACCCGACGTGACGAAGGCCATCTCCCAGGCGTCGAGCTGGTCGAAGAGCATGTTCTCCAGCCCCTCGAGCACCCGCGGCTCGTCGTCGACGAAGAGGATCCGGCTCACGCAGCCTCCTCGCCGCCGGAGCGCCGGCGCCCCGAGGTCGGCAGCCGCACGGTGAACACGGTCCCCTCCCCGAGGGCCGTCGCGACGTCGATGGAGCCGCCGTACCGCTTGACGACGATGTTCCGCGCGAGGGTCAGACCCTGGCCGGTGCCGCGGCCGACCCCCTTCGTCGTGTAGAAGGGGTCGAAGATGCGCGCGGCGACCTCCGGCCGCATCCCGGTCCCGGTGTCGGCCACCTCGAGAACGATCTCGTCCCCAGCGGCCGCGCACCGCGTCGTGACCGTGATCCGCCCGCGCTCGTCACCGCTGACCCTGTCGCCGATCGCGTGGCCGGCGTTCACCAGCAGGTTCAGGACGACCTGATTCAGCGCGCCCGCGTCCGCGAGGATCTGCGGGAGGTCCTCGGCGAGGTGGGTCTCGACCTCCGCGACGTACTTCCACTCGTTGCGGCTCACGGTGAGGGCGGTCTCGACGCACTGGTTGAGGTCCGTCAGGCTCTGCTCGTCGTCGCCCCCCATGTGCGAGACGGCCTTCATCGCGCGGACGATCTTCGAGACCGCCTCGACCCCCTCGAGCGCCTGCTCGATGGCGCGGGGCGCGCGCTGGGCGATGAACTGGAAGCGCGGCTGACCGATCAGCTCGCGGGCCTCGTCGCAGCCCCCCGGGGTCTCGAGCGCGGCCGCCACCGGCCGGACGAAGTCGACGGCGCGCGCGAGGAACGTGAGGTTGTCACCGATGTACTGCATGGGCGTGTTGATCTCGTGGGCGACGCCGGCGGCCAGCTGCCCGATGGACTCGAGGCGCTCGGCCTGGGCGAGGCGGGCCTCGCCGTCCTTGCGGGCCGTGATGTCCTTCGAGATCGCGACCACGCGGCGGAGCGAGCCGTCACGGTCACGGACGGGGCGGATCTCGAGCTCGGCGGGGTACGCGCGCCCGTCCTTCGCGTGGCAGGTCACCTCGGCGCCGAAGCCGCGGCCGCAGCTGATGTGCTCGAGGATCTGGGGCTCGAGGCGCGCCCGCTCCTCCTCCGTGTGGAGGAGCTCCATCGGGCGCTTCCCGATGGCCTCCGCCTCCGAGTATCCGTTCACGAGGGTGAAGCTCTCGTTCACCCAGCGGATGAGCCCGTCGGGGTCGATGATGACGACCGCGCTGTCGGTGTGCCGCGCGACCAGCGCCAGCATGTCGGCCTCCTCGCTCTTCGCCGCGAGGGCCTCCTGGGTGGCGAGCAGGTTCGTCACGTCGATGTAGGCGATCATCACGCGCCCGCGGACGCCGCTTGGCAGCGGGGAGACCCGCACCTGGAACCAGCGCTCGTCGGGGCCTCGGCAGGGGGTGTCGAGCACGTGGATCCGGTCGCTGCCGGCGAGGATCGCGTCGACCGCGGCCCGTACGCCCGCGTCCTGCGCCGCCATGGCGCCCCAGTAGGCGTTGGTCTCGATGACGGCGCCGTGCTCGTCGAGGATACAGACGTTGGCGTCGAGGGCCTCGACGATCGCCCGCTGCGCGCTGGCCGCCTCTTCGAGCTCCTCGGTCTTCTCGGTCAGGCTCGCGTGCAGTGACTGGATCTCTTCGAGCGCCTCCCGCAGACGATGGGTCTTGCGGTCGACGACGCGGGCGAGGCCCACGTGCTCCTGCCAGATGGCGAAAGACGTCCCGCTCGTGCTCCCGCCACCGTCGGCGGCGTCCATCAGGGCGTCGATCGTCTTCTGCTGCGCGATGATCCGGCGCTCGAGCGCCTCTGTCTTGCTCTCATTCATGGGGTGGTGTTCCCAGGGCGAGGCCCACCATGGTCTGGTTCACGTGCAGCGGACCGAACTGCTCGCCGTAGGTGCTGAACCCGATGGCGCCGGCCGCGGACAGGAGGCTGCCCATTGTGTCGGTCAGCTCGCGCTCCTCGAGCTCGAGGCGACGCAGGATGCAGTCGAAGACCAGCAGGGCCGCGATCGGGCCCTGCCGGTGGAGGGAGTCGAGGTGGTCTCGGAGGGCCGAGACCGCGTCTCGGGTCTCGCCGATCGACAGCACGGCGCCGCGATCGATGGCGCAGTAGAGGTGGAGCGCGCCGTCGTCGTCGGCCTCGCGGATGCTCCGGACGAAGTGCTCGGATCCGACGCGCAGCATCAGCGGGTGCAGCCGCGTCAGCTCCCAGCGATGGCGGAAAGCGTCGGTCGTCACCCCCAGCTTCGCGGCGTAGCCCTCGAGGGCGGGGAGCCCGTCGATCTCGTGGATGACGCGGAGCTCGGGGTCGGCGGCGGTCACCACGAGTCGGCGTGCGGTCGGCACGTGGTGTTGGTACTTGAAGGTCGTCAGCGGCAGCGCGGTGCGGATCAGGGTCAGCGTCCCGCGACCTGAGACGAAGCGGTCGCCGTCGAGCACCGCCGTCCGCTCGAAGGCGAGGTCGTCACCGGCAGAGCCCCCGACGATCGGGAGGTGACCGAGGCTCCGGTACAGCGCCGCGGCCGCGCGCTCCTCGCGCGAGGACAGCCCATCGAGGAGCAGGACACCCGCGGCGTTCTCCTCGCTCGGCGTGCGGCTCAGCTCCTCCTCCACCCCGGCGCAGACCCGCTCGGCGCCGTCGTCGGTGGTGAGGTCGAACGCCCAGGTCTCCGCTCGTACGTAGTCGCGGTCGAAGCTCATCGCCGTCAGCCCGCCCCGCTGGTAGCCGCTCGCGCCGATCTCCCCGGCGGTGGTGCAGCCGATGACGACCCCGGTGAAGGCCGCCCGCAGGGCCGGCGCCAGCGCGTCGAGGTCGTAGGCGGAGCTCACGAAGACGATGACGAGCGCGGAGTCGCGGTGCAGCGCGGCCGCCATCGCGGGGACGAGGGCGTCGACTTCGCGCTGCAGGGTGCTGAAACGGCGACAGATCTCGGGAGTGGCGTGAGGCACGTCGAGAGGACCTCCGGTGGCTGCTGCCGATCCATCGGTCGCCTCGACGCTATCCTTGAGCCTTCGTCCCCTCGGTTGTAACGCGAGAGGACGGCGGCCAGCTCAACGTGAGCGCCCAATACGAGGAGGCCGCGGACCCCATTCGGGGCCCGCGGCCGGGTGTCCGACTCGAGAGGGAGAGAATCGGACGAGCGAGGGGGACGAGGACCTCTGAGTCACACAGCGGAAACCTGTCGATGCAACTCGCATTCTCACCACCGAGACACGGAGACACAGAGGGCCACGGAGAGACGAACACGCTGCTGACTCCGTGAAATCTCCGTGCCCCTGTGCCCTCCGTGGTGAGAATCTCTCATGAGATCGGTTTCTTGCGCCTGAGTGATCAGCGGCGCACCTAGGTCGGGTCGGCGAACAGCTCGCGCTTGACCCGGGCGAAGGCGTCGCCGTCGAGGTGGGCGTGGAGGTCGGAGGCGATCTCGCCGCCGTCCTGCATGGTCGCGAACGCCGGGTCCCGGACGCTGGCGAGGAGCCGGTCGGCCTCGCGGCGGACCCACTGACCGGCCCGCTCGACCGGGGTCAGGGCGTGCTTCTCGCGGGCCAGGGCGCTGGGCTGCATCGTCAGCGCCCAGCCGTCGCCGAAGGGGGCCGCGCTGGCGAGCGAGGGGTCGCTCACGAGGCCGACGTTGGTGGCGACGACGGTGCCGCTGATCGGCGCGCGGACGGTGACGTGGCGGTCGCCATGGTAGACGGCGAAGAGCGGCTCGCCCTGGGTGACCTCGGCGCCGACCGCCGGCATCGCGACGCGGTCGACCTCTCCGAGGAGGAGGCCGGCGAAGTCGTCGACGCCGACCTTCACGCGGTCGAGCCCGTCGATGCGCGCCCAGCTGTGGGCCGGGTGGAAGAGGACGCCGGCCGGCGGGCTCTCGACGGCGTCCCGCGAGTCCGCCCGCTCCTCACCGTCGAGCCAGGCGCGCAGCCGTGGGCTCACCGCGAGGGCGACCAGGAATCCGGGGATGAGGGCGAGGGCGACGACGCGGGCGAACCACGCGAAGACGCCGAGGAAGGGCAGGGTGAGCAGGATGACCGCCGCCAGCAGGGCCAACTGCAGGCCGACGACCACGGTACGGGGCAGTGGGCGCAGGGTTGTCATCTCGAGAGCCTCCGGGTTCTGGGGGCGACGCCGTGTCGCCACCCACCCGTGACATATGCAAGCTCCGGGCCAGCCCCGAAGATCGTGTGAGCGCTGGTGTGCGGTCCCGCGGCGTCGTGATCCGGGTGTGGAGGTGTCGAAGGGCTCAACACCCGACCGTTGAAGAATTCGACAGCCATAGGCGGGCCAGCGCCCGCGTGGGTCGCCGCTCCGCGGAGGGTCGGTGCGAACGCTATTCACTATTCCCTCACGCCAAGCGCCCGAGCCGTTATAGTCGAGGGGCCATAGAGGCTGCGCCTAGCGGGGGCGAGCGTTCTGAGGGCGCGCGTTCGCGGCGGGCCGCAGCCGAGGGGGGAGCCGTGCGGTTCTTCACGCAGCTCAGCGTCCGATTGTTCGTCATCCTGGCGGGTCTGCTCGTCGTCGCGTTCACCGCCTACGTCGCCACCAACTACGATCTGCACCGGCAGCATCTCGAGCGGCGGACGACGGACTACGCGGCGACGACCTCGGACATCATCGTGCGGTCGGCCCGCCACGCCATGATGCAGAACGCCCGCGACGAGATCGCCGAGATGGTGGGCGCCATCGGGGAGCAGCCGCAGGTCGACGCGGCGCGCATCTACAACAAGGCCGGCGAGATCGTCTTCAGCACCGACGTCGGCGAGGTCGGGCGCAGCGTGGAGCTCGAGGCGGACGCCTGCTCGGCCTGTCACACCTCGGGGACGCTGCGCGAGGTGGTGCCGACCGAGCAGCTCGCGCGGCGCTTCGAGGGCGCGGATGGTCACCGGGTGATCGGCTTCATCCGCCCGATCCTCAACGAGCCGGGGTGCAGCGCCGCCGCGTGTCACGAGCACCCGGCGTCTCAGCGGGTCCTCGGGGTGCTCGACCTCCAGCTCTCCCTCGAGCAGACCGACGAGGACATGGCCAAAGCCGGTTGGGAGATGGGGCTGGACGCAGCGCTCGTGACGCTCTTCGCGGCGCTGGCGGCGTGGCTCTTCATCATGCTCATGGTCCGGCGGCCGGTGCGGCGGCTGACCGAGGGGGCGAAGCGGATCGGCCAGCTCGAGCCGGACGTCGCGCTCGACGTCAAGGCGGCCGGCGAGATCGGCGAGCTGTCGCGGACCTTCAACCAGATGGCGCGGCAGCTCGATCAAGCGCGCGAAGAGAACGAGCAGTGGGCGGCGTCGCTCGAGGCCAAGGTCGAGGCCAAGGCGGCGGAGCTCCAGCGCGCGCAGGTGCACCTGATCCACACCGAGAAGCTGGCGTCCATCGGCAAGCTCTCGGCGGTCATCGCCCACGAGATCAACAACCCCCTGTCGAGCGTGCTGACCTACGCGCGGCTGGTGTCGCGGCGGCTCGGGAACCCCGACCGGCCGATCACCGACGAGGACCGGGCGCGGCTGTGCGAGCACCTCGAGACCATCCAGCGCGAGACCCGGCGCTGCGGCGAGACCGTGAAGAACCTCCTCATCTTCAGCAAGCGCAAGGCCGACGGGCTGTGCCCGACCCACGTCGTCGAGGTCGTGGATCGCGCCGTCCGGCTCGTGCGGCACCGCCTCGAGATCGGCGGGATCAGGATCAGCCAGCGGCTCGACGTCGAGAGCGACGTGATCGTCTGCAACATCGACCAGCTGCAGCAGGTCTTCGTGGCGCTGCTGGTGAACGCGGCCGAGGCGATGGAGGACGGCGGGCGCCTCGAGGTGGCCCTCGAGGAGCCGGACCCGGAGCACCTGACGCTGATCGTCAAGGACAGCGGCCCGGGGATCCCCGAGGACGTGCTGCCCCACATCTTCGAGCCTTTCTTCACGACCAAGTCCGAGACCAGCGGCGTCGGCCTCGGGCTGGCGGTGGTCCACGGCATCGTCGAGAGCCACGGCGGGACCACGACGATCGAGACGTCCCCGGACGGGACGGCCTTCCGGGTGACCCTGCCTCGCGGCGGACCGACGAACGACAAGCGTGAGGAGGGCGCGGCGGCGCCCGGCGGCGTGACAGCGCTCGGCGACGCGAGCGCGGGAGACACGAAGCGATGACCCACATCTCCGACAAAGACGTGTCCCTCTTGATCGTCGACGACGAGCCGGCCATCCGGGACTCGCTGACGAGCTGGTTCGAGGAGGACGGCTTCGACGTCGACAGCGCGGAGGACGCGCGGGCGGCGCTGGCGAAGCTGGACGCGCGGCCGGTCGACATCGTGCTGCTCGACATCAAGATGCCGGGCATGGACGGGATGGAGCTGCTCAAGCGCATCCGGGCCATGGTCCCCGACGTCGTCGTCATCATGATCACGGCGTTCGCGTCGGTGGAGACGGCGGTCCAGGCGCTCAAGGACGGCGCCTTCGACTACGTGACCAAGCCCTTCGACCCCGACGACCTGAACCGCCTGATCAGAAACGCCATCCGGCAGCGGGCGCTGGTGATGGAGAACAAGGCGCTCAAGGCGGGGATGGACGCCCTCATCCAGGTCGACGAGATCGTGGGCGAGAGCGCGGCCATCCGGCGGGTCCTGGAGCTGGTCGGGACGGTGTCGGGGACGGACGCGACGGTGCTGGTGCGGGGCGAGACCGGGACCGGCAAGGAGCTCATCGCGCGGGCGGTCCACGTGAACTCGCCGCGGCGCTACTTCCCCATCATCACGATGAACTGCGGCGCGGTCCCGGACGGGCTCCTCGAGAGCGAGCTCTTCGGCCACGAGCGCGGGGCGTTCACCGGGGCGAGCCACCGGCGCAAGGGCAAGCTGGAGCTGGCGAACGGGGGCACGCTGTTCCTCGACGAGATCGGCAACGTGTCGTCGCGGATGCAGATGGAGCTCTTGCGGGTGCTCGAGACGAAGCGCTTCGCGCGGGTCGGCGGCGCGGCGGAGGTCGAGGTCGACTTCCGGCTGGTGTGCGCGACCAACGCCGACCTCGAGGCGGCGGTCCGGGAGGGGCGCTTCCGCGAGGACCTCTATTATCGGATCAACGTCTTCCGCATCGACGTCCCGCCGCTGCGCGCGCGGCGCGAGGACATCGGGCCGCTGGCGAACCACTTCGTCGGGACCTTCCGGCGCGCGATGGGCAAGGAGGTCGACGGCATCACCCCCGAGGGGCTGGCGCTGCTGCAGGCGTACCCGTGGCCGGGCAACGTGCGCGAGCTGCGCAACGTCATCGAGCGGGCCATGGTGGTCTGCCCCGGCGGCAAGATCGACGTCTCCCACCTGCGCTACCAGTTCCCGCTGGTGAGCGTGAACGGGACCATCGCCAACAACGGCTTCGGCTCGGGCGTCGAGCCCGAGGTCGAGCCGGTGGACGGCGAGGAGGCGGGGGAGGGCGCGCCGTGGAGCGCCGAGGACTCGCTGGCGGCGATCGAGCGGGTCCACATCGAGCGGGTGTTGAAGGCGCAGGAGGGCAACATCTCGGCGACGGCGCGGGTGCTGGGTGTCGACCGGGTGACGCTCTACAACAAGCTCAAGAAGTATGGGATCGATCGGCCCTGAACGGCCGCGGGTGCGGGTCGCGCCGCTGACCCGGCTTCCGTGTGAGCCCCAGGTCGTGCGCGGGCCGGTGGAGCGCGCGTTCGGCGTGGAGGTGGAGATCGCGCCGCTGCCCGTCGAGCTCGAGCGCGCTTTCAGCGTTCAGCGCAACCAGCTGAACAGCACGACGATCCTGAAGATGCTGCTCGCCGACCTGCCGAGCGGCGTGTCGCGGGTGTTGGCGCTGGTCGACCAGGACCTCTTCATCCCGGTCCTGACCTATGTGTTCGGCGAGGCGCAGCTGAACGGGACGGTCGCCGTCGCCTCGACGTTCCGGCTGCGGGAGCCGTGGCAGGCGGGCGGCGCGCCCGGGACGGTCCTCGAGGCGCGGCTCGTGAAGACGGCGCTGCACGAGCTGGGGCATACGTACGGGCTCCGGCACTGCATGCACCCGCGCTGCGTGATGACCTCGGCGGCGGGGCTGGAGATGCTCGACGAGAAGGCGCCGGCCTTCTGTCTGGCGTGCCAGGGCGAGCTCCGTCCGGCCATCGCCCGGGCGTATCGGGCCCGCTGACGGGTTGCGCCAGCGAGGGGGCAGCGGGCACGATCGCGGCGTGAGCATCGAGGTCCCACGGCGCTGGAGCGTCTGCATATGAGCGTGCTGTTGGCGTGGTTGGCGTCCTCGTTGGTCGGGGCGGCGCCCGGGCCGGCGGCGGCCGAAGTGACCGACGGGTGGTCGGCGCCGGTGGTCGTGGGCGGCGAGGTCGACGGCGTGAAGGCCGAGACGCGGCTCCTGGTGTACCTGCCGCGGGGCTACGCGGCACGGTCGCCGGAGCAGCGCTATCCGTTGGTGGTGGCGCTGCACGGCTGGAAGCACACGCCGGAGCTGTGGCGGGACGAGGGGAACCTGGCGGCGCAGGCCGATCGGTATGGGGTCGTCGTGGCGGTCCCGGCGATGGGGACGACGGTCTACGAGACGGCGTTCTACCCGAAGAGCCGGCGGAAGTGGGGCGCGGTCCCTGGGGCGCGCTTCGTCGCCGAGGTCGTCGTGCCGTTTCTGCGCCGGCGATATGCGGTGGCCGGGGACCGAGGTCAGACCGCGGTGATCGGCTACTCGACCGGTGGCCGCGGGGCGGTGTTGTTGGCCGAGGCGTACCCCGAGCTGTTCGGCTTCGCCGGGAGCCTCTCGGGGACCTTCGACCTGATGCGCCTCGACCCGAAGGACGGCGAGTACAGGATCCACGCGGTCATCTACGGGTCGCGGTCGCGGCACCGGGAGCGCTGGGCGCGGGACAACTGTGTCGCGCCCGAGCGGCTGGCCAGGCTTCGGGACACGGTGGTCTGGGCGGCCCACGGCGCGGACGACGCTGTCGTGAAGCCCGACCAGCTCGGCGCGCTGCGGGACGCGCTGGGCGAGGACACGAAGGCGACCTTCACCCGCGTCCCCGGCCACGGTCACGACTGGGCCTTCTGGAACAGCCAGTCCGACCCGCTATTCGCCGCCCTGGCCGCCGCGATGGGTTTCGGCGCCCGGTAGAGCAAAGTATTGGGATGTGGGGTCGAAGTATTAGGATGTGGGGTCGGACCCCGCGATCTAAGGCTCTTGTCAGGCTGAGCCACTGTTACCGCACGCGGGGCCAGCGAGGCACCGACGCGTACTCCGTACTCCGTACTCCGTACTCCGTACTCCGCACCCCGCCGTCGAGTTTGAGTTCTGTTCATCAAATCTGGTTGTTCACGCCTCGTGAAATGAGATGATGTTTGAACGTGGCCCAACGGGAACCAGACTTCGTCGATGTCGCTTCGAGGGCGCTCGTGGACGTGTCGAAGCACAGGGTCGACGTCGAGCAGCTCGATGTCGGTCGCTTGTCCGGGGGTGATGACGGCGGAGACGCGGTCGTTCGCGTGACGACTCGCGCGTCCCAGACGTGCTACGCCGTCGTCGTGAAGCGCCGGCTCAGGCCCGCGATGTTCGCTACCCTTGTCGCTCACTTCGAGAGCGTGCAGGCGCGCAACCCGGATCGGCCCCTGCTCCTGGTCACCGAGTACGCCAGCCCGCAGATGATCGACCGACTCGTCGACGCCTCGGTGCAGTTCATCGACACGTCCGGCAATGCCTACCTGACGGCACCTGGGCTGTTCATCTACTGTCGCGGTCAGGAGCGGCCCGACGTCGGTTTGGGCGTCGTCGGGGCACTGACGGCGGCGAAGCTCGAGGTGCTGTTCGTGCTCCTACAGGACAAGCGCTGGCGAAACGCCGACTTCCGTGAGGTCGCGACGGCGGCGGGCGTCTCCCTCGGCACCGTCAGCAACGCCATGAGGGCGCTGAAGGCGCGCGGATACGTGACCGGCGGCAGGTCGCGCCGCCTCGCGTTCGACGCCGCGCTCGCTGCGTGGGAGCTTCACTACGCCGATCTGCTCCGGCCGAAGTGCCTCCGCGGGCGTTTCACCTGCCGGGACTACCCCCTGACCGACTTGCCCGACAGGCTTCGCGACGGCCTCGCCGACCCTGGCGCCTTCACGGTCGGCGGAGAGCTCGGCGCCTCACTCCTCACGGGCTACCTCAGGCCCGCGTCGGCCGCGGTGTACTCGCAGGTCGACGCGCGCGAGTTCACGCGACGCCTCCGAGTCGTCCCCGCCGAGCGTGGTGAGATCGCGCTCTACGCCTCGATCACGCCTCGTGACGCGATGCCTGGGGCCAACCCACGAGCGATCGCCGATCCGATCCTCATCCGGGCCGAGCTCCTCGCGTCTGGAGGCGACCGGCAGCGCGCGGTCGCCGATATCATCCTGCGCGACCATATCCTGCCTCGGGAAGCCGATGCTGAGCGCTGAGGTCGAGGACGTCCTCGCGACCGTGCATGAGGCTCGCCCACGGCGCGGGCTGTGAGCTCGTCCTCATTGGTGCTGGCGCGAAGAGCCTCGTCTTCGACTGGCGGTACGACACACGTCGGCCGCGATCGACCACGGACTGGGACCTGGCGGTGGTGGTCTCGGACTGGCGACATTACAACGCTTTCTTGGCGTCCTTGTGTGCGGGGCCGGACGCGTCCTTCGAGCCGGCTCGCCAAGAGCAACGCGTCAGGCACCGCGCGACGGGCGTTCTGGTCGACCTCGTGCCGTTCGGCGCGATCGCGCGCGATGATGAGGAGCTCACCTGGCCTGGAACTCGCAGACCCATGTCGACGTAGGGCCTGGCTGACGCGTTGAGGAGCGCCGAACGGCACGAGGTCGGGGGGCGGCAGCTCCTCGTCGCCAATATCCCATCGCTGATAGCGTTGAAGCTCATCAGCTTCGCCGACCGCGCCGCCCCACGCGACCTCGAGGACGTCGATTACGTCCTTCGCCTCTACCGCGGCGGTCAGGCAAGTTGAACCAGTCGGACTTGCCCGCGACGCCGCTGGCGGCGTCGGCTCCCCTTGACGATACGGTGTATCGACTGCGGGTCGCCTCCTTGCCAGCGACGCCGCGGCCTGCGTCCTTGGTGGCTCAACTTGCCTGACCGCCGCTCTACGCCGTCTTCGCAGGCGATGACCGCGCCTTCGACATCGTGTCCGAGTCGCTCTCTTTCGACGAGAGTGGCCCCTGGCTCATCGGGCGTGATGTCGCTCGGCTCTGCGGAGAACGGACCGTCAGTAGGGTCACCACCATCGTCCGCGAGCTCCTGCGGGACGGAGACGCCGGGCCGCTAGGCCGTCTCGTAGAGCGCGCGTTCGGCGACTGGGATGGGCGCTACGCCGAGGTTCACCGCCGCTTCGAGGTACTATGCGAGGCTCTGAGCGAGGGACCGAGCGAGTAGCGTGCCTCGCGCCGGTTCACGCTGGGCGCCCCGGCGTTCCGCGCCCATTCCCATGCCCGCGCTGCCGCCCTCGAGCTGACCGCAGTCGGGAGAAGTATGAGATGGCGGGGTCAGACCCCTCGAACTAACATATTCTCGCCGTCCGCTCCCGCGCCCGCGCGCGTCGGTCGCGCCCGCGCTGCCTACTGGCAGGCGTCCTTGGCGCAGAGGCCCGCGTCGTTGCAGCTGTTGCCGGCGGCGCAGTCGCCGCTGTCGGCGCAGGGGCGCGTCGGGGCGTAGCCGCAGCTCGACTGGGTCTGGCAGGCGAGCTTGCGGCAGAGCTCGTCGACGCAGACGTGCTCGGGGGCGCAGTCGCCGTCGTCGCTGTCACAGGCGTCGGTCGGGGCGTAGCTGCAGCTCGGCTGGGCCTGGCACGCGAGCTTCCGGCAGGTGTCGAAGACGCAGGCATGCTCGGCGGCGCAGTCGTCGTCGGCCTCGCAGGGCCGCGTGCCGGCGTAGCTGCAGCTGGGCTGGGTCTGGCAGGCGAGCTTGCGGCAGAGGTTCGCCACGCAGACGTGGTCGGCGGCGCAGTCGCCGTCGTCGGCCTCGCAGGGCCGCGTGGGAGGGTTGTTGCAGCTGGGCTGGGTCTGGCAGGCGAGGCTCCGGCAGAGCCCCTCGACGCAGGCGTGGTTGTCGGCGCAGTCGCCGTCCTCGCCCGGATCGCAGGCCTTCGTCGGGGAGTAGCTGCAGCTGTTCTGCGACTGCGAGGCCCGCACGACGCAGCCCCCGGCCACGCAGGCCTCGTTGTCGGCGCAGGCGCCCTCACACGGGTCGACCGGCGTCGTGTCGACCGGGACCGTGTCGACCGGGACCTCGGCGTCGTCGCTCAGGTCCGTGTCGTTCTCGACCGCGTCGTCCTCGACCGCGTCGCCCTCGACGACGTCGTCGCTGACCGCGTCGTCTCCACCGACGGTGTCGGTCTCGTCCGGGGGTTGGCCGAGGTCGATCCAGTTGAAGCCGGCGCCGCTGCAGCCGACCTCGCCCGAGAGCGCGATGGTCTTGCCGTCGTTGGTCCGGAGCTGGCAGCCCTGGGTCGACAGGACGAAGCCGGCGCGCCCGCCCTGGCCGCTGTTGGAGTAGCCCTCGAGGACCAGCGCGCAGCTGTCGCCGCGCTCGCTCGAGAAGCCCAACCCGTCGAAGCTGATCCAGCCGCCGCTGCCGTCGCCGCTGGCGCTGTACACGTCGCCGACCGCCGGGACGCGGTACGGGTTCGGCACCCAGACCAGGCGCATCGTCGGGAACTCGTAGCCCGGGTCGTCGCCGGCGTTGTGCCAGCTGGCCAGCGCTGAGAACTGCCCGATCTCGCACTGGAAGGCCGTGTCGAAGCTGAGCGTCCGCTCGCGGTCGCCGGTGATGGTCATCGTCGGCTTGCCGGAGAAGTCGCTCTTGCCGACGGTGACGTCGTTACCGTCCACCGGTGAGGTCGTCTCTGCGCCGCACGCGACGAGGAGCGAGGTCGAGAGCAAGCCGAGCCAACGTCGCGCGTTCATGGTGCCTCCCGCATGAGCAGCATGCTTGCCCCTCCGCGTAGCACGGTGGAGCGCAGCGGACAAGCACGGTATCATTTATAAATCGCGCTCATCACCCCGTCCGCGGCGCACCCACGCGTGGGGACCCGTCCGGCGCGCCAGAAACGGCAGAGGGGGCGACGCGGTCGTTGCCTCGTCGCCCCCCGAATGCAGGTCCTGGCCTGGGTCGGAATCAGTAGACCGGAGTCGCGCAGGTGATCCCGTAGCCGACGATGCAGAGCGGCGGGAGGTCGAACGTTTTCGGGCAGTCGTTGCCGTACTGCTCGTACATCGCCTTGGTGAACGGGCAGATACCCGAGAGCCCCTCCTGCGCGGCGCGCTTCATGACGAGCTTCATCACCGTCCGGAAGACCCAGCCCTGGACGAAGGCCGCGTGCTGGACCGGGACATCGCCGCTCGTCACCGAGACGGGCTTCGCACCGAGCACGATGTCAGCCCCCGAGGGCGCCGAGACGACCAGCTCGTAGCTACCCACGGGCAGCACCTCCATCAGCATCTCCTCGTTGGGATCGAGCCCGACGCCGCCGTTGGCATCCTCGCTCAGGGCACCCGCGGTCACGACGGACTCCCGCACGAGGTCGAAGGTCACGCGCTGGCGCTCCCGGGCGGGCGGGACGTCGAGCTGCACGGCGTGGATGGGCTCATCGGTGCCGTCGTCGAGGTAGGACTCCTGCACGACCTGCACCGCGCCCCCGGACGGATCCTGGTCGCGGATGTAGACCGTCTCACCGGGCAGCGGCATGCAGGCGCCGACGGCGGCGGCGCCCACCAGGAGCGTGGCGGCCAAGCGAAGACCGCGGTGGGCGGAACGGCCGTTCGGACGGATGAGCTCGTTTCGGATTGTCATTCTCAGTCTCCAGGTGCTCGAGGGCAGGTTCGGCCACACCGTGCAGTCGAACCTGGCTCAATTGGACGGGTTGGGGGTGGGGATGGCAATTGAAACGGCCAGAAAGGTGTGATGGAATAAAGGTTCATTCGTTTCAAGGTGTTAGTCTCCATCTCTTGCTCGCGATCTGCGCGATTCTTGCGTGGTTTCAGCCCCGGCGAGTGCCGGTCGAATGTCGCTCTCTTCTGTTGTGTGGCATTCGTGTGTCATTTGTCGTTGGTCAAATCCGTCGTGAATCATCGTTTGAACGACGTGAACCGCATTTCACCCGGATTTCTGACGATTTGAATTGTCTCCATGGCGGCACTCTGTTTACCGTCCGAGCACGCAGAGGTTCACGGAGGGACCATGTCGAAGCTCTGGGACTCCTCGGACGAGCAGACCGGATTCGGGCGCTGGGTCGTCGAGCGGCTGCGCGCGCTCGGTAAGGGCGAGCCCGAGCTCGAGCGAGCGCTCGGCACCCGATATCTGTTGAAGGCGACGTTGACGATCTACCCGAGCCGCACGCCGCTCCCCTCGACCATCGCGGACCTGGCCAGAATCCTGGAGGTGACCGAGGCCGTGGTGCGCGCTCGGCTGGCGGGGCACCCTGTCAGCGGGGACGGTGGCGAGCGCGCGCGGCGCCTGGAGGCGCGGATCCCGGACATCGTCGCGCTCTTCGACGGGCACGCCGAGGTGAAGACGGTCTTGGGGAGCACATTGCCAGAGGTCGTCCAGTGGCCGCGCCCCCTCCCCGAAGACGTCGTCGAGCTGGCGGCGGAGATTCGACCCACGCTGCAGCTCAACCAGCCACAGCTGCTCGTCGACCACGTCGCGCAGTGGGAGCGCCGCCCGCTGACGCTACGCGGGACCGACGTGGACTTCGCCTCCGTGGCGGCGCTCCGCAAGCTCGGTCGCCGCCCCGCCGTCCTGAGCGCCAGCGCGGTCGTCTGCACGGTCAACCCGCCGGCGCTGATGCTCCATCGACGGGCCGAACTGCCGCACACCACCTATGGGAACTGCCTCCACACCCTCGGCGGTGCGTTCCACCCCGATCGCGGGACCCTGGGTAGCGTGGGGACCGATCGTGACCTGCACGATACCCTCCTGCGCGAGGTCTTCGAGGAGAGCCGGTTGAGGGCGTCGCTCGACGCGTGCACGGGGCTCATCCTCGAGGAGACCCGGACCGGCTTCATCCAGTACCTCGGGCTCGGTGTGACGGCCGGGACGGCGGTGTCCGAGGTCAACGCGGAGGGGATGAGCGAGCTGGTCCGGCCGGCGGATCTCCTGACCGCGCTCTGCGAGGACCGCTGGGTTCCAACCGGGCGGCTCGCGGTCCTGCTCTGGCTCGCCGCGGGCGCCCCTGGGCTACCCGAGGGTCCGGTGTTCGGCGGCTTGACGGCCGAAGACGTCCTCTCGCGGGTCATCGACTCGGCGCCGCTCGAGCACCTCGATCCCTGAGACGAGAGCACCGGGCCCCGGCGTGGACCCGGTGACCACGCTGAAGCCCGGTGTGGAGAGCCCCGTCTGGCTCGTCTCGTCTCAGCGGCGGTGGGGCGGGTCGACGCCGACCCGGGGGAAGATGGCCTCGAGGGCGTTCTCCATGCCGCGCTCGCCCAGGATGTCGCGCAGCGTGGCGCAGGGGGCGCCGCCGTCCTGCATCGTCTCGCCGACCACCGCGTCGTGCTCGGCGAAGCCGCCCAGCCGGTCGATCTCGCGGTCGAACCACGGCTTCACGACCGCCTCGTCCCGCATGAACCCCGACAGCGCGCCCAGCGGCACGTCGGTCCCAGCCGCCGGATTCGAAAGCACTGAGCCGGCATCGAAGCCGCCCTCACCCATCGCCTCTCCAACGCGCGACTCGAGGGCGCCAACACCAGGGTCCGGTTGATCACGAGACTCGCCTTCGGATTCAAGGACGTCTCCGCCCTCATCGCCCTCATCA
>Ga0209475_10000130_pt1 | contig 228032 bp, 203 predicted proteins | sample tdDd471_FD_187128 | JGI IMG/M metagenome (GOLD analysis project Ga0209475, IMG submission 187128) | Marine sediment microbial communities from the Atlantic coast under amendment with organic carbon and nitrate - tdDd47.1 (SPAdes)... | ecosystem: Environmental > Aquatic > Marine > Coastal >... | reverse complement strand
CATAAACTTACTGTTCTAAATGCTGTAGCTAATAAATTAGTACTTCGCGTATTTGCTGTTGCTAAAAGAGAGGGACAATATGTGAAATTATTTAATTAAATATTTGGTTTTATCTTAGAATGCTCAGCACAGACAATTCGTCTCTACGATTTCTATGCAACTTTCCCTAATCTCCCTCACTTCCAAAAAGTAATTAGTCTATCATCAATTTTATAATCTGAAAATCCAATCTCGGCAGCTATCCAATCTATCGTTTCTCTAGTATAAATAAACACGTGTGTAAAATCATTTTTGTAGTACCATGTATCAAAATCTATTGATTCTTCATACAAATGTGTCATACAATAAAGCTTACCATTAGTGTTGAGTATATTATATAACCTGCTAAATTCCTCATAAGGGTTATGAAGGTGTTCTATGACTTCACACGCAAATATATAGTCGTATTTTCTTTCAAGCATCTCTGGATAATTGTGAAATATTGGGTCATAAAGCAATGGCTTATACCCTTTTTTTTCAAGCATATTAGCTATTACAGGACCAGAACCTGCACCGAAGTCTAACCCTTTTTCACTTGGCTTATGGTTTTCTAGAATAGCATTAGTGATTGGGGAAACAAAATTTTGATATCCCTCATTCTCTACATCATTATTGTGGGTATCATATCTTGCCTTTTCATCACTTAATGTTGGTAGTGAATTGATAGGTCTGAATATCCCTTTGCAGTTTGTACATTGGTAGTATTGCTCTTCGAAGAAGCTTATGGAGTTTGAATTGCAAAGTAGGCACAAATGCATAAGAATACCAGTTATTATAAAAAAAAGCTCCCTATTAGGGAGCTTCAATTTAATATTTGCTAAGTAATTAAACTATTGCTTTACGAATTTAGCAAACTTAATTTCATTGTCACTTTCTACCATTAAGAAATAAGTACCTGATACTAAGTCAGAGACATTAATATTAGTTTGAGTATAATCTATATTTCTAATAGTGTTTCCAGCTATGTCTAATAGCTTAATATTTGTAGTGGAAGTTACCTTCAGATTGTCAAACTGAACATAGTCAGTAGTAGGGTTAGGATATACACTAACTGGCTCGTAACCAGCTAATTCGAATATACCAGTTACATCTTTGTAAGTAAGCCAATCCATTATACCTTTGAATATGTTATTTCTTTGAGTACCGTCTGTAAAGTTATACATATTCATACCCATTGCAACTGATCTAGTTGAGCCATTGTCATTACGAATTGCTACAGTACTATCTTCAGAAATTGAGTGATAGAACACATTATGAGATTCTGAATCAGTACCTCTAATCTCTATTGTAGGCCATGCATTAGCACCATTATTGTATATAGTTATAAGTCCTGGGATGTTTGTGTATCCGTCAGAGACTGCATCGCCATTAATGCCATTCAATGTAAATACTCCACCTGTTGCAAACCCTTGGAAGAAAGTTCCATAATAACTAGCACCGAACGGCTCTAGATTGAAGTTTGCTTCGAAAGCAGCTTTCAGATAAGGACCATCACCTAGCAAGTACAGACTAGTTCCACCGTCTCTTAAAGTCTGGAAATTCATGTGTTCGTGTGAGTTTAAAATACCGAATGAACCCATATTCCAAATCAAAGTTTTAATACCTGATACTCGAGTTCCGTAGTTAAGGAATGTCATAGCATCTATTTCAACATAATCTTTGTAGTCATTAGTACTTAGAAGACCACCTAAATCAGCATTATCTTTATTTTGCTCTATATCGTCATAAACATAAACGAGAGGTATTTCAGTAGAACTAAAAGTAAATGATGTTGTTATAAATGAATCTTCGTTTTCACCATTAGCAATCATTATAGAAGATTCAACTTCTGCAATTCCATTACCCGAAGTAATATCAACTATTAATTGCAATGAACCAACCTCACCAGCTGGAACAGTAATAGGCACAATAGTTTCAGGAGTAGTAACATTATAGTTGAAACCAAGCTCTGCGCTACTTGCTATTAGCTTATCATTTATACTTGCAACTGAGATTGTAATTTCTGAGTCTGTGTTATTTTCTACTATAACATTTACTGTATTTTCCGTCAATGTATAGTTCAAATGGTTTTGAGAAGTATATATATTTACACCACTCATACCTTCTAGCTTGTTAACTGTCTGACCTATATGATCGACATAATAAATATCGCCTTCGGTATCAAATTTGATCCCCATGATACTAAGAGCATCCGTTTGTAATCTCTTTAATTCTTCAAAAGTATCAATATCATATATTATAATTTCACTGGTGGCATTATCACTAACTATTAAATATTCATCATTTACATCAAGTCCACTTGGACTTTCAAGCCCTGTAGATACAACGGTCTCCCAAATAGTATTATTCACTTCTACAAATGCTGCAAGTTCTTCACCATAATTTGCTGTTGCAGATAAGTCCTTACCAATTGTACCACTAGTAATATCCATTCTGTTTATCGTTTTTGCACCAGGGTTAACATAGTATAACCAGTTGCCACGGATCTCCATATGCGCAGGTGCATTCGGGTTCATTGAGTAAGGTACATCTATGTGTCTATATACCTCAGCATTTTCGTGTTCGTGGCCTCCAGGTACATGAGCTTCATTGAATTTATATTTCGTTATATTTCCGAAGTTGCCATCATTCACCCAATAAGTATTATCAAATTCGTGAGCTATACCACTAGAATAAGTAGATTGGTGAACCATATCATAGTGACTACCATTTTGTTGACCATTTGGTGGATTACCAACTATTGCATAAATATCCAAATCTGAAGGCCACATAGTAGGTCCGCACCAAGCGCCACGTGTCTCCTGTCTATTTGCATTGAAGTAATCTTGTGCTGTAGCCCAAGTAGTATCACCAAATGCTAATGCACCAGGATTTACCATAAAGTGCCAAGCGTTTCCGTCTTTTCTATAATCGAAAGATTGAGCTGCAGTTCCTGGATTCGTTATCATCAGAGTAGTACCACCATTTTCTCCGCCTTCTACTCCCTTATTGAGAATCCAAAGTTGATTGAGGTTGGCTTTATTGAAATCCAAATCCGAAGGATACTCTACTTTATTTTGAGAGGTTGCTATTACTTTCTTATTTATTTTTCCTTCTATAAGCCCCTTAGTGTCAGCGAGTAAGTGCGTCGCACTTAGCAAAGTTATACCAATCAGTAAACTTCTAATCATATTATATTTCCCTATCTTTATTTAATATTATTCTTAGATGCTTTCTAACGCATAAAAGTTACATATATTTCCAAAATCTAAATTATTAAATAACAATATGTCGGCTGATAAGCATTGCAAATATTTCGTGATTGTTGTAACTTAGTTTATAATTGATGTGTTAAGCCAATTAGATATAGATATAAAATTTTAATAAAAATTACTTGAGGAAGACTTATGAAAACAATATCTACTCTTTTTTTACTATTTACACTGATTGTAAGTAATGCTACTGCCGATGGCGAAAATAACTTTCAAAGAGTGTCATATACTGCATACTCCACTAATGACTCTAATTTAGTCTTGGTAGGCGGACTCTACGATGAATATTTATATGTTGCAACTAACCTAAATATAGCTACTGGTACTTCGGAGACTTTCCAGCTAGAAGTAGATAACAGTACTGAACTATTAGATGTACAGATGAACACCAGAGCTAGACTCGTATATTTCTTCACTTACAAAAAAGTGACTATTTATGAGTTCGGAGCAACTACGGCATTACGAACTATTACAATAGATAATGACGGTCCGTACTTTGGCGTCTCCAGTGATGGTACGAAAATATACTCTTATGATAATAAACAAGATTACGTTTCTGTTTTTGATGCTCTAACAGGAGAACGATTATATAGATTTTTCGTCAATTCTTTCCCAGATAATAATAAAATAGGGTTCTTCAACTCAGATGAAGATAAATTTTATTTAAAGAACGGAGCTGAATTATATGTTTGGTCAATAGAACTGTTAGCACAAGTTGGAACGATAATAGTTCCCGTTTCGAGTAATAATTTCAAATTTATAGATTATGGTAATACTCTAGTTTATACGATTGATGGGGAGTTGGTGCTGAACAACAGTTCTGACGGTGATAAAATCTATAGTAAAGATTTCGGACTCAGTAAAATCGGTTCATACGAATTCTCACCTAATATGAATTATGTACTAGTGAGCGACTTTAGCACCTTTATAGTTTACGATATGCTAAAACACGAGATAATAGTAGATTCACGAAACCCTAATGTCGAAGAACAGAACTTACCTTTTTACGTATATGTAAATAATGATTATAGTAGAGTTTTAGCTCGAGAATACATTGACTTATATTGCGGCAGAAACTACGAAGATGCCATAGCCGATTATGTGTATTTCATATATGAGGCAGGAACAAATAATAAAATCGTTTCTGCTCCTTTCGGTCATATACCTAGACCTGAGAAAGCAATAATTAGCAAAGATAATAAAGCTTTAGTGCTGTCAGGATACAACATAGAAGATGGATATACTAATGGGCTAGTCGATAATCAAGAGAATTTTATAAAGTACATAAATGTAAATGATTATCCTGTTACTTTCCTCGAAGATAATAAAAGAATTGCATTTATGGAAGGGGGGAAATTCAAGGTATATAATATTGAAACTGAACAATATGAACGTCAATTTGAAACAGGAATGTTAGACTACGATGAAGTGTACTACTTCGCCAATGGTGATGGTAGATTAGTAATCACCAATGACGTCGAGATTAGAGTTTACGATTATGCTACTTTTAGTTTACTTTATACTTTCAACTTTAGCCAGTTAGGAATAGAACCAACTAATATATCATTCGACAATAATTCGACTATCAATGTTAATTCACTAAATAGATTACACAAATTCAACGCATATACGGGCGAAAGTAGCGATACTCCAATCACGAATTTGGATCCAACAAATACGCTAGTAGATGTAAGTATAGGCGGTAGATTTCTTCTATTCCGCACCAAAGTTAATGAGTTCATAGTATATGACAATGATCTCAAATTGGAACTTTACAATGAAAAACCTAGCTTTGTCGAATATGGGATGGTTTACCTTAGTGCTGGATTTTTCGGTAATCAAGAGATAATATGGGTTAGATATGAATCAAACCCTGTTGATAGACTACTATTAGTTTCTAAATATGATTTCGTAACTAAGAAAATAGAAAAAATGTCAGGGGATAGAGAACCAATAATAAGTGATGATGGGTCACTATACTACTCACATTATTGTCCAACGAAATACGAAATAGGATCTATCCGCGACCCAAAGACATCAGTCGAAACTACGACAGCAATAACCGGCACCGTTTACCCCAACCCAGCATCCGATTTTATAAAACTAGATATGAATGCAAGTGCTATGAACTCTAGCATTGAGATATACGATGCGTATGGAAAGCAGGTAATGAGCGCTATATACACAGACGAAGAAATTGACATCAGCAAGCTGACTGCTGGGGTTTACTTTGTGAAAACCCAGAGCCAAAGTTATAATTTTATAAAGATGTAAATATTTTGAACAGCGTTAACCTAATATTCTGTCTAGCTGTCGGTTTACGCTAACTACGAAGTCATAATATGACTTAGGGTGTTGTCTATTCATATATAGCAGTAATATCCCAATTATCGAATTACGGATATTACTCATTATCTCAATTGCTTCACCCGGTCTGAATGTACCCTGAGCAATGCAGTATTGTAACTCTTCTTCGCAAAGCTCATCTATGAATTTGACTACTATATCAGATGCAGAAAGCGAAGTACCATCAGTAGCTATCTTCTCTACGTAGAATAGGTCGAATATACCTGGGTATTGCACCATATACTCTACGTAGGATTTCACTATCTTCTTTATCTTAGGGACTCCTCGCTCTTCATTTTCTGTTCTACTAACTACATATTCTATACATTCTTGCGAAAAATCCTGAACACAATAGAATATCAAATCCTTCACATCTTTGAAGTAATTGTAGAGCGTAGCGAATGAATATCCCGCCTTCTCTGCTATTGATCTTACGCTAAGTGCTTTTATTCCCTCGCCAGTAATTATTTCTTTAGTAGCATCAATGAAGTAATTCTTCATTCTTTCTTCTTGTATTTCTTTTCTATTCATATTTTTCACTTTTCAATAATAAACAATGCAAATATAATGAACAATGTTAATTATTCAAATTTCTTTTTTCTTCTTTCCCCTAAAACATATTTTAATCATTATAATTTGATTCAAATTTTCTGTAGTTTAGTAAAGTAATATTTACAACTGGTAAACCTATCAATATCAAGAAAATTATATTAGCACTGTTTCTGTCCGCACTAGTTGTGGCTACTGCTATTGTTTCTATGGAGGTCTATACATTATCTCAAGAGAGAGCTAGACTCAAAGAAGATATTAGCAAGGTGAATGATGTAATGTTTGGGCTAATGTCTGTTAACCATTGGGAATCAGAAATACGGAAGATAGCAGTAAAACAAATAGAAGATTTCAAGCTTACTAAGGAACAAGATAGTCTTATAAGAGTAGCTATTGATGAAGTATTAGTAGGTGTGATTGATAAAACAGATAGAGTAATACAGGAAGACGATGGGTCTGTTTTAAAATTCATTCGGAAACATGCGATAAATCTGTTTTTTGATGTAGAGGATTTTCAAAAAAAGGTTCCTGAGTTAACTAATACTATCATGACAAGAATAACTAGTGATGAAGGAAAAGAAAGACTCAAAAAACTTGTTCTATCCAAATTAGATGAATTGGCCGAATCAACTTATGACAGTACGAAAGTTGATATTTATAATATGTATCTACAGAAATACGATGCAAAGGATAGGAACGAGTTTAATACTATTACTCTTACAAAAGTAGATAAGCTCTATAATTCAACTTTAGATCATTCATTAATTGCAATCGCGATTGCGTTTGTTTTCGTATTACTTTGGATATCTTTCAGAAATAATGATGAATTAAAATATGTGTTGCTTAGCTTTTCTATACTTTATGGAGCCATTATCTTATTGACGGGCGTAGCTTCGCCTATGATAGAGATAGACGCTAGGTTCAGGGAAATGAACTTTTTCATATTAGGTGAAAACATAGAATTTTCTAATCAATTTATTTTCTACAGAAGTAAAAGTATATTAGAAATAATATCTATTATGATGAGTACTGGCAAATTAGATTCCACTATAGTTGCCCTATTGATATTGGCATTCAGTGTTTTATTGCCTTTTTTCAAGCTAGTTTCTATGTCACTTTTTCTAATTAGCTCTAAGTTCAGAGCTAACTCTGTAGCACGTTGGATGACTTTCAAATCGGGTAAATGGTCTATGGCGGATGTAATAGTAGTAGCTATATTTATGGCTTATGTGGCATTCCAAGGTATTCTTGATAATCAACTCGCAGGTCTGAACCAGAATACTGAAACGGTTACTGCAATTACTACAAATCATACAGCCCTTCAACCTGGGTTCTATGTATTCGTTACTTATGTTGTGTTTTCGATACTACTATCTAGTTATCTAGGTAAATCCTTGGATAGGGAAGTTAAAAACTAGAATCTATCATTATTTTGACATTTGGTAAAGTTGCGTCAAAACCGTAAAATTTGTGAGTATCTTCGAACAACTCTATAGATTTTGGATTACAGATGAATCTCATCAATTCGCTATGGTCTAGTATTTCATCATTCTTACTAATAAATAGATTGATCAAATTCTGATTTATTGGCTCAGACACAATCTTTCCTTGTATCTCAATTATTTCTTTGTAAACTTTTTCGGTTCTTTCCTTACCGTCTACTTTTAGCATATTGTCATAATTAGTTTGACTAAAGTTTAGAGCGGGGTTTATAAGTAAACAAGGTACATTTGTAATCTGCACAACTCTTAATCCATAGAAACCACCACGAGAACTACCTACTATAAAGACATTTTTTGCACCGAGTTTTTCGATTAGTGCTATGATTGAATCTATAGTATTATGTGGGCTATCGGGATCTTGTACTGGAACGTGCACTTTGTATTCTTCACTATCAAAGTACGCTTGTAGCTTTTTCCCTTTGCTAGAGTTTTCACCCTTGTAACCGTGTATGTATATTATGTTTTTCATATTGCCATTCACGTATTACCTTCTATTATCATTTAGAAATTATTGTCTTAACCTTTCCCAATTCACCCATTCTTTCCCAGAAATAACGTCATTTAGGTACGTCACTAGTATCTCTTGATAAAGTTTAGTTACAATCTTTGCTTGTTCATTATAATCTTTCAAGAAAAAGTCTGGCTCGTATTTCTTAATTAAATCATTATATGAAAATGCGCCACTAGAGATTTCTTCTATATATTCTGATATCCAATACTCACTGAAACCTAAGTTGAACTTATTAATCAAATTATAATATGGAGTACTTGTTCTATATACTTTCACAGTTGGAGAAGGATTACCATTGTAATCAATCATAATACGTCTTTTAGCTAATCTATTAGAATATACTAGTGTAAATTCTGATTTATTATCATAACGCTCTTCTTTGACTAATTCATATCCGAATTTATCTATCAGAAAATTAAAATCTCTTTTTATATCATCAAAAGTCATAAATAAATATTAATTAAATAATTCATAGCCTAATTTACAAAAGATCTCTATTATTTATAGTCTAATTTATTCTTCACCCTCACCCATACACCATCCCACTCAATTGCTGTGCTAGTTTGAATGCGTCGGGATCATTGCGGATTATGTCTGCTAGTTCTCCCCAGCTATGATGTTCAAGTTTATCCATATCCAAATCGCGCTCGGCTTTTGCTATATCCATAATAGCTCGGCAAGACAGGGAAACGAGCTTCACAAGGTTATCCGCACTTAGCGATTCCACCTCTCTCTTACTCTCTTTTATTTTCGCTGCAAGCATTCTTCTGAGTTCTATCAGAAGACCTTGTAGCTCGTCCTGTCCTGACTTTGTATTGATTTTCTTTTTCTTTGCTACTACATCTATGTATTCCTCGTATTGGTCACGCCTTTCTTCCCATCCCCATTTGCGCATCCAATCTTCTATCTGTTTTTGTCTCCTTGCTGATTCTGCGCCTGAGTTACACTTACCCTCTCTATAGTCTATGAATGCTTCATAAGCAGGTATTGTTTCACCTTTTAGTTTCTCGAATTGGTACATGATATACTCCTTTTTTATAAGAATCCGACGCTTCGTTTTATATCAATTGTCAGCTTGTCGGAATCAATGAAATTTTGTGATTTATGATTCTGGTTTTGTTTCCATTCATTTTTCGTCCCCATCGCAGCGTATATAACTGTATCCGTTCCACTCTTCATATTGATTCGATCAACGGCTTCGGTGACGCGAGACATTTTGTACCTATCCACGGTATCGAGGAATGATGTCTGCGTGTTATTTGCTGGTTGCAATCCACTCAATAGTACTCCGGCCTTGTAATAGAGTATTCCTTCTTCGAAGCATTCATTTACTGCCTTTAGTGTATGGCTGAGTATCTCACACGTAGCATCAGTCGGCACAGGTAATCGCATCTCGCATTTCTCGTAATACTTCTTTTCTGCATAACGACTAGTACTCAAGTAAACCGATATGTACTTAGCTGCTGACCCTTGCGAACGCATACGCTCTGCCGCTCTGGCTGTGAATAGTGCCACTGCCTCTACTAGGTCTTCTTTGTTTTTCAGTTTCTTCCCGAATGAACGAGAGAACATTATCATCTTCTTCGCTGGCTGTTCGTACTTCATATCTATACACGGCATACCTCGCAGTTCCCATGCTGTACGCAACCCCACGACGGACATCCGCTTACGAATCCAATGGTCGGGCGCTTGGGCGAAGTCATAGGCCGTGTGAATATTGAATCCATTTAACATTTTTTTATACCGTCGACCAACTCCCCAGACATCACCTATATCAGTCATCTTTAAATATTTTTCTGTATTCCCATCGCTGTATATATCAAGTACACCCACGCTATAGCCGAACTGTTTTTTGCCAATTCTATTCGCTATTTTTGCCAACGTCTTCGTAGGGGCGATACCAATAGTTGTAGGTATTCCGGTCTTATTGATTATATCTTCGCGTATCTCTTTTGCATAATCAGTTAGATTGAATCGGCTAAACCCCGATAAATTTACAAACGCCTCATCTATAGAATACGCCTCTACCTCGGGGGAAAAGTTGCCTAGCAAATCCATAATCTGCTGTGATTTGTACGCATAGAGCCGAAAATTCGCAGAGCAGATTTTCACATCGTGCTGAGTAAGCAGATGTTTCACCTTAAACACAGGTGTAAACTTTTCTATCCCCAAAGCTTTGGCTTCGTTTGACAGGGCTATTATTACCCCATCATTGTTGGAAAGCACTACTACTGGCTTCCCAGCTATTGCGGGATCTAACGACTGCTCGCACGAAGCGTAGAAGTTGTTGCAATCTATTATGGCTATTGGTTGTGGCATATTTAATCCCCAATCCCTAGTAACAATGTCATTACGAGGAGCGGAGCGACGTGGTAATCTTTTTTATTTAAAACTTATCTCTTCTTCTAATCCCCCCAACCCCCCTTTAACAAGGGGGGCTTTTGAGTTGGGGAGTAATTCTTAACTATTATGTTATTTACACTAATTTCAACCTTTCTCTAACTTTATCTCCCCCCTGTCAAGGGGGGATTAAGGGGGGTTAAATCAGCTCATTCCTATTTAACCCAACTTTTGATGTTATCTTGTCTAGAATTATTTCACGCACTTTATTAAAATCAAAAAATATTTCATCGTTTGTGAATCTCATCACTTCTAAGCCGAAAGATTCTAGTACTGCTGTTCTATGCTCATCATACTCTATCCCCTCTTTTGTATTATGTGAATCACCATCGACTTCTATCACTAATTTTGCTTTAGAACAATAGAAATCGACTATATAGTTGTCCAATACTTTTTGTCTTTTTATTGGAATATTGAGCGACCTAAGAAAATCCGTCCATAACTTTCTCTCTGCTTTTGTCAATCTCTTGCGTAGCTCTCTTGCCCGCATTTTTAGTTCTGTATTATATGGTATAAATTTCATTATTTTTTCCTCTATTTCGATTCCTTCCAATCCCCCCACCTCCGCCTTTGACAAGGGGGGCTTTTATCCTGGGATATAACTCAATTTATTCTATTTATCTTTCTTTAAGTCCCTCCTTGAGGAGGGATTTAGGGAGGTGTAAATACTGCTAAATGCTAAGCAATTGTCTTTTCCTTCCAATCCCCCCACCCCCCCTTTGACAAGGGGGGCTTTTAGGTTGTAGGGTAATTCTTAACTATTATGTTATTTACACTAATTTCAACCTTTCTCTAACTTTATCTCCCCCCTGTCAAGGGGGGACTAAGGGGGGTTAAGTCTCTTCGACCTAACTTTAAGCTTTACAGCAGTGACATTCTTTTTCATCCAAGTGCACTCACCACACACCTCACCCGTTCGGATATGTGACAAGCTCACATCCGTTATAAATATAGTCATATTGACTAATTGCTATACGAAATCGCGTTGGGTGGCGACCACTACTCCTATGATGGCAGTATCCTCATCTACTCTGATGGGCTGGTACTTTGGGTTCTCTGGTGATAGTAGCACTCCTCCATCTCTGAAGTTGAGAGTCTTCACTGTCAAAGCGCCGTCTACTCGGGCTATTACTATATTGCCTTCGCGTGGCTCTTTGAGAGTATCGACTAATAGCTTGTCACCGTCCATGATACCTACGCCTATCATACTATCGCCCTGCACTCCGACCATAAATGTTCCCTTGTGGAAGCGTTTGTTCGGGTATATATAACCCTCTACTTCCTCGGTTACTTCTAGTGGTTTACCGGCTGATACTCGCGACGAATAGAGTGGCACTGAACCATTCCCTCCGGTCTGACCCAATCCGAATACTGTCAGATTGACTCTTTCCTCGGGTTCATTATCCTCGCCGAATATCAATTCGTCTAAGCTGACATCGCCCACTTTCTCTATTATTAGAGGGATATCAACCGTACCGCGACGCTTCCAAGTAGTGATTGTAGTTTCCGCAAGTCCCAAACGTACGGCTAACTCAGCATCCGTCCGAAGATCGAGATTACTTTTCAGCCGTTGGATGATTTCCCTTGCTTGCTCTTTGCTAAATCCAGCCATATTGACTTGATATATTTTGTTGAACAATAGTTACTAATACAAACTTAGTCAATATGACTTATATTGTCAAGTATTATTTTTAGAAAATGTAAAATTTATTTTGGGAGGGTAAAATCACCTGTGTTGAAGCAACATAGATGATTGCTGCCCCAAGGGGCAGCTAATTGTAGTTTTTAGTTGATCTTATTATCTTAAATACTTTCTGTAACAAAGTAACTCTTCTTGACTAATAAGTTCTACAGTGCAATGCAAACATCAGTCAAAATCGTTTGCTTATGCCTAAAAAAGAGATTTACATTTGTCATTTGATATGAAAATTAAGATTCCATTAGAAATTAAAAAATTATTATTACTTAAACGATCTATATAATGCGGATTCAATTAATAAAGAGTCAGGTTTTGATGTCAAATCAAAGATAATGGAATCACTTTTTATGAATAATTGAGGCAAGTCAGAAACAGTTATGAAATCTTTCTCTGGATAATCGTAAGTTTCATCATGCATGATATACATATTTAAGTTTTCATGATTAATACCAGCTGCATCAAGTGTCTTAAGCATTCGAGGTAACAACTTTGTACTTGCATTACAGTGGCAATCCATTTTTAAATAAATATAGAACTGATCAGTGCTAGAACTAAAGACGGATCTAAGACTATCTACATAATCTTCATTTGGTGTATAGTTGTCATAACTAGTTCCTAAGGTTTCAAAACCTGGTTGAGTTTTTAATTCTTCAAAGCCTACCTTAGTTGCATTTTTATCACTAGGGTCTGTAGTAATATCATTACAACTAAAAAACAACCCTAATATTAATACGAACATTAATTTTCTCATACTATTTCCTATATTGGTTTATACTAATTTCTAATAACAAATAAATTTTAAATAAGGCACAAAATAAACAAAGAAATATATTTTATTTTAGAAGATAACAAGAAAATTGAATCTTCTTTTTTTCCTATACGAATTAAATAACTTATCCCATATTAGCTTTCCTATGTTCGAGCCCCCATTTTACCATAGGATCTATTACTTCTATTAGCTTTTTGCCTGTTAAAGAGAGCCCATATTCGATAAGTACAGGTTTAGTATCAAAGACTTGCCTTTCAACAATACCATTTAACTCCAGCTCTTTTAATTCTTTAGAAAGCATTCTAGGTGTTATCTTATTTATATCTTCTTGAAGTTCCTTAAATCTTTTATTGCCGTGCAAAAGTGAAGCTATAATAGGTAGTTTCCATTTTCCACTTATAACATTTAATGTATCATTTACAGCAATAATATAGGACGTAGTGCATTGCCTAACTTCGTTAAAACTTTCTATTTCTACCATTATCAACCTCTTAGATTGTTACTATACAAAAGTATAGTAATATTTTTATTATAGTTACTTCTTATAGTATATCAAACTTACTAATTTTGAAAATAAATTAAAAATATACGGTGAAATTAATATGAACCTAATCGAAAATATGAATTGGCGATATGCAACGAAAAAAATGAATGGTAATAAAATTCCAGAAGAAAAGCTCAATTATATATTGAATGCAATTCAACTTGCTCCATCTTCATCAGGAATTCAACCATATTCCATTTTAGTGATTAATGACAAAGAGTTATTAAAAAAAATACAACCCATCGCAAATGGGCAAAGTCAAATATTAGATTGTTCTCATTTGTTAGTCTTTACATCTTGGGATTCATATACTTTAGATAAAATAGATAAGATTTTAAATTATACTTTATCCGAAAGAGGACTCCCTTTAAATACTATGAATGATTATAAGAATAATTTATGGAAAATGTATTCCAATTTATCAGAAGAATGGCACGCATCTCATTCTGCAAAACAAGCCTATATAGCATTGGGTGTCGCCCTTATAGCAGCTTCAGAACAAAAAATTGATGCTACTCCTATGGAAGGTTTTGATTCGAATGCACTAGATATATTATTAAATCTTAAAGAAAAGGGCTTAAAAAGTGTGGTATTATTACCACTAGGCTACAGAGATGCTGATCAGGATTGGTTAGTTAACATGAAAAAGGTTAGAAGACCAAAGAGCGAATTATTTATAAACTACGGTGGAAATAATTAATATGATTCTAATAACCGAAGCAACTTCAATGAGAATTTTTTTTAAACAATATTATATTAACAACTAGATAAGAGATTTTAAAATGAAAACTAAAACATTAAATATTTTACTTTGGATTGCTCAATTTGCACTTGCGGCAATGTTTATAATGACAGGTTCAATGAAATTATTCCAACCTATAGAGGAAATAGCAAAAACGCTTCCATGGGTGGCTAATACTTCATCGATAATTGTGAGGTTTATAGGAATATCTGAATTTTTAGGTGGCATAGGATTAATTCTACCTACCCTACTTCGTATTAAACCTAAGTTATCTGGACTAGCCGCATTAGGATTAGCCGTTGTTATGTTATTTGCTTCAATATTTCATATTTATAGAGGTGAATATTCAGCTATTGGAATGACATTGATTATTGGATTTATCGCATATTTTATATTTTGGGGGAGAACTATAAAAGCGCCTGTTACATCAAAGTAATTTAATCACAACCTTTTTTAAGCTTAATACTCTTTATATACTTATACAGTATAGTAAAAGGTGATTAGATGGCAATAAAAATTAAGGAATTAAAATACCAAAGAAAAATGGCTGCCCAAAGGGCAGCCATTCTACAATTTTTATGATGCTAGACGAAAAGCATTTGAAAAAGAATCAAAGTGAATAGAATCACTCAATAAATATCTTGAATAATTTATTTTTGTATTTGTTACTTACACTTAGAAAATACAACCCATTGGCAATATTACTGATATCAAATGTATTGGAAAATACCTCAGTGTCTTTCTCTATTTCTACACTTTTGACTACTCTGCCCATATAGTCTATTAATTCAATGTCGTAAATTCCTTTGTAATTGCCACTAGTTTCAATTGTAATGTTCTTCCCAGACACAGTGATATTTGCGTCACCTTCTATTATAAAATCAATTTGTCTATATTCTTGAATACAAATTTCATTTGTAACTAAAGACCCATTTATAATTTCAAAATTATAATTAGTAGTTGTATCTGAAATTATTATTGCTGTAGAATCAATATCAGTTAGCAAAACAGTACCAAAAATACTTCCAATTTGCTTTCTGCTATTTAATTCTAACTGCTTTTCTTTATAACTAAATCTAACATTAATATTTTCACCATCTTCCCATTTATTTATGAGGTTTATACCTTTGACGCTATCAATAAAAAACTTACTTTTAAGAATATTAATTGTTGCAAAGAAATAAAGATTGTCTATGTTCTCCAAACAAGTTGTAGTCAAATAAATAGGAATTTCAAATGGACTGTCTCCAATTTCTGCTTTCAACTGCGGAATTTCTAATGTGAAAGTAGAACTTATTATATTTATTCTAATTGGTAATGAAATAGTTCTATAACAGTCAGAATAGATATAAAATTCTAAAGTGTCAGAAATAGTACCGACAACTGAATTATTATACCTTAAATTTATACTTTTATCGAAGTTTCCATCAATATATTTGCCGATTAGAAATGGTTCATTAGTAATAGTGATTCCGTTGTCATTTCTAAATTTGACACTATCAACTCTTAGTTCAGAATCCGAACCAATTGGAAATTTGATAGACTCTGATTGTTCTATTCCACGGCAAACTGTAATTTCTACTATCGTATCTGTATTAAATACTACTTTCGGAAGCTCAAGCATATATTCTGCAATACCGCTACAACCGTTATTAGATGACACTTCCACTTTCAACAACCCTAATTGTTTTACAACAATAGTATCTTCATTTCCTAATTGGGTTTTAGAATTTGATAATGGATCTATGATAAACCAATTATAATTATCATATTTTTCATTTGTTGTGAACCTTATTTCTTCAAAAGGATTGCTACATAGGTTCAATTCTTGTGGGCTTACCAGTTCTATTTCTGGTTTATAACCATCGTAAACTTCAATTTCGAAAGTATCATTGAATATTTGGTTACAATTTCTAAAATTATAGAAATAAGATCCCGTATCATCTTTACTTATCTTGTCAAATACCAAATCTTTTGAATATAATCTTTCGCCATTAGGTTTTACCCAAGTATGATCACCACAAGGGTCATTTATTCCTTCGACAACAGCCTGACTATTATCACAAAATTTAAGCTTATCCAGTAATCGATCGAATTCTGTAGATGGTTGTGGTTCTGCTAAAAAGTTTGTTGGTATATTTTGTAAATGTGGGACATTAATTCGCTTTTCTGTCAAAGCTAAGCCCAAATGTTGAAAGCCAACATAAGGAGCATCAGAATTTGGGCAATTTATTACACCAAGAAATGTACTATCTTCTCTGCCAGTATATCCGTATAAATATTTTATATAAATTCTATTGTTAGGGGCTAATTGGAATTCTCGGAACAAACAATCAACGCAAGAAGATTCAGTGCTCCAAACTATTTTCATTGAGTTTAGAATATAATCTTTATTACCCCAGTCTTTCAAATCAAATTGATGGATTATATAATTGTCGTGTCCACTTTGTGCGTATAACTTTGAACCATCTTGTGAAAATTCGAACATAGATCTAATATTAAAGTTCGACTCTTCCCTAAAATCTATATCGAATAAATATGTAACTTCACCATTAGTGTTATTGAAATCATAGAATTTGAATATTGACCCAGTATGGTTTAATACTAGCTTATCACCTTGAGGTGAGAATTTTATGAGCATTCCAGCAAACACCCGTTCTTCATTTAAAGTATCTAATTGATCAAAAGTTTCCTTTATTATACGTTCATCTGCAAAGAGCTGTGTGATATGTACAAAGTTTGGGTCAGAAACAACGGTAGCTATATAGTAGCTTTTTTCATCTTTACTAATTGTGGCGCTTAGTAAATTTCTCGACATATCTTTCTCTATTAATATCTCGGATTTAAAAGTAATTACACCAGAAATATTTTCTATTTTTATGTAATTGAGTGTGCCGATTAATTCATTGTCCAAAGTAGAGATATAAACAAAATAATAAATACTGTCAGAATAGAAAGGTAAAATTACAGATTCAACGTTCGTTCTTGCATTTTGATTATCAAAATTATGTTCGAATAATACTATATCATTGCTATCACGAATAACTATTTTATCATTATATTTATCAAAACTGAATAGCAAACTTCCTTTTTCATCAGTTAGAATATCTGTATTCTGATATCCAAATTCTTTATTTGTTTCATCTGTTTTGATTTCATATTGACACTCTTCTTTGCCAAATTCAATTTGAGTTTCCTTATCAAACTGCCATTTTGAAAATGGTTTTGAGGCAAACAAATGAATTGAGTTGAGAAGTAATATAATAATAATAGATTTCATATTCTATCCCCTTGATAAGTCATGTTACACTATTAAATACACTTTGATTTTTAAAATCATTTATTAAAATTCAATATTACTAATAAATAGATTAGTATTCATTTTGTTACATTTAGGTTCTATATTTCTATTTGTTTCAACTGACAAAAAAAATGGCTGCCCTCACGGGCAGCCATTCTGCAAATCGAAATGAATAAGACTATTTATTATTTCTTTGCACCTTCTTGACAAGTCTTAGTTACTTCCACAGATATACGTCTGTTTTGTTTCCTAATAGCTTCTAACTCGTCAGCAGGCATTTTCTTAAGTGCTGCACCTGTTGGTTCTTTTACCTTAGGTTCTCTTTCCCCATAGCCGAGGAATCCAGAGATTTTAGCAGGGTTCACACCTTGCTCTATTAACCATTCTTTTACTTTCTTAGCTCTCTTTTCTGATAACTTTTGGTTATAATCATCAGCACCTTCAGCGGAAGCGTGGCCACCAATTAGTATTTCTAGCCCTTCGCACTGTTGTACATAGCTAAGTAGCTTAGCTAAGTTACGTGAAGTACCTGGGTAGTCGTAGTTGAATTTGTCAGTATCTACTATGAATAGGATATCTGGGAAATCAACTTTAGTACCTATTTTCGGTGCTTGTGGGCAACCGTTTTCGCCTTCTTCAGTGCTAGGTTTACCTTTTACTAATGGGCAATCGTCTTCTGCGTCATTTACAGTATCGCCATCTGTATCCGGATTATTCGGATCAGTATTAGTCTTATTGACTTCTACTCCGTCTGACAGTGTATCGCCGTCAGTATCTGCTTTGTTCGGATTAGTCTGATATTTGTTTATCTCTTCGCCATCCGATAGACCATCGCCATCAGAGTCTTTTTCTAATGGATTTGTTTTGTGTTTTAGCACTTCATCGCCATCAGTTAGACCGTCTTCGTCGCTATCTTTGTTAGTAGGGTCTGTCTTATATTTATTTATCTCATCACCATCTTTCAGACCATCTTTATCAGTATCATCGCTAACGGGATTAGTCTTGTGCTTCTTCACTTCGTCGCCGTCAGTTAGGCTGTCGCCGTCTGTATCCATCTTAGTTGGGTTTGACGAATGCTTGTTCACCTCATCGCCGTCAAGCAGGCCATCGCCATCTGTATCTGGTTTAGTTGGGTCAGTTTTGTGAGTAGTCACTTCCAATCCGTCATTAAGACCGTCTTGATCTGAATCGGCTTGAGCTGGGTTTGTTTTGTATTTGTTGACCTCGTCGCCGTCGTCCAATCCATCTTTGTCAGTGTCTTTGACTTTAGGACTAGAGCCATAAGTCTGTACTTCGTCACCGTCCGAAAGCCCATCGCCATCAGTGTCAGCAGTCAATGGATTAGTCTCGTATTTGTTAACTTCTTCGCCGTCTAATAGACCATCACCATCCGAATCTGCGTTATTAGGGTTAGTTTTACGAGCTATTTCTTGACCATCAGTTAGACCGTCAGAATCGCCATCCGCTTTAGTTGGGTCGGTTTTAGTTTCCATTACTTCTTTGAAATCATCAAGACCATCATCGTCTGTGTCTTGTTTCAGTGGGTCAGTATGATGAGTTAAATACTCTTCGCCGTCTAGTAATCCATCGCCGTCTGTATCAGGAATATTAGGGTCAGTACCCAACTCTTTTTCTTTACTGTTAATTAATCCATCATTGTCATAGTCAGCATCACCGAGTATATAGTAAGAGAACCCAACACCAAAAGTAAGGAACGCATCATTAGCATCACCTGCATTAGCATCTTCTACTGGGCTCACATCGTCTAGATAATCTGTTCCTGTGAATCTGAAAGTCGCACGACCGTTGAATACTAAATTGTCTGTCAAGTACATTTCATAACCGAAACCTACTGGAAAAATTACTTGATTTTTATCATAAACTTGGTTCAGATTATTTGGTAATGGACCGCCAAATCCAGCATCACCCGAACGTGGTTCGAAATTCATTAGCCCAACACCACCAAATAAGTATGGTACAAATTTTTCATGAGCAAACAAGTTGTAAGACAAATACAGCTCATAAGTATTAACTCGTACGGAATTCTTATCATTGATAGGAATACCAGTATTTGGGTACATATCCCCCTCTACCGCACCTTGACCAAAATAGTCAGGATATTTGCCTATTGCAGTTGCATCTGTTTTGTATCTGATATTAGAAATACCAAATGTAGCTTGGATAGAAAGCTGTGCGAAAATATTATATCTTAGAAATGCATCGCCACCGAACCATAGTTGGTTGTCAGTAAATTCACCCCAATACTTAACAGCTCCACCGTTGATACCAAAAGCCATTCTGCCGCCTTCACTTTGCGAAATTGCAGTATTAGTTGATAATGTTAATGCAAGAATTGATAGAATTAAAACACGAATAAAGGACTTCATAGTGCCTCCGATTTTATTAGAAATAATTATAGTCTTATATTTTTTATTTGCTTTGTAAATTATACTGTTTGAAAATAAAGCCTTTCTCAATCAGCATATAACACATACGATATTGAGTATTGAACGGATTTTTTAGGAGTGGATTTTTATAAAAAGTATTCGATTGGATAATATATGGAATATAATCTTAGTAGTTGATATATATACTTACACCGTCAATTTGAAGCTATTAATATTGATTAAGATTTAACTTTTGGTACTCTTTTCTTGACAACAGCTAGTATTGCACCGGTTACAACCAGAACTGCACCTACGAAACCGAGTATACTAATTATAGTTGTTTCTATTATAGTAACTTCAAGGTATGCCATTATTGTTAGAGTGGTAATGGTTATTATAGGATTGAGAGTTATTATTATACTTACCTTTGAGGCTTGCAGATATTTGAAAGCTTCTCCTAGACTGCCATAAGCTATAAGAGTATTCAAACCAAGGAATATAACTAATAGCCACATATCCAATGATAAGTTAGCAAGGGCATTGAAATCAGCAAACCAAACAAACATAAGCACTGGGACTAAGTAGATAATCATATTCAGTTGCTGTGCTGAGTGATTCTCAACTAGCTTCTTCTGAATAGCAGCATAGACTACCCATATAGCAGCACCGAATAGAGTATAGAGAACACCAAGGTCATAAGTTTCTCTATCAGTTGATATACCAGCTATGCTCTCACTATAGAATAGCAGAAAACCTACTGTGACAATAGCTATACCAGTCATTTGCTTACTGTTGAGCCGCTCTTTGAATATGAATATACCTACTAGCACGAGCATGACCTGAGCCGTCTGTATTAGTATCTGAGCAGTGGCTGGGCCTGCGTGCTCTACTCCTTTCATATAACCTATATAGTTGAATCCCAACGAGAGGGCAGCGACAATCAGTAGTGGGGGCATTTTCTTATATATTCCGAACTCCGATGGTCGCTTAATAGCAAGCCACAGTGACAAAAACGAGAAAGCAACTACAAATCGCATCCAGATTATAGTCATAGAGTCCAGCTCTTTTAGAGCTATTTTCAAAAAGATACCAAGAAAACCCCAAAACAAAGCCGTAGTGGCTGCGAATAGGATTCCTTTAGTTGTATTGTCTAATTTGCTAAAAATATCTAGAGTCCAGACTGAGATAAAATTTAATTTATGCAATCTTTTTGATAAACATTGAGTAAATTTATCAATTGAGAAGAAATACATAAGAAAAAAACAATGCAAGAATTAATTGGATGGATAGTATTGGGTCTGCTAGTCGGATTTGCCTATGCTTATATCAAAGACAAACGCAAGAAAAAGTGAGTGGGAATCCCTTTCCCCAGATTAGAAAAACAAGCTCAAATAAAAAAAGGGGCAAATATCCCTTTGCCCCTTCTAATTTTAATCTATCTATTTAATCCAATACCTAGAAATTATAAGTAAACTTCAATGTACTTAATCTTGGTATTAGTGTACCACCGAATACTTGGTAGTGAGTAGTATTGAATATATTATAGATAAATAAACCCATATTCATTTGCTCAGTTACGTCATATCCAGCACTTAGGTTGAATAGAGTATAAGTAGGAACAGTACCAAATTGGATACCAGCTAACCACTCATAATCATCTACATAGTTCATCTGCAAACTAACATCGAACGATTCAGGAACGTCGTAAGTTATAGAAGCATTCAATCTATGCGGAGGAGTGTTAGGGTAAATCTCTGGGTCACCTTCCTCTAGATTAATTTCTGCATCATAATACATGTAGTTAAGAGTCAACTTCAACTCATCTGTAAAGTAATAGTTTGCTCCTAACTCAAGACCATATTGATTTACAGAACCAATATTTCCGTTAGATAGTGCATGTAAAGGAGTGCCATCTAATGAAACTAAAGGTGCTAAGTTATCAGAATATTTATCAAGCGCGTCATATATGTATTGAGTAGCAAATTCATTGTATTCTTCAAATCCATCTCCTAGATCCGCTTGCCATCTTTGCAAATCTTTATTAGCACTAGCTGCGAATGTAGTAACGAAATCTTGAATTTGATTATAATAAACATCAGCAGTAATATATAGTTTATCACTTATTATACCCTTGTATCCTATCTCATAACCCAGATTCTTTTCTAATTTCAATGACTCGTTACCAGATGCACGTGAAATTGGCTGTGGTAAACCGTTTATAAAATCAGGGTTCTTAGGGTCTGGAGTACCGATCAAACCTAGGTTCTGACCCGATGCATCTCTACCTGAAAGAGTAGAAATTGAATCTAAAAGTTCTGCTTGGAGTTCAGCATAATTAAAGAACTTAGTTTGAGGGTTAATCTCTAGTACGTACTTATCACCAGTAGCTCTTACAGGAGCAATAGGTGACCATCTGAAATACTCATTATAGTTTGGTCTTTGGAAACTTCGGCTTACGCTAAACCTAAGCGTATTAGCATCATCCAAGTCATAGACTATAGCCGCACGAGGAGAGAAGAACGCATCGTGTATGTTCGATTCATCGAATCTAGCTGAAGCAACTAATTTTAAATCTTGAGTCAAATTCCAAGATAATTGTCCATAAGCTCCGTAGTAATTTGCATCTACATCTTTAGATAATGTTCTATTCTGAGCTAATATTTGCTTGTCATAACTAGCGCCAAATATTACGTGAATATCCTCATCTTCGTCAGCATAGAAGTTATACTGTGCATCTGCTAGAAAATCATCTTCATCATTCTGAGTAAAGAAATCAGCGTGCAAAAACCATATAGAATCCTTCGAATATCTGTTCGTATAGTGTGTATGGAAATTGAAGTTCTCTGAGTTATACTCTAACCTTACAAAAGGTTTGTACAAATCCTTAACTAGAACTCGACCCAAATCGAATGAGTAAGTGTCGTTTCCAGAGTTTGACATACCAACTTCTGCAACTACTCTTTTATCTACATCGAAGTCATAATCCATACGGAAAGTTCCGTAAGTTGAGAACGTCTCTCTTTCTTCATTAGTAAGAGCTCTTCTCTCTACTCCTAAACCATCGTATTCCAAAAGCGAATCTGCGTGACGGCTTTGAGAAAGGTTCAAACTAGTCGAGCGACCAGCTGTAACTTTGAAGCTAAGCTCATCAGTAATCAGAGCAGCATATCTCAGATCTAGTCGGTTGGTTTCGTAATCACCAGTAGTGGTTGATACTTTACCGCCGAGTACATCACGAGGAGCATAACTCTTCATATTGATAACACCATTGAAAGCATTGGCACCGTAAAGTGCTGCGTTAGGACCACGAACGAACTCAATAGTCTCGAACTCGTCAGCTGGCAATTGGAACGAATTCCACTCTTGCGCCGATAGTAGCATTAGGTGGTTCTCTCTTCCATCTTGGAGTACTAATACTCTTTTGTTCATAGTATTAGTGAATCCACGCGTGTTTACAGTATAGTCAGTAGTACCGCTACGCAATACTTCTACACCTGTCATTCCGTCGAAAGCAGCCCCTAGTTGGTTCGCTCTCGACTTCTCCTGCACTTGATCTGCATAGAGCACGTCTATCGCCCCGGGCGATTCCGTTACCTTCTCCAATCTCTTGGAACTTGCGGTGACCTCGAGGTCATCGAATGTATAAGTCTGGTAATTTAGCTCTATGCTTAGTTCGGACGCCGAACTAACATCAATCGTATTATTGTACTTTTGGAACCCGTGTTCCTTCACGAAGAAAGTCATCTTGCCATCTTCGATATTATTGAAGTTAAAATAACCGTTATCATCTGTAACGGCGATCTTACCAGTCTCCAATATCTTGACTACAACTTTCCCCAAAGGCTTCCCGGAATCCTTATTTACAACTTTGCCTTTTATACTTGCTGCAGCCATAGAAATGACCATTACAAAGTATATAAACAAAGTTAGAATAATTAGCCTTTTCATTATGCTAATTCCTCTGGTTTGTTATAAAAAAACGAAAAAATCGTTAATATCGAAACTGCGAAAACAACGGAAACAATGTAGATACCATCTACTCCGATTCCGTCCGAAAAGTAAACGAATACAGCACCACTAAGTACAGGGCCTAATGCCTGACCTACTTGTGAAAGCATCCGGTTGAATGACATGAGCAAAGCTCTGTTATTCTCATCTGAAAATTTTATTATCATTGATTGCGAGTTAGGAAGTACAAATGAGTGCGATATACCAAATATAGCTGTCGATATAAAAAGCATATACCATTGGCTATAAAGCGGAATCATACCCAAAGCTAAACCGTATCCTAATAGTCCTATCTTGAGTAAGCTTTCGTGTTGGAATCTTTTCAAGAATTTGCCTAGGAAATACGCCGTTAGCGAGGTGCTAATAGACATACTTGCAAGGATAATCCCGATGAATGTTGGTTCTAGTGCAAATCGCTCTTTTGCTACATAAGGTACATAGGTTATGAATGGCCCCATTAGTATTATAAAAAGCGAGATACTAACTATAAGCAAAGTTAGTAGATTTCTATTTTTAATTAACTTGAGAAAGCTACTGAAGTATAATCTTGTTTGGTGTGATTTTCCTTTTACATCCAAATCCAGAAAGAAGAGCACATATATAGCAATTGGGATTGCTACTAGAGGCATATAGAACACATATTCGTAAGATATACCCGAAAGAATCCCCCCAATAATTGGGAATGTTGCTGTACCTATACTAAGTACACTGTGGTTATAACCCATTATCCTAGGTCTATCTGGACCAGCAAAAATATCGCCAATTAACGCTACATTTAGCGCTCCTAGAGATGCTGCACCTACTCCTTGTAGAAATCTGAAAAACAAAAGCATCTCGAATGTTTCAGCGACAGAACACATAAAGCCAGCCACTCCAAAGAGTAATAAGGCAGGTACTATGACTATCTTCCTTCCAAATTTATCAGAAAGGAAACCGAGTACTGGAGTAAGTAATATTCCTGGTATTGCAAATACGGAAATGATCAATCCAAAATCTTCATCAGCTAGATTAAAATGCTCTGCTATTCCAGGCAATGCCGGTGATACTGATGCAATACCTAATACAGCCATTAGTGTAACAGAGAAGATAATAATAAAGTACTTTATATTAGTTTCCAAGTACTATCCCCAATGATAATAATAAACTATCAACCATCATAAGTAAACCACTAAGGGCAAGCACAGTATTGTATTGCCTACCAACGGCTAATATAATTTTCTTAAATATAACAATAGCCAAAGGAAGAGCTAAAAAAGTAATTAGTATATATTCATTACTCGTTATCAAGTATAAATAAAACTGAATTGCAAAGACCAGAAACATTAACATATTGTAAAGTGCGATGGAGTGCTTTTCTCCTAATCGGACTGCTAGAGTAATCTTGTTAACCTGTTTGTCAGTATCAATATCGCGTATATTATTAGCTGCTAATATATTAGTCGAGAGAATGCCCGGAACAAAAGATGCTACGAAAATAAACCAATCAACATATCCCGTATATATATAGAAAGTACCACACACTGCTACTATACCAAAGAAAACTAGGACAAATATATCACCCAATCCTTTGTAAGCTAGTGGAAACGGCCCACCAGTATATGCCCAACTGAAGAACAATGAGACAATACCAATGAGAAGTATATAATAATCAGATATAGAGACTAGGTATAACCCAGCTAAGAAAGTAATTACTATTGAAATAATAGATACTGTCCACATAGCCCGAACGCTAATACGACCGGCAGCTACTCCGCGAGTCGAGCCAAGGCGGTCATCGCCATCGGCACCCTTTTTGAAGTCGTATATCTCATTAATGAAATTAGTAATAATCTGAATCATAGATGCACAGAAAAGTATAACTATAGCCGCTAGCCAATCGAACTGACCTTTGGTATAAGCATAGGCAGAAGCAATTAGCACAGGAGATATGCTAGCAGGTAAGGTTTTTAGCCGCAGCGCAGCTACCCAATCTTTGATTTCTGGCATTATAAAAATAGTTAATAAGACAACTTACGAAATTAACTAAAGTCTATATATTAATATAACTTTTGTGAAAAAGGAATTGTAAACAATATCAAACTGAGTGAAAGGAAGATTCTATTTTACTATCGTAAATGGAAATGGTATATTGAAGAAAGTAAATACTTACATTAGTATAAAAAATAACAATGAAAAATATCCTAAAAATATTAATAGCTACTCTCATATTCCTCAATTCGATTAGTCTGTATGGAACTATACAAACATCGGAGAAATTGATTATTGGAATAGATACTTTTAAAATAGACCAGTTTCCTTTTGAACCTTTCTTAGAAAGAGATAGGACTATATTACCTAACACAGAAAAGAAAAATGAAGATGGAACTTCTGAAATATGTATTTCATCTGGTTGTTGGAGGGGGTACATAGGAACGTGGTCAATTATAAATGATTCCTTATTCTTAGTAAGTCTAATCCCTCCTTGCGGAATGGAGAATTTCGATAAAAACCCATTTGACTTAGAAAAAGTATTTAATGATAAAGTAACACCAAATGGAGTCTTTGCTTATTGGGTGAATGATATTTTGAATACAAAGTGCATTATGTTACCCTGCGATGAACCAAGAGAATCTTTTGTAATCTCAAATGGGAAGTTGGTTACATTATCGTCTAATGATTATATTTACTTAGAATATACATACCCTAATGGATTTCCTACTAACTGTGTATTAACTTATCATGATAACGAGAATAAATTTTACAATAAGTTTAACTGGTTGATTCCTTCAGAATTCCATTTAGAAAGAACCGACTATCTCAGAATCCAAGCACATTTATTAAATTATAATTTTGAAAAAGGGTATAATAATATAGGAACAAACACCTTGAGGCCTTTAGTAACTCTAGAAGTCTATAGAAATGACAACCTTGTTAAGTCTGAAATGATAGATCATTTTTATAAATTTTTTATGGACCTTAAACAATTATTTAATCGTCATAATATCAACAACAAAGGTTTAAATGCCTGGTTTGAAAATAAATTTGAACCAATGGATTTTGATTAATACAAGAGTAGCAAAGTAGATGCCCCAAAGAAGTATATACTAGAAATCATAACCTCCAAAAAAAAGCCGACAAAAGCCGGCTTCTAAAAAATTTCTTTTTTCTTAAACTTACTTTACTTCTTTGTGTAAAGTATGTCTACCTAAGAACGGATTATACTTTTTGATTTCCATTCTGTCGGGTGTGTTTTGCTTGTTTTTCATAGTAGAATATCTAGAAGCTGGTTTGCCTTCGCCTTTCGCTTCCGTACATTCTAATATAACTTTAATTCTATGACCTTTCTTTGCCATGTTAAACTCCAGATATTATTTTTTAATTTGACTGCAAAATTAAGAAGACTTTTCCACAATACAAAGTAAAATAATTAGTCAGACGCTTTTTATAGAAGAAAAAATGTATTATATTACATCCAAATATTGTCAATAATCAGAAGGTGGCCTTTGTTCGATTCTTACATAGTATTGATAGCAGCAAGTTTAATCATTGTTTTATCTTATTTTTTCGACGTCGCATCCAAAAAATTCAAAATACCTTCAGTATTGTTCCTAATTACTACGGGACTAATATTGAAGTATGCTGGTGAATATTACGGATTTACTTTCCAAGATGAGTTTTTTAGTATTCTAGAATTACTTGGTATAGTAGGACTAATAATGATTGTCCTCGAAGCTGCTGTTGACCTTAAGATTTCCAAGAAAAAGGTTCCTATTATTAGGCAATCTTTTGCGCTCGCCTTGTTTATCCTTATAGCTACTTCCTTTAGCATTGCCGGAATTATATACTACATACTTGACAATGAACCTTTTTTCCATTGCCTGGTATATGCTATACCACTTAGTGTAGTTAGCAGTGCAGTGCTTATACCGTCGGTACATACGCTCACTAAAAGCAAAAAAGAATTTCTAATATACGAATCCACTTTTTCCGATATCATCGGTATCTTGTTTTTCAACTTTGTTGTTATACAAGAGGGAAGCATACTCTCTTTATCAGGTATTACGATGATAGTAGCCACTGTACTTTTCTCAATCATCGTTAGTTATGTGCTAGTTTTCGTATTTAGCAAGATCAAAACGCACATAAAACTATTCCTAATGATTGCTGTACTAGCATTGCTATATGCACTTGGTAAACAATTGCACTTATCGTCTCTACTGATGATATTTATCTTTGGTATAGTGATGAATAATGCTAAAATATTCTATAGATCTAAACTTGCGAATCATATTAATTTCGATAACGTTAAGTCAATAGGTAGTGAATTTAGAATAGTAACAGCCGAGACAGCTTTCGTAATTCGTACTTTCTTTTTCATAACGTTTGGTATGAGTATAGATCTAGCGTTGCTCGCTGACCCAAGAGTATTAGTAATCGGATTCATTATTTTAGTAATTTTGTATTTAGTCCGCTATGTGAACTTCAAAGTATTTTTGAAAACAAATGTTTTCCCTGAGATATTCCTAGCTCCTAGAGGTTTGATTACAATCTTACTATTCTTCTCTATACCTACTGCTTATAAGATTGTAGGTCTTAGCGAGGGTATTTTGTTCTTCGTTATATTAGGAACAAGTATAATAATGATGATGGCGATTATGTCATCCAAAGATTCTGAGATGGAATCAACTACCTTCTTCGATGTTGGTTTAGGACAAGCTTCTGACTATGAGATAGAGTATGAGACTTATTCGGAGTTCGACGACTTACTAGATGATGTGTCTGGAATAAATAAAAAAGCATTAGAAAATAAAGATAACACAAATGATAAGAAAGGAGATAGTAAATGATAAAAAGTATCATTTCGCTGACGATAGGGATATTTGCTATGAGTAGTATATCACTATTATCGGCAGATAAGGTTTTCCCGTATGACTATGATGTCAATACATTGGAAAATGGACTAAGGATAATAACAGTACCTATGCCTTCTAATGGGATAGTATCGTACTATACATTAGTACAAACAGGAGCTAGAGACGAATATGAAGTTGGTAAAACTGGCTTTGCTCACTTTTTTGAACACATGATGTTCCGTGGCACAAAAAAATACCCTGGTAGCGTTTATGACAGTTTGATTATTTCAATTGGGGCTAATGGCAATGCTTACACTACTGATGACTATACTGCTTATCATCTGGATTTGGCAAAAGAAGATTTAGATTTAGTTATGGAGCTAGAGAGCGATAGATTCCAAAATCTAAGCTACCCCGAACCGGATTTCAAAACAGAAGCTGGTGCCGTATATGGAGAATACAGAAAGAACAGTACTAACCCGACTAATGTAGTTTGGGAAAAGATAAAGTTCAATGCATTTGACAAACATACTTACAAACATACTACTATTGGGTTCGAAGAAGATATAAAGGCAATGCCTACTCTATATGAGTATAGCAAGGAATTCCACAGTAGATACTACAGACCTGAAAACTGTATATTACTAGTTGCAGGTGATATTACTACTAAGGAAATTCTTACGAAAGCGAAGAAGTATTACGCTCCTTGGAAAAAAGGGTATGTAACTCCTAAGATAGAAACTGAGCCGGCACAAACAGCTCCTAGGGCAGCAAAAGTAATTTATGATGGTAAAACAACGCCTATACTTGGTATTGGCTACAAAGCCGATGCTTTTGACCCGAAAAGTAAAGCTTCTGTCGCTCGTGAACTCATTGGCGATTTGGCTTTCGGTTCTAATAGTGAGCTTTACAAAAAATTATATCTAAAAGAACAAAAGGTGCAGTTTATTTCACCTTACTTCCCTCAGAACAGAGACCCATTCTTATCAATTATATTCACTAAGTTGAACAGTGAAAAAGATATAGAATATGTTAAAAAAGAAATCCAAAATGCTGTTGATTGGTACCAAAACAACCTAGTCGCAAAAAACAAGTTGGAAGACTTAAAGAAAAGACAAAAATATGGTTTCCTAATGGGGCTTGATACTCCTTCGAACCTGACTTCAAGCTTAGCCAAATTAATAGCTATAACAGGTGGAATGGATGTAATAGAACAGTATTTCAAAACATTGGAATCTATAACTCCTCAGGACATACAAAACGAAGCTAAGAGAATGAACGCTTCTCAAAGAACAACTATAGAACTAATGGGAGCAAAATAATATGAAAAATATAACTAGGATACAGTTGGTTGCTCTTGCTCTTTTAGTGGGAATTGGTTTTACATCTTGTAGAAGTAACGAAGAAGTAGGTGGTGATATGGAAAGTAAAAAAGTTCTATTGAAACTTGATGAAGACCCACTTGTTGCATATAATATATGGTTTAAAGTTGGCTCTGCGAATGACCCTAAGGGTAAAGAAGGATTAGCTAATCTGACGGCTCAGTTAATGGCTGACGCATCTACTACTAAAAATGAATACTCTAATATTTTAGAGTTACTATACCCGATGGCTACTGGTTACGGTACTAAAGTAGATAAGGAAATGACTACATTCCAAGGTAGAGTACACAAAGATAACCTTGAGAAATTCAACGAATTATTATTAGACGCTATTCTAAATCCAGCCTTCAACGAAGATGATTTTAATAGAATAAAGAATAACACTTTAAGCTATGTGAAAGATGAGCTTCGCTATTCGAGCGACGAAGAGTTAGGCAAATTTTCACTATACAATTTCGTTTTCGAAGGAACGCCTTACGAACATCTAATGGTAGGAAGCGTAGAAGGGATTGAGAATATCACACTTCAGGATGTCAAAGACTTTCATAAAAATTACTTCAACAAGAACAACTATGTGATTGGTCTTGGTGGTGGTTTTGACGATAAGCTAGTAGAGTCAGTAGAAACTAGATTAAACAATCTACACGATACTACAGTCAAAACTAAAGTTGAAATTAATCCTAAGCCAATAAATGGTCTAGAAGTACTATTAGTAGAGAAAGAAAATCAATCAACTGCTATAAGTTTTGGTTTCCCAATAGATGTACTACGTGGCGATGAAGACTTTTTCGCTTTGGCTCTATTTAGTTCTTGGTTTGGTGAGCATAGAAATCAATCAAGCCACCTCTTTAGTATAATAAGAGATAAGAGGGGATTGAACTACGGTGATTACGCTTATATAGAAAGATTCCTAAATGGTGGTTCACTCAACAAACCATCTCCGAATAATGCTCGTAGTAAGCAACTATTCGAAGTATGGCTACGACCAGTACAACACAAGCACAGACACTTTACTCTCAGAGCAGCTATGCGTGAACTGAAGATGGTAGTGGATAACGGAATGACAAAAGAGCAATTCGAAACAACTAAGAATTTCTTAGACAAGTACTCTATTCACTGGGCTGCTACTACGTCCGAAAGACTTGGTTACCAAGTAGATTCGGAGTTCTACGGAGTAGAAGACGGTGGTAATTATATAAACCACTTCCGAGAGAAAATTAGAAATTTGACATTGGAACAAGTTAATAACGCTATCAAAAAGCACTTGCAATATGAGAATGTAAAATTAGCTATGATAACTACGAAGGCAGAAGAATTCAAAAACGACTTGGTTAACAACACTGCTAGTCCTATTGAGTACGAGTCACCTAAAGCAAACGATGTTTATGAGGCAGATAAAGAGATATCTACTTTCAAACTAAACATAAAAGCTGAAAATGTGAAAATAGTACCAGTGGACAAGATGTTCCAAAAGTAATCTTTGGTTAACAATAGTTTAAATTTATGCGAACCCCGCACATTTTGTGTGGGGTTTTTTTTGGGGGTATCTATATTTCTACAAATATTGCACATTATTTCAATTCATATTTTTCCCAAACAATTCCCTATATTGCGTTAACTATAACCCTATACTAACAAAGTAAAGAATGAAACTGACTATCTACTCACTAATATTACTACTTTCACTTAGTTTTGCTCAACAAGTGACTGCCTCTTCGCTTTACTTTAAATCAGAGGAAGAAAAAGTAAGTGATTTACTTAAAGAATTATCTAATTCGAAAACAGATTCTAGTAGAATAGAAGTAATTCAAGATCTTGTCTATGAACTTAGAGATAGTGACCCGAATAGAGGGTTGGAATATGGATTGGAAGGTGTAGAACTAGCAAAAAAAATAGGATGGCTAGAAGGAGAGGCAAGATGTTATAACAACTTAAGTGTTTGTTTACCATCAGACAGTAGTAAGTATTCTAAAGCTTTAGGTTATGATTTCAAAGCTCTTGAAATTTATAAAGAGTTAAAAGACACTTTGAATATTGCTTACTGTTATTCTCGTATAGGTGGCTTAAGATATTTACTCTATAAGGATTCAATTTCGTCTAATGTCGAATTAATCAATAAGTATTCATTAAAAGCTGTAGAGCTTTACAAAAAGATTAAAGCATATAAAGAATTGAGCAGACTTTATTACTCTCATTATTATCTCTATCAAGAAAATGACGAGACAAATAAAGCATTTGAATCTTTTAAAGACTATTCATTCACATTACAAAGGTCTCTGGAACAACAACATGAAGTACAGATGGACAGCCTCCGTACTAGTATGCAAGAAGAAAAAGAACTTGAAAAAAAGAAGATAATAGAAACCGAACAAGGAAAAAGAGAACACCTTTTACTTTATTTTTCTATCGCTATTGGGGCTTTACTCCTGATAATTATATTATTAGTTTTTCGCCTAATCAGACATTATAAAAAAAAACCCTCACTTAACTAAGTGAGGGCTAATAAAATTTAATAACTAATTTTTCGAGTTATAGATCGCCTTCAGGTTTCAACTGGAAATAATAATCTCCACCTACATTCAGTAACATTATATATTCTCTTGGTCTTATAGTAACAGTAACTTCTGGAGGAAACAAGAAATCAATATCAGAGTCATCACCTGAATTGTTTACTACCATGTAAGTAGCATTATCAGGTAATTCTTCATTGAAATTGTTTTTATCTAATTCTATATCACCATCACCTGTATATACGAATATATTAGTTGTTAGCCCCCCAAGTTCGCCAACTGTAGTAAAATTACCTGAAGTCAAAGTAGACGAGCCACCCGCGGGAGTTCTTGCAGAAAGGTTAATAAGTTCATCTAGTCTAAATTGGGCTTTGAGTTCATCTCCTACTTTAACATTAATTACATAATAAGTACTAATGCTTGACGCCTCTATCTCAGTCCACTCCACATTATCTTTACCTAACATAAAATATATTATACCAGATGAGTTCGGAGCTAATTCTCCTAACTCTTGTGTGAATATAGATTCGATTCCCTCTTCTGCTCCGTAGTCGATTAACTCACATGTTATATTTGCTGATTCCCCAGTATAAGGGAATACTACACCAACCGGCTCAAGCGATTTGGCTGTAAAGCTAAAAACTATAAATGAAACAACTAAAAGAAATACTTTTTTCATAAACACAATCTCCAATGTTTAATAAATGTTAGAATTATTTGATTACGAATATAGATATAGCTAGACAATTAAAAAACAATTATTTCAAAAACATAAAAACCCTTTGCCTTAACAGAGCAAAGGGTTTAGTGTTTTCTATCGTCTAATTGATTTAGAGTATGTACTTACTCAAATCAGAACTTGTAGCGATTGGGTCTAGATGATCGCGAACAAACTTCTCATCAATAGCTGTATTCATATCTTCCAAATCACCCGGTGCGTTAAATAGGATATCCTCCAGCAGAGTAGTTAGTATAGTGTGTAACCTACGTGCACCTATATTAGTAACTTCTTCATTAACGTGTGCGGCAGTTTGCGCTATTTGCTTTATACCACTTTCATCAAAGACTAGTGCAACGCCCTCAGTTTCTAATAATGCTTGGTATTGCTTTATCAGTGCGTTTTCTGGCACTGTAAGTATCTTCACGAAATCTTCTTCTGATAGTGAATTTAGCTCTACACGAATCGGGAATCGACCTTGCAATTCGGGAATCAAATCTGAAGGTTTTGAAACGTGGAATGCACCCGACGCTATGAATAATATATGGTCTGTATGAACTATTCCGTGCTTTGTGTTTACAGCTGAGCCCTCTACTATTGGTAACAAATCGCGTTGTACACCTTCTCTAGAGACTTCACCTCCTGACTTGGAGTTACTCACTGCTACTTTGTCTATCTCATCTATGAATACTATCCCAGAGTTCTCTGTTCTATATAGTGCCTCTTTGAGTACTGCATCCATATCTATTAACTTATCCGCTTCTTCTTTTATCAGTAACGGTAAAGCGTCTTTAACTTTTATTTTTCTTTTCTTACGCTTTTTAGGCATCATATTGCCGAGCATCTCTTGGATATTTATACCCATATCGTCCATACCCATAGGACCCATCACAGCCATTCCGTTCGGACCTTGCTGTGTAATCTCTAGCTCTATTTCTCGGTCATCCATTATACCATTTCTAAGCATAGCTCTGAATTTTTCACGCGTTTCTTTGTTGTCTTCCTCTTCTGCATCATCATCTTTTACAGGAGGTATAAGTATATTCAAGATTCTATCTTCAGCATTCTTTTCTGCTTTAGTTTTGATTTTCTCTTCTTGCTCTTCTTTTACCATTTTTACTGCCGATTCCATCAAATCACGTATCATAGACTCTACGTCACGGCCGACATAGCCAACTTCTGTGTATTTCGTAGCTTCTACTTTTATAAAAGGAGCACCAGCTAACTTAGCTAAACGACGCGCAATTTCCGTTTTACCTACACCTGTTGGACCTATCAATATGATGTTGTTTGGCATTATTTCTTGGCGTATATCACCTTCTACATTTTGACGACGCCATCTATTACGCAGGGCAATTGCTACGGCTTTTTTAGCATTGTCTTGCCCTATTATGTATTTATTTAGTTCTGTTACTATCTGCTTAGGAGTAAGTATATCCTGCGGTATAGTAAGTTTTGGTTCCAAATTACTCATTATTTTCTCTTTTTAGATTTCTTCAATTGTTAGGTTAGTATTAGTATATATACAAATTTCACCAGCTATATTTAGCCCATTTTCGACTATCTCACGTGCTGTCATTTCAGTGTTGTTGTATAATGCTCTGGCAGCAGATAATGCGTATGGTCCGCCCGAACCAATAGCCAATATATTATCATCAGCTTCGATTACATCTCCAGTTCCACTCAGTAATAGTCCTTGTGAATCATCCATTGCAATCATCATTGCTTCTAGCTTACGTAGATATCTATCAGTTCGCCAATCTTTCGCTAACTCTATAGCTGCACGTTTTAAATTGCCACTGTGTGCCTCAAGTTTTGCTTCGAATCTTCCTAGCAATGTAAAGGCATCAGCCGTAGAACCAGCAAAGCCAACCATTACTTTACCATTGTATAATTTTCGGATTTTAGCAGTCGAATGCTTCATTATAGTATTGCCAAGGGTTACTTGACCGTCTGCACCTAAGGCAGTTTTACCATTACGTACAACACCTAGTACGGTGGTAGATCTAATTTTCTGATCGTTATTCATATTCTTATTTTTTCTTTTATAAAGTTAAACAGTCCGATTAGGACGATTTCTATTTTGATTTTGTTTAAATCTATGTAAAATATTCTATTTTTTTATGACTTTTAATCGATAAGTATTTAGCAAATCTATTCAATTATTACTCATAACCTACTATCATAGTGCTTAGTTATATGAAATGTAATATACCCTATAATGACAAATAGAATGTTAATTGTAATAATTTTCATATCTTTAAACTTATCAGAAATATTACAAATCAAAAAATAATTTAAAATGAAAAAAATAAGAATAGTTTTACTGATTGCCTTAACAACACTAGTAACAGTCTCTTGCTCAATATTAAAAACCGAGAATACGGAGGAAACTTTTTTGTGGAAAGTAGATGATGGAAATTCGCATATATTTTTATTAGGTTCTATTCACGTAGCCAAACAAGATATGTATCCTTTGGATTACAGGATAGAAGAGGCATACAGAGGTAGTGATATTGTTGCTTTCGAAATAGACATGACTAAAATAGATCCAATGTCAATAATGAAATATATGACATATACAGATGGAACTAAACTGAAAGATAAGATCAGTTCGGAGAATTATGAGTTAGTTAGACAAAAATTCTCAGCTATAGGAATGACCGAAGCTATGTTTGCTAACATGAGACCTTGGGCGGCAGCCATAACATTACAAGCAAATATGTTACAAGAAGCAGGTTATGAAAAATCATTAGGTATAGATGAACACTTTATGAATAAGGCAAGTACTGATGGTAAAAAAATAAGAGCTCTAGAAACAGCCGAATATCAGATGGGATTACTCTCCGAATTTGACAATGTAGGGGATAGCTTTATAAACTACACAATAGAAAGTAGCGATGGACCCGATGCCGAGATAGACAGAATGATAAAAGCGTGGAAAGAAGGAAATAAAGATGAACTATTAAGACTATTAGACAGTACACGCTATGAGTATCCTGAGTTCGAGGCGATGTACGAGAAGATAATAGATGAAAGAAATGATAATATGACAATAAAAGTAGAAGAATGGTTAAAAGAAGATAAAACTATATTCATAGTAGTTGGTGCTGGGCATATAATCGGTGAAAAAGGTATAATCAATCAACTCAAGAAAAAAGACAAATATAAAATTACTAACTTCTAATATTAATAATTAATATCAAGCAAAACATTTAAGGGGAGAAGACCAAAGATTAGTCTTCTCCCCTTGTCATTTTCTATATACTTACTATTTAGATTGTTTCTTAATAAGGAAACTATTATATTTGAAAAAACGTAGTATATCTATGAAGAAAAAATTTGAGGTTATTTTCCTTGAAGATGCTTTATCCTTTATGGATAGTCTCGGAGAAAAGGAGAGGGAAAAAATAATCTACAATATTAGGAAGGCACAGATTATAAACGACAAAAATTTATTTAAGAAATTAGATGATGATATTTGGGAATTCCGTACTTTATATAATCGAACCTATTACAGATTATTTGCCTTTTGGGATAAATCGAAGAATGCTTATGTAGTAGCAACAAATGGAATTATAAAAAAGACAGGTAAAACTCCTAAAATAGAATTAAAGAAAGCAAAACAGATTATGAATGCTTATATGAAAAATAAAGATGAGAATGCATTATGAAAACCTTAACATTAGACGAAGCTACAGACAAATACATTGGTAAAATAGGTACTCCAAAAAGAGAGAAGTTTGAATATGATTTAAACTTAGACTTATTGGGTGAGGCAATAAAAATGCTAAGAAAACAGAAAGATTTGACTCAAGAAGAACTTGGGAAGCTTGTTGGCGTTCAAAAAGCACAAATATCGAAAATAGAAAATAATCTTAATAATGCTAGGTTCGATACTATTATGAAAGTCTTTAACGTTTTAGATGCTAAAGTAAAGTTTAATGTAGAGTATTAGACCAAAGATTAGTCTTCTCCCCTTGTCATTTTACTCATTTTATGCTATTTTTATATTAACCATAATATAGAAAAGACAATAAAATGATTGACAATAAACAACCCTACTGGCAACCCACAGAAGAACAGATTAGAAAAACGAATATGTATAAGCTAATGACCTCAGTCAATAGCAAGTATAATCTCGAGTTGAGCTCTTACGCTGAACTTTACCAGTGGACCATAGAAAATAAGAAAGAATTTTGGGCTGAAGTGTGGGATTTGGCCGAAGTTAGGCATTCCGAAGAGTACTACGATGTATATACAGAAGACCTCAATCGAAAGAAAATACCTAGACCTATATGGTTCCCAGGGGCTAAGATAAACTTTGCCGAAAACCTCTTAAAGTACCGTGATGATACAACAGCTATAATTGCACACCGGGAAAACCAAGAAAATATTCGTATAAGCTACAGAGAGTTATACAGCAAAGTAGCCAAGATGGCCCAATCTATGCGCGATTTGGGTGTAGTCAAAGGTGACAGAGTTGCTGGATTCGTAACTAATGTACCCGAGACTATTATTTGTATGTTAGCAGCAACTTCTATAGGTGCTATATGGTCCTCTAGTTCGCCCGACTTCGGATTCCAAGGGATTATGGATAGATTCGGACAGATTAAACCAAAAATTCTAGTAGCAGTGAATGGCTATTCGTACAACGGAAAACCTTACGACACATCAGAAAAACTCTCGAAAATAGTAGATAGTATAGAATCGATTGAAAAAGTTATACTCCTAGAAGAGATTGACGTACCTAGATTAGAAGGGGAGAAGTACGCTGTTTACTCAGATTTGATAAACAACTCAGCAGAGGAAATCGAATTCGAACAAACTGTATTCGACCTCCCCGTATATATAATGTACTCCTCTGGTACTACGGGAATCCCTAAGTGTATTGTCCATGGAGCAGGGGGTACTCTACTTCAGCATTTCAAAGAACATTTTCTACATGGCAATCTGAGCAAGGGCGATGTGCTTAGCTATTTCACTACTTGTGGATGGATGATGTGGAACTGGCTAGTGGGTGGGCTCTCAGTGGGGGCAACCCTATACTTATTCGACGGTAGTCCGACTTACCCAGATACGAACGTAATGTGGAGCGAAGCAGCAAAAGAAAGAATAAAGGCCCTAGGAACGAGTCCGAAATTCCTCACTCATTGTCAAAAAGAAGAGATACACCCAGGCAGAGACAACGACCTATCTGCACTAGAAACTATATACTCTACTGGCTCGCCATTAGTCTCCGAAAACTACCAATGGGTATATAACGAAGTAAAACCAAATGTGCAGCTCGCCTCGATAAGTGGCGGTACGGACATTGTATCTTGCTTTATGCTCGGTAATCCGATGCTAGGAGTATATGACGAAGAGATACAAAGCCGCGGTTTGGGTATGGACGTAAGAGCACTCTCGGACGAAGGGGAAGAAGTAATAGCTGAGAAAGGTGAGCTAATATGCCATCCACCATTCCCATGTATGCCAACCCACTTTTGGGATGACCCCAATGACGAAAAATACTTCGACGCTTACTTCGATTACTACGAAGGTATATGGAGGCACGGCGACTACATAGAGATAACAGAACGCGGCGGAGTAATAGTGTACGGCCGCTCGGATGCAACTCTCAACCCAGGTGGTATCCGAATAGGGACAGCCGAGATCTACCGTATAGTAGAGGCAATGCCCGAAATCACTTCCAGCATAGTCGTAGGTCAGCAACATAACTCAGATACACGTGTAGTACTATTCGTAGTACTTCGCGATGGGGTAGAACTGAGCGCCAATCTAATTAGTACAATCAAAGATAATATTCGCAAGGGGGCAACCCCCCGCCACGTACCAGCAATAGTCCGCCAAGTACAAGATATACCAGTGACCCTAAGTGGCAAGAAAGTAGAACTAGCAGTAACCAAAATAGTGAATGGCGAGGAGGTAAAAAATCGCTCTGCCCTAGCTAATCCTGACTGCCTAGACGAGTATGCGGGGTTGGCGTGAGTGAGCTACGCGTTCATTGAGCGGAGCCGAAATGTAAGCGGAGTCGAAATGTAAGCGGAGTCGAAGCACGGTAGCTGAATAGAGTCGAAGCCAAAATACCCACTTTGGGGTATAGGATAGTTCGGCGAATTGCATTAAATTAGCAATACAGGAATCCTAATAAACGAAAGAATACAATGAATATAATACTAACCCCAAGAAAATCATTAAATAAGGCTTATCTGAAACAAAAGCCTCTTAGAGCAGATATAGATAGCTTCAAAGAAAATCTCAAAAAATTAATAATTAGTATCAATGATACCGAAAGCGAAGAGTTCCACAAGAATCTACTCTCCGATTTCCTTAAAAACACATATTACTCCCCGAATCATAGTATTAATACCAAAGGGAGGAATGACCTCGTTATTCATAATGGAAGCTCCTCTTCGAGCTCCGTTGGTGTGCTAATAGAGGCAAAAAAGCCTACTAATAAAGCCGAAATGCCTTCGGTTAATAATTTGAATTCTAAAGCGATGCAAGAGTTAGTTCTCTACTATCTACGCGAGAGAATAACTGATAATAATCTGGAAGTAAAGCACCTAATAATCACCAATATTAGTGAGTGGTTCATATTCGATGCTACTGTATTCGAAGATTTATTTGCTAAAAACAAGTCTTTGGTAAAGCAATTCAATGACTTCGAGGAAGGTAGACTTTCTGGCACTAATACGGATTACTTTTACAGTAATATAGCTAAGCCATTTATCGATAATATTGAAAAAGATATAACATTTACTCATTTCTTATTAGATGATTACGATGCTCCGCTAACAAACTCTGACCTGAAAGATGATAAAAAACTAATAGCTCTTTACAAATTATTATCTCCAGAGCACCTGCTAAAACTTCCCTTTGCTAATGATAGTAATACGTTGAATGAAAATTTCTACAAAGAATTACTACACCTTATAGGTCTGACAAGAGTAAAAGACAAAGGAAAAGAGTTAATAGATAGACACAAAGAAGGCGAACGTAATCCTGCTTCTTTACTCGAAAATACTATCACTCAACTTGATGATCTGGATAAACTCAGCAGATTGGAAAATCCCAGTCAATTTGGTGAAACTCGGAGCGAACGACTCTTCAATGTTTCCTTAGAGCTTTGTATAACTTGGGTGAATAGAATTCTATTCCTCAAATTACTAGAAGCTCAGTTAATAACATACCACAAAGGGGACAAAGATTACGAGTTTTTGAATAGCAAGAAAATAAAAAGCTTCGATGATCTAAATGGATTGTTCTTCCAAGTTCTAGCCAAGTTGCATAACGACAGAAATGATGATGTAAAAGATATATTTTCGAAAGTTCCTTATCTCAATAGTTCACTATTTGAGCCAACTGAAATAGAACACAATGCCTTATTCATCAGTAATCTAAAAGATGATAAGCAATTACCAATTATTACAAGTACGGTGCTAAAAGATAGCAATGGCAAAAGAATAACTGGAACTAAAAGTACTTTAGAATATATTTTCGACTTCCTAAACTCTTACGATTTTAGCTCCGAAGGTAGCGAAGATATACAAGAAGAAAACAAAACCCTAATCAACGCTTCCGTATTAGGTCTGATATTCGAAAAAATAAATGGTTATAAGGACGGCTCGTTCTTCACTCCCGGCTTTATAACCGAGTATATGTGCCGTGAGACTATCCGTAGGGCGGTGATTCAGAAGTTCAATGTGGAGCTAGAGAACACCTCCCTAAATCCCTCCTCAAGGAGGGACTTTAAAACAGATAATCCCCCCTTGAGGGGGGAACAAAGGGGGGTGTTAAAAACCCTCGACGACGTATATGATATAATAGACGAAAACGGAAAAATAACTAGGCAAAAAGCGAACGACATAATAAACAGCATAACTATATGCGACCCAGCTGTTGGCTCGGGTCACTTCCTAGTATCAGCGCTCAACGAAATATTGGCTATCAAAAATGACTTACGAATATTGCAAGACAGAGACGGAAGACGGCTAAAAGAATACTCCGTTTCGGTGGTGAATGACGAGCTGATAATAACGGACGAAAACAACTCACTATTCGAGTATAATTACCAAAACAAGGAGAGCCAAAGAGTACAGGAAACTATATTCCACGAGAAGCAAACAATAATAGAAAATTGCCTATTCGGAGTAGATATAAACCCCAACTCTGTGAAAATATGTCGCCTACGATTATGGATAGAGCTACTCAAACACGCGTACTACAAAAACCAACACGAACTAGAAACCTTGCCCAACATAGATATAAATATAAAGTGTGGGAACTCGCTCATAAGTAGATTTGAGATAGACTCAGACCTAAAACAAGCACTAAAAAGTAGCAAGTGGGATATACACAGCTACCGCAACGCCGTAGCTACTTACCGCAACGCAAAGAACAAAGAAGAAAAACGAGAAATGGAACGGCTGATAAATGATATAAAAAGTGATTTCAGAACTGAGATAAACAAGAATAGCAAAGAAGTAAAAAAGCTATTCAAACTAGAAAAAGAGCAGTACGAAAAGTTCGTAGCTCCCCAAATGTTCGGCGAAACACTAACACCAAAGCAGAAGAAAAAGCTAGAAGAAGAACACAAAAAAATAAATACAAAAATAGAAAAAGCGAAAGCAGAAATAGAAGAAATAAAGAACAACAAAATATACATAAACGCATTCGAGTGGCGGTTCGAGTTTCCCGAAGTGCTAAGCGAAGAAGGCGATTTTGTTGGGTTTGATGTGGTGATTGGGAATCCGCCGTATATAAAGGAAAGGGATGCTAAGCTAATATTTCAACCTCTGAGGCAAGTTTCTTACTGGTCTGAATATATCGAAGGAAAAATGGATTTGTGGTATTTCTTTCTTCATCAAGCTTTTAATATAGGTTCTAAAAGTGCATTTATTTCATATATTACTAATTCATATTGGGTTAAAAGCGATGGCTCAAAAAAATTAATTGGGAGAATTTTTAAATCAAAAACATTAAATGAAATTATATTTTTCGATGATTATCCAATATTTGCCGAAGTTTCAGGTAAGCATATGATTCATTCCTACCAAAACTCTAAGCTAAATCAAAGTTATGATATTAAATTAGTAAAAATCTACAATGATGATTTCAATAAAGACATTAATAAGGAATTAGTAGAATATCATTCAAACGAAATAATTCTACAAAAAGACTCCATTAATTTAGAATTAAATGCATTAACATTATCAAATAAATCGATTGAATTAGGTGAAATTTATAATACTTCGGTTGGTATACAAGAGAGTTCTGATAAAATAGCTGTAAAAAAAATATCTCCAGAGCTAGCAGATATATTTAAAGGCGGAGAAGGTGTTTTCGTAATAAATAAGGAAGAAGTAGATAATTTAAACTTAAATGAAGACGAATTAAAGCAACTTAAACCCTATTTAAATACACATAATGTAAGAAAGTACGCGATTGATTTCTCTGATGAGTATTTAATTTTTTCTGATAAGGAAGTAAGAAATGACATAGAAAATAATAAATACCCCAATTTAAAAAAACATCTTGATAAAGTAAATCACTTTATCACTTCCTCTAATGCACCTTACGGTTTACATAGAACTAGGAGTTCTAAAATAAACCCATTTGATATCCCAAAGTTAATTTGTCCAGGTATGTTTAAAAAACCGACTTTTACTTATGATAATGATAAATATTATGTAGGCTTCTCTTTTTCAGTAATTTGGGAAAAAGATCAAGAATATGATTTAAAGTATTTATTAGGAATTTTAAACTCTAAAATTGGTGAATATTGGTTTAATACTAATGGTAAAAAAAGAGGTGTTGGTGTTGATATTGGAGTAAAAGTTTTTAGAAAATTCCCTGTTAGGGTTGCACCAAAGGTGAATCAGAAACCAATAATTGAATTAGTCAACACAATATTAACTGCCAAAAAGCAAGACCCAGAGGCAGACACGCAGGAGTTAGAAGACAAGATAGACCACTTAGTTTATAAGCTCTATGATTTGACTTATGACGAGGTGCTAATAGTGGACCCAGATACGAAGCTAACAAGGGAGGAGTATTGAATAAGTAGAGACGTACTGCGTACGTCTCTAGATTGCCGTGCTACTAATGTTGAACTCCTAACGAAGTTTCCTTAGACACTTCGGTCGTTTCTCTCCCTCAGTGTGACGTGATAAATCGGAGCACGTCATTCTGAACGTGCGGAGCGAAGGGAAGAATCTAAATGGAATAACACCAAATCATTAGACTCTTCGCTACGCTCAGAGTGACGGAATGCCTTTAAGGCCTATTGTGAAAGGGAGGTTGAACAGCTGAACATCCGTGGATATGTAACCACCCCCATAGCTCATTTCCCTAGATTCATTACTCACTTCGTTCATTCAGAATTACATTACTACGCTCAGAGTAACTATGTTTAATGTATAGTTAGTCCACTTCCAAAAGCTAAGTGAACTAAGAAAAACAAGTACGATGAACCCACTGTTATCATTCCATTTACAAGCATTTAATATTTATTTTATGAAAAAATCTTAACAAATAAAATCCGTTGATGCTTTAAAATCGTAAGTGTACTAAATTCTGATTCGAAAATAGAATCGAGTCATTTCAAAAATTAAAAACAATATTTATAATTAAATTATTGGAGTTAAAAATGAAAAAGTTACTTACATTATTGCTGATAACGGCGTTAGCAAATCTTACTTTGGGAGCTATAGAGTTCAACAAAACAGCCGAATACGAAGCTAATACTTACAGCAAATTTTTAGTCAAATCAGATAATAATATATACCAACTGACTGACATTGGTTTGCTGAAGTCAACTAATGAAGGTGAGACCTGGCTCAATTTGGATTCAGATTTGAACTTGAATGAGGTCACGGATTTCGAGGTTGGCTCCGAAGGGCAATTACTAATTATTTACAAAGACAAAGTCAGAGTATCCGAAAACGAAGGGTACACTTGGTTAGATATAACTAATGAGCTTAGCGGTTCAGTAGTGACTAATCTAGAAGTGATGGCTAGCGGTATGGTACTAGCAGCTACTGAAAACGGTGCATTCAGATGGGATGGCGACGCTAATTCTTGGGTTAAGATAAATCTGAATAGCCAATCGAGCAATGATGTTATCTTAGCTATTGGCGAAGATAGTGAAGGTAATTTGCTGATCTCCGGTACTAGCTCTGGGATAAGCATATCTAATGATGGTGGTCTTACTTTTAGTGCTCTTGATTTGGGTATAAGTGTTGGTGGTTCACTATCGACGATTACCGCTATTGAATTAGATAGTAAAGGAAATGTATGGTTAGGTGGTAGCGAAGGCGAGATAATGACTTTGAATAAAGCCACTCTCGAATTAGAAGAGGTACTTAGTTCAGATGTAATAGCAGATGCTATTGTCGATATTGAGTCTAATTCTTCTTTGGGAATCCTAGTTTCAACTAAAAATAAAGGAATATATAGTTCCGCAGATGGAACGAACTTCACTAAGATACAAGGGTCTGGTAATCTAGTTACTAATCTAGAAATTACGAAGAATAATAAATTACTCGTATTGGATGAGAACGGAATATCACTAGGCGAAAATGCGAACTCTTTAACTAAATTAAACTTGAACTACGATGGTTCTTCTATTATTGCATTTTCTTCTGATGGAAACAACAAAATTGCTGTTACTAGTAAAGGAACTTTGAGTGGAAACGCAGAAGGTTACTTGCGCGTAGGTGAAATCAACGACGAAGAAATGGTGATCAACGATCTGAAAGTAATGGGCAATATTTCAATAGCTGCTACTAACAAAGGTGTGTACAAACTAACCAATTCGACTGGAGTTTGGACTCAGTTAGTTTCTGAGATTGAAACTGGTGTGGCGACTGAAATTGAAGTTTCCGCAGAAGGTAAGCTACTAGTAGGAACTGAAAATGGATTGTTGATATCAACTGATAATACATTCAGTAGCTACGAAATAGTTGACTTTACAGGTTTGCTCGACACAGATAGAGTAGTAACATCAATAGATGTAGCTAGCAATGGTAAGATAAGCGTTACTAATGAAAATTATGTTTACACTAGTGATGATGAAGGTAAGACATTTGATGCTATAGATTTGGGATTATCACTGAGCTTGATAGGTAGTATTAAGTGGGATTCTCAAGGGAATGTTTACGTAGGGTCTAATTCGAACGGACTACTAAAATCGAGTAACAATGGTCTGACTTTCACAAAATTATCAGGCGCATTAGATAATGAGAATATAATAAATATAGAAACACAAGGAAGTAGAATATTCGTACAAACAGACAATTCTGTTATGGTTAGCGAGAATGGTGGTGCCACTTTCGAAAATTTAACTGATGAATTTAATATATCTAGCGTTACTTCATTGAAGATTGCTAGTAACAATAGAATAGAAATTCTTTCTGATAAAGGAATATTCACTTCGGAAGATGGTGGTGAGACTTTCACAAAAGAAGAACTAATGATAAGTATAGGTACTATGACAGACGTTGCTTCAAATAGCAGTGGAGAGTTTATATTATCTACTATGAGCAATGGGTTGTTCAAATCAGATGATAATGGACAGACTTGGTATAACTTATCTACGGAGTTAGAGGCAATTACTATTACTTCTTTGGAAGTAGATGCTTCAGACGACAACAAATATTATATAGGAACTGACGATGGTCTAATGGTTACTTACAATGGTGGTAACTCATTCCAACTATTTGACGATAATCAGCTATCTGGCGAAAAGATAATTTCACTAAAAACTACAGCTGACAATAATATAATGGTGAATTTTTCAGAAGAATCTAAGTTAGGGATTATCAATAGTAACGATGATCTGAACGTACTATACATAGAAGGTAACAACGAAGGTATAATAACTGCTAATGCTCTAGGCTCTTACATTTCTGTTTCGACTGGTAATGGACTATATGTGTCTGTGGATGCTGGTGCAAATTTTGAAAAAGTAGAAGATGAAGGAAGTGGAACTGAAATAAGCGGAATATTAGATTTCGCAACTACTACCAATGGTTTAGTATTAGCTACAAAAAATAAAATATGGTTAAATGCTGATAGCGAAACAACTGATGTAACTGGTAATCTAGGATTGAATAGTATTGTTAGAGTAGAATCAAACAGTGATGGCTCATTGATTGTATTAGGTGATTCGAAATTAAAGATTTCTAGTTCTAATAATCTATCATTATACTCAGATTTGAATGGTAATATTGGTTCATCAAATAGTGTGTTTAACTTTGATATTTCAAACGATGGTAGTTTACTACTTTCAACTAAAAATGGATTATTCAGTGGTAGTATAGATAATGATAACAGAGAAGAAATTAAAGTTGATCTAACAGATATTAACTTTAGTGAAATAACTATAATCTCTGAAACTGAGTTATTAGCATCGAGCGAAGGTGGACTATTTATTAGTGAAGATTTTGGGAACAGTTTTAACAAAATTTTATTAGAAGGTAGATTTATCTTAGATGCTGCCGTTAATAGCTCTAATGAGATATTCGTTGCGACTAGAGACAATGGATTCCTGAAAATCAGTCAAACAGGTCAGATTTTAGCAGATTTATCAGCTGAATTCAACGGTGAAGTTGTTAATAAGGTAGAGTCAGATGGTGAAACTACAATCATAGCTAGTTCAGAAACATTGGTAAAGATAAGCAAAGATGCTGGTGCTACTTGGTCTAATATAGAAGGGAATATCAGTTCTATGTCAGAAGTAATTGCAGACGCAGAGGGTAACTTACTAATAGTAACTAATGAAGGAACAACATTTATGTTGAGTACAACAACAAGTGTAATTAGTGAAGTTAACTATCAAGGAAATGTGAATGATATAACTGGATTCGGAACTGATTTAGCAGGTAATATATTCATATCTTCTAGCACTTCTGGTGTTATGAGCTCTCAAAATAATGGATCAACTTTCGTAGAAACTAATAACGGACTTACAACGAATGCAATATTAGATCTAACAAGTAGTGCATCAGGTAATGTGTATGCATTAACTTCGCAAGCGATATTCCAATTCGATAGTAAAACTAATGTATGGGCTAAAGTACTAGATGATACTCAAGGAAACTTCTCAAATGCAACAGATCTAAAAGCATTTATGGGCCCAGTTCTATCTTCAATTGCAGGAATTAACGACCCGAACAATGATGTACTAGTTATGTCAACTCAAAGAGGTATATTCTATACTCAAGCACTAAACCCAACAAGTGTTGGCGAATTAGCAGATAGAGTTATCAATATATATCCAAACCCATCTAATAGTTTGAATAATCTAACTCTAACGATGGATGAGTCTGCTATAGCAAATCTAAACATTTATAATTCGAATGGTCAGATAGTAGCGTCAGTGAGTAATCTATCATTGAGCCCGGGTGTAAACAGAGTAGGATTTCATATTAATGATATAACAAATGGTACTTACTTTATTGAATTAAGATTAGATAAAGTCACTTTAACTAAGAAATTGGTAATTGTGAAATAGCACACACTTAATATTTGAGTACTACAAGGCAGTCTATTAAGGCTGCCTTTTCTTATAAAATCCAATATAACTTTTAAATCGTATATAGGATGTAATTAAATTTATTAATATAAAGGTCAAAAAAAATGATGAAGAAAATAATTCTATTATCAGCGATAGTATTCTTATTATCATGCCAAGACGATACAACATCTTCAAATGGGATGGCAGACGTAAAAGTTATTTCGTCTATGTCTAGTAAAAGCGTTTACTCTAATAGCAGCTCAGGGTTTCAATCACATGGAGTTGATTCTCTTATAGTAACGAATTTCCGTATCCTAATTTCTTCACTAAAATTGCATGGGTACAATGAAGAGTCAGAGAAATATGAATCTTTTAAAACTGGACCTTATGTTCTAAAAGCAGATTCTACTGGCAATTTTTACTATCTATCAGAACATACTGTACCAACAGGTGATTATGATAAAATAAAATTTGAGATTCATAAATTTCCTGAGTCTGAAAGAGTTCAGTATATAGGCGATACTTTATTCGGCGAATTTGCAACCAACGATAAATATACAATTTTGATAGATGGATATTACTACGAAGATGGAGAGAAATTTTCATTCGAATTCAAAAGTAATAAAACAGAGAATTTGACTTTGAAGTTTGATCCTATATTACAATTGGACGATGACGAAGTAAACAATATAGATTTAGATATTTATCCAGAACTCTTATTTGTTGAGGGTGGAGTTATTATAAAACCAATAGAAGATAATTGGAAGGATATAGAAAAGAATATTCATAAATCTATAAAAGCATTAAAAAAACATTTTAAATAAAAATACAGATATTAGAGGCAGCTTATATAGAGCTGCCTTTTTCATTTCTTCTTTTTGCTAGATTTGGCTAGTGGGTTGTAGTCCAGACATAGTTGTAGCCAATAGTCCAAACCGTTTGCGGCATCTACATCTTCTAGGTTTACTATTACGAATCCCTTCATTGGGCGACCAGTGAATTGCATTTCAGTGCAACCATTTTTAGCTATAGAATGGTCGTATATATCTGGGTTTATTCGCGCCATAAGTTCTGAGCCCATGACACCTACGCACATCTTTTCATCTATCATAAAGCAAAGCCCACCCATCATCTTTATCTCTCTATTTTCTACTCCGTTGGTGATGAAGTATAATCTGATTTTCTCTGCTAATATTTCGTCGTATGCCATGTTGTTTCCGTTGGGTTAATTTAGTTTTCACACCCTGAGTCCCCTTTTCAAAGGGGGTTTGAGGGATTTAGACGTATGCAATACGTCTCTACATTTTCATTTAATAAATAAAGACAACGCAATTTTAAAGTGTCTTTGTATAATTCAAAACGTTCTATCTTAGTTAATTTTCCCATTGGTATCACTCTACCCCCCCCTTTAACTCATTTTCCTGGATCCTTCACTTTACTTCGTTTCGTTCAGGATGACTCTGTTTAATGTATAGTTAGTTCATTTCGAATAGCTCAATGAACTAAACTGAATAACTATAAAAATTTCCTATTTCATTTGTTTCGAATTCGTATTAACAGCTCTATACATTGAATAAATTTTATATTTTACAATCCCAATTTATAAATATAATGAAATAAATAATGCCACTAACACTTACAGATATCAAAAATGCTTTTGAAAGAATAAACAACAAAGTTCATAGAACACCTGTACTTACTAGTTCACAAATAGATGAGTTAGTAGGAGCTAAGCTATTTTTCAAATGTGAGAACTTCCAAAAAATTGGGGCATTTAAATACAGAGGTGCTACTAATACATTACTATCATTGTCTAAAGATAAATTAGCAAATGGTGTAGCAACGCATTCTTCTGGTAATCATGCACAAGCACTATCGCTATCAGCTCGTGAGTTGGGAGTTACAGCTCATATTGTAATGCCCGATAATTCACCTAAAGTTAAAATTGAAGCTGTGAGAGGGTATGGTGCTGATATTACTTTTTGTGAACCGAACTTACAATCTAGAGAATCTACTTTAGCCACTATAGTAGATAAGACAGGTGCTGAGTTTATCCACCCTTATGATAGAGAAGAAATAATAGCCGGTCAAGGAACAGCTGCTTTGGAATTATTAACCGACTACCCAGACATAGATATAGTTATAGCCCCTGTCGGTGGTGGTGGCCTCATATCAGGGACAGCTATCTGTAGCAAGGGTTTGAACTCTCAAATTAAAGTATATGCTGCCGAACCGCAAGGTGCCAATGACGCTTATCATTCGTTTTACTCAGGTCAATTCGTTCCCTCTACAAACCCAAGCACTATTTGTGATGGTTTACTTACGTCATTAGGCAAATTAAACTATAGCTATATAAAACAACACGTTGACGAAATATTACTCGTAGATGATAATGAGATTCTTTCGGCAATGAAACTTATATACGAGAGACTGAAAATAATTGTGGAGCCATCATCTGCTACAGTTTTCGCTGCTGTTATTAAACATAATAATCTATTCACTAATAAGAACGTTGGGCTAATACTATCAGGTGGAAATATAGATTTACAGCCCTTGTTTGATAATTATAGTGCTAAATTATAGTATTTCAGATATTTGCATTTGATAAAGATTAGGTAAATCAATAAATTTACAAATGAAAGAACTTCTTAAATGCTAAAACTTTGCAATTATCTAAGAAACATTATATAATTATTTCTTTAATATGGCTTGCTATTGCAGTCATATTTGCTGCTGTAATAAGAGGATCTTTCTTATTCGGTATTGGTGATTGGTTCAACTATAAATACTTCCTTCACACACACTCTCACTTGGCTTTTCTTGGGTGGATATTTAACATCATATATTACTTTATGCTCAAGCAATTTGAGTTATTAGATAGTAAAAAGTACGGATATTTATTTATTGCACTTAATGTAAGTGTGCTAGGTATGTTGCTCACATTCCCATTCCAAGGGTATGCTTTGGGCTCAATTATATTCTCTACACTACATATATTATTGTCCTACATTTTCGCAGTTTTTATCTACCGTGATACTAAAGATAAGAAGTCTATCAGTAGGAAGTTTGCAATGGCAGCTATTCTATTTATGGTAATTTCTTCTATTGGCCCATTTGCTTTAGCACCGATCATAGCTAATGGTTTGAAAGAAACTATTTGGTATGACCTAGCTATTTATTTCTATTTGCATTTTCAGTATAATGGATGGTTTATACTATCTATAGTGAGTTTCATAGCTTTTAGTATAAAGACGAAAGATAATGACAATTGGCAAAGAGCATATAATCTATTCTTAATTTCAACAATACTTAATTTTAGCTTGTCAACTCTCTGGACCGACCCTGGGTGGGTGATAAATATAATCTCAGTATTATCATCATTGATGCAATTTCATGCAATGTTTCTAATTTGTAAGGATATTCTTATACATCTTAGGACTATTGATAAATTCAAATCAAATGTAATGAAAGTAATATTTGGTCTGTTCCTAATCAAAGTATTTTTCGCTTTAGTAGGTTCTATACAAGAGGTTGCTATGTTTGTATATTACAATCGAAATTTAGTTATTGGTTATTTACACCTTGTGTTTTTAGGTATTGTTACACCTTTTTTCTTTATGAAAATCGCAAACGATTTAGATATATTGAAATCAATTAAACATAAGCGAATTATAGTCTTCTATTTAGTTGTCTTTCTACTAAGTGAGTTGCTACTCACATTAACATCAATAGGGTTGAACGGTGACGCTATTCTTTTCATCACAAAACTTATTGTTTATACTACTTGGTTGCTAGCCGGTATTACCTTACACATAGCCGATGTATATCGATCGGCAGCCAGAAAACTGTCTAGTTAATGAATGCTTTTTCTTAAAAACCGATTTTAGATCATTATACTTGACTCTAAACTATCTAGCACTCAATAAAATATTATTAATATTTATACATTTATATTAATTCCTTAAATTGTAGTTCGTGATTTTGCACCAAATGATTAGATTATTATGTCCGAAAGTAAAGAGTTTTTAGTAACAGCTAGGAAATGGCGACCACGTCTCTATTCAGATGTAGTCGGTCAGGAGCATATTACTAAAACCTTAAAAAATTCAATCTCTTCAGATAGAGTGCATCACGCTTATCTATTTAGCGGACCTAGAGGGGTTGGTAAAACTACAACTGCTCGTATTCATGCCATAGCCCTCAACAATCATACAGATGATTATGAACCAGACCTAAACTCCGAACTTGCAAAGCAACTTGGAGAAGGCAGAGCAATGGATATAATCGAGATTGATGGTGCATCTAACAATAGTGTGGACGATGTACGAAGATTAAGAGAGAACGCAAAATATCCACCGGTAAATGGAAAATACAAAGTCTATATAATCGATGAGGTGCACATGCTCTCCGACTCAGCATTCAATGCATTGCTGAAGATAATAGAAGAGCCGCCACCACATTTGGTATTTATATTAGCAACTACGGAACCACAAAAAATCCCCGCTACTATTCTTAGCCGTTGCCAAAGATATAATTTCCGAAGAATGGAGATAGAAGAGATAGTAGAACAGCTCAGCATGATAGCAAATGCAGAAGGGCTCGTAATAGATGAAGAATCTCTCCAGATTATTGCCCGCAAAGGAGACGGCTCAATGCGTGATAGTCAAAGTATATTTGACCAAGCTATAGCTTTTTGTGGTAGAGATATAAAATATACTGAATTAGCGAGCGCTTTAAACCTAATAGACGAGATGTTCTATTTCCGTATTAGTGCTGCTATTATCAACCACGATATAAAAGAAATATTTGCGATAAGCAATGAGATAGTAACTCACGGCTATGATGTAAAAGAGTGTATGTCGGGTCTTTTGGAGCATTTCCGAAATACTTTGACAGTAGTAACGACTACCAAAACAGATTTGATAAAAACATCAAAAGCATTCAAAGCTAAGTATGTAGAATTAGCTCATAATATGGCTAAAGCTGACTTACTTAGATTAATGGACCTAGCTTCCCGAACAGAGAATGATCTACGATTTGCTAGTTCACCAAGTATAAAATTCGAGACAGCATTAGTACAAATGGCATCTATGGACAAGGCAAAGGACATAGAAACGTTACTAAAGGAAGTTATGAAACTAAACGGTGCAGAATTACCAGCGAACTCTGAACCCGAAAAAAAAAAGATTGATTTAGTCTTAGAAGAAAGTCCTGTCGAATACAAAGCAGTAGACAAAAAAGAAGTTATCACGGAAAAAGTAGTACCTAGACAGGAAACAGTGGAAGAGGAAATACCTCCACCACAAATACAAGAAAGTTTACAAGAGAAGTGGAACAGATTTATAACTCACGATTCTTTATCAGGAACTGATATAGCAATGGTCAAAGAAGTTACTGATGTAGAATTTGGTAATGAAAATATAATACTTACTACTCATGTTCAGTTTATATATGAGAATCTGGGAAGTCATATTAGACAATTGCAGTCTGAGTTTACTGATATAACAGGAAGCAAAGCTAAAATAGAAATAGTCAAAGTAGTAAAAGAAGAAGAAGAAACTGAAGAAAGAGAAAAACATCCGATTGAAAAGAAAATAATATCGGAATTCAAAGCATTCGAAGAGAAATCACAGGATTAGAAAAATGGCAATAGAAATTGGAAAAAAAGCACCTGCATTCAAGGGAATGGCAAGCGGTGATAAAGAAATAAGTTTGAAAGATTATGAAGGTAAGTGGTTAATACTATATTTTTATCCGAAAGATAATACTTCTGGTTGTACTAAGCAGGCGTGTGGATTCAGTGAGAATATAAAGCAATTCGAAAAACTTGATGCTGAAATATTGGGTGTCAGCCCTGACTCAGTCAAATCACATGACAATTTCAAAGCAAAGCATAATTTGCAGTTTGATTTATTAAGCGATCCTGAAAAAGAAATCGCTACTAAGTATGATGCCTACGGGGAGAAAAGCATGTACGGTAGAAAGTATATGGGTATAATCCGTTCGACTTACATAATAGACCCTAAAGGAAAAATAGCTGCTGAATACAAGAAAGTTAGAGTAGCTGGACATATAGAAAAAGTAATGAAAGATTTGGAAGAGTTAAAAAGCAAATAATGATTGATACTCACGCACACATAGATACTGAAGCATTTGCCGAAGACATTGATGAAGTAATAGCACGAGCTAGAGCAACTGGAGTAGAACATATTATAATACCAGCAATTGAACCGAATGGATATGATAATCTGATTGAATTAGTTGATAAATATGATATGCTGTATTTCGGAATAGGAGTTCATCCACATAGTGCTGATAAGTTTGATGACAATGTGGAACAAAGAATAAGAGAGCTAGCTAAACACCCGAAGTGCGTTGCTATAGGTGAGATGGGATTAGATTATTATTATAACGAATTATCAGCAGCTGACGTACAAAAGCGTGTATTTAGAAGGCAAATAGAAATCGCGCAAGAATTGGGAAAACCAATTATAGTACACAATAGAGATTCGGATGAGGATTTGATCGAAATACTAAAAGAATATCAGGACGGGAATTTGAAAGCTGTATTACATTGCTTCCCTGAATCTAAAGAATTATTAGAAAAAGCAATGGATTTAGGTTTTAATGTATCCTTTACTGGGAATATTACGTTTAAGAAGTCAGAACATAAAGAAGTATTGGAATTAGTTCCTCTTGATAGATTTATGATAGAAACAGATTCGCCCTATATGGCACCTGTTCCTAACAGAGGAAAGAGGAATGAACCAAGCTTTGTAAAAGAAATAGCAAAAAAAATATCAGAGGTTAAAAATATGAACTATGAAAATATACTAGAGCAATCTACTAAAAATGCAAAGAGCTTTTTCAAGATTATGATGCTTGTTTTAGGAATAGCCCTATTTACACAAACATCTTATGCTCAAGATGATTATAGATATAATGATGAATACATAGAAGAAGAAGCTGACTATGAAAAAGCGCCTTACCCTAAGTTCATAGGAATTGGGGGCTTTGCTGGAACTAATACAATTGTAGAAAGTCAAGTATTCATAGAAGACTCTAATGTGCCTGATAAGAATATCTCGTATGAGGGTATCTCATCATTGGGTGGTACTATTACTTTTGGTGGCTTAGCAGATTATTTGCTTTTACAAGTTGGATATGCATACTCTAAAAATACTAAAGTACAAGAAACTTCACCGGGTAGTTTACCAAACATACATCAACTAATAGAGCTTTCATCTCTTTGGATACCTAATCCTCATAATAAGATCAATGTATTCGGTGCAATTGGCCCAAGTTATATTATGAACTCTATTAACGGTGTAGATAATTCACAAATTGGTCTAAACGCTGGTGTTGGGTTTATATTCAATGTACCTATCAAAGGTGCAGGTTTGCTTAATTTCACTGCTGAGTGGAGATTGAATTTTGAGCTAAGTGCAATAGAAAGAGAAATAGAAGTACAAGCAAACCCAGTTGTAACTACTACTATCGAATCTAAGAGCTTTTATTCTATACCTAGATTGAATTTAATATTCTATCCAGAATTCTAGTATGGGTGCCAAAGAGATTTTACGGAATCTTGGCCCAGGTTTACTATTCGCAGGGGCAGCTGTAGGTGTATCACATTTGGTACAATCTACTAGAGCTGGTGCTGCATACGGATTCGAATTAGTCTGGATTATCATATTAGTTAATGTTTTCAAGTACCCATTCTTTGAGATAGGGCAACGATATACATCTACTCTGAACGAAAGTCTAATCAGAGGATATGAGAGATTGGGTAGGTGGGCCGTATGGTTGTTTATTATTCTTAATATATTTTCGTCAGTACTTACTATAGGGGCAGTAACTTTCGTCGCTGCAGCTATTTTCAACTCCTTATACTTTCTATTTACTGGGGTCATACTAGCACCGGAAATTACTTCAGTAGTTTACCTCATTATAGTAGCTGCAATTTTATTTCTAGGTAAATACGGCCTTTTCGAAGGATTCGTAAAGTATTTAATTATATCTTTATCCTTACTTACCGTTATTTCCGTTTTTGTTGCCGCTTCTGTTGGATCTAACGTAGCACCTGATTTCATACCACCGACTATTCTCAACCAAGCTGGAATCGGATTTCTATTAGCTCTAATGGGATGGATGCCTGCACCTATGGAATTATCGAGTTGGACATCTCTTTGGGCATTGGAAAATGACAAGGAAACAGGCACTAGAAAGGACTTTAAAAATTCGATGCTTGATTTCAACATAGGATACGTTGTCTGTATTTTCTTAGCTGTGTTTTTTCTGGCTTTAGGTGCATTTGTGATGTACGGAACTGGAGAAGAATTCTCTGGAAGTGCAGTTGCGTTTTCTGGACAACTGCTCTCACTTTATACTAGTACTATTGGACAATGGAGCAAAGGTATAATTGCATTTATTATGTTTGTGACTATGTTCTCAACAGTAATTACGTGTTTAGATGCTTATCCTCGCTCTTTAGCAGAGGCAGTAAAGATAATCAAAGGCTATGGAGCAGATGATCGGTCTGATAGATATTATTGGCCATTTTTAATAGCTATAACATTATCTGGGTCTATTCTGATTTACTTTTTTACTAGTTCGCTCACTCTGTTTGTAGATATAGTTACGATTATTGCCTTTCTATCATCGCCAATAGTAGCTACTCTCAACTTTATGGTCATAAGAAAACCATTCTTCCCTATAGAAAAAAGACCAAAACCTTGGTTAAATTGGCTCTCTTATTTTGGTTTGGCTTCCTTCTTCGGGTTCGCTTTACTATATTTGTATAGCATTTTGTTTATGGGGTAGAGCTATAAGTACTTTCTCCAGCAATCTGATTCAGAACATTTCTTTATCTCTTCATTCCTTTTTACTAATAATTCTTTCATATAGCTTTCCAAGATTATTCTATCTACAAAACTACCTAATATTCCAGCAGGAGAGAGATATTCAAACTTATCATGCATTATTACGAGATTATTCTTTTCTTCGAAGAGATGTGTGTGTTTAAATGATTTGAAAGGACCTTTTACCATTTCATCAACAAACATATTTGGTTTTCGAAGTTCGGTAATCTTAGATGTCAAATTAAATCTGAATCCAAAATGTTTCGCTTCCCAGGTAACAGTTTCATTTAGTTCTATTAATCCAGTTATTCGTCCAGCAATTGCTTTCTCATTTGTATCAGACAAAGATTGTTGATGCAAATCAATGCTCCTCGATAAATCAAAAACAATTCCTATTTTTGAGTCAATTTCTGTACTGATATCAATCTGAGGCATTTTATTTAAAATTCCTATTCACTAATAAATCCAGTTCTCTTGATTTGATTATATAACGATAGCCATTTTCCAAATTTTCACTAAAATAATCACTTCCATTATACAATTTATCGGACTGTATATCGAGCAATATAATGTACTTATTCTTCTCAAATAGTGAGTATAATAGCTCCGATTGGTATTTTTTTCTATCCGCAATTCCTGGATGCAATTCGTGATATTTTACTACTGGTTTTAGACCCAATATATAGTAAGAAAGCACATCGTTTACTTCTATTGACGACATGTTTTTTAGACCTATGAAAGTCGGCTCACCCTTTATTATTTTGTTATTCAATTCAGACAAGTAAGAGTATTTTGTTAGTTGAACCTCTTCTATGTAAAGAAAATTCATTCTATCTAGATTAGATTTCACTAGTGAGTTACTCAAATAATTTTGCTTTGCGTAGTTCAACTTTTTAGCTATTGGCATCAACAAAAGCACTACGACTACTATCAGCAGCGCGATTCTTTTATAGAACCTCGTTCGAATTGAGAAAACCATAGAAAAAAGCAATGGCAATGACAGAAGTAAAGATGGTATTAAATGAATATAATCTGAACGATTTAAAGCTTGATTGTAAAATAATAGCACAAGCAACCCAAAGTAAATAAATAGTGAAGCTTGTATATGTCTTCTGTAGTAAATATAATTTAAGATTGCTAAAAAAGGTGGCAAAAGGAAAATAAGTGCAATCCATATATTATAAATATAATTACTTACAGAATCAGAAATGGCTCTTGCCTCCCAAATAAGTGGAAAGGGAAGTGCACGTGTGACACTAAATTCTGTCAGTGGAAATATTATAATTTGGTCTATCATATTGCTAAACCCTACGACTAGCCCAAGTGCTATATATACAACAATAGCAGGCGCTAAGCCCAATAATAGCTTTCCAAATTTATTCACTATTGATTGTCTATTCATATCAAATATGAGACTCATCAAAATAGGGATGAATAAATAAAGGGCAAAATCATGTCTTATAATAGCTGTCAGACCTATGAAAAATCCACTATAGAGTATATATCGCTCATCACTAGCTTTAAAATATTTGAGCGTTTGGATTACAGAAAATAATGCTACCATCATCCCTAAACTAGCTGGATTTAGGTACTTGATACCGAAACCCGAGAGTATAATAGCGGCTACAAATACTGCATAGTTCTGCTTATTTAAAAGTAATTTGAATATGCTATTGAGCTGAATAGCGATAACAAAGCTAATTATCACAGCTACTATCTTTTGTAGCCATATTTGTTCGCTGAATAGTTGAATAAATGCTGAAAAATAGTAGACTCCAGGTGAATAGATAGTCCAAAAATCTTGATATGGTATATCGCCTGATAGTACACGCATACCGCCTACTAAAACTAAACCTTCATCATAAATATTAATTCCATAGTTGAAAGAAATTAATAAATATATAAATCCAATAGTGTATATTATGTACTTCAAGATTCTCAAATTTGATAGTTTTCTTAAAGAACAAAAATAATGAATAAAAGAGTACTTATAGAAGATAAGTTGATTTATTTCTCAAATGCCATTGACACAGATGAGAGTAAAGCATATTTTAAAAAACTGAAAGAAACTATTGATTGGGAACAAGATGAGATAATGATGTTTGGCAAAAAGACCAAAGTACCTAGATTGACCAGCTGGTACGCTGATCCGAATGTGAAATATAGTTACTCGGGCTTGGAACTATTACCTAAACAATGGACTTCAGAACTAATTGAGCTGAAATCATTGGCCGAGAAATTATCTACTCATTCTTTCAATAGTGTTTTGCTGAATTATTATCGAGACGGTGCAGACTCCATGGGATGGCACTCAGATGATGAAAAAGAACTAGGTGTTAATCCGATTATAGTTTCTATCACTTTCGGATTCCCAAGAAGATTTTTGATAAGAGAAAAAATGGATTACAAAAAGAAAAAAGAACTAGAATTAGAAGATGGTAGTTTACTTGTAATGCGGGGCGACTTCCAGGAAACTTACCAGCACTCCATTCCAAAAACAAAGAAGTTAGTTGGGGAACGGTTGAACCTCACTTTTAGGAAAGTATTATGAGTAAAGATTTGTATATAGGAATTATGACAGGGACTTCGGTAGATGCTATAGATATAGCAATTGCTTCGTTCAATGATGGGATTATAGATGATATAATAACCGATGAATTTGATTTTACCACAGGGCTTCAAAACGAACTCAAATCACTAACTAATAGTATTTGTCTAAAGACACTCTCTCAACTAAACATACACTATACCGAAGAAATAGCTGTAGCTGTAAACGAGTTTTTAAGCAAATATAGAATAGAAAAAAGCGATGTAAAATCAATCGGCTTCCACGGTCAAACTATATGGCATCAACCAGATTCAGAATTGTACTTAGGTGAGATGGTTCGTTCTACATATCAACTAGGGTCGGCTTCATATCTTGCTATCAAGACAGGCATAGACACTGTGGGGGATTTCCGTACAGCTGATATGGCAGTCGGTGGTCAAGGGGCACCTTTAATTCCGATTTTTGATTATTCATTTCTAAGAAATGATGCTGCTGATACAATAGTGTTGAATATTGGTGGTATTGCTAATATTACTTACTTACCAGCTGTGGGTAGTAAAAATGAAGTAATCGCATTTGACACAGGAGCTGGGAACTGCCTAATCGATTTGGCAATGAAAAAGCTCTTCGATAAAGATTATGATAAGAATGGAGAAACAGGCCGAAGCGGAAAGCTGAATGAAGTAACCCTTGACTCATTAATGAGTGAGCCGTTTATTGATAAAAACAACCCTAAGTCCACTGGTAAAGAATTATTCAACACAGTGTTTTTAGAAAAACACAATGTATATACGCTATCTCCAGAAGACGCTATTAGTACTTTGACTCATTACACTGCAATGTCAATTGCTCACAATATCAACAAGCTCTCTATAAGTGATTTCACTTTGAAAATAGCTGGTGGTGGTGCTAGGAACACATTCTTAGTTGATTTGTTACAGAGATATAGCCCAAAGGCAAAAATAGAGACTACATTACTAAATGGAGTCAATATATCAGATGGTCGCGAATCTTTGCTTATGGCTTACTTAGCTTATTTAAGAATCGAGAAAAAATTTGGTAATATTCCTTCTGTTACTGGTGCATCACGAGAAGTTATACTTGGGGCATTAGCTAAGTCTTAATTTTTTTTCAAACTGTTTTTAACTTCAGCTTTTTAGTGAATACGTTCCACATTGATTCATTGAAATCCATGTCTTTCATTATAAAATGAGTGTTTTTGTGATTGCACAAGTCTAAAGAATCCACATCATCTGAACTACCGGACATAAAAATAATGTTTATATAATCCGGAAGGTTGCTGAATGCCTTAATAGTGTCATTCCCTTTCGAGTCAGGCAAATTAATATCGGAGATAAGTATATCGCACGGATTGTCTTTCATATAATCTAACGCAGAGTTGACATTGCCGAACACCTTTATCGTGTATTCGAATTCTAGTATAACTTTTAGGTGCAACCGAACTGCACTCGACATTATACTGTCGTCTTCTATTAGAATTATTTTTATCATATATTCAACTTATCAAGAATTATTAATTATCATTAATAAAGCAATATATGTGCCAAAGAAATAATAAAATAAAGAGTTTCTGCAATAGGCCAAGTCTGCACTATTACCAGGACATTTACCCTTCGTTTACTAAATCCATTAGGTATTGGCCGTACTCTGTTTTTATTTGTTCAGTAGCCAATTTCTCTAATTGATTCCTATCTATAAAGCCCTTTTTATAGGCGATTTCCTCAAGACAAGCAATGTAGAATCCCTGTCTTTTTTGTACTGTTCTGACGAAATCACTCGCGTTCATCAGATTATCACAAGTACCTGTATCTAGCCACGCAAAACCACGTCCGAGCAATTCTACTTTTAGTCGCTTTTGGCGGAGGTATTCGTTGTTGACAGCGGTAATTTCAATTTCGCCACGAGCTGATGGCTTCACATTCTTAGCGATTTCTATTACGCTATTATCATAAAAATATAAACCCGGAACTGCATAGTTGGATTTTGGCTTTTCGGGCTTTTCTTCAATAGAAACAGCGACATTATTCTCATCGAATTCCACTACACCATAAGCAGTCGGATCTTTTACATAGTAACCGAATATAGTAGCGCCTAGCTCTATCTCGGCAGCTTTTTTGAGTATGCCTGTGAATCCTTGACCGTAGAATATATTGTCACCCAATATCAAGCAAACATCATCTTCGCCGATGAATTCCTCACCAACTATAAAAGCGTCTGCAAGGCCGCGGGGTTTATCTTGGATTTTATATTCGAAACGAACACCTAAATCGGTGCCGTCACCAAGTAGAGATTTGTACAATTCTATAAACTCTGGGTTAGAAATAACCAATATTTCCTTAATCCCAGCAAGCATAAGTACCGAAATAGGATAGTAAATCATTGGTTTATCATATATTGGCAACAGCTGTTTACTAACCGCTTTAGTAGCCGGATATAGCCGAGTACCACTGCCTCCCGCGAGTACTATCCCTTTCATAATTTAGCTCTTTATTACTTCACAAATCTTGTCTATTTCCTCATCAGTTAGATAAGGGTGCATAGGAAGACTAAAAATTTTCGTGCCAACTTTTTCACATACCGGCATATCGCCCTCTTTATATCCTAGATATGCATAAGCAGTTTGCAAATGCAATGGAATAGGATAGTAGATAGCAGTCGGAATACCTTGCTCTTGCAATTTGTTGCGAAGTTCATCGCGGTTTTCACTATCCTTAGCTAGTACTGAGTACTGTGCCCAACAAGAGTAATACCCACCCGGAACGAATGGAGTAACAACAGAATTGCCCAAACCTGCAGAATATCTAGAAGCTACATTATTACGCTTGACTAGCTCCCCATCGAACAATTCTAATTTTGCTAGTAATATTGCTGCTTGTATAGAATCCATACGAGCGTTCAGCCCTATACGTACATTATCATAACGCTCAGTAGCACTCATTCCGTGTACTCTGATGGATAACAATTTCGCTTTCAACTCATCATCATTAGTGAACACTGCACCACCGTCACCATAGCATCCAAGTGGCTTAGCTGGGAAGAATGATGTAGCTGCTGCATCGCCAAATGCACAAGCGCGCTTACCATCTAGTGAGCCACCGAACCCTTGTGCTGCATCTTCCAATAGCTTCAGTCCGTGACGTTCTGCAATAGCTTCTATCTTGTGCAATTCCGCTGGTAAACCGAATAGGTCAACTGGGATAATTGCTTTCGGATTTAGCTTGCCTTCCGCTTTTACTCGCTCTATTTCTTTTTCTAATTTGACTGGGTCTATATTGTAAGACTTCTCGTCTATGTCAACGAATACAGGAGTTGCGCCAACTAAGGCGATAACTTCGGCTGTTGCTACGAATGAAAATGGAGTAGTAAATACCGCATCGCCTGGGCCAATTCCCCATGCCATAAGAGGCATAACTAGTGCATCAGTTCCACTCGAACAAGCGATAGCGTGTTTCACTCCAACGAACTCAGCTAGCTTTGCTTCTAGCTCCTCTATTTCGGGACCGAACACATAACGCCCATGCTCCAAAACACCGTCTATTCCTTTATTAACTTGATCTTTGATAAGAGCGTATTGGCTTTTTAAATCTATGAATTGCATTGTTTTTACTTTTTTAGTTTATAATTTGAAGTAAATTAACAAAAATGTGATTAATGGTGGGGGGTTTCTAATAAATGACTCTTATTTAATAGTTAAAAAAGATAAAAAAAACAATCTGTTAAAGTAAGTTTAAGTGGCAAATATGACAGCTTTATAGATATTTATATTCACTTTTTTTTATTATCTTTGTAGACATGGAATAAATACGTATGTATGTATTTTCATATTGCTGACTATAATCTTAGAAATACAGATAAATATATTAAAAAATTGATAACAGAAACGAATACTAAAACGATAAAACCATTTCTTAGATGGGCAGGTGGTAAAAGTTGGTTTACAAAGCATATAGACAAATATATACCTGAACATTTTGAAAATTATTATGAGCCTTTTGTTGGTGGAGGATCTGTATTTTTTTATTTAAAATCGAAAGGGTTTATTAAAAACAAGGCTTTTCTTTCTGACTCAAACTCAGAGTTAATAAATACTTACAAAGTTCTTCAAAACTCTCACGAAGAACTTTTTCTATTGCTTAAAACTCAAGTCGACAATGAAAAAGAATATTATCGAATTAGAAATACTGAATTCAAAGATCCAGTAGAAAAAGCGGCACAATTTATTTACTTAAATAAAACTTCATTTAACGGGATTTATAGAGTAAACAAAAATGGGAAATATAATGTTCCTTATGGAAAGCGAAGTTTAGATACTTTATATGACTATGATCACTTAATTAATGTTTCTAAAGCATTAAAAAATACATGTTTATCAACATTAGATTTTAAAGATAGATGTAAAACAGTGAATAAAAACGATTTCGTTTTCATTGATCCACCATATACTGTTGCGCACGAGAACAATGGGTTTATACAGTATAATCAATCTATTTTTTCTTGGAATAACCAAATCGAACTTTCAAAATTGACTAAAGACTTTGATAGAAAAGGCGCTTATTTTCTTGTAACTAATGCTTATCATGATAGTATTAAGAAAATATATATAATCGGCTCGCAAGAAAAAATATCAAGGGCTAGTACAATTGGAGGAATTGGAGCAAAAAGAACAAAATACAAAGAAATTATTATCACAAATATTGTTGAATAAATAAATGGCATTTTTAACTGAATATCAAGCTAAAGAATTAAAGGGTAAACTAATTACAGATAAATCTACTCTTGGAAAGTTGTTTAAAGCCAAAAATAATTCATATCAAACGATAAGTGTTGATCATTCTTTAGTAGATGATTACCTTAAAGAAGGTTGGGAGGTTTTTGGGAAACCACTAAAAACTAAAACGAAATTAAGGATTGCAAAGAGTCATTCTAAACAGTTTGAAGATGACATTTGGTGTCAATTCTATAACCTTGGATTTAGACATTTGAATTTTGATGAGAGTTTAACTCTTCCCTTTTCTAAAGACCCTAAGGACACTAAACAAATTGATGTTGTTGCAATAAAAGATGATACTATTTTTCTAGTCGAATGTAAATCAAGTGAAAAACTTGGTCCTGCAAGGTTGTTAAAAGATGAATTTGATTTACTAAAATTAAGACTTGAAGGATTCAAAAAGGCTCTTTGGCAATTATTTGGAAGAGATAAAAAAGTTAAATACATTTTTGCGACAAGAAATTTAAGAATAAACCAAGACAGTATTCATATTCAAAGGTTGGAAGAGTCTAAAGCCTTTTATTTTAATAACAATACCTATGACTATATAAATAGTCTGATTAAAAATTACAAGAATGCAGCATTTTATCAATTTTTAGGTATGATTCTTAAAAATGAAATTATTAATCAAAATAAAATCGAGATTCCGGCTGTAAAGGGACAAATGGGTAAAAAAGAATATTTTATGTTTTCCATTGAGCCTTCATTACTTCTCAAAATGGGATTTGTGTTACATAGAACTCGTGCAAACGAATCAGAATTTCCAACTTATCAAAGATTATTAGTCCCAAGTAGGTTAAAGGGTATTACTAAGTTTATTGATGACGGCGGATACTTTCCTAATTCAATAATTATAAACTTCAACACTAAGAAAAATAAAATAAAATTTGAACCAAACTCAAAACTTACTAATTCTAACGCATGTTCAGGAAATCTTATTATTCCCAATGCTTATGGTATTGCCTATATTATTGACGGTCAGCACCGAGTTTACGGTTATGCAAATTCTAAGTATGTTCAAAATAATACTATCCCAGTTGTTGCATTTGATGGTTTAGATTCTATAGAGCAACTCGAAATATTTATGGACATTAATCAGAATCAAAAAGCAGTAAGTCCTAGCTTACGGCTAGATCTTGAAGAAGATTTATATTGGGATTCTGAAAGGATTGATTCTCGTTTAAAAGCATTAAGATCTTCTATTATAAAAATGCTTTCAAATTCTGAATCAAGTCCACTATATAATATGATTTCCGTTGGAGAAGATAAATCAATATTGACTTTTAAACCTTTTACCGCTGCCCTTTCAAATTCTAATTTATTACCAACAGCTAGAGTAAATAAATATAATCCAGATTCTTTGACTGGCTCCTTATACGATACCAATAACCAGGATCATAATAAAGAAATGTACAAAGCGAAGAAAAAGGTAGTTGACTTTATTATTGCTTGCTATGATTTTGTTGAACAACATTACCCTGAAATATTTAATAAAGAAAAATATTTTATTACTTCCAATCGTGGAACTTATGCATTCATTTCTGTCATTGGAAGCTTGAATAAATTTGAAACAATTAAAGGAAATGTAAATATTAGTACAGAAACTGAAACAAGATTTGATTCGATAAGTAAGTACCTTACTTCCTTATTGGATCAATTAAGCAATCTTGAGAAAGAGGAAGAAGTAAGACAATTGACCCTATTAGGTGCTGGTGCTGATACTAAATGGCTTAGATTTTTTCAATCTCTTATAAATAAGAAACACTCCGAATACAATCCACCTGAATTAATAGATTGGAATGAACGCCAAAATGAGGCATTGCAATCAGAAGGTAGAAAATACGGAGTTGAAATCGAAAAATATATGAAAAAACATGTTCTAAAAAATTTAAAGGACTTGTTTAATGAAAATTGGGAACTAGAAATAAATAGTATTAAGCGAGAATGCTTGAAACGAGCAGAGGAAGAAAAGGAAAGAAACTATAAAGAAGGCTTAGGTGTAAAGGAAATTCAATGGACAGAAATGTTTAACATAAATGATTACAAAACAATAATTAAGAAATACTTTACTAAATCTCCTGAAGATTATAAATTAGAACCGGTTAAAGGGTTTTTAACTTATAGAGATCTTTTTTCAGTTGACATAAATGAGGGTTTTAACAGCACGGATCAACGTATAAAATGGATTTCAAGATTTAACTCATATCGTAACTTATGGGCCCACGAAGGAACAAAAGAGAAAAGATTAAATAAAGAAGAAGTTGAATTCTTAGAAAAAATTCACAAACACTTTTACAATAAAGTATAATAATTTAATTTCTTAATTCCACTCCAACAAACACAAATACTAGCTATCTTTGTTGTAGATAACAGGCATTTGTCCTTTCCAGGTGCTCCATAGGTTATCGTCTATTATTAGCTTTGCCATGAAGTTAGCTACGTTTCTGCGGCTAGTCTTACCGGGGTTGAATATTGCACTGCGGGTGGGCGATTGGTGTAGCTCGTATTCGGTAACTTGCTCGTCGCTCAGCAGAGTGTCGGGGCGGATAGTTACCCACTCTATTGCTGTATTGTTTTGACCTATTTCTGTTCTCAGATAGTCGGCTGCATTTTCGTTATCTATGTGTGGAGGTAATATCAATCTGAGTATTCCAATTATCATCTTTTGACCCAATGATATTGGTTCTATTAAATCTCTGTTGCTGTTGCCTGCAGTGTTCATCAGCAGTATTTTGATTGGTTTTTCTGAAGGGCTCTTTTGAATAGTTTCGCATACTAGCCTAATGGCATCTGTTACTAATCTTCGGGGTTTCCCATATATACCTTTAAGACTCAAATTGTGTCCCAAACAACTGGCGGCAGCATCGCAATCACTTACGTAGTCAGCCATCTGGTCCTTTGACACTTCCGATATACTCCCTTTGATGATAGTTAGATTCTTGTTCTCATGCCACGATTTGGGTAGCTTTTCTGGGTTTCTTACTATTGCTTTTACTTCATGCCCCAACTCCAAAAGCTGTTCTACTAAGTGTTTCCCAGTTGCACCGCTCGCTCCTAATACTAATGTTTTCATATTACTTCTCTGTTCTAATAACTTGCTTAACCGCTTTTTCCACCTCTGTTGTAGGGAGGTTGCAGACCTTGTCTTTGCAGACATAGATAGTAGTTCCAGTAGTCAATCGCCCTTTCAGAAGTGGTAGGTTCTCCTCTGTACCGCCTACGTATAAGCAGTTCGGTAGATATTGCTTTTGCATTTCGTTAGCAAGCCTTTTTGCATCATTACCTACTATCGCTACTTCGTATATTCCTCGCTCTATTTTACCTTGTAGCAAAGCCCAGTTGCTGTGGTACGTAGGGCTTTTCACAACTCCTTCGGATATATTGCCGAGCATTTTCTTTGCTTTTTCTATGTACTCTACTTTGTAGAGTATATGCCCCAAATCAAAGAGCAGATTCGCCATTACCGAGTTGGAAGCAGGGATTACGTTGTCCTGTAGCTCCATCGTTTTGGCTGATAGCTCATTGTCTTCCGAGTGTGTATAGTGGTAGAATTTGGTCTCTTTATCTTCGAAATTATTGATAGTATATTCGGTGATTTTCTCTGAATAGTCCAGCCATTTCTTATCGAACGTGATTTGGTATAGATCGAGCAATGCCTTAGCCAGCAGAGTATAATCATCCAAGAATGCAGGGATTGTCACCTTGCCTTCTTTGTATATTCGCTTCAAACTGCCGTCTTTGCTGAGCATATTTTTAGTCAGGAAATCAGCATTTTTTAGTGCAAGATTTAGGAATCTCTCATCGCTGAAAGCACTGTATGCATCGCACAAACCGCTTATCATTAGCGCATTCCAAGATGTGATTACCTTGTCGTCTAAGCTCGGTCTTATCTTGCTTTTTCTTGCTGCGAATAGCTTACTCTTAGCTGATTGTAGCAACTTATGTGTGTCTTCATAGTCCAGCTCGTTTTTCAGTGCATAGTTCTCGATAGTGATTTTGGTGTCGAGTATATTCTTCTCTTCTTCCCAATTTCCGTGTTCCATTAGTCCGTAATAGTCTTCAACTAGTTTGAATTCTGCATCGGTTAGTGATTTCTTTATTTCGCTGTATTCCCACACATAGAATTTACCTTCTTCGCCTTCACTATCAGCATTCAGCGAAGAATAAAACCCGAACTTATCATTCATCAACTCTCGCTCTACGAAGTCCACCGTCTGATAAACTATGTCCTTGAAAAGTGAGTTGTGCTCTGCCTTGTATGCATTGGAATAAGTGCTTATTAACTGCCCATTATCATATAGCATTTTCTCGAAGTGAGGAATTTTCCAATTCATATCCGTGGCATAGCGAGCAAAACCGCCCCCCAATTGGTCATAAGTACCGCTCAGAGCTATTCGTTCCAAAGTGAACATAACATTATCATAAGCTGATTCACTTCCCGTCAGATAGCTGAATTGCAGTAAAAAGTCCCACACAGATGGCATTGGAAACTTCGGTGCACCCGTCAAACCACCAAACTGCTCATCTATTCTATTGTGCATAGTCTCGTAGAAATCGTCGTAACCACTAATCTCACTACTTTTAGAATTTAAAAAATGTAGATTTTGAGTAGCAATACCTTCATTAAGAGCTTCTGCATTTTCGACTAATTTTTCATATTCGTTTTTGTAGAGATGGCTAATCTGTTCCATTAGCCCCACCCAATTCTCCTTCGGGAAATATGTACCAGCGAAGAAAGGACGACCATCGGGAAGAGCGAATGCGTTGAGCGGCCAACCGCCACGCCCATTTTGCAAAATAGATGCCGCCATATACAGATTGTCTATGTCCGGTCGCTCTTCTCTATCAACTTTGATAGCAACAAAGTGTTCGTTCATTACCTTCGCAACATCAGGATCAGAGAATGATTCGTGCTCCATAACGTGACACCAATGGCAAGCAGCGTAGCCAATACTTATAATGATTGGCTTTTTTTCCCGTGCAGCTTTTTCAAGAGCTTCTTTGCCCCAAGGGTACCAGTTTACAGGGTTGTGAGCGTGTTCTAATAGATATGGGCTACTTTCTTCGATAAGTTTGTTAGTGTACATATATTCTTCTTTGTTTGATTTTTTATTAGCGTTTTCATCTGCACATCCAGTGAGGAAAGACAAATGAATTAGCAATAAAGTGTATAGCATTATTTTCATTCTACAACTTAATAAAAGTAGGAAGTAATTGGAAAAATTGATTTAGATATTTGCCTATCTTACTCATTTTATGTATGTTAAAAAAACAGCAAGAATGAAAAATAGATTATTTATTTTTTTTACCACTTCTAAGAGAGGTTCGTATGCGTTTTTCTAAGTTACTTTTTCTCATCTTATCTTTAGCTTTATTAGCTACTATTACACCTTCAGAAGCACAAGCCAAAGGCGATTTGGGTATGTCGGCAGCAATTGGCTTACCGAATGGAGTTACACCATCTGTGGGACTACCAGCAAATGCCTTAGGTAGAATAACTATTTCTACAGCTGCTTCTAGTAGTTTTAACATTCGTATGGGCGAAATGTTTCAACTTGATTTAGGTCTAGGTTACCTTTCTGTTACACCTGGCGAAGGTGCTGATGCTCAATCAACACTATCCATAGGAGCAGGGGGTAAGTACTTCCTGAAACGTGGAGACGTGCAACCATATCTAAATTTAGGTTTTAGTTTTACTCAAATACCTACTATCGAAAATGAAACCTCGAAAGTTTCTGGTAATATGGTTACTGTATTAGGTGCCTTCGGAGTTCAGTCATTTATCAATCAAGCAAATACTGTTGCTTTCTTTGTACAAATGGGATTCGGCTATAATATGGGTTCTGTGGAAACAGAAAATACATTCGGTGGTCAGAGTACTACTACTACATCTGACTTTAACACTCTTAATTTAGGTGGCTCTGCAATTGGGATGAGCATCTTTTTCTAAACTACTTATTATAACTACTAATCTGTGTCTGTCGGCATGGATTAGTAGTTTAGTTTTAACTTTATGAAAAAACTAATTCCAATTCTATTTCTCTCATTTCTAGTTTTTAGTTGTGAAGATAATTCCACACAAAATCCAGAATCTTCTGAATATGTTTCTGAAGGGAAAGCAGCCCTAGTTATGGTGGTAGAGAATAGCGACAGAGCTAACCAACAGATAGAAGATATTGCATTCAATTCGTATCCCAGTGAGACTAGGCAGATATTCTCAGAAGTTTTTGAAGTACCTATTGATTCCCTACTTAACAAGGATTTGAATCAGATTTTAGATCAATATGGTGAACCATGGCAAATAGCAGAAATAAATAAAGTAGCCCAAGATTACTATCTAAAAACTATAGCCCTCACAGACCAGAACGCTAATGCAGAATACTTAATACAACAGTTGGAGTTACTTAGCAAGGAAGAATATAATATTGACTTGGTCTTTAGTTTACATGGCACATCTACAAATATTCAATTCGTGAATGAATCAGTACCTATCAATGAATTTACTGAAACATTAAGTCAAAAAAATATAAAAGTCAGGGTTTTATATCAGACTAATTGCAAAAGTGCAAAAGCATTAGACAATTGGACAAACATCGGAGTAGCTGGTTGCAATGGTACTATCGAAAATAATTATCTGACTATATTCGCACCAATAAATTTTGTCAAATCTTGGGTTGGTGGTCATAGCTATTATGATGCTGTCCAATATGCATACGATGAAGAAATCATCGCGTTAAAATCTTACAACGATGTTTTACCAATACTAGATTATATAACATCTGGGAATTATCTTTCTGGGAGTCTCCCAATAATTAGTGGTAGATACTTCCAAATTACTAAAGATGATTATATCAACATTGTAAATGATTGAAACCTAATTACTTTCTCTCAATACCATAAGCACATAAAGGTAAGATGAAAGGGTATAGATACCAAGCGAACCGACCATCTGTATATGCTGCTGTTAGTGAGTACACTATCATTAGGCCTACGAAAATCGTCCCCATTGCGAATCCAAAAACATGCGATTGTTTAAAGTCAATTCTCCTATAAGTAAGAACAAGAATTAGCAAAGGAATACCACCTGTCAAAGCCAAGCTAATATATGTACGTATTCGAGTTAGATTATCAATCAATGATGAAGTACTTACAGTCCACATAAAACTACTATCTGCATTTATAGTATTAGCTCTTACAATCAAAGACACTGCTACAAACGCTACAAATATGATTACCGAGTTTATAAAACTCTTTTTGAATCCAATTTCTTTGATATTGAAAAAGAAATAAAATGGGAGTACCAATACTACTTTTTCATTTACCATAGCAGCAACAATCATAGTTAGTATTAGAAGAATTAGCTGTTTTCTTATAGTCAAGTAAACACCTAAAATGATAAGGAAAATAGCTGGTGCATCGAGCAGACCAACAACCCCGTAATAGAAGACAGGGAATGAGAATGAGTACAGAAATGATGTAATAAATATAGTTCTTGGTTTGAATCCTAGTAACGCCAATACTTTCATCAAGAAAAGTAAACCTAAAATCTCGGTTGAAAGACAAACAATATTGAGCGAGGTAAAGGAATCGAATGGTAATAAAGAAGATAATAAAGGTATTAGAAAACGGAACGAATATGGCTTAGTTACTTCACTTTCTACATCTTCACCATTGTAATAATTTACATACTGGACATAAGTGTACGAATCTAAGCTCATCTCTACGTCATAGCCAAGCTTCTCACCCAATTTTTTATCATCAGCACCTACATATTGGCGAATGACCAAATCCTGCCTATTCCACCTAACGATAGACATCATCAGAACTACTACTGATAAAAATATAAAATGCTTATAATTCATTTTCGAAGATACGAAAAATTATTCCGCAGGGAACGATACAAAAAATGTAGTGCCTTTTCCTAATTCACTTTCGAACCATATATGGCCACCATTTTTTTCTACCATCTCTTTGGTAAGTAGTAACCCAAGGCCTGTGCCTTTCTCATTGTCAGTGCCTATAGTAGTATGTATTATATTCTTTTTGAATAGTTTATCTTTGTCAGAGTCACTCATTCCGACACCATTATCTTTTACACTTATCACAATCATCTCATCCTTGCTATCAGCCGAAATGGTGATGTGACTATCTTTGGGTGAAAATTTAATAGCATTAGAAACTAAGTTAGATATAACATTTTCAACGTGTGTTACATCTGCAAACACCTTCTTATCAGTTGTTATATTACTATCTAACGATATAGACTTGTTAGAGGCGTTTAATTTCTGAATATTGATTATTGAAGTTATAATATGCTCAGCTGAAACCAACTCTTTGTTTAACTCTACTCTGTCTAACTGTAGTTGTCCCCACTTCAACAAGTCATCAACAAAATCAAATTGATTAACTATAGACTCGTATAGCGATTCCACTATTTCTTTCTTCTCTACTTCATCCATAGTGTCATATTCATCTACCAATATACCCATCAAAGACTTCACACCTGAAAGAGGACTCTTTATATCGTGAGCAACAAGAGAAATGAACTTATTTTTATCATCTAATAGTTTTTCTAATCTTTTTCTAGATTTAGATAACTCTAGGTGATTAGAAACACGCATAAGCAATTCTGAAGAGTTGAATGGCTTAGTGACATAATCAACAGCCCCCATCTCGAAACCCTTTTGCAAATCTTCTGTACTAGTTTTAGCCGTTACAAATACAATTGGAATATCCTTAGTTGATGGTTCGTCTTTTAAAGCTCGACATACATCAAAACCATTCGTCCCAGGCATAGCAATATCAAGTAGAATAATATCAGGTATTTCCTCTTTCGCATTGCTAATAGCTGTTTCGCCGTCTTGTGCGATTATCAAATTAGTATTCAAAGTCGCAAATGTATTACCCAATACTTGTAAGTTTTCGGGTATATCATCAACAATCATTATAGTACAGTCGTCAAATATTGATTCAATATTTCTCATATAAACTCAGATTTATCAAGAACAAAGATAAAGAATTAATTTATTATAATAAATTATATTGGCATGTTATGTTTGTTAATTCTACTTAATTATCAAATAAATATTATAATTAGATAAACTACAATCAACTTTTGAACAAGAAAAAATTATTCTTTATCTTGGATATCTTTAAAGTTTCATTCTCAGGATTTTTCAATTAAACAATCGTGAAAAAACACAATATTTATGAAGAGTTTTATTTTTTTAACGACAATATTTATGATTTTTACAAGCACAAATTTATTTGCTGAACGAGATAAAGCGGCTGGTGTTAAGTTTATCAAATCAGTGATGGTTTCATCTACAGAAATAACATATACGGATGAAAATATGGATGAGCGTCAAAGTCAATTACTAGCTGGTACTTTCGGATTAGGCGCAGATTTGGTATATCAAATTCGCAATCATTATTACTTGAGCATAAACCTAGCTTACACAACTTATTCTTTTAATAATATTATCAAGTATGTAGATGATAAAAAATTAGAGGCTTCTTCTATAGATTTGAACGTAAATTATTGCTATTACCTTGGTTCATTTGATGAGTTCACGCCATATGTCGGAGCCGGTGGAGGATTTATATTTATGAATTCTAATGAGAGTGAATTAACTCCAGTCAAAGATGATGATGGAGGAATATTATTCTCAGATAATTCTGAAAACAATTATTTAGATGAATTAAGTATATTTTTGAATGGTAGATTGGGTCTACAAATTCCAGTCAGTGATAAGTTCCTTATTAATACAGAATTTGATTTTTCAATAATAATTGCTGAAAATTATGGTGTAATACCTAAGCTAACTATTGGTGGGTCTTATATATTTAATTGATTTATAATAAAAATTTATAGTTTTAAAAGAAAAAAAAGCAAACTCAACCGTGAGCTTGCTTTTTTTTAAAATATAAAAAACAAAATTTATATATTGAATTTTAATCCAGCATTTAAAGTATAGTAGTTATAATCGGTAATGCCTGTTATAACCGTTCTACCATCAAAAGTGCCTTGAGATTGCAAATTTAATCTATACTTAGCTTCGATGATTACTGCAATAGAATTAGCTATAGGAACTGATGTCCCAACAACTGGTGACAGAGTAGTCAATGAATATCCGTTTGTAGAACTAGACCCACCAAAGCTTTCTTCTTCTATAAGAACTACAATTCCAGCTTCGATACCTATATAAGGCGTCACACCCTCATAGAAATCTCTTTGTAATATATTCCAGTAAACACCCCCTAATAAAGAGACATCATAAGTAGATAATTTATAATCTTGAGCTTCGAACTCTATATCAGAAAAAGTTGTATAGTTAAGAGTTATTGTTGTCATCAGTGCTTTACGAGTGTAGGTATATCCTGCATATATAGTTCTACCGGGATTATATTCCTCACCTACATCAGAAGTTATATTAGCATAACCTATGCCTAATCCTAGAGAATGATAATTGCTCTTTTTCTTTTTATATTCTTTTGAATATGATTCTACAGCACCAAAGCAAAGAAAAAGAACTATTAGAAAGGTTGAAAATTTCTTCATGTTTAGTCCTCAATATATTTGTTTTCCAAGAGTGCTGTGATTTCAGCGCTTGCTTTTTGTACTAATTCATTTGAGCTATTAGCTATCTGATAAGGCAATCCCCAATACAGAAGCTTATTGTCTTGGAATAAGAACACATAGTGTGCTTCTTCTGTTGGATAATACTTTAGAGTTACAAGAACTTGGAGTTTATCGCCTATGTTTGCACTCAAAGAATGTAAATCCTGACTCATTTCTTCATTAACTAGTGATATACCTTCATCAAACTCTTCACTCGTTACAACATCTGCAACTTCATCAACTGACATATTTTTATTTATATAAGCTAATTCTTGATACATAAAAGTTGATGTACAACCTACAAAACTAATTGCTATTAATATTAATAGTATTTTCTTTATCATTTTAGTTCTCCTCCATCATAGAAACTGTTGCTTTATCTAAAATCTGTAAAACTTCTTTATTTGGACTAATTATCGCTTCATATCTGAATCCTGAGAAGTAGTATGTATCATTTTCAAATATGATATAATATGGTGTTACTGTGGTTGAAGATCTGTTGTAAGTAGTTCTAGTACCTGCTCCTGCACCACCACCACTAAGCCTCAATAACTGAGTAGTAAGGCGAGTCATACCTATTGCAGTATAATTTTTACCATTATGATTGAATGAAGTAATTCCGTCATCCTCATCAAAATAATCTTCAAATAGGACTTTAGCATTTGCTAAACTCAAATTTTTATTTAAATGGGCTAATGAATCGACAGGTATAGAAGGAGTACCACAAGATGCTAATAATATACCTATTGTTATAATTGCTAATTTAATTTTCATGATATTCCCTATAAGTTTTCTTCTATTAAAGTTTTCAATTTCATACCTAGTTCATTTATTACCTTATCATCTGCTTTAAGATAGTCTTCCGGATATCCGACAAAAACTAACTTGTCGTTCTCAAAAGCCATAGCTACATAAGTGTACTCTGTCAGATTAAGGAAAAGAAAATAATGATCATTAAAGTAAGCAATTTGTTCATATAATAATATCCTATAGTCGCCACCATTAGACATATCATCAATCTTATAGTCGCCTAATACGTCTACATCAAATGTACCTTCTGAGTCCTCATACTTATTATATGAATCCCCTTTGTTAACGTTCCCCATATTTCCTACACTAAGATAGGGACTTGAGCAGGATGCTAATCCCACTAAAGAAAGTATGATTAAAATATTTTTAATCATTTCTCCTCCACAATTAATTGGTTAAAATTATTTTATGTAAGATAATAATAAACTTTTAGTTTTCCCAAATTTATGTTAGAATTTCATTTATCTATTCGACTTTTGAACCTGAAGATGAGATCAGAAGAATAAAGTATAATCTGACTACAGGAGAAAAAGTTGATGAAGTGTCATTATTTGAAAATGATGCTGTACCTTCTTATTATCCAGGTATTCAATATCCAATAGGCAACAATGAATTTGTAACACTTGTAAATAGAGATGATTTTTATTTAGTAAGGTACAAATTACTTAAGTAGATAAATTGGAATTAATTAAAATTTGAAACCTAGCTATTTTTTAGCTGGGTTTTTTTGTTTTATTATAGTATTTTAGAGAAAAATATTTCTAATCAATCAAAAGGAGATTTTATGAAAATAGTTTTAACCATTACAGTATTACTATTTATGCTACTATTAACTGGGTGTAGCGATGATGAAACTACTAATCCAACGGATGGCGGATCAACTAGCAATCCCCTTACTAAAGAAGGAATGCAATATAAGATAGATGGAGCACCTTTTGCTTTAGTTGATTGTAAAATATTATCTCATACACCAGTTAGAGATTATTTTACTATTGTTTGTCCTGATGCAACAGGAATACAACTCCATACTTTACCTGATGAGACTGGTACTTATGAAAACACGGTTGGAGACAACCTTTTTAGAAGATTTAATGTTTCGTTCAAGCAAGGCTCAATAACGTATTATGCTGATAATGACAGAGGTAATGCAAAAATTACGCTAACAGAAGTAGGGAAGATGGGAGAGAATGGCGCTTATGAAGGCATAGTAAAAGGTTCTTTTAGTGGTACTTTTGTAGCAGAAGATAAGTCAGAAATAGTTGTGACTGACGGTTATTTCTGGGCAGTACAACCTTAAAAATCTAATTTTTCTAATAAGTTTATAAAATTGTTAAACCAGTTATAAAATATCACTTTATAGCTGGTTTTTTTATCTAATTATACTAATTGATTGGGTATATTTATCAGTCTTCGAATCTATTTCTATTATATAGTTGCCTGAAGCTATCTGACTGACATCTATATTTCCATAAGTTTGGTTTACAGTAGGAGTACTTGTAATCACTCTACCCATATTATCAAATATAGTAACTGAATGATATGATTTAGATTCTGGTAAATTATAATACAATATGTCACTACTAGGATTAGGATAAATCTCAATTTTGGGGTATGTATATTGTTCAGAATCAGAAGTACTACCTGTAACACCGATATTGTCTAACTGATTTCCATTAGCATCAACTGCTATTACTCTGAATTTATCTTTAGTAAGTAGTATTCTACCATAATTATAGGTAGATATGGATTTCTTCAATCCTTCGCCTGTACCGCTAACTGGATGCAATTCGGAACCACCTCCCCCGAAAGTGAAGTGGTTTACCCCGTTCACAACACAATGTGCATAGAAATGGTTATGACCAGCGAAAACTAACTTTATTCCATATTGCTCACAAAATGGTTGTAAATATTTTTGAGCATTCTCATTATTAGGTCTTTTACCCAAGTCAGAGTATGCTGGCTCATGGAATAGAAGTATTTTCCATCTTTTTGTGCTACTTAATACATCATTTTTCAGCCAATTATATTGTGGTGATCCAACCGAATAATCGGCATACTGATCAACAACTGAGATATGGGCAAACCCATAGTCAAAAGAATAGTAACTTTTCCCTGGCTCTACATAAGGATATCTATAATATTTATTGAACTGGGTGGCGTCATATTCATGATTGCCCCTGGTACCCATAATAGGAATTTTGGAAAGTAATTTTTTGATGAAAACATAGTTCGGATTGAAATGCTCTTTGTCCCATGTAATTTCCTCATCGTCTGAATTCCAATCTCCACAATGCAATATCATAGTCTCCCATTTAGGATTCTCATCGATGAAGTTAGTTATACTTCTAGCAATTATATTGTGGTTTGTAAGTAAAGTTCGCGTATCACCATATACAAGGATTCTCGTAGTATCATCACCCACACCATCACCAGTCATAAATGTACCAGAATGGTAAGCCCCGTTCTCTTTAATTCTATAATAGTATTTCTGCTTAGGGACTAATTTATTGATAGTATATTTATGGATATGCCCATTTTCACCCGCTAGAACTTCATTCGTATTCACAGAACCATCAGAATAAGATACATCACGACCCCCCAGTCTATTTTACATTCGGCATCGTTTCTTAACTGCCAAAGTACAGTCATTTTAGTATTACTATTCGGGTATATTAGGTAAGGTCCTTTACGCATCTCTGCTTTTAGTGCAATTCCAGTAAATAGAAAAAGCATTAGTATAGAGAATGTTATAATTCTTATGTTTACATTAAATTGGTAAGTCATAAAAATAATATAACAAATTAATCACAAACTGAAAATAATTCTATATTGCTTTTACTCTAACTCCAAAGAATAAAGTCCTAGGTAAACTAGGTCCATATATGAAATTACTATCTCTGTTTTTACTTATATCGAAGTCGTTTTGGTAAGCATCTAATATATTCTTAACTCCACCAAATAGCTCTAATCCAGTATCTAAGTTATTCAATTCTATTGTATGTCCTACTCGCAAACCTATATCAAAAAATGATGGGGAAGTGAAATATTCATCTTCTGTTTGACCTGTGCCTCCACCACCGAAGTGTGCCAATATCATTGATCCTGTGTATGTTACATTAGTACTTATATTCCAGAATTTTGAAGGATTGTAAGACAAAGTCGCAAATCCATAGTCATTCGGAGTTCGTAAGAAATCACGCTTCGAAGGAAGTCCTTCTATATTGTCAACTGCTTCGTCGAAAAGGCTAGATTGTAAAGTAAAGCCAGCTTCTATTTCAATTTCATAATCAAAATTAGCTCTTCCTTCTATTGTTATTCCTTTGACGGTTGCACCACTTCCGTTTCTTTTTTCGAACCTCTGACCGAACTCATCTTCACCTAAGGGAAATTGGTAGAATGCATCGCTAAGAGTAGTGTAAAAACCCTCGACAGTAAACCCTGCGATAAAGTGCTCAGTTGCTTTGTCATAATTAACAGAAGCTGTAAAGCTATTTGAGCGCTCTTCTTTTAAATCATCAGCTAGTGATATGCGTGAGACCCCACCACCTGCAAATGCAATATGCATATCTGTGTCAAATGCTTGTGGTGCTCGAAATCCCGTACCCCATCCTAATCTTATTTGTGTCGTCTCTTTCCACTTATAAAGTATTGAGACTCTCGGACTAATAATTGCCTTATCAACTAGATTGTGTTTGTCTAATCTAAATCCTGTCAGTAGATTTAGTTCTGGTTCAATTTCCCAATCGTATTGAAAGAATGCTCCAATATCTGTTGTAGTTTGATCTATTAGGTAATTGTATGATTCTATTATATCATATACGTCATCATAAATGTACTCAGCTCCAATACTCATAACTGCATTTCCATATATAAAATCATCTAACCTATTATTCAATTGAAATCCTCCTTGATGTGTTACTACATCAGAAGTTCCGTAGGGAGGATCCATCACGTAATTCTCTAATTCTGCTTCGCTATCAGGACTTATACCTGTGAAATGATCTCTATCAGTTTTTTGTCCTCCATAGTAAAAAACCAGAGTGTTTTTATAATTATTAAAATCAATTTGGTAATCCATACTGCCTATGAACACTTTATGAGTACGTTCCTCTGATTGTTTTGCTAAGTGTGCAGGACCATCTACCATTTCTCCTCCATAACGGTATTCGTTTATACTACTCAAACTAAGTGAGAGTTTTTGATAATCATTAAGTTGATAGAATAGATTTGTACCAAACGAGTTGTCTTTTAGCTCTGGCAGTTCAGAATAATTATCTCCATTTGCATCGTAAGTGCCTCTATTTCTATTACTCATGAAGAAAGTAGCCCCAGCTGTTTCACTTTCATTTATTACTGTTGCATTCGCAGATAGTATATTATCTAACGTATTACCCCTTATACTTTGGAGGGTATTAGTGATGTTATAACTATTCTCACTAGGAATTTTGGTAATCACGTTCACCGTTCCGCCTATAGCACTAGAACCATATAGTGCCGATACTCCACCGCGAACTACTTCGATTCTTTCTATCATGTTTACAGGTATCTGCTCTAGCCCATAAAGTCCTGTTAGTGGACTAAATATTGGCCTGCTATTAACTAATATTTGCGAATATCCTCCTTGCAATCCATTCATCCGAAGTTGCGTATAATTACAAGTTTGACAATCTGTTTCTACTCTCAATCCTGGTTGGTATTTAAGGCCTTCTGATAGATTAATAGCTACGACATGGTCTAAATCTTTGCTATCTATCAGATTGACTATAACTGGTGAATCGGTTCTTCTTTTAGCAGTTCTAGTACCAGTTACTACTACTTCATCAAAACTAATATTACTCTCTTGTAATACTATAATAACTTCATTTTTACCTTGCTTTACATCTAATATTACTGTTGTATCTTTGTAGCCAACAGAACTAAACTTTAATGATTGACTACCAACTGGGATCTCGTTTATTATAAACTGACCGTATGAATTAGTATAAGTTCCTTTTGTAGTACCTATGATTTGAACAGTCGCCGATATTACTGGTTCGTCGTTTGAAGAATTAATTTTACCTGATATAGTAGCAGTTTGACAAAATAGGTCTAAACTTGAGTAGAATAGTAGAATAGCGAAAAGTATAAAATTATACATATAGTATTATCAATTTATTAGTTCGTTATATTATGATATGCAAACTATATAAATTAATATTATCTAACAAATTTTGTTAGCTTTGGCTAACAATTTCTATATCTGGACTGTTTTACTAAGAAGTTTCTCGACTCCTTTTATCACTAAGTTCTCGTCATACACTACACTTGGATAATAATTGAGTAATCTTTTTTGAACTATTAGCCCGTAACCTCCAGTAACAAATATATCGGGAACTGATGAGAAAGAGGAATGATCTATAGTAATTTTGATACCACCAACTATCGCATTGAGAATACCATAGCGAATAGCATCATCAGTATTCTGACCAAAATATCCACGATTACTTAATTCTTCAACTAAAGGTAAATTAGAAGTAAAATTATGAAGTGCTTTGCTTTGAGTATAAAAACCTGGTAATATTACTCCACCAAGACAAATATTATCCTCATCTAATAGATTAATTGTAACAGCAGTACCGCAGTCAATAGTTACTATCGGAGAGTCCGTTACTTTATGAACAGCTACTAGACTGAGCATTCTATCAGTACCCATACCAGTTATATTACTAAAATCTATTGGGGTATTTGTTGATATAAGATTATAAGCATTTTCAATATTATCAATCTTGCCTTCAAGATTTTCTAATATGAATTTTTCTGATTCCTTATTCACAGAAGAATAATAGAATGCGTTCCAAACTCCCTTCTCAATAGAGTTCAAGAAGTCATTCAGACCATCGGTAAAGTATTCAAAAGCAACTATTCGATCACCTGTTTTGAACTTTACTCTACTATTACCTATGTCAGCTATTAGTGCATTGCTAGAGGTCATATATTATAGAATCTCCGTTATTAATAGTAATAGAGCCATTTTGATTACTTACAGATAGAGATCCATCTGGTCTAATACTATCTACTTTATATTGTGAATGAGTGTCCAATACTTCGATTGTTTTACCAACTAAGTTTATTTTTTCTTTCCATAATTCAAATATTGCTACTTCATTCATTTCTAAGAAATGAATTATACTTGACTTTAGTGATTCTAGTACTTGCTCTGTGCCACATCTGGTGCCAAGTATTCTAAGTGATGTTGCCTTTTGTTCTAATACGCTACCAAACTCCATTTGGTTTACATTGATTCCAACACCGACTAAAGATTCTTCACAAACACTACCAGAATAATTGTGCTCTGATAGAACCCCAGAGATTTTTTTATATTCCATCCCATCACTAACATAGACATCATTAGGGTATTTCACTCTTATTTTTGTGGAGTCTATATACTTACTTAGTGTATCTTCTACAGCTAAACAACCTATAATTTGATAAAGTATTTTATTCTCAATAGATTTCTTTTTTAATTCATTTACTCCATAAGTTAGGTAAACATTTTTATGGCTTTCACCCTCCCAAACTCTACCTTTTCTTCCCCTTCCCCTGTATTGGTAATCAGCAGAAACGAAAACACTATCATTATTCGTCAATAACTCTTTAGCAACGTCATTAGTAGAATCGACTCTCTCAAAATGAAAATGCGGAATATCTGTCATAATTTATAAACGAATTGGCTTTTTTGCCTTAATATATTTAACTTGGAATAAAATATTCGAATATCTTAAATTAGTAAATATTACAGAAAATTAATAATTAAATGATATATTTTGTCTCCGATTTGCACTTAGGTGTCACAGATAGAAATGAAGATAGAAAGAGAGAAGATCTTTTTCTAACTCTTTTAGATAAGATAATGCCTGACTGCGAAAAGCTCTACTTAGTAGGCGACATATTTGACTATTGGTTTGACTACAAAACCGTAATTCCGAAGAATTTTTATCGTACACTAGCAAAGTTGCGAGAGTTCACAGATGCGGGTATAGAGATAGAATACCTAATGGGTAATCACGACTTTGGTCATCGGAGCTTTTTCAAAGATGAATTAGGAATAGAAGTCATATCCACTGATATAGAACGAGTTCACAACGGGAAAAAGTTTTACATTTCGCACGGAGATGGTAAAGCTGATAATGACACTGGTTACCTAATTCTACGCTCAATACTCCGAAATAAAATAGCTAATTTCATTTATAGAATTATTCACCCTGATATAGGAATTGGGTTAGCCAGCGGCAGCTCCAAGAAAAGCCGTTCTTACACAGACACAAAGGATTATGGCGAAAACGAGGGAATGGTAAACTTCGCAAAAAAGAAAATAGACGAAGGCTTCGACTATGTGATAATGGGCCACCGCCACAAGCGATTAGAACTTAAACACGGCAACGGAACTTATTATAACCTCGGCGAATGGATCCACGAGCCCAGCTATGGCACTTTCGATGGTAAAGAGTTTAGGTTGGAGAGGGTGTGAAAGACTAATGAATAAATCATTATGATATTAATCCTTAATCATCTAATTTTGAGTTGCTATATATTATGAATTAATAAATGTCTAAGAAAATTAAAATCAGTATCTCGGCTTTTCTAATTGCTATTAATCTCCTAATTGCTTTTAGCTATTATTCTATTCCTATCAACCCGGTTAATGAAGCTGACTCCAATACTGTAGTTAATAATTACAAAAATGATAATTCGACTCTCTATAATGTAATTATAACAGAATATTCATCTTTCAAAATTAGTACTAGTTTAGAAAGCTATTCGAAATCCAATAGTAATCTACAATTACTAGCAAACAAAGACATAGAGTTTAACATAGACTCTATTACTTCTTTTCTTTACAAACAAATACGTAAAGAATTATCTCTCCAAAGAAAAACAAAAATTCTATTCCCATTCCACGATTATAGTTAATTAATTCTTCATATCTACGATGATCTAAAACTTATTTGTAAATGGTTCTAGTTGATGACTACGAACCATATTGAAGTATAAATTAATAATAATTAGGAATATAAAAATGGAAATGAAAACATTTATAATGGTAATTATTACTGTACTAGTAGTAGTTGCACCTTTTGCGTTTGTGTACATAAAAAATAAAAACCGAAGCAATAAATCAAATTCAGTATTGAAAAAATACGCTATAGAGTATAACAGTAATATAGACCAATCAGACACTCTTAGCAATATAGCCATAGGTATAGATAGTAGTCAAAAAAAGTTATTTTTTGTTAGATATTCTAAAAAGTTCGAATATGAGCAAATCATAAATCTAAATGATATAAAAGATGTAAAACTTATAAATGAGAAAAGATCTGTTAAAACAGGGAAGTCTAGTACTTTGGTCGTAGAAAAAATAGAAATAGTTTTAGTTAATAAGACATCTAATAGGCCAAATATTGTATTAGAATTGTATAACGAAAATATTCATATGACACTAAGCGGCGAAGTACAATTGGCTAATAAGTGGGTTACAATTCTTGAGAACATCATAAAATAGAAAAGATTTACAATCAATACATATACATAATAAAAAAGCTCAGTGTTTTTATTTCTAACACTGAGCTTTTAATATTTTGTCGATTAATTTGAATTACGTATTCAAAAAGATTGTAGATAACGGAACACTTTCGAAAGTCGCTTTTGACACTAACATTATAAATATGTCCATTAAACTATTACTTTTAGGTCAAAGGTTTTAGCTTATTTCTAGTTAGAATCCAGTAATTGATTTATTGATTCTCATATCAACAAATTCAGCATATACTGAAACATTAGGATTTTCGTTGTTATCATTTTCAAATTCAGCATTAAAATAGCCTGTAATAAAATAATTGCCTACTATTTCTGTAATTGCAATATACTTAACATTGGTAATGATTAAATTTGCTGTAACGCCTCTGTATTGACCTTCACCAAATTTGTCATTAGAATAATTTAATAAATCTAATATTCCATCTTCCGCTACAAAGCTATAATTTCCATTTTCTAATTCATCCAGAAATGCGTTGAAATTGAATTTGAAATTATTTTCTGCTGGACTTAATCCTATAACATTGAAACTAAAAAGATCATTTGCATTTGTATAAAAACCTGAGACTTCGTAGTTTATTGGAGTTGTTACGTTTCCTTTGCTTTCAATTACTCTTCTTTCCCTTTCCTCTCCATCTATTGTCGTAACTAATGTGATTTTCCCCGTTGGTTCTTCAACTTCCTTATCATCATCAAGATCAGTAGAATTATCGCTTCCACATGAAACTAAAATTAATGCTATAAGAATAGCTACTAAACTAAGTTTAAGTAATTTCATTTAAACACCCCAATTGATTAAAAAATTTTAAAACGAAATTTAAGACATTTTTATACTATAAACAAATCATTTCGTGGCTATAAGTATTATTTCCGTTTCCCTTTGTCCAAGTCTATTGTCTTCAGTTTCTAAGCATTCTTTTACCTCTACTTTAAAACCATTTTCTTCTAATCTCGACTTCAATCCAGCAACAGAATATATACGCAAGTGATCCTCTTGCCCAAAATGTGCTAATCTTCCTTCGGGAGTATTTATATTATTATCTTCGTATATATCACCATCTTTGAATGGTGTTTGTATATAGCAACTGCCATTAGGCCTAAGTATTCTATATAGTTCACTCATTGCCTTTCTGTCATCTGGTATATGCTCCAATACGTGATAGCAGATAACAATATCAAAGCTATTATCTAGTTCATCTATTGCTTGTATATCGTGCTTTTTATCTGCCTCGAACTCATCTTCGTAATCTGTAGTTACGTAACTTTTGGGGTTGCTATTAGCTATTCTATCGCTCAAACTTTTGGAAGGTGAGAATTGTAGTATATCTTTACCAGCAATTGTTGGCTCTATTAACTGCCATAGTCGGCGTGTACGTGGTAGGCTGCCACACTTCGGACAAAGTTTGTTCCCATTACTTAGGACTATAAACTTGGTCATTGTAAAATTGCAGATGTTGCATTCGTAGGCATTACCCCTGTACGAGAGGGAAACAAATCGTCGCAATAATTTATCGTTCTTCCTGATGAAGGAAGTTGGTACTATGCTCTTGACAAGCTTTTTTATAAATTCGTACATTAAATGGATTGTTTATTTTTTTGAAATTCAAATTAAACAATTTTGTTGTTAATATTCGGCTAGTCTATAAACTCGATTTTGATGTAGGAATTAGAAGTATTAAAAGTTCCATAAATATCAGTATAGTAAGATGAACCACCATGATTTTGAGAAGTCGAATTTTTAGAATTAAGGTTTAACTGTACTTCTTTAAAATCGGTTATTATAAATGTATTTGACTTTCTTAAATCTAAGTTAACTTTCAAGTTAAGACTAATAGATTTCTCTTCGTAAGCCATTGAATAATCATAACGGTACGAACATTTAAAAATACGAGAGAAACTAAATTCTTTCACTAATGAATCTTTATTGATTATAAATAAAAAATTATGTCTATCATAATCTGTGTCCGTGAAATAGCTATTTTTTGGAATTGTCTTTCTATTAATGGAACAAATACTATCTCTAATAACAATCGTATCAGTATACGAATAAATGTAGTCATTATAAGTAGTGTTATAAGTATCCGCATTATTATGATGCTGTCCATGTTTAGTAATTTCTAATTTACTTAAGAATAGCGACACCCTAATATGCTTACCATCAAATGGACTAGTTAAAGTTGACATATCCAACTCAACAACGGTATCCTTTGTTAGAGCTTTGGTATAGTAATTCTTAGGTTTGAAACCATCAGAGTAGATAGTAAAACGATAATCAAATTGTGATTGGACTTCGGCTTCCTTTATCAATGAACTTTGTGAATTAGACGAAGAAAGTAGTCTTACATCTTGTCCATTACTAGGAGTGTTTTTTATAAAAGTTTGTGATTCGTTTCCTGTTCTAATAGCATATACACCTTGGGGTAAACCTGCTACATTGAGTGAGACATTTCCGGAGATTACGGTCGAAGATTTATAGTGGACTTTGCCACTAATATCAGAGATTATTATTTCAGAACTATTAGTATTGATGTTTAGAATATCTTCTACTGGATTGGGATAGAGATGAAGACTATTTACTTTCGTTAGCTCTTCTACAGAACTTACTGTCTCGAAGAAAAGTGAATCAGTTAAGTATATCTTCTCTTCACCAGTATTCATATCGTGGACTAATATGCTATCTATTGGTACTTCTTCATTATAATACCTATCCATTGCCACAAACTTAATGGAATGGGACCAGAGGGGTGATGTCATGAGTAGAAATGCGAATATGATAAATAGCTTTTTCATTAGTCTATAAACTCGATTTTGATGTAGGATTTGGCTCTATCAAAGGAACCAAATGAAGTGAAATCGAAATGACCTGGACAATTATAAGAAGTAATTTCTTCTCTACTATAATTATGCTCGAAATCGAATTTATCTAAACTAATTAGGAGAAAAACTCTATTACCATCATTATAATCAATTGAATTAGCAAAAGAAAAACTATAATTCAATTCATCAACATATGATTTAGAATCATCATTCTTAAAATTCCGATAATTATTGTTATAATTCATATTCAAAATTGTTTTATTCATTGTATCTATCAAGAAATCTAATTTATTCGAATGATACTTAGAAGTTCCTTGATTCTCTTCTTTATAAAATAACTCGATTTTATTATTTCTAATTACTATTGAATCCTCATATTCAAAGCTTCTATCTTCAATTTCATTTTTATAAATATAGTTACCTTGTGTGTAATGAGAATATGAAGAGTATTTAACATCAACATCTTTCAAATAAATTTCAAAGCGCATCTTGTTACCAAAAAGAGAAATACTATTGGCAATCATATCCAACTCAACTACAGTATCCTTAGTAAAAGCTTTGGAATAGTAATTCTTAGGTTTGAAACCATCAGAGTAGATAGTAAAACGATAGTCAAATTGTGATTGGATTTCGGCTTCCTTTATCAATGAACTTTGTGAATTAGACGAAGAAATTAGCCGTACACCTTGTCCATTGCTTGGGGTGTTTTTTATAAAAGTTTGTGATTCGTTTCTTGTTCTAATAGCATATACACCTTGGGGTAAACCTGCTACATTGAGTGAGACATTTCCGGAGATTACGGTCGAAGATTTATAGTGGACTTTGCCACTAATATCAGAGATTATTATTTCAGAACTATTAGTATTGATGTTTAGAATATCCTCAACAGGATTGGGAAAGAGATGCAGATGATTGTCTTTTGTTACATCTTCTACAGAACTTACTGTCTCGAAGAAAAGTGAATCAGTTTGGTATAGCTTCTCTTCACCAGTATTCATATCGTGGACTAATATGCTATCTATTGGTACTTCTTCATTATAATACCTATCCATTGCCACAAACTTAATGGAATGGGACCAGAGGGGTGAAACTATGAGTAGAAACGCGAATATGATTAATAGCTTTTTCATTAGTCTATAAACTCGATTTTGATGTAGGAACCATCGTGGATGAACTTAGATGTCTTTTCAATTTCTGTCCTTTCATATCCATAACCTTCAACAGTGGTAAATTCTTTAGTATAACCCGCTCTAGCATCCGAGTCCTTTAAATCTATGATTAGTTGATTATTATTCACAAAAGTGTATTCAATTTCGTTATAGAAATCTATCGAAAAAGATTCATATTTCAATTCCAATCTAGTACTTTGAGAGCCAACAATTGTTTTATAACTATCCAAATGATAAAAATTTGAAATAGTCTTTTCTAAAGTATCAATATTAAACCGTAGTCGATTTATTTTATGTGGGTCTCTCGGAAAATCACCTCCATAACTACCATTAGTCATATTTATTATCCCATCTCTTGCAACTAAAGTATCAGAATAAGTGAATATATATGTAGTAATACCTTCAGAAGAATATTCGGTAATATCTCTCCGTTCAGCATATTTTTTATAAGTACTTTTTATATAAAACTCCACCCTAATATGCTTACCATCAAATGGACTAGTTAAAGTTGACATATCCAACTCAACAACGGTATCCTTTGTTAGAGCTTTGGTATAGTAATTCTTAGGTTTGAAACCATCAGAGTAGATAGTAAAACGATAGTCAAATTGTGATTGGACTTCTGCTTCCTTTACTAGTGAATGTGGTGTACTAGAGGTCGAAATAAGCCGTATATCTTGCCCATTGCTTGGTGTGTTTTTTATAAAAGTTTGTGATTTGTTTCTTGTTCTAATAGCATATACACCTTGGGGTAATCCTGCTACATTGAGTGATACATTTCCTGAGATTACGGTCGAAGATTTATAGTGAACTTTGCCACTAATATCAGAGATTATTATTTCAGAACTATTAGTATTGATGTTTAGAATATCTTCTACTGGATTGGGAAAAAGATGCAGATGATTGTCTTTTGTTACATCTTCTACAGAGCTTACTGTCTCAAAGAAAAGTGAATCAGTTAAATATAGCTTCTCTTCACCAGTATTCATATCGTGGACTAATATGCTATCTATTGGTACTTCTTCATTATAATACCTATCCATTGCAACAAACTTAATGGAATGGGACCAGAGGGGTGATGTCATGAGTAGAAATGCGAATATGATTAATAGCTTTTTCATTAGTCTATAAACTCGATTTTGATGTAGGATTTGGCTCTATCAAAGGAACCAAATTTAATGTATGTAAAATGGCCAGGACAGTTGTTTTGATACATGTATTCACTATCGTAATTAAATGTAAAATCTAAATTATCCAAATATACTTTTATAAAAGTTCTATTATTATCATTGTATGCTTGAGATTTATCAAAAGCAAAGCTCGATTCTAATTCGTCCATAAAAAACGTTGCATTTGTACTTGATCCCATATCACGATAACCTCTACCATAACTGAAATTTGAAACCGATTTATTTAATGTATCGATAACAAATTTTAGATTATATAAGTAATATATACCATCATCAGAATTACCCTTAGCTTTTATCATTTCAATTGAGTTATTTCTTGATATTATAGTATCTTCATAAGCCAATACTTTGTCTTCAATCTTTACTTCATCTTTCTCTTCACCTTGTGAATTATGAGCTCTGTATTTATAGCTTACATTTACATCTTTCAAATAAATTTCAAAGCGCATCTTGTTACCAAAAAGAGAAATACTATTGGCAATCATATCCAACTCAACAACGGTATCCTTTGTTAGAGCTTTGGTATAGTAATTCTTAGGTTTGAACCCTTCTGAATAGATAGTAAAACGATAGTCAAATTGTGATTGGACTTCGGCTTCCTTTACTAGTGAATGTGGTGTACTAGAGGTCGAAATTAGCCTTATATCTTGTCCATTGCTTGGTGTGTTTTTTATTAAAGTTTGTGATTCGTTTTCTGTTCTAATAGCATATACACCTTGGGGTAAACCCGCTACATTGAGTGATACATTTCCTGAGATTACGGTCGAAGATTTATAGTGGACTTTGCCACTAATATCAGAGACTATTATTTCAGAACTATTAGTATTAATGTTTAGAATATCTTCTACTGGATTGGGAAAGAGATGCAGATGATTGTCTTTTGTTACATCTTCTACAGAGCTTACTGTCTCAAAGAAAAGTGAATCAGTTAAATATAGCTTCTCTTCACCAGTATTCATATCGTGGACTAATATGCTATCTATTGGTACTTCTTCATTATAATACCTATCCATTGCCACAAACTTAATGGAATGGGAAAAAAGGGGTGATGTCATGAGTAGAAACGCGAATATGATTAATAGCTTTTTCATTAGTCTATAAACTCGATTTTGATGTAGGAGTTAATTGGGTCATAAGTTTCCATAGACCATGTTTCGTAATGTCCAGGGCAAAATATATTATATGATTCTTCCTTATTATAATAATAGCTGGAGGGTAAATCATCGAAATGAAATAGAAAAACTAACCCATTATCTAGATTGTATTTAGAATTATCTGTTAAATTGAACTGTGATTTGAATGTGTCGTGATGATCTTCATCACCACGTTCATACCATTTATCATGTTGATTTAAATAGAGTAGATTGCTAAAAGTCTGATTCAGAGTATCAATCTCGAAAGTTAAAATTCTTTTATCAAATCTATCACCATAAGTACTTTTTTCATAGTATTTTGTTAGATTTATAATTCCATTTCTTATAACTAAAGTATCAATGAAAGTATCCTTGTAATTAATCACCTCTACTCTACTTATATCATGCCAGTTATGTTGACGATTCAAATAATTAAGCACAAGACCAACTACATTTAGTGTAACTTTGATTCTCGTTCCATCAAAACCGGTTGGTAGTGAAGTCATATCAACTATTATTGTATCTATTTCCATTCGTTTTGAGTAATAATATTTCGGCTTGAACCCCTCACAGTATATTGTAAACCGATAGTCAAATTGTGATTGGGTACTATTCTCCTTTATAAGTGTTGGTAGATATGTTTGTGTAAGTGATATCTCACTACCATTCCCTCCACCAATTTTTGAGAATTTATGAGTAGATGAGCCAATCGATATGAAGTATAGTCCTTGGTTAAGGCCAGCTATATTAAGGTTGAAATTATGTTTTCCAATTCCGAATTGCTCACTCTGAGAATAGAGCTTTCTGCCTTCCAAATCGACTATTGTAATTGTAGTGCTTGATAGATTATTAGATACAAACTCAATATTCAGAATATCATTTGTGGGGTTGGGGTATAGACGAACGTCACTATAATCATTATTCAATTCAACTGTAGTTACAGTTTCCAGATGGACAGAACTCGAAACAACAGTCGTATCTTTACCAGTGTTCATATAGTAAACATTAATGCTGTCAATTTTTACAGGAACTTTGTAATATGGGTCATTCGCTACAAAGTGATACGATTCGGAGTGCAGTGAACTTCCAAATATTAATACTAAAGCTATTATTATGAATAAGTTTTTCATATTGTGTCTCCTTTATAATTATAAAGACACATGAATACGAAAAACGTCTCAAGAATGACAAAGTTTTTTTTACAATATGAAAATCAACTAGTCTCTTGGTATATTTTTATCGTCAACTTTTGTTGAGGTTTTTAGCTCATGGTTGAAACGAAGATCGTAGTAATAGTCAGCCTTAGGAAGCGGTATTACCATAGCGCCTGTCTTGTCTATGAACCCAACTTGTTCTCCATCTACTGCCCAAGCTAATCCATTTTCTCCAAAGCTTTCAGCATAATCAAAATTCTTACTGAAAAGGAATTGCCCTGTCGAATCTATATACCCCCAACGACTATCAAACATTACTACTGCAGCTCCATTTTTGAAACTTTTTGCATGGTCAAATCTAAAGTCTGTGAGTTTTAATCCATTTTGGTTTATCATTGCCCATTTCATAACATAGTTACCATCATAGTAACCTGCCATAGTGCGGTTTTCATTCATATTATAAGCTTCATCAAATATTTTCTGTACTGCTATAACACCATATTTATTGATAAATCCTATCTTACCTGTTGCAGTATCAGCGACTCTAGCTAATCCATTGCTGAAGTTAGAAGGTATATCAAGTATAAAGTCTATCTTTTGATTGCCTTGCTTATCTATAAACCCTACTTTGAATCTATCATTAGAAACAGCTGCCAATCCTTCACTAAAGGCATAGCCGACTATATTCTCATCCAACTTTATAACCATCTTACCAGAGTGATCGATATAACCTCTTTCTCCATCTTTCATTACATAAGCCAATCCTTCGCTAAAACTAAGAGCATCCCTATATTCTATATTTTTTACAATTTTCCCTGTCGAATCTATGATACCAAAATCATACATCTCTTCTTTCGGATTAACAGGGTTGAATATAACGGCTTTGCCTTCGTTAAATGGAACTCCTTGTTCAGCACTAGTCTTTATTTTAATTTTGCCCGTTTTATCAAAATAGACCCAGGTTAGCTTTCTATCTAATACAACTTGAGCACCTATCAAACCTTCCGAATAGCCGCCAACATCAGTTATACCACCGGCTCTGAATAGTTGCTTACCATCAGTATCAATGAATGTCCATTCTTCACCTTGCTTATATGCAACAAGAGGAGTTTGGGTAAAAGTATCGTATGTGAATAGAATTGTTAGTGCAATTAATAGAGTAAATTTCATTTTCATATTATACATATAGTGTGTTTTTAGATTGCTTAATAATACGGAAAAACAATGAATTAGTTAAGTATTATGCCATTTACGAATATAAGACTTCTAAATTGATTAAATTTTGCGTATTTTTGCAACTTACGTACATTTAATTAAATCAGAAAGTTATGGCAAAAGAATTAAGCGTTTTGTTTGTTACCCCAGAAGTTTTCCCTTTTTCAAACGAAACTACTATTGCAGATTTTTCTTATTCATTCACCTTAGCTCTTCGTGAGTTAGGCCATGATGCAAGAATTATGATGCCCAAATTTGGGAACGTCTCGGAAAGAAGAAATAGAATACACGATATAAACAGGTTAAAAGAACTTACATTCGATATGGGCGGCGAACAGATAGTTGGCTCTATCAAATCTTCTTCTATAAGCAACTCACGTAACAAAGTTCAGGCCTATATAACAACGAACCAAAACTATTTTGATTCGTTCAAAGGTGCTTATCACGATCAAAAGACTTGGGAAGAACACCCAGATAGTTTAGAAAGATTTATATTTTTTAGTAAAACAGTTATAGATACTTGTGTTTTACTTAATTGGTTCCCACAAGTTATACACTGTCTTGGCTGGCAAACGGCGTTAATTCCCGCTTATGCTAAAACACTATATCCAAAAGAATTCAAAAAAACTAAATTCGTTTTTACTTCTAATGATTTCGCAGATCAAGGAGTAGATAAGATAACAAAATACAAGCTATTAGGATTGCCTGATAGTATGAAAGACGACTTTACTTTTAATAAAGAATTGAATCTAATTAAAGGTGGTCTTATCCATGCTGATAGAGTTACTACTATTAGTACTTGCTATGGTGAAGACGTACTGAAAGACGACACTTTATCAAAAGGATTATTCAAAAAGTTAAAAGACATTAAGAAAAAGTTTATCGCTATAGACAGTAAAGTAGATACTTGGACGTGGAACCCTTCACAAGATGACACTTTAGTAGCTAAATACGACGAAGAGTTTGAAGATTTCAAATATCATAATAAAGTTGATTTGGTCAATAAATTTGGATTAGAATTTCATCCAAAAACTCCTTTGATAGCAATCAATGTAAAAATAGATAATAAACAAGATTTGAAACTTTTTATAGATTCAGCCGATACTCTGTTTAAAGAAAACCTACAAGTTGTACTTTTAGGTCCTGGTGATAAAGAATTGAAGAAAGTATTAGACGGGATTGAGAAAAAACACCCTTCTAAATTCAAATTCAAACTAGGTTTCTCTGAAGCATTGAACTCTGAAGTAGAAGCAGGTAGCGATATGTATCTTATTACAGCTGAAAAGCCATCTACTGCTGCTAAATTTATGCAAGCTTGTTTGTATGGTTCAGTACCAATAGTACATAATGCAGGAATTATAAAAGAAATAGCAGAACCATTCAATGATGAAGAGTTCGAAGGCAATTCGATATTATTCGATGAATATACGACTGAGTCTATGATGGTTGCTGTTCGTAAAGCCCTAGAGTTATTTAGCGATAAAGACGATTGGATTACTCTAGCTAGAAATAGTATGTTAGAAGACTTTAGCTGGAAAGAAAATGCTAAAGAATATGATAGTTTATACAAAAAGCTTTTTAAAGATTAAGAATGACAAAAACATTATTTAAAGTACTCTTTGTAGTGCTTTCATTATACTTTATAGGTTGTAATGAGCAGCCGACCGAATTAGGTTACAAAATAGACAGTGTTACATTCACTGCTATATCTAACCACGAGAATAATCTTATAACTGATGGTGCTTCCCAAAAATACTATCTAACACCATTCAACCAAGGTATATTCCATGTAGGGACAGTGGGAGAGTATTCTTCTTACCCAATTATCCGATACGGTGAATTGCTTAATTTGGCTGATGCCGAGATTATCTCAGCTACATTACATTTGCTGAATAGCGATTATGCTTTCGGAGACACGAATGAATTACAATCATTTGAAATTTATGAAGTTCAACAACCTATATTACCTTCTTCGACTTACGAAACCGTATTCAAAGCTAACGGTATAGAAGCGGTTTACAAAAACGAAATAATGGGCTCGTTTGAGATGCCTTTCAAAGATATAGAAGATACTACAAGAATTGACCTGAATGTTCAGTTAATTAAAAATTGGATAGCATTCTCAATTCTAGATACTACAGGTACTCTGGATACTAATGATATTCGAAGACAATATAGCTACTCAATAGGCCTAAGACCTACTGCTAATTCGAAAGTAATTAATGGTTTCTTATCAGATAGAATAGGGAACAGTGGAGATGATTCACCAAACCCATTTATTCAGATTGTTTATAAGATGAAGGACAGTCTTAGTAATGATACTATGAACCTTCGTTCGAATATAGCTGCATACTACGCTGATGGCCCTTCTCCAGACACTAAGTCTCTTACTGTTCAGTCAGGGATGAGTGTACGTTCTATGCTCAATTTCGATATTTCTGCCTTACCTCAATATGCTTCAGTAGTAAAAGCTGTATTAAAAGTATATGTAGATGATAGTCGCTCTGTGGTTGGCTCATTTGGTAGAGATAGTTTTCTATTAGCACAGAAAGATTTAGACTTTGATTCTGGGTTCTTCCTCGACAATAAGAATATATATTTAGGATTAAGAACTGCAGGCACTAATTATTATAGATTCTCAAGTGTAACTTCAGCAGTCGAAGATTGGGTAAAAACCGGAGAACCTGGTTCTCTATTACTCAATTATTCACCTGATGGTAGTCCTAACGATAGTTACAAGCGATTGGACAAATACTATTTATATGGTGTAGAAGCCGATAGTGCATTACGTCCAGAATTAACAATATTTTACGCTAAAAGACCAGATTTTAGATGAAAAAAATAATCATATTTATAGTTATATTACTCATTAACTCACCATTGTTTTCGCAAGGTGGTTCTAACTACTCTATATTTGGTGTAGGTGAATTAAACCACATCAATGGTGCTAAATACGATGCATTAGGTGGTACATCTGTTGCATTTCCACACGCTACAGGTATTAACTTATCAAACCCTGCTATGTGGTCTGAAAATACAGATACACGTATTCAGCTTGGATATAAATTCAACCAAAGTTTAGTTTCTAATGAAACTCAAAATCTGTATCAGAACAATGGGGGACTAGATGGACTACTTACATTGTTCAATTTGGATACTGCTATGGGTGCTTCTGTTTCTATGGGATTTTATAGTTATACTAATGTAAACAGTTTGATTTCTACGCCAGTAACCGTTACAGCAAATGGTGAGACCCTCTCGGGTGTAACTACTTACGAAGCGACTGGTGGTATTACTAGAGTATATTTTGGTTTCTCAATAAAGCCAATAGATATGCTTGCAATAGGAGCACAAGTATTTGGAAATACTGGCCTAATAAAAAACAGTACTCAATCAGTATTTTATGAAGATAATGCATTCACTACGTACACAGAAGCTAACGATGGACTAGGTGGAACAGGCCTTAGATTTGGTCTAATGTTAGAGCCAATCAATAATCTTCGATTAGGTGCTTTTTATGAACCGAGCACAACTCTTTCGGTTGAAAATGATCTAACATTTGGATCAAGTTTGGTAGATGATACTACTTTTAGTTCGTCAGCAGAATACGATTTACCAAGTACTTTAGGACTTGGTGTATCTTACTTAACTGGCAAATTTATTTTTGGACTTGATTTCCAGACATCTGACTATAGTACTTTTACTTATAATACATTTGATAATATTCAGTATTCAACTTACAACTCTTATTCACTAGGAATACAAAGAATAGGTAACAATAGCCCTAGCGCTAAAGGATTTGACACTTGGGGTTATAGCTTAGGTGCTAGCTTCAAAAATCATTACTTCCAAGTAAATGGATTAGCAATAGATGAATTTTCTGGTTCATTTGGGTTTACTATACCGATCAGAGGAACAGCAGAGCTTGATGCTGCCTTTACTATTGGACAAAGAGGAACGACTGATAGTGGATTGATAAAAGAGAGCTTCGGTAAATTATCTTTGAATATAAGTATTGGTGACACTTGGTTCCAGCCGTTCAACAGAAGCTACGAATAATAGCTAATATAAAAAGAAATTTTGAAGATAAAGGATCTGAGAAATCAGTTCCTTTTTTTGTGTTGTTAATACACTCAGTAGCTAAAGATGGGAAGAACGATTATGGAAACTAACTTAATAATTACACTTTTCATTCCTTAATAGCTCTTGTAATCTTTTCAGGATTCTGCCTTGTGTCAAATAAGTCAACAATTCTTATTTCATTAGTTTGATTATTTATATAATAGATTATCTTGATATGTTTATTAATTATATACTTATACTTTTTACTTTCATCTAAAAGTTGGGGCTCTAATTTTCCAGAGTTGGGAAATTCTGAAAGGTTTTGAGTGGTTTTAAGTAAATCAAGGACATATGAGTTTGCAACCTTTCTACTAGATTCTATTACAAGATACTGAAAAATTATGTCTAATTGATTTGCAGCATGATTAGACCAAATTACTTCTAATTTAGCCATTGTATTTACTTATTAGATCCGTATTACTAACAGTATTTCCGTTCTCATAATCTTTCTCTGATTCTAATACTCTCTTCTTCAAATCAAATTGTAATAAATTAACTTCGTCTTTCAACTGATTTTCTAATCGTATTACTGCATTCTCATCAGTAAGATTTAAGAATTTTTGTATAAATTCAATTTTTCTTGTTTGTAAATCCATAATAACTGGTCACTGAATGATAAAATTGTCTATTTATTGTTAAACACGAATTATAAAATAGCATATTTTGAGAATTGAGTCCAAGTAAATTCAATATCAAATGCAAGTTAATTAATATTGAGGATACAAGCCAAACTTTTTCCTCATAACTTTTAAAATATCAGCCTTTATAAACTAATTTAGTTAACTAATTATATTACCATCTTCCATCACTATTATTCTGTCGGTCTTGTCTGCAAAGTCTTGATCATGAGTTACGATAAGAAGTGAAAGGTTCTGCTTTGTACTAAGGTCTTTGAATATATTAAACACATTCTCGGAGTTTTTCGTATCTAAGTTTCCGGTAGGTTCATCGCCCATTATTATAGCAGGGTCGTTTATCAGGGCGCGTGCTATAGATACTCTCTGTTTTTGACCACCAGACAGCATCGATGCTTTTTTATCGGCTTGTTCTTGTATCCCTAATAGTTCTAATTTGTCGTAGGCATCTTGTCTTATTTCTTTGTAACTTTTCTTTCCTAGTTTACGAGCTGGAAGCATCACGTTATCAAGCACTGTAAATTCAGGCAATAAGTAGTGAAATTGGAAAACGAAACCAATGTGCTCATTCCGAATCACTGCTAGTTCTTGTTGGGGTTTTCCTGATACCAATTCACCAGCTAAGTGAAGTTCACCAGTATAGTCTGTATCCATTGTAGATAGTATATAAAGCAAAGTTGATTTACCACAACCAGATTTACCCATTATTGACACGAACTCCCCTTGATCAATAGATAGTGTGATATCCTTTAGCACATGGAAATCAACCGGATTGTGGAAGTGTTTGTTTATTTTTTTAGTTTCTAATACTTTCATACTATTGCCCCCTAATTATTTCTACTGGGTCTATATTTTCTGCTTTTCTTGCTGGTAAATACCCCGCTAAGAATGTAGAAATCATTGCAAAAGTAATCCCAACAATATAAAACATAGGATTGTAGCTAATAGGATACGTTTTGATGGTTGGTAGTGCTTCTGTTTCGAAAGGTGCACTATCTATTAATAAGGACCCACCTAGACCTAATATAAGCCCTAGCAATCCACCTATAAAACCAATTATAACCGCTTGACTTATGAATATTTTCTTCACATCAGCACCTGAGAAACCAGTCGCTTTTAAGATAGCTATATCATTCATCTTTTCGTATATCAGCATGTTCAATATATTATATATACCGAACCCAGCTACTATCAAAAGTGTTATCGAAACAGCATAAGTTATCAGATTTCTAATAGAAGTACCTGTTTCGAATTGTGCGTTTGCTGTTTGTATATCTGTAGCACTCAAATCAAAACTCTTAGTCAGCTCTTTTGCCATTTCAGGTGCTAATTCCATATTGTGTAGTTTCACATTTATATCGGAGATATAGTTGTTTCCCTCACCTAATAATTGTTGTGCTGTTTTCAGATTTACGAAACTTTGTATATTATCTACCTCCGCTAATCCACTTTGGTATATACCTACTATCTTAAGTGGAAAGACACCTCCATTAGCAGTCGAAACGTTGAGTTTATCCCCAACGTCAAGTGACATCTTTTTAGCTGCTCCAGCACCCAACAATATACCGTTATTTCTTTTTAGAAGGCTCTCACCCGAACCTTTAACTATGTAATCTCCAAAGTTAAATAGCTTAACTTCTTCCATAATATCAATGCCATTTACTACACCATTTAACTGTATAGACCCAGCCACATAGAAGACTCGAGCAATTGCTTGAGCTGTTACCCCTTTTACTCGTTTATCTTTTTCTAATTCTGAAATGAGCGGCAATGCATTGTGAACTCTTACTAAACTTTCTTTGGGTTTAACATTATGAATAACATTCATATCTCCAGCAAAAGCATCATCTAGCTCTATTGGCTGTACTTCCGTTGGCTTTATCTCATTGTATATATGAATATGGGGCGTACGGTTAAGCACTAACCCATCTAATAATCCATTGAGACCAGTCATAAACCCCATCATAATAATGAAGGTACCTATACCAAAAGTCACGCCTAAGGCAGCAACGCTTGTTTGTTTCAAACGTGATTGAAGGTGTGTTCTGGTAATGTCAAATATTACTCTGTAATTAGTCATCTTATGGTTTTATTATCTTAGTATTTGAGTCAATTCTTGGGGATTCTATTTCTACTCTTTCTATATTTCTCATCCCAGTTTTGACCTCTATCTCACCATCTTCTGTGACGACTTTGCTCCCTTCCAATAGATATTCCAATGGAATAGTCATAACGTTCTCTTTCTGAGATATGACTATGTTTGCTTCACCCGAAAGACCTGCATACAAAGATTCAGGAGGGTTTATAAATCTTGCTTCCACTTTGAATGTCTGAGTTCTATCATCTTTCACAGGATAAATTTTAGTGATTTTTGCTTCGAATGTTTTTCCTTTATAAGCGTCAAGAGTTATTATTACTTTTTGATCTATTAAAATAGAAGCTATATCAACCTCATCTATCCTCATTTCAATAATAAATGAATTTCTGAGTCCAATGCTTGCTATAGGAGTCTGTTGTGTTATAAGTTCTCCTTCTTCTTTCAAAAGTGAAAAAATCTTACCATCTAACTTCGAACGAATTGAAAAATCACTTAGGTTAGTCATTGCTTTTTCGACCGCGTTCGCAGATTGTTTATAGTTGTTTCGTAATTCTATTTCCGTTTGTTCATATTGCTTTTGTAGAATAGATCTTTGTTTTTTACTGAGGTCATATTTCAATTTTTTTGCTTCTAACTCTGCTGATGCGCCTACACCTTTCTCCATTAATCTTTTCTGACGTGCATAATTAATAGAATCTTGAGTTAGCTGATCCTGATTAGCTTCCAACTCATCTTTTAATCTATCTAATATATTCGCATCGCCTTTGTATTTCTTTCGAGCTAATTCCAAATTGAGTTGAGCATTTTCTTTGTTGAGTTTAGACAAATCAGAAGAAACTTCAGCAAGTAGCTGGTCTTTGGCTATTGTATCTCCTTCGCTCAGATATATCTTACTTATTATACCTGAAGCAGAAGCATACACATCGTAAAGCTCTTCTGGTTGAACTGTTACTGAGGCATAAACTGACTCAGTTAGATTTTGAACTACTGGCTTTACAGATTCTTCTTCTTTCCCACAAGAAATCAACGTAATCAGCATTATTGTAAAGATTATTTTTTTTATCATTATGTCCACTTGTAAACTGTTATATAGTTATTGACGATTTAGATAACAATAATTTAGTAAAATAAGAGAAAAATGTATTTATTATTTCATTTATTTAAAAAACAAAAGTCGATAAAAAAAAAGCAGAATACCATTGCGGGACTCTGCTTTATTTATATTCATTCTAAGTTTTTAGTTTTACTTAACTAACCCAAATTCTTTTCCGACTTCACCGAACACTTCTAGGATTTTATCTAAGTGTTGTTTTTCGTGAGTTGCCATATAGCTAGTACGCATCATACTCATAGTAGGAGGTACTCCAGGAGGTATAAACGCATTAACGAATACACCTGCGTCATATAGTCTTCTCCACATCATCAATGCTTTTTCGACGTCGCCTACGATAACAGGGACAATAGCAGTTAAACTATCTATTACTTCGAAACCAAGTTCATGGAATCCAGCACGCATATAGTCTGCATTTTCTTTTAGTTTAGTTACTCTCTCTGGCTCTCTTTCCAATACATCAAGCGCAGCTAATGTAGCAGCACAAGACGAAGGAGTGGGACTAGCACTAAATATAAGTGCAGGAGAAGTATGTTTGACAAAATCTATTACCTTACTCGGTCCAGCTACGAATCCACCTAGTGAAGCAAATGTCTTAGAGAAAGTTCCCATTATCATATCAGTCTCTTCTACTAATCCGTAGTGACTAGCAGTACCACGACCACCATCACCAACTACACCAGTAGCGTGAGCATCATCAACTAATACTCTAGCATTATATTTCTTAGCTAATTCCAATAATTCAGGCAACTTTACTAGCTCACCAGTAACAGAGAAAACTCCATCTGTAACCAATAATTTACCAGCATCTAGCGGCAAATTGCTTAATACTCTTTCTAGGTCATTCATGTCATTGTGCTTGTAACGCACTAAATCAACGAAAGCACCTTTTGCCATCATAGCACCATTAATAAGACAAGCATGATTTTCCTTGTCCATTATGATATATTCGCCTTTAGTAGGTAGGGCAGAGATAGTACCAATACCTGTTTGGTAACCAGTACTAAATAGTAATACTTCTTCAAAACCTAAGTATTTCGCTAATCTATGTTCTAACTCAATATGTAAATCAAGAGTACCTGTCAAGTATCTAGAACCCGAACAACCAGTACCATACTTTTCTATTGCTTTTATAGCTGCTTCCCTAACTTCAGGGTGCGCAGTTAGTCCGAGGTAATTGTTGGAACCTGCCATAATAACTTTACGACCTTCCATACTAACAACTGGACCTTCATTCTCTTCTACAGCTCTAAAGTAAGGATAAATACCCTTTTCTTTTGCTTCATCCGCCACATGAAAATGATATGCTTTTTCGAATAAATCCACTTTTACCTCTTTTCCTAATCTTCTGTTTCAATTTTAAAAAACAAATATAATCAAATAATAGTTCACAGAAAAAACATAAGATATTCACACCTAATTAATTAATGGTGGAATCCATAAATGCTTTTTCATATTTACATTATCATTTATAAACTCTATCCCTTCCGATTCTAGTAACTCTCGCATATAGGTGGGAGTTGGGAAGTGCATTTTTCCTGTCAGCTCACCCAACCTATTTACAACTCTATGTGCAGGTATTTCACCTGACAATTTGGTACTATTGAGTGCCCATCCTACATATCTTGCAGATGATTGCAATCCAATCGCTTTGGCAATTGCACCATAAGTTGTTACTTTGCCAATTGGTATTTGCTTCACTAATTCAAATATATTTTCGTTTACAGACATAATTATGATAACTGAACCAATAAAATTTTTCGATTTCTTGAATAACCGACTCAAAGCTGATTTGCCGGGAGCGAAGGCTCATATCAAAATGGCACCATTCGGAGATTTGGAGCGATTAAATAATAATATACCAAGAACTGACGCAAAAAAAAGCGCAGTTCTCCTACTCATAAACGAACAAATGGAACTTTTGTTCACACTAAGAAGTAGCAAGTTACGCAAACATAGCGGACAAATCTCTTTCCCCGGCGGTAGAGCAGACGAAGGCGAGACCTATGAGCAAACGGCTCTTCGCGAAACTGAAGAAGAAGTAGGCATAAGCAGTAGTAAAATCCAGCTCATGGGGCGAATGTCCGGACTATATGTACCCCCTTCTAATAATATAATCCAACCCATAATTGGCAAAATACCTAGTAATATAGATTTGCTACTAAACCCCGACGAAGTGGAAGAAGCGTTCTATGTACCCTTGGAGAGCTTCTTAAGTGATAAAAAATTGAAAACTAAGAACACTGTTTATAATGGTAAACCATTCGCATATCCATATTGGGATGTGCACCACAGCGTACCACTATGGGGAGCCACAGCAATAGTTATGAGCGAATTTATTTATTTAGTTAATGAGTTTAGGGAGAAGGAAGGTTGAAGAATATTGATAATGAGAAAAGACCAGATTTAAAGTTTGTAATAACCGAACTAATAAGCTCAAAAAAAGAAGGAGTTTATTGGGATTTCAAAGGTAGTTATTCAAACAAGAATGACGATTTAATCCATGATATAATCTGCCTTTCTAATTCTTTACATGATGGTGATAAATTCTTAATATTCGGAGTAACTGATGAACCTGAGTGTGAAATAATAGGAGTTGATTCTGACGCTAAACGAAAAAATCTAGCAGACATTACAGATACTTTAACTAAAAGTTCTTTTGTTGACAATCAAATACCTGAGATAAGCTTAGAAAAGTTGATAATAGAAGAAAAAACAGTTGATGTACTTGTAATAAAAGATAATCCTAAACATAAACCATACTATTTAACTAGAAAATCTGGGAGCGTTAAGCCTTTTAATATTTACTCAAGAATAAATAATATAAATATCGCAAAAGATAACTCCTTGCCTACAAATGATCTTGAAATTTTATGGAAGAATAGATTTGGACTTTTAAAAGAACCCTATGCTAGATTTCTAGATCTTTTGAAGAAACCATTTAGCTGGAATAATGAGATTACAATTGATTTATTTCATGAAGGTTTTTGTTTTAATTTAAATGAACCCGAATATAGAATAAAAACTCACAACCATGAGACTGACAATTTAATGTTTGGAGCATATTTTCTTAGCCCTTTTCATTCATTAGTAAATGCTGAACTTGTTTTCAAAGGAAATCCAATTAAGAAATTTCAATATTATATTGTTGATGATTACAGCTCAATTATCGGTAAACCTAGAATTGAATGGATAGATAGAGTTGACAAAAACGATAAGTATTATTACTATTATTACTGCCTAGATGAATTTGATGGGATATTTCATTACTTTGTTTCGAAAGGTGATTTAGAAAGGAAAATGGATAGAAATGAAAATTACTTTCTTTACTTCAATAATGAATTAGAAAGGAAAGAATTTGATGACGAACTGAGAATAAATTTCAGTAAATTTTATAACGAAAATATAGAAGGATACATCACTCTTCTGAAGCTGGAAGAAAATGATTTCTTCCCTAAACATAGCCTTGAAACAATTTCAAAATACACATCTTTATTAAAGGAATTTTTCGATGACTGGAGACTTAATAATCCACTTTATTTAGATTTTTGATTCATTTTAGATGAAAAATCTGTTATAAAAAAGCAAAAGACGCTGCACATCTAGGTGAGCGTCTCTCGATTTCCTTTCTCCGAACGGAAGAATGAACTCATCACTAAATATTAATAAATAACCAACTTACAAAGTAATTCTTTTTATTTCAATACATTTGCTAGTATATCGCTTAATATCTAAACGAAACGAACACAAAATAGTTTTACTTTAGTACTCACTACCACCCACCAAATTTATTTATTTAGTTAATGAGTTTAGGGAAAATAATTCGTAATTTGTGCGACTATGAATGACTTAAATAATAAAACAATTGATTGGTCTGTACCGCCTGCTAGTACTGACATTCCTGCTTTTTTAGCTCCTGATACGAAGAGAATTAATATAAACAATGACTCACAGTTATTGCATTTTTATAGCAATAATCATCCTTTAGTCTCTTTCAAGATTATATTTCACAAAGGAACCTCTGAAGAAGAATACTCTGGAATCTCTAAAATTATGTTCGAGTTACTTTCTGCAGGTACTGAAAGCAAAACTGCACTCGATTTCGCAACAGAACTAGATTATCTAGGAGCATCGCTTAACTTTACTGAAAGCAAAGATTATGCTGTCTGTAGATTAGATTGCTTAAAAGAAGTGTTCGACACAGCTTTTGAATTGCTTAAAGATGCTTTATTCAATCCAAAGTTTGATGAACTGGAAATTGATAAAACAATCAGAAAATTCAAATCTGCAAAAGAACAGGAAGAAGCTGACTCCAACTACCTAAGCACTACTGCTATGATGGCGTCGCTTTTCCGCGAGCACCCCTATGGTAATCCCGAATACGGATATAGTGATGAAATAGAAGAATTCACACGTAGAAATATAAAAAACTGTTGGGAATCGTATATTTATGGTTCTAAAATCTCGATAGTTGCAACTGGCAATATGCGAGAAGAAACAGCACTTAAGTATGCTAATCAGTTAGTCAATCAAATGGCAGATGATATAGACAATGAAGAAGTTGACAATATACTCGTACGTGAACAAAACAAACTGGTTATAGTAAACTTCAACTCAAGTTCGCAATCCGTTATTAGCGTAGGTAAACCCACTATAAATATCAAACACGAGAACTATGCTGGGCTCAGCTTAATCAATGTTATATTTGGTGGCTATTTCCTTTCTAGATTGAATCACTTAATCCGTGAACAAAAGGGATTGACTTATGGAGTACATTCCTCTATTAGTTCGGCTGTTCATACGGGTCTATTGGGAGTTTCGACTTCCGTTAATCTAGATAAAACTAGAGAAGTAGTTAGCGATATATTAGAAGAGATGTCAAAAATATCGAATGAGATGCTAGAAGACGATGAGCTTCAAAGAGCAAAGAATTATTACTTAGGCAGTTTTCTTCGTAGTGCAGAGAGCCACAAGCAAATCTCAAAAATGCTGACTACGATAGCTCTCAATGATTTGGATGATGACTATTACAATCAATTTTATAGAAAAATAAAAAATATAAGAAGCGACGAATTATTCAGCACTCAGATAGACCTATTCAAACCCGAAGGGCTATCTATAGCAATAGCTGGGAACGAGAAAAAGCTAGTCGATCAATTCGATGGATACTTTGATAGATACGATATATTGGACAAAGAAGGTAAGATTTTAGGACGTTACGAAAACAATAACTAATACCATTCGTAATATGTATTTTAATATGATAATCAGATAAAGAATATGGCAAATGATATCGAGCTTCTAAAAGAGCTTTCAGAATCGATAAATAAAGTAAAAAGTGAAGTTGCGAAAGTAATTATTGGTCAAGATAAAGTAGTCGAAGAGCTACTAATATCACTATTTGCTAAAGGTAATTGTCTTTTGGTAGGCGTACCGGGATTAGCGAAAACATTGCTTATCCGTACACTAGCCGAATCATTACACTTAGATTTCTCACGTATCCAATTTACTCCAGACTTGATGCCTGGTGATATTACTGGTACCGAGGTGATAGAAGATGATTTGTCAACTGGAAAGAAAACTTTCAGATTCGTAAAAGGGCCTATATTCTCGAATATCGTATTAGCCGATGAGATAAACAGAACTCCTCCTAAAACTCAGGCCGCTCTGCTAGAAGCCATGCAAGAGCATGAGGTAACGGCAGCAGGGAAAACTCTGAGCTTGCAAGAGCCATTTTTCGTATTAGCTACTCAAAACCCGATAGAACAAGAGGGTACTTACCCGCTACCGGAAGCACAATTAGACAGATTTATGTTTAACATAAAGCTTGATTACCCTTCTCTAAAAGAAGAAGTAGAGATCGTAAAATCTACTACTATTGAGACTAAAGCTGTTATCAATCAGGTGATAGGCGCAGACAAGATTATCGAATTTCAAAACCTAATACGTCGTATTCCTGTCGCGGACAATGTAGTAGAGTATGCTGTAAATCTAGTGCGAAGTACTCGCCCAGATTATACCGATTCCGAATTAGTTAAGAAATACATTAGTTATGGTGCTGGACCGCGTGCTAGTCAATACTTAGTACTTGGTGCCAAATCAAGAGCTGGTATAAAAGGTAACTCTTCCCCAGAAATAGCTGACGTAAAAGAAGTAGCTGTATCTGTACTTCAACACAGAATAGTAACAAACTTCAACGCTGAAGCTGAAGGTATAGATTCAGTAAAAATAATAAACGAATTGATAAAGTAATCTAGAAATAGCATTTGAACTAAATTTCAAAATTTATTAGATTGCAACAATTACTCTGTTAGTACGGCTTAGTAGGCAATGAAAGAGAAACACTTCATATCAAATAAGAACGAATCGGTACGAATGTTCAAATGGGACATAATCGAAGCATTGTCTAAAACGCACTGGACATTGCCAATTTTTGTTTACGTACCTATTATCTCATACTTTCTGTACTTAGGGTTTAGCAATGATTTGAGCTTAGGTTCATCTGTACTTATGTTTCTGCTCGGTTTATTTGTTTGGACATTTGCAGAGTATTTTATGCATAGATTTGTCTTCCACTATGAACCGAAGACCGATTGGGGGAAACGTTTCCATTGGCTGATGCACGGAGTACACCACGATTATCCTCAGGACGCTAAAAGACTAGTATTACCACCGGGTCTGAGCTTAATATTTGCTAGTGCATTTTTCCTTTTCTTTTATTTATTGATACCTGTACCGAGCTTATACCCTTATTTCGCAGGTTTCTTGCTAGGTTATTTGGTCTATGATATTGGGCATTATGCTATGCACCATTTCTCTTTCAAAAGTAGTATTTTCAAGAAGATAAAACTACACCACATGAAGCACCACTACGTAGAGCCGCACGAGGGTTACGGAGTTAGCTCACCACTCTGGGATATTATATTCCGAACTAGAGGGAAGTGAGACTTTCTTACTCGGTCATAATTCGATCATAAATGAAGACAGTATCAGACACAAATGTGTAGTTTGATGGAATCTTATCAATTACAATAGCATCGCCATATACTATATATTCAAAAGTTCCTGATGTTGGTTCTACACTGAGGTAATAATAGATTACTTTGTATTTATCGTTTCTAAATATTCTGCGAATAGTGATAGGCTGACCTCCTCCAATACCACAATTGAAAAGAATAACATCGCTTTTATTATAGTCAATGTTATACAAGTCTATATTTTTCTCACATAAATCATTCTTGTAGAAAACACTGGTAGTGTCATATAAAAGTATCAGCTTCTCTATACTTTCTTTGTCTTTAAACACTTTACCCATTTCATAAAGTTCCCAATCAATGCAAGGAGATTTTATGGTATCAATATCGGTTATCTCGACCCAATTTGGGTCACTTTCGAGCTCTTCTATTGTGTATTCTTTATCAATATATTCTTGATTTATATTAACTGTAGATGCGTTCTCATCGCACCCAACGAAGGCTAGAAGTACAAAAATTAGTAGTATTTTTTTCATTGTTTTTTCTGTGTTACTCTTTGACAAATCGCTTATAAACTTTATCATTTATCCTGATAAAGTAAGTGCCCGATTGTAAATAATCGATGTTTAAACTCTGTTCCATCTGTGGTGCAAGATACTGATTTGATAATATTTCCTTTCCATTTAGGTCTAGTATCTCAATAGAATTTATCAGCTTGTCGAAGCCGATATTAATCTCTTCTTTTGCAGGATTAGGGTAGATGTTAAGGTTTGAGATTATTGATTCAACAGATGATTCTATATCAAGCTTATATCTAAACATTTTCTTTACATTCCAAATATTGCCTTCTTGGTCTTTTATTTTTGTACTAGATTGAGCGTAACCGTAATTATCAATAAATGCAAAACCATCAGAATTTCCATTTTCATAAAACTCATCTTTTTCATCATACAAATCTACCCAAGTATTACCACCATCAAGTGAGTAAATAAAAATCTGCTCCCCATAACCAAACATTATATTTTCATAAATCTGAAAAGATCTAATCCTTTTACCACCACTTATTGTATCTGAAATAAAAACTGGTACCCATTTCTCAAAGTCTGTAGTTCTCATTATTCTTGTATGTCCTTCTTTACCTGCCTTATATCCACTCTCAACGAAAGTATAGGGAGCTTGGTAAATCATATTGTTATATTCTTGATTAACAAATTCTGTTTCTTCAAATAATTCTGATTCGAACTCTTCCCATTTTTCTCCTCCATTCTGAGTTTTAAAAAATCTAATTTTGTTCTGTACTACTGTAACTATTACAATATTATATTCATCTATAGGAACAAAATTTAAAAAAGAAAAACTAGGTGGGAATACATTCTTTGAAATAGGTAAAGGATTCCAAGTCTTGCCACCGTCAGTAGTTTTAGTTAGTATATTATCATATATTAAACCAACAAAACCAACATTTTCATCTACAAATTTTATATGTTGGATTGGGTGATTGTCTTTCTCACCAAAAAAAGTAAAATCCCAAGTCTCACCTCCATCGAATGAGTGATATAATCTACCATTATCGGCAGGTGCAAACAAATTATTATGATGATTTATTAGCTTGTAAAAATTTGTAGTTGCACCAATATTGTCATAAGGTGCATACATGCATGAATCCCAACTCACTCCAAAATCATCAGACTTAATTATAGAATACCTTCCAAATCTATTAATTGAATAGATTGAGTTGTTAAGTACTGTTGTATTGTATAAAACAAACTCACTTGACTTATCGTTTGGAGAAGGAATAGTTGTGTTATTATCTATCAATTCCCATTTCTCAGCTGTGGCTGTACTAGCCAGCAACACGAAAGTTAGTAATATGTAGATTGCTTTTTTCATAGTTTCCTCTGATTGTATATTATGCACTTTTTTATGATATACAATTAACTCTTGAATTGGTTGCAGGGAAATGATATATTTTTTAAAATATCTCCCACCTATTTTCATTGCAATTTAAAAGACATCTAGAACAATAAACACATAAGGATAAAGAAAGTTACACATCTCTTATCAATTATACTAATCTACACCTTGGCTCCTATTTGCGAACTATTGATTAAATTGCTTTTTTGATTCCAACAAGCTAAGATCTACTTATTTGAATATTAAATCATATATAGAAAAACACCCATTTTCGATAGTCATTGTCTTCTTCGTGTTTATATATATTTGGCAGCCATTTTTCGCTGGTATGTATTCAGATGATTGGGTATTTCTGATTAGCTATTTCACTGAAACTCCGAATATATCAGCTCCGTTCTCGCTCGATAGATTGACCCATTTTATGACGGTATATGCTAATAGGCCAATGTCAGGCATTATGTTCTATTTGGTTAACTCTATTTGTGGAAATAATATAGCTCTGGTGCATACATTTATGCTAAGTTGGATACTCACAGCTCTGTACACTTATTACTTATTTGCGTGGGAGTTTTTGGAGTTTCTTTCTATCAAAAAAGCTAGCATTGTAGCTGCAATTACAGCACTTATCTGGCTGGTTTCCCCCTGGACTTTGGGAGTAACGGCATGGTTTTCTAGCTCTATTAATCTTATTTCTTTCATATTCTTTTCGCTATCACTTTACTATCTTTTTCGTGGGCTCCGATTAGGAAAGCATAGCTTTGCGAAGGTGGGGTTATTCTATTTGCTTTCGGTGCTAACTTATGAGAGCTTTTTCTTCCAGTATTTCATATTCATTGCTATAGCTTGGCTATTTATCAAAGAGAAAGGGATTGACAAAAAAGTACTCATAAACCATTTCATAATACTCTCAGTTATAGTAGCAATGACAGTCATTTGGAATAGAATAGCACCTTCTATATTCGACGCAGTTATTAACAAAGTTATTAACCCATATTTCTTGCAAACGTTGGTAGTCAACATAGTATCATTCCCTTATGTGCTAATAGCTAGCTTCGGGGTTTTTGAATTATTAGCTTTGGCGGTATTTGTTCCTACTATAATCTATTTTATTATAAAGCTGAAGAGAAACGCTGGTGGATTAAAACCGCTATTCCGCACTAAGAAATTTAAGATATTACTACTATTAGCATCTGGTATTTTCGCCGGTTTTTTCTTGTACTCTGCTGCTGGCTATACTATGTGGGGCATGGGTTCTCGGAGTAGGACTATGTTCGTAGCCTCGTTCTATATACCTCTAATCGTAGTGATAATCGCAGCCAAAATAGCACAGCTTAATAGCATTAGCAGAGCTATGAAAACCAGAATAGCTTATACATTGTTCACTCTTTCTTTTGCTGCATTATTAGTGAATAAATTCGATTGGATAGAAGCTGAGAGAGAACAAAAAGATGTGATAATGAAATTCCCAGCGGAGCAAGTTGCTCACTTAGATACAAATGATATGGTCGTGATAGTAGCACCATTCCGCCATCAGAGGATTTCACAATTCGATGCACCGTGGTCTATCAAAAATCAGATGCGATACGGTAAATCATTCTACGAAGGCGATGAATTAGTAAGAGCTACAGATGCTAAATTTGTAGTGGGAAGGGGTGTAGTACATCCCGTTAGTGGCCAACATTACCAAATATATTGGGACGGTGAGTTTTTATATCAAGGTTACGGATTAGAAGAAGAAGCTAAGAAAATAGACAAGAATTTCTTCTACAATAGAGCGGAGCATTTCACAGCAAAGCGGTTATATATTTGGAATTACTACGACGGTACTCTCGAACAGATAACAGAGCCACAGGTTTTCGAGTATAAGCCGTATTATAATTATGACTATTGGGTGACTTGGGTATATCACAATTGGGTACAATAAAGAGGTAGAAAATGATAGAAGTTAAAAAGCTAAATGAAATCTTCTCACAGATAAAAGAGTATTGGCAACCCCACATAGTTGGCGAGTTGAACGGTCAGCACGTAAAAGCCGCGAAGTTCAAAGGGAAATTCCCTATGCACAAACACAACGACGAAGACGAGATGTTCTTAGTCATCAAAGGTGAGATACAAATAGAATTCCAAGATACCACTAAGACTATTGGTGAGGGTGAATTCATAGTAATACCGAAGGGAATAGATCATAGCCCAATATCCGAAGAAGAAGCTCATGTGTTACTTTTTGAGCCAATAAGCACTCTCAATACTGGCAATACAGAAAACGAATACACTCATAACGATTTGAAGAAGTTGTAGATTATTTTCTCAACTTCAAATTCTGACACTTAGCACTACTTCTTTATCATTGAAGTGGATTTTCTGTGTTCCTATTATTTGATAATCTTCGTGGCCTTTCCCTGCTATTAGTATTATGTCACCCGAATTAGATATTCGAACTGCATCTTTTATAGCTTCAGCTCTATCTTTTATTATCATATAACTTCCGGGTTTAGTAAACCCTTTTTCAATGTCTTCGAATATTTTATCTCTTTCTTCAGTACGAGGGTTGTCGTCTGTTACTATTACTTTATCGGCATATTTCTCTGAAGCGGCAGCCATTAGAGGACGCTTAGTTTTATCTCTATCACCTCCGCAACCGAACACTATTAGTAGCTTAGCATCACCCACTATAAGCTCTTTGCATGCTTTTCCTGCTTTCTCTAATGCATCTGGTGTATGTGCATAATCTATAATTGCTATTGCTCCATTGCCCAATGGTACTCGCTCCATTCTACCTGGAGCAGAAGATATATAAGACAAATCACCAGTCAGTTTATTCATATCTATTTGACACAGTTTAGAAACTGCAACTAATGAAAGTGAGAGGTTAATTATGTTGAATTGCGCTACTAAAGGTGAGTGGATTTTTATTTCGGTTCCACTTTTTTCTATAATAAAATTGCTACCTGTGTGATCAAACTCCTCATTCATTATCTTGTAATCTGAATCTACATCCCATCCTACTTTTGAAACTTTGGCTTGCGTATCATCTATCATTACTTTATATCCAGCATCGTCCACATTTACTATAGCATTAGCAGAGCTTTTCAAATTATCAAAGAGCAACTTCTTAGCCTCTGAATAAGCTTCAAATGTTCGATGATAATCGAGATGATCATGTGTTATATTAGTAAATATTGCCAAATCAAAGTCAATATAATCGGCTCTGTTTTGCTCCAATGCGTGCGAAGAAACTTCCATAACTACATATTCTATACCCTTGTCGGCTACTTCGCGTAGTACTTTGTTCATATTAATTGGATCAGGAGTAGTATGAGTAGCGTCTAATTTTTCATCACCTATATAAATACCTGTGGTGCCTATAATAGCAGACTTATATCCGAGTTTACCAAGAAGTTTACTGATGAGAAATGTTACTGTTGTTTTACCGTTAGTTCCAGTTACTCCAACTATATGTAATTCGTTAGAAGGATTATTGTAGTAGTTTGCACTTATTCTTGCTAATGCTTTTCTAGATTTTTCAACCATAATGAAAGTAACATTATCATATAAAATTTTTGGTTTTTCTTCGCAAATAATCACTTTAGCACCGAAACTAATCGCTGATTCTATGAACTTGTGTCCATCAGATTCTGTTCCATTTATAGCTACATATACATCCCCATCATCTATTCTTCGGCTATCGAATTGGATATTATTTATTGTAATATCAATATTTCCAATTACTTCTATATAATCTAAGTTCTCTATCAATTTAGTAAGCTGCATTGCAAATCCTTTTTTTTTCTAACTTAACAAAATTCTTACAAACTCCCTATTATTAAGCATTGCAGCTCTGTATATCTATATTATTCAATGAGATATATATTTTTAAATTTGCATTATTTGAAAATATAATTTACTTTAGGTGTGCCATTTTCAAAATATCTATTTGAGGTAAGTTATGAAAAAAGTGTTTACACTATTAGCTATTACGCTATTTTCCATTAATGTTTCTTTAGCGGGAGATTTGACCTTCAAATTTGCATTCTTTCCCGATGAATTGCACCATGGAAATCAAGAAGATATAGTAGTTGAATATGAAAATCTGAATACAAATTTCAGCGTTTATCAGATTCAATTTCAGATGACATTGATAAGAACAAGTGACCAACAGGTAATGGACCAAAGGCAGGAAGCTTTAGATTCACTTGAAGCGGGTGAAACAACACAAGTTAATTTTGGCCCGTTAGACTATCTAAATTTGGACCCTAATACTGAGTATGTATTAGCGTTCGATACTCAACAAGAATTCGATGAAAACTTAACTAACAATTATGGTGAACATCAGTTTTTCCTATTACCTCCTTTCGACAGGGACTTTGTAATTGGACAAGTAGATCAGTATTTGACAGAGAACTTTTCTCAAATGGAGCTTCAAAGTACACATGCTTATATGGGAATGGATTTCTATCCAGCTGGATCTGTAATAACAACATTTGATACTGAAGAATTTTCAACTACATTAGAACATGATTCTTGGTTAGTATTACTTGATTGGGATATTGTTTCCAAATACCAGAAGCCAGTAACTTATATGATACTAAGTGAAGGTCAAGATCATATTTTTCACGATGTTAATTGGTATCCTTACGTAGATGATTGGTTATGGGTTCCAGACCCATTTAATCCTGATGGAATTATTTTCGGTGATCCACCACTATTTCTCTCTCAAACTATAGAGATAGATTACGAGGTACCAGTTCCAACCGAGAAAACAGATTCAGTCTGTGCTATAATAGTCACTGGAAAAGATTCTGTATTACAATCTGCATTGGACTACGACAAGAAGAATTTGCTCTGGATACTTCAAAAGAATGGAAACGGGCAAGAACTTTCTGATGATAATGTAAAGTGTCTGAATGGTGGTACAAAAGCTGAGATAAAAGCTGCCATAGAGGAGCTTAAGAAGAACTATAAAAAAATATACTTCTATTACACAGGTCACGGAGCCAAAGATGGGCGAATGTGTACCAATGACTCGTCTAAAAATTGGATGACTTATGATGAACTGTTCAAGGATTTATTTGGAACAGACGCAACAGAAATAGTAGTTGTGGTAGATGCTTGTTATGCTGGTACTGCTCTAAAAGCAGCGGAAGACAATAAGGATAAGAAAGGAAAGAAAGTTGAAGTTTTTACTTCATCTGATAGCAACAAAACATCAAGAGTAGTTTGGTATCATCTAACTGCCGATACTAATGTAAAATGGTGTGAGAGTTTCTTTACCAGAGCTATAACCCAATGTAGTAAAGACACTTTGGCAAACACAGACAAGGATACCGTTATTTCATTCAAAGAAGCTTTCGATTGGGCAAGGAAACAAAATCCAACTTTTGGTTCAGATTCACTCAATAAAAGACAAAATCCTCAATCTTTTACTGCTGATTCGCGAATTACATTAGAGTCAATTAAAAATTGGTTAACTGACTATTTGAATGAAAATTATAGTGAGTTAGATCTCACTAAGATATTAGGATATGCTTACCCTACTTTACTACCTGCAGGTACGGATATAGTAACTTTCGATACCGATGAGTATAGTACAACTCTTGTAGACGATTCGTGGTTCATAATGTTAGATTGGGATCCACAAAGTAAATATTCCAAACCGGTACAATATCTCTTCTTTGGTGATGATATTAATCAACCGATAATAGAAGATGTTAATTGGTTTCCAGTAATTGATGGTAATACGTGGCATCCAGATCCTTTTGCACTTATTCCACCACCAATATTAATCGGTGAACCTCCTATATTTTTGCCACCACCATTACCGCCATTGGATATAACGGGACCAGTTCCTAATCCAACTCAAGATTCTGTTTGTGCTATAATAGTAACTGGAAACGACTCTACTATGCAAGGTGCATTTGACTATGACAGAGATTGGATAAAATGGCTCTTACAGAAAAATAATGTTGGTGAAGAATTAGGTGATGGAAATGTAGAAGTCCTAGATAAAGCAACCAAAGCAGAAATAATAGCAGCAATAAAAAAATTGAAAGAGAATTATAGCAAAATATATTTCTTCTATGCTGGACATGGTTCTAAATCTGGAAAAATATGTACCAATGACTCTTCGCAACATTGGCTATCATATCAAGAATTATTTATGGAACTTTACTGCACGAAGGCCTCTGATATAACTGTGGTACTCGATGCTTGTTATTCTGGATTAGCAGTAGCTGCTGCCAAAAATGACACTACAAGAGGCAAACGAAAAGTAAGTGTATTCACCGCTTCTGATTCTACTAAAACATCTAAAAACGTGTGGTACAGATCAACAACAGACACAACTAATAGATGGTGCCAAGGTTACTTCACTCGTAATTTTGTATTATGTAGTACAGATTCATTAGCCAATAAGGATAAGGACTCGATTATCACTTTCCAAGAAGCATTTGATTGGGTAAGAAATCAAAACCCAACTTATGGAAGCGATAGTATAAATACAGCTCAAAACCCACAAGGTTTTGTCGATGATACTCGTGATACTACCTCATTAGATATTGAAGCTATATTAAAATCGCTAACACAATCATTTTATGATTCTGACCCATTGAACGTAAGAGTATATTATGACCCAATCCCTATTCCAGCAGATTGGTTTATGTATCCATTGCACCAACCAGAGCTTTTAATACCGATAACTGACCCAATGTATGTAGGTTGGATTGACTTGCAGCCTCTGAGTAGATTCGAACATCCTACTATTTTGTTTACTTACAATCCTGTGACTGAAGAGTTTAACACCACAGATGCAAATTGGTACCCAGTACTAGAAAGTAAAACTGGCGATAAACGCTTTCCTGATGATGTTCAGTTACATGGTTCTAAAGATAAACCTTCTGGACCCAAAGTACCAAGTACTATTACAGAGAATGTGGAAGGGGAAAGTAAAGATTCAGTTTGTGCTATCTTGGTTTCTGGTTTAGATAAGAAAAAAGCTAGACAACAAGAAGCTTTTGAATGTGATATAAAGGACTTTGCGGAAAACTTAACTAGTGAAAAATTAGGCGCTCAACTAGGTGACGATAATATAAGACAAGAGAAAGGAATAGGTAAGGATAGTATATGCGCGATATTAGAAGGTATGGTAGGTAAATACAAAAAGGTCTATTTCTATTACACTGGTCACGGGAGTAATGATGGAAAAATGTGTACAGGTGATAGTACTTCCGATTGGCTCAGCTACGATGATCTGATGAAAAAACTAAGCGATATAGGTGCAGATGACAATTGCGTTGTTATAGATGCTTGTTTCTCTGGTTTGGCAAAACAAGCCATAAAAGATGATCAATTCGAAGATTCTGATATCACAGTAGTTACTTCTGCCAATGAAAAGAAATTAGCAAATACTGAGTATGCGGGACCTTCAGAAGATGAACTAAAAGGTTATGGATTATTTTCTCACCATTTCTTGAAATGCTATGGTGAATCAGATGCTGATGAAAATAATGACGATCATGTTGATTTTGGTGAAGCTTATGATTGGGTAATAGAACAGCAAAAAGAAATAGATACTCTACAATGTCCAACAATTACTGTAGTTGCTAATGGAACTATAAACGATATTGAACAAGAAATCAAATTCAAAGGGACTGATGTACTAGTACAAGGGGTTGATGGTGCTGAGCTGGGCTTTACATACAAATCTAAAATGTCAATTGATCAGAAAAAACACACATTCACTGATAAGAGAATAATTGAACTTTCTGGTTCGAGGATTTGGACATTGAAATCAAGTGGAATTAACAAGGATTTTAGTGTTAATTTGATTTTCCAATTGAGAGCACAATATGAGAAATTAATTCCTGAATTACCTAATATAATTGGAATGTGTTGGAGAGAGGACGAAAATGACGAATGGAAGCCACAGTACCCTTCTGTTCATAATAAGAACGACAATACGGTCTTATGTGGCAATACGGACCACTTTAGTGATTGGGTAGCTGGAATAATAGTACCTCAAGGTACTAACAATGTTGACAGCAAATTCTTAATATATGGTGTGGAATACGGTCCAAATCCATTCAAGAATGTATTGAACTTTGAATTTAACTTAGATAAACCCGAGTCCTTCTCTATTGAAGTAGTGGATATAACAGGCAGAAGGTTCGACTTTATCAATACTAAAGACTATGGTGTAGGTACATTCAGCGTTAATCTAGATGGGTCTAAGTATCCTAGTGGTACATACTATTGTAGATTGATCTCTGAGAGTGGCATCAGAACTATTAAGCTAATGAAAGATTAGTTCTTTAATTACAACAAATGTTTAAAATACAAAAGCCCATCAGTAATTGATGGGCTTTTTATGTTTATTAGATTGGCGTTGATACAGAGAATTAACAACCTGTTAGGTCATGAATCTTATCTACTCTCCTTTGGTGGCGACCACCTTCAAACTCAGTTGTTAAGAATGTATTAACCATTTCTGTAGCTTGTTCAGTAGTTAAAAACCTAGCGCCTAAGCATATTACATTTGCATTATTATGCTGACGGGCTAATGCAGCCATTTCTGAATTGAAGCAATTAGCCGCCCTTATTCCTTTTACCTTATTTGCTGTTATAGATACGCCCACTCCGGATCCACAGATAATTATTCCCAACTCATTGTCACCTTCAGCTACAGATTTTGCAGCTACATAAGAATAATCGGGATAGTCAATCGAATCTGTACTATTTGTACCGTAATCTGCTACATCATATCCTGATTCTTTTAGCTCATTAATTAATAATTCTTTTAATTCAAAGCCAGCGTGGTCTGCAGATATTGCTATTTTCATTGCTAATTATTCCCAATTCTTTGATAAAATTTAACTTATAAAATTATAAACACAAAACCGTTTCTTTCTCAACATAGATGCATATTTCTGTGGATTTCATATATCCACAATTTTAACTTTATGTGGAATAAATATGGGTAAATAAATTTGCATCGTGTTTATTAACATTAATCCAACATTTTCACTTTTTTATACAGAATTATCTACATCGTTTTTTGTAGTTTTTCGGTATATTCAAACTTATGGTATTTATAGACTAGAATACAATGCAACAAAAAATTTTACACCTTATCCACCGCCTTATTAAAAACATTAGATTTATATTTAAAAAAGAAGAACATTAATATATAATAAACAATCTAGATTGTCTTGAACCTAAGATAAGGATGAAGGCATTCTGGAATATTTATTTTCTCTCCATCATAATACTTTTCTATCAGAGCTACTAAGATTCTAGGAGTAGCTAATCCAGATCCGTTCAATGTATGTACGAATTCTGGTTTACTATCAGCTGTTCGTTTGAATCTTATGTTTGCTCTACGAGCTTGGAAATCTATGAAATTAGAACAACTAGATACTTCTAACCAATTTTGCTCACCTTCCGACCATACTTCCAAATCTATTGTTTTAGCTGAAGCAAAGCTAGTATCACCAGTACACAGTTGATTAAGTCTATAAGTGAAACCAAGTTTAGAAAGTAAATTCTCTACGTCTTCAACCATTTTATCTAATTCTGTCCAACTATCTTCTGGTTTTGTAAATTTGACTAACTCGACTTTGTTGAATTGATGCACTCTAAGGAATCCTCTGACGTCTTTGCCATAAGACCCTGCCTCTCTACGAAAACACGGCGAATAACCACATATCTGTTTGTTTAATTCACTATATGGTATCATATCGTCTCTATGAAAATTAGTTAGCGGCACTTCTGCAGTAGGTATCATATACATATTATCTTCCTGCATATGGTACATATCCTCTGCCATCTTTGGTAATTGCCCAGTTCCACGCATAGACTCTTCGTTTACCATAAATGGTGTCATCATCTCATAATAGCCTCTAGATGTATTTTCATCTAAAAAGAAGTTTATCAAAGCTCTTTCTAGTGCAGCTCCTTTGCCAGTATAGAATGCAAAACCACTACCAGACACTTTCGCACCACGCTCAAAATCTAGTATTCCTAAACGCTTTGCTATCTCTATGTGATCTGGCTTATTTTCAGATGTAGTTTCGCCAACAGTTTTAGTAATTACATTTTCGTTCTCAGTTTTACCAACTGGGACAGATTCATCGTGAATATTCGGAATTTGAAGTAATAATCCATTAAAGTCTGATTCAACTTCAGCTAATTGCGAATCTAATTCTTTTATTTTACCGGATACAACACGCATCTCATCTATTTTGGATTGTGCATCTTCTTTGTTTTTCTTTGCGTCAGCTATTTCTTGTGTTACTTTGTTTCTCAGAGCTTTTAGGTTCTCTACTTCTACTATTAATTTTCTTCTATTCTCATCCAATTCCAAAGCTTTGTCTATATCAACCTTTGCATTTTTGTTTTCAGCAGATTGTTTAACTAATTCTGGATTTTCTCTAAGTATATTTATATCTATCATGATTATCTTGTTTAAGTGTATTTGATTTAGATTATTTACAAAATTAACACATTTTTAGGATAATTAAACCTTAGAATATTTATAATTTCTCAACGGCTTTTACTAAATTAAACTCGAATTGACCTACAAACGAATAAAAACTATATACTATGAAAGCTTTATTAATTATTATTATTGCGCTATTTCTATATTCTTGTGAAGAAGAATCGGTACAACCAGAAGCATTCGTGGATACAATCTCTTATAGAGTAATCAATATAGTTAATAATGATACATACTATGTAAATGACCCAGAAACAGGGATTGATAACATAGTACTTCTTAATTATTATTTTTTCACAGATTCTAATCAACTTTACTACCGTAACCCTGTTCCAAATAAAAAAAATCCTTCTAATTTTTATACTACTGGTATTTTCCATGATAGTGAGTATCCTACGTGGAATAGGTTAATAATGAAAAATCTAATTTTGTATTCGGAAGACTATAAGAAAATAGAATTCAGTCTAGATAGAATGGACGATCTAGAAGCGAACAAATACGAAGATAGTTTGAGATATAAATATGTTAAATCACCTCAAAGATTTTCATTAGTCGTTACTGGTTACTACAGGAAAAATGGTCAACTTCGTAATTACACTTTGAATTCTGTTTACGAAGGTAAAATAGGAGCATTAATTGATGAAGATAGTAGATTTTGGTATAATACTAACAGAAACTTGTCAATAGAGATGAGCGCCGAATCATTTTTCACAGTCGATGGAAAAGTAATAGAGCCAATACAATCAAATATGGAAATATTGGAAAAAAATTTTCATAAATGTATGACAGCTACTGTTAAATAAAAAAAATTTCATATATTACATATAGCTTATTATGTAAAACTATTAGAGAGGGTGTATGCTAAACGATTTTAAAGCGTTTGTGATGAAAGGTAATGTCATTGATATGGCAGTGGGTATCATCATAGGTGGAGCATTTGGAAAAATAGTTAGCTCATTAGTTAACGATATTATAATGCCTCCGATAGGTATGCTGTTAGGAGGAGTTTCATTCACCGATTTGAAAATAGTATTGAAAGAAGGTGTAGCAGAAACGACTGATGCAACCGGAGCTGCAGTAGCAGCTGTTCCAGAAGTAGCTATTTTCTATGGTAATTTTATCCAAACTGCAGTAGATTTTTTAATTATTGCTTTTGCTATATTCATGATGGTAAAAATGTTCATGAATATGCGAAGAAAGAAAGAGGAAGTGCCTGTAGATGCACCGCCTCCGCCACCTTCTAAAGAAGAGCAATTATTGACAGAAATCCGTGATTTACTTAAAAAGTAAACGCTTTATAAAATTTACTTTTTTTACAACCCTGCTGTTATTACAGTGGGGTTTTTTGTTTTGAAAAAGTTAAAAACTTTCCTATTTTGTTCTATTGATTTGAATTGGACTATTGAAATATGAAAAAAATACTAATTATAATACTTATCGTTTTAACCCCAACCTTAGCACATGCCCAATGGGAACAGTTGGGGGATAAGCAAATTGGAGAAAATGATGGTGATACATTTGGATCACGCGTGAGTATGAGCAAGGACGGATTAACAATTGCAGCTTCCGCTGATTTTCATAATAATGCATCTGGACAAGTTGTTAATACTTCTTCGGTCAAATCAAGTATGGGTTATATATTCCAAAGAATCGAACTACCTGATATGATGAACGGTGTTTATTACTATGTTCTATCAAGTAATAATTCTGTATATAATGGGAAGTTGATTGTAATAGACTAAACAAAAAAAATCCCTCAACCACTTTCGCAATTGAGGGATTCTGAAATTCAAGTATTTTATTACTACTTCTTAGCTACCAAAGTTAGGATAGTGGCTTGAGCAACTTGCTCATCATTCTGATTAAGAACTTCTACATCCCACTTTACTATACCCGATGGTATTTCATCTTCTTTCGCTTGTTTGTCTTGTTTCGATTTTGCCGTTAGCTTCACGTATATAGTATCATTCACATATACTGGCTGGATGAAACGTAGTTCATCTAATCCATAGTTAGCCAATACTGGGCCTTTCTTAGGGTCAACAAATAGACCAGCCGCCGCCGACATTACAAAGTAACCGTGAGCCACTCTACCAGTGAATATCGTTCCCTCACCTAGTGAAGTAATATCAGTATGAGCATAGAAATTGTCACCCGAAATATTAGCGAAGTTTACTATATCGGTCTCTGTTACTGTTCTTCTATGAGTAGTTAAGCTATCACCGATTTGTAAATCTTCGAAATTCTTTTTGAACGGATGAATTAATTCTTCTGTTCTAGTTGATCCTTTTTGATATTCGCCAGTTATAGCTGTTAGTGTGTCAGGATGACCTTGTATTGCTGTACGTTGCATATAGTACAATATAGAGCGAACACCGCCAAGTTCCTCACCACCACCTGCTCTACCCGGTCCACCGTGCACTAACTGAGGCATAGGTGAGCCGTGACCAGTAGATTCTTTTGCTGATTTTTCGTTCAAGAACATTAGACGACCGTGGTACGCGGCAGTTCCATAAGCAATTGACTTAGCGAATTCATTGTCAGCTGTGAATACAGATCCTACTAATGATCCACGACCTAGCTTAGCTAGTTCTATAGCTTCATCTACTGTCTTGTAAGGCATAACAGTACTTATAGGGCCGAATGCCTCTATGTTATGAGGAGCAGTTTTGTTGAAAGGGTCATCGCAATATAATAGCATAGCAGGGAAGAAAGCACCCTCCGTTTTACTACCGCCAATTAGATCAAAATTATCCAAATCTCCGTAAGCAATTGATGCGTCTGCAAGAAGATTTTTCAGAGCAGCACTTACATCATTTACTTGATCCCTACCAGCCAAAGGTCCCATTCTCACGCCTTCTTGCAGTGGGTCACCCATAGTCGTTTTTGATAGTCTATCACTCAGTGCTTTGATAACATCATCAGCATATTGCTCAGGAACTAATGTACGACGTATAGCAGTACATTTCTGCCCAGATTTTACAGTCATTTCTCTTGATACTTCTTTTACAAATAAATCGAATTCTGCCGTGCCGGGCTTAGCGTCTATACCAAGCATTGAGAAGTTCAGCGAGTCAGCTTCCATATTAAACGGAATCGAATTATTGATAATATTCGGATGAGATTTTAGCTTCACTCCTGTAGCATGTGAACCCGTGAAAGTGACTACATCTTGCATATCCAGATGGTCAAGCATATCCCCAGCAGAGCCAGATATCAACTGTAACGAGCCTTCAGGCAAAATACCAGAAGCAATGATTTCTCTAACCATTAGCTCTGTAAGATACGAAGTCAAAGAAGCCGGCTTTACTATACAAGGCATACCAGCAACTAGCGATGGAGCAATCTTCTCAAGCATACCCCAACAAGGAAAATTGAATGCGTTGATATGAACAGCAACACCTTCCTTAGGTACACATATATGGTGTCCTTGGAAAGTACCTTCTTTCGATAGATGCTCTAGTTTACCATCTATGTAAAATTTTTCGTTTGGCATTTCGCGTCTTGCCTTTCCGCTATATGTGAATAGCGTGCCAATACCACCTTCTATGTCAATCCAAGAATCAACTTTGGTCGCACCAGTAGCATACGATAGCTGGTAGAACAAATCTTTTTTGCTCAATAAATGCTTTGCCAAATCACGTAGCATATAAGCACGATCGTGAGTTGTATACTGGCGTAAGTTTTTACCGCCTACATTTCGGGCGTATTCTACTGCGCCTTTGTAATCAACACCTTTAGAGCTTACCTCAGCCACTACTTCGCCATTGACAGCATTTTTAAGTATTTGACCTGAGCCTTCGCCTTCTTGCCATTGTCCTTGCACATAAGATTTTAATTTCATTTTTTTCGCTTGATTTATTATTTATAAACTTATCTAAATGTTATACATTTAAGATTACTAAGATAAGAATAAATACCGTTTTTATTGTAATAATGGAAATAACTCTGGTGAGCTATTAATTTATCTATTATCATACCCAGATTCTAGTTATTAGAAGAGATTTATTATATTTGTTGGTAATTAAAAAGTAAAAAAAATTTGATAACTATTATGACAAAAATACTATTAGCATTATTTCTCATTATAACATCGGCAACATTAGGTCAGACTTTCGAAGAGTTAGTATCATCTGCTGCTGAAGCAAGAGAAGAAAAGAACTTTAAGGAGTCGATTGATTTATATAACAAAGCACTTCAACTAGATGAGAATAATCATCATATTTATAATAAACTTAGTTTACTACATTTCTATATAGGTGATGTAGAAAGTTCTATTTCGTATTGTAACAAAACTTTGGATATAGTACCAGATGACTCAACTGCTTTATACCAAAGGGGTCATTGTTACTTATCATTAGGTCAACATAGAAAAGCACTTGATGATTTTATTCAAGCATTTGAATTAACAAATTTACAAAATTCACACGGTTCCTTCAATATTGGAAAATGTTATTTCGGACTTGGTGATATAAATAAGGCAATTGAGTTTTTTGAATTAACTTTAAAGCTTGAGCCAAATGACAAATATTCTTACTTTCAACTCGGATATTGTTATGCTTCTTTCTCATCACCTGAGAAAGATAAAGCTCTACTTAATTATAATGAAGCAATCAAACTTGATAGTAATTACTATGATGCATATTTTAACAGAGGTCTACTTTATGCAACTCAATTTAAAAATTCTAAACAAGGTCATAGTGACCTAGAAAAAAGTATTGAAATCTGGCCTGAAAATAAATATTCTTACTTATATAATGGGATATTATATAGAGAAGAAGATGATTTAGGAAAATCAAAAGATACATTTGATAAATTAATTGAGTTATACCCGGATTTTGCTGATGCATATTTTCAAAGAGCATTTACATGGTATAATATTGGAATATTAAATATGGTTTGTAAAGACTTAGAAAAAGCTGAGGCTCTTGGTCATAAGGAAGCCGCAGAAAATCAAAAGAATCTATGTAAGTAAATTTTACCCCTACGCCTCCAACTCTCTTTTCAACCTATCGAAATTATACATAGGAGTGCCGTTTTCTGTAATTACTATTTCACCTCGAAGAGCTTGAATATTTGTAACTTATTTAACTAATAAGATATCCTTACCATCATGCTGTTTGACTTTGTATTACTCATTTTACATTGCGGAATTTTTGTATATCATATTCAAACTGTAGAACTCTTAAATTCCATAAAGTTAAAGTTTGAGTGGCAGTAATTCTATCGTTTTCACTTCTAACGACTAGCTTGTCTTTAAATGATTTTATAAACTTAGTCCATAATTGACCTTTTGAGTCTTTTAGCAAAAAGTAAAACCCACTATCTCCAATTTTTTGTCCCTCGGAAATTAAAATCAGTTCTCCATTTTTTCCAATTTTTGGCTTTAGAATGACTGTAGCATTTCCATTTGGTAAAGGAAAAATTGCTTTGATACATGTCGTGCCTGATGGTATAATACTAGTTTCATAAACACCTGAGTAAACAACTTGGCCTGTTGATTTAAATGCTCGAAGCCATATTGTTCTTCTAACTTCATTTGTTTTAGAGTCTAGTAGTTTTATTATTTCATTCGTTAATCCCGATGAATCCTCTACGTTTTGAATAGGAACATTTAGTTGCTCAATTCTTTTACTGAAAATTTTTGTTATCAAAATGCCGAACACTTTAAAAAATGGATTCCATTTTGCTTTTAATCGAAGGTCATAATTAGATGTATTTAGATAAAAGTCAATAACATCATGAGATAATGCGTTTAATTCTTTTGTAGACAGATTTAGTTGGTCGATTGATTCAATTAATCCCTTGTTTATTTTTTGATTATCAATAACCAAATGTTCTTTTTCTACTAATTGATTGATAAATTTTTGACCAATGCCATTTGAGCACCCAAAGGGACCTAAAAGCCACCTGTGATTAATTTCATCAATTTTTTCACCAAAAAGTATGACCCATTGCTGAGTTATCCAATCTTGTATGCTTTGTTTTTTAAAAGCCATTAGCATTTTTATTGTGACTCTTGAGTACATAGAACAAAATTTGATTGTCCTTTCCACTTGCCAAACTCTGACAAAGGTTTAAATCTTAATGTTGTGAATTCAAAATGAAAGTCCTTTCTTTCTCTTTCTTTCATAGCAGCGGAATGTCTTTTAGGTTTTTCAACAGCACTATGACCATGAACCATATCTGTCATTTCTTTTTCCGTTTTCCAAATCGAAAAAGTGGAGACTGTATTCGGAAACTTAATTGAAGCCAATGAAAGTGTAGTTCCTGGGTGGTCTCTAACTAGTTTTTCTACAGGCCTTCCCCAATGTATAAATCTAGGAATTGCAAAAGGTTTCATTCTTGCGATTGTTACAGCAACGACAGGAGAAGTTGTACTTTCTAATTTATCTTTATATTCTGGTATTTTGAATCCACTAAACTTTCCCCATTCTCTAATAAAAGACAAACGCACATGCCAACCTTTAGCTAGAATTCTTCCAAAACTATCTTGTTTCAAATAATTTTCTAGTGAAGTTTCATTTTCCCATTGCATAAAAACTGCTACTTGACCTATTAAAACTCTAGAAGTAGAAAAGATTGGCGCCCCTAGTGTCATTGCTGACATGTATTCGTAGTGAATCAGTCCTTTCGTATTATTGGAAATTGGGTTCGAGAATATTCTTTTTGCGGCAACAAAAAAAGGAAGTTCGACTAAATGATAGGAGAATATATTCACTTTGATTTTGTTTGAATTATTAGTTTATAAGATTATTCAAATGATTCTTAAACTATAAAAATATATAAACATTCGTATTTCTAAATGTTAATAACAACAATATAACAAAAAAAAATAACCCCTACGCCACCAACTCTCTTTTCAACCTATCGAAATTATACATAGGAGTGCCGTTTTCTGCAATTACTATTTCGCCTCGGAGGTCTAGCACTACTTTGCTGAGCACTTCCTCTACTTCTTTAATGGAGTGATTCTGTAAGTTTATTTTTGAGATAACTTGCTCCATAGTCAGAGGGCCGCCATTGGCTGCTATTATCTGTCCGACTATTATTTTGCGGACTACGTTCTTGCTTCTTTGGACTTCTTTGCTCTTATGTGTTAGGGCTCTACCTATTGGTATTAGGAAGAAAAGAACAGAGAAGATTAGCGGAAACCAACCAAGTGCGAATGTAACTAGTCCAGATTCTATTTGAGCGGCTCCTTGTATCACAGCAATTGACATTAGTAGGTTGAATAGATTCATAAACCCTATCCCAAAATTACGACCAGATGTATTGCCAGTCATTTCATAAGGTGGTTCTACTTCGTCTATGTAATATTCCACCTTGCCACCTTCTAGCTTCGAGCTGATTACACTCAAATCACGGAAATCTGCAACAGCTGTACCGTTTTCTGTTATATCTATACTGCCACGAAACTTCGATGCATACTCGGCTAATCGGCTATCTGCTTCGTCGTAGTCAACCCCAGATAGATTTATAATATCTGCAGAAGTTATTTTATCGGAATGATCTCTTATGTATGTTGCTACTTCTTTCGTATCGTTTAGTGGGTCGAATTCGGGTCTTTCTGGGCCAAAAACGAAGTCGTAAACGGACTGTATGAACTTCTTGCCTTTGTGTTCGGGTTTCTCATAATAGCGATAGTGCATATTGTCTCTATCAACCGCAGTGCTATAGTGCTTATTAATAGCTGCAAATCGCATCCCATGGAAAATAGCTGAGAAAATATTGGAAATCATTCTACTTGAATTATTGTTCCGTCTATCTTTGTCTCCACCTTGACTAGCGGCAACCATTATTATAACTACGAATATGAGCGTATAGAGTATCAGTATAACACCTATCGCTACTTTGTAGATTTTCTTAAATACTTCCCAGAAAAAGTTGAGAGCTTCTGCTAGCTTTTCTTGGAATGTCTTCTCACCACGCTTCTTGAATGGTATATCGAAGTTGAAAATAGGTCTAGCATTTTCCTCATCTACTTCTACTTTGCATTTGTAGAGTTCCATTAGCCGGGCTAGTGAGTCTTCTACATCTTGTGTAGAATAGCCCGTTGCAGCAGCAGCATCCTGCGGTGCAATCCGCCCATTACTGCTTTTGATTAATTTTTCTAATGCTATTAAAACTTCTTGTTTTGAGTGTTCTGGATTCATAGTATTTGATAATTGTCGTAAATTGTAATTCTAAAATAAACTTTATCTGTGATATGAAAAACTACTTAATAATCGGTGGAGGAATAGCAAGTGTTACTCTTGCTCACCAACTCGAGAACCGCAATCTAACTTTCGACTTAGTTGACAATTGCCCAAAGTACAATTCCACCAAAGTAGCAGCTGGATTTTGGAATCCGATTGTCTTCAAACGATTAACTATGAGTTTTAATGCAGATATTCTGATGGCAAAACTGAAAGATTATTATCCAAAAGTTGAGCAGAAATTAGGAACTAAGTTCTTTCACAATACCCCACAACTCAAGGTATTCAGTACGAAAGAAGAACGACATAGATTCATAGATAAAGCAATAGTTTCCGAAGTTAGTCAATTTCTAGATGAAGAGCCGATAGAAAAAATCGAGGGTATAAAAGCTCCTTTCGGTATGGGCAAAGTAATTGGTACTGGCTATATAGACACGGTCGAGTATATAGAAAAATCACTCGAGTATTTCGAGTCAAATGGCTCATTTGTTAATAAGAAAATCGATTATTCGGAGATAGAATATACTCCTGATTATACTGGGTTCAGCGGTAAGAAGTATGAGAAAGTCATATACTGCGAGGGTTACCACGCAGTTCATAATCCGCTATTCCCAGAGCTACGACTTAAACCAACCAAAGGTGAATTGCTTATATTAGAAATTCCAGGTTTATCACAAGACTTTGCGTTCGCTAAAAGTGCCGGGCTAATACCGCTCGGCAATCAACAGTTCATAGTTGGAAGCACTTACGATTGGGAAGATATGACCGAAGACGCAACTGAAGCAGCTAGGAAGAAGTTGCTTTACAATCTCAGTGATTTCCTAGAGCTTGACTATAAAGTAATTGACCATCAAGCTGGTATACGACCTTCATCGTTTGACCGCCGACCAATAATCGGCAAATCATCTGTACAAGTAAACGCATATATAATGAATGGTCTTGGTACTAAGGGCGTTATGTATGCACCTTTCTATTCGGATATGCTAATAGATAGCATAGAGAATGGAATAGCGATAGACGAGGTCGTTGATTATGGAAGGATGGTGTAGAAGTCAATCCCAATTATAACCTGTCATTGCGATGACTCAGAGCGAAGCGATGAGGAAGTGGCAATCTCAAGTTAATAAACAACTCGTTTTATTTATTACTTCATACTGAACGCAGTACTTGTGCTGACCGTAGTAGAAGATAAAGAGTCTTTTTTTAAATGAAGAAGACTCTTCGCTTTGCTCAGAGTGACAAGATTGTTTTGACAGCCTCTCCAAAAGAACACAATCCACCTCACACAAACAAAAAAGGTTCCCATTCATTTTCCACTTTCCCAATTTTTTGATTCAAATATAACACATAGTTTGGTTTGTGTGGTTTGGTGAGTAAAGGCATCTTTGCTTCTGAAGGAGTCCTATTGCTTTTCTTATTGTTGCAATCAAAACAAGCGGTGGTTAAGTTTTCCCAACTAGAATCTCCTCCTCTCGATTTCGGTAAAATATGATCTATAGTAAGTGTTCCTTTGCTGGTACCACAATATTGACATTTACCACCGTCTCTTCGAAATATATTCTTTTTACTAAGCTCGACTTCTCTGTATGGTATTCTTTGGTATTCACATAGCTTTATCACACTCGGAAGTTCGAATGATTTGTTGACAGAGTGTATGAATTTATTATGTGCTTGTTCAATTAATTCGGCTTTAAAAAGAAAGAGAAGGGTGATTGCTCTTTTGGGAGTGCAAATAGTAAGAGGTTCGTAACTTTGGTTTAGTACTAATACTCTACCGTTAAGTATTTCATCTGAGATTGTTCTGAATTGACTGAAGACGATTCACCATAAGTTTATTAAATGGATATAAATAACTATAAAATTTATCTAAGTTAGTAAAATATCTTAATTTTGGCAACAAGTTATAGTTAAGAAACAAAATAAGTTATCAAATGTTACAATCAAGAATAGACAATGGCTCGCTGATAGTTGGAGTTTTAGGTGCTGGGCAACTAGCTAAAATGTTAGCTAATGACGCATATAGATTAGGTCTTCGGTTTGCTACTATCGAAGATAAAACTGGTAGTCCTGCTACTTTTATGACCAAACTAGATTTTTCTGGTAATGGTAATGATAGAGAAAGACTTGATGAATTTATCAAAAGTGTTGATGTTATCACATTGGAAAATGAATTCATTGACCCTGAAATACTAGAGTATATAGAGCAACTAAAACCAGTTTACCCTTCTTCTAAAACACTAAACCTAATACAAGATAAATATATCCAGAAGAATACTTTTCGTGATGCAGGATTAGATTTGCCTAATTATGAAAAGATGGATAATATAGAAGATTGTAAAGAATTTGGTGCAAGATTTGGTTATCCTTTTGTCTTAAAGTCCAGAAAATATGGTTATGATGGATATGGTAATGAGACTATAGATAGCGAAGATGAAATAGAAAAGGCATACAATAACTTAACTAAGAACAACAAGTCAGGTCTTTTAGCAGAATCTTTCGTTAGATTTACTAAAGAATTAGCGGTAATGGTAGCACGTAGTAAGAATGGGGAAGTCGTTGTCTATCCTTGTGTAGAGACTATACAGCGTAATCATATCTGCCACAAAGTTATAGCTCCGGCACAGATAGATGAAAATATTACCGAAAAAGCTAAACAATCTGCTGTAAAATGTGTTCAAGCTATAAATGGAGTTGGTGTTTTCGGAATAGAATTATTCCTAACAACTGATGGGGGAGTACTAGTAAATGAAATTGCCCCTCGTCCTCATAATTCCGGACATTATACTATAGAAGGTTGCTATACTTCGCAATTCGAAAATGCAATTAGAGCAATAACTGGTTTACCTCTTGGCAATACTGATTTGGTAATGGGGGCTGCTTGTATGATTAACCTATTGGGTGAACGTGATGGAAGTGGTGTACCTCGTAATCCGGATAAGATGCTTACTAAGAAAGCTAAACTTCATCTATATGATAAAACAGAATCAAGAGTAGGAAGAAAAATGGGACACATAACAGCAATAGCTAACACTAAGGAAGAAGCAATAAGAATCGCAGAAGACGCATCAAATAATTTTAAATGGTAACTACCAATACAAAAATATATATAATAACAATTGTGACTTTGTTTGTTGCATTTGGGTTTAGCGCCATAGCACAACCCAGATTTGGAAACATTTATATCGAAAACGGTAACGTTTTTGACTCTACTGAGTCCAATGCACTTTATGTGAAAGATGTGATGAATGCCTTGCATACAATCACTAAACCTTACGTTATTCAAGATGAACTATTATTCAGAAAAGATGATGAGTTAACTGAACAAACTATATTAGAAACTGAGAGAAACCTAAGACAGACAGGTCTATTTACAGAAGTCAGAATCGAGCTAGACTCAACTGGTTTTGATTATTACGATGTATATGTTGTTACAAAAGACAGATGGTCTCTTACACCTTCTATACTATATGGTACTGGTGGTGGTATCTCTGAGTATGGAGGTAGAATATCTGAGAAAAATCTGCTAGGCACTGGTAATAAACTAGAATTCGAAGGTCTATATAGAAATGAGAATGATATAAAGTGGCAAGGATATGCTGCATTAGAAATGCCTAGAGTTTTTCGTTCAGACTTTAGTTTACTAGCTTCTCTTCGTGCTAATAGATTTAGAACAGATCAGAATATTAACTTCATAGATCCGTATCGTAATACACAAGATTTACTTTCATACGGTATGTTGTTGCAGAACTCTTTTGGCTCAGATTTTCTTTATCTTAATAATCTTGACACAGCTATACTACTTCCTTTCCAAGAAAGAATAGGGCAAGCATATTTTTCTAGAGCGATAAACAAAGATAACCGATTGTTCTTTACCGGCTTAGTCGAATATAATCAAACAGATAGAGGAATCCCTCAATCCCGAAGAGCATTCGATAATAGTGGTAAAATACTCATCCAATTTAGTTCTCTATCACAAAAATTTATACCTGTAGAACGTGTTAACTTGTTCCGTACTGAAGACTTAGTAGTAGGAGGGTATGGTAGAGTTGTTTTAGGTAAGATATTTCCAATCGAATCAAGTGGAGATAATTTACTTTACTTAGGTGGTCAAGGAGAGCAGAGCTATTATGATGGAAAGAACTATTTATTTGGTCAATTAACGGCTGGTAGTGCTTTCAAAGGGGCGGTTGCCTCATATACTTATCAGGAATTTCTAGGATTAGGTTTTCATAGATTGGATGAAAATATTACACTTGCCGCTTCATTCAGACAACAAACAGCTTGGCGTTGGGGTGCATTAAGACAGCTCATATTAGACAATGATTTTGGTTTACGCGGTTATGATGCCAATAGATTTGCCGGCGATAATCGTCTATTAGCTAATGCAGAAATAAGATATTTTACAGGTTTAGACCTTTGGTTATTTGATTTTGAACTAGCGGGATTTTATGATATTGGTACTGTATGGGATCAGTCTATCAAAATAACAGAATCACAATTCTACAATTCAGTGGGTTTAGGTTTACGTTTTCATAGTAGAAAAACATCAGGTGAGCATAGTATATTCAGAGTAGATTTTGCATATAATATGTTTGATGGAAAGTTTGGTGGTGTTATATTTACAACTAACCAACTGTTTTCTCCTATCAAAGATCATTTATATAAATTGCCTCAACTATTCGGAATTGAATTTGATGCACAATAGGAATGTTTCACGTGAAACATAATAGAAATAATAATGAATAATAAATACGACATATTGGTAATTGGCGCTGGGCATGCTGGAATAGAAGCCTCTATTGCTCCAGCTCGAATGGGTCTTAAAGTTGGGCTACTTACTATGAGCTTTGACAATATGGGTAAACCCTCTTGTAATCCATCGATAGGTGGAACGGCAAAGGGTCATTTAGTCAAAGAGCTAGATGCTCTTGGTGGTGAAATGCCTTATCTTGCTGATAAAGCTGGTATTTCTTTTAAGATGTTAAACACTTCTAAAGGGCCAGCGGTATGGTCTCCTCGATGTCAAATAGATAAGGATCTTTATCCTCTATATGTAACAGAGACATTAAGAAACATTAAAAACCTTAAGCTTATTAAAGCAAAGGCAACAGAGATACTAATTGAAAATGACTCGGTAGTAGGGTTAAGGACTGAGGACGATAGTATATTAGAATGTAAAGCTGTTGTATTATGCGCTGGAACATTTCTAAAAGCAGTTATGCATACTGGTTTAGTTCAGACCAAAGGCGGAAGAATAGGAGAAGATACATCAGATAAAATATCAGATATGCTTAATCATTATGGTTTCGAACGAGGGCGACTAAAAACCGGTACTCCACCAAGAGTTGATTCAAGAAGTATCGACTATTCTAATCTGAAACCTGCTGATATTGATAGAGAACCTGTTCCATTTTCACATAGATCTTCAGCTGTTCGTAATGTTATGGTTTGCCATCAATCGGATACTAATGAAACTACTCACAGTATTCTAGAGGAGGGGTTTGACCAATCACCTATGTTTACGGGTAATATTACTGGTGCTGGACCACGTTATTGTCCATCAATAGAAGATAAAATATTTAGATTTGCTGAACGGAAAAGCCATAAAATATTATTAGAGCCCGAAGGATTGAATACTAATTCAGTTTATGTTAACGGGTATTCTACTAGTTTACCACTTGATATTCAAAAAAGAGCTATAGTAACTATACCAGGATTGGAAAAAGCTCACATCACAGTTCCTGGTTATGCTGTAGAGTATGATTTTTTCTTTCCTTATCAATTACGCTTTACTTTAGAGACTAAAGCTGTTAGCGGTTTGTACTTTGCTGGTCAGATAAACGGTACATCCGGCTATGAAGAAGCGGCTGTACAAGGCTTTATGGCGGGTGTAAATGCTGGACTAAAGATAAAAGGAGAAGAGCCTTTAGTTCTAAAGCGCTCGGAGGCATATATTGGTGTATTAATAGATGATTTGGTTAATAAAAGTACAAACGAGCCGTATAGAATATTCACCTCTCTGGCGGAGTATAGATTATTATTAAGACAAGATAATGCTGAAATTCGACTAGCAAAGTATGGACATAGAATAGGTCTAGTATCTGATAGAAGAATGGATGAAATTAATAAAAAGCAAAGAATCGTAGATGCTGCTTATGAGGAATCTAAAGAATTAAAAGTTTCTCCTAATGAAGTAAATGATTATTTATTGTCAGTACAAGAATCGGAAATACAATTCTCTACAGATATATATCAATTGACTAAACGTTCTAGAACTAGAATGTCTGGAGTTTTAGATAGCGCTGATAGATTATACAAAAACTTGAAGACCGTAAGTAGATCGGATGAATTAACTCATAAGTTAGAAACAGAGATCAAGTACGAGGGTTACATAAAAAGACAAATGACGGAAATAGAACATTTCTTAAAGAATGAGAACAGAATGATTCCGGATGATACTGACTATTATGGTATTAATTCGCTTTCTACAGAAGCAAAAGAGAAGCTTTCAAAGATAAGACCTGGTTCATTGGGTCAAGCTTCTCGTATATCGGGTATATCTGCAACAGATGTGTCCATTTTAACGTTATATTTGAAGTCATAATGTTTCACGTGAAACATTGGGGAAACATATCGGTAAAAAAGTAATCATAACGGGAGCGTCGGGTAAAGTAGCAGAAGCAACTTATAAATTCCTGTGCCGTGAAACAGATTATAGTTTTGTTTTGCTTTCCTCAGGTTCGGAGTATATTAATAAGAGGAAACAGGATGCCGTATATACATTCGATATTCGAGAAAAAAAGACATTAGATTTCATACTAGAAGATGAAAAACCAGATGTGGTTGTAAATGCTGCTGCAATGACAGATGTAGATGGATGCGAAACTAATAAGAAAATGGCAATGGAAATGAATGCTATTTTGCCTGAATCTCTAGCTCTTTTTTCGAATAAATATAAATATCATCTAATTACATTCTCTACGGATTATATATTTGACGGAAAAAAAGGCCCCTATTTAGAAGATGTGTTACCAAATCCATTAAGTTATTACGGTAAATCAAAACTAGCAGGGGAGAATGCAGTAAGAATTGAGGCCAGTAAAAACAGTACGATAATTAGAACTAATGTCGTTTACGGAAATAGCTCATATAATAAATCTGATTTTATTCGATGGGTTATTGATGCTTTGAGAGATGAAAAACAATTAAAAATAATAGATGGCCAGTGGTGCAATCCAACTTTGGCAAGTGATATAGCTAAAGGCGTCTTTAAGATTATTGAAAAAAAGAGAAAAGGAATCTATAATTTTTCTGGTAGAGGTTATTATAATAGATATCAAATAGCTATTTTAATAGCAGAAATTTTTGGATTCGATAAAAAACTAATAACTAAAATCCCATCTTCAGCTTTAAAACAAAAGGCAATTAGACCTGAGAAAGGTGGATTGATTAATTTAAAAGCTGAAACATCACTTGGGATGAAATTTTCTGATTTAGAAACAGGTTTAATTAACCTAAAACATCAACTAAGTAAAGATAGTAAATGAAAAATCTAAATAAAACTAGAGTAAAAGAAATATTCAAGAGCTTCGCTGGTAAGAAAATCGCAGTTATAGGTGATATAATGTTAGATAGATATTTCTGGGGTAGTGTTACTCGAGTATCACCAGAGGCACCTGTTCCAGTTATTGACTTAGAACATGAAACATTTCATCTAGGTGGAGCTGCAAATGTAGCTTCTAATCTTAATTCTCTAGGTATAAAGTCAATACTTTGTGGGATAATTGGCGATGACAATAGCGCCGAAATGTTCGAACAAATATGTATGGATAGAGGAATCGATCCTAGTGGATTATACAAAGATAGCAATAGACCAACTACTGTTAAGACTAGGATAATAGGTAATAATCAACAGATAGTAAGATTGGATAGGGAAGTACGAGATGTTATAAATGCTGCGGGAGAAAAGCATATTCTTAAAACTTTGACTGAAAACTCAGATCTAGAAGGAATTATTTTCGGAGATTATGACAAAGGTGCTTTATCATCAAAATTAATCAAAGACGTATTGAAGTACGCTAAGTCTCATAATATAGCTGTTTATGTAGATCCAAAGTTTGATAACTTCTTTGTATATAAGGGAGTTACAGCGTTTAAGCCAAACAAAAAAGAAGCAGCTCAAGCGCTAAAAGTCAATATAAAAACAGATGAGGACGTTAAAATAGCTGGTGGCTTACTTTTGGAAAAATTACAATGCGAAAATGTACTATTAACCTTAGGTGATAAAGGTATGATGCTATTCGAATCAAGTGGCAATATACATCATGTAGATACTAAAGCCAGACTAGTATCAGATGTATCAGGTGCAGGAGACACAGTGATTGCTACTTTAGCAGCTTGCAAATCTGGAGGAGCTAGTATAGTTGAAGCAGCTACTATAGCAAATATTGCGGCAGGATACGTATGTGGCGAACCAGGAATTGTATCAGTAACAAAAGATGATATCTTATCATATTTATGATAGTAGAAAGAAAAAATATAAAAGCTCTTTCCGAACAGCTAAAAGATGAAGGAAAAACTATAGTTTTCACAAATGGTTGTTTTGACATCTTACATTCGGGTCACGTATTTTACCTACAGAAGGCGAAACAGCAAGGAGACATACTAATCCTTGGCTTAAATTCTGATGCGTCTGTAAGGCGTTTAAAAGGCGAAAAAAGACCAATCAACTCTGAAATTGATAGAGCTATAGTGATTTCGGAACTAAAAAGCATAGATTACGTTGTTATCTTCGAGGAGGACACTCCACTAGAAATTATTTCACTAATCGTACCAAATAAATTAGTGAAAGGTGGTGACTACAAAAAAGATGATGTAGTAGGAAAAGATATAGTAGAAAGTAATGGTGGTGAAGTTGTAATTATTCCATTTGTGGATGGAAAGTCAACAACTAACATAATAAACAAAATAAACGAGTAGGTTAGAGATGAAAAAAATAGCTGTTATATTAGCAGGTGGAACTGGAGGCAGACTTTGGCCAGAAAGTACAGATATACATCCTAAGCAATTTCGGTCTTTTGTTTCAGATTTGCCGATGGTATTAGATACTTACAATCTAATATGTAAACATTATGATCCTGCCGATGTATTTGTTATTACTTTCAAAAAGTATAAGAAATTATTAAAATCAACTATAGAAACATTATCTGATGATAATATTTTGTTAGAACCATTTGGTCGGAACACAGCTCCTGCCATAGCCTTGGCTCAAGCAATGATTAATCATAAGTATGATGACGATGATATTATTACTATTTTTCCTTCAGATCATATAATAAATAATAAAACTGAATATCTAAATGCAATTGATTCATCAATTCAAGCTGCTTTAATTACAGAAGGATTAGTTTCTGTAGGTATAGAACCCAATTTTCCCAACAACCAGTTGGGCTATATACAGTATGCTGATAATGATATAGAAGAAAGTCTACACTGTTTAGGTGTAAGAAAAGCAAAAGTATTTGCTGAGAAACCAGATATAGACACTGCACGTAGGTTTATAGAGTCAGGAGATTTTGTTTGGAATACTGGTATATTCTCTGCGAAAATGAAAATATTGAAATCTGAGTTTAATGAACACTTGCCAATGCTTTCAGGCCTAATTAAAAAAATAGAAGCTAAGATAGGGTCTGAAGATTTCAATGAAAATAGAAGTTACGTATATAAACAAATAAACTCTGTATCTATAGATAATGGATTATTAGAGAAGACTAAAAAGCTATATATTGTAAAATCTAGCTTCGGTTGGAGTGATCTAGGAACATGGGATGAGTACTTTAACCTATGTGATAAAGACAAACATAATAATGTACTTAAAGGTGATGTGATAGCTCTAAAAACAAGTAACAGCTTAATAAAATCATCTGATAAGTTCATAGCAGTAACAGATGTAGATAATCTGATAGTAATCGAATCTGAAAATGCTATATTCATTAGCACTCGTGGTAATAGTGAGAATGTAAAGGATTTGATCCACTTTATTAGAGCCAAAGAATTAAACAAGATGATAAAATAGACCGCTATGCTTCTGGGTTAGCAAGCAGAGGGTTTCAGGTTTGTTGTCACTCTGAACGGAATGAAATGGAGTGAAGAGTCTAGGCAATTATTCTAATAATACGGAATAAAGGATTATACATAATTAACTATGTCAATTAGAATTTAAGAATAGTAATTTGAGACGTATGCACTTCGACTGTCGCTCAGCACAAGCAATACGTCTCTACACTTGCCAAAAACAAGTTTTATAAATCAAAAATACACATGAATTATTAAAACATTATAGTAATAGCTCTCACAATTAAATTGCAAATAACATGAAACGAACATTACTAATTATAATAGCTACGATACTCTTTACGTCCTGCTCTTCTGCAGTGAAGTTTACAAGTGGTAGTTCGAGTAAATATGAAGATAATAATTCAGAAGTAGTAACAGTAATGTACGGAAAGGCTTCTTATTATGGCTCTGAATTTGATGGAAGAAGTACAGCCAATGGGGAGACTTTTAGTAATAAAGAATATACTGCGGCTCATAAATCGTTACCCTTTGGTAGTCTAGTAAAGGTAACAAATTTAGCCAACAATAAAACGGTTATAGTTAGAATTAATGACCGTGGACCTTATGTCGCAGGAAGAGTTATCGATTTATCACGAAAAGCTGCTGAAGATTTAGATATGATAAGAGCAGGTGTTATAGACGTTAAAATTGAATTATTAAAATGATAAAAATAATAGCAATGACATTGCTACTACTAACTACAGCTAGTGGCCAATATAAATTAACTGTTAAAGTAGAGAATGTAGATCCTGGTAAAGGCACTTTGTATCTTGCATTCTATGATAATAAGAATGACTTTCTTGACCACGATAATACTACTTTTTTCAAGGCAGTGAAAGCCGATTCAAAAAATGTTAGTGTAACCATTCCCAATGTTAAGAAGGGCTGGTGGGCTATGGCAGTACTACAAGACGAGAATGGTAACAAAAAAATGGACTATAATTTTATTGGCGCACCAAAAGAAAATTTTGGTTTCTCTAATAATCCCAGAATATTCATGGCAGAGCCATCTTATGATGAATGTAAGTTCTATCTACAATCTGATACTACGATTGTTGTCGATATTGATTAAATACTCCTACCTTATTATTATATAAGCAATTATAGAGGTTGCTGAAAAATAAATCAAAAAATCTTACCTTTAGAAAATCTAAAAAAAACATCACGCCGTAGGTATACCAAATTTGTTCCATAATCTACGGAGAATATTATGCATAAGTTGCTAATATCTTTATCAATATGTTTAGCGTTGTTCGCTTTACAACTACAAGCTCGCCATAACACGGGCGAAATTATGTTTACCTCAATTTTAACAGGTGAGGCAGAAGTACCTGCTGTTAATACTGAAGCACGAGGTGTAGCTACATTCAATATGAACGGTACAATGGATACATTGTTCGTTAACGGTACATTTGCTGGACTTTCTGGAAAAGTAACCGGCGCTCATATTCACGAAGCTCCAAAAGGTTCTAGTGGTGGGGTATTAATCGGTCTGACTACATTTGTCAAAGGTAATCAATTAATGGGATTTGTAACTGGAGAATCACTTACTAAATCTAACCTAAAAGCCATGCTTGATGGTAACACTTACCTTAATATTCATACAGAAGCTAATCCAGCTGGTGAAATTCGTGGTCAACTAATGACTGAGACGGACTATTCTTTCTTTTCTACTTTATCGGGTGATTCGGAAGTACCTGCTGTTAATGTAGATGCAGAAGGGTTCGTCAATGTAATAGTATCAAAGACAAATAAAAGAGTTTGGGTAAATGCTGTTTACAGCGGTACTACAGGCGCTATTACTGGAGCACATTTGCATAATGCAATGGCTGGTGCAAATGGTGGAGTAGTTGTTAATCTGACAGATCTAATTGATGGTAATAGAATAATGGGTAGCGTTGAAATAGATGAGAATCTTGACTTATGGTCTAAGTTAGCAAATGGTGAAATATACTTGAATCTCCATACGGAAGCTAATCCGAATGGTGAGCTAAGAGGTGATTTGGAATGGAATGAAGGTATTACTTTAAGAACTAATATAGACACTGAGCAAGAAGTACCTTCAGTAATAGTTCCAAGTATGGCACAAGGTAATGGATATATTCACTTCAACAATTCTATGGATTCATTAACCTATATGATATATTATGAAGGTCTGACTGGTGAAGCAGTAGCAGCTCATTTCCATTTAGGGGAATCAGGTGTGGCTGGTGCTCCAGTTGTTGATGTCACTTCTGATATTAATGGTAATTGGATTGTAGGTACTAAAACCGGTGCTGCAATTACTAACGAACTAATACAAAACTTCTTGAAAGGAAAAATCTATGTGAACATTCATACAGTAGCAAATGCGGCTGGTGAAATCAGAGGACAGGTCTCTCCAAATACGAGAATAGCATTAACAACTATTTTCGAAGGTGAGCAAGAGAATCCAGGTATAAGAACTGCTGCTTATGGTAGTGGCAGTGTATCTTTATCAAACTCATTGAATGATATTTGGTATGCTATGATAGCTGATAACCTAACAGGTGAAGTGCAAGCTGCACATTTTCATAATGCAGAAATTGGTATGAATGGTGATGTAGTACTTGCACTTAATGATGATATTACACAAGATGAGAATAATGGTGTATGGATAGAAGGTAGTAATGCTACAGATATAACTAGTGAAATTGGTGGATTATTCGTGAATGATAAAGTATATGTGAATATGCATACTGAAGCCTTTCCAGCTGGTGAATTGAGAGGTCAATTAGAGTTATATGCTAGACTTTATTTCGATAATGGCATACTACCTTTCAATCCAATGTTCTCTGGTAAATTAGCCCTACACTCTATGCTTTCTTCTGATAATGAAGTTCATTCGGTAAATGGAAACGCTAATGGTTCGCTAGGAGTAGTACTAAGTGAAAATATGGATAGTCTATACTTTAACGCTACAGTAAACAACCTAACAGGTTCTATTACAGGTGCTCATTTTCATAAGGGAATGCCAGGTGAAGATGGTCCAGTAGATGTGAACTTGACTAGCTTCGTGAAAGGTAATGTAATCGCAGGTACTATCACAGATTTTGATTTGAAAGCGTTGCTTCAAGGTCAATACTATCTAAACGTTCATACAGTAGAAAACCCTGCAGGTGAGACTAGAGGTCAAGTTATGCTTAATAGCGATTGGGCATTTACGGCTATGTTATCAGCAGATAATGAGACGCACTCAGTAACTAGTGATGCCGAAGGTATGGCGATTGTAAGAGTTTATCCAGATATGGAACACATGGAAATCAAAGTTTTATTTGATGGTACTACTTCTTCTGTTACTGGCGCTCATCTCCATAATGCACCTGCTGGTCAAGATGGTGACGTAGTAGTAAATCTTACTGGAGATATAAGTGGAAATACTATAGTTACAACTAAAATGAATTCTGAAATAATTGCAGAGTTAATCGCAGGTAATATTTACTTAAATATCCATACGGAAGATAATCCAGCTGGCGAAATAAGAGGTCAACTAGAATTACAACATGGTGTATTTTTCGATACTTGGTTAAACGGTGCTCAAGAGAATCCTCCTGCTGGGACCAATGCTATGGGATTAGCTGCTGCTAGTTTAGATATAGAAACAGGTGAACTGATGTACAATGTATTCACTGCTGGACTAAGCGGAGAAATAACAGGTACACATATTCACGAAGCTTCTATAGGTGTGAATGGTGGAGTAATTGTAAATTTAACACCTGGAATACTTAATAATCTAGTAAGTGGTGTTGTTGAATTGGGTGCTGATCTGAAGACTAATGTAGGAGTTCTATTGAATGGTGATGGGTATCTGAATGTGCATACAGAGATGTTTGCGAATGGTGAGATACGTGGGCAACTAAGATCTTACAATAGAGAAACATTTGCTTTCAACCTAACAAGTGAACAAGAAGTACCTGCTATAAATAATAGTACAACGGGTACAGGTGTAGTTTCTATCAACAATAGCTGGGATATGCTTACAGTTGATGTTTCTTATGCAAATTTCGATGGTAAAATAACAGGCGCTCATATTCATCAAGCAAAAGCCGGAGAAAATGGTGGAGTAGTTATAAATCTAACAGATTACATAGACGAAGAAGCTCAAACAATAAGAGCAAATATAACAGCCGAAGGTGGTTTAAGTGCATCTGTAATAGAAGCAATAATGGCTGGCGAAGCTTATATCAATATCCATTCTGAGAAAAACCCTAGTGGAGAAACTCGTGGTCAAATTAATAATACTGCTAGCTTAAAAGCTCAGACATCTGTTGAATATATAGACTTACCTCAGGTAAATCTTTATCCAAACCCAACCGTTAATTCAATATCATTAAACTTGGGAGATTTAATATCTGATTCTAAAGTAGAAATTAGGGTTTTTGATAGATCTGGTAGAATGTCGGCAAAGTATGTTGATAATAATACTGGCTTGATTAATATCAATGTTAGTGGTTTGATATCTGGTCTTTACTTCATAGAGGTAAGTGGCAAAAATACAAGCGTAAGGGCTAAGTTTATAAAACAATAGTTCTATTCATCCTATTATTATATAATAATGCCTTTATAAAACTTCACCTCATTAATCTGAGGTGGAGTTTTTTGTTTATATTTGCTTTTTAGAAACACCAAATTGATGAAACTATCACTCAAAAAACCATATATATAATCCTATTTATTGTCTCATGTCTAGTACTAGCATTGAACATAAACTGGTATATGCCGTTTTTCGCAGATGATGCTCTTATAACTATTCGCTATGCTCAACGATTAATCGATGGTAATGGTCTAACTTGGACTGATGGTATCAGAGTTGAAGGATATTCCAATTTGCTGTGGTTACTTTTACTTGCCTTTTTTGGAAAGTTGGGTGCTAATATGATAGTAGTAGCACGAGTTCTTGGCGTTCTTTTCGCAGTTACCAATATATATCTACTAATCCAATTTGCGAATAAAAGATACAAAAGCGCTCCAGTTATATTATCCTTAGTATTGTTTCTCTTCTCCGCGTCTGCTATTGTTGCTGTTTGGGCTATAGGTGGATTAGAAAACACACTAGTCAGTATGCTCGCTTTATATTCAATTATTCGTTATTTGGAATTTAGAAAATCAGGAAATATTCAATCTCTTTGGTTGACTTCGGTATCTTTAGGACTACTTTGTATAACACGACCTGATGGGGTATTGCTGTCAGTTATGATAGGTCTTTATCACTTAATATCAAATAGAAATGAACTTAAAAAAGCATTAATCTCGCTATCAAAATTAGCTGTATTTCCTATTATCTTTTACTTTGGACAACTAACTTTCAGAATAATATACTATGGCGAGTTAGTTCCTAATACGGCACATGTTAAAGTAAGTCCGTCACTTTATCATGCATTCACTGGCATTATGTACACCCTAAGATTTTTTAAATCTAATTTTTCTCTGTTTATTATTGCTATGAGCTCTCTAGCATATTTGTTCTATAGAAAGAAAAATGTGTCTTTACTCTATGCGATGTTAATCGGAATCTGGGCAATGTATATTGCTTTTATAGGAGGGGATTTTTTCTTTGCTTTCCGTCATCATTTATTCACTATCATCGTTTTTATGCTAGTTATTATAGACGGTTTAGGTACTTTTATTGAAGATAATAAGCTTTCTAGAAATAAAAAGAAAATCGCGACTTTATTACTTTCCTTCCTTATGGTTTTCTATATTTACCAGCAAATAACAGACGATAATAATACCCGCTCGCGAAATTCACTTTGGGTATTTAATCTCCAAACTTTAGGTGCAGAATTAAAGAAAACATTCGGAGAGGAACAGCCACTAATAGCTGTTGATCCTGCCGGCTCGCTCCCATATTTTACTATGTTTCCAGCGCTTGATATGCTTGGGCTGAATGACTATCATATCCCACGTAATAAGCCAGGAAATATGGGTAAGGGATTCATAGGTCACGAGCTAGGTGATCCTGAATATGTACTAGATAATAAACCCGATATTATACAATTCCACATAGGTACACGTGAGCCCATATTAAATATAGATACTATGCTATCAGAAAACAAAAGGTTTCAAGATAGATATATAGATGTAGCAATATTCGTAGAAGGTGAGTTTGAGTATAAGGGTGTATTGTATTTTGATAAGTTTAGCAGTAAAGTAGGTATTGATAGCTCTGCTGGAAGTATAATAATACCATCATATTTATTCAGAGCAGACACAGAAGTATATAATATATTCGAAGCGAATGAATTGGTAACGCCACTAGAGCCGAATAAGCAGTTTAGTTTCGTAGTTCCTTATGTCATAAACCCAGCCGCTATAAAGACAATACCTAATGGTTTGGATATAGAATCTACTAAGAAAAGATCAACTGGATTGACAAAGATAACAGTATCCAATCCAAGTGATAGTACCGTTGTTTTCAAGAAAGTAGTGATATTGCAATAGATTAGAGTTTGTGTCATTCGTTACCTCTCTAGTCAACGGCATGAATTAAAGTCCAAATAAGTCTATGTTATCTTTACCAATCGTCGGTTAAAACAGACTGTAATAATCCTGATAATCCTAAACTCTGATTCCGAATAAAAGAGATAGCCCATGCTTATTGCTCGGCAGGCTGGGGTTTCGTTTTCCCGTCACACTGAGGGAGAGAATCGACCGAAGTGTCTATGGATTCTACACTTCCATTCAGATTGATGTGTGAACGGAAATCATGTTAAATATTAAATAAATTAAATAACCCTTAAGATTGTACTTTTCCGGCTATGTACATTTCCGACATAGTTGGACTTTCAACTCCACCAGCTTTCTCTAGTGTAACTGCGAACATAATAGAAGTTTCTGCTTTACCTAAGTTCAGCATCTCTTTCTGTCCTGCTTGATCGAATACACCGACACTAATTGGCTCCCCCTTATCAGAGATTGTCCAGAGTTGGTATTGCTTACTATCAGGGTTTTTAGGAAGGTTTTTTATATCTAGATAAACATCACCTGTCTCTTTGTCCCAAACAGCAAAAGCCATAGATTTCGGAGATTTATCGGCTATACCATCTAGCTTTATAACTTGAGCATTTGGTAGTTCATATATCGAATTGTTCTTGTTTACTATGTCTTTCAGTGTTGTAAAATCGCTAACGATATTCTGGTTAGCTGTATTGAGTTGAGCTATTTCCATCTCTGCTTCATTTAGCTGAGAGTTAGTGTTGAATGCCCAGAAAGTAGTACCTACAGCTATTATAGCGAGTACTGCTGCTACTGCGTAACTGAATGTATTTGGTGTAGCTGTATGGGCTTTATCTTGATTACCAGTACCGTGTAAATTGATAATATTATCGGGCTTCGTTTCTACTATTATACTGTCCCATATCTTTTCTTTCATCCGAGGGTCTGGCTCTGTTGCGCCAATCTCGGCAAATAGTGTAAGACTGACTAGAGCATCTTCTACTTCTTTACCAATTTCGGGATAGGTTGTCGAAAGACACTCTACTTCGGCTCTCTCTTGCTCAGAAAGTTTGCCGAGTGCATATTCTTCTATTACACCTGATTCTATATATTGTTTTACGTCTATCATGGGTATATTTTTCTCAATTCTCTCAGTGCTATTCGGATTTTAGATTTGACCGTCCCTAAAGGGAGGTTCAATTTCTCTGATATTTCGCCATGCGCATATCCATAATAGTACGAGAGTTTTAATATCTCTTTGTGATCATCTTCAAGTTTATCGAGTACTTCCCAAAGTTCGGAGTTTGCTCTTTTTACCTCAGGATTTTCATCTGTTGCTATATCTACGAGGAGAGAGTCGAATTGGATTTTTCTACTTTCTTTTCCATAACGAATCTTGTCTATAGCACCATTACGACATATATTGAGCATCCATGTAAAGAAAGTACCACGAGTCTCATCATATTTATCTATATGCTTATATACTTTGATAAATGTTTCTTGGAGTACATCTTCGGCTATATCTTGCTTTTGGGTTATATGTAGTGCGATACCATATAACTTAGACGAATAGTTATCATAGAGATAATCGTATGCTTTTCTGTCCTTATTTATTAGTCCTTGGACTAATTCTGTAGTATCAAGAGTTTTAATTTGCATTGCCTAAATGTATTCGAATTATCAGTAAAATTAGTTAATAATAGTTGAATAAACAACTATTAATATATCTTGGCTTTACAATATACTCTAGACATAGTCGGATAGCTTACACCAGACTCTTTCTCTTGGGTGAGTAAAATCTCAACAGCATTATGCAATTTGTCTAACTTTATAACCTGGCTTATGCCTTTATGTTCGAAATTACCTAGATTTATTTGTTGACCTATTTGCGTTATTGCCCATAGATTGTATTTCATACCTGAATTACTAACAGGGAGTGATTTTATATCAGCATAGACTTGATTAGTAGTTCTATCCCAAACTAATATTACAACTGAGCCAAGTGCACTTCTTCTATGGGGTTTCATCACATATAGTTTTGTGTTCTCTATGTCATATATACTCGAAAGAGTTGTAAGAGAGTCATAGTCATATTTTAACTTGTCATAGTTAGCTGATAGTTCACTATTTTCACTTTCGAGACTAGTAATTTTTGCCTTAGCATCATCTAATCTTCCATTAGCAATTATCAAATAATAAATAGTAACAAATGCTATGATAGCCATAGCAACCGATAAAATATAAGGTAATTTGGAGGTCTTAGGTATTACAGCTTTATTTGGTCCTATTAATTCTTCCTGATCATCAAAGTCGGTTCTAAGAATTTCGTCCCAGATTTTCTCTTCCATATATGCGGCAGGTACCACTTCTCCAATGTCAGCCATCATTGATAAGCTTAAGCTCATCGATGCAAACTCTTGGGCAATCTCAGGGTATTTATCAGCAGTTGATTCTACTTCTGTCCGTTCAGTTGGGGTAAGGGTACCCGATAAATATTCTTCTAATATGCCTGATTCTATATATTGTTTAATATCAATCATGGGTATATTTTTCTAAGCTCTCTTATAGCTATTCTAATTTTAGATTTAACTGATCCGAAAGGCATATTAAGTTTTTTAGCAATTTCGGAATGAGAGTATCCATAATAGTAAGATAGTTTTAAGACTTCTTTATGATCATCATCTAACTTATCTAGCAATGTCCATAGCTCATTATTAGCTAATTTCATTTCCGGATTCTCTTCATATACCATATCTACGTTTAAAGAGTCGAACTGGATTTTCTTACTTTCTTTACCATATCTTATCTTATCAATAGCACCGTTACGACATATATTGAGCATCCAAGTAAAAAACGTACCTTTAGAGTCATCAAACTTATGGACATGTTTGAATACTTTGATAAAGGTTTCTTGGAGTACATCCTCTGCTATGTCAGTCTTTTGGGTTATATGCAAAGCAATCCCATACAGCTTAGCTGAGTAGTTTTTATACAGATAGTTGTAACACTTTCTGTCCTTAGCTTTGAGACCTTTTATTAGGTCTATGTTACTAATCTTTTCTATAATATTATCAAAGTGTAATGAATTAGACACCTAATATATCAAATTATATATTATTCTAGCATTAATTTTTACTAACTTATTTTTTTAATATTTTCAATTGTCAAGTATGAAGTTTTTATCCAATATTTTTTCGCAAAAGAAAAGTTCTTCACCAATGGATGTAGAGTTAGTTGAAGCAATAGTTAATGAAGATTACGAAGGAGCAGAAGTAGCCCTAAAGAATGGTGCAAATCCAGATATTCCTGATGGAAATGGCAACCCAATTCTTTTAGTCACTTCTAGTTCCCAAAAAGTTGAGTTTGTAAGAATACTACTCGAAAATGGTGCAAACCCTAATTGTATAAGTACAAATAAAAATAGCGAAAACTCTAAAAGTACTCCATTAATTCGCTCTTCTTCGAATGGTAGCTATGAAGTATCAAGGTTACTAATAAAATATGGAGCCGATGTTAATAAAACTGATAAAACAAAATTGTCCCCACTTATGTGCGCTGCTTATAAAGGATATGAAAATATCTTAGATTTACTTCTAAAAAATGGTGCTGAGTTAGAATATAAAGATGAAGAAGGTCAAAATGCATTAATGTTTGCTACAAATAATGGGAAATTGAACACCACTATGTTGCTTTTGGATTCAGGTGCAGAGATAAATTCAAAAGACAAGCAGAATAATACTCCGATTATGTACGCATCGCAACACGGTCACGATGACATAGTAAAACTTTTAATATCGAAAGGCGCCGATTTACAATGTAAAAATAGAAGCAAATTAACTGCTTTGGATTTTGCTGAAAATAATAAACGTATTTCAACTGTAGAACTAATAAAGAATTCACTTTGAATTGAATTACCCCAAATACATTTTCGCCCAATTATATATAATATCTGCAGTCTTGATAGCTTTATCTTCATCCATAATCAGGTGGCCATAGTTGTTGAGCATTATATAGCTACGGTGTCCACGCACCTGTGCTAGTATCTTACGTGCCTCATCTAGTGAAACAGTATCGTCGTCGGGGGAGTGGAGTACTAGTATTGGCTTTTTCAACTTAGACAGGTCATAATCCTTACCGTTAGTAGTCAAATCGTCGAAGAAGTCCTTAGTGAGTGTAAACTCTATACCACCTATCGTTCGTTTCGATGCACCTTTTTCCTCAGCTTCCTTTACATTGCGGTCTAGTACGTGGCATAGATGATCGGGTGTAGATGGAGCTGCTATTGTCACCAATATTTCCATTGGGTCATATTCCATAGCAAATTTCATCATCGCAGAACCGCCCATAGAGTGACCTATGCCTAGCTTTGGAGCTTCGTAATTCTCTTCTAGCCACTTTGCTGCTAGTCGTATGTTTTTCAAATTTGTCGAATATGTTGTCTCTGCGAAGTCGCCCTGTGAATCGCCTAATCCTGGGAAGTCAAATCGCAAAAGAGCTATACCTTGTGATACTAGTTGTTTTGAGATATGCTTAAGAACTCTGATGTTTTTAGTGCAAGTGAAGCAAGGTACATATATACAAAAGTACTTCGGGTAACCTTCTGCAGGAAGGTCGAGTTCTGCTGACATTTCGTATCCATCGTGACCTTGTATAGTAAATCTTTTTATTTTCATTTCTGTATCTATTTTTTTCTTGCAAGATAAAATATATTTCTTAATTTCGTGTCGTATGTTTACGACATATAGATAAAAACAAATATTAGGACTATCATGATATCTAATAAATCGGAAATATTTCCAGCCGAGCAGCAGCAGGCCGCTGTCTATGCGAAGGCTTTATCTCACCCAGCGCGGATTGCTATACTTAGGTATTTGGCCGAAACCAAAGTATGCATAACGGGTGATATAACTGATGCAATACCACTCGGACGTACCACTGTACTTCAACATTTGCAAGTGCTGAAAGAAAGTGAACTGATTCGTGGTGACATTGATGGAAAGAAAGTGTGCTATTGCATAAATTCTGACCAGTACGATGAAATGAAACAACTTTTTGACGATCTATTTAATAAAATTAATCCAATCAATAATTGCTGCTAAGAGGTAGTATTATGAAAATGCATGTAAGTTTATATGTGGCAGATGCCGCTAGAACAAAAGAATTTTATGAGCTTTTTTTCAATCAGAAAGCTACGAAAGTAAAAAGTGACTATGTGAAATTCGAGTTAGAGAATCCAGCATTAGTAATCAGCTTTGTACAAAATAAAGACCGAGTAAAGTCTAATTTCGGTCACTTAGGTTTCGTAGCAGATTCACTAGACTTAGTTGTAAATAGGTTAGAGCAAGCGAAAAGCAATAACCTAGATGTACTAGAAGAAATGGGTACGAACTGTTGCTATGCTAATCAAGATAAGTTTTGGGTAACTGACCCAGATGGTCACCAATGGGAGATTTATACTTTCAATAGTGACGTAGAGTTCAACGACCCTAAGTACGCTTCGCAAGAGGCATCAGCTTGTTGCACTCCAAGTGTTGATAATGATTGCTGTACTACTGAAGAAGAATCTGCTGCTTGTTGTACTCCACAAGCCCCTATAAAACTTGGATAGATGATGACTGAAAAACGCTTAAGCTTTTTAGACAACTACCTGACGCTATGGATATTTATTGCCATGGCGTTGGGTGTTGCTCTTGGGTATTTTATACCTTCTATGCCGGTTTTAATTGATTCGATGAGCGAAGGAACTACTAATATTCCTATCGCAATTGGGTTGATTATAATGATGTATCCACCACTCGCAAAAGTTAATTATCGACTATTGCCGAAGATATTCAAGAATACGAAAGTACTTTCGATATCATTAGTCCTTAACTGGATAATAGGTCCAGTGCTAATGTTTATATTAGCTATTACTTTCCTACACGATTACCCAGAGTATATGGTAGGACTTATACTCATAGGATTAGCCCGCTGTATTGCTATGGTACTAGTCTGGAATGATTTGGCAGAGGGAAATAGTGAGTATGGCGCTGGATTAGTTGCTCTGAACAGTATATTTCAAGTATTCACCTACAGTTTTTACGCATGGTTTTTTATTACAATATTGCCTCCTTATTTCGGATTCGAAAGTGCAATAATAGATATTCCTATCTCACTAATAGCAGAAAGTGTAGCAATCTATCTGGGCATACCCTTTTTACTGGGTATATTGAGCCGTACAGTACTTGTAAAGCTAAAAGGCAAGGATTGGTATGAAAACAAGTTTATGCCAACTATATCGCCTCTTACGTTAATTGCATTGCTATTCACTATAGTGGTTATGTTCTCACTCAAAGGAGAGTTGATAGTAGAAATACCGACAGATGTATTAATAATTGCAGTTCCTTTACTGATATACTTTGCTCTGATGTTCCTAATAGGATTTTTCTTGAGTAAGTATATGGGGACAGAGTATGACAAAAATGCAGCTATTTCATTCACCGCAGCAGGCAATAATTTTGAGTTAGCAATCGCAGTGGCAATAGCTGTATTCGGATTGAATTCGGGTCAAGCATTTGCTGGTGTAGTTGGTCCATTAGTTGAAGTTCCAGCTTTGATTTTGCTAGTAAGAGTATCATTTTGGTTAAAAGATAAATATTATAAAGTGGAGAAAAAATGAATCTATTAATATTATGCACAGGGAATTCATGCCGTAGCCAAATAGCCGAAGGATTATTCCGTAAGCATTTGGGTGAAGGTCATAATGTATATTCGGCTGGCATAGAGGCACACGGGGTAAACCCGAATGCAATCAAAACTATGGCTGCGATAGGTATTGACATTACTAATCATACTTCTGACACAATAGACAATCTACCTAATATTGAGTATGACTATGTAATAACAGTATGTGACAATGCGAAAGAACGTTGTCCTATATTGCCTGGCAATCATAAGAAGCTTCACCATAGTTTCCCAGATCCTGCATCTGCTAAAGGAACTGAGGAAGAAGTCACTGCGATATTTGCATCTGTCCGAGATGAGATAGAGGCTTATGTAAATAAATTTGTAGAAGGTTTGGGGTAAGTTTCTAATCATTCAGATAACAAAAACGAATTATGAATATTATAATACTATGCAGAGCAAACGCCTGCCGTAGCCAAATGGCAGAGGGACTTTTCAGAAAGCACCTTGGAGATAAACACAATGTATTTTCTGCTGGATTGGAACCAGAAGAAGTTAACCCGAATGCAATCAAAACTATGGCTGCGATAGGTATTGACATAAGTAATCACACTTCGAAAACTGTCGATGAACTTCCGAATGTAGAGTTTGATTATGTTATCACCGTTTGCAATAGTGCCAAAGAGAGATGCCCATTTATTCCAGGCAATCACAAATCAATCCACCATTGGTTTGCAGATCCATCGAAGGTAAAAGGAACTGATGAGGAGATAGCAACAGCTTTCGCTTCAGTAAGAGATGAGATAGACGAGTACGCAAGAGAGTTTGTATCAAGTATATAACAAAACATAAATTTAAGATATAATAATATAATAAACTAAATTAGGTGAATAAAATGTCAAAAGTGATTAAAATATTGGGGACAGGATGTCCCAAATGTATAACAATGACAAGCATTGTGAAAGATGTAGTTGCTGAAAACGATATCGATGCAACAGTCGAAAAAGTGGAAGATATAGCAGAAATAATAAAGTACAATGTAATGACTACTCCTGCATTAGTCATAGACGATGTGATTACTATCAAGGGTAGAGTACCCTCGAAATCAGAAGTATTGGAACTAATAAAATGAAAGAAAAAGAGCTATTGAAATATCAAATAACAGCATCATCTGTTTCTAATAATGATGCTACGATTCATATAAAACAATCTGAAATAGATTTCGGTACTACTCCTGAAACTACTGATACATTGGCAAGCCCAGCTGATTTATACTTGGGTGCTTTCTCAGCGTGTATGCTCAAAAATGTAGAACGATTTTCTGGTATGATGCATTTCACATATACAAAAGCTTCGGTAGAAGTTAAAGCAACTCGTCTAGAAAACCCACCAAGAATGGACAACATAGATTATAAGTTGACTATCTATAGTAATGACCAGAAGTTAAATAAAGACTTGTTAAAAAGGAATATCGAGAAGTTCGGTACTATATACAATACTGTAAAACAGGCTTGCTCTATTACGGGTACTATAGAGACAGTTGACAATGTTTGATTGGATACAAAATATAGCAGATTGGCTAGTCTATGATATTTTTGATTTGAGCAAAGGTCAGCATTTAGCTGAGGCGCTCAATTTCTTTATCTATGACTCTGCAAAGATTCTATTACTACTATTTGTGGTTATATTCTTTATGGGAATAGTCAATAGTTATTTCCCAATAGACAAGGTCAAAAACTATCTTTCTAGACATAAATTATATGGGTTAGAGTATTTAATGGCGAGCTTATTCGGAGTAGTAACTCCTTTCTGTTCTTGTTCGTCTGTCCCTCTGTTCATAGGTTTCGTACGAGGAGGAATTCCTCTTGGGGTTACGTTCTCATTTCTGATTACCTCGCCACTTGTCAATGAAGTTGCGATAGGGCTTTTCATCGGTTTATTCGGACTAAAAACAACCGTTATCTATGTCATAAGTGGTGTAATACTTGGAACTATATCCGGGGTGATACTTCAAAAACTAAATCTAGAGAAATACCTAACACCTTGGGTAAAAGAAGTACTTGCAAATGCACAAAAAGAACAAGATGCATTCGTTGCAGATAAGCAAACACTAGTACAAAGATTGCCTATAATTTGGGACGAAGTCCTGACGATTATCAAAGGAATAGTCCCTTATGTAATAGTTGGTATCGCAATTGGCGGACTAATGCACGGTTATATACCAGAAGGGTTCTTCGAACAATACATGGATAAGAGCAATCTATTCGCTGTACCTATCGCTACTATACTTGCAGTACCTATGTACTCTAACGCATCGGGCATATTGCCAGTAGTTCAAGTTTTGGTAGCAAAAGGAATTCCACTAGGAACTGCAATTGCCTTTATGATGGGCGTTGTGGGGTTATCGTTACCAGAAGCAATGCTACTAAAAAAAGTAATGACAGTAAAGCTGATTGTTATCTTCTTCAGCGTCGTTACTCTCTGTATCATCATATCAGGATATTTGTTTAATGTGATGCTTTAGTCTCTAAAAGCTTTTTGCTATCCCAAGACCAAAAGCTATATAATTAAGTTTAAAATCATAGCTTCTGCCCGATACAATATAATCTCCAGTTAGTGAGCTGTAACTGAGTTGTGGGCGTATAAACCAAGCTTTTCCTATTCCATATTGAATTCCTAGACAAAATTCCCAGCCTAATTGTGGGCCAAATTCTCTTGACCCACTAGATTCAGGTTCTATGATTACTTGATTATATATTCCTCCGGCTTTAACTAAATATGATAATTCTTCTGAATCACCTATTGGTTTTATATACTGCAAACCAAAATTAAAACCTGTTTCATCGAAAACAAATCCATCATTAGTATTTGAAGCTTCGAGCGTAAAATGGTTCCAACCCCATCCTACATACACCCCTAGTTGTTCCATAAAGTTATAATTTAAGGCAACTTCTACGCCATATCCAGTGTTTACATCTAATCCTTGTATATCATCAGTAACGAAATTATAATTAGATCTAATTTCTAAAGCCACTTTATCATAAGTTAGTGCTTTACTACTAATTGACACTAACAAAATTGCAAATAATATGGGTTTTATAATTCTCATAGACTCCTTATACTGTAATTTTTCAAGCAAAGTAAATTTACGAATAATTAAGAGTAAAAGCAAAAGTACATCGTGCCTAATGGCAAGGTAACTCTGAATCAATTTCGAACCAAAGTGAATTTGGTATTTAACTTTTAGTTGTAGAATATCTAAAATAAGTCTATTTTGGATATTATTTTACTTTAATATCTCAGGGAAAAATGAAATTTTCAATTTTAGTCTTTGTCTTGTTTGCTCTTTCTGGAGTAATAAATGGAAAAGATTCTAATACAGAAGGCAACCAAAGGGCTCTTTATAATTTTAGTAAACAAATAGAAATAGACGATAATCTTATTGAGTTAAAGCAAGGAGAACTTTATTTTCAGTTTAATTTGAATCAATCATTTGAAACTCTAAAATCATTTAATTCGAAATGGATTGAAAAATACTCAAAAAGTCATTTTATAGCCTACCTCGTAAATATGACAGATTCAAGTGTATACATAAAAACTCAAGATGGCAGTTTACTAATAATTCAAGAAGCACTTGATGAAAATAATAATTGGCAACCCATAGAATATTGGATACCAAGTGGATGTGGTAATAGTTATTTCAATCCATTGAGTTTAGAAGCTGGAAAATGTGTTTTGGTGCCAATAAAAAAATATACTGGTAATTATAAAACACAATTTAGATTAAAGTTTAATATTGGAAAAAGTATTATATATTCTGACACTTTCGAAGCATCATTAGACAAAACACAATTCAAAAAAGTAACTGATGATGTGAATGGTATTCTTTATGATGGACCTGCTAGTTATTTTGAGTATAAATAGTTTCAGTACCAAAAATATTAGTAATAATATAACCCCCGAGCAACCCGAATGAATTGTAATAACTGTAACACTGAAGTAACAGAGAACTATTGCCCTAATTGTGGTGAAGCGAAGGAACTAGAAAGAATAGACGGGCATTACATAATGCACGAAATAACACACGTTTTACATTTAGAAAAAGGTTTTCTATTTACAATTCGTGAATTGATTACTAAACCCGGTAAAAGTGTAAAGAACTATTTAACAACTAATAGAAGCAGACTAGTAAAACCGATACTGTTCATTATTCTTACCTCACTATTCTATTCCATAGTAAATAACTTTTTTCACTTCGAGGATAGTTATATAAAGTTCAGTGGCGCTGAAATGACTTCCACTACTTACATTTTTCAGTGGATTCAATCTCATTATGGTTATGCTAATATTATGATGGGAATATTCATTGCACTATGGTGTAAACTCTTTTTCAAAAAATATAAATACAACTTCTTTGAGATATTGATTCTATTATGTTTCGCTATGGGAATTGGGATGTTGATTTTCTCAGTTTTTGCTATTCTACAAGGCTTGTTTCATTTAGAACTTATGCAAGCAGCAGGAATAGTAGGGTTCATTTATACCACTTGGGCTATCGGCCAATTCTTCGAAAAAGGAAGATTTGTCAGTTATGTAAAAGCATTGCTTGCGTATATGTTAGGAATGGTATCATTTACACTGCTAGCAATTCTAATTGGGACTTTAACTGATTTGATAATAAAGTAGGTTTGGATGGAATTACATAAAAAGATACTGATTTTACTTTGTGCGTTAATACTATTTTCTTGTGGAGAGGATGAAGTTAAACCAACGGAAACACCTGTCGCGTACAAAGAAGCTAGAACGATAACTTACAATAATGTGAATGTAGATGTTGTAATTGACAAACCCGCTCTCAATGAAGTAGATGTTCTATTGGTGTTTCACGGCACTGTTCAATACGATAGTAATATTACCAAGGCTGCGGACTTTATACTTGAGAAATTTAGAAGTATATTAGACCGACAAGATATGATGATAGTGAGTGTTGCTTACCCCGGTGAAAATATGCTATTGGGTGATAATATTGTACAAGCAGAAGCCGCATTACTATGGGTAAAAAACAAAGCAAGTGAAGAGTTAGGGATAACAGTAAAGAAAGTATTCATGGGTGGTCATTCACAAGGAGGGTATCTAGTAACAAGGCTTAATACTATACACCAAACAAATGGAGTAATCGCTAATGCTCCTGGCCCTCTTAACCTAGTCTATAGATGTCAACTAGAGGAAGATGGGAAGATTCAGTCAGGTGACGCTTGTACTAAAATCAGAAACGTATATGGAACTACAACTAACAATCCAGATGCCTATATGGCAAGATCGTTATTGAACTTCACCGATGGATTTAAAGCAGATATACTTTTTGTACAAGGGCTTGATGATTCACCTATTCAGCTCTATTCTTGGTCGACTTTTAAGCAAGATGTAACTAGTTGTACTGACTGTCAGAATAGTAAGTTTGTAGAAATAGTAGGTGGCAAACACGAATCTATGTTCACTAACCCTAATGCAATAATTGAATTCAATAATTTTATAAATAATAGATGAACAACCAAAACCGCAAAGAACACTGGGAAAATATATACCAGACGAAAAAGCTAACTGAAGTCAGTTGGTATCAGCCTACTCCTACTACTTCATTGGATTACTTTACAAAGTTCAACATACCGAGAACCGCTAAGATCATTGACATTGGCGGTGGTGATAGCTTTTTGGTAGACCATTTGCTGGAGCTGGGTTATCATGATATTACTATACTCGACATCTCAGCAGCAGCTATTGACAGGGCAAAGAAGAGACTAGGCAAGCGAGCAAGCGAAGTAAAATGGATAATAGCTGACGCATCAAATTTTACCCCCACTGAGCAATACGACATCTGGCACGACCGAGCGGCATTCCACTTCCTAACTGACGAGAAAGAGATTGCCAATTACATACAAACAGCTCATCAAAATATAACTCCAAATGGCATTTTGGTCATAGGTACATTCTCCGAACAAGGCCCTACAAAGTGTAGTGGGATTGATATAAAGCAATATTCTGACGAAACAATGACCAAGCTATTCGGTAAGCTATTTGAGAAGATAGATTGTAAAACAATCGACCACCAAACACCTTCTGGCTCAATTCAAAACTTCATTTTTTGTAGTTTTAGGAAAGTCTAGTTAAAAAGAATTATCCCTCCTCCAATTTATTTTCATTCTAAATCCAAAAAAATTCTCTATATTCGATAAAAAGTATAGTGTATATAATAATGAAAAGTCATTTTAAAGTCGTTCTAATTTCAATGAGTGGGGTAAGAGTTTACAATAAGCGATTACTTGATTTAGGATTGACTTTGCCGGGATTTGTGGAGAGGAGCGAAGTTATTGCAAGTTTACCAAGTCTGGGGTTGCTAACAATAGCAGCTCATACGCCTGATAACTGGGAAGTAGTTTACAAAGAATTAGATCATTATTCTGAAACTGAAATTGAAGAATTAATCAATGAGAAGCCAGATATTATTGCTTTTTCATCATTGACTGCAAGAATAAATGAGACTTATAAGTTGAGTCAAAGGTTTAGAAGTGCCGGTATTACCACTGCAATTGGTGGATTGCATGTATCAGCACTTCCAATTGAAGCAAAAGAATACACAGACATTGTAATCCAAGGAGAAGGAGAATTAATTTGGAAAGAACTACTTTATGATTTTGAAAACAACTCCTTAAAACCTCAATATAGTTCTCTTTCAAACTCCAAATTTACATATCATTTTGATTCAACAGTCATCCCAAAATACGAGTTGCTAGATATCGCAAAGTACAATAGATTAACAATACAAACTACTAGAGGTTGCCCTCTGCATTGTAGTTTTTGTGCCGCTTCACGTACTATTAGTGCATTTAAAAAGAAACCAATGATTCAGATAGAAAGAGAACTGAATAAAATTTTTGAGATTTGGGATAGGCCTTTCATAGAGTTAGCTGATGACAATACTTTCTTTGATAAAAAGTGGTCAAAAGAACTTCTGACTCTATTCGGAAAATACAAAATGAAGTGGTTTACCGAGACTGATATTTCTATTGCAAACAATGATCATTTGTTAGAATTATTGGCAAAATCAAACTGCTCTCAAATTTTAATTGGGTTAGAAACAGCCAATAAGAGTACCCTCAATGGAATCGATAAAGGTAATTGGAAGCACAAGCAATTTGATAAATATTTAAAGGCAATTGAAAAGATACAATCGTACGGCATTTCAGTTAACGGGTGTTTCATTCTTGGGTTTGATACGGACACTAAAGATTCTTTCCTTGAAACTGAGCAATTCGTAATAGATAGTAAACTTTCGGAAGTACAGATAACTCTACTCACACCATTCCCGGGTACTGAATTGTATAATCGGCTGAAAAATGAAGGTAGGCTACTATCAGAAAACTATTGGGACAAATGCACTTTATTTGATGTGAATTTTATCCCAAAGAACTTTACTGTTTCAGAGCTGGAATATGAATTCGAAAACCTATTGAAAAACGTTTACTCAAAAAAATTAGTTACTAATAGAAAACAACATTTCAAACAAACCCTATTGAACAGAAGGTGGTCTAACAGATATGAACATATTTAACACAGTAATTAAATTATTGACATTTAAGATTACCAAAGAAGAAATGTTACAGTTCAATTCTAAACATTTCATCGTAGGTTTAGTTGGCACTTGGATAGTTGGTATGGGTAGGTATTGGGATGATCCGGGAGCTAGTTTATTGCAACATCTTGGACTTGGCTCAGTTATATATATTTTTGCTTTGGCGCTATTTATTTGGTTGATACTTATACCGTTCAAGGTAAAAGATTGGAGTTACTTTACGGTTCTAACTTTTATTAGTCTCACATCATTTCCAGCTATATTCTATGCAATACCTGTTGAGCAAATTTGGTCAATAGGGACAGCTAATACTATCAATGTATGGTTTTTGGCTATAGTCGCAGCGTGGCGATTAGCTTTACTCTATTATTTTCTGAAGCATTTCACAAAATTGAGTTTCGGTAAAATTCTTACAGTTACTTTAACCCCAATGGTACTTATTATAGCTTCCTTAACACTTCTGAATTTACAAAGAGCTGTATTTGAAATAATGGGTGGTGTAAGAGAACCTACTCCACATGATGGTGCATATATGGTTTTATCTATACTAACATTTCTATCGATGTATTTATCCATTCCCTTGTTAATAGCATATTTGGCTTCTATATCAATAAGAAGAAATGAACTTAGGGAAGAAGAGAAAATAATCGAACGGATGAAAAATTTAAACCTCTAATCCAAAATATTTCGCTATATTCGATAATCACAAAATTGATAAAACATTATGAATGAATTTTTTAGCGGAATGACCACCCTCGAGCAGACCTATTGGTACATAGCTTTAATCGGCTCAGTAATATTTGTTATCATTTTTATTATGACTTTCATAGGTGGCGATGGTGATTTTGAAATGGACTCTGATACTGACATTGCCGATGGGGATGATGGCGGAGTAGGTTTCCAATTCTTTACCTTCAAAAATGTAATTGCATTCTTTACAATCTTCGGTTGGACTGGTATTACTTGCATTGAGTACGGTATGTCGAATATTCCTACTATAGTCGTTTCTACAATCGCTGGTCTGATTATGATGGCGCTAACCTCGCTCCTGTTCTTTTGGATGGGCAAAATGGCTGAGTCAGGTACGCTGAAAATAACGAACGCTGTTGGACTTATAGGCGAAGTTTACCTACCCATAGGTGCTAATCGGTCTAAAATGGGAAAAATAAGTATAAAAGTGCAAGGTAGTTTGCGTGAATTAGAAGCAATAACCGATGCCGATGAAGATTTGAAAACACAGACTCTTGTCAAAGTTACTGAAGTAGTTAGCTCAGAGCTTTTACTAGTAGAAAAATTATCCAATTAACCCCTCGTATATCCTATGAATACATTAATTAGTTTGTTATTAGCATCTACTCCAAATGGAGCTCCAGGTGTTTATCTAGTAGTTGCCGTTGTACTAATCCTTGTAGTATTTCTATTTTCTATGTTCAGGAGGTACAAAAGATGTCCTTCGGATAGAATATTAGTCGTATATGGTAAGACGGGTGGAGACACGTCTGCCAAATGTGTACACGGTGGGGCGGCTTTCATCTGGCCAATAATCCAAGATTACTCGTTTCTATATTTGACACCGATTTCTATAGAAGTGAATCTGATAAACGCATTGAGTAAGCAAAACATCAGGGTGAATGTACCATCTAGGTTTACTATAGGTATTTCGACTGAGCCAAGTGTTATGCAAAATGCTGCCGAAAGACTACTGGGATTGAACCAAGATATGATACAAGAGCTAGCTCAAGAGATTATATTCGGTCAATTGCGTTTGGTCGTAGCGTCTATGGATATTGAGGAAATCAACACAGATAGAGACAAGTTCCTATCACACATCACACACAGTGTAGAAGAAGAATTAAAGAAAGTAGGTCTTAAGCTAATAAACGTAAACATAACGGATATACACGATGTGTCTGGCTACATAGAGGCATTGGGTAAAGAAGCTGCTGCGAAAGCGATAAACGATGCGATTATCTCTGTTGCTCAGAAAGATAGAGACGGTGCAATTGGTCAGGCAAATGCGGTGCAAGATGAGAGAGTCCAAGTAGCAGCTGCCGATGCTATAGCGGTAGAGGGTGAAAACAGAGCAAAAATTCAAGTTGCTAACTCGAATGCCGAAAGAAGGGCAAGAGAAGCAGAAGCTAGTAGAATAGCCGATGCATCAGAGAAAGTACAAGCGGCAAAAGCGTTGGAAGAATCTTATGCAGCTGAGAAAATTGCCGAAGATGCTAGAGCGAAACGTAAAGAAGCAGAGCAAGGAGCAGACATAATAGTACCCGCACAAATAGACAAGCAAAAAATAGAAATAGAAGCAGAAGCCACAGCTGAACGAATAAGAAGAATAGCACGCGGTGAAGCAGATGCAATATTCTTGAAAAAAGAAGCTGAAGCGAAAGGTATGTACGAGATATTAACGAAGCAAGCAGAAGGTTTGGACAGAATAGTAAAAGCCGCTGGAAACAATTCCAAAGATGCGGTACTATTGCTAATAGCTGATAAGCTACCAGAACTAGTTAAAACACAAGCAGACGCAATCAAGAACATCAAAATTGATAAGGTTACTGTTTGGGAAAACGGTGGCGGAAAAGATGGTAATACTTCTACTTCCAACTTCATATCTGGGCTGTACAAATCCGTACCACCACTACAAGAGATGTTCAACATGGCGGGTATGCAACTACCAGATTATCTGAAAGGCAAAGACGTAGTTAACCCAACTACCGAAGAACCTGCGGTGGAAGAAGTACCGAAGCCGGTGGCTGAACCAAAGATGAAAACGAAACCGGCTGAAACTAAGGGTGAGGGTGATGAGGCCTAGAGGGATAGAATTAAGAATAATGAGGAATAACATAAATCTTGGAATATATGGGAAGTATTACAATTAAAACCAGAGTAGGTTTAAATGATTTTGTTAAAGTAAACTATTACTTTTATTATAGTAAGCTAAAAAATAAAATCATGACAGGAATAGGAATAGGGATGATTCTTTTGAATATTTTCACTCCAGGTGAATATTCTATAATCTCATTTATGCAACTATTCTTTGGACTATATTTGACAGTTGGAGTTCCTATTATAACTTATTTGTCGGCGAAGAAAAACTACAACACTAATGCAAGACTAAAAGAAACGATTGAATATAATTTTGACAATGAAAATATAATAGTAACTGGCGAATCTTTCAATTCAAAGCTGACTTGGGAAAAAGTGTATAAGATTACAGAAAGCAAAGATTGGGTTCTAATTTGGCAAAACAAATTAATCGCAAATATAATACCTAAACGAGACTTTAATATAGGAGAACTTGAAACTTTAAAAGGAATAGTTAAGCAACACAAAAGTATAATCAATAAATTGAAATACTAGCTCTTAATTAAATAAATAAAGTAAAAACTTTCCTATGAAAACTATAATAACAATACTAACATTAATAGGCTTATTATTCACTAGCTGTAGTGAAAGTGATAATATTGTAGAACCTAATGAAATGGACTACCTAATCTTCGGTCATTTTCACGGGGAATGTATAGGGGAAGGTTGTATTGAAACATTCAAGTTGACTAGTGATAAGTTATATGAAGATACTTTAGACCATTACAATGCTGAAAACTTTGAATTTATTGAGCTGAGCAGTGAGAAGTTCGTGCAAGTGAAAGACATAATAGACTATTTCCCAAACAAATTACTAAATGAAAAAGATACTAGGTTTGGTTGCCCCGATTGTAGAGATCAAGGTGGTGTATTCATACAGTACTCTGAAAATGGAATCGTAAAAAGTTGGAGAATCGATAAAGATAAAGATGTGATACCAGAATATCTACACAGCTTCATCGATAAAGTAAATGAAAAAATTAGACTGATAAATGAATGAAATATTTATATACAGCAAAAGAATCATTCTACAAAGGTGATGAAGGATGGGAAGGATATATTAAATTCTCAAAGTTGAATCATCTAACTGAACTTGTCTCAATTGATAACTTACTTAGTCCACCTATCGTTGAACCAGTTTATGAGAATAAGAAAGACTGGGAATTTATTCATATAATAAATCAATGTGAAACCGGATTTTATTTGACACTTGATTACGTTTTGAAACGATTGGAAACAAAAGACAAATTCAATTTATTGACATTATGTGTAAACCCATCCGAAGATTGCAAGAATATTGGAATTGACGGATTCGAATTTGAAGGTTATGACTTGCTAGATCAAGACTATGATATTAGTGCTTTGACAAATTGTGGCGGTTTTGATGAATCTTTTACATCTAGTGATATAAATGAAAAAGGACTAATCATTGACTTTACAAGGGCTTATGATATAAGAAAAAGTCTATTAGAAAATAACCCTCTAGAGCATCACGCAGACACAAATGTAATAGCTATATGGCGACACAAAACGATAGGAAGATGAAAAGAAAGCATAAAATATTATATAGCATTCTAGCCGCTCCATTATTCTTAATAGTTTTCTATTATATAGGTTGGTCTTTAGCTCCAGGTAGTTACGCTAAGGCAGAAGTTTATAAGTTTAGTATACCTGAAGAAACGCTTATCGAAATAATTAAAGAATTCAAAAAAGAAAATCCTTCTTTGGATATGACTAAACCAGTTAGAATGAAAAATGGTGAAGAATTTTATTTAGAAGATGGAAGACGAGATAGTTCTGATCACTGGTATTTTATATACTTCTATTACCCAGATAAGAATCAGATTGTTAAGACTTGGACTAGACACAATATAAGTTGGGAAAACCCAGAAAAAGAAAAGTCGTCAAGTTTTGCGTTTGTTAGTATTAGTGAAGGTTTAACTCTTCATAATTGGAAAACAGTAAATGAAAGTTTTTTTTGGTGGAAAAACACCCCTCTTAAGGAAGAGTTTGAAAAAAGGATACTAAGCGGAATAAAAAAGAAAATAAAAGATAAGGCAAAACCATGACCAACAACGACATACTACGAAGATTACGATACCTATTTGATTATTCAGATACTAAGATAATAGAGCTATTCAAATTAGCGGATAGCGATGTAACAGAGGCAGAGTTGATTGATTGGTTCAGAAAAGAAGATGATATAGATTTAGTAGAGATGACCGATAAGGAAATGGCGACATTCCTAAATGGATTAATAATAGAAAAACGTGGCAGAAGAGAAGGACCACAACCCGAACCAGAAGACCGTTTGAACAATAATATAATCTTAAGAAAGCTGAAAATTGCTCTGGATTTGAAGTCCGACGACATCTTGGATTTGTTCGCACTAACTGATAAAAAGATAAGCCCACACGAACTGAGTTCGTTTTTCCGAAGACCGGGTCATAAATCATATCAGCCAGTTATGGATCAATACCTTCGGAATTTTCTCAATGCTCTTCAAACTAAAAGTAAAAAAGAACCTGGTAGTATTTAGCTAGAATTATCAAAACTTGCAAAATTTACAAGTTTTGATAATTTAATGCTTATATTTGTTCTATGAAAAACTATACTAATCGCAAAGAATATATAGGTAAGTTAATGGCTTACAAAGAAAAAGACCTTATAAAAGTAATAAGTGGTCTTCGTAGGTCGGGTAAAAGTACTTTGCTCGAGCTATACCGTGAAGAATTGCGAAAACTAGGAGTTGGGAAACGCCAAATACATTTTTATAATTTTGAATTGCCTGAGAATTTTTTAGACAAAACGTGGAGTGATATATACTTTGAGATTAAGAATAAACTAAACCCAGATAAGATTAACTACATTTTCTTAGATGAAGTGCAAAACATAGAATCCTTTGAAAAATTGGTCGATGGGCTTTTTGCTACTGAAAATACAGATGTATATATAACTGGTTCTAATGCCTTTTTGCTTAGTAGTGAGTTAGCGACTTTGTTAAGTGGTCGTTATATTGAAATCTCAATTCTGCCATTCTCATTCGAAGAGTATTTGACAGCTCGGGGCATTGATTTAAACAATGAATACCTCAATTTTGAAGCACTATTTTTTGATTATATAAACGAAACATCACTGCCCAAAGGTGTTGAATTACGGGGAGGTGGTTTTGATAAAATTTACGAATATCTAGATGCTATCTATACTACTATTGTAGAGAAAGATATTACACAACGTCATCAGATAAACAACAAACGTGCATTCGGGAATGTAGTTAAGTTTGTAGCAACTAATATCGGTAGTTCACTTTCGCCAGGTAATATTTCAAAAACTCTAAAGCAAGATGGTCAGAGCGTTCACCACGCAACAGTTGAGAAATACTTGGAATATCTGGAAGCAAGTTTTGTTATCTACAAAGTAAATCGATTTGATCTGAAGGGTAAAAAGCAATTGGCTACTCAGGAAAAATATTACTTAGTTGATACAGGATTACTCAATGTGTTAGCTGGTAAAGAACGCACAAACGACCGTGGTCATATACTTGAAAACATTGTCTATCTTGAATTGCTAAGACGTGGTTACAAAATATGGACAGGCACAACGAGAAACATCGAAGTAGATTTTGTTTGTAAAACTCCGACAGGAGACATAGAATACTACCAAGTTGCATGGCAAATGACGAATGAAAGTACAGTAGAACGTGAGTTCGGTGCATTGGAAAAAATCAGTGATAATTACCCGAAGTACTTGCTAACAACTGATTCATTTACCCAGAATCGTAGCGGTGTAAAACATTTAAACGTATTTAACTGGTTGCTTGACACATAAGATAAGAATTATCAAAACTTGCAAAATTTACAAGTTTTGATAATTTGTAGATAATAATTCATTCGCCTTTCGATAAAATGAATAACAAAAAACTTTATACCTTTATTTTACTGACATTTTCTTGGTCGTGGACAATTTGGATTATTGGACTAAGCACCTTGTCTGAAGGGGTCAATCAAGAATCAATTGGGAGATTTATAATATACTTTTTGTTTGGTGTATATGGACCATCAATTAGTGCAATTATAACAACTCTCATTTATGATGGATTTTCTGGAGTCGTAAATTTATTAAAGAAACTAGTAATATGGAAAGTCACTTATAAAAACTATCTTTATATAGTTCTATTGCCATTAGTTTTTGTTATTATTGGAATTGGACTTTATAGCGTGTTAATCGGAGATATCGGGACATTTGATAAAATGGCTTTCCTTTCAATTCCTTCATTATTGTGGAATGGCTTATATGCAGGACCATTGGGTGAAGAACTTGGGTGGAGGGGATTTTTATTAACAGAATTGCAAACTAGATTTTCAAATCTAAAAAGTGCTATTTTTATTGGTGTAATATGGTTTATTTGGCATATTCCGTTGTGGTGGGCACCATTCGGAAGCTTAGTTAGTAGCGAAAGTATTTCATTTTTACCTGTTTTGATTTACTTAATTATGTTAATTTGTTTGTCAATAATTATTACATGGCTTGTTGTCAGATCTAAAAACAGTGTTTTAATTGCAGTACTTTTCCATTTATCAATAAATGCAGGAATTGGATTGATATTTTTCCCAGAACTAAATATTGATTTTAAGAATATACATTTCTTATCGAGTATTCCAATGATAATATTCTGCATCTTTTTAATTGCTAATAATAAACTAAATAGAAATGAATAAGATAAAAACAAAACTTATAGTCAGAATTGCATTGCTTGTCGGTACTGCTGTGTCATTATTTTTTGTACCTTGGATACTGGTTTGGGCATGGGTATTACCGCTGCCGGAGACTGTACAAGAACAAGTGGATGAAGCGATTGGTCATGGTTTCGATGGGATGATAGTTTATGTAGATGAGGCAGGAAAAGACCCAGCGTTCTATGCAAGTGGATGGAAAAACAGGGAGAATAAGATTCCTGCTGACCCACATTCATTGTTCAAGATTGGTAGTATTAGGAAGCTTTATGTAGCTGTGGCTATTACCAAATTGGTAAGTGCTAATCGATTATCATTGGATAAAACTCTAGCTGACTATTTCCCTGAGCTAGATGGGCGAATAGAAAATGCAGACAGAATTACGCTCAGGTTAATGGTGCAACATAGGAGCGGTATTCCTAATTACACAGATTATCCTGACTTTTGGAATGACCCCGAAAATTCTAGAAAAGATAAGCTCCAATTTGTGCTAGATTTACCCGCTAACTTCGAACCAGATGAGGACTACGAGTATTCGAACACTAACTATTTGCTGCTCTCTAGACTAATAGACAAAACTGTTGGCTATAACTATCACCAGTATATCAAAGAGGAAATATTGAATCGTTTGGAGCTAAATAATACTTACAGCTCACTTAGTGAAGTTAATATCGATGATCTTATGAGCGGTTACTATGTTGGTTATGATGAAGATATAAAGACGAACGATTATGGTATGATGATAGCAACAGCAGAGGATGTAGGTAAATTTTTACGAGCACTAGTCGATGGATCGGCGTTCGATGAGGGTGAACAAGAAATCTATTCTTCGATCTACAAATATGAACACGGCGGTCTAATACCAGGTTATCAATGCCTTGCAGAATATCACGAAGATATAGATGCAGTCGTAGTTCAATTCATAAATACTACTAACTTTGATGGTTATGAATGGAATTTATCCGAAATTGTACTCAACCGAATTGTAGAAATACTGAGAAGTGAAGAAAGTTAGTAATGAAATATTTAGGAAAATATTGTAATAGAGAAACTTATTATCTTGTTATAAATGATGATTATCAAGTTAAACTACCTACATCAAATTGGGTTTGTTTTGCTATTGCTAATTCAAAACCAGATGATAATATCTTATCCCAATTTATCCGAAATTCAATAGAAAAGGATTTATTTGAGTTCAAGGGATGCGGACTTTTTGCCGAATACCTACACGATGTATTCGATGAAGAAATAGTTGCTTTGGAAGTAATAGAAAATCATCCTGAAATCGAAATAATGACCACTGGAAGTAATGATACAGATATTTCAAGTGCATTTTGGGAAAGTTTTGGAGCTACATGCTTGCCAGATAGAGCCAATTATGACAATATTAAAGTTATTTGTGTTAGTTTCGATAATAAAGACTATTCTAGTAAGTTGGAATCTTTAATAAAGCGTTTTAATAGAAATTGGCTACCAAAATCCGATGAAGAAATATTGAAAAATAATAATATGGAAATAACATTATCTAAATCAGAATCGATTGTACTTTTTGAATTTCTTGCAAGAATCAACATGGAAAACATAAAAGACATATTTGAAGACCAAGCTGAAGAACGAATTCTATGGGATTTGGAAAGCGTTTTAGAATCAAAACTTTCAGAAATATTTCAAGATAATTACAGTGAGATATTAAGTAAGGCAAGGAAAGAAATTAGAGACGATATTACAAATTAACAAACACACAAAATGTCAAACAAAGAAAACAACGAAATAACGGACAATCCGCTAACAAAATCTATACTCGAAAAATTTGAGATAGAAGAGCTGAATCCAATGCAGTTGGAAGCAGGCAGGAACATAAGGCGTAAGTCCGATGTAGTTTTACTCTCGCCTACTGGTACGGGTAAAACTCTGGCCTTTCTATTACCGCTCATAGAGACACTAGACCCGAATATAGATGAAATTCAAATTCTGATTATAGTCCCTTCGCGCGAGTTGGCTCAACAGCTGCTACAAGTTGCTCGTGATATGGGCTCGGGATTCAAGGTAAATGCCGTGTATGGTGGTCGTGCAGGTTCGCAAGATAAGCTCGATTTGAAGCACTTGCCAGCTATACTAATAGGTACTCCGGGGAGAATAGCAGATAGATTTTTCAAGGATACTTACTCTCTCGATCATATCAAAACTCTAGTACTCGATGAGTTCGATAAATCGCTGGAAATGGGCTACGAAGATGATATGTTAGATATCATCGAATCGCTGCCGAATGTAAAGCAGAGGATTCTAACCTCGGCTACTAGGGATAATAAAATTCCGAAGTTCGTTGGCTTACAAAAGCCAGTTTTCATCAACTATGCTGATGAGGGTGTTCCTCAACTAACAATCAAAACCGTACTTGTCCCTGACAAAGACAAGCTGAAATCATTGGTAAAAACTCTAGCTCATATTGGCCCGAAACCAGGGATTATCTTCTGTAGTTTTAAAGAAGAGCTATACGGAGTGAGTGAGTATTTGGAAGACAGTGGTATTCATCACGAGTGCTTCCATGGGGATATGGAGCAGCTAGATAGAGAGCAATCACTTATCAAATTTAGAAATGGAACAACTCAGCTCCTATTAGCAACCGATTTGGCGGCTCGTGGGCTGGATATTCCCGAATTAGCATTTATCCTTCACTATCGCTTGCCATTACGTTACAACGAATTCCTACACAGGAACGGACGTACTGCGCGTATGAACAGCGACGGAGTTGCTTATATACTACATTGGAAAGACGAAGAGCTGCCGGAATACATACAAGACATAGCACCAGAAGAAGTAATAGTGGGAGACCTTCAACCGTCTCATGAGCCAGCTCCAATAAGGTGGGTGACTTTATATATAACTGGTGGCAGACGCGAGAAAATATCCAAAGGTGATATAGCCGGTCTATTTATGAAACAAGGTAAAATTGAAAAAGACCAACTAGGAGTGATAGAACTTCAAGAGAATTGCTCTTACGTCAGTGTACACGCTAACATAGCCAACAAGGCAATAGACAAAACCAATAACACAAAACTGAAGAAAAAGAAAGTTAGGATAAGTGTGGTGTAGGTACGCAATGGCAATTTCTCAATTTTATATGGCAATATTCCCTAAGAAAGGAATAATTGAATACTTCGGAGAAGTACCCAAAGTATTAGAAGTTGATTTTCAAAAAATGACTGAAAATTTTTTGAATGATAATATAAATGATGAAGATGATTACTTTGAATTTATACAACATAAGTGTTGGTGCATTTCAAAAATCAATTCCGAAGAGATTATTAAAATAATTGATAATATATTAGATAGAGCCAATTGGGGAAATAGTACAAAGGCTAATAATTGGAAAACAGAAACGGATGAAACAGATAATGATGCTTGGCTTTTAGTTGATGAAGAAAACAACATTTTAGAATTCACATTTAGAGCAGATCTAAGGCAACCTCAGCTTAAATTTTTATTAGAAATGATTGAACTATGTATTGAAAAAGATTTCTTATTGATGGATATAAGCGGCAATGTTGTTAAACCAGATTTAGAAAAAGTAATAGAATTGGTAAAACAATCAAATGCCTTCAAATCTATTGTCAATACAAATCAATATTTCTCAGATTTTGAGAATGAATAATTTTGAATTATTACCAATTATTGGTATTTTTGGGTAATTAATTAAAAATATTGGTTTATAAAATGGGAAAAAATACATCCATATCATTAGGTGACTATTTCGATCAATTCGTTCAAAATCAAGTTTCAGTTGGTAGATATAAAAATGTTAGTGAAGTAATTAGAGCTGGACTTCGTCTCTTAGAAAATGAGGAAAGCAGAGTAATTGCTCTAAAGAATGCTATTCAAAAAGGACTAAACAGTCCAATAGTTGAAGATTTTGATTTTGAGGAGAATCTAATAAAGCTAAAATCTGAAAAAAGAAAAAATGGCTAAAGTAAAATTTAGACAAGAAGCCATTGATGACCTATCTAGTATTTGGGAGTATACATATAACGAATGGTCTGAAAATCAAGCTGACGAATACTATCATTTAATAAAGTTAGCTTGTAGTGAAATTGGATTTAATCCTCAAATCGGAAAAGAATACCTCGAAATTAGAAAGCAATTATTCGGTTTTAGAATCAGAAAACATATTATATTCTACCACCTTGTTTCAGATAAAGAAATAGAAATTATAAGAATCTTACATGAGCGTATGGATCTGAAAGATAGATTAATAGATTTGTAATAATTAGTGTAAAAGAAGGTTAGGATAAGTGTGGTGTAGAGTATGAACAACGAAATAAAAAAATCAATCCACTCTTGGATAACCAGAATTGATGAAAGTGAGGATATTCCAGATTCTATAATAGCGTTTAATTTTGGAATAATAGAAACAGAAAGTGGCTATCAGGTTTATATGATTGGTGCTCGTGATTACGATTTGGAAGATGATGATTGGGCTTATGAAGTAGACTTTATACCTGAAGAAAAATATTTGGACTTAGGGGCAGACTCTAACAAATGGGATTGGGAAGAAGTAAAATCAATTGTAAAAGAAAGCGTAGAACAGTTTATTATTACCAGAGTTTCACCTATTACTTTTGTTCATAAAGCCGAATACTTGACCACTGGATTTGATGATGGGGATTTAGAGAGGATAGAGAAATAAATGACTCAAAAAGAAAAAACAAGATTACACAAACGTAACAAGAACAGAGAGCGTTACGACCTAAGTGCACTATTAGTATCTAATCCCGAATTGGCGAATCATGTGAAGCCCAATAAATATGGTGAAGATTCGATTGATTTCGCTGATCCATCTGCTGTCAAATTGCTTAACAAAGCATTACTGAACCACTATTATGGAATAGCAAATTGGGATTTTCCTGATACTAATCTATGTCCTCCTATACCCGGAAGAGCCGATTACATACACCACATAGCAGATTTACTTTGCGAAAACAACTATGGCAATATACCAACTGGTGACAAGATTATCTGCTATGATATTGGCGTAGGTGCTAATTGTATATACCCAATAATTGGGGTAACGGAGTATGGTTGGAATTTTATCGGTTCGGACATAGACCCAAAATCTATCGAATCAGCGGAGAAAATTGTAGCTTCAAATCCATCGCTCATAGGTAAGGTTGAACTCCGATTACAAGAAGATAGAAGCGATGTATTCTACGGGGTGATAGGTAGAGAAGAGAAAGTAGATTTGTGTATTTGTAACCCTCCATTCCACTCTTCACGCGATGTGGCCGAAAAGGGCTCGCGTAGAAAAGTAAAAAACCTAACAGGGAAAACAGTAGAGAAACCAGTGCTCAACTTTGCAGGGATTAGCGATGAGCTGATATGTGAGGGTGGTGAGCTTAAATTTATATTAAATATGATCAAAGAAAGCCGCAATTACTTGAGAAATTTCCTCTGGTTTTCAACTTTAGTTTCCAAAAAATCAAACGTAAAGTCTATATTCGATAAACTGAAGAAGAGTGGAGCAAAAAGTATAAGAACTATACCAATGGGTACTGGCAACAAATCTACTCAACTAGTAGCTTGGACATTCCACACCAAAGAAGAACAAAAAGAATGGCAACAAGAGAGATGGGGGTAGGGAATGATAAGATTATTTAACATATTCTTCGTTCTAATAATTCTTTTGTTATGTAGTTCTTGTTCAGATAAAAGCGACTTTGAACATTATTTTAGTGCGACTGAGTTAGAGTTACAGGAAACTTACAAAATTGATTCAATATCTCAATATGGTTTTACTGATTGGACATTAGAAGCATATATTAGAATATCAGAAGAAAACGAAGAAATAATTCTAAATAAAATGAACAAGGATAGAAAGTATTTTAGAGTTGATTCCAAAGAAGACTACTACGACAACCACTTTCCGACTAGGGATTCTGTGCTTGCATATATTGTTGGCTCGACTTATTATTACAGGCTTTATAAAAAACGATTATCAGAAGATAATAGTAAAATGGTAGTTGAAGAAAATTATACTTATGAAATAAAGCTAGACACAGTAACTAATAGATTATTTTTTCAATTTGATGCTTGGGATTAAATTAAACCAAGTATCAAAAAGAGATATGAGAAAACAGCAAATAAGAAATTAATTACGCATAAAATTCCTTATTTTACACTTTTTTGTATTTTAAGCACATTCAAAAGTGCTTATTTCCTACTTTTAGGAATTATAAGTGAATTTATATAATCTTATATAATAATAGCGAAGTTAAGAAAATGAAAACGAAACCAACATACTTCTACATAATAGCCATCATCGTACTTTTGGCTTTCAATATTGCTAATTCAAAAGACACTTATGTCCGCAGCGATGCTAACAAACCAGAAATACTAACTTATTCGCTTTCAGGTGGTTCGTTCGTGAGTTATGGCTGTACTGGTCAAGACCCTACATACTTTGTTATGGGTAACGGTAAAAAAACTATCACTGTGAATTTTACCGAACCTCAGAATAATCCTTCGTTCCGAGTTTGGGGGCTCAATGATGATGATTCCGTTGCAGTATTTGTAAACGAAGAGCCGTATCCGCTTCATTCCAAAACAGCATCTTACAATAAGAAGGAAATATGTAAAAAAGTAGCACAAGACCCAGGCCCCGAAGGCGTTAAGTTTGTTTCTGGTTTACTTGTTGGAGCTATTAGCAATGACATAGGTAACTATTCTTACCAAGATGTAACAATACTTAGTAAAGATGTTTCTTCTATCACCTTAATAGGCCTTAGCGGAAGGGGATGGGGCTTTGTAGGTGTGACTATTTCAGATGGTAAGGAGGGGCAGTCTAGTCCGAGGAGATAACCTCAGTCTCTCGAATAGATGTTGCTCCTTCACATTATTGTTTGAAGATTTATTATATTTGTAGTTTCCCAGGTAATAATAAAATCAAAATGACACAAAAAAAATTACTATACTTTGTTATTCTAATTCTATCAGCGACCTTATTGTTTACATCTTGTGGAGATGAAAATAATATAACCAATAACCCTAGTCTAGATTCAAAGATTATAATTTCACCTGATGAAATTATGATAAATGATGACGAAGAAGGATCCCTGTTTATATCTATTCATCCCGCAAATGAATTCGAATGGAAAGTATCGGCCAAGCCCGACTGGATAGAAATCAGCCCTTCATCAGGGAAAATAAAAAGTGAAATTACGGAGTTAAAACTAAAAGCAATTACAACTGGATTGAGTGAAGGAAATCATATAGGTGAAATAGAGATAATTACAAATGGTGCGGGTAAAGCTGAAGTAATGGTAGGTGTTTCAGTTGATGCTAATCCTAAAGCTGAAGTAAATCCAACGGAATTAGTTTATTCTGTAAATGATGTAGAGAAAACGATAACTATAACGAATACTGGAACTGGCTATCTGAATTGGGAAATTCAATCTCTACCAACTTGGATAAATTTAAATATACAATCTGGTTACTTAAGTGAATCAGAAAGTATAACTTTGATGGCTAAATCTATTAGAAAGGGCCTATCTGTCGGGATACATCAAGGACAAGCAGTTTTTGTTTCTAACTCCAAGGAAGAAAATATAAATATTGACTTCACTCTTAATGTAGAGCCAACTGCTATTATGACCCTGAGCAAAGACTCAATAATTTATGGTTACTTTGAAGATAGTAAATCATTCTATATCAAGAATGAAGGAAATACTAGTTTTGATTGGAGTTGGGAAGATAACTCTAATTCATTTCTATCTGTGAATCCGAACTCGGGTTCTATTCCTGTTGGTGATTCTGTAAAAGTCAATATGTTATTAGATAGAAGTACTTTAAAATCTCAAGATTATAAACTAGATGTTCTTATCAAAAATAATCAAGGACACTCTTTAGAATTACCTGTAAAAGTTCATCATTACGAAGAGTCAAAATGGCAAATAAAGGGTAGAGTAATAGATGCAGAATATGACAAAAACAATGATATTATAGTTGTAGTATCAGAGAGTCCAAACGAAATAAGGGTATTTAATCCTGAAAATCAATCTGTAGAGACACTAGCTCTTAATATACCACCGACATGTGTTTCGGTAAGTATGAACGGCAAATTCGCGGCAGTTGGTCATAATGGAAGTTTCTCCTATATAAATTTGACAACTATGTCAATGGTAAAAAACTATGGTGTAACAGCCGATGCTTTTGATATAGTTTTAGCACCAAACGATTGGGTTTATGTATTCCCAAGAAGAGATCAGTGGGAACGAATAAGATGTATTAACCTAACTACTGGAGTAGAAACAGAGCATACTGGTGGGTCTATATACCACCAAACAAAAGCTAAACTACATCCGTCAGGCGATTATATATATGGAGCTAATAATGGACTATCTCCATCAGACATAGAGAAATATGAAATAAAAGAGGGGACAGCCAAAATGCTTTATGATTCTCCTTACCATGGTGATTTTGCTTTTAGCGGAGATTTATGGTTATCCGAAGATGGGAATAGAATTTTTGCAAGAAGTAAAAACGTTTTCAATTCTTCGGAAAATAAAACTAATGATATGACTTATAATGGTGCCCTTGTAGGAGATGGGATTGTCAAGACTTTAGATTTTAGCTCTAGAGCTGAAAAAATATGTGCAATATTTACTACTGGAAGTAGCTGGAATGGTGTACCTAGTGACCTTATAAGAGTTTATGAAACAGAGTATTTAGGTTTTCAAGGGACAATAGAATTACCTGGTTTTCTTATACCTGATGGTACGGGAGGTGGGAAATTCTATAAGTCTCAAGGGTATTATGGATTTTTTAATTCAACGGGTACCAAATTTAATGTAATAGTTAAAGTTGAGGAAGGTTCTGGCACTCAGAACGAATGGGCAATAGTTACTGTAGATATTGATTAACTTAATAGAGTTAGAAATTCAGTTCTAATAATACCATCCGAATGGTATTCTGAAACTAAGATGAAACTGTATTTCATTCCTAATTTCGTTGGGGTTAACAGCCCACATTCTATATCCAAGCATGGCAAATCCTTTGTCTAGTCCCAATCCTATCTCAGGTGTATAAGAGAAATTAAATTTATTCATATCATGGGCTAAATGTGCTCTTAATCTTATGGTTAGGTAATAACTTAACCCTATATAGGTATCTAATTCTGGCATATCATAATCGAAATTATAACCAGCTCCAACACCATAGAAATAATAGACTAAGTTAGGTATATAATCTATATTATATAGTCCTGCACCAAGTTTTGAGAGTCCGTTACCATTGATAATATCTGTATAAATCTCATATCTATAAATCCCTAAAGCGATATAACTTGCATTAGTATTACTAACTACGGCTTCATCTGATTGAGTTTCCGATGGTATCGTATTTTCAGCTTGACCCTTAGCGGAAATACTACACAAAATAAAAAATACGTTAATTAGTAAAGCTATTTTCAATCTAGTCCCTCTTGATATTAGAATATCTAAAACAATTTATTCTAGATTTAGAAATTAAGGCTTTCTAATGTTAGCTACAAATACTAATTTTCCATAATAATTCTTATCTTTGTATCTTGTAAATCGACACAGAAAACAATGCTTCAAGTAGTTCAATATCAAAAATCTGGGGAAGTAAGAACAGAAGAAATGCCCTCCCCACAATGCCCTGAAAATGGGGTTTTAGTAGAGGTTCATAGCTCCCTAATCAGTGCAGGTACGGAGAAAACATCAGTTGACAATGGTCAAGGTAGTTTATTAGCCCGTGCTAAAAAGCAACCTGATCAAGTAAAAGTAGTCTTAGACGCTGTTAAAAGCTATGGACTAAAAGAAACTGCTCGACGAGTTAGTGCTAAACTTAATTCATTCAAATTACTCGGTTATTCCGCTTCGGGTGTAGTTATCGAATCTAAATGCGACGAATTCAAACCTGGCGATAGAGTAGCGGCGGCAGGAGCTGGTATTGCTAATCATGCCGAGATAATCGCTGTTCCTAAGAACCTAGTAGTGAAAATAGCTGATAGCGTCAGTTTCGAAGATGCTGCATACACTACTGTTGGTGCAATTGCTATGCAAGGATTTCGCCAAGCTGAACCTAGTTTGGGCGAAAATGTAGTCGTCGTGGGATTAGGATTACTAGGACTAATAACAGTGCAGTTTTTAAAAGCTGCCGGATGTAATGTAATTGGGATGGACATAGACGAAAGAGCTATGGAGCTCGGTATGAAATTCGGATGCGATTCGGTACTGAAAAGCTCATCGGAAAATGTTCAGAAAGTGATTGCCAGGAGCAACGGTGAAGGAGCTGATTCGACTATAATTACAGCTTCTACTTCTAGTAGTGCGCCACTTCAAATGGCGATGGAAATGACACGCAAAAAGGGCAAAGTAGTCATAGTCGGTGCAATTGGTATGGATATGAAGCGCCACCCATTCTACAAAAAAGAAATAGATCTGCGTATATCTTCGAGCTATGGCCCGGGTAGATACGACGCATTTTATGAGGAAGATGGACACGACTATCCTTATGCCTTCGTTCGTTGGACTGAAAACAGGAATATGCAGGCTTTCGTAGAGCTAATAGAAAAAGGCAGAATAGACGTGGAGAGTATGACCTCTCATGCGTTTGATGTACAGGAAGCTAGCAAGGCTTATGATATGATAAGTTCGTCTTCTGCTCCATATTTGGGTATTCTAATAAACTACCCGAAACGAGATGGAAAGCAAACTACTTTCGTAAAAACAGGAGCAGTAACTAGTGAATCTGAGGTGAAAATTGGTTTTATCGGAGCTGGTCAATTTGCTCAGAATTACCTACTTCCACCATTAACTAAGCAAGGCGTCTCTTTCGTCTCAGTCGCTAATAATAGTTCTGCAAGTTCTAAAACAGTTGCGACTAATTTTGGCTTTGTTAAAGCTGGGGCTGACCCAAAAGAGTTAATCAAAGACAAAGATATTAATACAGTATTCATAGCTTCGTGGCACAATACACATGCAGAATTTGTACTCAATGGCATTAAAAACAACAAACATGTTTATGTAGAAAAACCTTTGGCTCTCGATCAAGAAGAACTAGATAAAATAATAGAAGAGAGTACAAACTCAGATAAACAATTGATGGTAGGATTCAATAGAAGATTCTCTAAGTCATTCACCACTATAAAATCTGAATTGTCCGGTCGCAAAGAGCCAATGATAGTTAAGTACAGAGTAAATGCTGGACATATACCAGCAGACCATTGGTCTCAGAGAAGTGAGGGTGGCGGAAGAATAATCGGTGAAGCTTGTCACTTCATAGACACTATGGTGTTTCTGACTGGTAGTATGCCTATCAGAGTTTATGCCGAATCCCTTTCGGGTAATTCGGAAGCTAAGTTGAACGAAGACAATGTAGCTGCTACTATCAAGTTCCAAGATGGTTCGGTAGGGGTACTAGAGTATTTTTCAAATGGTGACGGTAGTTTGGGCAAAGAATACTGTGAAGTATTTTGCGAGAACTCTGTTTACGTAATGGATAATTTCAACTCAGTTACTATTCACAAAGGAAAGAAAGCAAATTCGATTAAAATGGACGGAGAAAAAGGAATCAAAAAAGAGATGGAGCTATTTGTTGGCTCAATCAAATCTGGTAAATCTTTAATCCCAAAAGAAGAATTATTTGCTGTTACAAAGTGTACTTTTGCTATTTTAGAATCATTAAAAGTGTCGCAATCAATTACAATATCATAGATGAAAAAAATAATCCTAATACTACTACTCGTTTGCTTTTCTACTACTCTGGCTCAATTTGATACAACTCAGGTGTCTGAGACTTATGGCATGGAAAGAAAAGTAATAGATTTATCAGGCAAATGGAAAGTATCTGAAGATGAGGGTGACACTTGGTCTGTAAGACATGTTCCATCTACAAGTTATGAAAATAGCACTCTACTCTACAAGAAGACTATCAAACTTTCGAAAAGTGATTTGGCAAATAGAACTTATCATTTAGAAGTTAACGGTATTTCTGACAATGGTGAGTTCTATGTGAATAATCAATTTTTAGGTAGCTACTTCGGTGGAATGACTCAGTTTTGGGTTGATATACCGGAAAATTCCTTAAAAGTAGGTGACAACGAAATAAAGATAAAAGTAAACCCAACTGAAGGTTATGCTCGACAAATACAACAATTACCTATTCACGCTACAAAAGCGGCATCTGGTATTATCAGAAATATAAATCTAATTAGTACCGCAGGTGCGTGGATTAGTAATATAAACGCTTCTTATAAACTTTCTGACGGTAACGGAAGCGCTGCACTTAAGATTAAGGGTACTATAACTACTGGTCAAAACAATTCTATAAAAGGTAAACTAACTGTAAAAACTTATCTGAAAAGTAAAGATGGTCAATTTGAGATTGGAACATCTACAATGAGTGTAAGTAACTCTAGAGTTTACAATTATGAAGCAAAAGGAGGCGTGAATAACCCATTATTGTGGTCTCCAGATGAGCCAAATCTTTATAGCTTAGTTGTGAAAGTAATAAGAAACGGAAGTATAATAGACCAAAGTGAAATTAGTATAGGGTTTAAAGACGTCACGATAGTAAGCTCTGAAAATGGTAATGGTTTTCTACTCAACGGACAACAATTTAAAGTAAAATCAGTAAACTATGTAGATGATATACAAGGACAAGGTCAGTCGCTTTCTGTTTCACAATATGAAAAAGATATTAGAGAAATAAAAAAGCTTGGAGCTAATACTATTAGAGTTAAGTTCGGTGTTCCACATCCTTACTTAATCGAACTATGTAACAAGTACGGACTATTAGTAATGTACGAGTTACCAGTATATAATACTCCAATATCGATACTAAATTCTGATGAGATAAAAGTTAGAATAAAAAATATAGCAGATAGGATACTAACTACAATTGATAATTCGCCTTGTTTATTCAGTTATGGTTTATATTCGTATTCATCTGAAGGGCAAAATCAAACTAAAAGCTATTCGGAAGATATACTTGCTCTGATGAATAAATATACTAATAATTTGGTGCATAAAACTATATATTCAGGGTCTGATTACCCAAGTATAAAAGGATATGATTTCTTAGTATATAACTTCAAACATAAAACTTTTGATTTTAACAAACAATTAGTTCGGCTTAAAGAACTACAACAAAACTCTGGTAGTTTACCTATAGTTCTCGAGTTAGGGACTACTGTACAAAAAAATAATAAGAATGGATATGCTGATAAACTATCACTCGAATTCCAAGCATATTATTTATTAAATTCTTATTCGGTATTCAAAACAGCTTTTGTAGCTGGCTATACTATAGATACATATAACGACTATTTACTTCAACAACCCACTATGATTAATAATAGTGATGACAAATATATCTACACGTCAGGTTTAGTTGATAGAGATAGAAATGAGAGAGCGGCCTTCAAAGCTGTAAAGTCAATATTCAACAAGGAAAAAGAACCACTACTAACAGCAGGTAGTGACCCTTCTGGCGACCAAACAATCGTATTTATTATAACTGGGATAGTATTCGGGTTAATATTCTTAATGATGATAAATAGATTCAAAAGATTCAGAGAGTATTTTTTCCGTTCTATACTAAGACCTTATAATTTTTATGCTGATATAAGAGATCAAAGATTAATCTCAGCTATACAAACTAGCGTACTTGCATTACTTGTTTCTGTATCAACGGCTTCGTTTATTGCTGCTACTTTCTATTATTTGAGATTCAATGATACTATGGAATATTTCCTCAATATAGTATTACCAATACAAATAATAAAAGAAAACCTATTCACTATGATATGGTCACCGGCTGTACTCATTATAGTTATGGCATTAATTATTGTATTATATATTTTATTAATAGCTGCTCTGCTCAGAGTCGCTGCCTTCGTGTTATCGGTTAGACTATTTTTTAAAGATGCATTTACTTTAGCAACTTGGGCTTTGATACCTACATTATTGTTGCTACCGGTTTCAGCATTTATGATAAAAATATTTGAGCAAATGGAAAATGGTTATTTGTTAATATTTATAATACTGGTACTTGTCAAATTGTGGTCAGCGCTACGGCTATTCAAATCATCAGCTGTTGTGTTTGATAAACCAAGAGGTAAGGTATATCTGACAGAATTTGTAATAATACTTATATTTGTTGGTATTCCATTATTAATTATGCAATTAGATAGATCAATAGTCGATTATGTACTTTATATTTATTCGGTGATGGTATGAGTAACGCCCTTTATAACATAAATATTGGCGATTTGAAATTAGTCCGAAAGGGCAAAGTAAGAGAAGTCTATGATTTAGGAGAGTCTTTGCTAATTGTTGCTACTGACCGAATCTCAGCTTTCGATGTTATTATGAATGAGCCAATCCCAGAGAAAGGAAAAATACTTAATCAGATTTCTGCATTTTGGCTTGAAAGTACAAGACATATAATCAAAAATCATCTGATAGCAAATGATTTTTCAGATTTTCCTGATTCATTATCTACTCATGAGGATACCCTTAGTAAACGAAGTATGATAGTCAGAAAAGCTAAGCCATTGCCAGTAGAGTTCATTGTCAGGGGCTATGTAGCTGGTTCTGGATGGAAATCTTACCAAGAAAGTGGCAAAATATGTGGTGTAGAAATTCCTGTTGGTTTATTAAAATATGAAAGACTTCCAGAGCCGATATTTACCCCTTCTACAAAAGCAGATGAAGGTCACGACGAGAATATTAGCTATGAGCAATGCTGTGATATATTAGGGAAGAAGACCACGGATCAATTAAAAAAAATATCATTGGAACTGTATAAATTTGGTGCTGAGAGGCTTGCGAAATCAGGCATATTATTAGCTGATACTAAATTCGAATTTGGTGAGTTAGAGTCAGGAGAGATTATACTAATTGACGAAGCTCTTACTCCAGATTCTTCGCGACTATGGCTAGAAGATACTTACAGACCAGGTGAAGAACCAGAAAACTACGACAAACAAATTCTTAGAGATTATCTAGAAACGTTGGATTGGGATAAAACCCCACCAGCTCCTACTTTACCAAATGAAGTAATAGATAGAATAAACGCTAAGTATATAGAGGCATACCTGAAAATAACTGGAACTGAGTACGTTGGATAATTCCTTAGATTATAATCTATCAGAAACTAAAGTAGAAAATTTCGATTGGACTACTTTTTTTACTGTGATTATGCTAATTCTAATGGGACTATTGTCCATTTACTCGGCAACTTCGTCTTTTGCTGAAAGCTTTTTTGATAAGCAAGTAATTTCTGCTGTTTTAGGAATTATTGTAATGCTTTCTGTAGCTTTTTTCCCTCATAAAAAACTACGAATGCTATCTTATTGGATATATGGTATATCTGTTGTTTTACTAATTGCTGTACTGTTCATAGGTGTCAAGATAAATGGAACTATGGGATGGATTCGGTTTGGTGGGTTCAATATGCAACCTGCCGAGATAGCTAAACTTGGGTTGTTATTAGCCCTTTCTAATTACCTATCACAAAAAGGTAAGAGCATAAGTAAGATAAATGTATTGGGCAAATCCCTTTTGTTTATGATACCGCTTTTAGTATTAGTTATGTTACAACCAGACATTGGTTCTGCGTCGGTACTAATAGCACTTTTTTTAGGGATATTATTTTGGACAGGATTTAGTTCTATTATACTATTAGTAGTAGTTGTAGCTCCGTTTATATTGATAGCTTCTCTTGGTGATTCTTACTTCTATTTAGTGGGAGCGAGTGCGTTCTCTGTAGTTGCGCTAATGCTCAAAGGTAGGATTCCACTCAAATTATTGGCAGTTGGAATTCTATTCTCAGTTGGGCTAGCAGGGCCTATAGTTTATGATAGCTTAGCACCTCACCAACAAGCGAGAATTGATAGCTTCCTTGATCCAGAAAGTGATCCGCGTGGTAGTGGGTATAATGTTATGCAATCTAAGCTTGCAGTAGGTAGTGGCGGGATAACTGGCAAAGGTTTCCAGCAAGGAACACTGACTCAGCTAAGATATATACCAGAGCAATGGACGGACTTTATATATTCGGTACCAACAGAAGAATTTGGGTTCTTAGGTGGTGCGGGTATAATTTTCTTGTTCGGAGTGCTTATACTTAGGGCTGTCAAATTAGCAGTCGAAAATGATAATCCTTTTTTCAAGATACTCTGTTTTGGGATAGGTGTAATCTTCCTGTACCACATACTAATCAATATAGGGATGGTCATTGGGATGATGCCTGTAATGGGTATTCCATTGCCGTTTATGAGTTATGGAGGTACCTCATTGCTGTTTAATATGGCTTTGGCTGGAATGTTACTTAATGCGAATCGTACACAAAAAATGCTTTAAATATGAAAATAGCTGTATCCATAGGTGATGTAAACGGAATTGGTCTTGAGTGCTTCGCAAAGGCTCTTGCTAAGTTGAGTTATGATAGAAATAAATTAAGTTTTATTCTTTTCGGTTCTCATAGGTTAATACTAAATTATCTCGATGAATTAGAAATAAACTTCGAAGAAACAGAAAACGGAATTAATCTATTTGGTTACGAGATTAAAATCAAAAATAGAGATATTGATGGCTCTATCGAATTCGGTCAGATAACTGCCGAAGCTGGAAAAATAGCTGCCGATAGTATAGCTGATGCAGTCGAGAGTATAAAAGCAGGTGATACGGATCTATTACTCACTTTGCCTATTAACAAAAAAGCAATCTCTCTATCTGGTTTCAACTTCCCAGGACATACAGAAATGCTCGGAGAATCTTTCGGAGCTGATCCTTTGATGATATTGTTTAGTGGTGACGTTAGAGTAGCTCTAGCGACAGTACATGAGCCAATACACGTTGTTGCCTCCCTTCTTACCCCAGATTTGATAGAGTGCAAATACGCAGCACTAGAAAATTCATTGCGATTAGATTTTGGTATTGATAATCCTCGTATAGCAATTTTAGGTCTAAATCCTCATGCTGGTGAACAAGGAAATATTGGATTCGAAGAAGTGTCTTATATAAACGATACTATAGACAAACTTAATATTAGACATGAAAATTCCAAAGCAGAAGGTCCTTTCCCGGCTGATGGTTTCTTCGGATTCGGACAGTATAAAGACTATGACGGTATATTAGCTATGTACCACGATCAAGGGCTAATCCCACTTAAGTTACTTGCACAAGGTGGAGGAGTGAACTTCACAGCTAATCTATCTATGGTACGAGTATCACCTGATCACGGCACTGCTTACCAAATCGCAGGAACAAACACAGCCGACGAAACTAGCACCCTAGAAGCTATTCAATCAGGAATAGCTATGGTTGAAAATAGAAGTAAACCCTGAAATTCCCCTCACTTCGTTCCGTTCAGCGTGACATTTTTTCCCGTCACACTGAGGGAGAGAAACGACCGAAGTGACTATGGACTCTTTAGACTCTTCACTCCACTTCGTTCTGTTCAGAGTGACGGTGCCGTTGGCTTTGCAGGCTATGGATTCGTTTTACACGTCATACTGATAACGCTGAAGGCGTTAGAAGTATCCACAACACACTATGGACTCTTAACTCACTTCGCTTCACTCAGAATGACATTTTTCCCGTCACACTGAGGGAGAGAAACGACCGAAGTGACTATGGACTCTTTAGACTCTTCACTCAACTTCGTTCCGTTCAGAGTGACGGTGCCGTTGGCTTTGCAGGCTATGATTTCGTTTTACACGTCATACTGATAACGCTGAAGGCGTTAGAAGTATCCACACCACACTATGGATTCTTTACTCCACTTCGTTCCGTTCAGAGTTACATTTTTCCCGTCACACTGAGGGAGAGAAACGACCGGAGTGTCTATTTACTCTTTAGACTCTTCACTCCACTTCGTTCCGTTCAGAGTGAAAGATTCTAGATAGAATACAAAAAAAGCCCACTTAATAAAGCGGGCTTTGATGATATTTTCTTTTTTTTAAGTTTTCTATTTCTGAGTTTGTTCTCTCGGAGCTTGTTTCTCGTCAAGTGAGTAAAGTCCTTTTACTCCAGCGAATTTTGAATCGAAGAAATCTTGTCTAGGAGTATCACTTATTGATTTGCCCAGATTAGCAATTGCCGGTCTGTATTTCTGATCTATTCTATCTTGGATAGACATTAGAGCTCTTATTACAGATTCTGGTCTCGGAGGACAACCCGATACATAAGCGTCAACTGGAAGGAATTTATCAATTCCTTGGCATACAGAATAGCTTCTGAACATACCGCCAGATGATGCACATACTCCCATAGCTATTACCCATTTTGGGTCAGGCATTTGGTCATAGATACGTCTAACAACCCAAGCCATTTTCTTAGTTACTGTACCTGCTACTAATAGTACGTCTGCTTGTCTCGGAGTCATACGCATTACTTCCATACCGAATCGAGCTACGTCGAACCTAGTAGCACCCATAGCCATCATCTCTATAGCACAGCAAGAAATACCCAATGGCATTGGCCATAGTGCGTTCTTCTGTCCCCATTTGATTAACTCTTCTACGCTTGTCGTTAGAAAGCCGTTTTCTTCTACTGTTTTAGTAAAGCTTAGTCCCATTTCAGACCACCTTTTTTAATCTCATAAAATAAGCCAATTAGTAACACTACTATGAATATAGACATTGCAAGAAATCCTTGCATCCCTAGTTCACGTAGTTGTACCGCCCACGGATATATGAATACTACCTCTATATCGAACACTAAAAAACTAACTGCTGTTAGATAGAACTTGATAGAAAATCTATCGGAAGCACTACCGTAAGGTATCATCCCACTTTCGTAGGTTGTTTGTTTTTCTTTAGTAAATCGCTTGGCACCTAGCCACTCAGAAAATAGGGTGAATTGTATCCCTACTACTGCTCCGACCACTAACATTAGTATTAGCGGTAGGTATTCCATTAATATGCTTTCAGTCGGCATGTTTTATTTACGTAATAATGTGGATAATATTATCTGCGAAGTTATGTAGATTTCGAGTATTTTCAAAGTATAATTATTATATAAAATTCTTTTTTATACATAATTAGCTAGAAATCAATAAAATAATATCTTTGTAATATAGAATATTAGAATAAATAAAAATAGTTTCAATTGAGTACCTACAGGAAAAATACACTCTTTATAGCCCTAATCTTTATAATTCTCTATCTGATGGAGTTTTATGGAGGTTATTTACTAGCAGGACTCAACTTTGCTTTCCCAATGGATGATCCTTATATCCATCTAGCTATGGGTAAAAATCTAGCTCTTAATGGTAGTTGGGGGCCGATGGCAGATACTTTTAACTCTTCAAGCTCATCGTTACTATATACACTCATTATTTCTATTTTCTTTTTCTTAGGGATTGGAGGTATATCGACTTTATTTATTATAAATATCATATCAAGTTTAGGTTGTCTTTTTGCATTCGAAAAGGCAATAAAGGCAATGAACTTTAATCCAGATAGATATATAGTTTTAGCGTTTTCGTTTGTTATGATAGTACCATTATATCATATCGCATATTTATCTATGGAGCATACTCTTCATATATGGCTTATATTATCAGGTGTCACTAGAGCTGCAAAGTATTTATCCCAAAATAAAAATAACACAAAAACTATAATAAGTTTATCTGTTATTACATCATTTGCTACGATGGCAAGGTACGAATCTCTTTTCTTTGCACTAATATTTGGTTTGATTTTACTTTATAGAAAACAATTCAAAAATGCTATAATATTTGGTATAATTACATTGATACCAATAGCTATATTCGGCTATATTTCAGTACTTAATGGTGAGAGCTTTTTACCGAATAGTGTGCTAATCAAAGGCGTTCGTAGTGGGGATACTGATTTGATATATTATCTAAAGTATCTATTCAGATGGGCAAAGACTATGATCGAATTCCCTGATTATGGACTTGCTGTATTAGTAATATTGAGTTCTGTTATATGGAAAATAAAAGATAAAGTTTTTGATGTATCATATTGGTTCTCATTTATCGCACTTGCCGTACTCATACTACATGGATCATTTGCGAAAATAGGATGGTTAGCTCGCTATGAGGCGTATCTAATTGCACTATCATTAGTTTCATTTACTTTCATATGCGATAAATTCAAGAAAGATAAACGAACATTCATTTTATCTTTTGTAATAATTGCAATATTTATTGGGATAAGAACTTTTCCTAGTACTTTTGATTATAGATATGGAATGCAAAATATTTATAATCAACAATACCAGATGTCACAGTTCATAAAAGAATACTATAATGATAGTGAGATTGTACTCAATGATATAGGGACTACTTCATATTACACAAATGCAAAGTACATTGACGTTTGGGGGTTAGCTAACTACGAGATAGTTGACTACAAACTAAAAAACGGTAGTATAAATCAGGATTTGGTGGCAAGATTAGCTTATGATAGAAACTCGAAAATTGCAATTATTTATAATGAAAATAGCTTTGATTACGTCCCAAGTGAATGGAAGAAAGTTGCTTCCTGGACAATAGAAAATAGGCAAGTCTCTAACTTTGCAACTGTCTATTTTTATGCAATTAATGTACCTGCTTCTGAACTATTAGAACAAGTAGCAATGTTCAGTAAAAATATACCATCGGAGATACAAGTTGAATATTTTAAAGAAAAAGAATAGAAAATCGAATCTAAAAGCTCTAAGAAAACTAGGGTTTCTAGAAGGTTTAAGTTATTTGGCTCTGTTCGGTGTTACTATGCCCCTTAAGTATATGATGGGTATGAGAGAACCTAACTATATAGTAGGGGTTATACATGGGGTATTGTTTGTAGCTTATGTATTTTGGACATACCTTATATTTAATCAGTACAATCTTAGCGTTAAAAAAACACTTGTTCTTCTAATTTCTTCTTTGCTTCCTTTTGGTACTTTCGTGACAGATGCGCGCATATTGAAGCCACTAGACAACGAAGCTTGATTATACTTTAGCGTTAAAATATATAGCTCTCATTCGAATAAAATTATATCGGACGGAAGCTACTTTTGTCTATCCAGCCTATTTCGCCATTGTCAAGACGGATTTTATTCCAATCACCAACACGATCTAACACTTCCATTTTTACACCTTCATGAAGTATGAATAGGTCTTGGCTCTTATCATCAGGCGAGCTCTTCACATAAGCACTTGGTGATGTGAGTATTGCGTATTGCTTAACATACTCACGTTCGTTTGTACTATACGCAAAATAGAAAGTAACCGAGAATAGCATAAGTGATGTTACTATACCTATAAATGATATTTTTTTTACAGAAGTGCTTCTGCTGAATATTAGCATTGCAAAAAACGCAAATACAACCCAGATAAATATAATAGTCCAATAAGACCAACCTGCGGAGTTAAGATTACTTCTGATAGCATCAAGCCATTCAACGATAAATATTTGCTCAACAGGTGTAACTTTATCTATTGTTTTTAGTCTTGCTATTGCCAAATTGTGGTCTATATCTTCGTCATCACTAAGTTTATCAGCTCTTTCTAGATTCAGTATTGCAAATGATATATTATCAGTTTTGTAGTATGCACTTCCCAAGTTATAATATAACTCAGCGGATACATAGCCAGAATCAATTACTTGCTCGTATATGTTGATGGCGTCGGCATATTTTTTATTAGCATATGCATCATTTGCCTTTGTGAATAATTGCTCTACAGAGTTACCAAGCAATGTAAAAGGTATAACCAATGTGAAGAGTATCAATGTTAGTTTTCTCATCTTATTCCTCTCTCTATATTCGTTATCACAGTACCTGATTTTTCATAAACTTCGTTCATTCGGTTAGATGTATTGGCTGAGTTCGAATATCTAGCGAACTCACTTTCTTCTAACGTTTTTAAGAAATTGTCAATTTGAGTTTCATCTACATTGATTTGTGCAAGCTTAGTTCTCACTACTTCTTTGTTTAACTCAGATACTGGTATATTAAGCTTATCAGAAATATAACCCCACAATGCCTTTGTAATCTCTTCATAAAATTTATTGCTATCATTCGCTTTTAGCGCTTCACCAGCAGCTGAGAGTCTTTTCTTTGCTAATTTATTTGCTCTTTTATTCTTAAGTAAATCTGTGTCTTCTTCTTCTTTTCTTCGTTTGCTCAATAGTAAAAAGAAAATAAGAAATAGGAAAAAAGGTAACATCATCAGTATATAGAATACTTGTGAACCAAAGAATCCAGATTTTGATTTTGCTTTCAAGTCAGTTTCAGATTTGATGTATCGAATATCTTTCCCCAATAACTGGAGTTCGGCGCGACTAACCCCCGATATATTAGATGTCCCATCGCCATTACCTTTGCCAACATCTATTACGAACTCTTCACTAGTAATTGTTTTGTAGCTATTGCTAGTAAGATCGAAGTAAGAAAATGTAATAGGTTCTATTTTATATTGACCTTCTCTGCGTGGTATAATTAAGAATTCGAAAATCTTTTCGCCAGACATACCAGCTAATGATACTTTTGTATTGTCGGCTGTTTTGGGGTCAAATGACTCCATATCCGGAGGAAGTGTAATAGTCGGAGCGTCAAAAAGCTTTAAATTCCCTTTACCAGACACTTTTACTTTTAAAGTAATAGGTTCGTTAGTTACAGTTTTAGTATTATCTACCCATGCGTTCATCTCATAATTACCAACTGCCCCATTGTATCCTTCGGGAGCACCCTCTGGTAATGGCTTAACGTTGACAGTTATAGCATTAGAGCTAAGATTATATTCGAAATCCTTGTATGAGCCACGGTTAAAAAAGTCATCAAACATACTACGTCTTCTGTTCGATTGACCAGTGGTTTGCAATCTAGTAACGGTTTTAAATTCATAAGGGTCTATAGTTAGCTTCCCACTTTGTTGAGGGAATAAAACAACTTGCTTTAGAGTTGCAACTCTGAACCATACTCCATTAACTTGTTCTCTTTGCCATTGAACTTCACCTAAGTCTATTTCTTGACTCCAAAAACCATTTAAAATAGGTGAGCTTTCCATTTCTAATCCTACTACGTTCAACTCGCCATTCACATATAACTTAAAGCTAGCAGTAATCTGTTCACCTACATAAGCGCTGGTCTTAGAGACATTAGTTTTAAGGAATAGATTATTCTTAATTATATCAATGGCTTGTCCTCGCAGTGATTTTTCTTGCTCTGCGGCTTGTTGGCGTCTTTCTTTCTCTGCTTGTGAAGGTTCTACTACTCGTAACTCTATAGTATTAGAACGCAGTCTCTTACCATCTACTTGAATCGATGCAGGTTGTATTGTAGTTGTTCCTACTTTATTTGCTTTTAGTACATAAGTAAATGAAAGTGAGCGACTGTATTGCCCATTAATTATCTGCATACTACTAGATTGAGATGGGCCGTTGAGAACTTCAAACCCTGCGAAACTAGGCGGTCTAAAATTGCTAGCATCAGTATTGACACTGAACTGCACACGGAATGGTTCTCCTTGTACAACTGGATTACTACTTACCGCAGTTGTAAACTGAGGTTCTTGTCCTAATGCTACAAGGGACAAACAAATACTAATAAATAAATATAATATTACTCTTTGTTTCATTACCAGTTTTTCTCTGTCTTGTTAGACTTGGATTTTAATTTTCTTAGTTTCTTTTGTAATTCCTTTTCGTCATTCATCATTGCCTGCAATATACGTTCAGCGTCTTGTTTTGAAATTTTAGGTTTCTGACCGCTTTGTGCTTTGTCTTTATCACCTGTTTTATTTTCATCTTGCTGACCATCATTACCATCTTTTTTATTGTTTTCCTGATCCTTATTCTTGTCTCCTTGTTGCTTGTTTTGGTCTTGTTTATCTTTGTTCTTTTCGTCTTTATTCTGACCGTCCTGATCTTTATTTTTATCGCCGTCTTTGTCTTTATTTTGGTCTTGTTTATCTTTATTCTGGTCGTTTTTATCTTTGTTGTCTTTGTTCTTATCCTTATTCTTGTCTTGCTGTTGTTGTTTTCTTAGCATTTCTCTGGCATAAGCAAGATTATATTTAGTATCATCATCTTTAGGGTTGTTCTTTAGTGCATTTATATAAGCATCTACACTTTCTTGATATTTTTTATCTTCTAGAAGCGAGTTTCCTAGATTGTGAAAGACTTTAGAAAGCTCTCTTTTCGAGAAATTCTCTCCTGAAAGTTCCTTGTATTTGTCCATTGCTTCTTGGTAGTTGCCTTGTTTGTATAGCGAATTAGCCAAATTGTATTTTGCTATACTTGAATTAGGATCCTTTTCTAAAGATTTTCTATAATCAATCTCGGCATCTTTGTAATTATTACTCTTGTAGCTATTGTTCCCATTGTATATATATTTACTAGCATCTTCTTGTGAATACGCAGAAGTACTTATAAATAGAAATAGGACTATGATTATGCTTAATTTAGTCATTATCTTCTCCTACTATTTTTTTCAATGTGAATGTCTTATTCTTTCTATCGTTTATTAACATGTCCAAAACTAACACAAAGAGAGCAAAGAAAAATACATATTGGAATCTATCTTCAAAATCAGTAAAAACTTTTGCTTCGAATTCAGTTTTTTCCATTTGGGCAATGTCATCTATCAAATCACTTAAGTTGAAATCTCCACCAGAAGCACGGACAAAATTCCCACCTCCGATAGATGCCAATTCTTTGAGCATGTTTGCATTCAATTTTGAAACAACGGTTTTACCGTCACTATCTGTGAAATATCCTCTTTCTTGGCCATTTACTATATTCGGTATAGGACCTCCGTCAACTGAGCCCATACCAATAGTATGTATAACAATGCCTTTTTCCTCAGCTTTTTTTGCTGCACTTAGAGCATCATCTTCATGGTTTTCACCATCTGTTATTATTATCATAACCTTATTCACTTTCTCATCTTCTGAGAAAGATTTCATACCTAGATCGATTGCACTACCGATTGCTGTACCTTGCTTTTCTATCAAATCAGTATTCATTGTAGAAACCATTAGTTTAGCAGCTGAATAGTCAGTTGTCAAAGGTAGTTGCAAAAATGAATCACCAGCAAATAGTACAATACTTATCTTATCTTGTTTCAAATCATCTATTAGTCGCTTGATAGCTGATTTAGCTCTTTCTAATCTATTAGGACGAATATCCTCTGCTAACATACTATTAGAAATATCTACTGCTATTACTACCTCTATACCTTCTCGTTTTACCTCTTTCATTTTAGTACCTAGCTGTGGGTTAGCTAGACCAAATACCATTAGTGAAAATGCTATGAGTAAAAGAATGAATTTCAAACTATTTTTGAAAGTAGATACATTAGGTGCTAGTCTAGTTAGTGCAGTTTGATTAGCAAATTTAGCTAAAAGCTTTTTCCTTCTAGTTCTATATATAACATAAAAAAGCACCAAAATTGGCACTGCGAATAAGATATATAGATATATTTCGTGTTCTAGTTTTAACAATGTCTTAGTATTGATTAAATTGATTACAAAATTATGAATTAAAGTTATTTTAGTCAATATTTGCAACATTATGTAACGAATAACACTACTCATTTGTTATAGTAAAACATGAAAAAATTTATTTTTATATTTATTCTATTGTTCATATCTGGTATTCTCTTCAGCCAAGAGAAATATCATAATAATGCAATTTATGTGAAGTACTCTGATAGCAAGGGTAATAAGCTTCAGTCGAGTTCTTCAAACTATCGTGTTACACCCGCTTTTGATATTAGTAGATACAAACAATCAGACCACTCTGCAAAAGTAGATTCATTACTCCATGAATTGAGTAAGGTTATGATTGTTACCTTTGAATTTCCAATTGACCCTGTAAAAATGGCGAAGCTGTATTCTATAAAAAAAGGAGTGGAGTATGCAGAACCAATTCCTAAGAGTTATGTATTCGCTGATGAAACAAATGATCCAGATTTGAATCAACTATACCATCTGTACCTTATAGAAGCGTTCGAAGCGTGGAAGCTAATGAATGGCGATACAGTTATCATAGGAGTTGTAGATACTGGAATAGATTTCGATCATGAGGATCTACAAAATCAAGTATGGTACAATTCTGGAGAAACGGGAAAAGATGAGTTTGGTAACGATAAAACTTCTAATGGGATAGATGATGATGAAAATGGATTTGTAGATGATTGGCGTGGATGGGATTTTGGTTCAGAGAGTGGATACGATAATGACCCGACTTATGGAGGAGACCATGGCGTTCACGTGTCAGGTATAGCTGCCGCTCAAGTCAATAATAGTATTGGTATGGCAGGAGTGATGCCTTTGGCTAAGATACTCCCGGTGAAAATAGGACCTGATTTCGGGTTGGATAATTCTGTTTACAATGAATATGAAGGTTTGCTCTATGCCGCTATGATGGGAGCAGATGTGATAAACTGCTCTTGGGGTGGTACGGGGTATTCTCAAACTAATGCGACCGTAGTGACTGCTGTTGATGAATTGGGAGCACTGATTGTGGCTGCCGCTGGTAACAATAATCGTAATCAAGCTTTTTATCCTGCTTCTTACGATGGAGTTTTGTCTGTCGCATCGTCTGCGGATGATGATGTTCGTTCAGGATTCTCTAATTATAACACTAGAGTTGATGTTTCGGCACCTGGTACTTTTATCTACTCAACAGTTCCAGATAATGAATACGATTTCAAAAGTGGTACTTCTATGTCGTCACCAGTTGCCACTGGAGCTGCAGCGGTACTTCGTTCCCAATACCCTGACTATACTCCACAACAAATCAGATCATTAATGATAGTAAACACGGACAATATTGATGAGTTGAATCCTAATTTTGAGGGACTTATCGGTAGTGGACGATTGAATCTATATAAGTCTATAATAAGAGAACACAGTATTGCGATAAACTTAGTTGAAGATATTATTATTGCCGATAGTCCTTCTGGTGTAATAAATGCAGGTTCTAAAATCAAGCTTGATTTGATATTCGAGAATATACTTGACGATATAGATAATTTACAGATAGTAATCGGTAATGATGCTTTAGTTGAAGTTGAGGTTAATAATACTTTTTTTGAATTTAATAATATCACGACAGGGGAGATATTTTCTATTGAAGACAAAATAGAAATAGCATTATCAGAAGATACTCCTGAAAATTACAATTATAATATTAAGATTACTGCTTTTAGTAATGGAGAAAGAATTCAAGATTTCTACATTAGTTTTATAGCTAATCCTTCGTATCTGAATCTTCAAAATGATGAGATAGCTATGACAGTTACAAGTGATGGAAACCATGGCTATAATGACTTTTCGGAGAATATTCAGGGCTTAGGTTTTCAATACAAAGGCGCTCTGGAATTGATGTTCGAAGGTGGGTTTATGATGACTAAAAAAGGTGAAGATTACGTAGCAGACGGGATAAGAAATCGTGCCGGCGTTAAGGACAATGATTTATTCTCCTTAGAGAAAATCAGTAACAAAGACTATGGTTCATACTCTGTAATTAGTTCAAACTTTACCGACAAAGTAATAGGTGGATTCGGCAACCACGACTCATTGGCATTAGGTATAGAAGTTCGACATGAGGCCTATTTATTCAATGATGCTAATCTTAAAAATAGTATATTACTTAGATATGTGCTTCATAATAAAAACTCATTTGATATGGATTCTATTTACGCAGGGCTTTTTTATGACTGGGATATAAGTGACGGAGGCCATAAAGACATTATTAGGTTTGACACAACGGACATAACGGGTTATGCAGAGATAGTGGATGATATAGACTCTCCAGTTATAGGCGTTCACTTACATTCGGAGTTACCTTTTAATTGCTACGCTATTGACAATGCTGCTTTTCAAGAAGAGATGGGTATATATGATGGATTCTCTGATACAGAAAAGCATATGACAATGACATCTGGTAAAGCAAGACTCAGTAGTCGACCGAACAAAGATGGTTCAATGGTTATATCTGCGGGACCAATATTCATACCTTCAGGCAAAAAGGCAGAAATACTATTCAGTATAAATGCAGCTAATAGTGAGACAGTTATTCGTGAGAATATTAGTAGATTGGATGAGAAATTAAAAACTTTCGATTTGCAATCTAAAGTTGAATCGAATAGACTTATTAGTATTGAAAAGTTATATCCAACTCCAGTAGCTAAGAATAGAACGGTTTCTGTTTATATTAATTCAGATTTGTTTGCAGATGTTGAGTTAAAGGTCTTTGATTACAGAGGAAGAATAATACTTGACCTTGGAAAAAGAAAACTAATTCAAGGATATAATCCAATTGAGTTCAATACTGTTGGTTTATCACAAGGCGCTTATTATTTTGGAGTGGTCAAAGATGGAGAGTTATTCTCCTATCCTTTTACTGTCATCGATGAGTAATATTTTATTAGTCAACTTCTTTATTAATGCTTCAAAATCATCTTGATAATCGTCTTCTAGTCTTGCTTCTTCTGTACGTATAATGCTCAGGTTACCATCTTTCAACTCAGTCAAAACTAGCTTTACTTGTGCGTGACTTTTTACTCTTTTGATGGAACCAAAGATAAATTGCTCAACGGCAAAAGTATTTAGAATTTTTAATTCTGTATTACTCGGAGGAGTAAAATTCTCCATCAAGTAAAGATTGAAAGCCGCATACATAGAATCACGTGAATTCAGGTCATAAACTGCGTAAACATCAGATTCTTTTGCTGCTTGATAAATAGTTTCAGAAGCAAAATATGACATAACAGATTTGTTATTGAATATTTTCCAGATTAGCTGCGAATCACTATCATCAAACATAAACCCGCCAACTACTAGCGATTTAGCTGGTTTAGTTCTATATTCTTTGGGTTGGTGAGAGTAAAGTGTACTATCGCCAGTTACGCTCATCATCGCCCTTTGTAAAGCTTCTAGCATAGCTATATCGTATATTTTCTTAGCATCTTTTTCGTATCTCAAAGCCGCATAACCAAACCCGTTTTTCTCCTTATTAGATTCTATATCAACCATTGTTATATTAGCTCTTAGCATACCGTGAAAGACGTCTATAGATGATGATATTAAATAGTTTGTACCAACGGATTTAATAATTGAATCTGCTTTAGATTTGTTAGGATTAATTTCTGCTAATTGTTTTCTAATAGAGTCAGATATAGAAATATAATTATTAGTCATATCTACGGCTAATCTGGTTGCTGTATATATTTTATGTAAACTAATCGAATCTGCACTATTACCTTGAGCTACATTGCTAACGAGTATCTTAGAGGGTTTAGCATTTAGTGATAACGCTAGTAAAAAGAGTATAACAATTATTTTTTTCATTTGCTCAAACAATTCATTTTGAATTTTGTGTAACTATAAGTGTTGACTACATCATTGTGAGTAAGCCAACCTTTTCTTGCCATTCTAATACCATACATTACGTGTTGTAAACCACGTAAGTTATGTGCATCTGGGTTAATAGCTATTTTCACGCCTTTTTGCTTTGCATATGCCAACAACCTCCAATCCAAATCTAGTCTATGAGGATTAGCGTTTATTTCTATGATAGTTTTGTATTCTGCAGCAACATCTATAACTGCATGCTGGTCTATCTCGTAACCTTTTCTTTTTAGTAATAATCTTCCTGTAGGGTGCCCGAGTATAGTAGTGTAAGGGCTCATAACAGCTCTGATTACTCTGTCAGTCATATCCGATTTACTCATTGTGAAATTAGAGTGAACCGACGCGACTACTAAATCAAATTTCTTAAGTATTTCTTCATCATAATCTAAGCTACCATCATTCAGAATATCAGATTCTATACCTTTCAATATTTTTATACCGAGGTCTTTGCTATTTAGTTCGTCTATCTCTCTATGTTGTGCTAACACTCTCTCTTCAGAGAGGCCGTTAGCATAGACTGCTGTTTTACTATGATCGCATATAGCAAAATATGAGTATCCAAGTCTTTTCGATTCTAACGCCATTTCCTCTATACTGTTTAGCCCGTCACTCCAAGTACTATGGCAATGGAGCATTCCTTTCATATCTTTATCATGAATTAGCTCGGGTAAACCACTAATAGTAGCGTATTGTACTGCCTGACCATCTTCACGGTTTTCTGGTTCCACATACTGCATAGTCATCTGTTTATACAGCATTTGCTCTGAACTAATTGAAAGTTTCTTTTCGCCATCAAAAAGATAGTTATCTATTATCTGAAAGCTATTTTTAGTGATTTCGTTGAAAGTATCCAAATACTGTTCAGATGAGCTAAGGTTATGAGAAATAATACCAAAATTATCTTCATCGGCTAAATGAATAGTTACAGGTATTTTTTCATATTCGAATTGGATAATACCATTACTTTCAGTAATCTTGAATTCTTTTTGAAGTGTTGTTTTCAGCAATTCCAAATCACTTGCTATTACAACGAAATCAATATTATCTATAACTTCTAACCACCTTCTTAGTTGTCCCGCTGAACTGGCTTTTTTAACTGCTCCAGAGCTTTTAAAAAACTCTAGTATCTTTTTTCCTGCTTTGTAAGCAGTATCTAGTCTGAATTTATTTTCATATTGCCTATTTTCATTAATAGAGTCTAGTACTTGCTGTGCAGATTTAGTACCGAATCCCTTTAAAGCTTCTAATTGACCATTTTTTGCCATTAGTTCTAGCTCATCAACAGATTTGATATTATGCTTCTCGACTAAGGATTTTGCTTTTTTGGCACCCACTCCTTTTATCTTACTAATAGCTATCATCTCCTCAGGAATTTCTGACTTTAACTTTTCATAGTAATCCATTTTTCCAGTTTCTACGAACTGAGTAAGTTTCTCTTGTAGGGCCGGGCCTATGCCATCTATTTCCCTCAGTGTCCCTTCTCGTACATGTTTTTCTATGTCTAATCCTTCATCGGAAATTAGGGAAGCAGCATTAGTATATGCACGAGTTTTAAAATGATTTTCTCCTTTAAGTTGGAGTAGTTCAGCTATTTCTTTTAATATGGATGTTATTTCGTTTCTCATAGAAATTAATTCTGATTTTTAGATTTGATTCTACAGCTTCTTATATTTTTCAAATGTGTTGCAATCAATATAATGGAGCCAATATGAAGTAAAGCAAATAAATATGGGTTGTCATGTAACAATACCCCAAGTATAAACAAAGCCCATCCTATACCAAAAGCAAGTTTTATTTTAGGGTTTGTAGTTTTTCTACCAGATAAATAAGCAGCTACAAGAGCCACTAATGCAAAAATGTAATCAACTATAGGCATTTCGTGATCTACGAGATGAAGAGTGTCCGCAGAAACGGTAAACAGTATAGGTATTGCCAAACAATGTATCAAGCAAAGTATAGATGCAGTAATACCAATTTTGTCGCTAGTAGTAGGTTCCAATTTACTCTTCTGTTTAGGTTAAGTGTGACTTACAATCTAACTAAGACGGAGTAGAATTAAAAATGTGATAATAAATTTAAAAAAAGTTGAATATAAATGTAACTTTTAAGACAAACGACTGTTATTGTAGGTGCAGATGCATAGTACATAGCCCCAATGTTACTATTAGTCACCAAGACGTAAAGTTATAAATTGCAGTTTTGTTTTGAAAATATGAAATAGCGCTGTATATTAACAATAAATGAATTTAAATTATTTAAAAAAGTGGTTTGCCTACGAGAAGTAATTATTACCTTTTAAAATGAAAAAGATAAATAAATACCAGATTCTTTTGAGCTTTATTGCTCAAAGGTGATGGTTGCGATATCTAATATTATAAAGGGGCTTATAATGAAAGATGCTACTCATAAGAAACTAATAGAAGCTACAAGAAAGTTAATTTGGAAACAAGGAATTAACAAAACAACTGTTGAACACATCTGTGATGAAGCAGGTCTTAGCAAGATGACATTCTACCGCGCCTACGAAAATAAATTTGACATCATAAAAGAAATACTAGACGAAAACTATGCAAACGTGGCTGTCGCTTTTGAGGAGATATTTTCGAAGAGTATTCCGTTTATAGAAAAAATGATGGAACTTATATATTATAATATGGAAATAAACAAGGAGGTAAGCCCTGATCTCATCCGAGATATAATAAAACAAGATAATCCTCAGATGAAAGAGTATATGCAAGAGAAAGTGGATTTTTACAGGGAACTATCTCTAAAATATATTATAATAGAGCAGAAGAAAGGAAATTTTAGAGATGATGTTAAAATTGAGTTTGTATCTTTTTTCTTAGACCATATTAATGAATTAATTTTGGATGACAGACTTAACAATATTTACGAATCTACGGATGAATTGATAAATCAGTTAACTAAAATGTTCTACTTTGGGATTTTGCGAAGAAACTAAGAACCTGCCCCTAGTTCTAATTGTTTCTTCTTAGTTAATGAATTAAATACTAACTCGTAAGAATGGTCTATAAGCTGTTCTAATAGATTGCTCTCTAACTCACCTACAATTATTGTGTTCCAATGCTTCTTACTCATGTGATATCCAGGTATGATTATATCAGGAAATTTTTCTCTTAGTTCTATAGCTTTTTCAGGGTCACATTTCAAATTGACTCTAATTGGTTTTGATTCTGTATTAGTCAGAGCAAATATTTTGTCACCCACTCTGAATGCTAAAGTAGTTTCGTCAAAAGGAGTTCCTTCTGTAGTAAAAGGTTTAGATAAACAATACTCTCTTAGTTCTTCTATATTCATTTACATGTCAATGTTTTTTTTCCGATAAAGTTTCATTTCACCTAATTCTAATGCAACCAAATAACCTTGTTTGTCCTTTATTTTAGAATAAACGCAACCACCATCTAATTTTATTATATCTTCGCTTAATGAGCGTTTGATTTTTTTAAATTTAACAGGGGTATGACCTACAATTAGTCGTTTACCATTAATCTTTTGTTTATCAATTTTTATATTTCTGCTCCAAAGCATAGAGTTCTTATCTGAAAGAGGATTGTCAATATTAAAATTTAGACCGCCATGAACTAAAATAAAATCATCAAGCTCTATGTAATACTCTAATTTCTCAAAGAAATTAATATACTTCTGTTTTATATCTTTTACCCTGTAAACATCAAAACTACGAAGGCACTCCGACCCACCATTCCATAGCCATTTATAGTGCAATTTGTCAGATAGCATAGAATCGAGTAACATTTTTTCGTGATTTCCCATTAAGCAACGTATATTGTAACCCTCTTTCTGAAGATTAAGAATGTACTTTACTACGTTCTTAGAGTCAGGACCTTTTCCGGTATAATCACCGAGGAAATAGATAAAATCTGATTTGTTCGGTTTTATCTTCTCTTCTATAAGTGCTACTAGTGTTTTGTGGCACCCATGGATATCACCTATTACAAATTGCTTAGGCATAAATATTTTCTGAAAGATTTATAGCATCGATAAAATTTAAGTTAATATATTTTTCAATTATATCTATCAAGATTATAATTAAATAGTTGTTTTTGTAATAATGGCTTTATCTAAAAGTATTTGTTTCTACTTTATATTTCTTAAATTTGTAGAATTATATAAATCAGATCCTGGCTAAATGAACAAAGAGATATACGAAAAATACGAACCTGTTATTGGTTTAGAGATTCATGCTCAATTATTGACCGAATCTAAAGCATTTAGTTCTAGCTCTACTAAGTTTGGAGCTTCTCCTAATACTAATACTGATCCGGTGACATTAGCTCACCCAGGTACTTTACCTGTACTCAACAGAAAAGTAGTAGATTACGCTATTATGATGGGATTAGCTACTAACTGTAAGATTAGAGAAAGAAATCTATTTGCACGTAAAAATTACTTTTATCAAGATTTACCAAAAGGGTATCAAATCTCCCAAGATAATACACCTATTTGTTTTGATGGTTTTTTGGAAATTGAATTAGATGAAGTAAATTTGAAGCGAATCGGTATTACACGTATTCACATGGAAGAAGATTCTGGTAAATCTATTCATGATTTGGACATTGATACTTTAGTAGATTTTAATCGTGCAGGTGTAGCACTTATCGAGATAGTAAGTGAACCTGATATTCGTAGTTCTGCAGAAGCCTATCTTTATCTAACTCAGTTAAAACAGATACTTGTATATCTAGGGATAAACACTGGTAATATGGAAGAAGGAGCATTACGTGTTGATGCTAATGTATCTGTAAGACCAAAGGATAGAGAGAAATTTGGAACAAGAACAGAAATTAAAAATTTAAATAGCTTTAGAAATGTAGAAAAAGCAATTGATTATGAGATAAAGCGTCAAATCGAATTGATAGAGAATGGGGGCGAGGTAAGGCAAGTAACTATGCAATGGGACGGTAACGCAAATAAAACTAAAGAAATGCGTACCAAAGAAATGTCTCACGATTATAGATATTTCCCAGAGCCAGATTTGCCACCACTTATTGTAAAGGAAGATTGGGTAGAAAATGTAAGAGCGATGATGCCCGAATTACCTATGGCCAGAAAACATAGACTAATAGAGCAATATGAAATACCTAATTACGACGCAGGTGTATTGGTAGCTGAAAAAGAAATAGCTGACTTTTATGAAGAAGCTATATTGAAATTGGAAAATAAAAACGCTGGTAACAATAAGTTAGTAAGCAATTGGGTGATGACAGAGATAATGAGGATGATTCAAGATAGAGATACTATGGTGTCTGATCTAAAGATTAAACCTCGACATATAGCAGAAATAGTAGATTTGGTCTCTTCTGGGACTATTTCTAATACAATTGCTAAAGATATATTTGCTGAAGTGGAACAGGGAAAATCACCAAAGGAAATAGTAGAAGAACAAGGCCTGAAACAAGTATCGGATACTTCATTCATAGATGAGTTAGTAAAAGGCGTGATAGAGGCAAACCCAGATTCTGTAGAAAAATTCAAATCGGGTAATGCCAAAGTAAAAGGGTTTTTCGTTGGTCAAGTAATGAAAGGGTCTAAAGGTAAGGCAAACCCACAAATAGTTTCGGACTTAGTAGATAAATATCTACAAGATGCTTAATTTGAGAAAATAATAAATATATAATTTGAAATTTGGAGTTAGTAATGGCTAAAAAGGCAACTAAAAGCAAAGCAAAAACAACAGAAAAAGCTAAGAAAACTACTAGTGCAGCTAAGACCAACAATGGTGTAGCTAAAAGTACTACAAAGAAATCTACTGCTAAATCAACTACGAATACAAAGAAAACTACAGCTGCTAAAAAGCCAGTAAGCAAAAAGCCGGCAACTAAAACAGCTACTAAAGCGAAAGCAAAACCAGCTACTAAAAAAGCACAAACAAGTAGCAAGTCAAGTTCAACTTCTAAAGCAAAGAAACCTGTAAGTAAAGCTACTACAAAAACTACTAAAGCCAAATCTACTGGTAAAAAAGTACACAAGATGAAATTTGGTGGTAAAGATGTAGAAGTAGTATTGCATTCTAAATTTGATTTCAAAGGTTATACTAAAGAACAAGTTATTGATTGGTATAAACTACAACTACTTGGTAGAAAACTAGATGAGAAAGCTGCTCTATATTTGAAAATGGCTAAAGGATGGTCTTACCACGCACCTTTCGCAGGTCATGATGGTATTCAATTAGCATTGGGTCAAGTATTCAGAGCAAGTAAAGATTACTTATTCCCTTATTACCGTGACTTTATGACTTCACTATCTGCTGGTTTGACACCAGTAGAAATAATCCTAAACGGATTATCTAAAGATACTGATGTAGCTGGTGGTGGTCGTCACATGTCTAATCACTTTGCTAAACCTGAGATAAATATCCAGAACGTTTCTTCTTGTACTGGTAATCACTCGCAACACGCCGCAGGTCTTGGTAGAGCAATACGCAAGTATAATGGTGACGAAATTGTCTTTTATTCTGGTGGTGAGTCAGCGTGCGCTGAAGGTTACTTTTACGAAGCAGTAGCTAGTGCAGATTTCGACAAAGCTCCAGTTATTTTTGTTATACAAAGTAATTTATTTGGTATTTCTGTACCATTACAAGAAGTATCTTCTAATATGGTGGTATCAGATAATTTCAAAGGATTCCCTAATACTAAGATAATTGAGTGTGATGGTCGAGATGCTTTCGATTCGCATAGAGCATTGCAAGATGCTATCGAATATGTAAATAGTGGAAAAGGTCCAGTTATTATACATGCTGAATGCGATAGAGTAGGTTCTCATTCGAATTCGGATAAACAAGATAACTATCGTCCTGCTCAAGAAATTACAGACGTTGTTTTGAGAGATCCTCTTATGCAATTCAGATATAGACTACTACAAGAGAAGTATCTTACTCAGAAAGAACTAGAGAAAATCGAAGATGGAATAAAGCAGAAAATATTTGATGCTGCTGATGAAGCAGAAGCTGCACCAGATGCAGATGGTAAGAGCTGGCCAAACTTCATTTTCCCTGAAGCTTTTGCTGGTCCAGACGCGGATACTGAATACCCATTGAGCGCTGATAATGAAGAAGTAAACCTAATAGAAGGAATAAACAGGACTCTAAAACAAGAATTTAGAGCTAACCCTAACACATTTATGTGGGGACAAGATATTGGGAAAGGCGGTGTATTCAACGTAGTAAAAGGAATGCCTGAAGAATTTGGTAAAGAAAGAGTATTTAACGCTCCTATAGCTGAAGATAATATAGTAGGTGCTGCTAATGGATTTTCTAGATATAGAGATGATATCAGATTAGTTATTGAAGGAGCTGAGTTTGCAGACTACTTCTGGCCAGCTATGGAACAGTTAATAGAGTTATCACACGAATATTGGAGAACAAGGGGACAATTTAGCCCTAATGTAACTCTTAGATTAGCAAGCGGTGGATATATACAAGGTGGATTGTATCACTCACAGAACTTAGAGGCTGTATTTACATCAATTCCAGGTATTAGAGTTGTTCAACCAGCATTTGCTGATGATGCGATGGGATTACTTAGAAATTGTATTCGTTCTAATGGACCTACTATGTTCTTGGAACCAAAGTTCTTGTATAATTTTAAAGCTGCGGCAGGGCCTGTGAGCGATGAAGATTGGGTAGTACCGTTTGGAAAAGGTAAGATAAGAAGAGAAGGTACTGATATTACAGTTGCTACTTATGGTACTGGAGTTCACATGAGCTTATTTGCAGCTGAAAAATTAGCTGATCAGGGTATATCTGTCGAAGTTATTGACTTAAGATCTTTGATTCCTTGGGACAAAGAAATTATAAAAGAGTCAGTAAAGAAAACTAATAGATTAGTAGTAGTACACGAAGATACTCTTACTGGTGGATTTGGTGGAGAGATAGCATCTACTATAAGCCAAGAGTCATTCAATCATCTAGATGCTCCTGTGATGAGACTAGGTTCTGAAGATTGTCCTGTCGGATTTGCTAAAAGCTACGAAGATGAGGTACTAATTAACATAGATAAAGTTAAAGCCAAAATAGAAGAGTGCTTAAACTTTTAAATAAGTGTGTAAAACAAAATGATGTATTTGTGTGGAAATAATCTGACACTGTAATATCAAAATTACACACAACTAAAATAAAATAGAAAAAATGCAATGCCCGAATATTCAATAATTGGATATTCGGGTTTGTTGTTATATATTTGTATGCTAGGTACAATAGAAAGTGTGCATAATTATTTAATTGTGTCTGTTGTATTTTTAATAAAATTAAGTAATTGAATATAAAAGGATTATAAAATGTCCCATTCGGAAGAACAAGAAGAATTAAAAATTGGAACCAAACTTTCAGAGCAGATAGTTGATGAAGAATCAGCAGAAAAGCTTAAAAAGAACGGAACAATATTCGGAATAATAGTTGTAATTGTATTGGCAGCAGTAGGTTACTACTATTACTCAATGAGTCAATTAGAAAAGTCAACGCAAGAAGCTGCGATGGCATTATCAAAAATATTACCTGAATATGATGCTGGTAACTATGCGGTAGCGCTCAATGGAGGGACAACTTCATTAGGTATAGACGCAACTGGATTAGTTAGCATAGCTAATAAGTATGATAATACTAACGAAGGGAAATTAGCGGCGTTATATGCAGGAAATGCATATGTAAATTCTAATCAGTTCTCTGAAGCAAAAACATTCTTTGATAAGGCAAGTGGTAGTGACTCAAAAGTAGTGCAATCAGGAGCTTATGCTGGATTAGCATTATGTGATGAAGAAGCTGGAAACTTAGAAAGTGCTGCTGATAATTACAAAAAAGCGGCAGAGAAATTACAAGAAGATGTGCTAAAATCTAAATACTTATACTTTGCTGCATTGAACTATGAGCAAGCAGGTAAAAAAGATGACGCAAAAAATATATATCAATCAGTAGTAGAGTTAAGCGAGAATTCGGAGTTTGGAAACAAATCTAAAGTCAGATTATCAATGCTTGGCACAAAAATTGATTAACATTTAATTGCTTAATAGCATTTGAATAAAATTAAACACTATAATAATGAAACTAAAAGTTAATTTTTTAATAATAATTTGTTTATTGGAGGTATTATGCAACGATTAATTCGTCTTTGCGTACTCATGGCCTTCGCATTTATCCTGTCTTCAAGTTCAGGATTTGCGCAGAAGACCGTTAAAATATCCGGAAGGATAGCTCCAGGTGATGTAAGAGTCTTTGTAAAGGATTCCATCTATACTGTCGAAAGAGAGTATGTGGTTGGCGGTACATTGATAATTGAACCTGGTACAATTGTCTATTTTCACCCTAATGGGAGATTAATAGATTCGACTGGTGGTAGAATCATCGCTGATGGTTTTGCAGAAGCAACTTATACTGCTAATCCTCATGGTATCGATCCATTGGGTATAGCTGGTAGTCCTCAAAATCCTTACAACTGGACGGGTTTTGCGGATTTAGATTATTTCTTATTTGATGGAAATAATCCTCCATCTACAGATGTAATTCGTACTATCGATGTTACAACTGAAAGAGATAAGTCAGTTCACCCAAGCAAATATAACTATTTGTTTAATGTTGTATTGAATAGAACAACTCGTCAAATAACTGAGTTGGATCCATTAAACGCTGCTTCTGTAATTGCAGATCCAAATTTGGAAATAATTACATTTGAAGAAGCGATTATGTTAGTAGCTGCAAGATTAAACCAAGATCCTGGGAATGATGTTAACTTAAATGTTAAGCCTTGGTCAAGACTTGGTAGCAAATCAGTAAACGTAGCTAAAGAACCTATTAGATTTGTAGGTCAACCTATAAACAATGTTTCTGTAGAATGGGGACACATTATTGTCCTTCCTGGTGCAAGATCAGCTTTCTTTAGAAACGCAACTTTCGAAAATTTCAAAAAAGATACTACAGTAGATGGCGATCCACTTTACAATCAAAGTGGTCCTAACTCAAATTGGGCAGCAGTTAATAATAAAATAAACTTGTTGACTAATGGTAGTGGTGGTGCGATTACAACTTTCTCTTCTAGAACTTGGTTACTAGATGTAGAATTTATTGGTAACACAGCAAGATTTAGAGGTGGTGCATTACAATTACTACAAGCTCCTTCTGAAATTCCTGCTACTATACCAAGAAATCAGATTAACGCTGCAGTTGGTACTTACCCATCTAACAAGAACCCTAATATAACTAATAGAGATGGTTCTCCTTCTTTAATAGTAGTAGACAACCCAATTCCTGCAATTGACAGAATTGACGAATCAGTAGCTGAGCCATTAAGTGATTATGCAAGAATGGCACATGATGATGGTCGTCTAGCACTTTACTTAGGAAGAATGAGAAACTTAAAATTCACTGATAACAAAGTTCAATTAGCAAACTACGGTCAAACTACTGTTGGTAATCCTCCAGTAAAAATCGTATCTGATTTATTGAATGAACCTGCTATGTATCCTCAAGTTTACGGTAACACTGCTTTTGGTGGTGCTGTTTATATGTCTGGTACAGAAGGTCAAGAATACAGAAAAATAGATGTTGGTTTTGGTATTAACAATAGTATCATGGTAAATGGTACTCAAGTTGATTTTGATAAACCTGACACATTTGAAGCAAACGGTAACGAAGCTAATAACTACCAATCTAATGGTAGCTCTTTTGGTGCTCGTGGTGGTGCTATCTACGCTGGTAGATATACTTCATTACAAGTTGCTGGTAAATTCCAAGGTAATAAAACTGCTGCAAAATATTTAACTGACGAAACTGTTGGTTCTGTAGCTGGTTTATACTCAATGGGTGGTGCTATTTTCGTTGAGAATTCTTTAAACAGACTATTCGTAAAAGGTGGTCCTGCTAGAGAAAGTGATAGCAACCCAACAAGATTTGAAGGTAACACATCAGGTGCTGGTGGTGCGATCTATGTAGATGGTAACTCTAACCCAGTATTAACTACTATTATTGGTGGTTCTGATGCATTATTGATGACTAGAGATTATGGTTATGATATTCAATTCAATAATAACTCTGCTATTTCTTGGGGTGGTGCAATCTACTCTAAGAGACAAGGTTCTATAACTGGTGCAGGTGGTATTAATGCAAGTGAATTAATCGGTTATGGTGGTAAATTCCCAATCAGATTTGAAGGCAACACTGCTGGATATGCTGGTGGTGCGGTACACTTCCAAATCCCAATCTCAAGCAATCCTCCTTACTACCAAAGAGCAGTTCAATTATCAAGAGCATTGTTCTTGAATAATACTGTAGGTATGAATGTAGCTGACAAAAACCTTGGTCAATTAAGAGGTGGTGGTGCAGTTTATTCAGCTGGTGGAGATTTGAACTTAGTAAAAGGTGTTGAATTCAATGGTAATACTGTTTACAATGGTAACGGTGGTGCATTATCAATGGTTGAACCTTTTAACTTAAATAGAAGATACTTTGTATCAGATGCAGATAATATTACTTATGATTCTAGAGACGTTGCAGTTGGCATGAGCTCAAGAGATGACGTGTTCACTTATGGTGACATTGTTAATTTCCCTCCTGATGCTAGAATGTTAACTCAATTCAAAGGTAACCAAGCTATTTACGAAGCAAGAGCTGCTGAAGAAATGGGTACTGGTGCTACTCAATTCGCTGAAGGCGTATTTAGAACTAGAACTCAATTATTATCAAATTACCATACATCTGACCAAACTGGTTATGCTGTAGGTTTATTTGGTACAATAGTGAAGTTTAAAAATGGTGGTGAAACTTGGGAATACCCAACTTCAAACACTAATCACAGATTAACAGATGTTGAATTTGTTAACGCAAACACTGGTTATATCGTTGGTGCTCAAGGTATCATGAAAAAATCAACTGATGCGGGTAGCACTTGGTTCGATATCAATACTAACACATTAAATCAATTTAATGATTTCTATTCTATAGGTCAAAATGATTTATATGCAGTTACAAACAATGGTTTAATTTACGAATCTCATGATGCTGGTGCATCTTGGAGTACAATGCAACCACAACAACAAAACCTTAACGGTGTGTATTATGGTAGCTTGAATTCTGGTTTCGTAGTTGGAGATGACAGACTAATCCTACGTACTACTGATGGTGGTACTGTATGGGAAGAAGTTGTTCCTCCAATACCTAATTATGACTTAAACAAAATTTTCTTCACAAGTGTAAGTAAAGGTTTCATCATCGGTGAAAAAGGTACATTGTTATCTACAACTGATGGTGGTGATTCATGGCATACAGTTGCATCTGGTACAGCTGCTAACTTAACTGACATAGAATTTACATCTTCTACTAAAGGTTTCATTACTACAGTATATGGCGATATAATTGCTACAACTGATGGTGGTGATACTTGGACACTTATGGAAGATATTACAAGATTTGGTTTACAAGGTATTCACTTCTCTAGTAATTCAACTGGGTATGCAGTAGGAGACTACGGTACATTATTGAAAACTGAAGATGGTGGTGCTACTTGGAACGAAGTTAACCCTACAAACGCTGGTCACTATGATGTAGCTAGAATGCACCCAGGAACTAACATACCTGAAAATGGTGTTGGACTTGGTGGTGCTGTTTATATCTTAGACAACGCAGATATTAATCAATTAAACAGAACTGATTCAGTTTCTTTCAACCGTGTTAGAATCTTAGACAACACTGCTTACACAGGTGCTGCAATTTATTCTGATAACTTTGATTTGAAATTAATCTTCGGAAGATCATTAATTTCAGCTAACACTGCTTTATCTGATATTGGAGTTGAACAAAATACTATTTCTGGTCCTATCGTTTTAGATGGTAACGGTGGTATTACTTCAAACGAAGCTTCTTCTGATTTAGCAAGTGCTGTTATTTATGGTGAAATGCAAGGTCCATTGCCAGTTGGTACTGGTCCAGTAGCAGGTAACTCTGTTTATGGTAACAATGCAAGATTTATCGTTCGTTTACCTGATGCTCCTAACACTAAAGGTGTTTTAGCTGGTAACTTAGGATTAGGTCTTGGCGGTACTAACCCTCTAAATGGTAACTTCTGGGGTAGAACTCAAGCAAACGTTACAGTTGATGTAATTAATGATTTAGGTTATCCATTAGCATTGAATGAAACATTCTTTATTGCTGGTGATGATACTTCTCCATTACCGTTTGTAAGAAACTCTGCTGATCCATTAGAGCAAGGTCCATTTGAATCAATATTTGATGAATATACTTACACTCCTATATTATTACAAAATGCTACTGGTGATGAAAATACTCCAGCTGCTACTAGTATAAATGAGAAAGTATTGATGTCTGGTAAGATTTATGACTTATATGACAAAGGAACTGATATCAAGACTGCTGATTACTCTAAGAGAATTATGTCTCCAATCGAAGACTTTGCAGTAGGTATTCCATTCTCAACAAGAAGATTTGTAGCTCCGTCTCAACCTTCTGATGGGAAATATGTAAGAAGAACAACTAGAGATCCTTACTGTGTTGATTTGTTAGATGATCAAGGTAATTTGAAATTCCCTTATATCACTGCTCTTCAATCAGAATTTATGCCTGACAATGATGGTAATTTCTACCACCCAATCGGGTATCCATTATACTTAGAGTCTCATGCAGATTATGATGGTTTTGCTGAAAGAAGTAACCACATACCTGAAACTACAAATGAAACAGTATTCTTTGTAATTAACGAAACTACTGGTGACTTTATCAGAACTAACTTACAACAAGTATCTGAAACTGCTCCTTACAGAGAAGTATTTAGATCAAGAGTTGAGTTTGTACCTGATTCTACTAACAGAAATCCTAATACACTATACAGAAGAACTTCTGAAGGTTTATTTAACTTTGGTTCTGGATTTAGTTTATTAGCTAAATTAGAAGATAACGCTTATAATGAAGCTGGTGCAACTGTACCAGGTAGAAAATATGAAGCTGATTTCAGACAATTAGGTAAAGTTTCTGACTTATACAGTAATAGACCTGCTATTGATGATCCTTCTAATATAACTGAAGATATCGTTACTTATTTTGCTGGTGAGAGATATGAAGCTCTTCCTGTAGATACTGGTGATGTTATCAGAGTTGTATCAAGACAAGTATTGTGGAAAGAAGGTGTAATTGCTGCTTATGACGATGGTTTAGAATTCAAAATAGTAAGAGCTACTCTTCCTCCTGAATTTACTGGTGACATCGTTAATTTACAAAATGACACAATTATGAAGTTAGTTCCATCATTAGATCCTATTAAGAGAGCTAATAATCAAATGGATACTATCTATATAGATGACTTTACTAACAGAATATTTGTTACTGAAGATAGAACTTATCCAGGTAATCACCCAGATGGTAGAGACAGTATCTTAGCTATTACAGCTGTAGATTCTAATAACTTCTACGATCCTCGTGCATTAGCTGATGCTGATAACTATACTTATTTAACATATACTTGGGATGTTCCTAGCAACTCTGGTTTAGCTAACTGGTTACAAGCAGACACTATTTATTCTAGTAATGTTAATAACATGAAAGATAATGCTAACGGATATGTTGTTCTAAAAGGTCATCCAGTTAACCCTTATGTAGTACCAGGTGGTGAAAAAGTAGCTGTTTCTGCGGCTAACTATCCTCCACATTATAGAACTTTAGATTCTATGGTTGCATCAGGATTGTTTACACAAGAACAAATAGATAAGTTTATCGAAACTTATGGTCCTTACTTCAATGCTGGATCATATGATGTAGATAGAGCAAGATACTTACAACAAGATACTATTGACATAGCTGGTGCTAATGGTTGGAAAACAGAATACGAATTTGAATTATTCGTAGTTGATCAACCACCTGTATACTTAGATGAGAACTATACTGCTGAAACATTATTCAGATATGAGTCTGATGGCGTTACAGTTAAAGATACTATTGCTGAGTATGTACCAACTGTATTAACTTGTGGTAAAACAAACGAAAATACTCCTAGATTAAAAGCAAACGTAACTGATAAACTTAGATTCCAAATCGACATAAATACTGATGACGAAATTGAAGATGCATTTGCGGCTTCAGAACATGGATGGGATTTCAGATACGGTAGAACTGCTTATGGATTTATGAATAAAGTAATCTCAGCTGGTGATACAGTTGTTATTGATACTGTAACTATTACTAACGATCAAGGTGGTATTGATACATTTATCGATCAAGAAAGACCAATTTGGATGGCTGATAAGTATCTATATAGATATGATGATGAGACTACTCAAGATGGTTTAGCTGCTGACTTTACTACTTTCGGTAAATTGAATGTTAGAATTGATAGAGCTGAAGTTGAAACATTACTTGAGCCATCTAACAGACAAAATGATGAATATAACACTGATACTGCATTCGTATTCGTTGTAAATGATGGTCATGGTGGAAGATTAGAACAAAAACTAGAAGTTTTTGTAAACTTTGCTCCAACTATCACTACTACTAATTTAGATAATGCTGTTGAAGGTTTCGACTATAACAACCAATTACTAGACCCTGCAAGAGGAATTAAAGTTTATGATCCTAACTTCCAACAAGAACATACTTTCGAGTTAATCTATAGTGGAAGAGGCGATATAGCAAAAGATCCTTGTTATGATGAAGCTGGTGTTTGGGAAGAAGGTGTTGATTACGGTATCAATGGTGAATACACTCCAGATTGGTTAAAAATTAACCCTGAAAGTGGTTTACTATATGGTACTCCTGAAGTAGGTGACGCACTTAAAGATGAGAAAGTAATTGTATTAGTAACAGACGAAGATGGTCTTCCTGCATTAAGAGTATATGACTTAACTGTAGAAGCAACTAATCAAGGTCCAAAACTTGCACTTGCTCCAGACGTAGATTGTGTTGACCCTAACAGTTCACTAAGCACTGATGACTTTATCTATGTTGTAGATAAAGATTTCGAAAGAGATAACAGTGTAACTCCTCAAGAGAAAGTTACTCTAGTAGTAGAGCAACCGACTTCAGGTGTTGAATTAGACCAATACATATTAGATGGTGCTACAATTGATAATGATTCAGTTAAAGTTAATCTAATCTTTACAGCAGATATCGCTAATGTTCCTGTAGATGCTGACGGTAGAATTACTGTACAAATCAAAGCTACAGATGCAGAAGGCGAAACTACTATCATGAGATTTAGATTGAAATTATCTGATCCAACTAACTTTACTGCTCCTATAACAGTTACTAACTCAATCGGTGCATTCCAAGTTCTAGAATTTGGTGTTGCTAACTCGAATGTAAGTACTGGTGATGGTAGAGATGGTGATGATGTAGGTAAATTAGACCACAACTATTGTGAGTATGAATTACCTCCTTACCCACAACAAGACGTATTCGATGCAAGATGGACATTGCCTACAATCAATGGTATCTTAAGAAGTATATATCCTGTAAGTGGTAATAACAGTGATTTAATCTATGTAGCTCAAATACAAGCTGGTGGTGAAAGTGGTCAAACTGCAATTAACTACCCTGTAACAGTAAGCTGGGATATTACAACTATTCCTGCAGTAGATGATGCAACTAGAAATCCACAAGGTTCAACTTGGTATTTAAGAGATCCAATCTCTGATGGTTCTTACTTCCATATCAAGATGAGTGATCCTTCTGTGAGATCTATTTCTCCTACTCACGCTACATTTGACATACAAGGTAACATAGCTACTTTGACTATTACTAATGCAACAATCAAAGCATTCGTTATCTATAACGATGTAATGAGTGATGTAGAAGATACACAATTGACAACTACAAATTCTATTACAAGCGTTTCTCCTAACCCAGTAAATGGTGAAAGTGTGATTACGTTTAACTTGAACAAAGCAGCTAATGTTGAGTTCGAATTAATAGACGAAGTAGGAAAAGTTATTGGTATCGTTGGAAGTGATTTCTATGGTGCAGGTACACATACACTTAACTGGAATTCAAGAACTGGATTTGGTTCTGAATTAAGTAGTGGTGCTTACAGTATCAGAATGAACGCTGATGGTAATACTGACTTCATCAAAGTGATGATTGTTAAATAAGACAAAACTTGCGGTACCCTTGCAAAAGGGTACCACATTTATTAAAAAAGAAAATAATTTATAATATAATAGAGGTTTTATAATGAGACTTACAAAAAGCATAATAGCCGCGATGACAGTTGCTGTAATAGCACTATCTAGTAGCTTAACGCTAAAGTCTGATGTACCGGGTGAGTTCAAATCTCTGCATTTAGTACAAAAGAACTACGAGCCTATCGTTGGTGGTACTATACTTGATGCTGTAGATTTTATCAAACCACCTGCTATTCAAGATGCGGATGACGGATATGCTAAAATTAGCATTGGCTTCCCTTTTGAGTATAATGGTGAGGTATATACAGAATTATGGATCTGTGTAAATGGTTTTGTTACATTTGACAGTCCTAACTTTTTGAAACAAGCAAACCCGACTGGTTTGTTTAAAGATTTGCCTTCTACTTATCAGCAAAATGTATTAGCTCCTTTCTGGGGTGACCACGTTTACAGAACTGATATAGAAGCGTTACAATTGTACACTCGTACGAGAATTATCTACAAGAGAGAAGCTGATAAGCTTACTATCGAGTGGAGAGATTTGAACATAATGGACAAAACTAAGCCATCAAGTATTGCTGATTTCCAAGTTATTCTATACAAGTCTGATGACGATGCTACACCTCAAGGTGATATAGAATTCGCTTACGGTCAAATCGGTGGTAATACTTTAACTACAGAAACAGAAGTTATCACTAGAGGTGCTTCAGTAGGTATTAAAGGTGAATTTGATGACTTTTTAAATGGTCTATGGCCTTGTACTGACAATCCTAATGATAGTACTTACTGTGTAGTTCCAGAAGCAACTGACAGTACTAATCTATCAAACGCATGGCAACCATCAGGTGCTTCTAACTATAGAATTCTTTTCACTGCTCAAAAAACTTTGAATGTAGAAGAATTCTGGGGTGACGGAGATGTTGATTTCTCTAAAACTCCTGCAGAAAGACACTTTAATTTGCCACAAAATAGATACGTTACTTTTAATGATGTAAGATTGATTTTAAGATCTATGGCTACTCAAGTTCCATTAGATAGTGTAAGAAGAAGAGCTGCATATCACGGTGATGTGAATCACAATGGTAGATACTTCTACAGAACTATTGGTCCTAATCAATTACAAAAAGTTGAAGTTACTACTCGTAGCATGAACTATTTTGATGATCTTCCTTCTGAAGTTACTTCATTGAAGAAAGTATTTTATCAAGTAAATGAACACGATGCTGCAGTTATTATGACTTACTTATCTGCTTCAGTTCCTGAATTACCTTGGGTACACGATACAGTTGTATTCAAAGGTAAAAAAGCAGAAATGTTTGCTGATAACATCGTATTAGGCGAAAAAGTAATTCACAATGGTGTTACAAGTATTCCAGTTTATATCAACAACAATCACGTTGGTCCATTGTCATTCTCTTTTGATGTGAATGGAACAGTTGAAAATGTTGAAATGAACATAGATAACGATATAAAATTAGCTAACAACTCAACTAGTAGTGTTTACTTTGCAAGTGCAGGTGAATTTACTTCATCTGAACCAGTATTGTATGTTGACGTTACTAATTTGAATGGAAATTTAGAATTAAACAATATCAGAGTTAACGACAAAAATGTAGGTTCTATAGTAGAAGCTTCTGACGTTGTTAATGCTAGTCTTTCTCTTTCTACAAATCCTTATGTAAGTGGTAATACTTCTTACACTGTTGCTGTAGAGAATAGTGGTCTTTACTCGCTTTCAGTATATGATGCTGTTGGTAACAAAGTAGCTACTGTATTCAATGAAGAGTTAAGAGGTGGCGAATCTATTCAAAGATCTTGGTTTGCGAAGGATTTTAATGGTAATGAACTTAGTTCTGGTGTTTACTTCTTGAAATTAGAAGGAAACAATGTAAATAAAGTTCAAAAAGTTGTTATCAATAGATAATAATGATTCGTTCTAGAACATATTTGATTTTTGCTTTGGGGTTACTTCTGATAAGTAACTCCATAGCAGAGTCAAAAACTTACAACTTAGACCTCTTGGATATGAATCCAATTGATTTATGTGGTAAGGTATTCCAAAAAGATGTTATCATTGCGCCTTCATTAGGTACAATAGTAAAATCAGATTCTTTGGTTGGATTCGAGATAGTAATAGAATACAACCCAGACGTAGTACAGATGAACCAACAGTTGTACACTAATACTATGTCTCAGTTCTTTAAATTTAAAAATACTACATTCGATAAAGAACGTGGTGAGATAATAATGGAAGGATATGTTAGTTTCGACGCATTCCCTAACCCAGTTAGTGGTGATTTCCCATTAGTAGCTTTCGGCGGAACTTTTATCGGAGACTGTGAGGAAGATGCTGAATTTAAAGTAAAATACTTCTACCCAATTGATGGTTTCAAAGGAGAAGTTGATACTATAAATAATATCAGTATAAAAGGAATAATAGCTGATAAACCGGAAAGAAAGTTAGGTTTTATCATTGATGATTCTAAAAGGTATATAAAGTCTGATAGTTCAATATCTATTGATGTTAATGTTGACTTAGGTATAATGGAATCATTAGATTATTGGCAGACAAGAGTAAATATTGATAAAGATAGTTTAAATCTATCTGAAGTTATTGGGAATAATTCAATTTTAGTCGAAAAAGTAACAAAAGAAGAACATAACAGTTATTTGATAGATTTGAAGATAGTAGACAGTGAAGAACTTAGTTTCAAATTGAATATTACTTCTAATAAAAAGGATTCAGCTCTTGTAAATATAAAGATGGAAACAGTAGAAAATACGGATTGTATATGTGCTACAAATTTTCCTGAAAGTTCTTTTGAAATAAGTAATCTTGAAACTAAAGATACTGTAATAATAGCTTCTGTTAATAAAGTTGATGATTTAGTTTATAATAACGGTGTTATTAGAAGTCAAGGTAAGCTATTAACTGTAGAAGTGTATAATTACACTGGTCTTATGATAGATTCTGAAGTGTGTGATTTTAATAAAGTATATGACACAAAGCTACTTAAGCAAGGTATATACTTCATTAAAGTTACCAATAGTAACAATACAGAAATATTAAAGAAAATAAATAATTAATTTTTTATAAATAATTTAAGGTGTCCTAATGTATAGAAATAATACAATAGTAAAGGGCGTAAACAAACTAAATATACTTGCAATAGCAGCCCTGCTGTTTATTGTGGGGTTTAGTAGTACGTTTGCACAATATCCTAAAGTTCCTGTCCTTTCATTGACTGGTCAAGAAGGTGGATACAATGATTTATGGTTCCAGAATGGTAGAATCGTAATGCCAAGAAATACAGATTATGAACGTGAGTTCGTTGTCCCTGTATTTATCGATAACAGATGGGCTGTTAACGAAAACAGATACTCTGTTGATTTACCGATAACTCCAATAAAAAGCTTTCAATTTAAGCTATTTTATGATTCGGCATCAGTAACTCCAGTAGGTATCGAAACTACTCACCCTAAGTTTGCTCCTAATTCAGCAAAACTTAAAGATCCTTTAGCTAAAGGTTTCCAAATTAATTGGAGTGATGTAGTTGACAAGTCGTACTATACACATATCAATGCATCTCCTACAACTTCTAATAGAGGTCATGCAGTTGTAATTACAGCTAGTAGTAATAAACCATTACCTAATACTAGTTTACAATTCCAAGATTTTGATGTATTGATGTATGTAAGATTTAAAGCTGTACTTAATCAAAATGAGCCAGCTTCAAATTTAAACTTCACATATTTCCATATCGGTCGTGATACAATCGTTTACAATGATATGAATATATTACAAACGGCGCCATTTGTAGAGTATAGAGACTATGATCCACAAGTAGCACAAGATTTCCCTAATCCACAAAGACCTAATTATAATTCAAATTTAGGTGCTGTATTTACTGGTTTAGCTGGTATGGATAATAGAACTCAAAATACACCTCCTAACTTAATTTTACCAGGTGGTATTTGGTTCCAATATATGACAAAACAACCTGTGTTTGGTTTCCAAGTTAACAGACAGATTGGTACACAACCTCCTATCAAATTAGTTGATGGTCGTGACGATTTATATGAGTTAACGGATCCTATGACAGTTGATTTAAATCCGAATAGAAACCCTAATCCATTCCCTAATACAGCTACTAGAACAGTAGAAGTATTAAATGTGGAAGCAGGTACAATACTAAAAAATATTGAAGTAGTTTCTGATCAACCTTGGTTAGAATTTAGAACATTGCCTGGAAACAATCCAATTCCATCATTAACTACTGAAGGTTACATACCTTACATAGATAATGGTTTATTAGGTGAAGCTTCAGAAAGAGATGAAATGAACGAAATTCCTAATGATGATGGTGGAATCTCATTACAAATATCTTGTGATCCATCTAAGATCCAAGCAGGTGATGACGCAACTGATGATCCTGAAATTGAAAAAACTGGTATTTATACAGGTTATATCACTTTCAAATCTGAATTTGCTGCACTTTCTCCAATTAGAATCAAAGTAACATTTATCTACTTCAGACCACCATTAGAAGGACAAGATCCTCAAGGTAGAAAACTGAATGGTATTCCTATTACTGTTGAAAACAGAGATGGTGAAGTTGATACTCTTATCTTTGGTACTGGTGATAGAGCAACTATCGGTATTGATTCATTATTCGGTGAAACTGCTTATGACGTTCCATTGTTAGACAATGAGTTAGATGCTAGATTCTACCCAATCGATGCTAATGGTAATGAAATCCCAGGTCTAGCACCTTTCGGATTGAATGACTTCGCTACTAATGATGAGCAAGTTAAAGCTAATTCAAGAGACATAAGAAGTTCTGACGATACTACTCGTTCATTACTTTACAAAGTTAAATTCAACCCAGGTGCGGGTAATAAGGATCAAAGATATCCTATTATAATAACTTGGAACAGAAAAGACTTTATTGATGGTTCATCTTTATTCATAAGAGATACAGAGAATGGTCAAGCATTTGCACCTGTAGATATGGTAAATGAAGGTACTGGTCCTAACCCACCTTTTACATATTCTATGAAAATAGATGATCCTAGAATCAGAGAATTTATAATTGAATATACTCCTGCTAAGATTGTTGAGTATGTAGATGATGAAGGTAACCCAATTATCAATGTTGGGTGGAACTTATTATCATTACCTGTACAACCGTTGGGTAATATGAACCCTTGGAGTGGTGCTCTTAATGATCCTTATTATTTCTTCTTGAACTCGTATCAACAAGAAACTCAAGGAACTGTAAGACCAGGTGTTGGTTATTTCTTAAAGTATAATAAGGAAGCAGAAATCAACAGAACTTTCAGAGGTACTAATATCTTTGAAGTAAGTCCTGAAGTAAACCCTGTAAGAGTTTATACTGCTGAAGAAAATAGAGGTGGATGGAACGCTGTAGGTGCTCCTTCTATTCCTATTAATGTTGAAGCATTAGATTTCAGAGCTTTAGGAAATGGTAACAGACCAGACAAAAACTATATGTTAGAGTATGGTGTTTGGAAATACATGACTAAAGAAGGTTACAAAGAAGTAAATGAATTACGACCAGGTTTAGGTTATTGGATTAAAGTGAATGAAAATGGTTACTACTATTTCAACACTGCTAACCCTAAATTAAATGAAGGTGTATCTACTTCTTTAGCTTATAGAAATGATTTGAAAGCTATGTCAACTGAGATAGTTGTTTCTGATAACAATCAAAGTGCTAAGTCTCTATTCGTTTCTAATAGCCCTAAAGTAAACTCTATCGAATTACCACCACTTCCACCATCATTCGATGTTAGATTTGAAGGTAATACTGAATTGACTAATAACAACGAAGCGGTAATTCAATTAACTAACGTAGAATACCCAGTATCAATCTCTGCTAAAGGATTGAACGGTACATTTGAATTAACAGATGCTGCTACTGGTGAATACTTTGGTACTATCAGTTCTGATAACTACTCTTCAGTAGAAATCAACAACTCTTCTAATTCAATCAAATTGAATAAAGTTGAAGTTGCTGAAGTAGCTACAGTTAATTCTGTTTACCCTAACCCAGTACTTAACAATGCAACTATTAACTTCAATTTACCAGAATCTGGTAATGTTAATATCACATTGATTGACGCTGTTGGTAACACTGTTGCAACTATTTTCAACGGTAACTTAGAAGCTAATAACAATCAAATACCTTTCCAAGCGAACGGTATTGCTTCTGGTAACTATTTTGTGAAAATAGTAGGTAATTCATTCAACAAAGTTATGAGACTACAAGTAGTTAAATAATTATTGTTAAATCGAATTAAAATATAATAGGGATAGATACAGATTTGTACTATCCCTATTTTTATTATTTATAGAGGTTAATATGAAAAGTATAATACTAGTATTGTTAATGTGTACTACGATAAGTACACTTGCAGTTGATTTTACTCAATTCACTTTGAATGTGAATTATGATGGGAATGCAACGCTACTAAAAGCTGGTTATTCGGATTCAACTACAATTTATTATGATGAGGGATATGAGAAAGATATACCTTCTTTCCCTCCTCCAGAAGGAATAATTCCTGGGTTTAGAATATTAAGACAATATGATGAGTCTCCAGAAGAGTTGATTTATTCGGATGCAGATTATAGAGAAACTCCAACTAATAAATTAGACACAGTTGAATATCAGTTAGATATACTTGGAAAGCGAGAAGATGGTAAAGAATTTTATTTTTTCATTCCACTAGGCTCTAAGTCTGAAGAAGTAATTGAAGTAAGTATAGTTGATGGTATAGATGGTAAATTGATTGATACTAATATAGTAAACGGTCAAAGATTTTATGTTACAAATCGATTTATAGAAAATTTTAAAGTAAGAGTAATATATAGTCAATCACCTACAAGTGTAATAAAACCAATCGAAGATAATTCGATATATTATGCTGAAGGAATAATAAATACTAAAAATATATTATATAAAAAATATGAGTTATATGACTTGTCTGGTAACTTAATTAGAGAAAATGGGTATATTGGTAATAATATAGATATACAAAATGTGCAAAGTGGTGTATATTTTGCTTATATTTATGAAAGTGATTTAGTGATTAGAATGTTAAAGATTGTTAAATTGTGATATTAATGTGATTAAACGTAGAATTAATTGTTATTACTTAAACGAAAATTACTACTAGGAAAAAGAAATAGAAACGAATAAAAATATAGACTCAAATAATTCTCCATCTGAATTAAATTCAGGCAAATCTCAACAAGATGATCTGAGTATTAAGGATAGTGGTTCTAGAATGAATAGACCTAAACCAGAGATAAATGCTTCTGGAGATGGTTCTAATAAAAACGAACGACGACCAAATAGGAAACGTCCTAGACCTGAAAGACCAAAAAAATCAGATAGTATTGAAAGTAGTGTTGATGCCAAATCAGATTCAAGGCATAACAAGAAACCAAGAAACAAGTCGTCTATGAGCAATGAAGGTAATACTTCTCAAAAGGATGACACAAGGAAAGATGATAGACCTATTAGAAAAAAAGGTAAACCTAAGTATTCTAATAAGCCATTAATTTCTGTAGTTATTCCTACTTACAATGAAGAAGAATCATTGACTGAGTTAAGTAATTTACTTGAAAAAGTACTTAGTAGGGAAACAAAAAATAACTATGAAGTTCTTTTCATTGATGATGGTTCAACGGATAGTACATTCTCAGTAATGAGAGAGATAAATAAAAAGAATCCAAAATTCAAGGCAATCCGTTTTCGTAGAAACTATGGTAAATCAGCTGCTTTATCTGTTGGATTCAAAGCTGCTAAAGGTGCTGTAATAATAACTATGGATGCTGACTTACAAGATGATCCAATGGAAATACCTAATCTGATGTCTAAAATTAGAGACGGTTATGATTTGGTATCAGGTTGGAAGAAAAAGAGAAATGATCCAATTAACAAGACGTTACCATCAAAGTTCTTTAACTATGTAACGGCTAAAGCAAGTGGTCTGAAATTACATGATTTCAACTGTGGATTGAAGGCATATAGGTCAGAAGCAGCTAAGTCATTAGATATTTATGGTGAAATGCATCGTTATTTGCCTGTATTAGCTCATTGGAATGGTTTTAGAATTACAGAAATTCCAGTAAAACATCATCCAAGAAAACATGGCAAGACTAAATTCGGTGCCTCAAGATATGTAAAAGGTTTTCTAGATTTAATTACATTGTTATTTACATCTAGATATCTAAAAAGACCTTTGCACTTTTTCGGTACAGTAGGGACATTGATGGGTTTAGTGGGCTTTGGAATCGATGCCTGGTTGACTGTTGAGTGGATAATGGGAGATACTTTCCTAAGTAACCGCCCAGCAGCACTATTAGGTATTGCATTAATTATAGTAGGTGTTCAATTAGTTTCACTCGGTTTATTAGGTGAAATGATAGTTAAAAACTTTAAAAGAGATGAAGAATATCAAATCAGAGAAAATTTATAATAGCTTAGCAGCAGTAGTATTGCTAGTAATAGTATTATTAATGCCTTCGCAAATGAAAGCAGATCTATACGACTATGAATATAGTCTAGGTATTGCATTTACTACTTCTAAGATATTAGGTGATAATCCTGCTATCAATACATTAAGACCAATTAACTCTTCCGTACCTGGTGGAAGTTTTAATGGAGCTATGCCCGGAGTTGAAGTTAAAGGTCAATACAAATTGGATGATGTGGGTGATTGGAGATTAGTTGGAGGTGTTAATTATACATTCTATAGCGCAAGAGAAAAATTTCCTGGTGATATTAGTATATTTAGACTTTCTCATTCCTTGAATATACTTTCTCCATTGGTTGGTATCAATTATACTATATTTAGATTCCCTTCTGCTATGTCTTCGTTTTATGCAGGTATCGAAGCTCGTTATAATTACGTTCATGCTTCGGAGTTTATACTTAATGAAACATCAAGAATAAACGATGAGTTTCTAAGTGAAAGAAGTATAAGCAAAGAGAGTGCTGGTAGAGTTGGTGGTCTTGTTAAGCTCGGTATAGAAGGCGAGATAAGCGATAATTATATGATAAATGTAAGTTGGGGTATTGATGTTCTTAATGCTTTAGGCAGAGACAATGATCGTGGTCAACTATTGACACCTTATTCAACTGAAGTACTTGTACCTGGATTAGGGTACGAACTGGAAGAAGAGCTGACTTATAATTTTTACTTTTCATTGATGATTCAGTACAGACTTGACTAAATGACGAATAAGCTTATCTATCATAGTGATTGCAAGCATTTTCTAGGGCATATACCTTGCAAACCTCATAAGCAACATGGTGTACATTGCAATAACTGTGAATATTATGACAAGAAAACAGGTAAGCTACTTATAGTCAAATTAGGAGCAATTGGCGACGTTATCAGAACTACACCTTTGCTTCACAAACTTTGGATTGAACATAATGATAAAGAAATATGGTGGGTAACAGAATTCCCAGACATATTACCCAAATCTGTTGATAGAATATTAAAGCTTGATCATAAGTCAATATTACAACTTCAAAATACAGAATTCGATTTAGTAATCAATTTGGATAAAGACTACGAAGCTTGTGCGTTAACTAAGTCTATTAACTCTAAAGAAAAAATTGGTTATACTTTAAAAGAAGGTAAACCATCGCCAATAGATGACAGAGCTATACCTAAGTTCATGACCGGTCTATTCGATGATGTTAGCAAGGCAAATACTAAATCGTATCCAGAAGAGATATTTGAGATATGTGGATGGAAGTTCGAAAAAGAAGAGTATTTAATAGATGTAGTTGACCATTATTGGCGAATAGCAAATGGCGATAAGAAAATAGTAGGTCTTAATACAGGTTGTGGTGATCGATGGACTAGCCGTCTTATTCCTGATAGCACATGGATAGAGCTTATTAAAAAGCTACAGAAGAAAGGATATTATCCTCTTCTATTAGGAGGTTCGCAAGAAAATCACAGAAATGAATATCTAGCAGATGCAACCAAAGCTACTTATTTGGGGCATTTTTCACTCGATAAATTCATCTCATTGATAAATAAGTGCGATTTGGTAGTAAGTGTAGTCACTATGGCTTCACACCTTGCTATAGGGCTTAAAAAGCCAATAATACTAGTAAACAATATATTCAACTCTAAAGAGTTTGAATTATATGGAAGAGGCGAAATAGTAGAACCTACTAAAGAATGTAAGTGCTATTTTAGTCCCAAATGTACTAATGATGAATATAGTTGCATAGAGCATATCTCAGCTGATGCATTATACGATTCGATAAAAAGAAATTTACCAGCATAGGTATAAGATTATGGATGCAAAAAACTTTAATATACTAAAGCATTTTATGATAGAGATTAAAATGCCAGAAAATCCACCTACAGAGTTTTATACTCTAGTGGCAGCTCAAAGAGATTTCGTAGTAGATATGATGGACAAAGGTGTTATACTTAGCTACGGGCTATCAGACGACCGAACTAGCTTATGGGTAGTAGCTGTTGCAGGGACTAAGGATGAAATAAGAGCTATTACGGAGCAATTCCCTATGTTCAAATATATGACATTCAGGATAGAAGGTCTTATGTTCTATAATAACTCGAAGCACAAGTTACCAGAGCTGTCGCTGAATTGAAATATATAAATTAGAAATTATCAAAACCCAAAGCATTAATCTATTATTGATTAGTGCTTGTTTTATTTAGAAATGCTATGACTAAAAAGTATAAAAAGAATATAGAACTTACAATAGAATCTATTGGATTCGAAGGTAAAGCAATAGCACGTCACAATGATAAAGTACACTTTATTAAAAAAGTAGTGCCAGGAGACGTTGTGGAAGCTTATGTTCGTAAAAAAAGAAAGAGCTACAATGAAGCGGGATTGGTAAGATTAATAGAGCCCGGTCATGAAAGGATAGATCCTCGTTGCGCCTATTTCGATGATTGTGGTGGTTGTAGCTGGCAAAATATGAACTACACGAATCAACTTAAATGGAAAAAGCAACATGTAATAGATGCTTTCCAGAGAATAGGTAAAATAGATACTACTATACTCGATGTTGTTCCTTGTTCAGAGGAGTTCAACTATCGAAATAAAATGGATTTTACATTTAGTGCGAAAAGATGGGTAACTAGAAAAGAAGTCGAATCAGGTGATGAAATAGAAGACAAGGAGTTTGCTCTAGGGTTACATACTCCTGGGGCATTTGAGAAAGTACTGGATATCAAAGAATGCCATATACACCCGAAAAATGGTAATCAGATATTAGATACAGTACGAAAATTTGCTTTAGAAAATGAGATTTCAGCTTTTGATAAGAGAGAAAAAACTGGCTATTTGAGAGAGTTGATAATACGCCATAGTGGTTCGAACGATGATATTATTATAGTGCTAACTACTAATGCAACTGATGAAGAGCACGATGCTAAAGTAGATGAGTTAGCTCGCCTACTAGAAGAAAAAATTGATGCTAATATTAATTTCATTCATGCTATTAATGCAGGTCCTTCACCAGTAAATATTGACTCGAAGAGACTAATAATTGGAAAAGAATACCTGATGGATAATATTCTCGGAGTTGACTTCAAAGTTTCTCCTTTCTCTTTCTTCCAAACTAATAGAATTCAGCTCAATAATTTCATACAGAAGATAATAGATTCCGTTGAATTGGACGAAAATATGGTGGCTTGGGATTTGTATTGTGGTACTGGGTCTATAGCGCTACCAGCAGCAAAGAGAGTGAAAGAAATGCACGGAGTCGAGCTTGTAGAATCATCTATTTCTGATGCAAAAGTGAATGCTGAGTTGAATGGAATAACGAATACTACGTTCCAAGTGGCTGATTTACATGCTAAAGATACTCCCGAACTATTAGATAGATTACCTAAACCAGATATAATATTTATAGATCCACCTAGGGCGGGAATGCACACTAATTTGGTGGAACATTTGCTTACAGTGAATGCTCCGAAAATAGTATATGTAAGCTGTAATCCATCTACTCAAGCTAGAGATTGTCAGCTATTGGGTGAGAAATATAAAGTAGTCAATGTTTTACCAGTAGATATGTTTCCGCAAACTTATCATATAGAATCAATAGCAGTATTGGAAAGAATTTAGTAACTTTATAATAGTTAACGTGTTATTTATATGAACAAAAACGAAATACAGTACAATGTAAATGAAATATTTTACTCTATACAAGGTGAAGGTAGCCGTAGTGGTAAGCCCTGCGTATTTGTTCGTATGCAAGGATGTTTGCTCAGATGTACTTGGTGTGATACACCCTACGCGCTAGAAAGAAAGCAAACGGAAAAACTAATGAGTATAGATGAAATACTCGGAGAAGTAGAGAAGTATAATTGCAAATTTCTTATGTTAACAGGCGGTGAGCCGTTGGAACAAAAGGAAATAGGGATTCTTGTAGAAGAGGCACTCAACAGAGGTATGGACGTAGTAATAGAAACTAACGGCCAGCAAGATATTGGGAAAGTACCTAAAGAAGCTGTGAAAATTTTCGATCTTAAATGTCCTGGTTCAGCTATGCATAAGAAGAATGACTACAACAACATAGCTAAACTTGATGATAAAGACGAAGTGAAATTCGTAATCAAAGATAGAGCTGACTACGAATGGGCAGTTGATAAATGCCGTGAGTACTATTTATTCAATAGAGTAAGTGAAGTTTTGTTCTCGCCAGTATTTGGAGAGATAGAACCGATTGAAATAGCGAATTGGATATTGGAAGATCATCTGCCAGTTAGAATGCAAATGCAAATGCACAAATTTATATGGGAACCAAATACACGAGGAGTGTAATGAAAGCTACGATATACATATTAGCGTTTTTAGCGGCACTCTCTGCTGTTTTTCCTCAAGTTCCAGTCATTCACTCAGTGACATCCACAAAAGGCAATATAGAGCTTACTGTGACCAATAATGGTATGGTAGGTCACGACCCTGAAACTAAAAAATCTGGTTTTATTTGGCCTCGTGGCTCAAACGCACAGTACTTATATGGCGGTGGGTTTATTCTTTTAAAATTACAAGATTCTCCGATTACTGCTTACTTTATACCTGAATATTCTTACAATTTTTGGGATGCCACTAGTTGGTTTGTTCCAGGGTCCATAACTGATGGTAAGTTATTAGATACGAACAATGCAAGTAAAAACAGAGTATATAGTTCTAATAGCTATGACAAATATTCGGGTCAGGACTTATCGGATCAAGCAGCTCCTAGATGGCCTATTTGGTCTGAGGATGATTATCTTGGCTCTTATTACGGTGATTATAAAGTAGATGAATCCGAAAGAACGCGTTCATTAAGTAAACCGCTATTCAAATCCGATGAGGATATAGTGGCAATCTACAAAGATACTGATACTAATATAAATATCGGCTCAAAGTTGCATGAATTTGATATGCCTTTGGGTATAGAAGCAGAGACAAGAGTATATAGCTATGAAAACGATGATCAAGAGAATGTTGTCTTTATTAATTGGATAATCACCAATAAAACTAATAATGAAATTGGGGGACTTTCTTTTGCACCTGTCTTTGATATAGATATTACGAAAATTACAAATGCATTCACTGGAATAGATAATGATATAATACTTTTTCCAGAAGATAGCTCTTATGTGTCATTCGCGACTGAGATGGAAGAGTATGAAGAGGGCGAAGAGTTTGGTTACATCAGTTTCAAATGGGTACAGACACCTTTGATGAAAGATATTCGGAATATAGACTACTCAATAGCAAGCAATCCACAACTTGAAACTTATGGTTATAGACAAATCCCAAATGACTATGAATTAGAAGAATTTTTTCTATATTTTTTAAAACAATCTTATACTATAGATAAAGTATCTGATCAAAAGTTTATGATGCCTATTGGCGGGTTCAGTGTATTACCGGACCAATCCGCTAGTTTTGTTATTCAGATAAATATGACGCCTCCGAATGAGGATTATCCGAATATGGATGATGAAACTAGAAAAAAAATAGTTGCCGAATTATTAGCAAACGAAACCTTTTTTAAAGATAGATTGACTAGCGTAGAAGTAGCAGAAGAGCAAAGTCCAATATCTGTTTTCCCCAACCCAACGAAAAATAGTAAAATTAGTTTAGAGCTCAGCTTACCAATCGGTGAGCAGTTGTCAATCGAACTATTCGATTTATCAGGTAATGCTCTAGCAACACTGTATCAAGGACAACACAACAAACAACAATACGAGCTAAACATTGGTAAAAAACCAATCGGGACCTATCTACTTAGTATAAGCTTAGGTGATAAGAAATACTCAAAGAAATTTGTAGTTGGTGAGTAACCCCTACTTCTAATATCAATGTCATACTGAGTGAAACGAAGTATCCATTTTGATTACTTATCTCTATTCACCAGACTCCTCACTTCGACTCCGCTATTAGATTAGCATTATTATAATAATTAGATTTGTAAATCATTAATCAGGTTAAATATCTGAACAACCAAGAGGAGTTTAGGTGAACTATTTCGACTTCTAAACTGTAGGGTTTATACTGAGCA